>Ga0208371_1000008_pt1 | contig 226410 bp, 196 predicted proteins | sample SubbioCR12Aug_1A_FD_184827 | JGI IMG/M metagenome (GOLD analysis project Ga0208371, IMG submission 184827) | Serpentinite rock and fluid subsurface biosphere microbial communities from McLaughlin Reserve, California, USA - CR12Aug_1A (SPAdes) | ecosystem: Environmental > Terrestrial > Deep... | reverse complement strand
TAATGATAAACTCATGAATAGCGCAATCCCAGCTATTGCTGCCATAGAAATGGCCGTGCAATCGTTTACAACTTGGCAGGATTATATGTTAATACGCTCTGGTACACTTATTATTTAGAACATAGCCTTTTTTTCTTAACGCTATCAAAAGCTAGAATTAATGATTACAATAACCCATTATTTCAGGGTTTGTATTGGTGGATTATACCGATTTATAATATTTATGTTTTATGCGAAATGTATTTGAGAAAGGGGAGTCCTGAAACTAATGATTATGGCTTCCCGTCTGACTTTTTCAGGATAAACATTAGAAATCAAAAATTGACACAAATCGATGATGAGAAAAAAGAAATAATCGAAGAGGGTATAATTACAACGAGATTAATTGAAAGAAAACTGGAAAACGCTGTCGTTTTTCATCTTTTCGCCAGTGAACCCTTAAGTAGAAATAGATGGACGGTAAATGAGGGAGATTTTATTGCTAAGGGACAAGTAGTTTTAGTCATAGAATCATGTTCCAAGTTTATTACTGGTGAATTCACACATACGATTGAATCGCCAGTTCAAGGGTATATTCATATATTATTCAAAGAAGACTACAATAATAAAAATGTAAGTAATAATGACATCTTTGCAATATATTTAGATGATTTGCATAGGCAAAAAGACAATCTTTTGATAAATCATAGGGTTGTACAGGACGAATTCAGCAAAATAGAATCAATTGTTTGGGATGATATTAATATAAATCTTGATTTTCGGTTTCATGTTGAGAGCACATTAGGTAAAGATTTCATTTGCTTTGAGTATAATAGTCAAGCTTATAGGTTTATTAATGGTGATCGGATATTGTTTTTATTATCAAATAGTGAGATTATTGATTTCTCTTTATCAAATGGAAACTATAAAATCAGTAATTACATTAGGGGTTTTAAAGTGCCAATTTATGAAGGTGACATTTATAAATTGAGTGAGCACTTCATTGAAACCATTAGGTTGAGTTTTGAAACTGAGAATTTTAAAAATGACATTTTTAAAAATCAATTTTACAATATATCTAAAAAGGATTTACAGTTCGTTATTAGGCTATCATTTCAAAGTTTCAAGGAAATTGTCTCGAAACAGAATAACCATAAACCACTTACGAGAATTGATGAAGAACCAATTGAACCTAATGAAAAGTGCTTTGTGTATTTAATGGTTGATAAGAACAATAGTTATTACAAAATTGGAATTTCTAATAAGCCAGAATATCGAGAAAAGACACTTCAAAGTGAAAAACCTACAATTGAACTAATATGCCATAAACATTTTCCGTCTAGGAAAATGGCCGAGAGTATAGAAAAAGCCTTTCATCAGATGTACAAGGACAAAAGGTTGAGAGGAGAATGGTTTAACCTTTCAACTGATGATGTTCAAGATATAATAGCTTCTCTAAGTTAATGGTCGATTTTCTTTACTTATAACAAAATACTATTTCATCATCAACGAAGTGTTTAAAAGTTTAAGAAATAGGATGAAGGATTAGGTGTTCAAATTTGCATCAATAAACAAAAATCAAAGAAAACATTGGAAACTGAAATATGATACAATTTTTTTCCATTAGATGGCTCTTTTAAGGCAGAACAATAAAAAAAGAGGCTGACTCAAGCATGCGAGACAGCCTCTTTTTGTTGCGTACCCGGAGCCGGGATCGAACCGGCACGAGTGTTACCTCACTGGTTTTTGAGACCAGCGCGTCTACCAATTCCGCCATCCGGGCATGGATCAAATGCGTATTGGGGCTGCAAAGGTAATAAAAATTGTTTCAAAAATTAGTGGGATATTTTTTTTCGGTTATGTGATTTTTTTAGCTGATAATGAATGCGATACTGAAAAATAGTAAACTCATCCCAAAATAATTTTCAAATTCAGGATTAAGTACTTACTTTTGCAGCCAAATTACCCACAATACCAATCTGTTATGCCTGAGCCAATTGTAAGTATTTTTGCTGGAAGGGCCACCGAATATCTGGCCCGGAAAATTGCCTCAAGTTACCACACAACACTTGGGAAAGCGGTAGTTACGAACTTTTCTGACGGCGAATTTCAGCCATCTTTCGAAGAAAACATCCGTGGCCGCGATGTGTTTTTGATTCAGTCGACATTCCCGCCGGCCGAAAACCTGCTCGAACTGTTGATGCTTGCCGACGCGGCCCGCAGGGCTTCGGCGCGCACCATCACTGCTGTAATGCCGTATTTTGGTTTTGCACGGCAGGACAGGAAGGACAAACCCAGGGTGACCATTGCCGCCAAGTTGATTGCCAACCTGCTCATCACCTCGGGTGTGCAACGCATCATCACCATTGACCTGCATGCCGATCAGATTCAGGGATTTTTCGATGTTCCCGTGGATCACGTGTATGCATCAAACATCTTTCTGCCTTATATCCAAAGCCTTAAGCTGCCCAATTTGACCATGGCTTCACCTGATACAGGTGGCACACGCAGGGCTGCTACCTATGCCAAAATGCTAGAAACAGGCTTTGTGATCTGTTATAAACAGAGGGCCAAGCCCAATGTGGTTGAAGAAATGGCCCTCATTGGTGATGTAAAAGGACGTGATGTAGTGCTCATTGATGACATTATCGATACAGCGGGAAGCATTACTAAAGCAGCTGAACTCATCATGGATAACGGAGCCAATAGTGTGAGGGCTTTCTGTACGCATCCGATTTTCTCGGGCTCGGCTTACGAACGCATCGAAAACTCGCCCTTTACCGAGGTGGTTGTTACCGATACCATCCCGTTAAAAAAGGAAAGCAGTAAAATAAAGGTTTTGTCAACCGCTGATCTGTTCGCTGAAGTGATTCGCCGTGTCGAAAACTATGAATCGATCAGTTCGTTGTTCAAGGTTTCAACTAAATAAATATCAATTAATTAACTATCATGAAAACAGTATCATTGAGCGGTTCTCTTCGCGAGAACGTAGGGAAAAGAGATGCTAAAGGCCTGCGCTATCAGGGCAAAGTCCCCTGTGTGTTGTATGGCGGAAAAGAACAGGTTCGTTTCACAACGGATGAGCCTAACTTCAAGCCCATTCTTTTTTCACCCGAAACATTCGTTATCGAAATCAATATTGATGGCAACAAACACCTGGCCATCCTGAAGGACATCCAATATCATCCGGTTGGTGATCAGGTGCTGCATGCCGATTTCTATGAAGTTACAGACACCAAACCAGTGGTTGTTTCTATTCCTGTAAAAACCAGCGGCACAGCTCCCGGCGTGATCAGGGGTGGTAAGCTGAAGGTGAAACTTACCAAGGTAAAGGTTAAAGGCCTCATCCAGGACATTCCGGACTATATGGACATCAATGTTTCGAAACTGAACATTGGCCAGTCAGTTAAGGTGAAGGACATGAAGTTCGATAAAATGACCATGCTCGATATGCCTAACCTGGTCATCGTTGACGTGAAAACAGCACGTGGTGTTGTTGCCACTGAAGAAACAGAAGACGCATCTGCATAATAAAGCCCTGTGGCTTACAAATAGAAGGCGTAAGACTTATGGGTCTTATGCCTTTTTTTTACTTTTGTTAAAAACCTGACCCATTGAAATACCTCATTGCAGGCCTCGGAAACATTGGCGCGGAATATGCCAATACCCGCCACAACATTGGCTTTCAGATTGCTGACGCATTGTGCAAGGAACTGGAAGGAAGTTTTGTCACTGAGCGTCTGGCACAACTTGCCCGCCTGAAATACCGCGGTCGCACCCTGATGGTCATCAAGCCGACCACCTATATGAACCTGAGCGGGAAAGCGATCCAATACTGGATGCGCCAGGAAAACATTCCCCTCGAAAATCTCCTCGTATTGGTCGATGATATTGCTTTGCCGCTGGGGCAGTTGCGCATGAAAATGAAGGGCGGCGATGCAGGGCACAACGGACTCGATCACATCATTCAGACACTGGGGACCAACGAATTTGCGCGCCTGCGCTTTGGCATAGGTGATGATTTTGCCCGAGGACGTCAGGTGGAATTTGTTTTGGGTGAATGGAATCTCCAGGAAAAAGCGCTGATTGCACCGCGTGTCGACCTGGCCACCGACATGGTCAAAAGCTATGCCATGGTGGGCATTGAGCGCACCATGACGGCTTTCAACAATAAGTAAATATTGCAGTTAAACTTGTGGTCGCAGTTTGCGGGCAATGATGGCCGGAATCTGGTCGATGGCCACCCTTTCCTGCTGCATGCTGTCGCGTTCCCGAATGGTAACGGTGTTGTCTTCAAGCGATTGATGATCCACCGTGACACAATAGGGCGTACCAATGGCATCGTGACGGCGGTAGCGTTTACCGATGGCGTCTTTTTCCTCGAAATGACACATGAAATCCTGTTTCAGCACGTCCATAATTTCGCGTGCTTTTTCAGGAAGACCATCTTTCTTCATCAGGGGTAAAACGGCAACTTTGTATGGGGCCAGCAAGGCAGGCAGGCGCAGCACCACACGTTCTGAACCATCTTCAAGTTTTTCTTCGCTGTATGCATTGCTCATCACGGCAAGGAACATGCGGTCGAGCCCGATGGAAGTTTCAACCACATAAGGCACATAATTTTCATTCAGTTCAGGATCAAAATACTGGAGCTTTTTGCCTGAGTACTTCTGGTGTGCGCCAAGGTCGAAGTCGGTGCGTGAGTGAATGCCTTCGAGTTCCTTGAAACCAAAAGGAAATTCAAACTCAATATCTGCTGCTGCATTGGCATAATGGGCCAGTTTTTCATGGTCGTGGAAACGGTATTTTTCGGCTGGCAGGCCAAGTGATAGGTGCCATTTAAGCCGCTGTTTTTTCCAGTATTCGAACCATTCGAGTTCTTCGCCGGGTTTCACAAAAAACTGCATTTCCATTTGTTCAAATTCGCGCATGCGGAAGATAAACTGCCTGGCAACGATTTCGTTTCGGAAGGCTTTTCCGGTCTGTGCAATGCCGAAAGGAATCTTCATGCGGCCTGTTTTCTGCACATTGAGGTAGTTTACAAAGATGCCCTGGGCCGTTTCCGGTCTGAGGAAAATTTCGTTGGCGCCTTCAGCTGTTGATCCCATCTGGGTCGAAAACATCAGGTTGAACTGCCTGACTTCGGTCCAGTTGCGCGAACCGGAAATCGGACAAACAATGCCAAGGTCCTCGATCAGTTGTTTGATGGCATCAAGTTCGCCTCTTTCGAGCGAGCCATACAACCTCGTCCTGATCTCTTCCGATTGGGCATTGTATTCCATCACCCTGGCGTTGGTGCTGACAAACTGCTGTTCATCGAAGGTGTCGCCAAAGCGTTTACGTGCTTTGTCAACTTCCCTGGCAATTTTATCTTCAATTTTTGCCAGATAATCTTCCACCAGCACGTCGGCACGGTAGCGCTTCTTCGAATCCTTATTATCAATCAGCGGATCGTTGAAGGCATCAACGTGGCCCGATGCCTTCCAGATGGTTGGATGCATAAAGATGGCCGAATCGATCCCGACAATATTCTCGTGCTGCTGCACCATGGCTTTCCACCAATAGCTCCGGATATTGTTTTTAAGTTCAACACCGTTTTGCCCGTAGTCATACACGGCACTCAGGCCGTCGTAAATCTCACTCGACTGAAACACAAACCCGTACTCTTTGGCGTGGGCTGTAAGTTTTTTGAAAAAATCTTCCTGGTTTATCATGCTGCAAAATTAGTGATTTTGGTTGGCTGGCAAGCTACTGGTGGTAGTTTCTTCGCTGGCGCTTTGTATCAGATAAAAAAAGGAGCTGTTTAGGCTCCTTTGTGTTTTCAAATTACTGATCATCAATGCGTAAAATTGATTATATGATCAGCATGGCATCGCCATAGGTAAAGAAACGGTATTTGTTGGCAATGGCTTCGCGATAGGCTTTCATCACAAAATCGTATCCTCCAAAGGCTGCAACCTGCATCATCATCGGCGATTTTGGCAGGTGGAAATTGGTAATCATGGCATCGGCCATACCAAACTCATACGGAGGGAAAATGAACTTGTTGGTCCAGCCTTTGTAAGGTTTTACCTTTCCGGTAATAATCACCGCTGTCTCAACAGCTTTCATGGTGGTTGTGCCCACGGTAACAACGCTGTTGCGGCGCTGTTTGGCTGCATTGATGATATCGGCATTGATCTCATCGAGGATCATTTCTTCCGAATCCATTTTATGCTTGGTCAGGTCTTCAACCTCAATTGGGCGGAAGTTGCCCATGCCTGTGTGCAGTGTAACTTCGGCAAACGACACACCGATCAGTTCGAGGCGTTTCATGAGTTCGCGGCTAAAGTGCAGGCCGGCAGTAGGAGCAGCAATGGCGCCTTCGTGTTTGGCATAGATGGTCTGGTAGCGTTCTTCGTCCTCAGGTTCAACAGCCCTTTCGTGAATCTTTGGCAGGGGAGTTTTACCGAGGGCCTGAATGGTTTGTTTAAACTCTTCGTACGGACCATCGAAAAGGAAGCGCAGGGTGCGGCCCCTCGATGTGGTATTATCGATCACTTCGGCCACAAGTGATTCATCATCACCGAAATACAGTTTATTGCCGATGCGGATTTTGCGGGCAGGATCAACGAGTACATCCCACAACCGGCTTTCGCGGTTTAACTCTCTGAGGAGGAAAACTTCAATTTTTGCTCCTGTTTTTTCCTTTTCACCGTAGAGCCTTGCCGGGAACACCTTGGTGTTGTTTAATACAAACACGTCACCGTCTCTGAAGTACTCCAGAACATCCTTAAAAATCCTGTGCTCAATTGTCTGATCTTTACGATTGAGGACCATCAAACGAGATTCATCTCTGTTCTTTGGTGGGTGGCTGGCAATAAGATTCTGGGGTAAGTTAAACCTGAATTGTGATAATTTCATTCGCTTAATTAATTAATATCCAACAACTTTTAATAAATTCCTTCCAAGTTTTAAGCTGGTTTAATTTATGGGATTGCAAAGGTAAACCAATATCGTGCCGAAGTCAAGTAATTCGGTATCAAAATAGCTAAACCTGCTGTAATGAAGGGATTAAACTGGTGCTGAATCGATGATGGCGTTTTTCAGCTTCTCGAGCGGCCAGGCATTTTCAATCGAATAGTCACCAATTTTTGTGCGCCTGAGGCTGGTAAGGGTTGCACCGTTGTTGAGTGCGAGGCCGAAATCGTTGATCAGGCTGCGGATATAGGTGCCTTTGCTGCACCTTACGCTGAAATCAATGTCGGGCAAATGAAAGGTCGAGAGGGTGAAATCGCTGATGGTGACCTGGCGGGCTTCCATCTCCACTTCCTTGTTTCGGCGGGCATAGCTGAACGCCCTTTTGCCATCAATTTTCACAGCAGAAAAGACCGGAGGATACTGATCAATTTTGCCGAGAAACTTTTGCCGGGCTTCCTCGAGCATGGAGTGGGTAATGCCTTCGATGGGGAAAAATCCATCTGGCTCTGTTTCAAGGTCGAACGAGGGAGTGGTCACGCCAAGCTTCATGGTGCCCGTGTACACTTTTTCCATGTCCTGCAGATACTGAATCTGCTTGGTCAGTTTGCCTGTGCAGATAATCAGCAGGCCTGTTGCCAGCGGATCGAGTGTGCCCGCATGCCCAACCTTGAGGCCCGAAATCTGGTGAAACCGCCTGATGAGAGAGCGGATATAATTCACTGCATCAAAAGAAGTCCAGGTAAGGGGTTTGTCTACAAGCAGCAGTTCGCCGGTTTCAAATGCAAAGGCCATAGGATTACATTACACTTAAGTCGTGACCCAAACCAAGCATGACCAGGATGATCAGGCCGACAATGATGCGGTAATACCCAAACCATTTGAACCCATATCGGGTAAGAATGCTGATGAAACTCTTGATGGCCACCATGGCTACGGCAAAGGCCACAACGTTGCCAATGAGCAGGATGTCGATATTCGACTTGTCGATGGCAGTGTAGTTCTGCAACAACTTATAGGCAGAAGCTGCAAACATGGTGGGTACGGCAAGGAAAAACGAAAATTCGGCGGCTGTTTTGCGGCTTAATTTTTGGGTCATGCCTCCGATAATGGTGGCGGCCGAACGCGACACACCCGGAATCATGGCGATGCATTGAAACAGTCCGATTTTGAATGCCGTCGGATAACTCACCGATTGGTCATCAGCTGGTTTGTTGAACCATTTATCAACAAACACAAGCACTATGCCTCCCAAAACAAGCATTACTGCAACAACCACAACATTTTCGAGCAGGCTGTCGATGAGGTCGCCGGCAAGAAAACCAATGATGGCTGCCGGAATAAAGGCTACAAAAAGCTTGAGGTAAAAATCGAAGCGCTGAAAAAACTTACGCCAGTAGAGGATGACTACAGATAAGATGGCGCCAAACTGGATGTTGATAGTAAATGCCTTTACGAAATCATTTATTTCCATCCCAAGCAAACCCTGGGCAATGATCATATGACCCGTTGATGAAACGGGCAGAAACTCAGTGATTCCTTCTACAATGGCAATGATGATGGCTTCGAACAGACTCATCGATTAATGGTCTGTTTTTTTCATGATCGCATAAATTTCGATGGCATAGCCTGCCAGCACAAGCAGCGGAGCCAGTGTCATGCGCTGAAAATTGAAAATTCCCTGGCTGAAAACATCCGGGTCGGATGAACCGCCACCGATCATCAGCAGAAATCCTACCACGATGAATGCCAGTCCAATAAGTACCCAGCGGTAGTTTTCGCGGGTAAAGGCAAACGCTTCGGATCCCTTGGATTCCTCAATAGGAGATTTTGTAGGTTTTATCGTTGTTTTCATAGTTTTAAACACGTTTTCGAGGCCAAAGATAGGCGATATCAGAGAAACTCAATTAAATAATTTATCGGTTTTTGCCCTGAGGTATTTGCCGATGGCAAAATATGTCGACACACCTGAAATGGCCATGCCGAGCACAAAAACAGCCGCATAGAAGATCAGCACGGTGTTCATTTCATGCAAAAGCGCCAGTTCGGGAATGTTTTGAACGGAGAGATAAAGGATGCCTGTAAGCATGAGCAAGGCAATGATGGCACCGATGATGCCCTGAAAAATGCTTGACCAGATGAAGGGTTTACGGATGAAATTTTCTGTTGCACCGACAAGCTGCATACTGCGGATGAGAAAGCGTTTTGAATAGACAGATAAACGGATGGTGTTGTTGATGAGTGCAATGGCTATCACCAGCAACAGCACGCTGAATCCCAGAATGATGACGCCTATGCGGTTGATGTTTTTGTTGATGAGGTGTACAAGTGATTTCTGGTAAAACAGCTCCTTCACATTGCTGTTTTCAAGAATCTTCTTTTCAATCACGGCCAGGCTGTCGTTGTTTGCCCAGGCGGCCTTAAACCTTACGTCGATGGAGGGCATCAGTGGATTTTGCTCCTCGCCGAGCCATTTGATAAAATCTTCGCCCAAATCCTTCGTCAGCATTTCGGTGGCTTCTTCACGGGTAATGTATTCAGTTGATTTCACATAAGGTGAGGCATCAAGGGTTTTTTGCAGCTGCAGAATCCCGGCTTCTTTCACTCCTTCATTCATGATGATTTCGAAGCCAATGTTTTCCTTGATGTGGTCGGAAAGCCGCCTTGCATTGATTACGATCAGGCCGAGCAGTCCCAGCATAAACAGCACCAGGGTGATGCTCACCACCGAAGTGATATAGGAACCTGTCAGGCGTCGCCTGGTATATTGGTCGTCGCGGGTGCTCATGGACAAAAAAATAAAAAGCTAAATTAGGTATTTTCTTGTATTCCGACAACGAAACCAGTTCCCTCTATTTGGTCACAATCGGTTTCGCTGATTCGGTGTAGCCAGCTTTTTGCTAATTTTGCCAACAATCAGTTAAGGATCATATGCGCTTTTTGGGTATCATCGTAGCATTTTTGTCGTTGGCCATCAGCCTCAATGCCCAGGAAAACCTAAATCCCTATGGCCTCGACATCACGGCCACCACAGCTGCATACCAGCGTGAGATTGGCGAAAACGACCTGATGGAACTTATCGATCTCGGCGATTACATCCCTCACCTGGCCTTCGATATCAGGTATGCCGGAACCAATAATTTCACCGGGTCGCAGGTGTACACTTCCGGAAGGGCTTTTTTGCGCAAGGCTGTTGCCGAAGCACTGGCCAAGGCTGAGGCCGAGCTCAACAGCATGGGTCTTGGGCTGAAAATTTATGATGCCTACCGGCCTTATGCGGCTACGCTGAAGTTTTATGCACTGTTGAAAAACACGGACTTTGTGGCCGCTCCCTGGGTGGGATCGCGGCACAACAGGGGTGCAGCAGTTGACGTCACGCTTATTAACCTTCAAACCGGTGATGAGCTGCTGATGCCGACAGCCTATGATGATTTTACCGAAAAGGCCAATCCAGCCTGCACTGCCCTTCCTGAAGAGGCCATACAAAACAGGGATTTGCTGGTAGGGGTGATGAGGAAGCACGGTTTCACGGTGTTTCAAACAGAATGGTGGCATTTCGATTTCAGGGGATGGGAGCAATACAGCTTGCTCGATATGCCTTTCGATTCGATTGATTACGTACGACACACATTGAGCAGATAATTAAAAAAACCATGGATTACAATTTTAAAGAGGTCGAGAACAAGTGGCAGGCGTATTGGCGCAGGAATAAAATTTACCAGGTTTCGGTCGACCATAAAAAACCGAAATTCTATGTGCTGGACATGTTTCCATACCCTTCCGGTGCCGGATTGCATGTGGGCCACCCGCTTGGTTACATTGCCTCTGACATTTATGCACGCTACAAACGGCTCAAAGGGTTCAATGTGCTGCATCCAATGGGCTACGATGCCTATGGATTGCCTGCCGAACAATATGCCATTCAAACAGGGACTCATCCGGCAATAACCACCGAAAAAAACATCAGTCGTTACCGCGAGCAACTCGATAAAATCGGGTTTTCGTTCGACTGGGACCGCGAGGTAAGAACCAGCGATCCGGAATATTACAAATGGACACAATGGACTTTTATTCAGCTGTTCAATTCGTGGTATAACCTCAAAACCAACAAAGCCAGCCGCATTGCCTTGCTGAAAGCCGAGTTTGCCCTCTTCGGGAATGGCCACATCAAGGCAGCCTGCAGCGAAACGCCGACGTTCACGGCCGAGGAATGGGTGGATATGGACGAACGCCAACAGCAGCAGATCCTGATGAATTACCGCCTGGCCTACCTTGCCGACACCATGGTCAACTGGTGTCCCGACCTGGGTACGGTGCTGGCTAACGACGAAGTAAGTGAAGGCTTGTCGGTCAGGGGCGGACATCGCGTTGAGCGCAAATCGATGAAACAATGGCTGCTGCGCATAACAGCTTATGCCGACCGCCTGCTCGATGGCCTCGACACCATCGACTGGAGCGAATCGCTCAAAGACATTCAGCGAAACTGGATCGGGCGCTCAGAAGGCGGGTCGATGTTGTTTGCCGTTGAAGGAAGCACCGAAACAATTGAGGTATTTACTACACGTCCTGACACGATCTTCGGAGCGACGTTTATGGTGCTTGCTCCCGAACATGAACGCGTAAAAACATTGACCACTTCATCACAACAGGCTGAAATTGACCGCTACATCCAACGCACAAAAAACCGTTCGGAACGTGAACGTATGGCCGAAGTGAAAAAGGTGAGCGGCGCTTTCACAGGAAGTTATGCCATCAATCCATTCAATGGCGAAAAATTACCCATCTGGATAGCTGACTATGTACTAATGGGGTATGGCACTGGCGCCATCATGGCAGTGCCGGCCCACGACAGTCGCGACTTTGCTTTTGCCCGTCATTTTAACCTGCCCATCATCCAGGTGGTGTCGCGCAAGGGCGAAACGCCCTCCGATCCTGCCGGCTGGGAAGAATCGTATGATTCGAAAGAAGGCGTGCTGATCAATGCAGGATTCATCACCGGATTGTCTGTCAAAGAGGCCATCAGCAAGGTGATTGATGCGGCAACGGATAAGGGCATTGGCACAAAGAGAATCAACTACAGGTTGAGGGATGCGATTTTCAGTCGCCAGCGCTACTGGGGCGAGCCTTTTCCGATTTATTACAAGGATGGCATGCCGTATGTGCTTGATGAGAAAATGCTTCCTCTTGAACTGCCGAAGGTAGACGCTTATCTGCCCACCGAAACGGGCGAGCCGCCACTGGCGCGTGCCATCAACTGGAATACCGCCGAAGGGTATCCGATTGAAACCAACACCATGCCCGGGTTTGCCGGTTCGAGTGGCTATTACCTGCGTTATATGGATCCTAAAAACAAGGCCGAATATTTCTCGAAGGAAGCCAACGACTACTGGCAGCAGGTCGATCTCTATATAGGCGGTGCCGAACACGCAACAGGACACCTGATCTATGCCCGTTTCTGGAATATGTTCCTGTTTGACCTTGGACTCGCCTGCAAGCCAGAACCCTTTCAGAAACTCATCAACCAGGGCATGATTCAGGGACGCTCGAGCCTTGTGTTTCGCGTCAACGTCGAAAAAATGGCAGAATACCTGCTGTGGGAAGAACTCCGCGATGGCAAGATGGGGGTCAGCTTTGTGCGTGATTTCCGCGACGGCCACCGTAAATTCGACTTCTTCAGTCCCGAAGCGCGGCTGGTAATCGAAGTAAAAAGACAGCATTCGCTCGAAAAACTTGCCCATCCTTACGAAGCCTATTGCCAGAAAAAAGGATACAAGCTCTTGCTGATTCCGCTGCGCGACTTTATTGACGAAATGGATGGCATCCGGAGCAGGATCAGCGACGCTGTACAGGGCAAACCTGTCAAAGCGTTTATTGAAAAAGAAAGCCTGAAATCATACCTTGCTTTTGTTTCGAAAAATTATCCGGGACGTGAGCTGTTTTCTGACCCGCTGCACGTTGACATCAGCCTCGTGCATAATGACATCCTCGACACTGAAGCCTTCAGGCAATGGCAACCTCACCTTGCCGAGGCGGTATTTATCCTCGAAAACGACAAATATGTCTGTGGCTGGGAAGTGGAGAAAATGTCGAAATCGAAATACAATGTCCAAAATCCCGATGAGCTGATCGACCGTTATGGAGCCGACACACTCAGGATGTACGAAATGTTTCTGGGGCCACTTGAGCAATCGAAGCCATGGGACACTCAAGGCATTGAAGGCGTTTTCCGTTTCATCAGGAAATTCTGGCGCCTGTTTCACAACGAAAACAACGAACTGAATATTTCGGACGATAAAGCCGGCAAGGCAGAGCTGAAGGTGCTCCACCGGACCATCAGGAAGGTAGAAGAAGACAACGAACGGTTCTCATTCAATACGGCTGTTTCGGCCTTCATGATCTGTGTGAACGAATTAACCGATCTGAAGTGCAACAAGCGCGAAGTGCTGGAGCCATTGACCATATTGCTGTCTCCTTTTGCACCTCACCTGGCCGAAGAGATGTGGAGCCTGCTCGGACATTTTCAATCGGTAGTCTTGCAGTCGTTTCCGGCCTGGGACGAAGAAATGATGACTGAGAATACCTTTTCGTATCCTGTTTCGTTTAATGGAAAAACGCGCTTCAGGATAGAGTTGCCTGTGGGGATGGACATTAAAGCAATCGAGGAAACCACGCTTGCAACAGAGGAGTGCAAAAAATGGACCGAAGGGAAACAGGTGAAAAAAATTATTGTGGTTCCGCAACGGATCATCAATATTGTGGTTTAGCCGGCATCAATTTAAACTACTTTTGACCCTTTCGTAAAAATTCAAAAGCAATCGGTGATGATGAAACGGATCGTGCTTATGGTGGTTTTAGGCATAATGTTGTCAACGGCAATGTTGCATGCCCAAAAACTGCTCAATCACCACAATGAAGCTTTTGGCGACAAGGAATTGCTCACTTTTCGCGTGTATTACAACTCGTTGCTCACGGGCAATGTCACCGCCGGTGAAGCCACCATTGAGGTGAAAGAAAAGGGACAGCGGATGTTCGACAGACCCGTTTGGCATATCATTGGCGAAGGAAAAAGCAAAGGGGCATTCAATTGGTTCTACAAGGTCCGCGACCGTTTCGAATCCTATATTGACAAAGAAACACTGTTACCATATCTGTTTGTCCGCCGCACCAGAGAAGGCAATTACCACAAAGATGATGAGGTGTATTTTTACCGTGATCAGGGTGTTGCCGTGAGCCGTAAAAAACGCAAGCCCGTGCCTGAAAACGTCCAGGATTTTGTGTCGGCCCTGTTCTATATGCGCACCCTCAGCCTGAGTGATTTTTCGGCCGACAGCAGCTATTACATCGATTTTTTCCTCGATGACTCGGTGTATGTGTCAAAGATTAAGTACCGGGGCACCGAAACCATCGAAACAAGCCTTGGGGTGTTCCGTTGTTTAAAAATATCGCCCATGATGGCAACAGGAGAGGTATTTGCCGATGCCTATCCGCTGCATGTGTGGGTCACCGACGACAAAAACCACCTGCCCTTGCTTGCCGAGGCAAAGGTGATTGTCGGCAGTATCAAGATGGAACTCGTTGAATATCAAAACCTACGAAATCCGATCAGCGCAAGAAAGAATGATTAGTCCTGCCTTTATGCTGACCTTACACTAGCATTGTTCAAAGGACCTTAAGCCTGATTTTGTGCCTGTTTTCCTCCTTTTTTTTTTACCGCAAAGCACAATGGGTGTTTTAATTTGCGGCTGATCACCTAATTTTGGCCTGATAATTGCCTTGATGCAGGGATAAACCAATGCTGCGCCTTGCCAGGAAAATACACACCCATATGAATAACCAATCCTTGTTCCGTTCCATCTTCATACTTGCATTGATACTGATTATCAGCCCGGCTTTTGGCCCCGGACAGGAGCCCGATTATGAAAAGATGTGGAAAGAAATAGAAGTTGTCAGGGACAAGGGGCTTCCACGATCGGCCCTCGATTTGCTCGATGTGTTGTATAAGAAAGCCGTGGGCGAAAACAACCAGCCGCAACTGCTGAAATCGGTTCTTTTCAGGATCAACCTGAGCAGAGAAATAACGGAGGACCACCTCATTGAAACCATCAGGCAGACAGAATCCCAGCTTCCGCTGCTGCAGAGGCCTGCCAGGGAAGTGATGCATTCGGTCTTAGCCGAGTTGTACTGGTTTTATTACCAGCAAAACAGGTATGTGCTGCTTAACAGAACCCCAATTGACAGCAATGCATCGGCCGACATAGCCGAATGGGATGTGAAACAACTGCAAAAGGTCCTCACCGCACATTACCGTGCATCATTGGCACAACAAGAATTGCTTCAAGGCATCGCGCTGAAAGATTTTGAACCCATTTTGGAGTTGCACAAACAACAATCCTACCTGATTCAGCCTACGCTCTATGATTTTCTTGCGCACCGTGCCATTGATTTTTTCCGTGCAAAAGATGCAGGGCTCACGCAAAAAGCAATGGCTATGCAAAGACCGGACAAAGACAACAGCGCAAGGATGTTTGCGCCACTGCGTGATTTTATCCGCGATTCGATCCTAAACTGCGATCCTGCTGATGCAGCCGTTTTTAATCTTTTCAGAAAGCTGATGTATGTGCATCTGAGCAAGGGCAACACCATTGCCCTGGTCCATGCCGACCTTGACCGGCTGGCTTTTGCACTGGAAGTTGCCGGATCAGGAAACGAAAACAAGGCCGTTTATCTGAACAGCCTCAAACGACTGCAGGAAGGCAATCAGCACGATAGCATATCAGCAGAGATCGCATACCGCAGGGCCGCATATCTCACAGAGCAACCCTATAGCCAAATGGTTGGCGCAGATAGCGAGGCGCGCTATAACCTCCGCCAGGCGCAAACCATCTGCACAGAAGCAATCAAAGCTTTTCCGCAGTCGTCAGGAGCTGCCAACTGCAGGCTTGTTTTGAACCAAATTGAAGACGCTTCGCTCGAAACAACGATACAACAGGTTGAGTTACCGGGAAAGAATATCCCCGTTTTGCTCCAATACCGCAACATCACCAGGCCCGGTTTCCGGCTGATCAGCATAGGCCCCGATTCACTCGAAAGCATCATGGATATGGACAGGCAGGATGAAAAAGTACGTGCTTTTCTTTCGCTACCAGCCCTGGCTTCATGGACCATCGACCTGCCTTTTGAGGACGATTACCGCAGCCACAGCACCGTCATTGACCTTCAGGCACTCACACCGGGATTGTATGTGTTGCTTGCCGCTTCATCGGATCGTTTCGATACAAAAGAAATGATTGAATACAGCACATTCCAGGTCAGTACTCTGAGTTTTATCAGCCGCAAGAACGATGGGGTGAACAAGTTTTATCTGCTGGACAGGGAAACAGGCAAAGGCATTGCCAATGCAACCATACTGGTTAAAAGCCGCGAGTATGATTACCGCCGCCGCAAGTCGTTCACCGAACAAAAGCTGCAGCTGAAAACAGGACGCGACGGAAGTTTTAACATTGGCGCCCAGGCAAACCTTCCCGAAAACCGCTCATTCTATATCGAAGCATATACCAAAACCGACCGCTTGTTCAGCGACAGGTATTTCGATACGCATCACTACAAACCACAGCCTACAAAGAGCATGAAAACCTGGTTTTTTACTGACAGGGCAATCTACCGCCCGGGGCAGGTGGTGTATTTTAAGGGAATCACCCTTGAAAGTGAAGCCCATTCCAATGCCGTAATAAACAAACAGGAAACCCAGGTCAGGTTTTTAGATGTGAATTATCAGGAAATTGGCTCACTGAACTGCACAACCAATGAGTATGGCTCATTCGAAGGCAGCTTCACCATTCCATCACAGCTGTTGACTGGCAATATGCGCATTACCAATGAAAACGGGTCGGTGGATATTGCTGTTGAGGAATACAAACGACCCACTTTCGAAGTGGTGATGAATGCGCCGGAGCAGCAATTCAGGCTGAATGAAAAAGTCAGTATCAGCGGGAATGCCATGGCTTACGCAGGCTACCCGCTCGACAGTGTGGATTTCACTTACCGGGTGTTGCGCCAAAAATACTATCCTTACTGGAGATTTTGGTGGGGAATGCCTCCATACGGTGGTGAGCAGCAGCTTGTTGCATCAGGAGAATCATCCACCAGAAAAGATGGCAGTTTCAATATTGTGTTTATTGCCCTTCCTGATCAGGAGACACCGGCCTTTTATGAACCTGTCTATACCTATGATATCATAGTGGATGTCGCTGACAAAACCGGCGAATCGCATACCGGCAACCTGGCTGTCGAAATTGGCACCAAAGCCCTGTTGCTGCGCACAAACCTGCAAGGTAAAACAGAACGTGGGGCGTTAAAAGGATTGTCAATAACGGCTTCCAACCTTATGAATAAGGCAGTCACCACAGAAGCCAGCATACAAGTGACAAGGCTGACCCAGCCCGAGCGGCTGCTGAGGCCCGCGCTCTGGCCCACTCCCGACAGGCATTACCTGAGCAAAGCGCAGTTTGTGCAGCGTTTTCCGAACGATGTGTATGCCGATGAACTGGAGCCTGAAAAGCGCAAACAAACCGAAGTATTTAACCAATTGGTCACCATCAGTGATTCGCTGACCCCTTTTGCCAATGGCGCAGTGAATTGGCCCGAAGGCGAATACCTGCTCGAGGTGAAAGCAAAAGACGCTTTCGGTCAGGAGGTTAACCTGAAACAGGTGTTTAGCCTCTACGACAACAAAAGCAAAGCCATGCCCGTGAGTGACCTAGGCTGGTTTGCAGTATCTGCTGAAGAAGCCCAGCCGGGGCAGACCATTGAATACCAGGTCGGAACAGCTGCAAAAAATTGCCAGGTACTGACAGAGGTGTTTGTCAATGGCGAACTGACGGAGAGCAAATGGATAAAACTCGATGCGGAGCGTAAAACAGTACCGTTTACGGTAGTTGAGTCGCAGCGAGGCATGATTCGTTTTCAGCTAAGCTATGTGACCATGAACAGGATCGTGCAGCAATCGGCAGTGGTAAAGGTTCCATTCACAAACAAAATGCTCGATGTGACGCTCGAAACAAAACGTGGCACCCTTGTTCCTGGTAGTACCGAGCAATGGGAACTGCGCATCAGGGGAAAACAACAGGAAATTGTTGCTGCTGAACTGCTTGCCGCAATGTATGACGCTTCACTCGACCAGTTCAGGGCCAACAACTGGGATTTTGATTTGTTGGTTTACGATAATACTTATCATGCATGGACAGGCGATGAGGGGTTCACGGGGGCGCAAAGCGCAAGACTAACGTCCGTCCCTTACTTAGATCAGTCAGTGAGCAATATCGACCCTCCCCGGCTCAATTGGTTTGGCTACAACCCGTTTGGATATTTCAGGGGGAGCAGGGTCATGGCTGGACCGGGAATGAAACAAAAAGGACATGCTTTGGAAGATGCAAATGATATGGTTTTCGCGCTTGTATCTGACGAAGTTGTGGTTGCAGACAGTGAAGAAGAGGAATCCACATTAATGCCTGCTGCCAAACATGAAAAACCCCTGCCATCCCTACGCACAAACTTCAATGAAACGGCTTTCTTTTATCCGCAACTCCGAACGGATGCTGATGGCAGCGTACTGATTTCCTTCAAACTGCCTGACGCACTCACCAAATGGAAACTGATGCTCCTGGCCCATTCGCAGGACCTGAAAACAGGCACAAACGAATACACTTTCACCGCTGCAAAAGCCTTTATGATTGTACCAAACATCAGCCGTTTCTATCGCGAAGGCGACACAGCCTGGGTTTCGGCAAAGGTTGTGAACACGGGGAAAGAAGATTTAACAGGAATAGCCCGGGTAGAAATCCGCGATGCTCTCAGCATGCAGTTTGTCGATTGTGTGACTGAAAGCCAGAAGCCGGTAATCAGCCTGGCGCCGGGCCAAAGCCGTGAAATCAGCTGGAAAATGGTTGTGGGCAAATCGGCAGAGTTGCTGGCCATGCGGTTTATTGCTTCGGCCAATAGTTTCACCGACAGCGAAGAGCGATTTGTTCCGGTACTCAGCTCAAGGGTGCTTGTAACCGAAACCATGCCGCTGAGGGTTGGGCCGCACAAAACGGCTAATGTAACGTTACAGGGACTGGCCGAAGGCAAAGCAAAAGATGCGCGGCAACTCGTGGTCGATTTCACTTCAAATCCGGTTTGGTATGCCGTTCAGGCCTTGCCGTATCTGGCTGCAGAAGCAACAGAAAACGCCGATAATGTGTTCAACCGCTTTTATGCCAACAGCTTGTCGGCTCACATTGCCAACAGCATGCCCGAGGTGATGCGTGTGGTCGAAAGCTGGAAATCACTCAGCCCGGATGCCTTTTTGTCGAATCTCGAAAAAAATCAGGACATGAAATCAATCCTGATCAGCGAAACGCCCTGGGTGCTGGCATCGAAGGACGAAACCATGCAGAAACGAAACATTGCCTTGCTCTTCGACCTGAACAATATGCGCTATGATCAGCAACAGGCACGACGCAAACTGGCCGAACTGCAGCTTCCTTCAGGGGCATGGACCTGGTTTGCGGGCATGCCCGAAAACAGGTATATCACCCAGCAGATTGTGATTGGCTTTGGCCACCTGAATCACCTTGGCGTGAACCTCGAGAACGACAACCAGATGCGTGAAATGATGATGCGGGCAGTGCAATACCTTGATGAGGTAAGCACGGAAGACTACGAGAAAATGAAGCGGACGGATGGGTTGAAGCACTATTCCATCAATCCTGTGCACCTGAATTACCTCTACGCCCGCAGTTTCTTTAAGGAAATACCGATCCCCGATGCGGCCAAACCCGCCTTTAGTTTTTACCTAGACCATACCGGCTCCGACTGGCTTGGCCTGAACAACAGCCTGCAGGCCATGGCAGCCCTTGTGCTTAGCAGAAACGGAGAGGATAAGCTGTCCGATGGTATTTTGGCATCCCTGCTTGAGCGTTCGCTCATGAACGAAGAAACCGGCAGGTATTGGAAACAGCCTAATAGCTATTATTGGTACGAAGCGCCCATCGAAGGTCAGGCCATGCTTATCGAGGCATTTGAGGCCATTCGTGGAAATGTGGAAGCTGTGGACGAAATGCGGAGCTGGTTGCTTTCGCAAAAACAAACCAATCACTGGCCCACCGGCCGTGCAACAGCCGAAGCCATTTATGCGCTTCTGCTGCGTGGCACCTCCTGGATAACTGATACCGGAACAACAGAGGTAATGGTTGGGGGCAGAATCCTGCGGCCTGAAAAAACTGAAGCCGGATCAGGGTATTTCTCACAGCGGTGGACCGGAAAAGAGATTGAACCGGCGCTGGCCGAGGTGAGCCTGAACAACAGCAGCGATCATACCGCATGGGGCGGCATGTACTGGCAATATGTTGAAGAGATGGACAAAGTAAGAAGCAGCGAGACACCGCTTAAGCTTAGCCGCCAGCTGTTTGTTGAGAAAATCATTGACGGGGAGGTAAACCTTGTTCCCATCAACAGGCAACAACTTAAGATCGGGGATAAAGTCAAGGTGAGGCTGGTGTTGGAGGTTGACAGGGACATGGAGTTTGTACATCTGAAGGATTACCGCGCCGCCGCCTTTGAACCCGTGAATGTGTTATCGGGGTACCGCTATGCAGGTGGACTGGGGTTTTATGAAGCCACACGTGATGCCTGGACCGATTTCTTCATCTGCGATTTGAGCAGGGGAAAATATATTTTTGAATACTCCCTTATTGCCACGCAAACTGGTGATTTTAATGCCGGTTTTGCCAACATACAATGCCTGTACGCTCCGGAGTTTTCAGCACACACTGCCGGGATGAGAATTACGGTAGTGAAATAGTCCACCAATCGGAAAACATGACAACCTGAAAATAACCCTTATTGCCAAAGCTGTTTAAAAAACAAAAACTACTAGCTTTTATGGAGGGTTCATTGGCGTAAACAGCGCAACTGCGGGTCAAATATTGCTACCTTTGTGGTTTTTCCGGATACAGCCCCGCTTGCAACAAAGAGGCTGTTGTTTTGTTTGATGTCAAATGAATAGCATGAAAAGAACCACCGTTTATTTACCCTTACTGCTCTCAGTTGTGCTTGCCCTGGGCCTTTATATTGGTTTCAGGATGGCCAGCCGGAATGATCATGGCCGAACGATGCGCCTGATGCCGGAAGCTGCCGGCGGAAAACTCGATAACATCATGATGTATATTGAGCGTGACTATGTGGATACTGTCAACACCGGTAAGTTGGAAGAAGACGCCATAAAAACCATGCTTGAGGACCTTGATCCGCACAGCCAGTATATCACTGCCGATGAATTTCACGAGATGAACGACCCCTTGATGGGAAGCTTCGAAGGCATTGGTGTTTCGTTCAGGATTGAAAAGGACACCATAACAGTGATAAACCCTGTTGTTGGGGGGCCATCGGAAAAGGTAGGGATCATGGCAGGCGACCGCATAGTTTACATCGATGACTCACTCGTTGCGGGTGTTGGCATTAAAAACCGCGATGCCATGCGCAAGCTGAAGGGCAACAAAGGCACACAGGTCAGGGTGAAGGTTCACCGCCGAGGGGTCAGCAGCCTGAGTGATTTTACCATTACCCGTGATGTGATTCCGACCTACAGCCTCGATGTGGCCTATATGGCCGGCAAAAAGACCGGATTGATCAGGCTGAACAAGTTTTCTGCCACTACCCACGAAGAATTTGTTGCAGCAGCAAAAAAACTCAAGGATGCCGGCATGCAGAAGCTAATCCTCGACTTGCGCGGAAACTCAGGTGGTTATCTCAAGGCAGCTACCGATCTGGCCGACGAGTTTCTGACAGATGGCAAACTGATTGTCTATACCCAAGGGAAAAACCGCCCAAGATCGTTCGCTTTTGCCACCTCAAAAGGCATGTTCGAAACCGAAGACCTCGCCGTACTTATTGATGAAGGCTCAGCCAGTGCAAGCGAAATTGTTGCCGGTGCTTTGCAGGATAATGACCGGGGAACCATCATCGGCCGGCGCTCTTTCGGCAAAGGCCTTGTTCAGGAGCAGATGGCTATGGACGACGGGTCAGCGCTGCGGCTAACCGTTGCACGTTACTATACGCCTACCGGCCGGTCAATTCAAAAGCCCTATGATGGCGACATTGAGAAATACGAGCATGAATCATTCGATCGTTACCTGAATGGCGAACTCCTGAGCGCTGACAGTGTGCCCAGGGTTGATTCGTTAAAATTCACCACCCCGGGTGGAAAAATAGTTTACGGTGGTGGTGGCATCACCCCTGATGTGTATGTTCCTGTAAGCGTGGATTCTTCATTGGTGTTGTACAACCGGCTGGCCAACAGGGGGCTGATATTTCAGTTTGCATTTGATTATGCCGATGCACACCGACCGGCACTTAACAAATATGCTTCGGTAAGCGATTTCAACAGCGACTTTGTGGTTGATGGAACAATTTTCGGCGAATTACTTGCCTTTGCAAAAGAGAAAGGACTTGATGGGGAAATGAAGGTGACCCCCGAAAGCAGGAAATATATTTCGGTACTCTTTAAGGCTTATGTGGCCCGAAACGTGTTCGACGAAGCTGGTTTCTATCCTGTATTTCAGCAAATTGACCCGATGATGGGCAAGGCCCTCGAGGTGTTGCAGGATCAGTCAATCCATTGAGGAATGCCCGTGACAGATAGTTAATGCCATTGGTGTCCGGGTATCCGCCCCCTTGTGGATCCAGCAGTTTTGCAGGAATGCTTTTTTTGAATACCGCCTGCCGTTGGTTTAAACAATATTTAAAGCCATCAGGGCGATAAAAATAATAATTCAGTACCTTTGCTGTTAATTAATAAACAATCATGCATCCGGTTATTCGCGTTATTATTGTCGACGATCACGAGATTTTCCGCTGTGGTTTAAAAATGATCATCAGCAAGCTCGGCTATGTAAAGATCATTGCCGAAGCCGAAAACGGCCTCGATTTTCTGCGTTTACTTGAGCATGAAGAAACCGATCTGGTGCTGATGGACATCGAAATGCCGCTAATGAACGGCATCGAAGCCACCAAAAAAGCCATGGAATTATATCCCGGTTTAAAGATTATCGCCTTGAGCATGTATAAGGAAGATACCTATATCCAAAGCATGCTTGCCGCTGGTGTCAAAGGTTTCCTGCTGAAGAACATCCGTAAGGAGGTGCTCGACCGGGCGCTGCAAGCCGTGTTTGCCGGCCGGACTTATTACAGTGAGGAGTTGTGGGATTACTTCACCAAAAGCAAAGCCCTTGAAGAAAGCGCAGATCAGGGCCTCAACATCACCAGGCGCGAAAGCGAAGTGCTGCAGCTGCTTGCCGAGGGACTAAACAACAAGGAGATTGCCGACCGCCTTTTTGTCAGCGAACGTACCATCGTTGGCCATAAATCGAACCTGATGGCCAAAACCAATTGTAAAAACACCGTCGCATTACTCGCCTTTGCCATTAAAAATGGCTTGATATCCATGTAGATACAAATATCACAACTTGAGTCAGTCAGCATAATTGCGTAAAAGTACTGGTTTATCCTTCCTGAAATTACCACACATTTCATTGTGAAAACAGTAACAATAAACCTGTTTACAGTTTTATGATTGGTGTAATTTTGTCCTGTGATTGTTAAAACATTCACATAAAATACAAACCTTAAAACTGAAGAACATGAAAAAGGCAAAAATTTTAGTCGTTGATGATGATCTGGACGTGATCACCGTTTTGGAACAAATCCTCACCAAAGAAGGTTACGAGGTGGTTTCAGCATTCAACAAAAAAGAAGGCATTGAATTGGCCATCAAAGAAAAACCGGATCTGGCCATCCTTGATGTAATGATGACAACCCATTACGAAGGCTTCGAAATGGCCCGCGAATTTGTCGACAACCCGGCACTGAAAGGCATTCCTACCCTGATGGAAACCTCCATCGAAGTATTGATGACCACAAAACCAAGCGTACAGGCCATGGCCCGCGAGTTTCGCAACGACCCGAACTACAAGGAACTCCAGGTGATCCTGATCCGCGACATCGTTACCGGAAATTCAGGTATTGACTACCGCGCCGAAGATGGCCGTTCAGTGTGGGTTCCGGTGGATGGCTTCATCCGTAAACCAGTCGACAAGGCAAGGGTGCTTCCCGAAGTAGAACGCCTCCTGCACAAATCGATGGCCTAAACCAGGTTTTTGGCGACTAACATTTCACTTAGCTGTTGATAATCACTAAACTAATTTGGAAACAATGAGCATTGCAATTCAGGAAATTTTGGCGAAGTATCCCAATGCCAAACCAGACAGCCTGATTCCGATCCTGCAGCATGTGCAGGAACAAATGGGGTTTCTCTCGGAAGATTCTGTTGTTGAGGTGGGAAAGTACCTCAATATGCCAACCAGTAAAATTTTTGGGGTGGCTACATTTTACAACCAGTTCAGGTTTAACGCGCCCGGCAAATACCATGTCATGGTTTGCCGGGGCACTGCGTGTCATGTGCTGGGTTCAGCCACCGTGTTGGACGAAATTGAAAAAAACCTCAGGATAAAGGCAGGTCAGACTTCCAAAGACAAGCTGTTCAGCCTCGAAGTGGTCGCCTGTATCGGCGCCTGCGGACTGGCCCCTGTGATCAGCATCAACGGGGAATTTCATGCCAAAGTGACCAGCGAATCCATTAAAACTATTGTTGAGGAATACAGAAACAGGGAGGTACAACAATGATGGCCGACAAATCATATCTCATTGAGCATGTGTTGAATCACAGCGAAAAGGAACAATTAAATCCCGAAGTGCTTAAACAGTTGCGCGTTTTGCGTCTCGAAGAAAATGACAAACCCGTCATTTTTGTTGGTGCGGGCACCTGTGGCCTGGGCGCTGGTGCAGGCTTGACCATGAAAAATGCCAAAACATGGCTCGACGAACATCAAATTGATGCAGATGTCATCCCTGTGGGCTGCATCGGTCTTTGCTCTTCAGAGCCCTTGCTCGACATCAAGTTACCGGGCAAAAAGCGCATTTCGTTCGAGAAAGTCAGTGGCGACAGGGTTAACGGAATTCTGGACCATGTTTTCGCCGGTACATTACCCGAGCAGCCTGTGTTGGGACAGTTTAAAAACCAGGAAAGCCAGCAGGAATGGGTCGGGGTGCCTTACCTTCAGGACCATTCGTTCTTTAAACCCCAGCTCCGTATCGTACTCGAAAACTGCGGCATCAGCAATCCCGTCAGCATTGAGGAGTACATCGCCCGCGATGGTTACAGGGCCTACCTGAACACCCTGAAGTTGTTCAGCAGGCGCGAGATGTGCGATTTCATCGAGAAAAGCGGCCTGCGTGGCCGTGGCGGCGGCGGCTTCCCCACAGGCAAAAAGTGGAATATGGCACTGGCTAACGAAGCCGACCAGAAATACCTCATCTGCAATGCCGACGAAGGCGACCCGGGTGCCTTCATGGACAGGGCTGTTATCGAAGGTGACCCACATAAGCTGCTCGAGGGCATGGCCATTGCTGCCTACGCCATTGGCGCAACAAAAGCCTATGTGTATATCAGGGCAGAATATCCGCTGGCCATTGAGCGTCTGGTGATTGCCATCGAACAGGCCAGGAATTATGGCCTTATCGGGAAGAATATTTTTGGTACGGGTATCGACCTCGAGATCGTGATTAAAAAAGGCGCCGGTGCCTTTGTGTGTGGTGAGGAAACTGCCTTGATTCACAGCATCGAAGGCAAAAGGGGCATGCCAAGACCACGTCCGCCTTATCCGGCAGTGAGTGGATTGTTTGGCAAACCCACCATCATCAACAATGTTGAAACGTTTTCGAACCTTCCGACCATCGTAAATAAGGGTGCCGACTGGTTCAGCAATATGGGAACAGCTACCAGCAAGGGAACCAAGGTGTTTGCCCTTTCGGGAAAGATCTCCCTCACCGGACTGGTCGAAATACCCATGGGAACAACCATCCGCGACATCATCTTCAAGGTTGCCGGCGGTATACCCAATGGAAAGAAATTCAAAGCCGTGCAGATGGGCGGACCATCGGGAGGCTGTGTCACCGAGGTAAATCTCGATATCCAGATCGATTATGAATCGCTGGTGAAGGTGGGTGCCATGATGGGATCAGGCGGTATGGTGGTGATGGACGAAGACACCTGCATGGTCGACATCGCGAAATTCTTCATGGATTTTATCCAGCGTGAAAGTTGCGGTAAGTGCATCCCCTGTCGCGAAGGGACAAGGCGCATGCTCGAAATTCTCGAAAGCATTACTTCCAAGCCTAAAAACAGGGAAACTCATGAACCACTGGCCCGTTTCAAGGGTGTTCTTCAGCTTGAAAAACTGGGCAAAGTGATCAAGGATACTTCCCTGTGTGGGCTTGGACAGTCGGCTCCCAACCCGGTACTCAGCACGCTCACCTGGTTCAGGAATGAATATGAGGAGCATGTGTTCGACAAAAAATGCCGGGCCGGCGTATGCCAAAACCTGCGTGTTTACACCATCGATGTCGAAAACTGCACAGGTTGCACCGTTTGTGCGAAGAAATGTCCGACCAATGCCATCATCGGCGGACGGAAACAACCACATTTCATTATCCCTGACAAATGCATCAGTTGCGGAGCCTGCGAAGAGGCATGTAATTTCAATGCCGTGAAAGTCAGCTAAACCAACTATGTAACCTAAAATACTGCAACTATGAATTTCACAATAGAAGTCAACAACAATAAAATCAGCGCCAACCAGGGCGATACCATCCTCGATGCCCTGAAACGAAATGGCATGGGGGTTCCAACACTTTGCCACATGAAGGGACTGTTTCCAACAGGATCATGCCGCATGTGTGTGGTTGAAGTCGATGGCAGGCGCAACCTGGTGACAGCCTGCTCGGAGCCGGTGACCGATGGGATGAAAATTAAAACCCATTCGGCCAGGGTTATCGAATCGCGCAAAACCATAGTCGAACTGCTGCTTTCGAACCACCCTGACGATTGTCTTTACTGCGAACGCAACGGAAGCTGCGAACTCCAGAAACTTTCTGAGGACCTGAATATACGCGAAAGGCGCATCAGCGGACAAAAGAACAATTACAAACTTGATGTGTCGAGTGCAAGCCTTGTGCGCGACCCTGCCAAGTGCATCCTTTGCGGACGATGTGTGCGGGTTTGTGAGGAAATTGAAGGTGTTTCGGCCATCGAATTCGTTGGTCGTGGAAGCAAAACCTTCATCGACACTGCCTTTAACCACGGGCTCAATTTGTCGAGTTGCGTCAATTGCGGACAATGCATTATGGTTTGTCCGACAGGCGCCCTCAAGGAAAAACCACATATTGCTGAAACCAAGGACAATTTGAGCGATCCGAACAAAACAGTGATCATTCAGTATGCGCCCTCCATCTCTGTTTCCTTGGCCGAAGAATTCGGCCTCAAACCAGGCCAGAACATCATCGGCATCATGAATGCTGCTTTGCGCCGCATCGGTTTCGATTATGTGTTCGACACTTCATTTTCGGCCGACCTCACTATTATGGAAGAGGCTTCAGAGCTTGTCCACAGGGTGAAAAATGGTGGCGTACTCCCCATGGTAACAAGCTGCTGTCCGGGTTGGGTCAAGTTTGCCGAGGAGTTTCACAACGATATGTTGGGTAACCTCTCGAGCTGCAAGTCGCCACAACAGATGATGGGAGCCATCATCAAAAGTTATTTTGCACAATCAGAAGGCATCGATCCCGAAAAGATTTATTCTGTTTCGGTGATGCCTTGCACGGCGAAAAAGTTCGAACAGCAACGTGAGGAAATGACCCAAAACGGCATTTCTGATGTTGACGCGGTACTGACCACACGTGAGCTGGCAAGGCTGATCAGACTCCACGGGATTGATATTCACAAGCTTGAACCCGAGTTGGCCGACTCGCCACTGGGCACACGCTCCTCGGCAGGTAAAATCTTCGGCACATCGGGCGGAGTGATGGAGGCTGCTATCCGCACCGCGCATTACCTCATCACCGGAAAGGAAATGGTGAAGTTCCAGGTACGCGGCGTCAGGGGTCTCGAAGGACGCAAGGAAGCCAAGGTGCAAATTGGTGAACTCGAAGTGGGTGTAGCTGTGGTTAGCGGACTCAAAAACGCCAGCCAGCTGATGGAAGAAATCAAAAACGGACGCAGCGACATTCATTTCATTGAGGTCATGGCCTGTCCGGGCGGTTGTATCAATGGAGGTGGCCAGCCCATCGGAGCCGATGAAGATGCCATCAGGGCCAGGATGACAACGCTCTACGACATCGATGAAAAAGATGCCATCAAGGCTTCGCATAAGAATCCTTATATTGTCGAGCTTTACGATAAATTCCTGGGCAAACCGCTGGGTCATAAGAGCCACGAATTGCTGCATACGCACTATCAGAAACGTGAGGTGAAATAAGGAAACCTGGATTCAAACAACTAAAACCACGCAGGCACTTGGCACATAATTCAACATATAAACAACTGGTATTCACCGTTAAAGATCGGTGCAGGGTGTGTTTTACCTGTGTCAGGGACTGTCCGGCCAAGGCCATTAAAATTATTAATGGCCAGGCCGAAGTGATCAGCGAGAGGTGTATTGGCTGTGGCAATTGTGTGCGGGTATGCCGACAGGGAGCCAAAACCTATCTCAGGCTTACCAGCGACGTGCTCGAGCTGTTGCAAAGTGGAAAACGAACCGTTGCCTGTGTGGCACCCAGTTTCCCGGCTGAGTTTACCGAAATTGCTGATTACCGGAAATTTGTAGGCATGGTTAAAATGCTGGGTTTCGATTATGTGACCGAGGTGGCTTTCGGTGCCGATATGGTTGCCATTGCTTACAAACAATTGCACCAAAGTGAATCGGAAAAAGGCATCATTTCATCTGATTGTCCGGCCATCGTCTATTATATCGAACACTACCAGCCCGAGCTTGTCGAAAACCTTGCACCCATTGTTTCGCCCATGGTGGCTGCTTCGCGTGTGCTCAAGAAAAAATACGGCGACGACCTGAATGTGGTTTTCATCGGTCCCTGTGTGGCCAAAAAGGCGGAATCAGAAGAGATACAGTATGCCATCACCTTTACCGAATTGCGCGAGCTGTTCAAGGAAAAGAACATCAAGCCTGCCATGGCCGAAGCCCGCGAATTTGATCCGCCGCATGCCGGAAAAGGATCCATTTTCCCTGTAAGCCATGGCTTGCTGCAGAATATGGAGATTGAAGACGACATTACCAAAGGCGATGTGATTGTGGCCGAAGGACGTGTTAACATCAAGGATGCCCTGAGCGAATTTGCACAGGGCGTGCTCAAAACACGTCACCTCGAGCTGCTTTGCTGCGAAGGCTGCATTATGGGCCCGGGCATGTCGAACGATGGAAAGAAATATGTGCGCCGGGCCTGTATTTCGAAATATGTGGAAGAGAAAATGAAGAACCTCGATCAGGCTGATTGGCAAAACGAGGTCAATCAGGCAGTGGATGTTGACCTGTCCACATCGTTCAACCGCATGGATCGCCGCACTCAATCGCCCACTTCTGACAAGATCGTCGAAGTGCTGCATTCAATGGGCAAGCACAGCGCCCTCGACTACCTCGATTGTGGTGCCTGTGGTTACGACACCTGCATTGAACATGCCATTGCGATTGTGCAAGGGCTGGCTGAAAACGAAATGTGCCTGCCCTATACCATCGAAAAACTTCACCAGTCGGTCGAAAACCTCAATATGTCGAACACCGAGCTGGCCAGCGCAAAGGAAGCCTTGAAGCAGTCGGAAAAACTGGCCCATATGGGTCAGCTTTCGGCTGGCATCGCCCATGAGCTGAATAACCCGCTAGGGGTGATCACCATGTACAGCAACCTGCTGCTCGATGAGGTGAAAGACGAAACCATGCGCAACGACCTGAACCTGATAGTGGAACAGGCCGACAGATGCCGTAAGATAGTTGGAGGGTTACTCAATTTTGCACGCAAAAACCAGGTCAGGCTTATTGAGACTGACCTCGACAAATTTGTAAACAGAAGCGTTCAATCTGTAGTGATCCCCGAAAACGTTAGTGTACGCATTGATGTGGACATGAACGATCCCTTTGTGTTTATGGATGCCGACCAGATGATGCAGGTGCTCACCAACCTCGAAAAAAACGCTGTTGAAGCAATGCCCGATGGGGGAATCCTCACCGTATCCATCAGGGAAGCATCAGCTGAGGAAGTCGAAATACTGATCAGCGATACCGGAACAGGGATATCCGAAGACAACCTCGATAAAATATTCACACCCTTCTTTACAACAAAAGAGGTAGGAAAAGGAACCGGACTTGGATTGCCACTTTGCTACGGAATCGTGAAGATGCACCAGGGTAAAATCACCCTGACCTCGAACGACGATCCTGCAAAGGCACCAACAGGAACTACATTTATTATCAGGTTACCACGTAACCCACAATGAGTTAGGAACAAATTTTAATGTTAAATACAATGAGTAACGAAAAGAAACTTGTGATGATTGCGGACGATGATGCAGATTATCTGTTTCAAATGGAAACCATGGTAAAACAACTTGGTTTCAGGGTAAAAACAGCAGAAAGCCAGGCCGAAGCTGAAAGTCTGCTCGAAACCGTAAAGCCCGATCTGGCCATTTTCGACCTGATGATGGAAAATGAAGACAGTGGATTCATTTTGTCGTACAAGGCAAAACGCAAATATCCCGATATGCCCATCATCATTGCCACTGCTGCAACCGCTGAAACAGGGTTTACCTTTGATCTGTATAATGAAACCGACAAGGCATGGATCAAGGCTGACCTCTACCTCGAAAAAGGTATTCGCCCTGATCAGTTGCACCGCGAAATCAATAAGCTGCTGAAGCTCTGATGTTTACTTCTTTCGTAGAATAGTAATCAATAAAAAATATCAACCCATGGCTACACTACAGGTGCTTGTTGTTGACGATGAACCCGGCATCAGGTCGGGCATCAATCGCATCCTCGGGAACTACAGCGTTGGATATCCCTTTATGGATGAGGACTTCGACTTTGCGATGATTGACGCAGAAACCGGTGAGGAAGCCATTGAGGTGCTGAATACAAAAAAGGTCGATGTGGTGTTGCTCGACAACAAACTGCCCGGCATGGACGGTATCGAAGTGTTGGAGTACATCAATAAACAGCAGTTTGATGTGGCGGTGATGATGATTACCTCCTTTGCTTCGCTTGACCTTGCCATCAAGGCAACACGAAACGGGGCATACAACTTCATGCCTAAGCCTTTCACACCGCAGGAATTACGGGCTTCGATTGAAAACGTGGCCAAGCATCTTTTCCTTAAACGCATGACACGCAAGATGCAGGAAGAGGGTAAACAAATCCGTTTCCAGTTTCTTTCGGTGCTGTCGCATGAGCTAAAGTCGCCCCTGAATGCTGTAGAAGGCTATTTGAAAATGATCCAGGAACGTCAGTTTGGTGAACAGGTTGTCGATTACGACAAAATGATCGAGCGCTCACTGGCACGCATAAAGGGTATGCGCAACCTTATCATGGACCTGCTCGACCTGACAAAGATCGAATCAGGAAAAAAACAGCGTAAAATCAGAGAAATTGACCTTGCCGATGTGGCCAGGCTAGCCATCGACACGCTTGAACCTTATTCCATTCAACGGGCTGTAAAAGTGAAACTTGTCACCGAAGGAAATACCGGCCTGCTGGCCGACCAGGACGAAATGGAAATCGTGTTCAACAATTTGATCTCAAATGCTGTTAAGTACAACCGCGATGGCGGAAAAGTAACTGTTCTGTTGAAAGACCTTGATACCTCGCTCATGATCAGTGTATCTGATACCGGTATTGGCATGAGCGCCGAAGAGCTTGAAACGATTTTCCAGGATTTCGTCAGGATTAAAAGCAGCAAAACGCGCGATATTACCGGAAGTGGCCTCGGCCTTTCCATCATGAAAAAAATGATTGATCAGTATAATGGCGAAATTAAGGTGGAAAGCGAGCCCGACAAAGGAACCACTTTCACCATCATTTTACCACGACTATAACCTACTAAATCTGCTATTCAGTGAAATTCAAACCCGAAAAATACCGTTTGCCCGATGTTTCCATGCAGCCCTTCATTGATGAGGACGAAATCATGGAAATCATCGCAAATGCCCGTCCCGACCGCGAAAAGGTGCTCGCTGTCATCAACAAATCACTTGAAAAAAACAGACTCAACCTCGAAGAAACTGCCATTTTGCTCAATGCCACAGATCCTGATCTTGTAGCACTGATCAAACAGGGCGCCAGAAGCCTGAAAGAAAAAGTGTATGGGAAACGCATCGTGTTGTTTGCACCCTTATACGTGGGCAACTACTGCTCAAACAATTGCCGTTATTGTGGTTTCAAGGCATCAAACACCCAGGCCATCCGCAAAACCCTCACCAAAGACGAACTGATCGCCAATGTAAAGGCCCTCGAAGAGCATGGGCAAAAGCGACTTATTCTTGTATTTGGCGAGCACCGGCTTTATTCGGCTGATTTTATTGCCGAAACAGTGAGAACCGTGTATGCCGTGAAAAAAGACCATGGCGAAATCAGGCGGGTGAACATCAATGCTGCTCCTTTCGACATTGAGGGATTCCGCACCGTGAAGGAAGCCGGCATTGGCACTTACCAGATTTTTCAGGAAACATACCATCGGCCAACCTATGCAAAATGCCACACTTCGGGGCGTAAATCTGATTACGACTACAGGCTTACTGCCCTTGACAGGGCCATGGAAGCCGGCATCGACGATGTTGGCCTCGGCGCCTTGTTTGGCCTGGCCGACTACAGGTTCGAGGTGCTGGCACTGCTTCGTCACGTGAATCACCTCGAGGCCTGCTACAATGTGGGACCACACACCATTTCCTTTCCACGCATACAGGATGCATCTGACTATGACCTCGACGACCAGTTTGCGGTAAGCGATGAAGAATTTACGCGCCTTGTGGCCATTCTGCGCCTGGCAGTGCCTTATACCGGTCTCATCCTTACGGCCCGCGAATCGCGTGTGGTCAGAAACGAGGTGCTTGCCTATGGCTGCTCGCAGATTGATGCCGGAACCAAACTCGAAATCGGTGCCTATGCCGAAGACCCGAGTGTGGATCAGAACCTGCACAAAGAACAGTTTAAGATCAACGATGACCGCACCTTGAACGAAATCATCGACGAATTGCTCGATGGCGACTACCTGCCCTCGTTTTGCACTGCCTGTTACCGAAAAGGACGTACAGGTCAGCATTTTATGGAATTCAGCGTGCCTGGATTTATCAAGAAATTCTGCACACCAAATGCCCTGCTTACACTGGCCGAATACATTGTTGATTATGCCAGCCCATCAACAGCCGAAAAAGGCTGGAAGGTGATTGAGCTGAACCTGAAGCAAATGAATGATCTTCAGTCGGAAAGCATGGTGCGCGAACGCATCGAACGGATCAAATCAGGCGAGCGCGACCTGTACTTTTAGCCGGCAATTACAGCTGTAAACCTGGAAATACTAACCATACTAAGCATGTCAAAAGGTAAAGACCTCAAACCACACATCGGCATCTTCGGGCGCCGCAACAACGGAAAAAGCTCCATCATCAACCTGATGGTCAATCAGGATGTAGCCATCGTGTCAGCCCTGCCGGGAACAACTACCGATCCTGTGCGTAAATCGATTGAAATATTTGGCATTGGACCTGCCATAATTGTCGATACTGCAGGTATTGATGATGCCGGCGAACTGGGCGAAAAACGCATTGCAAAAACATACGACGCCATGAAAACCATCGATTGTGCAATCATGGTGATCGTGAACAACGAATTTGGTTTCTACGAAATGGAGCTGCTCAAGCAATTTGCCGAATATACTGTCCCCTATGTCATCCTGCACAACAAGGCTGATTTGGTGCCACTCGATCCGTTGACATTGGACAAAATCAGGCAATTGTCGAAAGCACCAATACTCGATTTTACCACCACAAACAACCACAGCCTGCCACTGCTGATCGATATGCTGAAGGCTACGATACCCGAAACCACCTACCAGAAACCATCGCTGTTGGGTGGAGTGATTGATCCTGACCTGGTGGTTCTGCTGGTAACACCCATCGATTCTGAAGCACCCGATGGCCGAATGATCCTGCCACAGGTGATGGCCATCAGGGATGTGCTCGACAACGACTGCATCTGTGTTGTGCTGAAGGAAACGCATTTGAAACAGTATTTCGACCAAAAGATGCCTACACCCCAACTGGTGATTACCGATAGCCAGGCCTTTGGTTTCGTGAATAAAATTGTGCCGGCCGAGGTGCCTCTCACGAGCTTTAGCATTGTTTTTGCCCGCATGCGTGGCGATTTTGACCATTACCTTGCAGGCACACCCACCTTGTCGGACTTGAAAGACGGCGATAAGGTGCTCATCCTTGAGTCGTGCACCCATCAGGTAAGCTGCGAGGATATCGGAAGGCATAAGCTGCCCCGGTGGATCAAGGAATTTTCGGGTAAAGAGATTGAGTTTGATATTGTCGCCGGACTGAGTGAGGTTGTTGAGATGTCGACCTACAAATTGGTAATCCAGTGCGGTGGCTGTGTTGTTACCCGTAAACAGCTGCTAAACCGATTGAAACCTGCCGTAGATGCCAATGTTGCCGTGAGCAATTATGGGATGACCATTGCTTACCTGAATGGCATATTCGACCGGGTCATTGCACCATTTAAACACTGATCCGATGAAGATGCATGTTTCAGAGATGCTTGCTCAGCAGAAAATGACCAAAGAGATGCTGGTTGAGTTGCTGGGCCTTACAGGTCAGACCGACCGACAGACGGTACTTGATCATGCCCTGGCTGTGAAAGCAGCATCGGTAGGACGTAAAGTCTATCTGCGCGGCCTGATCGAATTATCGAATGTGTGTGGCAAGAACTGTTTTTACTGTGGCATAAGGGCCGGCAATAAGCAGGTTCACCGCTACACCCTGGCTGAAAAAGAGGTGATCGATGCGGCTGTTTTTGCCTGGAAGCACCAATTCGGCTCGCTCGTAATTCAAACTGGTGAACAATCAGGCGAAGGCTTCGCACAGCTCATAGAGCAATTGTTGATCCGCATTCATGAGCACACCAGACACGAACTCACCATTACCCTTTCTTGCGGCGAACAGCCTGCCGAAGTGTATCAGCGCTGGAAAAAAGCCGGAGCTGACCGCTACCTGCTTCGGATTGAAACAACGAACAGGCAGTTGTATTACACCATCCACCCAAACGATGCACACCATGCCTATGAAAACAGGCTGGAGGCATTACATCACCTGAGAAACAGTGGTTTCCAGGTGGGCACCGGAGTGATGATTGGCTTGCCCGGTCAAACGCTGGAAAACCTGGCCGATGACCTGCTGTTTTTTCAGAAAATGGATGTCGACATGGTAGGCATGGGACCTTATATTGAACATGCCGACACACCGCTGTATTCGCTGGCGGACACATTGCGGCCGCCAAAAGAACGCTTTGAACTGAGCCTGCTGATGATTGCGTTATTGCGGATCAATATGCCCTACATCAACATTGCTTCCTCAACAGCCCTGGAAACCCTTGATCCCCTCGGCAGGCAAAAGGGCCTACTGGCCGGAGCCAATGTGGTTATGCCAAACCTGACACCCGTTTCCGACAGGGTGAACTATCAGTTGTATAACAACAAGCCCAACCTCGATAAGGATGCATCAACAAGCACGGCAAGCCTGAACAGGGTGATTTCCGAAATAGGCGAAACCATCGGCTTCGCCGATCCGGGCAACTCGCTCCACTTTAAACGGAGAACGGCAAAATAAAGAAACTGTTTGCTTTTTGACGGGCTTTAAGGTATTTTTGCGAGAAGCTGTTAAACACCTATTAAAACAAAATACGATGACATTTCAATTGCCCGAACTACCGTATGCCCCGGATGCCCTTGAGCCGCATATTTCGAAGGAAACCATTGAATTTCACTATGGCAAGCACCATGCAACCTATGTGAATAACCTGAATAAACTCGTGCCGGGTAGCCCGTTCGAAAACGCCAGCCTTGAAGAAATGATTAAGAAGGCTGAAGGCGGTATCTTTAACAATGCCGCCCAGGTATGGAACCACACCTTCTATTGGCAATGTATGGGACCAAATGCCGGCGGCTCACCTACTGGCAGGCTTTTAAATGAAATAGTGAGTAACTTCGGTTCGTTCGATGCCTTTAAAGAAACTTTCAGCGCATCGGCGGCAACGCTTTTTGGCTCAGGCTGGGCCTGGCTTGTGGTTGATGCAGAAGGGAAGTTGCACATTACACAGGAAAGCAATGCAGGCAACCCCCTGCGTAAAGGGCTGAAACCGATCCTTACCTGCGATGTGTGGGAACATGCGTATTACATCGACAAGCGCAACCGCCGTCCGGCCTATATTGACGATTTCTGGAAACTGGTAAACTGGGATGCCGTAGCCAAACACTACGAAAGCTAGCACAAAGCTGCTGCGATAAAGATATCGTTAAAATAACTGAGTGATCCCCGTCTGGATGCAGGCGGGGATTTATTCCACCGTCACTGATTTGGCCAGGTTACGTGGCTGATCCACATTACAACCGCGCATTACAGCAATATGATAGGATAGCTTCTGCAAAGGAATAGTAGCCAAGAGCGGTACCAGCATTTCTTCGGTTTCCGGAATTTCGATGACATAATCAGCCATCTCTTTCACAATGGTGTCGCCTTGTGTAACAATGGCAATTACCCTTCCTTTTCTGGCCTTCACTTCCTGAATATTGCTCACAACCTTGTCGTAAGTTCCCTTGTTGGTGGCGATTACAACAACGGGCATATCGGCATCAATGAGGGCAATTGGCCCGTGTTTCATCTCAGCAGCCGGATAGCCTTCGGCGTGAATGTAGGAAATTTCTTTCAGCTTCAGGGCGCCTTCAAGGGCAACGGGGAAGTTATAACCGCGTCCGAGATAGAGGAAATTGCGTACATCCTTAAACTGTTCAGCAATCTTTGTCACAACATGGCTGGTTTTGAGGGTTTCAGCCACTTTGTCGGGAATGGATTCCAGTTCAAGTAAAATCTGCATGAAGCGCGATTTGGAAATGGTTCCTTTGAGTTGGGCCAACCTTAACGCCATAATCGTAAGTAAGGTAACCTGCGCTGTAAAGGCTTTTGTTGAGGCAACACCGATTTCAGGTCCGGCATGGGTGTAACTGCCTGCATGTGTGGCACGTGCTATGGATGATCCAACCACATTGCAGATTCCCAAAATAGTGGCTCCTTTCGATTTTGCCAGTTCAATGGCAGCTAAGGTATCGGCTGTTTCGCCAGACTGAGAAATGGCAATGACCACATCCTGTTCATAGATTACCGGATTCCGGTAACGAAACTCAGAGGCGTATTCAACCTCTACCGGAATACGGGCAAGGTCTTCGAAAAGATATTCGCCGACAAGGCCAGCATGCCATGATGTGCCACAGGCAACAATGATGATGCGGTTGGCAGTCAGTAGTTTTTGTTCATAATCGATGATGCCACCCAGCGACACGGTGCCAAGCTCTGAATGTACCCTGCCACGCATGCTGTCTTTGATCGAATTGGGCTGCTCATAAATCTCCTTCAGCATAAAATGCTCAAAGCCTCCTTTTTCAAGGGCAGTGAGGTTCATCTCGAGTTTTTGCACATAAGGTGTTTTCTCGTGATTACGAATAGTCTTAATTTTCAGGTCGTTATTGCGTCTGATCAGGGCAACTTCTTCGTCATCAAGATACACAACGTTTTTGGTGTACTCGATGATTGGTGTGGCGTCTGAAGCAACATAATAATCGTCCTTGCCAATACCAATTACCAGCGGACTTCCTTTACGGGCAGCAATCAGGGTGTTTGGATCGTCTTTGCTGATCACTACGATGGCATAGGCACCAATGACCTGGTTCAGGGCGATGCGCACGGCTTCAAACAGATCGACTTCTTCGTTAAGTTTTATGTCCTCAATGAGGTTAGTGAGCACTTCTGTGTCGGTTGATGATTCAAAAACATAGCCCCTGGCTTCAAGTTCCTGTCGCAACAAGGCATAGTTTTCAATGATGCCGTTGTGTATGAGTGCGATTTGTTTCGATTGTGAATAATGGGGATGTGCATTCACCGTGTTAGGCTCACCATGGGTTGCCCAGCGGGTGTGTGCGATGCCAATGGTTCCGCTCAGGTTCAGGTCATGAATCAGGTCTTCGAGATCAGAAACCCTGCCTTTTGATTTGTATACATTCAGGCTTCCATTCAACAAAGCAATACCCGCACTGTCATACCCTCTGTATTCCAAGCGTTTAAGACCGTTTATCAATATTGGGTAGGCTTGTTTTGGTCCCACATAAGCTACAATTCCACACATGTAGTAATCTTTTAATAATTGGAAAAAGTACTTTTTGCTATTGGCAAATTTGAACCAATGTTAGGAAATACTCAGGCAAATATAGCACAAACAATCGGATTAATCAATGAGCGTGTATACGACTTTCAACCTGAGGGCCTTCAAGGTGTCAGGTTCCGGTTGTGAGCCATTGATGATCAAACGGTTAGATTTGCTTGATGAACCAAGTACGAACGTATACAACCCGTAGTTCGGTTCTGTTGGGCCATCCAGAATAATTTGTTGTACCTTTCGCGTAAGCCTGAATTCGTAAGCATTTACCGATTCTTTGTAAGTGCCGCCGAAATAATTGTCTCCTTCAAGCTGATCTTCAAGCACCTTGTATTTACCCTTTTCTTCTGTCCCGGCAACAAGCGCCAGCTGTGATGGCGGAGTAAGGACTGTGTCTGGGTCGTAATTTGTAAGGATCAGTTTTGCCTCATTAATGAGCACCTTGTGTCCGAGGGTGTTGGCAAAATTGCCAAGGTGCGGAAAACGAATGAAAGTTTTAACGCCGCCCATCGACTGAACGTAGATTTTTTTATTGCCCAGCAAGGTGTCGCCGTTAATCAGCTGCTGCTTGAATGTTTCATCGGCATCAGCATATGCGTTATGATCGAAATGGTTGAAACGGGCATTTGAGCTTGCCACATAAAAGTCGTAGCGCAACGAGTCTTCAGTGTCGTTGCTGTAATAAATCGTCATGCGCGACAAATTGGCTGTCAGGTTCAAATAAGTAACGGCACCACCTGATGTGACCTGATCAGTAACAAGGTGCAGTCCTTTGAAGAAAGCCTGAAAGTTTTCTTTCGAAGCCATTTCATCCTCGGTAGCATTGAGGAGTTTGTTGCCCAGATCGGAAGATATATCGCTCAGCCTGATCCTGATGAGCGGGCTCAGCGTATCGCCGAGGTAAACAAAAGGTGAATTGGGTCTCGGATCGAAGGTGTAATTGGCATAATCAGTTGCCCCGCAGGGAATCACCCTTTTTGAGTGGTATATTGAATCAGGAAAAATCTGTTCTTCCATTTCATAGGCTCGCACGTATTGGGTAGTTGTGGTGTCGCCGTAATATCCCGCATAGGCAATTTGCAGCACCAGCGAATCAAGCACCGGGTTATCACCGAAACTATGGCCATTGGTCGAAAGCGAAAACTGGGTATAAAATCCGGCGGATGTTTTTCCGAAAACAGGGTCCTTGATGCTGCCAAGCAGGATGTTTGATGGCTCATCGGTCCTGATGGAATCCTCGATCAGGCTATAGGCAACAACACTGATGGTGTCAGTGTAAAAAGCAGTTAGCTTTCCCACATCGGGTATCACGCCGATGCCTATTTGTTCTGGTTTTTTATTGCAACTGCTCAGTGCGAGCGCCAAACCCAATACCACAAAAATTTGCTTTGTAAAAAGCCCAGTTGATTTTTTCAAGGAAACAAGATTTACAATTATCTATTCAATCAATTTCGCCCACACAATTTGTTGTAGAATGCATTGTACACATCGATGTAATCGTCGCCCGACTGGTATTCAAGCACGGGTTTTTTAAGTCCGGCCACATATTCCATAATTTCGGGCCTTACCTTGTCGCTTCCGACAATGATGGCATCAGCATAATCGATGGCAGCTTTCGTGAGGTTAACGTAATTAGGCTCTTTATAGTATTTGGTGTCTTTGGCGGTAATACCTGCAAGTTTGAGTTTTTTATCGAATCCTTCCTTAAAGGTTTCTTTAAAGAAGTCATCATAAAGCGAATACACAATTTTGGCATCGCTGAAAACGGGATTGTCTTTATAGGCCCTTTTCACATACAGCGGAACCAGCGACGACATCCAGCCGTTGCAATGAATAATGTCAGGACTCCAGCTCAGTTTCTTAACGGTTTCGAGTACACCGCGCGAAAAGAAGATGGTACGCTCATCGTTGTCTTCGAAAAAGCGGCCATTTTTATCCTTAATGGTAAATTTACGGTGAAAGAAATCTTCGTTGTCGATAAAATAAATTTGCATCCTGGCCTGTTGTATCGAGGCAACCTTGATGATGAGCGGATGGTCGTTGTCGTTAATGATCAGATTCATTCCCGAAAGCCTGATGACTTCGTGTAATTGATTGCGCCTTTCGTTGATGTTGCCAAAACGGGGCATGAACGTCCTGATTTCCTTTCCCCTTTCCTGGATTCCCTGGGGCAGATATCGTCCGATCTTGCTCATGGGTGTTTCTTTCAGGTAAGGCATGATGGCTTGCTCAACAAAAAGAACCCGTGCTTTTTCCATTTTTCTTTATTTAAGATGAAATTGGATATAATTTCATGCAAAGGTAATATAAAAACCGATTAAAAATTAATCTGCTGTTATTCAAGCCATTCTTGATGCCTCCTCAACAGCTGTTGAAACGCATGCAAAGAATACTTGTGGGATGAATAAAAATTGGATATCACAAACAGGTTGGCGCCTGTTTAAGGAGAACATTAATGAAAACGAAAAAGTGTGTTATCCCCTCACAAACAGGGCCTTAATAATGTCCATGGCCATGCGTGGGTTTTCTTTCAGGCGCCGGGTAGAATAAGCAAACCATTGCTCACCGTAGGGTACATAGATGCGCATGCGGTGTCCCTTTTCGAGTATGGTTTTACGCAATTGGGGTGTTACGCCGTAAAGCATTTGGAACTCGTACATATGTTTGGGCACCTGATATTTCTCAATCAGCATGAATGCGCCTTCAACAAGAAACTTATCGTGTGTGGCGATGCCGGGATAAATGCCTTCCTTAAACATCAGCTCGAGGTCTTCGAGGTAATGCTGGTTGATTTCGTCGTACTTCTTAAATGCAATGGATTCAGCCTCAACATAGATTCCTTTGCAAAGGCGATAGTTGACCGGGATTTCCTTAGTGCTGAGGTCACGCATCTGATTGATGTCGTTGTGGGTACGGCGCAGGTATGCCTGTAGCACCAGGCCAACGTTTTTCGGAAATTCCGCCTTGATTTTCCGGAAGAGTTCAATTTCAAGGTCCACACACTGTGAATCTTCCATATCAATGCGGACGAAATTGTTGTAAGAGGCTGCAAGGGCTACAATTTCGCGGATATGTTTGTAGGCAATGTCTTTGTCGAGCAACAACCCAAACATGGTAGGCTTCAGCGAGTAGTTGCCATCGATATTGGCCTTCTGAATGGTGTTGATGATCTCAAGGTACTCATTTTTATTGGCTTCGGCCTGTTTGAGCTCTGTGATAAATTCTCCCAGCAGGTCAATAGTCACCATATTGCCTTCTTCATTCAGTTTGCGGCTAATGGCGATGGCATCTTCAATTTTTTTTCCGGCGATATAGCGTTTCGAAAACACCCATACGAGACCCTTGGGCATAAAGGGCAAAACACCTGCTATTATCTTGTTAATCCACATCATAACACTTTGTTTTAAGTTGTGCGTTCAATCGTAAAAACTTCAGACAGCGCCAACCGCCTGAGCCGGTTTGGCAGTTTGTCAACAGCCTGCGAAATTAAGCATTCTGATGTTTCTGTGAAATTTATAACAACATTATTTTTCACTAATTTTATTGCTGCCTGACTGGCCTGATCATAAAAACCTTTTTCAGACTCACTAAAACTAGGAGATTATTGGATTAGCGCGGGCTGCCCAGATTTCAGGCAGTTCCCTGAAACCCTGCCAACACAGTAATAACCTAAATGTTACTGGAAGAACAGCTAAAAATTGCAGCAAGGCTGATAGTCAGCAAAATTTGAATAAATATTTGTTCTTCATCAGATTAATATCTATCTTTGCCGCCCGATTTTTAACTGTATTGAAGTGAATTACTTTCGTGAGTTTTTGCTGCCCATTGGGGGCTTGGGGCTTGGAAGTCAGGAGTTTGATTTTGACCTTGGGAAGGAGTTTTTTGTCCACACCCTTGATTCAGAAATCAGCGACGGACGGGTGAAAGTGAATTTGAAGCTCAACAAGCAGGAGGGAATGATTGAATTGTTGTTTGCCATTAAGGGAGAAGTGGTGGTTCCATGCGACAGGTGCATGGACGATTGCAACCAGGCCATTGATGGTGAATACAGGCTTATCCTCAAGCACGGCGAGCAATTTCAGGAAGAATCGGACGAGGTGATTATTTTACCGGTCGATCAACATCAGTTCGACATCAGTGCACTCCTTTATGAGTACATTGTGTTGCTGATACCGATGAAAAGGATTCACCCCGAAGACGAAGACGGCCGGTCGATGTGCAATCCCGAGGTGTTGAAAAAACTCCAGGCGCACTCAACGGCACATGATCCAGATCCAAGGTGGGATATTTTGAAGAATATAAAAACGGAAAATTAACAGCATAAACTAAAACTTAATTTACCATGCCGCATCCAAAACGCAGACATTCAAGTACAAGACGCGATAAGAGAAGAACCCACGATAAGGCCGAAATGCCGAATCTGGCCAAATGTCCTGTGACAGGCACCATCCATGTTTACCACAGGGCTTATTATGTTGATGGCAACCTTTACTATAAAGGTAAACTTGTTATTGAAGGAGCCAAGGCCTAAGCGGCCCTGGCGCTTTTATAATAAGATCAACCATGCGCATTGGCCTTGATGTATCAGGAGGTGATTTTGCACCTCAAGCAACACTCAACGGACTTGCCTTACTGATTCCCGAGCTCGAAAACGGGGAGTGTATTGTATTGTTCGGCGACAAGGACACCATCCTCAACGGAATTGATGAGTCATGGCTTGCCTCGGGTCGCGTCGACATTGTTCATGCTCCTGAAACAATCGAAATGGGGGAACAACCCAGCAAAGCCTTTCAGAAAAAAACCAATTCATCGATCACCAAAGGTTTCGAACACCTGAGGCGCAACCTCATCGACTCGTTTGCCAGTGCTGGCAACAGCGGGGCCATGATGGTGGGATCGGTGTATGCCATCAATACCATTCCGGGTGTGATCAGGCCGGCTAGTGCGGTGCTGATTCCAAAAGTAACGGGTGGTAACACGGTTTTGCTTGATGTGGGTACCAATCCTGATGCCAAATCAGATGTGTTGTACCAGTACGGGGTGCTTGGTTCTAACTATGCACAGTTTGTGCTGGGCGTCGAAAATCCCAAGGTAGGCCTGCTGAATATCGGTGAAGAAGAGAAAAAAGGCAGCCTGATTGTGCAATCGGCACACCAGCTGATGAAAGATTCACCCGACTTTAACTTCATCGGGAATGTAGAAGGACGTGATTTGTTTAAAGATAAAGCCGATGTTGTCGTTTGCGACGGTTTTGCCGGCAATGTCATCATCAAACAAATTGAAGGAATGTTCTGGCTGATGAAGAAACGAAACCTGCTCGACGATTATTTCACTCGGTTCAACTACGAATACCATGGCGGAAGCCCCATCATCGGTGTCAACAGTACCGTTGTCATCGGTCACGGGATCAGCAGTCCGCTTGCCATAAAAAATATGATGCTTCTTTCAAGAGACATCGCCAAAGCACGCTTACACGAAAAAATCCGTGAGGCTGTTTCCAACTATGGGCAATCATAAATGACTTATTTTTGGAGCTTTTAAACAATAGTATCAATGACCAGGATTAGCGCTGCAATCACAGGAATCCACGGCTGGGTTCCTGAATATGTGCTGGACAACCATGAACTTGAAAAAATGGTTGACACTACGGATGAATGGATTATGACCCGGACCGGTATCCGGGAACGACATATTTTAAAAGGGCAGGACCAGGGTACGTCAGTGATTGGTACCCATGCTGTAAAAGGCTTGCTGGAAAAAACAGGAACACGGCCCGAGGATGTGGACATGCTCATCTGCGCCACGGTGACACCTGATATGCTTTTCCCGGCCACGGCCAACATCATCAGCCACAACTGTGGGATTAAAAACGCCTTTAGCTTCGATATGAACGCGGCCTGTTCAGGCTTTTTATATGCCTTAGCTACTGCTTCCAAATTTGTGGAAAGTGGCAGCCGCAAAAAAGTGATCGTTGTGGGAGCCGACAAAATGTCGTCGATTGTGGATTACACTGACCGTACCACCTGCGTGATTTTTGGTGATGGCGGCGGCGCTGTGCTGCTCGAGCCAACAACCGAAGAATCGGGCATCAGGGATTCGATCATGCACACCGATGGTGCAGGCATGATTCACCTGCATCAGAAAGCCGGTGGCTCAAAACGCCCGCCAAGCCAGGAAACCATTGACGCCCGCGAACATTATATTTACCAGGAAGGTCAGGCTGTGTTTAAGTTTGCTGTGACTAATATGGCCGATGTGGCAGAAGCCATCATGGAGCGAAACAGCCTGAAATCAGACGATATTGCCTGGCTTGTTCCCCATCAGGCCAATATGCGCATCATCGATGCAACAGCACGCCGTATGGGTGTTGGCAAAGAAAAGGTGATGATCAACATCGAGCGTTTTGGCAATACCACCAATGGCACGCTGCCGCTTTGCCTGTGGGAATGGGAAAACCAGTTGCGCAAGGGCGACAACATCGTCCTGGCTGCCTTTGGGGGCGGATTTACCTGGGGATCAATCTACCTGAAATGGGCCTACGACCCGCATTAAATTTTCAGGATTTTAAAGCATTAAGGTGATCGGAAGGTCACCTTTTTTTATATTCTTTCTAAAGGTTTATTTCTGACCAGCCGCTATCGGAAAACTGCATGACAGCGCGATAACCCGCAAGCTTCACGGCGGCAATCGCTTCCGGAAAAAGCAGCTGTAGTTCAGCCGGCTGGTGCGCGTCGGAACTGATAAGTACGGGAATGTCCAGGCGCTTCATTTCTGCAATTATCCATACGGAAGGGAAGAAACTGTCGGAGCGTTTTTTATACAAGCCGCGTGTGTTCACCTCAACAATCAGGTCCTTTTGTTTGATCAACTCCAGGGTTTCATTCACCAGCGAACGGTACCAGGCTTCGTCTTCGCGGAAAAACCGCTGTTGATTGTGCATCTTGATTTTATCGAAATGACCAATCACATCGAATGTTTCCTTTTCAACCATCTGGTTTGTCTGCGCGTAAAAGGCCGTTACCGCATGGCGAATATCGTTGTCAAAAAACCGCTTCAGGCCTTCGTCGTATGTTTCCACCAGTGGCCCGTCGATGAACCACAGCTTATCGGGATCATTTTTCCCGACGAGGTGAACAGATCCAATGCGATAAGCTAGGTCACAATGCCTGAACATGGCATCGAACCCTTCCATAAGGCCGGGGATATAATCAATTTCAAGTGCCAGGTGAATGGATAGCCTTTCCCTGAATTTCTGCTTTAAGTCGCTGATGCTGGTGCAATATTTCTCGAGTTCACCCGGCCTGATCGAAAAGCTGTTGTCGAAAGGTACGGGTGCATGATCAGAAAAACCAAGACAGTGCATGCCCTGAGCCAAAGCTGCTTCAATCACGGCGTCAGGTGTAGCCTTGCCATCAGAATAGGTGCTGTGTGTATGCAGGTTTTGTCCGGTCATATTGGAAGTGGAATGCTAGGTTCTTGGTTCATCGAAAAGGATGTGTTAATCACAACTCCCTGGTTCATTTTCAGGCTCTGCGGGCTGGATGTGTGTGCTCTCGACCAGCTTATACACTTTATCCTGGCGCCGAACCATTTCTTTCAGGCGGACCGAACAGTTTTCGCCTTTTGAGGTCGTTGAAACCGGAAGCAGGTCAACCCTGATTTCGGTAATGGACTCTTCGAGCACCCCGGTTGTTGGGCCAATGATCAGGATGTTGTCGCCTACACTGAGCGACTGGGTCTCCATCTTGATCTCAGCCACGCCGATATTGCTGAAATAGTTGTTGATTTTGCCAACATACACCTTGCGTTGGGTGGCCTGGCTGCCATAGCTTTCCGTCCACTCACCCGTTTTCCGTCCAAGGTAATAGCCATCCCAGAAACCGCGGTTGTAGACTGATTCAAGCCGGTGTGTCCATCCTTCGATGGCTTCAGGCGTAAATTTTCCGTTTTGTATGGCATCAACAGCCTGATGATAGACCTCAGTGACGGTTTTCACGTATTCGGGCGAACGGCCCCGGCCTTCGATTTTCAGCACAGTGACGCCTGCACGCAGAATCTGATCGAGAAAAGGCAGGGTGTTCAGGTCTTTGGGCGACATGATGTATTCGTTTTCAACAGTCATTTCAATGCCTTCGTCATGGTCTTTTACGTCATAAGCCCTGCGGCATGGCTGCAGACAGGCACCCCGGTTGGCCGAAGCGTTCAGCAGGTCGAGGCTTAGGTAACACTTGCCGGAAACAGCCATGCACAAAGCCCCATGAACGAAAACTTCGATACGGACCAACTTTCCTGACGGACCTTTAATCTGCTGTTCCTGAATGGCCCTGGTGATGGCGGCGACCTGACCGATGTTGAGCTCACGTGCAGTAACCATCACATCGGCAAACTGAGCATAGTAGCGAACGGCTTCAATATTGGTGATGTTGGTCTGTGTCGACATATGCACTTCGACCCCTTGCTTCCGGGCATACTGAATCACAGCCTGGTCAGAAGCGATTATGGCGGTGATGCCATTGCGCTTAACGGCATCCACAAGCTGACGCATTTCTTCGAGTTCCGAATCAAACACAACCGTGTTGATGGTTACATAGCTTTTTATGCTGTTCTCACGGCAGATAGCAGCTATATGACCCAGGTCGTCTAGGGTGAAATTTTGTGATGAGCGCGAACGCATATTCAGTTTCCCCACCCCAAAATATACTGATCCCGCGCCACCCTGAATGGCGGCCATCAGCGCTTCGTATGCGCCCACCGGGGCCATGATTTCTATCTGATTCATGCTGCAAAATTAGGCATTTCGCACATATTCCCAACAGCTTGGGTACTGCACAATAGCAACAGAAACTGAATGGATGCCCGGATCGTTTCGCTGAACAGATTGCATCATGCGTCAAGAAACGACCTGATTTGCTATCGCGCTCAGTAGCGGTTATACCTCAACACCTGTTCCAGTGGTTTGCGGATCTTCTTCCGTTGGGTGTATTCGTCAGGGGCATATCCCAGGGTGATGAGCAAACCAATGGTTTTTTCGACAGGAATATGCAGGATTTCCTTTATTTTTTTCTCATTGAACCATCCCAACATACAAGTGCCCAGACCCAACTCGGTTGCCTGCAGGCAAAAGTGTTCTGCGGCAATCCCAACATCTATCAGGTGGAACTCCTTCTTTTTGAGCCGGCCACCCATTTCGCTGAGGATTTTTGGTTTTTCGAGGACGATGGCCAGGATTACAGGCGCTTCTGGAACAAAGCGGTTAAAGGTTTGCAAGGGGCCGATGGTTTCTACAGCTACGGCATGGCAAATCACAGGATCGCTTACCACCACAAATGTCCAGGGCTGGGCATTGCTGGCTGAAGGTGCAATACGCGCAGCCTCAATGCATTGTACAATTTTCTCGGCCGCAACCTCCCTTTGGCTGTATCGCCTGACGCTCTGGCGTTTGCTGATGAGTTCGTTAAATGTCATTGGTTGATTTTTCTAAAGCTGAATTCAATGACTTTCTTGCCTTCCATATTTTCCACCCTGGTGTAAAGTCTGTTGTTTTCGTCGATACGGTATGTGATGCGGTTGGGATAATCGTGTGCCGGGTTTTCGAAAACCCAGTGGTTTTTATTGTATTCCACCAACGCGAAGGAAACCCTGCGTCCTTGATTTTGCCGGTGCACTATGGCCTGGTAATAAACTGAATCGTCTACCTGGGCAATGCGGAGTTTTTCGGAGAACATGGTGTCAGTGCCATTGTTAATGCTGTAGGCATAACCCACATATCCCGAGTCGGGGGTGAGTTTCCATTGCTCATAGAAAATGGTGTTGCCCGTGGCTTCCCAGACGCCTTCAATTGGAGCCAGGGTTTCGAGGGCGCTGTTGTGTCTGAAAGGCGTTTGACACGACACCGTTGCTGCTGCAATCAATAAAAGGGTAAAAAATGTATTGAATCTATTCATGGGTTGCTTCAATTAATTGTACACTGTCGTTCAGGCGGATATGTCCTTCGCAGATAACCATGCAGGTGACCCCGCCGCGCCAATCGGTCTGAAGGGCTTCTTTGAGGCCTTCGCATTGCTCATCCATGCGGTAACAGGGTTCTGTTTCGCCTGTTATCTCCAGGACTACTTCGCCGATAAGGAGCTGCTTTCCGGTGGATCCTTGCAGATCGATGCCTTCGATGAGTAAGTTGGCCCGGCGAACAGTCCAGGCCAATGATGTTTCAAGCTGTTTACAGGCAATATCAAAGGCTTCGGCTGATAATACGGTTACCTGTCGTTTGCCTGGAATTCCCCTGATGTCGTCTTCAACACCGGATTGCAGGCCGACAAAGGCTTTTTCGCAAGTGATCACTGTACCCCGTTTTTCGCGCTTATATCCGATTCCGGTTAGTTTTCCCATGATGATTGTACTTTGTTTGGAAATGAAGTGTTTAGCCTTGTACTACATTGCTGGAATTAAAGTGTTCCTGGCGTATAAATGGATTTCGTCCGGAAAGATAAGCACCAACCACATGCGCCATTTCGAAAAAGTAGATGAGCTGCCCTATAATATCTGGACTGATTTCGGGAATATGCATACGAATCCCGGGTAACTGATTCTGGTGTAGCGCCTCATGCCCGGTTTTTCCGGGCTGGTGATTTGTGCCGGCCTGTAATGCTGCATTGGCTTGAACGCTCCGGTTCAGTTCGAGCGTGGTAAAGAAGCAGGCATTCACTTCAGCAGTTTCAGTAGTTCCCTGTATTACCGAAGCATCAGGAATTGAGATTGCCGTCTTGATTTTCTGTCTTTGAATGGGTTCAGCCTGTTGATGAAGCTGCTTGCACCACTCGGCAAACAACAGCAACCGGGGCTCAGTTACAACAAACAGTTCTGTTGTTTTGCCAATGGCAAATACCGCTTGTCGGGCAGCCGCATAAAGCGCCATGGGATTGCCATAGATTTTATTTACCGCCCTGCTGGCCGCTTCTACCTTTTTAGCACCTGCAATCAGGTCAATGACCGGAATACCGGCAAGGGCCATCAAAAAAAGTCCTGACATACTTAGGGCTGCGAAATGCCCGCTTATATCATCCGGAAACGGAAGGAATTTTGGTTTGATTTCCGATGCAGGCATGCCTGGGATTTCTTCACCGGACTTACAGAAAAGCACCAGGCGGTTGACCCATTCATCAGGGGCATATTTTTGCGATAAACAAGTCAACACTGGTTGAAACACAGGTTCATTACCTGCAGTCAGCTGTGTTTTAGCAATCACTACAACAGAAAAATCAATGGCAGTCAGTTTCTTAACCAGGTCAGCAGTGGCTGACGCACTGAAACCAGGACCAACAAACAGCATCTCAGGGGCATTTATATCGACATTTTCCTCAACCGGCAAATGCGACAGGGCTTCAAGAACGGCCCTCGCTCCCAGAACGGCCTCTTCGGCCGAAAAAATCACGATCAGTTCCGACTTCTGCCGGAATTCCTGAGCGAGTTTCTGTATATGTTCAAGTTCCTCAACAGTATACCGCGAAGGCATTTCAACCCAGCCCAGGTATTCGTTACCAACTCCTGTTTTGTTGTATATTTTGCGGTGACCACTCACGATCTGGCTGTTGTATTCCAGGATCTTTTCCTTTGAAACAAAGCCAAAAAGCGGATCAATTTCAAGCTTAATCTGTATCATACCCAGGCTGAATCTGACAGTGAATTTGGGGCAGGAAAATTACACATAATCTTCATAAGGTAAGGGGCAAAAAAAAAGTGAGATGATGTATGAAGTCATCTCACCAAACCAAAAACCAAAATTTATGAAAACCTTTTTCGCACAATGAGTAGAACATAAATATTTGGTAGTATTCAGATAACCAACTGGGTTTTTATGTTCGCGTTACAAAATTACAGCAGAAAAACAAGGGGCGCTGTTAACGAAATATAACAGTTGTTAAGATTTGTTAAAAAGCTGTAAACCATGCACATGAATGCGCTACATTTGCTCCGTGGGGAAAAAACACATATCGGCGCTTATCGTGATCATGACGGTCGCACTCATCGGTTTGATGGGCATACAGGTGTATTGGATCGGCGATGCGGTGAAGGTCAAGGAAGCCACCTTCATCAGGGATGTAAATCTTGCCATGAACAATGTGATGGTAAAGGTTGAAAAGGTGAGGATGCAGCAGAATTTTGAACAAAAAATGAACCTGATGAATCGCCGTGCCAACCTGATGGCAACCTGGGATTCAATTAATTATAGCATGCAACAGGAGCTCAACTCACCTATGTCGGGCGAGGCATACAATGATTTTTTACGCCGTTATTCCGATGCGCAGCAATTGATTCAGAACATGATCTATGGGCTTGGCACAGGTCCGTCGGATGAACCCGGGACCTCGCCCCGGCTCCTCGACTCACTTATTCAGGAGGAACTTGGCCGGCAGGGCATCAAAACAAGCTTCGAATTTGGAATTTACAATCCGCGCAAAAACGCAATGGAGTTTCAGAAAACCGGTCGCTATCCGCAGCAACTGTTAACCGAAAGTTTTGTATTCGACATGCAGGAAGGTCCCTCTCCCATGCGTTTTGCCAATCAGTTGCTGCTCTATTTCCCCAACGAAAAGCGATTTCTTGTCAGCCAGCTCTGGGACCTGATGCTGATTTCAGCCCTGCTGATCCTGATCATCATTGTTAGTTTTGGCTCCACCATTTTCACCATTTTCAGGCAAAAGAAACTCTCCGAAATCAAAAATGATTTCGTGAACAACATGACCCATGAATTTAAAACCCCGATTTCGACCATCGGGCTGGCCTGTGAAGCCTTACGCGACCGCGACATTCAAAAGACAGAAGGACTCTATTCGACCTATATCAGCATGATCGACGAGGAAAACAAACGCCTTGGATCTATGGCAGAACAAATTCTGCAATCAGCTGTCATGGACAAGGGCGAGCTGGTCCTGCAACTCGAAAATATTGACCTGCATGAGGTGATAAACGAAAGTGTGGCCAGCAAATCGTTGCAGGCGAAGAAAAAAGACGGTCAGATTTCTGCCGAACTGCAGGCAGAGCGCACCATCATCAGGGGCGACCGTGTACACATGACAAACGTGGTCCTTAATTTGCTTGATAATGCCCTGAAATACACTGAAGGGGTACCGGATATTGCTGTTCGGAGCCGCAGCATCCCGAATGCAATCGAGTTCAGCGTTCAGGACAACGGCATTGGTATCAGCAAGCAGAACCAGAAACGGATTTTCGAGAAATTATACCGGGTCCCGACAGGCAATATTCACAACGTGAAGGGTTTTGGACTGGGATTGAGTTATGTGAAAGCCATTGTTGAAAAACACGGTGGCACAGTTCACCTCGACAGTGAACCCAAAAAAGGATCAACGTTTTATATCAGATTACCCCTAAACGGACACAATTAAGTATTGAAACATATGGAAAACCAGACAAAGGTATTATTGGCCGAGGATGACAAAAACCTTGGCACCATCCTGAAAGCTTACCTCGAAGCCAAAGGCTACGAAACTGAGCTTTGCACCGATGGAAAAGAAGCGCTTGAGAAATTCAAACGCGCCGAGTACCATTTCTGCATCCTCGATATCATGATGCCGGTGATGGATGGCTTCACCCTTGCAACCGAAATCAGGAAGCTCGACAAAAAGGTTCCAGTGCTTTTCCTTACGGCAAAATCGATGCAGGACGACAAATTGCATGGATTCGAAATCGGGGCCGACGACTACCTCACCAAGCCGTTCAGCATGGAAGAGTTGCTCATGCGCATGAAAGCCATCATCAGGCGGTCGGCCGATGACAGGGTAAAAACAACGGTGTTCACTATTGGACGCTACACCTTTGACCACAACAGACAGCTGTTAACCGTTGATGACCAGGAACATAAACTCACGTCAAAGGAAGCTGAACTGCTCCGGCTGTTGTGCGAAAACATGAACCGGGTGCTCGATCGGTCTGTTGCACTGAACAAAATCTGGTTCGACGACAGCTACTTTAATGCCCGCTCGATGGATGTATACATTACCAAGCTAAGGAAGTATTTTAAGGATGACGACCAGGTTGAACTCATGAATGTACATGGCATTGGTTTCAAACTTGTCGTTAATGAATCCGGTGAAAAACAAGCCTGATCAATTCAAGGCTTTGGCCTACCACATCCCATTGTCCTTTTCGTAGCGGATGTTTACGGAAGCAGGAAAGAGCGAAAGGGAAGAATCGTTGATGATGTTCCAGAAATGATCTGATCCTGGACCTTTGTCCTTGTTTGTCAGTACGATAAGGGTCTTATGCTGTTTCATGTCGCGCAGGAAAAACGACCTGAAGCCTTTCCACCATCCATAATGATACACTGCGCTATCGGCATCGCCACGGATGCGCCAGCCAAATCCATAATTGTCATTTCTGCGCTTATGCCGCGGGCTTCCCGGGCTAAAGGCTTCTTTCAGGGTTTCTTTCGAAACAAGCAATTCATAGTAGAGGGCCTTATCGAACTGATACAGGTCACCTACGGTGGAGTACATCGATTTGTCGCCTTTCACACCATTGAGGTAGTCATTTTTCACCTGGATGAATCCCCGTCGGCGATGGTCATAACCTGGCACACCGACATCAACGTAATCGGCATGCAAGGTGGCTGAGTCAGTGCCCAGAATCAGTGAATTGTGCATGTCGAGGGGGTCGAAAATGTTTTCCTTCATAAAGGAGCAAAACGGCTGGCCGCTCACCTTTTCGACAATGGAGCCCAACAGTGCATAGTTGGTGTTACAGTAATGAAATCCGTTGTCGGGCTTAAAATAGGGTGCTGGCTGGTATTGCACAAACAACCTGATCATGGCATCGTTGGTCAGCGGAACGTGCTTATCAGGCCACTTTTCATCGGCAAGCGATTCATAACGCGGCATTCCTGAGCGGTGATTGAGCAGATTGCGCACAGTAACACCTTCGTAGGGCCACTGCGGGATGTATTTCCTGATGTCGGTGTTGTAATCAATTTTACCCCTTTCGTGCAGAATCATAATGGCCATGGCGGTGAACATCTTAGAAACAGACGCCAGCTCAAAGCGGCTGTCAACTGTCAGTGGTTCGCGGTTGCGCCTGATATCGGCATAGCCATATGCCTTTTTATACACCACCCTTCCTTTTTCAGCAAAAAGCACAGTTCCATTGAATCCGGTAAGTTTCTGAAGCTTGCTGAAAACAGAGTCGAGCCGTTTTTGCTGCAGTTGAATGCGTTTTTTGTCGAGATCGACATAGATTTTCTCGGCTGGGATGATGCGCTTTAATGCCTTATTTGTTTCCTTTCCCTGAGGCTCATCCTGGAAATAGGAACAGGACGAAATCGCTGTCAGGAGAATAAAGGCAAACAAAAATCGGATCAACTTCATGGCATGTTTAACAAGGCGCAAAAATAACGGTTACATCAGGAATGCACCAGTTTACTGCCGGAAAATTATGTTAAAATAGTCAGTTGATTAGTTGTCAGAGGCTTGAAATCATTTTTTCCATGCGTTGACTCACTTCAAGTGCAAGATTGGTGAGTTTTTCATTTCCAAGGGCACCGATCATGGCCGAAGCATCCATCGCTGCAACCTCAATCAAGCCATCTCCCTGATCGATTACCAGCACATTGCAGGGCAGCAACACACCGAGCTTGTCTTCCAAAAGCAATGCCTTACTGGCGAAATGCGGGTTGCATGCACCCAAAATCACATAAGGTTTGAAATCGACATCAATTTTTTCTTTGAGTGTTTTGCGTACATCGATGGTGGTTAAAACCCCAAATCCGATTTCCTTTAAACCTGTTGTTACCTGATCAATAACTGCCTGGTATTCACCTGTGATGGTTTTGCTTGTATAATAATTCATGGTGGTGGTTTTTAAGTTTAACAATTAATCAGCCCGAAAGGTTTTATCACCGATATGTTTCAAGGCTTCGCGCCTGCTCAGGCCCGAAAGTTGGGTGGACGAAACAAACATGCCTACGCTTTCGGGATTTGCTTTGGCATATTGGCGCAAGGCCCACCCGATGGCTTTGCGGATAAAGAATTCCTTTTCACCCGACAAGGTTCTGGCCAGATCAAACAACAGGTTTTCATCTGTTTTTTCGCGGTAGCGCAATTGAAACAACAAACAAGCTCTTTGAAGCCATATGTTATTGCTTGCCATAAATTCATTGATTGTCGGGGCTTTCAGTTCAGAGAAATGCGCAATCACTTCACCCAGCAAATTGGGTGAAATATAGTCAACGGTGTCCCACCATGATTTCGTCGTGATCATTTCACTGAACAGACTGATGTGGGAGCCATTGAGCTGTTTCTTTATTTTATACAGGGTTTCCATGGCTGCATACTGGAACTCGCGTTCCGGCTGTTTCCAGGCACTCATCACAATTCCATGCACTTCGGTCTTGTCTGGCAATCCATGTTGTACAATGAACTGGCTGAGGAGTTTCCTTCGTTTGGGTGATGGAATTCCGAAAAACACACTTTTGTTTTTCATATAAGCCGAAGCGCCAGCTGCAATATGAGGATCAGCCGCTGCTAAAAAACTTTCTCCAAGCGGAAGCCAGTATGGGTGAATGCTGCCTGAACTCATTTCAACAGGAATTTTCCGGCATCGAGGAATTTTCCCTTCTGATCGGTGTATTTGACCACATAAACACCTTTCGTCCAGGATGAAGTGTTTACTTTGACAGACTTTTGATTCACAGGGCATTCGTGTATACACCGGCCGCTGACATCGTAAAACATAAGCTTTCCAATCGTCATTTTACCTATTGTCAGCATAATGGTGTCGCCGGCTGGGTTTGGTGAAAGCTGAAGCAACTTGCTTTGCTGGTCAGGGGATTCAGCGCCAAGACCCACAAGCTGCCTGTCCCATACGGCAAGGCTGTATTCGCCGGGCAACAGCTGATCAACATAAATGTAGCCTATCGACCACAAGCCTTCACGGCTTTGACTTACCCATTGCCAGTCGTGACCGGCATCGGAGCGGTAAAGGATGACGACAGAGTCATTTTCCGATTGAATCAGTGTATTGTCGAGCGTGTTTCCATCACTGTAGAAAAAGCGCCCGCGCATCTGGGTGTTTTCAGGAAAAATGCCAGCAACCTGCCAGTAACGGTAGGGCGATAGCCTCAGTCCCTCGACGGCTTGTTTCAGGCTGTCGGGCGGAGCCCAGTGATGGGTGATCCTGATATAGGCTGAATCAGGGAGTGCATCAACATAGAGCTTGAAAAAGGGCTTACTAAAAACATATTCACCTGTCTGCCTGACAATAAGCTGTTCGTCGGTGGTGGCATCACAGGTTTTATTGTACAGGTCAGCAACGAAGAGTTGCGGTTCAAAAAGAACTTCCTTGATTGAAACCCCTGTGGGACCATCGAAATGGACTGTGTCAGTCCAGACCTGCCATTCAGGTCCCAGGCAACTGACTTCAAGGATGTTGTCGTTTCCGGTATACATGGCACCTTTATGCTTCTGTTTCATATGAATGGCAGGGCGGTAAGCATTCCCGTCGTGGGCGACAACCACCGAATCGATTGAAAAATGAGGTGTGCCGGGTGTAAACACCCAGTTATCGAAAAACCCGGTCAGGTCAACACCCGATTGTTCGGAGAAAAAATCGCGCATATCAATCGAAGAGGCTGAACCATAGGCAAAGGCATCCAGGTATGCCTTAACCACATCCAGGAAAACAGATTCACCGAGGTAATTCATTAGTGTGTGCACCACGGTTGCCCCTTTGTTGTATACTGTTGATCCATAAGTGATTTGGGTGGGCACTCCCGACAAGGCATAATACCCATTGTCAGTGATATGAACATTTTTCAGCACATCATAATGGTTGTCGTTCATGAAGGCGCGGTAGCTTTCTTCACCATAGATGGCCTTGCGGTAATAGTGATGGCAGAAGGTTGCCCAGCCCTCATTGAGCCACATATCGGCAGCCGAGGAGCAGGTTACCTTGTTGCCGAACCACATATGCGACAGCTCATGTGCAAGCAGGTATTCAGAGTTCAGGTTGCCGTTGATGGCCGTGTGCGGATAGGCTATGTTGCACACATGTTCCATGGCGCCAATGGCGGTTCCGGAGTAGCCGATGCGTTCGAAAGGATAGGCATTAAACCAGGCTTCATAGGCCTGCATCACTTCATGCAGGTGCTGGAATGAGCCGGCAACCCTTGCGGAATCGACCGGGCGTGTGTAGATGGTAATTGGAATTTCAGCCTCCATACCGGAAAAGACATCGCTGTTGAGGGCATACTCGCCGGCAACAACTGAGGCCAGGTAAGTGGGAATGGTTTCGCTGATGTTCCAGTGCCAGGTGATGGTGTTGTCACCGTTGTTGGTCGCTGAAACAAGGCTGCCTCCTGCAATACCCTTCATATTGTCGGGCAGGGTAATCAACACATCATAGGTGGCCCTGTCGTTGAAATCGTCGATACAGGGAAACCATGCCTTGCCCAGGTTATGGGGCTCTGATTCGAAGCCTACACCAAGGTTAAAGGCATAATTGCCGGCAAAATGAAACCCGCCCCAGGCTTCATGAAAAGGCTGACCCCCGTAGTGGACTTCAACCGTGATTGTGTCGCCGGGCCCATAGGTGTTTCCGGTGGCAATCCGCAACATATCGCCCGACTGGCTGAAGGATTCGGCTGGATTGCCATTGACGTTCACCTGACTTACCGTAAGCGATTTAAGCTCCAGCGGAATCTGTGTCAGGGTGAGTTTTGGCCGAAGACTAATCACCGCTATGGCTTCAATGGCCTGGGCTGTGAAATCAATGGATGTAAGCGCAATCTGGTAATGGATGGCATCGATGCTATCGGCAACGGGCGAGCGGTCAAATGATTGACGGTGATTGCATTGTGCCTGGATTTCTGTAGAAATGAAGGCCAGTATGCCGATCAAAATACCGGTTGCAAAGCAAAGTGATTTCATGAGCCATGATTTTAAGCAGGTAAAATTAGGCTTTTAGCCCGGAATTGGCAAGGGCATTATGCCTACCTTTGGTCACTGAAAAAAGCGATTGTTCATTTACGTACATCAACTGTCTCTATCCGTACAAATTGTCAGGTATCAACAAATAAGACACTTTATTAAGTTGCTGAAAAACAAATTAGTATGTTTATGGCATTATTTTCGTGGATGAAATGCATCAAATCAAACAATATGAGCACACCCAAAAGTGAATTTTCTTTCAGGGCGGTTAAGGTGGCAACCATTATTTCGGCCTTTCTGCTGGTAATATCAGGCAGCATTTTTGCACAAAAAGTATATACCCTCGAAGAATGCATTCAGTATGCCCTCGACAACAATATCCGGATCAAACAGAGCATGCTCGATGTGTCCACTGGTGAAATTAACATCAGGGAAAGCAAGCTCGACCTGTTACCTTCGGCCAACGCTTCCTTGTCGCACTCCTATGGCTGGGGCCGTTCGCTCGATCAGGCTACCTATACCTTTGTCGACAAGCAAACTATGCAGAGTTATTTCAATGTAAACTCCGATCTGACCCTTTTTGGCGGGCTTCAGAAGATAAACACCATGAAACAACGCCAGGCTGAATACCTGGCAGCCAAGTACAATTCTGATAAAATCAGAAACGATGTATCGCTGGGTGTGGCCGGTTATTACCTGCAGATTTTGTTCAGCGGCGAGCTGGTAAACAATGCAAAGCAGCAGCTTGGCGTAACGAAACAGCAGATTGAACGCACACGTAAACTGGTTGATGCCGGAACACTGGCCAAAGGTAGTCTGCTCGAAATTCAGGCACAGGGGGCAAACGAAGAGGTAAGCCTTGTGCAAGCCGAAAACCAGTTAAACCTGGCTTATCTCGACCTGTTGCAATTGCTCGAACTGCCCGCCGGGACCGATATGCAAATCGATATCCCTAAGCTGGGTATTTCCGATGCGCCTTCCATTCTGCCGGTGGATGCCATCTTTAATGTTGCTCAGGAAATCATGCCTGAAATTAAAAGTGCTGAATTCAACACCGAAAGCAGTTTCAGGGCGTTGGCCATCGCAAAAGGCAGCCGCGTTCCAAGCCTGAGCATGAGTGGTGCTTACGGGACCAGCTATTCGGATCAGATCCTGAACCTGAGTGGCGACATTAAACCTTTTAATGACCAGTTTAACGACAACAGGAATATTACGCTGGCTTTCAGGCTCAACATTCCCATCTTCAACGGATACCAGATCAACTCTTACGTGGGCCGTGCGAAACTGAATTACGAAAGTGCAAACTACAACCTTGAGCTGGCCCATAATACCCTACGGAAAAACATTGAAACAGCATACAGTGATGCTGTTGCAGCATATGCTTCGTATTCGGCCCGCGAAAAATCTCTCAACAGCCTGCGCGAATCGTTTAAATATACCGAAGAGAAATTCAATGTGGGCATGGTAAATGCCATCGACTATAATGTGGCCAAGAATCAGTTAAGCAGGGCCGAATCAGACTTGCTTTCAGGTAAATACGATTATATTTTCAAGCTTAAGATCCTTGATTTTTACCTTGGAAAAACGATCACATTGAAAGATATTGAAGCAGCAAAGGAATAGCAAACGCCATTCGGCTGTTTAAACAGATCGTAGCTCCCTGTTTTCCTGTTGAAGGAGGCAGGGAAGCTTTTATAAACCGGAGGATTAGCCCCGGATAACAGCTTTTGATTAATTTTACCCTGCGATAATATCAGGGTTCAATAACGCAAACCAACATGAAAAAAGGGAACAAAAAGTGGTATTTCATCATTGGAGGAGTACTTGTGGCATTGGTGATCATTCTGGTAGTAGCCAAAAAGCGCAACCAACACGTAACTGAGGTTAGTGCCGAAGCATCCATGAACCGCACCATTGTTGAAACTGTTGCTGCCAATGGAAAGATTCAACCCGCTCTGGACGTAAAAATCAGTCCGTATATTTCAGGCGAAGTGGTAAGTCTGTTTGTCCGCGAAGGCGCTTTCGTTAACAAAGGCGACATCCTGGCAAAAATTGACCCGACCATCTATTTGTCGAATCTAGAGCAGGTCGAAGCCAATGTGAATTCAACAAGGGCCAATATGGCGAATGCCAAGGCCCGTGTGGCACAAGCAGAAGCACAGCATACCAAGGCTAAACTCGATTTTGACCGCAATGAAAAACTCTATAAACAGCAGGTAATTTCCGATGCCGACTGGGATGGTGTCAGGTCTTCATTCAAAGTGAGTGCAGCTGAGCTCGAAGCAGCTCAGGAAAGCTTTAAGGCAACCCAGTTTCAGGTGCAAAATTCCGAAGCCGCACTCAAAGAAGCACGCGAAAACCTGAAAAGGACAAGCATTTATGCACCCAACGATGGCACTGTATCGAAGCTCAGCGTGGAAGAAGGCGAACGGGTAACGGGTGCATCGCAGTTTTCGGCCGGTACAGAAATCATGCGGATCGCCAACCTCGACCGCATGGAGGTGAAGGTGGAAGTAAGTGAAAACGATATCCCTCGGGTAAAGCTTAACGACACCTGCCTCATTGAAGTGGATGCTTATCTGAACAGAAAATTCAAAGGCTTCGTAACCGAAATTGCCACTTCGGCAAATACCACTGGGGTGAGCGCTGACCAGGTCACCAATTTCGAAGTGAAAATTATGATGATCAAAGATTCCTACAGCGACCTGATCAACGAAAGCAAAAGCATCTCTTCCCCATTCAGGCCTGGAATGTCGGCAACAGTCGAAATCCAGACCAAACAGCTGGTCAATGTGCTTTCAGTGCCAATTCAGGCGGTGACAACACGCTCCGATACCACCGAAGGTCGTCGTTTCGGTAAAAAGAAAACTGAGACCACTGATAGCACTGAAACAGAAACCAAGGTAAACAGTACGGAGAGCAAGCAAAAAGAGGTAACCAAAGAGTATGTTTTTGTACTTGAAAATGACAAAGTCAGGCTTCAGGAGGTCAAAACAGGCATTCAGGATAACACCTATATTCAGATACTTGAAGGCGTCGAAGCTGGTGCTATGGTGGTTACAGGACCTTATAAAGCCGTGTCAAAATCACTTAAAAACGGGGATCAGGTAAAAAAGGTTGAGAAAAACATGCTGTTCGAAAGCAATAAGAAATAATCCTGCAATATTCCATCTTTCTGTGGCTGATATCTTACTGATCGAAACATCAACAATTGTATGCTCTGCCGGACTGCTGAGCAATGGTGAAGTAATCGCCTTGCACGAGAGCAACGACAAGAACTCCCACGCCGGACAGATTACGGTATTTATTGATGAGGTCATGAAAAAGTGCGGAAAGACCTTCAGCCAGCTTGATGCAGTGTCGGTGAGTATGGGCCCCGGCTCTTATACCGGACTGCGCATTGGGGTTTCCACTGCCAAGGGCATCTGCTATGCGCTCGATAAGCCTTTGATCGCTGTGAACACCCTTCAGGCAATGGCGGCAGGATTTGTAAACAAATATGGCGGATCGCTGAACGGGAACGACTTATTATGCCCGCTGATCGACGCCCGGCGGATGGAAGTGTACCAGGCGTTGTTCAACCGGGAATTGCAAACAGTGCAGGAGACGGAAGCGGTTGTGATTGACAGTGATTCATTCAAAGATGTGCTGCAAAAACAACGACTGTGGTTTTTTGGTGATGGTGCCGAAAAATGCAAGTCAGTATTGGGCACGCACCACAATGCATTATTTGTGGATGATTTTGTACCCTCTGCCGCCTTTCTTGCCCCGATGACAAACATCGCCTGGCAGATAAGTCAATTTGAAAACACGGCGTATTTCGAGCCCTTTTACCTGAAGGATTTTGTGGCAGCCTTGCCCAAGGTCAAAGGATTACGCTAAATCATCAATTTGTTTATTTCGGATAGCTACTCCGTTGTTTTCATTGAAAGCAGTCCTGCCATTATCAGAACAAGCTGATTTTCACATAGCGTTTTGGGTTGAGCCTGATGTCTTCGAGTAATTTATTCATCTCGGCTGCGGTCCGCTCAATTTCATGATACAGGGTATCGTTGTGCAGCAGCTTCCCGGCTGTACCTTCACCCTCGTTTAGTTGTTTCAGTAAAAAAGCCATCTGGTTAAGTGTAGAATCTGCTTTGCGGATGGTACCCGGAAGGTCGGTGGAAGCCAGCGAATCGCTGAACACGGCCATATTGCCGATGATGCGGTCAAATTCGGCACTGTTGCGTTCAAAGTTGCGCGTAATGAGTTCGATATTGTACAAGATTGACGCAATCCTGTTTTTTTCCGACACCACCAGTGTGTCAATATTGGCCGAAGTACTCTCAAGGTTTTTGAAGGTTGTGCTGATGTTCTGCAAACTCGACATGATGTTTTCCTTGGCGTTTTCATTGAGGATGGTTTGAATGACCATCACCAGAGAATCAACCGATGACAACAAGTCTTCGGCTTTCTTTTTCAGTGGCGCAACCTGCGCATTCACTTCATCTTTCAGGCTGGCTTCCATGGCAGTATGCAAGGTGTCGCCATCCATGGCAAGAACCTGTCCATCACCCATCTGCAGGTCGATGGCCTTTGATCCCATCAGGTCGGAACTGAAGATCCGCGCTACACTGTTCGATGGAATGGGAAAATTGGTGGACAATGAAAGCTCAACCACAATGCTGCCGTTGTTGCTTGGGTGGAAATAAATGTCGCTAACCTGACCGACACGCAAGCCATTGATCATTACCGGATTCGATTTTACAAGCCCGCCAACTTCATAATAGGTGGCATAAAACACCCTTACTTTTGAGAACACATCTTTTCCTTTCAGGAAATTAAATCCCCAAACGGAAAGTGCCAGCGCACTGATGAAGGATAGGGCAACGATGTAAACTGATTTGTTTTTCAAGGTGTTAATTTTTCTGTTTGATCAAGAAAAATGGATTGGGAAACCCAATGCAGCAACAAAGATAAGGATAGTCGCGACATCTGGCAAAACATTCCACATCACTTATTTGTTAAGCTGTTGTTTTTCAATAATCTTAGCTTCATCCAGCGTGATGCGTTTCCCTTCGCTGAAAATCACGACAAAGGCATCGGCATAGCCTTGTTTTCGCAATAGCGACTGGTGATTGACCGCCTCGTTGAGGGTGCTGAAATTTCCTGAAGTATATTTATAAATTCCATTGTGCAGGTATGACCAAAGGACCGGAATATCTTTGAAACGCTTGTCGGTAAGGGATATTTCGTGCGGGAAGGTGGCAAACTGAACCTTATATTCAAGCATGTTTTTTTTGGGTGTTGCCTTCCGGACCGCCTCTTTGGGTTCTGGCTTTTTGACCTGAGGCTCGGGTGCTTTCACGTTTTGCCTCCCTCCCGGAGCCAGAATTTCTTCCTCTTCGGGTGTCAGCTTAACCGGACTTGAATTGTCGCGTTCAAATTCGGTTTTAAATTCCTTAAAAGCCCTGTAAATGGCCGAAGCCAGATACACCTGTCCTTCTTCTGACTTCAGAAACGCCTCTTCTTTGGGGTTTGTGAGAAATCCCAGCTCAACCAATATGCTAGGCATGGCTGTGCGGTAAAGCACCAGAAATCCCGCCTGCTGCACACTCCGGTCCTTGCGGCCTACCCTTTCGGTAAACTGGGTTTGCACCTTTTGGGCCAGGCTGAGGCTTTGCTGCTTGTATTCGCTCTGCACCAGCGACAGAGCGATATAAGCCGCGTTGCTGTTGGGGTCAAATCCACCATATTCGTCATCAGCATTTTCTTCGAACAGGATGGCATTGTTTTCGAGTTTGGCCACTTCGAGGTTGGCCTGGTTTTTATGTTCCCCCATCACAAATGTTTCGGCGCCGTAAACATCCGTCGATTTGCTTGCGTTGCAGTGGATGGAGATGAACACGTCGGCATTGTTTTCGTTGGCAATGGAGGCGCGACGGTGCAGTTCAATAAACTCATCTTTCGACCGGGTATAAATCACCTTCACATCGGGCAGGTTTTGTTTGATGTATTGCCCGGTTTTCAATGCCACATCGAGCACAACATCTTTCTCTTTGCTGCGTTTGCCAAGTGCGCCGGGATCTTTGCCACCATGGCCCGGATCAATGATTACGGTGCGGATTTTAGAACCCTTTTGTGCAACAGTCACCCCCGGAAGCAGCATCAACGCAATGAACACAACAAATACACCTTGCCATCGTTGACATAAAAGCGGATGTTTGAATGCTTTTACCAAGTATATTTGCAGTTTTGAGATCATAATGCTTCGACAACAAAAATAACACCAAAACCTTTTGTCATCCTGTAAATTACAATTTGAATTATCAACAGGAAACCAGTTAATATTGTTATTGGTTACGGTTCTGCTTATGCTGAACGGACCGGTTCAGGCGCTGGCCCAATCTAATGTGTCTAACGAAGTTTCGGCAAATATGTTGCCCGATACCCTGAAACGCGATGTGTTGCCCGGTACCCTGAGGAAAAACATGCCCATACCGGATACCACCATCAGCTTCAAAATTGAAAAGAAAAAGAAAGAAACCATCGAGAGCAAGGTTGAGCGGTCGGCGCGCGATTCAATCATCCAGGATTTACCCAACCGCAAGGTGTACCTGCATGGTGACGCAGTGATAGTGTATGGCAACATTACCCTGAAGGCCGACTACATCATGGTCGATTTTGTAAAAAACGAAGTTTTTGCCCGTGGAGTGAGGGATTCAACGGGAAAATTAAAGGGAACGCCCGTTTTTATTGAAGGAGGCCAGACCTTTGAGTCGGAAGAAATCACCTATAATTTTGACACCCGAAAGGGCTTGATCAACAAGGTTTTCACCCAGGATGGACAGGGCTATCTGCATGGTTCAACGGTGAAGAAAATGCCCGACAACAATGTGAATATCAAGTCTGGTTCTTACACTACCTGCAACAACAAAGACCATCCGCATTTTGGTTTTGTCTTTCGAAAATCGAAGGTTATCCCCGATAATAAGATCGTCACTGGTCCGGCCTATCTCGTCATCGAAGATGTGCCCACACCCCTTGCGGTGCCTTTTGGCTTGTTTCCGAACAACTCAAAACAACGCTCGGGCATTGTCATTCCCACCTACGGTGAGAGTGCAAACAGGGGATTTTATTTCGAAAACGGGGGGTATTATCTTGCCCTGAGCAAATATATGGACCTGAATATTTTAGGCGATATTTACTCACGCGGAAGCTGGGCAGTGAAGCCGACATTCAGGTACAAAAAGCGCTATAAATTTGATGGCTCGCTCAACACGAGCTATGCCATCAATATCACAGGAACAGAAGGAGCCAAGGATTATCAGAAAAGCCGCGATTTCAGGGTAAGGTGGACCCACCGGCAGGATGCGAAGGCCCGGCCTTCAGGCAAATTCTCGGCCGACGTGTTTATCGTGAGCAGCAACTTCAACAAATTCAATCCCGTTACTACGGAGAATTACCTGAGCAACGAGTTCAAATCGAGTGTGGCCTATCAGACAAACTGGAACAACAAGTATTTTCTTACACTCAACGGAAGCCACCGACAAAACACCAAAACAAAAATGGTTGAGGTTACCTTGCCCGAACTCACCTTTACCGTCAACCGGATTTACCCGCTCAAACGCAAAGTAGCTGTTGGCAAACCAAAATGGTACGAAGAGCTTAATGTGAACTACAATATGAATGCGCGCAACAGCATCAACCTGCCCGACAGTGTGCTGTTTAAGCCCAATTCGCTGAGTAAATTGCAGAATGGGGTGCAGCACAGCATTCCCATCAACCTGCCCATCAAGCTGATGAAGTACTTTACCCTGGCCAACTCGATCAGCCTGACCGACAGGATGTATTTCCAGCACCGGACAAAAAGCTGGTATGATGATCCCACCGACACCATTCCAGGCGAGGTCATCACCGACACCATCAATGGCTTCAGCAATGTGCTCGATTTTAGTTATTCCTCAAACCTTTCAACGAAGTTGTATGGCATGATTGCCTTCAAAAAAGGACCCATCAGGGCAATCAGGCATGTGATAACTCCCAGGGTTGGATTCTCATACACCCCCGATTTCGGCGCTCCGAAATGGGGATATTACGACTCCTATATCGACGGGGATGGCGTTGAACAGGTATACAGTAAATTCGAAGGAGCCATTTATGGGTCACCACCAAAAGACAAGTCGGGACGCATCAATTTCGGTATCAGCAACAACCTCGAAATCAAGGTGCCTTCGCGCAAAGACACCATTACCGGCCTGAAAAAAGTGGTCCTTATCGACGACTTTTCGCTGACAGGAAGCTACGACCTGTCGCGCGATTCACTTAATCTTTCCGATATCAGCATGCGTGGCAGGACGAAGTTATTTAAAAATCTGAACATCAATTATTCAAGCTCATGGGATCCCTATGTGCTCGACTCGAGCGGGCGGCAAATTAACCGTTTCGAATGGGATGTCAACAGGCGGCTCCTCAGGCGCAAACAAACGAACTGGGACTTTGGCATGAGCTATAACATTGGACAAAAGGACTTTGCGAAAAAGAAGGAGGATCGAAAATCGGACTTTGGCACTGAAGCAGAGCTGGCCGAAATCAATGCCAACCCCGATGACTATGTAGACTGGACTGTCCCGTGGTCCCTTGCGCTGAACTACAACCTGCGTTATTCCAATGTAGCCAAATATGTTGGGTTCACTAAAACTGTTGATAAAAAGGTGGTGCAAACCCTGGGCTTTTCGGGCGAGGTGAATGTGACTCCAAAATGGAAGGTGTCGTTCAATACAGGCTGGGATTTCGAAGCCAACGATTTGTCTTACACATCGGTGAACATTTACCGCGACCTGCATTGCTGGGAAATGCGGTTCAGCTGGATACCGCTTGGCTACCGCAAAAGCTGGAACTTCACCATCAATGTAAAGGCTTCAGTGCTTCAGGACCTGAAATTGAACAAGAAAAAAGACTTCAGGGATTTATAACGCTTCCGTGTTATCGGTTCATTGGATGTTGCGTCTGCTTTCTGCAGCAAAAAGCCTGCCTGGCAAGGCCGTGATCAGTAGAAAACCCCTAACTTTACAAAAAAAATTAGCATGAAAAAAGTCGTTTCAACATCCAGTGCACCGGGTGCAATCGGACCATACAGCCAGGCAATTGAAGCCAATGGCATGCTGTTTATCTCAGGCCAGGTGCCATTGGACCCGGCCACCGGAAAACTCGTTCAGGGAGGCATTACCGAACAGACCGAACAGGTAATGAAGAATATTGGTGCCATTTTGAAAGCCGCCGGTTACGATTTTCAGCACGTGGTAAAATCAACCTGCCTGCTCAGCGATATGGCTGATTTTGCTGCCATGAATGCAGTTTATGGAAAATTCTATCAGGCTGAGCCACCTGCCAGGGCTGCTTTTGCTGTGAAAGGACTTCCACTGGGCGCCTTGATTGAAATTGAAACCATTGCTGTAAAATAAGCTGCTTCATTGCTGCTGGCGGATGAATTTTCAGTGCCTGAGCCAGTTGTCCAACATCAGTTGTCCGTGGGTTGTCATGACCGATTCAGGATGAAACTGAACTCCCCGCACATCCAGGGTTTTGTGGCGTATGGCCATAATGCGTCTGTCTGCATCGGAAGCTGTCACCAGGAGTTCATCCGGAAGACTGGTTGGATCGATATCCCATGAGTGATACCTCCCGCAGATAAAGCCGCTTTCAAGTCCGTTAAAAAGCGGTTCAGGCACCGAAGATAACAGTGCAGCTGAATCTTGTCCGTGAAAACTATGGGGAAGCTGTCTGAGTCTGGCGCCAAAATGCAGGGCAATGGCCTGATGTCCCAGACAAATGCCAAACACGGGCAACTTACCTGAAAAATGCGCCAATAGATCCATTAAATTGCCCGATTCGTGCGGAAGACCCGGTCCGGGAGAAATGATTACCTTGTCAACATCAAGCGGTAATTGCGAAGCCTGAACATCGTTCGTAACTATGGTCAGCCGGTTTGCGACGCTGCTTTCGCGAAAGAGCTGCACCAGGTTAAAGGTGAACGAATCGAAGTTGTCGATCAGTAAAATGTGTTGCATCGGTTGGTCCCTTGTCAAGGCAAAAGTAATCAACATTCAGGCATTAATCTGTCAGAATGATGAAACAACGGACAAGCACTGCCCTGATGATTATTGCAGCAATAAAACCGGAAAAAAACAATTGATTGTTTCGATCAACAGCCAGGCAATAAAACGCCGGAGAAAACACGATTAAATGTTAAATATGAGCGCATTAGCCGATCACTCCCGTGGCCACAAGAATGAACACAGGGCCGTTGTAAAGTGCATGAATGAGTATGCCGACAGTGGTGTTTCGGGTGATATGCACCACATAGGGCAAAATGACCATGATCGGAAGCAACATCACCATCAGATCAAAACCAAAGCAGAGGTGAAACATCAGCCAGAGAAAACTGTTGAACGCCCAGGCATGTGTGCCAAAGGCAATTTCCTGCCGCGGCAGGATATAGCCACGCCAAAGCAATTCTTCGCCAAAAATATTGAAGAAAAACATGACCAGCCACACAAGCAATAACCACCTCTGACTTCCGGTAAGGGGTTCAAATTGAAGAAAATCAGGACTTGTTTTCAAAGGGGGCAATCCGAAATGGCGCATGAGCAAGGTAGCTGCAATCATGATAAAGCCTGACAAAATAAAGGCAGAAATGGTGCCAAAGATTACAAAACGCCAATCGGACCGGCTGAGTTTATTCAACCTTAAGCGGGCATAAACGGTGTGTTTCGTTATAAAGCCTTCGCGAAAAGTGAAGGTGATGGCGGCAACGAACAACGGAACAAAAACGGCCAGGCCGGTAATAAACCAGCTTAATGCCGGATGGAGCCCGAGGCTGCTCAGGTAGGGCAAAAACAGGCGGGTAAGCAACAAAAACCAGGTTGCGGGTATACCAAACAGAACAAATGAACCAAAGGTGTTAAGGGGTTTCATCATGGTGGTTGTGTTAAGGTTTTTCTGCAATCACAATCATTTCGAAATGGTCCGGTGTAAGGACTTCGTTGCGGGAATAGGCCCCCAGCGTGCATCCATGAATGCTGATATTGGTAAATCCGGCTGACGAAAGTAGCCAGTTAATTTCTGAAGGCACATAATAACGCTCATTACATTGCAGATGAAGTGTTTGCCCGTCATCATCGGTGGTTTCAAACTCCGAGTAATCACGAAAGGTCATCAGGTCGAAAGTGTTTACTTTGCTGCTGCCCAAGTTTCCGTGTTCATTCAAAAAATCCTTAACTGAATGAAACAGCGGAAACAAGCCGTTTAGCGTTGTGAAGATCAGTTTTCCGCCCGGTTGCAGCGCGCGGAAAATATGTTGCAGGATGGCAAAATTCATTTCGTCAGTTTCCATCAACGGAAAGGACCCCTCGCACAGCATGATGGCCAGGCCGAATTGTTTCTTAAACCTGAACCGGCGTGCGTCTTTTCGGTAAAAATCAATGTGGACTCCCTTTTGGCGTGCATTTGCCCTGGCTTTGCGCAACATGGCTGCCGAAAGGTCGAAGGCCGTCAGCTGATAGCCGCGCCCGGCCAGTTCTATGGCATGTCTTCCTGTGCCACAACCAATGTCGAGGATTCCGACCGTTTTATCTGACTTGATTTCCTGTTCAATAAAATCAACCTCACCCGGGGTTCCGGTCACATATGATTCGTTTTCATACTGACAGGCATAATTCTTAAACAAATGTTCATACCACTGCATAATAAAGGCATTGTACTGTGTTTCAAAGATATGATATTTCAATTAATTGGACATTGACCGCAAAAGAAAATATGATTGCAGTTTAACCCTGAACCGAAGATGTAATGCATATTCAATTTTTGACCTATTTTTGTAGAATAAGGCGCCTCTGACACAGGCATTTATTGATTGATGATTGAAATTGGTGGCAGGAACTTCCTGAATCGTATTGTTTTTACTTAAAACAGCAATGAAATATTCGTTCTAACAGTCAGACAATCAAAAGAATATACAATAACTATAAACCTATAACACATGAAACTATATCCCATTGAAACCGGAAACCTGAAACTCGATGGTGGCGCTATGTTTGGCGTTGTCCCAAAGGTCTTGTGGCAGAAATTTTACCCCTGCGACGAAAACAACCTCTGTAACTGGGCCATGCGTTGCCTGCTGGTTGTCGATGGCGACCGCCGCATTCTGATTGACAATGGTATTGGCAACAAACAGGACGAAAAATGGCTCAGCCACTACTACCTCAATGGCGAAGAAACCCTTGAATCATCGCTTGCAGCAGTTGGGTATACTCCGGGCGATATCACCGATATGGTGATCACCCATATGCACTTCGATCATTGTGGCGGCAGCGTAAGCTGGAACGGCGATCGCTCAGGTTTTGAACTGGCTTTCCCCAATGCAACCTACTGGACCAGCCGTCAGCAGTTCGACTGGGCCACCAACCCCAACCGACGCGAAGAAGCCTCTTACCTGAAAGAAAACATCCTGCCGATTCATGAAAGCGGCAAGCTTAAGCTGATTGATGATGAAGGCGAGTTTATCCCGAATATCACCTTTAAGCTCTACAATGGCCACACCGAAGGTCAGTTGATCCCACACATCAATTACAATGGCAAAACAGTGGTGTATATGGCCGACCTCATGCCTTCAGCAGCCCATATTCCGATGCCCTGGATCATGGCCTACGACACCAGACCACTGGTGACCCTTGAAGACAGGGAACGTTTTTATGGTGAAGCCCTCGAAAAGGACTACATCCTTTTCCTGGAACACGACCTGTACAACGAAGCCTGTACCTTGCAGAACACCCCAAAGGGCGTACGTTTGCTGAAAGCCGGAAAACTGGCAGAATTTATTGCGTAAGGGCTTATTCACTATTGAAATTGACTGAAATGCGCGAAAATATCCGTTCCGTTACTATGAAAAAACAATAATATGTATTTTTGACAAGGAGGAAATTAAAACAAAACGATTTATGGATTATCAGATACTTACATCAGTCGTAACCGATGGCGTGGCAACGGTTACCATCAGCAGGCCGCAGGCGCTCAATGCGCTGAACACGCAATTTTTTCACGAGATGGACAGCATGGCTGCCGAACTTGCCGCCAATCCTGAGGTGCGTGTAATGGTCATCACCGGCGAAGGAAAAGCTTTTGTTGCTGGCGCCGATATTGCCGAAATGGTTCACAAAAATCAGGATGAAGGCAGTGCATTCAGCAGGCTGGGGCAAAACACCTTCCGCTCGCTTGAAAAGCTGCCTTTTCCGGTCATTGCCGCCATCAATGGTTTTGCCCTTGGCGGAGGCCTTGAGCTCGCCATGGCCTGCGACTTTCGGATTGCCTCATCCAAAGCCAGATTCGGTCAGCCGGAAGTGAACCTTGGATTGATTCCTGGTTATGCCGGCACACAGCGGCTATCGCGGCTCACCGGGCTTGCCGATGCCCTGTTGCTGCTGCTCACCGGCGAGATGATTGGCGCCGAAGAAGCCCTTCGCATAGGGCTGGTGCAGAAGGTGCTGGAACCGGAACAACTCATGCCTGAAGTGATGCGCATTGCAAAACTCATCGCCGCGAAAGGACCAAAGGCTGTGCAAAAGGTCAAGAAAATCACCCGCATGGGTTATGGCATGGATTTCGATCAGGGAAGCAGCCTCGAAGCCATTGAATTCGGTTCCCTTTTTGGGCCCGGCTCCGAAGGTGAAGAAGGCATGAAGGCTTTTCTCGAAAAACGTCAGCCAAATTGGTAATGAAACAATAAAAACAATTCAAAAACACATACACTATGAATTACGACGAAAGATTACAGCATGTATCTGTGATGGGCGCAGCCGGAAAAATGGGCAGTGGCATCCTCTTGCTTACAGCTGTCGAAATGGCAGACAGGAGCCTGATGCCTGAAAACAAAGGGAAAACGTTTGTACTCAATGCCATCGACCTGTCAGATGAAGGACTTGCCGGACTGATGGACTATCTGCGCGTTCAGGTGCAGAAAGTGGCCGAAAAGAAAACGGTCTGGCTCAGACAGATGTATGCCGACAGGGCCGACCTCATCGAAAACTACGACATCATCAATCAGTATATCAATGATGTGATGCGGATTGTGAGGCCAACAACAGCCATGGAAACTGCCTACAGGTCGAACCTGGTGTTTGAAGCAGTGAGCGAAAATAAAGACCTCAAGGTGAAACTGCTCAGGCAAATTGATGCAAACAACCCGGGCAAACCCTGGTATTTCACCAATACCTCTTCAGTGCCGATTCATATCGTCGAAAACGAAGCAGGCCTCGATGGCAGGGTGCTTGGCTTCCATTTCTACAACCCACCGGCTGTTCAGAAACTCGTTGAACTGATTGTGACCCCCAAGACACTGGCCGAAACCAAGGCCTTTGCTCTCGACTATGCCAAAGCCCTTGGCAAGGTGGTGGTTCCGAGCAACGATTTTGCCGGATTTATTGGCAATGGCCATTTCATGCGCGATGCATTGCACGGGATCAACGAAGCCCTGGAACTGGCAAAAACACGTCCGCTTACCGAGGCCATTTATATGGTCAATAAGGTGAGCCAGGACTTTCTTGTAAGGCCCATGGGAATTTTCCAGTTAATTGATTATGTAGGCGTTGATGTTGTACAGTTCATCATGAAGGTGATGAACCCACACCTTACAGGCGAAGACCTTCATAGCGATGTGCTCGACCAAATGATGGCGCTTGGCGTTAAAGGCGGACAGTTATCGAGCGGTGCCCAGAAAGACGGTTTCCTGAAGTATGACAAAGGTGCACCCATAGCTGTTTATGATATGGAAAAGAAAAGCTATGTGAACATTGCTGATTTTATGGCTACTTGCGATGCTGCCCTGGGTAAGCTGCCCGAACCTTACAGCCCATGGAAAGCTGCCGTGAAAATCAAAGACAAGGACGCGCATTTCGGACCATTTTTCGGAAGCCTGAAAACCATGGATACCCTTGGCGCAAAACTCGCCCTGCGCTACGGAAAACGCTCCGATGCCATTGGCCGCAAATTGGTTGCCGACAAAGTGGCCAACAATGAGCAGGATGTGAACACGGTCATGCTCACCGGATTTTTCCATGCCTATGGTCCCATCAATGGCTATTTCAACGAATAATTTGCTTAACCCAACACGATGAATATCATGAGAAGAAAAGTATATATGACAGCCGGATACAACACCATCTCGATGGGTACCGGCCGCAAAGAGTTTAACCCCAAGAAGAACCGCCCGGGTCTTGAACACTACATCCACGAAGCCGGACAAGGCGTTGTCAGTCAGATTGGCGGAGCCGAAAAAATAGATGAGTCAGTGATCGGAAACTTTATGGCTGCAAGGTTTAACAACCAGGCTCACCTGGGAGGTTTTATGGCTACCATTGATCCTTCACTCGAGTTCAAGCCTGCATTAAGCGTTGAAGGAGCATGCGGCTCAGGCGGCCTTTCGCTCATCTCCGGAATACGCTCGGTTTTGGCCGAAACAGCCGATGTGGTGCTGGCCATGGGTGTCGAGGTTCAAAATACCGTAAAAGCCATCTATGGTGCCGACATCCTGGCCGGTGCAGGCTGGTTTGCCAACCGAAAGAAAGGCCATGCCTATTTCTTCCCGGGTCAGTTTTCTGACAGGGCTGGAGCCTATTATGAAAAATACGGTTTCGATTATGGCCGCAAAGGCATGGGACGCTGGTTCAGGAATGCCATGGAAAACGCACGCCTCGATCCGACAGCCCAGGAACACCACAATAACACTCCCGACCTTGACGCCTTGTACAACAAAATGAAACCTAATGGAGCAAGTTTTGTCGATCACCTCAATGTGCTCGACTGCTCAAAGGTGTCTGACGGAGCATCGGCCATCGCGGTCGTTTCAGAGGAAGGCCTCAGGCGTTTGGGCATCGATAAAAAGGATGCAGTTGAAATTGTTGGCTGGGCCCAGCTTACCCGCAACATCACCCAGGATCCGCCCGATCTGGTTGAACTGACCACCATTAAGAAGGCAGCCGCAGCCGCCCTGAAAAATGCCGGAATCACCATCGATCAGGTTGGCACTATTGAAACGCACGACTGTTTCAGTATTGCCGGAGTGCTGGCAACGGAGGCCCTTGGTCTTGCTGCTCCCGGCAAGGGTGCTGAATATGTCGCTGCCGGCAACACTGCCCGCGATGGCGTTATGCCAATGAACACCACCGGTGGTTTGATCGGCTGGGGACACCCGACAGGAGCTACAGGCGTGCATCAGGCCGTGACCATCTGGCAGCAGCTCACCGGAAAAGCCGGAGCTGCGCAGATACTCCTTAAAGCCGACAGACCGTATGGATTGACCATCAATATGGGTGGCGATGATGTTACCGTAGTAGCCATTGTATACAAAAGGGGGGCATAATTTCGATGGGTGAAGGGTCAAAAGCCTGTTCACCAGGAGATTTTTTATTGACCTTATCAGTTTCCAAGCAGCTGTATAGCCATGATTGAATCGGCTGCGCAGCTGCACGGAACGGTAAATAATACAGAATAAAATGAAAAAATTTGCAGTTGTGCTGGCCGGATGCGGCGTCTTTGACGGTGCCGAAGTGCATGAAGCCACCCTGGCCTTGCTGTCCATCCATCAGGCGGGAGCCGTTTATCAGTGCTTTGCTCCGGATATTCAACAACATCATGTCATTAACCACCTCACCGGCAAGGAGATGCCGGAGCAGCGCAATGTGCTTGTTGAGTCAGCGCGCATTGCCCGAGGAAACATCAAGCCTTTGTCGGCATTTCAGGCGGATGATTTTGATGCCCTTCTCTTTCCGGGAGGTTTTGGTGCAGCCAAAAACCTGTCGTCGATGGCCTTCGATGGTCCAAAAGCAAAGGTAGAACCTGAGGTGGAAAGAGCCATAAGGCAAACCCATGCTGCAGGCAAACCCATTGGTGCCATGTGTATTTCACCCACTTTTGTGGTGAAGGTGCTGGGCGATGTTCACGTGACCATTGGCAACGAGGAAGCTACGGCGCAAGCCATTGAAGCCATGGGTGGAACCCATATTCAAACCGATCATGGCGATGTTGTGTATGATGCTGAAAACAAGGTATTCAGCACCCCGTGTTATATGCTTGATGCAAGCATTGGCGACATCTGGGATGGCGCCTACAACCTCGTTGATGCCATGATGAAAGAGCTGAAAGACAGTGAATAGTCGGGTAACTGCGCTTTTTGGCATACGGTATCCCATCATACAGGCCGGAATGATCTGGTGCAGCGGATGGGAACTGGCATCAGCGGTAAGCAATGCCGGTGGCCTTGGTTTAATCGGAGCCGGATCGATGTATCCCGAAATACTTCAGCAACACATCCGCAAATGCAAGGCTGCGACAAACAAGCCTTTCGGGGTAAATGTTCCTTTGTTGTACCCTCAGACCGATGAATTAATCGAAATCATCCTGCGCGAGAAAGTGCCGTTGGTGTTTACCTCTGCCGGAAATCCGGGCAAATACACTGCCAGCCTCAAAAAAGAAGGCCTCATCGTTGTGCATGTAATTGCAAACACCAGGTTTGCCCTAAAAGCGGCGGAAGCAGGCGTGGATGCCATTGTCGCTGAAGGCTTTGAAGCCGGCGGACACAACGGTCTGGAAGAAACAACCACCATGGCGCTCATCCCAATGATAAAAGAAGTAGTTGATATTCCGGTGATTGCAGCCGGAGGAATTGCTACTGGACGGCAGATGCTGGCTGCATTTGCTTTGGGTGCTGAAGGCGTTCAGGTAGGTTCGTTGTTTGTGGCATCGGCCGAATCATCAGCGCATCCTGCCTTTAAGCAGATGGTAGTCGATGCGGGTGACGGAGCCACCGCCCTGATGATGAAAAAACTTGTTCCGGTAAGGCTGATGAAAAATAGATTCTTCGAGCAGGTAAAGGCAGCCGAAATGCAAGGTGCCTGTGTCGAAGAACTGAAAACCCTCTTGGGCAAGGGCAGGGCAAAAAAAGGCATGTTCGAGGGCGACCTCACCGATGGTGAACTCGAAATTGGCCAGGTGGCAGCGCTTATCCATACCGTTAAACCTGCTGCTGTCATCATTGATGAAATGATGGCGGCCTATGAACAAGCACGTCAGCAACTCTGCCGCTGACAGCCTGATCCAGTGTTTTCACCTATTTCAGTGAGGTCCAGTCACGTTTCTTAAGCCAGTAAAACAAGGGAACACCGGTGAGCATGAGCACCAATCCAATGATGGCTTCGCGCGGGCGTGTGACGAAGGTATTCACCAGAAACAAGGCGCAAAAAATTACATAAAGTGCAGGAATTACGGGATAGCCCCATGCTTTATAGGGCCTCACAGCATCTTTCATTGTCCGGCGCAGGATAAAGACTCCCAATCCGTTGGCTCCGTAAAAAATGAATATCGCAAAAATGCTCATATCGGTCAACTGGTCGAACGATCCGGAGAGGACAAGTACGGCGGCCCAAATGCCCTGCATCAGCAGCGCTTTCTGTGGCACATTGCTTTTGTTAAGTTGTCCGGCCGACTTAAAAAACAGTCCTTCGTTGGCCATGGCATAATAAGGCCGGGCACAGGTCAGAATCTGGGCATGGGTGCATCCCAGGGTGGTCACAAAAATCAGCAGTGAGATAAAGGCAGCACCCTGCGATCCCCAGAATGAACGGACCACCTCCACCGCAGCAATCTGGTTGCCTGCGGCATGAATTTGTTCAAACCGGCCGACAGGAAGTACCGAAAGATAAGTGGCATTGATGAGCAGATAAAGCAGGATGATGATGCCAAGCCCCACAGCAATGCCGATCGGGATAACCTTGTGCGGGTTTTTGACTTCGCCACCCACATATCCGATATTGTTCCATCCCTGATAGGCCCAAAAGGCTGCCAGCATAGCGGTGAATACCGCGCTTATGGTCACCGGACCTGCGTTCGAAGTAGTCAGTGACATGCTTCGTCCAATGTTGGCCCCGCTGCTGCCAAGTCCAAAAATGATAATTACCAGGATGCCGACAATCACCAGTAGGACGAGTGCATTGCCAAAACCGGCACCTGTCTTCACTGTTCGGGTGTTCACCCAGGTGAGAATCAGGATGATAAGGATGGCGATCAGCTTTACCGTGAAATTGTCGAAAGGATAAAAGACACCGCCGATGGTGAAACTGGCCGCGGCCGGAAAAAGCTGTGGTAGCCCAATGATGTTGTTCAGCGACTCGGCGCTTACATATGCAATGGATGAAATGGCTGCTGTGTTGGCAACAGTGAAAAGCGACCAGCCGTAAATAAAGGCAAAAAACCGGTTATAAATTTTCTTGAAATAGGCATATTCGCCACCTGTATCAGCCAGCAAACCGGTAATCTCGGCATAGCTCAATGCGCCAAAAAGCGTGACAAGCCCAGCCAGTGCCCAGGCAATCAGCACCCATCCCGATGAGTGCAATCCATCCGCCATGGGCGCGACCTTTTTATAAACACCTGATCCAACAACGCTTGCAATAACAATGGCCACAACGTACTGAAGGCCCAGCGACCTTACAAGGCTTTTCTTTTCGGGCATGGTTGATGAATTATGCAGTTTTATTTGAATACAATAATAAGATAAATGTAACAAAACCTTCATTCATCCGACGCCAAATGCAATCCGCGGACAGCATACAGGGGCAAAGCGATGAAGCCATAGACAGGATTGTTGGTAATGTGATACAGTCAAAAAACACCATTGATAATGGTATGCGCGAACCGGTAAACAGCAAGAAAAAACAGCCGGAGATATTTCGAAACGCCTTGATTTTTTTTCACAATGCTAAGCACATTCTTCTTAAATTTGTAGGGTTCCCATTTGTTAACTCAAGCAAAAGCACATTTGTATGAATTTTGAATTTACCGAAGAACAACTCATGATTCAGCAGGCTGCACGTGATTACGCGCAGCGCGAGCTGATAAAAGACGTCATCGAACGTGATTACAAGGCCGAATATCCTGCACATCACGTGAAAGCGCTTGCTGAACTGGGTTTTATGGGAATGCTGGTAAGTCCGGAATATGATGGCGGTGGTATGGATACGGTTTCCTATGTGCTGGCCATGGAAGAACTCAGCAAGGTGGACTCCTCTTTGGGTGTCATCGTGTCAGTAAATAATTCCCTGGTGTGCTATGGCCTCGAAAAGTTTGGGAGCCCTTCACAGAAAGAAAAATACCTGCGGCCCTTGGCCAGGGGTGAAAAAATTGGGGCATTTCTGCTTTCGGAGCCTGAAGCTGGTTCGGATGCCACCAGCCAGAAAACTACCGCTGAGGACAAGGGCGACTATTACCTCGTCAATGGTACAAAAAACTGGATCACCAATGCACATTCCGGTTCAACATACCTCGTGATCGCCCAAACCCATCCCCAGAAAAAGCACCACGGAATAAATGCCCTTATCGTGGATAAGAACACACCGGGCATCAGCCTGGGACCTCATGAAGACAAAATGGGCATGCGCAGCTCCGACACCCACTCAGTGATGTTCACCGATGTGAAAGTTCCCAAGGAAAACCGCATTGGTGAGGACGGCTTCGGATTCAAATTCGCCATGCAAACCCTCGAAGCTGGCCGCATTGGCATCGCGTCCCAGGCACTTGGCATCGCCTCCGGCGCTATGGAGCGCTCGATTGCTTATGCCAGGGAAAGAAAGACTTTTGGCAAGTTTCTGTATGAACACCAGTCGGTTGCCTTCACACTGGCAGAAATGGCGGTCAAAATTGAAAACGCCCGTAACCTGTGTATTAAGGCTGCCTGGCTCAAAGACCAGGGGAAACCTTACGGTGTGGCCAGTGCCATGGCCAAGCAATATGCAGCTGATATTGCCATGCAGGTTACAACTGATGCCGTGCAGATTCATGGCGGTTATGGGTATGTGAAGGAATACCATGTGGAGCGCCTGATGCGCGAAGCCAAACTGACACAGATTTACGAAGGTACCTCAGAAATACAGAAAATTGTGATTTCGAGGGATTTGTTCAGGTAGACTTTCATTGTTTTCCTTCATGGTTGTTGCATAAATAATCTGCAACAATGAATGTTAGCCTTTGCATAAATTCATCCTTCCGGTATTTCGTAGGTGGGTTTATTTCGATAAAATTGGTAAAAGTCAACTACTTACTAACACAGTTTCAAAACTGAGCTGCAATAGGCAAAGAGTTTTTATCTTTGCCACACCTTGAACGTTCAGATAGATAACCAATAACAGATAACGCATGAAAATACTTATTTTGATCGGTAATGTGCCGGACACAACCACCAAAGTAAAATTCAACGCCGACCGCACAGCATTTGATGCCAGCGGAGTGCAGTGGATCATCAATCCATGGGACGAATTAGCGCTCACAAGGGCAATGGAATTAAAAGAAACATCAGGCGGAGCCGTTGAGGCCGTTGTAGTGGCCAATGTTGGGCGGGCAGAGACAGAAGCCACTTTGCGCAAAGCACTTGCCATTGGAGCCGATAAAGCCATCCGCATTGATGCCGATCCGAAAGAGGCCGGGTATGTTGCCAGTCAGCTGGCCACCATTGCCGCCGGATACGACCTGATTATGGCTGGCATCGAAGCCGCCGACTACAATGGGAATGCTGTTGGTGGGATGCTCGCTGAAATGCTGGGAATGAACTCGGTATCTGCCGTTTCGGGCATTCAGATCGAAAATGGCCAATTAAAAATCAACCGTGAAATTGACGGGGGCTCACAGGTTGTTGGCCTGCCCATGCCGCTTGTTGCCATCGTGCAGAAAGGCATTGCCAAAGAGCCGAGAATTCCTGCGATGCGTGGCATCATGATGGCCCGTTCAAAACCCCTCGAAGTGGTTCAGCCCATCGATGCAGCCCCGATGACCAATATGGTCACTTTCGAAATGCCTCCTGCAAAGGCAGCATGTAAAATGATCGCCGAAGACCAGGCCAAAGACCTGATTCACCTGTTGCGCGACGAAGCCAAAGTATTGTAACACTAAAACCTTAAAGAAATGTCAGTATTAATATATACCGAAAACTGGGATGGTAAGTTCAAGAAAGTCAGCTTCGAACTTGCCTCCTATGCTGCCACTGTGGCAAAAGCCATGCAGCTTCCTGTGATTGCTTTGTCGCTCGGGCCTGTTGATGACAGTGAATTGTCGAAACTGAGTGCCTACGGTGTTTCACACATCATGAAAAATAGCGACGAACGATTCAATACCCTCGACAACCAGGCCATCGCAAAGGCCATCGCCCTTGCCGCTGAAAAAGTAAAGGCCACCCTGATTGTGCTGGCACATAACAACCTGGGGAAAGCTGTTGCTCCGCGCCTTGCCGTGCGACAAAAAGCAGGAATGGTTTCTGCTGTTCACGGACTTCCCTTCAGCTATGATCCATTTACTGTGAAAAAAATGGTCTTTACCGGAAAAGCTTTTTCTCATGCAGTGATTCATTCTGGCGTAAAGGTGATCACCCTGGCATCTAACTCCTTTGGCTTGGTCGAGAACAAGGTTGATTTTGCTCCTGAAGCTTTTGAAACCGGACTCGGCGATGCCGATTTTGTGACCCGCATTGAACAAACCAACAAAATCACCGGAAAAGTATTACTTAACGATGCTGATATCGTGGTTTCAGGCGGACGTGGTATGAAATCGGGCGACAACTGGGGACAGCTCGAAGAACTGGCCAATCTCCTTGGAGCCGGTACCGCCTGCTCAAGGCCTGTATCGGATGAAGGCTGGAGGCCTCATAGCGAACATGTCGGACAAACAGGAAAAATCATTGCACCAAACCTGTACTTTGCATTTGGGATTTCGGGGGCTATCCAACATCTGGGTGGGGTAAGTTCTTCGAAAATCATTGTGGCAGTGAACAAAGATCCCGATGCACCGATCTTCGAAGCAGCCGATTATGGCATTGCCGGCGATGTGTTTAAGGTGCTTCCACAGTTCATCGAAGCCGTAAAAGAAGTCAAGTCGAACGGATAAGCGAGTCAAACACCCCTCACAGGGGATATTCAGCCAGGACGAAAATCCATTATACAAAACCAGCCGCGCCACCGGCTGGTTTTTTTGTTTCCATCGGACTGAACACAATTTAGGGTAAACATCGTAGCAGTTTCCGTATTTCACCACAGTTTCGTGACTTAACGGCACATGTATTTTTGTCCGGTATATGTCAAACGCACTGATTTAAAAAACAAACAATGAAAACGAAAATGAAATTTACAGCCTGTCAATACAGCAAAAAAGCCTTGTTTACGCTGGGTATCATCAGCCTCGTGCTGGCCGCATGCAGCAAGAAGGACGACAACAACAGCAACAACAACAACAATTCGGGCGGCTCTTCCATCCAACTTGGTGATGGCACCCTGGTTGCCGTCAGGTCCGAAACAATCCAAAGCACCCCTGTGGGCGATATTACCATCACCATTGGCACCGGGGTAGCTGTATTCAGCGCAGCGGCTGACTATAGTTCCTTTACCGATGGGGGAGGTGTTACACTCAACGATCAGTCGCTGCAGAAACAATCCAATAATTCGTATGTGTTTACACCTGGTGTGGCCCTGCCCACAGGCATCGATTTCTCATCGGCCGTTAACTGGTCTGTTGCCGGAAACACCACCACCGGTGTTCCTGCCTTCACCCATTCCGTTAGCGGTGGATTCCCGGTAGCCGGAAACATAAGCAGTGCCACCGAAATATCGAAAGCCAGCGGATTCACCCTGACCATTTCCAATATCTCCAATGCCGACTCGGTGTATTTTCTGGTCAATGATGTATTAAAAGCCCTGCCCGGAACAGCCACTTCGGCTACCTTCACAGCGGCTGAACTGAGCGGCCTTAGCAATGGCACCGGACTGGTGTCTGTTGCCGCATGGCGATTCACGAATGCCCAATATGGAGGAAAAAACTTCTACTTCGTCAACGAAACAGTAAAGCAGAAAAGCGTGACCATCTCGAACTAAACGACTAAAGCAATAACACAACAACTCTCATTGCTTTTCAACTGCACGCGCATTTTGCCGTGCAGTTTTTTTATATTTGTTTCGGTATTGCGAATCCTGTCACATTCTGGCAGGTAATTTGCTGAATTCCGGATAAAAAATGCGAATGAAAAAAAATGGCCTCTTGTTGTTCCTGTTGCTGATCATATGCAGGTCATTTGCACAACACCTTCCTGAATGGCAGGAAACAGACAGGCTGATCCTGTCGTTTAACAGCAAACACCTACAAAGCATTGGCCAGCTGAGCCAGCTCATCAATGCCAACTGTGATACCGACCGAAAAAAAGTAAGGGCGATTTATGTATGGCTGGCCTATAACATCCATTACGATACCCGCAACAGTGACGGGCTCACGCGCGAGGAAACCGACCAGGAGATCATTGAAAAGACATTTCAGAACCGCAAAGGCATCTGCGAAGGCTATGCAGGCATCATGGACAGCATCTGCCGGCTGGCGGGCATTACCTCCTATGTCATCAGCGGATACACCCGGCAGGACGGAGTAACCGACCCCCTGCCTCACGCCTGGGTTGCCACCAAAGTGGATGGTTACTGGTATCTTTCAGACCCGACATGGGGAGCCGGTTCGGTCGAAAACCGCCGTTTTGTGCAGGAGTTTGATGCGCGCTATTTTATGGTCCCACCCCAAACGATGATCAAAACCCATATGCCATATGATCCCATCTGGCAGTTTCTCAAATTTCCTGTCAGCCATACAGCCTTTTGCCAGAACCTGTCAGTAAAGGAAAAACCAGTCAGCGCCTGTGATTTCCAGGACTCAATCAGGCAATTCGAGGCGATGTCTTCGGAGCAACAGTTGCTGAGTGAGATGCGGCGGATTGGCGACAATGAACATGGCCCCAGGGCAATTGACATCAGGTTGCACTATTTACGCGAGGCCCTCAAAGTGTTGAATAACAACAAAGCCATAAACCTTTACAACCTTGCCACCAATGCCTACAACAGCGGTGTGGCGCGTTACAACGATTATGCTGAATTTATGAACAGGCATCAGGAATCAAAATCTTATGCCTCAAGCCTTAAAAAGATACTGACCGAAGCCAGTGGGTACCTTGACCAGTCGTTGAAAGCCCTTTCACAGATCAATAATCCACCGGCTGAGCTCAGAAGGAATATGTTGCAGCTGCAAAAGTCAGTGGATCAGCTACAACGCAGAATCAACAATGAACGCGACAAACTAAACGGATAGGCCAATGCCCGAATTGTCCACCGACAAATCTTTACCAGCTTCAGGCTGTACAATGCCAACTGGCAGGTTTCACCAGCTGGTGTTGATTGTAGCGCTGTTCATCTATGTTGTTACGGCTTTTTTCAGCAAAGGCTATTACCACGCTGACGAGCATTATCAGATCATCGAATTTGCCGGACTTAAAACGGGCACGCACACCGGCGATGACCTTGCCTGGGAGTATAAGGAAAACAGCCGTCAAACCATACAGCCGGCCATGGCATATATGATTTTCTCGGTTCTAGAAAAGCTGGGCTTCCGGAATCCTTATACCAAAGCCTTTGTTCTGCGGCTTATTTCGGCACTGCTGGCATTGGTTGTCATATCCGGATTTGTCACCACAAGCCTGTATCTTGTCGAGCGGCCCTGGCGAAGGCTTTTTATCCTCTTATCTTATTTTCTGTGGTTCATACCGGTGATCAATGTGCGCTTTTCATCAGAAACATGGTCTGGTTTTATCGTCGTAATGATGTTTTCACTGATCATGGACCAGGAGGCTTTTTACCGCAAACAGGGATTCCTGATGGGTGTGCTGATGGGGCTGGCATTCCTGTTCAGGTTTCAGTCGGCGTTTTTGTCGTTGGCACTGCTGCTTTGGTTGTGGCTTTTTGGAAAGATGAAACCGGTGCAGCTCGCCCTGGTTTTAGCAGGCGGATTGAGCATGCTCGGGCTGGGTCTGGTGATCGATACCTGGTTCTATGGCAAATTGGTGTTCACGCCCTGGACCTACTTCAACGCACAAATCCTTGAAGGCATGGCTGCCGGTTTTGGTGAGTCGCCATGGTATTTTTACTTCCGCGAACTTGTTCTGGCCCCAATCTGGCCCATCGGCCTGCTCATTGTGCTGTGTATAATCGCTTTATCAGCCAACAAACCCACGTCACCATTGGTGTGGGGCGTACTGGCTTTCATGCTGGCTCACACCCTGATCAGCCACAAGGAAATCAGGTTTTTCCTGCCGGTTATCAACCTGTTACCCCTCATGATGGTGTTGGCCTGGCAGCTTTTCTGGCAAAAATTACCGCAGTGGAAAGCCGGCATGCCCCGCAATTTGCTGCGTTATGGCACAGCGGCAGTGCTGATACTGGTGAATACGGTAGCTTTGGTGGCCATGATGCTGAAGCCGGCCGGAACAGGAAGGATGGAGATTACTGCTTATATTGCCAGGAAATATCCGCATCAGCCGGTTCAGCTGCTGCACACCGACTGGAGTTCGCCCTATAACCCCTGGGAAAGTGTGCCGGTTAAGTTTTATCAGCAGGAAAACGTGAATGACGAGCGTCTTGGACCGCTGTCGACGTTGCACGACAGCCTGATCGATGCAAGCCGCACTAACCTTTTGGTGGTCAGAAAAGCTGATCTTTCCTCCCGGTCCGGCACACTGAAATTGCAGGAATTCAACGCGGTAAAGCTTAGGCAAAGTGTGCCCGAATGGATCGTCAGGTTAAACCGCTGTTATGGTGGTCTCGATGAAAATGAGGTGTTGGTGTTGTACCAACTGAATAAGTGAGGAAAACGCTTTTCAGTAAAACTTGATTATGGCTGAAAGGCTATAAGCCCAGTCCAAGACTAACCAGCTCAGCGATGTCGTAGTTTTTCATCCGCTCTTCCTGGTTTTTGTATTTGATGCCGTCAGTCATCATCACCATGCAAAACGGACAGGCGGTTGCAATGATGTCGGCGCCGGTAGCAATGGCTTCTTCGGTGCGCTCGATAAACACTTCCTTGTTTCCTTTTTCAGCTTCCTTGAACATCTGTCCGCCTCCGGCACCGCAACACAGCCCGAAACTCCGGTTACGTTTCATTTCAAGCTTAACCGAAGGAATAGCTCCCAAAACGGCACGTGGCGACTCATACACCTTGTTGGCCCTGCCGAGGTAACAGGGATCGTGAAACACAATTTTCTTATCAGCAAACAGGCTTGAGTTGACCGTCAGCCTTCTATTGGCGATCATCATTTCGAGCCATTGCGAGTGATGCCATACCTCAAAATTTCCACCGAAATCAGGATATTCATTTTTCAAGGTATTGAAATCATGCGGGCAGCAGGTGACAATCTTCTTCACCCCATAGCTGTTCATGATTTCAATATTGGTCATGGCCTGCATCTGGAACAGCATTTCATTACCAGCCCTGCGGGCAACGTCGCCGCTATCTGATTCCTCCACGCCAAGTACCGCATAATCCACTTTAAGAAAACTGAGGATTTTCACGAATTCGCGGGTAACCTTTTTGTAGCGGTCGTCGAAAGCGCCTGCTGAACCAACCCAGAACAGCCATTCCGGTTTGCGTCCGGCGGCAAATTCTTCGGCCATTACAGGGGGTGTAATTTTTATTTTATTTTCCATGTCATGTTGTTCTGCAAAAGGAATGTATCTGTTTATACCTCATTCATAAAGAGCTCATCGGCCCACTTTAGCCTGTCCTGCGGCGAAAACTGCCAGGGAGCGCCATTGTTTTCAATATTGCTGAAAACAGTGTTCAGGCCTGCAGGTGCAGCCGATTTTTCCAGCACGAGGTAACGGCGCATATCGAGGATAAGCGAAGGCTGGTTGATGTTCACCGGACACTCCTGGGCACAGGCATTACAAAGCGTACAGGCCCAAAGTTCTTCTTCGCTGATATAGCTGCCAATGAGTGCTTTGCCATCGTCGTATGCTGCACCCTGGCTGACGAGTCCGGGACCTTTCTCTTTCATGCGGGCGCGCAGGTCCATCATCATTTTACGGGGCGATAGGAGTTTGCCTGTGATATTGGCCGGACAAACGGCAGTGCAGCGCCCGCATTCAGTGCACGACAGCGCATTCATATAATTTACCCAGGTCACATCGTTGGCATCGGAAACACCAAATTTTGCCGGAACTTCATCGCTGGCTGCGAAAGCCGTTGCCGGATCAAGCATGAGCTTCACTTCCCTGGTGATGCTTTCCATATTGTCGACATAGCCCAGCGGACTGATTTTGCTGACGAACACATTGGGCACCGACATAAACACATGAAAATGCTTTGAGTAAGGCAACACATTCGCGAAGGCGAAAATGAGCAGGATATGTGCCCACCAGTTGAATTCGTGCCAGAAAAAGATGCTGTCCTCATTCATATCAGCAAACAGGTCGCCAAGGTATTGACTGACCGGATAATAGCCCACCAGTCCCATGTCTTCATTGTGTGACATAATCAGGTAAAAGGTGTTCATTCCCAGCAGGGTAATCATCAGGATGAGGATGAAACTCAAGGCCAGGTTGGCATCAGCCTTTGAAACCGGTTTCATCTCAGGGCCATAGAACCGCTTCACCTTCAGGAAAAGCCGGCGGAACAGAAAAACCAGGATGGCAACAACAATGATGGCAGCAAACACATCGCCCGAGCCGATAATTACATTATAAACCGGTCCTAAGATGCCAAAGATGCGCTCAGTGCCAAACAAGCCATCAATTACCATTTCGATGCTGCCGACCAGGATGACCATGAATCCCCAGAAAACAAGGGCGTGCAGCAATCCCATGACCGGATGCCTGAATATTTTTGTCTGACCAATGGCCACTTTTAAGGTAACCATTATCCTGGCCGGAATATCATTCAGCGGGAGTTTTTTGGTAAACCTGAAATAGTGAAACAGCTTCCGCATGGTCCAGGCAAAAACAGCCAGGGTGATGAGCAGGGCCAATGCAAAGAGTAGTTGTTTAGTCATAAGCCTGTGTATTGTGTATTGAGTAGGTGCAATTTTACATTAAATCCGACAACAAAAATACAACCTAAAAGTGTTTTTGTCGAAGCAACAGGCTTTTATCCGGCCAAAAAAACGCATTATACTGCATGGAAAATATTGTTGTTAACTAATTAACAACACATTATCCAAATTATTGGGCGGTACAAAATTCGGAATCTGCTATCTTTGTTGACCATATACAAGCATAAGCGAATATCATGACCACAACCATTGCCCCTTATCAGCTCAGGAACCATGTACGTATCGTCACCGCAGCCTCTCTCTTCGACGGACACGATGCTGCCATCAATGTCATGCGCAGGATCATCCAGGCTAGCGGAGCCGAGGTGATTCACCTGGGCCACAACCGATCGGTAAACGAAATTGTGAACACAGCCATTCAGGAAGATGTGCAGTCGATCGCCATAACCTCATACCAGGGTGGCCACCTGGAGTATTTCAAGTATATGTATGATTTGCTCAAAGAGGCAGGTTGTGGACATATTCGTATTTTTGGTGGTGGTGGTGGAGTTATCCTGCCTGATGAAATAGAGGAACTGCAAGCATATGGCATTTGCCGCATCTATTCGCCCGACGACGGACGCGCCATGGGATTGCAGGGAATGATCAACGACTTGCTTGCACAGTCCGATTTCCCAACCGGAAAAAGCATCAAACCCGACCTGAAGGCCATTCAGTCGAAAAACCACAAGGCCCTTGCCCAACTCATTTCTGCAGCCGAAAACTACCCTGATGAGGTGCGGAACTTTATCGACGCACTCCCGGCGAAAACCACCCGGAAAGCACCAGTGTTGGGAATTACCGGCACAGGCGGGGCCGGAAAATCAAGCATGGTTGACGAGATTGTCAGGCGCTATTTGCATGACCAGCAAGATAAGACGGTAGCCATCGTGTCGGTTGATCCATCGAAACGCAGAACCGGCGGCGCGCTGCTGGGCGACCGCATCCGCATGAATGCCATCGACAACGACCGCGTGTTTATGCGCTCACTGGCCACACGCCAATCGAACCTGGCCATGTCGAAATATGTGAAAGATGCTGAAACAATCCTGCAGGCGGCAGGCTACGACCTGGTGATTCTTGAAACTTCGGGTATTGGCCAGAGTGATACCGAAATCATCGATCACAGCGACCTTTCACTTTATGTGATGACACCCGAATATGGTGCAGCAACACAGCTCGAAAAAATTGACATGCTCGACTTTGCCGACCTGATTGCCCTGAATAAGTTCGACAAACGGGGCGCAATGGACGCCTTGCGCGACGTGCGCAAACAATACCAGCGCAACCACCTGTTGTTTGATCAGCAAATCGACGATATGCCCGTTTATGGCACCATCGCCTCCCAGTTTAACGATCCTGGTGTGAATGCACTGTACCTGGCCATCCTCGGTAAAATCAAAGAAAAGACGGATACGGCCTTCGATACCTGCATGGAGAAACCGGAGGAGATGTCGGAAAAGATATTTATCATTCCACCCAAGCGTGTACGCTACCTGTCGGAAATTGCTGAAAATGTAAGAAACTATAACGCGTGGGCCATGGCCCAGAGCCGCATTGCACACAGGCTGCAGAGCCTGAAGGAGTCGGCCTCCATCATCGAGCAGGCCGGGCTCGGATCGGAAACGCCTGCATTAAACGAACTCATCAAACAGGAGCATCAGCAACTTGATCCTCAAACGGTAAAGATCATCGACGGATGGTATAAAAAACGCAAAAGATACCAGGACGATGATTATGTGTTTAAGGTACGCGACAAAGAAATAAAAATTGGCACCCATTCGACGAGTTTGTCGCAGCTGAAAATACCCAAGGTAGCCCTCCCGCCTTTCAAATCATGGGGTGAAATTGTGCGCTGGTCGCTGAGGGAAAATGTGCCGGGCGAGTTTCCTTTCGCTGCCGGGGTGTTTCCTTTCAAACGTGAGGAAGAGGACCCGACCCGCATGTTTGCCGGCGAAGGAGGCCCTGAACGCACCAACAGGCGCTTTCACTATGTGTCGCTCGGCATGCCTGCGCTACGGCTTTCAACAGCCTTCGATTCGGTGACCCTCTATGGCGAAGATCCTGACCGCCGCCCCGATATTTACGGAAAAATTGGCAATGCCGGCGTTTCCATCGCCTGCCTCGATGATGCCAAGAAACTCTATTCGGGATTCAACCTCGCTGACCCGAAAACCAGTGTCAGCATGACCATCAACGGGCCTGCACCGACGCTGGTGGGCTTTTTCCTGAATGCTGCCATCGACCAACAGTGCGAAATATATATCAAATCGCACGGACTCGAAAACGAAGTCAATGCACTGATTGATGCCATTTATACGCAAAAAGGCACCAAAAGGCCTTCGTATCAGGGACCACTGCCTGAAGGAAACGATGGGCTGGGCCTTTTCTTGCTAGGGGTGACCGGTGATATGGTCCTTCCGCGTGAGCTGTATGAAAAAATCAAGGCCGACACCATTTGCCGCGTGCGTGGAACCGTGCAGGCCGACATCCTGAAAGAAGATCAGGCGCAGAATACCTGCATTTTCTCTACGGATTTTTCGTTGAAGCTGATGGGCGATGTGCAGGAATACTTCATCAAAAACAACATCCAGAATTTTTATTCGGTGTCGATTTCAGGCTACCATATCGCCGAGGCCGGAGCAAATCCGATCACACAGCTGGCGTTTACGCTGGCCAATGGTTTCACCTATGTTGAGTATTACCTGTCGCGCGGGATGCACATCAACGATTTTGCTCCAAACCTGTCGTTCTTCTTCTCCAATGGCATCGATCCGGAGTTTGCCGTCATCGGACGCGTAGCCCGGCTGATCTGGGCCAAGGCCATGAAAAATAAGTATGGTGCCAACGAAAGGGCACAGAAGCTGAAATATCACATCCAGACTTCGGGCAGGTCGCTGCATGCGCAGGAAATCGACTTCAACGACATCAGGACCACGCTTCAGGCCTTGTATGCCATCTACGACAACTGCAACTCACTGCATACCAATGCCTACGACGAAGCCATCACCACGCCCACCGAGGAATCCGTACGAAGGGCCATGGCCATACAGATGATCATCAACCATGAGCTGGGCATGGCGAAGAACCAAAATCCGCTTCAGGGTTCCTTTATCATCGAAGAACTGACCGAGCTCGTTGAAGAAGCCGTGATGGCCGAATTCGACCGGATCACGGAAAGGGGAGGCGTGCTCGGAGCCATGGAAACCATGTATCAGCGCGGAAAAATTCAGGAAGAATCGCTGTATTACGAAAACCTGAAGCATACAGGCGAATTGCCCATCATGGGCGTCAACACCTTTTTGTCGAGCAAGGGCTCACCAACAGTCACTCCGGGTGAAGTCATCCGGGCTACTCCCGTCGAAAAGGAATATCAGATTGAGATGCTCGGGCAGTTGCATAAAACCTGGTCGGCCGAAGTTCCGGCACAGATGGAAAAACTGCGGCAGACAGCCATCCATAACCAGAATGTGTTTGAAACCCTCATGGAAGCGGTGAAACATGCATCACTGGGGCAGATCACACGCACACTGTTTGAGGTCGGTGGTCAGTATCGCCGCAATATGTAAGGCCGGAAGCTGACCGACAGGCCAGAATATTTAAGGTGTTTATTCAGCGTAGAAATTGATCATTTTTACGATGGCTTCGCTGCAGGCAGCACAAAAGGTTTGTCCTTTAAAGGTATGCATCAGGCAATCGTAGGACGGACGGTAAATGCCCTTTGCCACATAGCCACCACCTTCGAAAACACCGGTTTTGTTGTAAAAGGCTGAATCAGGAGGCGTAGGTACGGGAATTCCTTCTCCGATTAAGTGTTTCCACTTATTGTCAAAATCGACCAGCGAGGTCAGGTTTGGTTCCCAAGGCTCTATTGCAGGATTATAAAAGTCGTTATAGGAAGTTGACGAATCAAAATACTCATCGCCAAGGCCGGCAAAGCTGTGGCCAAATTCATGCACAATAATTTCGGCGGATAGTTTGTTGCTGCTAGAACTCAGGCTGTAGAAATTAAAGATGCCACCTCCGCCGTATTTTGTTGTGTTCTGCAGGATGTAGATTTGATCGTATGGGGCATTTCCTGCCAGATCGCGCACACTTTTGTGGTCATAAGTCATGCAGTAACGTTCACTGTCGAAGGTGTAAAAAGAAGATGAAAGCAGGGTGTTTTTCCAGATGGATTCAGCAGGGATATCGGCTCCGCTTTCTGCTGATGGCGCCATCACCGCGCGGATATTGAATTTTGTCCGGTTCTCGGCGAAAGGAGCAAAAAGGAACAGCTTGTTTGCAAAAGCTATGCAATCGGCCTGAAATTTATCAAGTTCGGCCACCGTATATCCATCAGGCAAAATCACAATGTCTACAGCCTGTTCAGGCAGGGCATTGATTTCGATATCGCTCACCGTATAACCTAAACGCTGGCCCGGGCCGATGAAATAACTCTTTGGATCGATAACCAGTTCAAACTGCCGCTCAAAAATCCCATCAGACCCCCTGGCCGAGAGCACCAGGCGCACCCTGTCTTTGGGAAATGGCATGACCACGGTTTCGTTAAAGCTCCGGCTCATTGCTTTGGCTTCCAGCGTGGTTTGCCACTCACCGAACAAGCTGCTGTAACCCCTCGAATAAATCAGTGAATCGGAATTCAGGTCGAAAACTTCCATGCGGTAATTGCCGTAACCAAAGTCATCGGTCAGCCTTGTTTTCGATCCGCCCCAGAAAGGCTCCTTCAGCACTTCATCGAAGGCAAACCATGCTTCCTGCTGGTTGCCGGCATGCACATAATCCACACGGAGGGTGCTTGGTTCAAACCATTTGTCGAACTGTGCCTGTGCCTGCGCAAATCCGAGAATTAATCCAAACAGTATCAGGGCCTTTTTCATGATTAATGCGATTTATTTTTTGTAAAAATACCCACTTTTGTTGTAACCATATTACTTTTGAGCCGTCTAAAATGCACATGAAGCAAGACGAAGATTTCAATTGTATCGACCGTGTGCTGAATGGGCAGGTGCATGCCTATGCCCAACTGGTTGAAAAATACCAGGATATGGTTTTTACCATTGTTTTCAGGGTGTTGCAACATCAGCATGATGCAGAGGATGTTGCGCAGCAGGTGTTCTTAAAGGCTTTCAACGGACTTCAGGGATTTAACCGTGAAGCCCGGTTCGCAACCTGGCTTTATCGCATTGCATACAATACGGCCATTAGCGAGCAACGAAAATCAGGAAGGAACAAGCTGATGAAGCACGATCAGTCACTGATCGAAAAGCGGGCATCAACACTTGCTGATGAAGAAATTATGGAAGAGGATGAAAGCCTTGAAACGATGTTGATGTGGGCTTTGGCTCAGCTAAAACCCGATGAAAATGCGCTGATTGGGATGTATTATACACAAAGCCTTCGGGTTGAAGAAATCAGCCAGATTATTGGTTTGAGTGTTTCAAACGTGAAGGTAAAACTCTTCAGAACACGGAAAAAACTCGAAGAATTGATTGAAAAAATGAGGATACATACGGTAAACAAGTAGAAATCATGGCAGAAAAATCACATCAGGACGACATTGATCAGCTGCTGAGGGGTATGCCGCTTTTGAAGGCGCCCGACCATTTCAGCCACCTTGTCATGGACCGGGTTCAGCTCCAGCAGGAGGAAGCACAGCGCCAGTCAGGTCCGGTCAGCATCGAAACAGGCCTGCTCGTGTTTAGCCTTGCCGCCGTGCTGGTAAGCCTTGTGCTGTTTGTCGATCTTGGTTTTGTTGAATCCTTTTTGTTCAGGTTCGTCAGTGCCATTCCGACGTATATTGGACAGATGAATACCATGATGAAGTCGATCGCCGGTGTTGATGGCGCCATGATTCAGCTCATGCTAATCACCATAGGTGCTGTATCGCTGCTCTGGGTCGCTGATAAATTCATATTTCGCAACCTGCGTACCAACCATAGTAACCTCTATTTCTGACGACATGGTTACTGCGCATTTAACAAGCTGATATGATACCATTTGCCATTGTTAAAGCCATTGAAAACACCCTCGACGGTCAGGGTCAAAACCATGACAGGGTAGAGGCGTGCCACGCAGTCGGCGGTGGATCCATCAACCAGGCTTGTCGCTTTATCTATGGCCAACAGTCGTTTTTTATCAAGTGGAACGATGCCGGACGCTTTCCGGAAATGTTCGCTCGTGAAGTCTCCGGACTGGAAATGCTGCGCACTGCTGGTGGCCTGCGCATACCCGAAGTCATTGGCCATGGAACAGCCGGAACTTATGCCTATCTTCTCCTTGAATACATCAGGCCAGCGGCAGCGCAACAGGCATGCTGGCGGAATTTCGGATTGGGACTGGCGCGTTTGCACCGGGTTACCTCAGCACATTTTGGTTTCAATGAACCGAATTACATCGGATCCTTGTCACAGCAGAACCAGGCCGAAGCAGATTGGGCAATATTCTTCGTAAACCAGCGCCTTGAACCCCAACTGAAACTTGCCCGCGATCATGGCCGGGCCGATGCCTCGCTGAGCAGGCTGTTTGCCACATTGTTCAGTAAGATGGATCAGCTGTTTCCTGTAGGGAAGCCAAGTCTGCTGCATGGCGATTTGTGGCAGGGCAATATGATCTGCGACGAATCACAGCAGCCCGTGCTGATTGATCCGGCAGTGTATTTTGGTCACCGCGAAATGGATATCGCAATGACAAAACTCTTTGGAGGCTTCAGTCCGGAATGGATTGCCGCGTATGAGGAATCATGGCCACTTGATTATGGCTGGAAAGACAGGATTGACCTGTGTAACCTGTATCCGCTGATGGTTCACCTGAACCTGTTTGGCGACGCTTACCTTGGTCAGGTGAAGCGTACATTGAGTTTCTACGCAGGATAACAAGCTGTTGCTGACAGTAACACCATTAATTTCCCAGACCCAGATTTTCCTGTATCCTTGTTTTTACATTCAGCGACAGGCTGTCGTAAGAATGATTGCCCGGATAAACAGGGGCCAGAAACTCAACCCGGATTTTGCGCCAGGGTTTTGGAAAGAAAGCACCTTTTGGCAGGGCCTCAAAGGCTCCCTGGATTGAAACCGGGATGACCGGAACATTCAGCTCGCGGCTTAAAATGGCAAAGGTCTTTTTAAAATCGCCGAGTTTACCGTTCAGGGTACGGGTGCCTTCGGGGAAGATAATCAGGTTTTTGTTGCTTTTGAGCAGTTCGGCCATTTTCTGTATGGATTCTTTCAGGTCCTTATTCAAATCCATGATGATGATGTTGTTGCGGTGAGCAAGAAACTTCAGCCAAGGCTGCCGGATGTGTTTTTCTTTGGCATAGAAATAGGTTCGGCGGGCCTGACTGAACCGCAGGTATGAAGCCACAAACATGCCATCGAAAAAGCTCTGATGGTTGGCCGCGATGATGCACGGACCTTCGGGAATGTTTTCGACACCTTTGGCCCTGAAGCGGAAGTAAGTATGGAAGAACAGCCGTGAACCCCACACTGCCAGATTGCCTGTAAACCAGGTTCTTGGCAGCTTCAGGCGAACCCTTTCGGCAAGTATTTCGGTCCAGTTCACATGGGTGTTTTCCATTTTAGTTTTGCTGCTGCTCACAAAGGCGCTCAGCTCGCCCACATTGGCAAATCCTGCAAATTCAGATGGATCGATCGACACGCCGAAAGTTTGCTGCAGGTAAGTCTGCATGCTCACCTTATCGAGTGAGTCGAGGCCCAGGTCCATTTCGAGCTGATGATGGGGCAAAACAATCCGTTTCTTTTCCCCGGCAATGAATGCAGCAATCAGGCTGAATGTCGGGTCTTCACTTTCTGTAGTTTTCACTTCAGCAGCGGCGGCTTTGGGAGCAAATGCTTCCAGTTTGAAGCGTTGTAGTTTGCCCAGCCGGGTACGCGGAAGCTCCTGATCAGTCACATAAACCTGCATGATGCGTTTGTAGGACGAAACGCCAGTATTAAAGGGTTCAACAAGTTCTTTGCGTAAGGTTTGTTCTATGTGTGCCAGGTCCTGGCCTGCAAACTGAGCCATGGCAGGCACCACAATGAGGTGCAGCTGGTCGTTCATACTGAAAACACCGCAATCGCTGATCCATGGCGACTCGAGCAGTTTCGATTCGAGCTCGGCAGGATTGACGTTTTTGCCATTCGAAAGCACGATAATTTCCTTTTTCCGGCCGGTGATGAATAAAAACCCCTTTTCGTCGAGATAACCCAGGTCGCCGGTAAAAAGCCAGCCATCGCGCAACACGGCGAGGGTCTCACCCGGCCTGTTGTAATAACCCAGCATGATGTTCTCGCCCGAGGCAGTAATCTCACCGTCCACAATACGGATGTTGGTTCCGGGCATGGCTTCGCCGGGCGATCCGATGCGGACGCGTCCGGGGCGAGTAAAGGTGATCATTGGCGATGCCTCAGTCATGCCATACCCTTCGAGCACTTCAAAACCAAGGGTTTGATAGTCATTGCCGACTTCAATGTCGAGGGCCGCACCGCCCGAAACCAAAAACTTCATCGACCCACCCAGCTTGACATGTACCTTTTTAAAGATGAACTTTGAAAAAGCGGGTGATTTCAGTTTCCGTGCCAGTGAAAACAACATGCCGGCAAGCTTGCTCTGGTTGATTTTATCGACTATTCCTTTCCTGATTGCAGCATAGAGCCTGGGTACACCGATAATGATGGTGACCTTATTCTGCTGCAGTGTGGCCATGATGTCTTCCGAAGCAAGCGAAGGGCTGATGGCGATCAGGCCACCTACGTATAGCGGAATGATCATCGTACCCATAAGGGGAAAGATATGATGCAACGGCAACAACACCAATACGCGTGAGGTAGATTCGTAAATTTTGATGTGTTTTGAAACCGCGTCGATGTTCTGAATCAGGTTGGCATAGCTCAGCATTACGCCTTTTGGGCTGCCGGTTGTGCCTGAGGTATAAATGATTACAGCAGTATTGTGCTTATCTGCAACGGACATCTCTACTTTGGTGCCATCGCCGGCAAATTCTTCTCCAAGCTGGTCAATGATGAGTAAGGTTGCGCTACAACCGGCCTGCTTCATGGCCTCACGCATGGTATTTTCCTTGTCGGCCGAGCAAAAAATCACTTCAGGTGCGGAATCACGAAGGATATAGGAAACCTCTGAAGCAGTGGCCATAAAATCGATGGGTACCGCAATGCCTTTTGCATACCAGACAGCATAAAACGAAAAAATATACCCAGGCCTGTTTTCGCTGAAGACGACCACCCGGTCGCCCTGTTTGATCTGAAACTGGCTGGCATAGTGACGAATGTTTGCCAACAAATTGTGGTAGGACCATTGTTTGGCACCATAGGTCAGGGCTGTTTTTTCGCCGTGGTTTTTGAGCATAGAGGATGTGTTAGCAGATAAATGAATTGTTCAGTTCGAAAAAAGCCTTAACAAAACAGGTTTTAAAATAGAGGCGAGCCTGCATTGAAACACCATATCGGGGCCAATTCGCGCCGCAAAGATACGCAATAAATGGTGATAAATGCGTATTGTTCAGCATATTTAGCCTCCCTGCTCGTGATTACACAAGATGAAGTTTAAAAGGATTTGACCATGTGTTCGATAATGTTGCTTTGAAGATGTAGCTTAACAGAAGCTTAATTGCCGCCGAAACTGATAGTCAAAACTGAAATGCATCATTCATCGACAGGATATTGTTGTTTCAGAACCTGTCTGTGAGACCTTCAGATGCGACGGCATTTGGCAGGATGCCATGGCGGGACTGAACACGCGATAGCAGCCTTTCCGGCAAAGCTTTCGGTAAAGGAGGATGATTAATCGTGTAATTCTATGTACTTTTGCGGCTGCAATTAACCCGGAGATTTCCCTTAAACTGATGGATATGTCGCATACAACCGACGAGCCTGTAGATAGCGAAAAACGCGCCTTGAACTTCATTGAAACTATCATTGAAGAGGACAAACTCAATATGAAAAACGGGGGCAGGGTGCACACCCGCTTTCCTCCCGAGCCAAACGGATACCTCCATATCGGCCACGCCAAGTCAATTTGCCTGAACTTTGGTATGGCAGAGAAATATGGCGGAAAATGCAATCTTCGCTTCGATGATACCAATCCCGAAAAGGAAGAAACGGAATACGTTGAATCCATCATGGAAGATGTTAAATGGCTTGGATTTCAGTGGGATAAGGAACCGTACTACGCCTCAGATTATTTCGATCAGCTGTACGAATGGGCAGTTAAGCTCATTAAAAAAGGCGTAGCCTATGTGGATGATCAGCCCCAGGAGATGATCAGCCAACAGCGGGGAACGCCAACAAGGCCGGGCACTGAAAGTCCGTTCAGAAACCGAAGCGTTGACGAGAACATCGATCTGTTTGCGCGTATGAAAAACGGTGAATTTCCCAATGGCAGCCGTGTGCTCAGGGCCAGAATCGACATGACCTCGCCCAATATGCATATGCGCGATCCGGTGATGTACCGCATCTTACAGGCCGATCATCACCGCACAGGTGATAAATGGAAGATTTATCCAATGTACGATTTTGCCCATGGCGAAAGCGATTTCCTCGAAGGCATCACCCACTCCCTGTGCACGCTTGAGTTTGAAGTTCACAGGCCCTTGTATGATTGGTTTATTGATCAGCTGATCGATGATAAAAGCTATAGGCCACGGCAAATTGAGTTTGCCCGTTTGAACCTGAGTTATACAGTGATGAGCAAGCGTAAGCTGCTCGAACTGGTAAAAAACAATATCGTGAAAGGCTGGGACGATCCCAGGATGCCCACCATCGCCGGATTGCGCCGACGCGGCTACACCCCGGCCTCTATCAGGGCCTTTGCCGACCGCATTGGGGTTGCAAAACGCGATAATGTGATTGATGTGGGCCTGCTCGAATTCAGCGTTCGTGAAGACCTCAATAAAATTTCACCCCGTGTGATGGCTGTCATCGATCCAGTGAAGGTGATCCTGACGAACTACCCCGATGATAAACTTGAGGATATTGAACTGGTCAACAATCCCGAAGACCCGGAAAGCGGAAGCCGCATGGTTCCCTTTGGACGCGAGCTTTTCATCGAACAGGATGACTTCATGGTTGACCCTCCCAACAAATATTTCAGGCTTGGGCCTGACCGCGAAGTCAGGCTCAAAGGTGCCTATGTGATTCGCTGCGAAAGTTTTGAGCTTGATGAAAAGGGTGCTGTAAAAACGATCTATTGTACCTATGACCCTGAAACAAAGAGCGGATCGGGACCAAAACAGCCAAAGATCAAGGGAACCCTTCACTGGGTGGAAGCAAGCAGTGCCGTCACCGCTGAGGTAAGGCTTTACGACCGCTTGTTCATGGATGAAGATCCTGCTGGCCATAAGGAAAAGGATGCCCTTGAATTTATGAATCCTGACTCACTCAAACTGCTCAACAATTGCAAGGTTGAACCCATGCTTGCCACAGTAAAATCCGGTGATAAATTTCAGTTTCAACGCATCGGCTATTTCTGTGTTGACCCTGATTCGGCCACAAACAAACCCGTGTTTAACAGAACTGTTTCTCTGAAAGACAATTGGGCAAAAGTGAGCCAAAAAGAACAAGGCTGATTTTGTAATAAAAAAATTGCAAAACAATGCTGGTGAAATTGAAGCAATTATTACCTTTGCAGCCTCATTGCCCGATGGTGTAATTGGCAACACGTCTGACTCTGGATCAGAAGAGCCCAGGTTCGAGCCCTGGTCGGGCAACAGCAAGCCGTCTCGTTTACAACGGGACGGCTTTTTATTTGTGCCATTGCACACTTTTAATAAAATGTATCCATTTCAGCTATTTCGCCCGGCGATAATATGGCGTTCAACAGGAGCTGATGCAAGGGCCTGATTTTGAAATTTGTTTAGACAATCAAGTTTATTTTGTACTGATTTTCTTGTGTGAAATGGAGGAAAACCAATTGGTTTATTATTGCATTAAATGAAGCATTTGATCCAAAAAGGATGTTTTATAGCTATAATATCAACTTAAAGCGTAAATAATTTGGGTTTTATACCAAAATAATCTTTGGTTTATTGTGCTTTTACAATTTTTTAACGATCACATAATGAGGCGTATAACAGCTTTGTTTTAAATTAATTCAGGAAATACAAAAAAAGTATCAGGATCGCTTTACATTTCTGTACAATTAATTGTATTTTTGGCAAAAATATGAACTATGAAACTATCCGGTAAACTAAACGAATTTGATATTCTTGATTTGTTGAATGAGTATCAATCTGAATTAAGGAAACTTAAATACAAAACTGATTTTGTGCGTCGCAAGGTCGCCGAACTCGAAGAGCAATACAATGCTGTAAAACTGAAAAAAGGAAAAGCACGCGCTGAAAACTCCACAAACCCAGGAAGCAGCGACGAAGAAGGACAGGCATCCCCGCTTCTGGAAGGTGGCATCGAAGCAATTGCTCCAAAAGGCAAACGGGGCAGACCCAGGAAAGAAAAGCTTGTAGACCTGACACCTAAAACCAGGAAGCCTTACCCTTTGTCTATCTGGGATACCCTGATCTTACAAAGCCTTGAAGAAAACGGCAAAGCCATGTTGAGCAAGACCATCATTGAGCAGGTGAAGCAAAAGGCCACCGAAGCCGGTATTTTTGACTCGGAAGAAAAGCTGAAATCAAAGGTAAATCAATGCCTTGTGAAACTGGCCAACAAGAGAAACGACATTAAAAAGGTCAATTATAAAGGCAAGGGTTTTGGCTATGCCTTGCCGGTATGGTACGATGAAAAAGGCAAACTCACCAAAGAGCATATGCTGAAATAAGCCATCGACAACAGCGGTTGTTTAATATAAACCTGCCCCTTTTCCGGAAACAGAAACAGGGGCATTTTATTTATTGACCAAACTATTCATTGCCGCAAAACAAAAACATCAACCGAAACCGTAGTAGCTTCCGCCTTTGGCTTCCCGTCTTTTATTGGTTTTCTCGATGACTTCCTGTTTTTCGGCGTTGGTCAGCCGGTCCCAGGTGGCAACTTCTTCGGCCGAGCGATAACAACCTACACATACCTTGTCTTCGTCGTAGGTACAAATGAGCTGACAGGGCGATTTTATTGTCTTTTTCATCATACTGAACATACATCCGGAAATAGCCCTGGCTTTGCTTGAGGCTGATTGGTTAATACTGTTTTGCTTCTGTCGTGCTCCGGTACTGACATGGCATTGCATAAATAAACAGCAAAATGCCGGAATTGTTTAAACGGCATTGCCGGCAACATTCATTTTATTGATTTAGCCTTCAAATGCTGCGCTTGAGCACAGCAAGTCCTCTGGTTTTTGTCGAAAACCACACCTTGTTTTCGGGGTCAACGGCGATATCGGTTACCCAGTTGTCGGGAAGGCCATTTGAGGTAGTATACGATTTCCAGTTTACCCCATCGAAAGACGAAACCCCGTAAGGAGTGCCAAACCACATCATGCCATCGCGGTCTTCGGCAATGGCATCAACACGGTTAAAAACCAAACCGTTCGACGTGTTGTAATCAATAAATCCTGAGCCATTATACATCGAAACACCGGCAAGGCTACCCACCCAAAGCCGGTTTTTACTGTCGACAAAGAGCCGCACAACGAAGTCAGCAAGCACATTTTCGGCCAGGTAGGTTTTCCAGGTAGTGTTGTAAAATTCTGACAATCCAAATTCAGTTCCGAACCATTTGTGGTTTCCTCCATCGACGGTTACAGACCTTACAATATTGTAAACCAGGCTGTTTCCTTCGTCTTTCACATAACTGGTCCAAACATCGTTGCTCAGAAAAGCAACGCCTTTGCCTGTGGCAAACCAGGGAATAGTACCCGATTCAAGCGCAATGTCGTACACCTGGTTATAGGGCAGTTCAGAATTGTCGGTATTGAAGTTTTTCCATTGGCCATTATCGAAAAACGAAACACCAAAGGGTGTGGCAAACCACACCTTGGAGCTGCTTTCGATGGCAATGCTGTTCACCTGGTGGTAAATGAGTCCCTGCGCGGTATTAAAACTTGACCAACTCCCGCCTTTATAGCGCGACACGCCAAATTCTGTTCCGGCCCAGACACTGCCTTCCGGATCAATGGCAATGCTGTTGACATAATTGCTGATCAGGCCATCCTTGGCTGCCAGGTATGTCCAGCTTTCGGGATTGGGAGTGGCGGTGTTTTTTGTACAGGACTGCATTCCGGCAACGAATACAATCAGGGTGAGCAAAAATAGTAGAGTGAGCTTTATTGTTTTCATGGGTGCAGGTTTATTCGTGTTGCAGGTTCATCCGTATGCGCGAGGCAACAATATCGATTGCTACCTGGTTGGCACCGCCCTGGGGGATAATGATATCGGCGTATCTTTTGGTGGGATCAATAAACTGGAGGTGCATGGGTTTAACAAAGTGTTCATAGTGTTTCAACACATCCATGAACGAGCGCCCCCTTTCATCAATATCGCGCTGAATGATGCGCATGAGGCGGTCATCGCCATCGGTGTCCACATAAATCTTGATGTCCATGCGGTCGCGCAGTTCAGCATTGGTAAGCACGAGAATCCCTTCCACGATAAGCACCTTGGTTGGTTTCACAGGCACAGTTTCCTGCGATCGGGCGCAGGTAACATAGGAATAGATGGGCATCGGAATGGTTTCGCCTTTCCTTAGCCTGTCGATATGCGCAATTAGCAGGTCAAACTCAATAGAAGATGGGTGATCAAAGTTGATCTTTTTGCGGTCTTCCGCACTCAGGTGACCATTGTCTTTGTAATAGGCATCCTGCGAAATCACTGATACTGAGCTTCCAGGTAACGCCCGGATGATCTTTTTTACTACAGTTGTTTTACCTGAGCCAGAGCCTCCGGCAATACCAATAATCAGCATAACGAAAAATCAATGAGTAATTGAGGTCAAATGTAATAAATATTACATCAGAAAACTCAACATCACCCCGGCAGCAACTGCACTTCCGATTACTCCGGCCACATTCGGTCCCATGGCATGCATCAGCAGGTGGTTGGTGCGGTCATATTCGAGTCCCACAACCTGCGAAACACGCGCGCTGTCGGGCACGGCCGAAACACCGGCATTACCGATCAGCGGGTTGATTTTATTGCCTTCTTTCAGGAAGAGGTTGATGATTTTCACAAACATCACGCCGCCAAAAGTGGCAATCATAAATGAAAATGCCCCAAGGGCAAAGATACCGAGCGATTTTGTCGTTAAAAAAGTGGTGGCTTGTGTGGAAGCACCCACGGTTAACCCAATCAAAATCGTCACAATGTCGATCATGGGTCCTTTGGCTGTATCGGCCAGTCGCTTGGTAACGGTGCTTTCTTTCAGCAGGTTGCCGAAGAAGAGCATACCGAGCAAGGGAATACCGGTGGGCACAATGAAACAGGTGAGCAACAGGCCAATAAGCGGAAACATGATTTTTTCGACCTTGGAAACGGCTCTTGGAGGTTTCATCCTGATGACCCTCTCTTTCTTTGAGGTAAGCAAGCGCATGATGGGTGGCTGGATTACCGGAACAAGTGCCATATAGGAATAGGCCGAAATGGCGATGGCTCCCATCAGGTCGGGTGCAAGTTTCGATGAAAGGAAGATAGCGGTAGGGCCGTCGGCGCCGCCTATGATGCCAATGGCACCAGCTTCGCTGGGTGAGAATCCCAGCCCCAGTGCAGCGGCATAGGCAGCAAAAATACCCAGCTGGGCAGCCGCGCCGATGAGGATAAGTTTCGGGTTTGATATCAGGGCCGAGAAGTCGGTCATTGCCCCGATACCAAGAAATATCAACGGGGGATAAACTCCCTGTAATACACCAAAATAGAGGTAATTAAGCACACTGCCACTTTCATAAATACCTACTTTCAGTCCGGGATAAAAAGCAATGTTTCCCACGATAATACCAAATCCGATGGGAACAAGCAGCATGGGCTCGTATTCTTTGGCAATGGCCAGGTAAATAAATAAAAAACCCACCAGAATCATGATAGCATGTCCGCTGGTAATATTCGCGAAGGCCGTATAGTCCATGAACTGCCTGAGGTGGTCAACAACAAAACTGATAAAAGATTCTGAACCTGCCATTTTATTCTCCTATTACAATAAGTACTTCACCTTCCATGGTCTGATCGCCCTTGTTTTTCTTGATCGAAGCAATGCGTCCATCCTTGTCCGATTCGATGATGTTTTCCATCTTCATGGCTTCCAGCATCAGGAGTTTCTGGCCAACCTTAACGGTGTCGCCTTCCCTGACAAACACATCCAGAATAACTCCGGGAAGTGGCGATTTGATGGTGCCGCTGCCCTTGGGCGCATCAGGGCTGTTGGTTTTCGGCACCGAAGCATGCAGGTTTGCTGATGAGTCAACGGCAGAGCGAACCAATTTTGGGGTTTTTGAGGTGGTTAACTTACGTTCAACCTCAACCGAATATGCGGTGCCATTAATTTCGAGTGTGGCCAGGTTATCGTCGACGCTGATGATTTCAGCCTCGTACTGGTTGCCATTTATCGTGAATTTAAACTTCTTCATAACAATCTTTATTCAATGTTTTAGCGAATTTCTTCCTGTTTTAAGCTGTTTTACCTTGGCATTTGCCTCAGTCCATAAATTTTAGAACTCCAAGGCGAATAGGTTCGTGAAACCTTTTTAATGGTAAGTATTGAATTCTCGTGGTCGTGCAGTTCACTTTGATACAGATGAAGTGCAAGTGCAATAGCCGAAACAACTTCTCCCGGAAGTCCTTCGTCTTCAATGTCTTCTTCTTTACACTCAGGCTTTTTTCTCAGGTAGCACAACAGTTTCTTCACATCAATTTTGTAAAAAAAACTAGTGTTTTTAAAGAACAGGTACAACAATGCCAAGGCTGAAAAAACCACCGACATGGCAATCATCATCATGGCCACACCAATTGGGTCCATTTCAACAAATTTTTGTGCTGCTGATACCGGAATGCTGGTGTCGTTATTGGCAGCAGGAGTGTTTTTTACCAGAAATCCCCAATCAGGGCCTCCGTCGACCAGCCTTCCGTAAGTCACGTCGGGAGTGTTTTCTGCCGGTAATTCAACCTGGTCAATCAGGGTGCGCCCATTCGCATCGTAAAGGGCGATCACCTTCGAACTTTCAAGGTGAAAATTCAGGTGCAGAATTCCGTGTGTTGTCATATCATCGGGCCATAGCACAATATACCCACGAGGAGGAATAATGGTTTTCGGATCGCCTTTGGGAATGTAGTACATCTTTGGGTTCGACGGATCATTGGTCATGTAAAGCCCGCCGATATCTACCGAATTGTAGGCGGTATTGAATATTTCAATCCATGGACCGTGAATCCCGAAGTCATCAACATAACTGGAATCATTGTATACAAGAAACTCATTAATTCGCAGGTCGATACCACTCTGTGCATGGCTCTTTACGGCAAATAGGGAAGCCATTAAGAACACGGCAAAAAACACATGTTTTTTCGTGAAGAACATAAAGCAATTGAATTAAAGGGGTATGTTAGAGTGTTTTTTAGGCGGATTGACGTCTTTTTTGGTGGCCAGCGCCTGAAGTGCCCTGATAATTCGGAAACGGGTGTTGCGCGGTTCGATCACATCGTCGATAAAACCGTATTTAGCTGCATTATAGGGATTGGCAAATTTGTCTTTGTAATCCTCCTCTGCTTTGCTGATAAAGGCTTCGCGCTCGGCGGGATCGGTAATTTTGCTGATGGTTTTGCTGTGCAGAATTTCGATTGCACCTTTGGGACCCATCACCGCAATTTCTGCTGTTGGCCATGCGTAGTTGATGTCGCCACGCAAATGTTTCGAGCTCATCACATCGTAAGCACCACCATAGGCTTTACGCAGAATAATGGTCACCTTTGGTACTGTGGCTTCTCCATAGGCAAACAGGAGCTTTGCGCCATGGATGATAATGCCGCCGTACTCCTGGGCTGTGCCTGGCAGGAAACCGGGCACATCCACAAGGGTGAGCAATGGAATGTTAAAGGCATCGCAAAAGCGCACAAACCTGGCCGCCTTGCGGGATGCATTGATATCGAGCACACCGGCAAGGTATTTGGGTTGGTTGGCAACGACGCCCACTGAAATACCGTTGAACCTGGTAAATCCTGTAACAATATTTGGGGCATAGTGGCGCTGCACTTCAAGAAACTCGCCATTGTCAACGATGCTGTGAATCACATCCTTAACATCGTATGGTTTGTTCGGGTTTTCGGGAATAATATAATTGAGCGAATCTTCGAGTCTGTCGATGGGATCGTCGCAAACCGAAAGCGGCGCTTCTTCCAGGTTGTTCTGAGGCAGGTACGAAAGCAGCTTGCGGATCAGCATGAGGCCTTCCTCTTCGTTTTCAGAAACAAAATGTGTTACCCCTGACTTTGAGCCATGAATCATGGCGCCACCGAGTTCTTCGTCGGTTACCACTTCGCCGGTCACAGTTTTCACCACTTTTGGACCTGTGACAAACATATAACTGGTTTCCTTGCTCATCACAATGAAATCGGTAAGGGCAGGAGAATAGACCGCGCCACCGGCACATGGGCCGAACACTGCGCTGATCTGTGGGATGACACCAGAGGCAAGGATGTTGCGTTCGAAAATTTCGGCATAGCCTGCAAGGCTCTGTACGCCTTCCTGAATGCGGGCTCCACCGCTGTCGTTGATGCCGATCAGCGGTGCTCCGACTTTCATCGCCTGATCCATTACTTTGCAGATTTTCTGTGCAAAGGTTTCTGATAGCGAACCACCGAAAACAGTAAAATCCTGTGAGAAGACGTACACCACACGGCCGTCGATGGTGCCATGCCCGGTGACAACACCATCACCCAGGTACAATTGGTCCTCGAGGCCAAAATCGCGGGTACGGTGTGTAACAAACATGTCAAACTCTTCGAAGCTGCCTTCATCGAGCAACATCTCGATGCGCTCACGGGCAGTGAATTTACCTTTGGCGTGCTGGTTTTCAATGCGCTTTTCGCCTCCGCCTAATTTGGCTTCAACACGCTTGTCTAATAACTCTTTAATTTTCTGTTCGATGGACATAGGGCAATTATTTCGTCTGTTTGTTTTTGTCTTCACAAAGTTCGGTGAGCACGCCAAAAGTCGATTTTGGGTGTAAAAATGCGATGTGCAAGCCTTCGGCTCCCTTGCGTGGCTGCTCGTCAATCAATTTGATTCCGGCTTCACGTACATCATCAAGCGCAGCTTCCAACCCATTGACAGCAAAAGCAATATGATGAATACCTTCGCCTTTTTTCTCAATGAATTTGCCTACCGGACCTTCAGGGTCTATGCTCTCTAGTAACTCAATTTTAGTGTCACCAATTTTAAAGAATGCCGTCTTGACTTTTTGGTCAATGACTGTTTCGATGGCATAACACGTTGTCCCCAAAAGACGCTCATAATAGGGGATTGCTTCGTCAAGACTTTTGACGGCAATACCAATATGTTCGATATGAGATGGTTTCATGGTTTATTGTTTGTGAAATATTTCACAAAAGTACAGCTATTTTTTAATACCCATCGGCAAATTGGCACCATTTAGATGTTTTTTAGCCCAAAATGGTAATTTAGAAAGCATCTAGTTTATTTTTTGTTGTAATATTGTCTTAAAATAATCTGTTGTATGCCAAAGTGTTTCATCACCTTGTTTGTGGTTTTGTTTCTGATCGGCTTACGTGCACCGGCACAACGGTTTGTCGAACTCGGAACCGATCTGTTGGGAGTCAGCGAAGGCAGTGCCCGCTGGATTGATACCGACCGCGATGGCGACCTCGATGTGTTGTTGATGGGCGAGTTTTTCAAGGGGCAGCAACGTGGGGTGAATACCCGCATGTACCGCAATATGCGCCACGACCAGTTTGTTCAGTTTGCTCCCGGATTGCCTGATTTGCACCGCGGCGATTTCAGTGTAGGTGACTACAACCTCGATGGCATTGATGACATTGCCATCACCGGCGAAAAAATGGATGGCACCCTTGTGGCTACCATATATAAAGGAAACGGAAACGGCAATTATGTGGCTACCGGCATCAACCTTACCGCAGTGCGCGATGGATCGATTCGCTTTGGTGATTTGGAAGGCGATGGCGACCTTGATATCCTCATCACCGGCGATACCCGGGCCGGCACTGTTACACACATCTACAGGAACGACAGAAACAATGTGTTTGCGCGAACAGACGCTTCCATCAGGGGAGTTAAAAGGGGTGTGGCCATCTGGTACGACTATAACCTTGATGGATTTCCTGATGTGTTTGTTACCGGGGCCGATGGGCAAGGAATGTGCTACAGCATGTTGTACGAGAATTTTAATGGGAATTTTTCGCCTGTCAATGTAGGGATTATTCCCTTGAAACAGAGCTATGCGGCAACAGGCGACTATGACAATGATGGCGACCCCGACCTGCTGGTGATGGGAGAAACAGGCAACGGAAAACTGACAACAAGGCTCTACCGGAACGACCGCAACCGCAACTTCACCCGCATTGCCATCCCCTTTGAGCCTGTACGTTCGGGCTTTGCCGACTGGGGCGATTTCGACAACGATGGTGATGTTGACCTGCTTATCAGTGGCGAATCAGCCAAGGGACCGGTGAGCAAGGTATACCAGAATAACCGCATTTCGGGATTCCGCGATTTGTTTGCCAATGTTGTCGGTTTGTATATGAGCACCGGTCAGTGGGGTGATTTTGACCATGACGGCGACCTCGACATCCTGATCGCCGGACTCACAAACGACTTTCGCTTCCTGACAAAAATTTACCGTAACGACATATATGTAGTGAGCGACACCGCTGCAAAGGGAGAGGAAGAATCAGAAGATATTTTCAATAATTCGGTGGTTGTTCCAGAACACCAGAAACAAGCCTATTTTTTCGTGTACTCGTCGACCTACAGCGACCTTAAGTCGGAAAACAAGAAAGGTTATTTTATGTTTATCAGTCCGGTGAAAAAGCCTAAAAAGCAATATGAAATGGAGGATGTCTATAGCCGGCTAATCCGCCAGAAATATCCGTCATGGGGACTCATCGACCAGGGCAACATCATCTCCGTGGGGCTTGGCTCAATGGCTGAGGCGGTTAAATCGCGGCAGCGTGTCATCGACGAATACACTTCACGCGGCTATACCCTGATCGAAATTGATTGGTAGAAAAGGTTGGCCGGAAATTTATCAGGATTTCCACAGTGTTGTGCTCAGGGCCTCATCAAGGCTGCTGCAATTCCTTTCTCTACCAGTTCATCCATTACCTTGTAACCTGCTCTTGTCGGATGCACACCATCATCGGTATAGGCCTTGTTTAGTGCCCGGTTTTTATCGGCCATGGCCGAATAATAATCAACATAAACAATAAGATTATCAGTGCAATAATCCTTAATCATGGTGTTTAATGCCACAATTTTGTCGGAAGGATTCAAACCTGGCCGCCAGGGAAAATCGAAGGCGGGTAACACGGAGCAAATCACGACCCTGATGCCGTTGGTTCTGGCAAGTTCAGCCATCGAAACAATGTTGCCAAAAATCTGTTCGGTGGTGGCAGGCCCGGTATTTCCGGCGATGTCGTTAATGCCGGCCAGGATTACAACCACAGCTGGCTTCAATCCGATCACATCCTGCCTGAAACGAAGCAGCATCTGCGGACTCGTCTGGCCGCTGATTCCCCTGTTGATATATGGCTTGTTTAGAAAGAAACTGCTGTCGAAAACCGACCAGAATTCAGTAATCGAATTGCCCATAAACACCACCCTGCTCTCGCCGGGGGCTGCAGGGGCTAAGCTGGCATTTGCATGAGCATACCTGTTGAGGTTGGCCCAGTCGGTGGGCGACTGTTCGTTTTGGCTGTTGGCAAAAAGTGCCATGATGATCAGGATTGATGTGAAAAAAAATTTCATTGCGTCAGGTTGGTTAATTCAGGTTATGCTACAAAGATAAATGGCTTTAGCCTGTGCCGGCTGCAAAAAATAATTTGCCGAAAGCAAAACCAGCGAATAGAATCAATCTGTATCGGTTTGGTTAATCACCGGAGCGATGCCCAACGAACAAACATTTTTAGTGGCTTGTTTCAGAAAGGGTGTCATTTTCCTGTGTTGCCCGGCGCTCGTAGATCAATCAATATAAGTTAAGGTGATCAACAGAATAATCACCAGGATACCGAGCAGCGAAGCAATGAAAAAATAGTCAGCAATTGTTTCGAGCAGCCGTTCGCGTTTATTCTTCAATGTGCGTATCGAAAGGAACGAAAGCACCGTGGAGCATGTAAGCATCACCGCAACAACCGAGGTCAGCTCATCGATGATGTGGTTTTCGGCAAGGTTGGCGATATGCAGCGAGGTGATCACAAAAAGGCAAAACCCGAGCAGGTTGGCCGAGGTTGCCAGGATATGCTGTGATGTGTTGTTTGCCATAGGCTCTTTTGTTTGCGTAAAGATAACAAAAGCAAACAGAACCGGCTCAGTTCGGCCTTCAGTAAAAGGTGTTGGACAGACCTATTTATGCACCTTACGGATGAAATCTTCTACTTCGGGCACGCCACCCTGATAGACCAGGTACCCATTGTAAGGCTCGCGTGGCGTAATTTCGTCGTTTACAGGAGTGAGCATCAGCCGTTTTACCTCAGCGGGATCATCGGTTTGTCCGAGCACCCAGCTCAGTTTAATGAAGGCAACTTCGGGAAGCATATTTCCTGTCGGGATGATGCCTTTGGCCATCATGTCGCGGCCGGTATCATACACAAACATATGCACATAGCCCCAGATTGTCTGTAGTGTCATAAACATATGCACACCTTTGGCATGGGCCCTTTCGATGGCCGGATACAGTTCCTTGTTTACGTGGCCGAGTCCGGTTCCCACGATGATCACTCCCCGATATCCGGCATCTGTCAGCGCGTCGAGGGTATCGGGTTTCATGCCCGGATAGTAGTACAACATGGTCACTTCGTCGCTGTAGTAAGGCAGGATATTCACCTTGCGGTCGTTGCGGCGTTTGTTGTAGGTTTTGTGTATCGGGCTGATGGTGTTGCGGTTAATCATGGCCAGAGGAGTATCGCCAATGGTGCGGAAGGTAGAGCGGTAGCTCGAGTGCATTTTTCGTACACGTGTTCCTTTGTGAAGCAAACCGTATTCATCGGAAGTGGGCCCGAACATACACACCATCACTTCGGCAATATCAGATTGCCCGGCAGCTTTCATGGCATGCATCAGGTTGAGTGCGGCGTCGGAGCTGGGCCTGTCGCTCGAGCGCTGCGATCCCACAAGGACAACCGGAACGGGCAGGTTCTGGCACATGAAGGTGAGCGCAGCCCCGGTATGGTGCAGGGTGTCGGTTCCATGACCAACTACGATGCCATCGATGCCCTGTTCAATTTCTTTTCCGATGGCCTTGGCCAGGCCGATGTATTGCTTTGGGCCCATGTTTTCGCTGAAAACAGCAAAGAGCTTTTCGGTGTCGAGGTTACAGATGTCGGCCAGTTCGGGCACGGCGCCGTATAGTTCACCGGGCGAGAAAGCAGGGATGACGGCCCCTGTGCGGTAGTCGAGGCGCGAGGCAATGGTGCCTCCTGTGCCAAACAGCTTCACATGTGGCAAACCGGGTGTTGTCGGGAACTGTTTTTCGGGAATCTTGTAATTGGCTTTTTTGTAGCCCGTTTCCTTCATTCCGGTAATGGTCCGAATGTCGATGCCCACATTGTATCCGGTGGGAATTTTCATCACAATATGCTTGTCGTCATCGTTTTCCGATCGTGGAAGGATGGTCCCGAAAAACCTGCCACGGGTAGTGTCAACCTCAGCCTGTCCCCACACACGGGTGTTGTATTTCTTGAGTGTCTCAAGCGCATCACCTTTATAACCCTGAAAGATATCTTCGCTCATGCCTTTGCTTATTTGATTTGGTTTGCCAAGTAATTTAATGCAATGTTTCCGGTAGCCATCATACGCAGCTGCCCCATCATCCAGTTTGTTTTGTGGTGCTCGCCCTCTTTTCTTCTGATGGGAGCAAATTTTTCTTCAAGATACGGAATCTTGCCCAGGATTTCTTCCTTGCTGAAACGCTTGAACTTGATGGAGGCCAATACTGAATCAAAATCCATGCGTGGATGGGCAATCAGCTCGGTGAGCATCGGCCAGGCCAGGCTCGGGTCGAGCTGGTTTTTAACCAGGTAGGCAAACAGGTCGTATAGTTTTTCGACCCTGAACTGCTGTGATTTTTTTTGCTTGCCCATGAGGTTTTTCAGTCGGTGACCAACAAAACATCCCAGGAAACGCGGGTCAATATGCAATTCATCGATGATGCGTTCGATCAGCGGGAAGTAGTTTTTCGAGAAAATGTAGGTGTAGGTGTCTTCGGGAACCTGCCATTTTTTTAATTGCTGATACCGTTCAACAACTTCAGTCGGGATGTTCTTTTTCAGTGAATTGATGTATTCGTCTTCCAGCGGGATAGGGGCGGAGTCAGTATCAGGATACATCCTGTCAGCACCTGGCAACACCCTTTCGAAGATGGTGGTGCCATCGGGAAATGACTTTCTTGTTTCGTTTGGAACGCCTTCAAAGGCCATCAGGCAGCGTTCCTCGATCACCTCAAGGGCGGTTTTCATGTCGGTTTGTGGTCCCCAGATGATGATGAGTGCATCATCTTTTTTTGCCGACAACAGCTTTCCAATCATCTGCCAGCTTTCGGCCGAAACTTCCTGATCAAAGGATTCGGTGTGCACCATATTGGGTTTTTCGAGGCAGGCAATCACCTTCAGCCGGTCGCTGATTTCGTTGGCAAACATGTTACCGGGCTGGGTAAAATGCGACAAAGCGCCTTTGAAACCAGGCAATTTAACTGCCATCACGGCCTGGTTTTCGCCAATGGCTTTGGCCAGAGGGCCGTAGGTTAAGCCAAGATCCATTCCGGCCAGGCTGTTATGGCTGATGCGCCATTCCTTGTGGTTGGGGAAGCGTTTTTTTAGCTCATCGCGCAGCAACAGCAGCGACCATTGTCTGAATGCCTCAACGTGGGTCAACTCAGGAATCCAGCGGGTGTGGGCAACGCCTTTGATCTCCACACGGGTTCCACCCTTGCAGCTGACGTTCACGTCCTGACGTCCGGCACCAATGCCCGAACGCACCTTGCCAGTGCTCCTGTTGAGAAAACGGATATAGTTGCATGCTTCCATCACCTCGTCGGGATTCACGCAGTCGGGATAAGTCACCGTTTCAATCAGCGGCATGCCAAGCCTGTCGGTCTTGTAAATGCGCACATGGCCAATGTCGGATATTTCGCGGCATGAGTCTTCTTCGATGCTTAGCTGAATTAGACGTATTGTCTTGTTTTTCAATGGAATCTCGCCTTCAACACCTATTATTGCCGTGCGCTGAAACCCGGTAGGGATGCTTCCGTCGAGGTATTGTTTGCGGGTGATGTGCACCTCGCCCACGATATTCAGCTTCGAAAGCAGCGAAATCTCGATGGCAATGCCAAGTGCTTCGCGGTCGATGGGGAAAGGCGGGGTGTCGTCAACCTCGTAGGTACAGGCTGTCTCGTTCTTGATCCGGTAAATGATCTCTTTGCGGGTTTTGAATTCCATGAGGGCTGTGCCGTCATATTCGCCAAGTTCGCTCAGCGTGGGACGCATATGCCGGATGATTTCGGCATCAAAATCGCTGTGCTTGTTATAAAGACCTGCCGGACAATGGCAGAATAGTTTTTCTTTGGTGAGCAATTGCTGATGCACTTCGAGGCCCGACATGAATCCAATCCTGTCGTAGGATTCCTGCGTTGCCTCCCGCCTGTTTACATACCCTGCACTTTGTTTGGTGGCCTCATAATTGGCCTTCGGATCGAAGCTGAAGTCCATAGTCTTTTGATTAAATCATGACACGTCTAAAACGGCCAAAAGTACAGAAATTTGACACCCTGACAATGCAAAATTGTTCTAAATTAGCCCGAAAATCTCCCCGTTTGTTAAGCTGTTCACAATGAATATAAAAGCCTTCCCTTGCCATGCTGCTGCAGTGCGGGGTTTATTGATTATTTTTGCCGCATGAAACAGCCGGTTAGACTTTCACTGTGTTTGCTGATGCTGATGCTTGCCATGGGTGTTCATGGACAACAACAGCAAAAGACAATTATTCATATTGAGCGGGCCCGGACACAGGAATACGACGAGAGGCTCGGAAAGGACATTGAGCGCCTCATCGGCAATGTAATTCTGCGGCAGGATTCGACCAGATTTTATTGCGATAGCGCCCACCTGAACCAGAAAACCCGCAATTTCAATGCCTATGGCCATGTGCACATCAATGTGAACGACAGCCTCGATATGTTCAGCGACCGTTTGATATACAACGGCATCACGCGCATGGCCGAGATGTTCGACAGTGTCAGGCTGATCGACGGGCTTACTATCCTTAAAACACAATACCTCCTCTACAACCGGCTCACCCAGGTAGCTTCGTATCCCGATAATGGCTTTATCACCAGTGAAGATAACAACCTGACCAGCAAAAAAGGCTATTACGACACCAACAAAAAGGAGTTCTATTTCAGGGATGATGTGGTGATGGCCAATCCAGAATACACCGCCTATTCCGATACCATGGTGTACAACACCACCTCCGAAATTTCATGGTTCTACGGACCAACAATCATCCGCGGGAAAGAAAACACCATCTACTGCGAATACGGCTGGTACGACACCCGGCTTGATCAGGCTCACCTGAGCAAAAGGGCGAGCATACAGTCGATGGACCAAACCCTGACCGGCGATAAGCTTTTCTACGACCGCCTTACCGGCTACGGCAATGCCTGGGGAAACGTAAACATCCTCGACACTACCAACAAAATGCTCATCAAAGGCGATATTGGCAAGCTGTGGGAGGACGAAGGCCGTTCCTTCGTTACCGGCAAGGCCGAAGCCATTGCCTACGATAAGGAAGACTCGCTGCATATGCATGCCGATACCCTGTTTCTGTTCTTCGACCAGGATAAAAAGGCCAAAAGCATGTTTGCATACTATGGTGTGAAGTTCTACCGTACCTCCATTCAGGGGAAATGCGATTCGCTAGTGTATCAAATGGCCGACTCAACCATCAGAATGTACAGCGATCCGGTGCTCTGGTCAAAGGAAAACCAGATTACTTCCGACTCGATCCACATCGCCATTGTGAACAATACCATCGACTCACTGATTATGTACAACTCCGCTTTCATCGCCTCCAGAGACACCATCAAAGGATTCAACCAGATCAAGGGGAAAAACATGGTGGCCTATTTCGTTGAAAATGAATTGGTGAAAGTGATTGTTGCCGGCAATGCCGAAACCATTTACTGGGTGCGCGAGGAAGATGGCAGCCTGATAGGCATCGATGTGGCCAAAACAAGCAGCATGGTCATCCGGATGAAAAACAACGAGGTGCAAACCATCAACTATATTCAGCAGCCCAGCCAGGCCATGTTCCCGGAAAAGGAGCTGCCGTCAGCTGAGCAGAAGCTGAAAGGCTTCCGTTGGCTCGAAAAAGCACGGCCCATGAGCAAGGAAGCCATTTTTCAAGGCGAAGAAGCTGAAAATCCATCACCCTGATGTCGCCTGTCAAGCAAGGGCGAAACGAAATTGGATTGGCGCTGTTGCATGATGACAGCCTCAGCATCCGTCTGCTATTCGTTGAAGACCATGAAAAACTGCAGCATTACCTGCAAGGCCTGAGCCGGGAAACAAAAAGCCGGTTCGGTCCACATGCCTTTGACCGCGAAGCGATCAGCACCATTTTTGCTGAAAAGAATGACCTTCATCAGGCATATATTGCCATCGAAAAATCCACTGCTGATATCATTGCTTACGTCCTTCTCCGCAAGGGATGGCTGCCACACGACAAGGCACGGCTGAGCGCCTATGGCCTTGCCGAAGACCCTGAACACGATTGCACCTTTGCTCCCTCGGTAGCCGATGCCTGGCAGGGCAAAGGGCTGGGCAGCGCGGTGCTCACTTTCGTCCTGAACGAAATCCGTTCGGTCGGCATCAGGCGCATGTTGCTGTGGGGTGGCGTGCAGGCAACAAACCAACGGGCCTGTAGTTTTTACCAAAGGCACGGCTTCAGGGAATTGGGCCGTTTTGAGCACCATGGCGAAAACTGCGATATGTGTTTGGAACTGTGAAAGCCGGCGATGAATCATTAGGATAAATCAGATGATTTTCCGGTGAAATCAGGCTGATTCGCAGCTAATTCTGTGCGTTAAGATGCTTCCCGCCTAATTTCCATACCTTTGTGCCGATATAGGAGAATGTAATCATGGAAAAAGTAACACCCGGCCTCATAAACACCCTGCCAGTGCTGAGGATATTAACGATCGGCGCCTACCTCGACGGAGGGGAGTCGGGCGACATCCTGCTGCCGGCCAAATGGCTGCCCGAAACGGCCAGGGTGGGCGAAACGCTTGATGTGTTTATCTATTTCGATTCTGACGACCGCCTCATTGGTACCACACTCAGACCACTGGCCCTGCTTGGCGAAGTGGCCCTGCTGCGCGCTGCTGCTGTCAACCGCGTTGGTGCCTTCCTCGACTGGGGACTCGAAAAAGACCTATTGGTACCTTACCGCGAGCAAACAATCAAGATGGTTGAAGGAAACGACTACCTGGTCTATGTGTTTGCCGACCCTGCCACAGGCCGGCTTGCAGCATCGGCAAGGCTCGAATCCTTTATGCAGACCAGCGAACACAATTTTCAGCCAGGCGATGAGGTCGACCTGGTGATCTGGAAACAGACCACCCTGGGTTACAAGGCCATCATCAACAACAGCTACGAAGGGGTTTTGTACAGCAACGAAATTTTCCGGCCCATCAGCTTTGGGGAGAAAACGAAAGGCTATATCGGTAAAATCCGTGAAGACGGAAAGATCGACCTCAGCCTGCTCAAACCCGGTTACGAGAAAATCGATGATTTGTCGGCCACGCTGCTCGAACAGCTGCGCAAACACCACGGCTTCATGGCGCTCACCGATAAGAGTGCTGCCGGCGAAATATACCAAAGACTGGCCATGAGCAAGAAGAATTTCAAGAAAGCCGTGGGCAAACTGTATAAGAACCGCCTCATCGACATCGAAGAAGGTGGCATCCGCATCATCGATACACACGAGGAGTAAGGGCGGGCATTACCGACACTAGGTTCCAGAAAACTATTCTGTACCAAAATATTTTTCGGAAGAAATTGCAATTACAATTGTCGTTTTTACATAACTGGGCGGACGGGAAGATCGCTTGGGCTTATGCTTTTCTGGATAAATCCAAACTTCGAAACACCCCTATTTCTTCTGTATCAGGTGTACATCCATCTGCGGGAACGGAATCGAAATGCCTGCATGGGCAAACTGCCTGTATACCTGCTCGTTGAGTTCGAAAAACAGCGGCCAGTAATCATCCGTTTTCACCCACACCCTTACCACAATATTCACTGAGCTGTTGGCCAGTTCTTTCAAAGCAATAAATGGTTCAGGCTCGTGCAGGCTGCGGGGATCGGCCTGGATAATTGCCAGGATCAGGGCTTTAGCCTTGGCATAATCGTCGCCATAGGCGATGCCGAACACCCAGTCGACACGGCGGGTGGTCATGCGCGAAAAATTGGTGAGCGAGCCTGTTGCCAGTCCGCCATTGGGGATAAACACCACCTTGTTGTCGGGTGTTGTCAGCAGCGAGTTGAAAATCTGTATTTCGCTCACTGTGCCCGAGAAGCCTTGCGCCTCGATGTAATCGCCTACTTTGAAAGGCTTGAAAAGCAGGATGATGACCCCGCCTGCAAAGTTCTGCAGGGTGCCCTGCAGGGCAAGACCCACGGCCAAACCGGCAGCTCCCAGAATGGCAATTACGGAAGTCATCTGCACGCCCACCATGCTCAGCATGATAATCACCAGCAGTATTTTCATCGTGATGCTGATGAGGCTGCCCAGAAACGACCTGAGCGAAGGATCCACATTGCGTATGGTCATCATCTTGCGACTGGCCCTCGTCAGCTTGCCGATGACCCAAAGCCCGATGATGAGGACCACGATGGCCCCAATTAATTTGATGCCGTAATCAACCAGAAATTCGGTAACGTACCTTGTAAGGTCCGGCATGCCGCCAGGTAATTTATCCACGGTGATGTCCTTGATGGTGTCGAGATTCATAGGGTTCCTTTAAAACCGCAAATTTACCAAAATAAGCGGCCCCATCAAAATGAAGCGTATAAGGTGTTCATTGCGAGTTGTATAAATATTCATCAGCCCGGTGTCAGCCTGTATTTTGTTGGGAGATGCTGGTGATAGTGATGTAAAAAAGTGTACATTTGAAACAATGAAAGAAGCCGTTATTTTAGCTGGGTTCTTCGCAAAAAATATGTCCATGAAGCAAACTGTATTTCGTTTTGGATGGGTGTTGCTATTTTTCCTGTCTGGTTCAGCGGCGCTGTTCGCTCAGCAGGCCGATGAGATTGTGCAAAAGATGGAGGACAAGATGCGGGGCACTTCTTCCTATTTCGAAATGAGCATGACCACCGTTCGTCCGCGCTACACGCGCGAAGTAACCATGAAAGCCTGGTCGAAAGGCGACGACTACAGCCTGATTTTCATCACCGGACCTGCACGCGACAAAGGCATTGGTTTTCTGAAGCGGAAAAAGGAAATCTGGAACTATATGCCATCCATCGACCGCACCATCAAAATGCCGCCTTCGATGATGTCGCAATCGTGGATGGGGAGCGATTTCTCGAACGACGACCTGGTGCGAGAAAGCTCCATGGTGAAGGATTACACAAACCGCATCTTACGCGAAGAGGTGTTGAACGGTTACAACTGCTGGGTGCTCGAAATGACACCAAAGCCCGAGTCGTCGGTGGTCTACAGCAAGATCATCGTTTGGGTGATCAGGGAGAATTACCTCCAGCTCAAGGTGGATCATTACGATGAGGACGAAGCCATAGTGTCGACAATTACCTTCAGCGATTTCAAGGTCATGGGTGGGCGCGAAATCCCCCTGAGCATGGAGATGGTGCCCATGAACAAGGAAAACAACAAGACCATCATCACATACCAGAACGCCATGTTCGACATCGAGATCAAGGATGAATTCTTCTCGGTGCAGAACCTGAAAGGAATGAAGTAAACCTTGCGGCGGTAAACGAAAACAGGAAAAATTTAAGCAGCGAAACAATGTCGTTATTCATCAAAATGGCCTGGAGGAATATCTGGCGAAGCCGGCGGCGCACGCTGATCACGGCCTCTTCGGTATTTTTTGCCGTTATTCTGGCCACCGTATCCGACTCGATGACCAAAGGCACGCACCAACTCATGATCAGCAATATGGTAAAGTACTCAACTGGCTATATTCAGCTGCAGGACAAGCTTTATGATGAAGAGCCTTCGATGGACAACACCCTGCTCTACAGCAACGACATCAGGCAACTCATTGGCGGTCATTCGGATGATATCAGTTACACAGTACCCAGGATTCAAACGTTTATGCTGGCTTCGGTAGGCAACACCACCCGTCCGGTACTCATTCAGGGCATCGATCCAGCGAGTGAGGTCAGGCTCAATGCAATTGACGAAGACCTTGTGAAAGGCAGTTTTCTTGAAGGTGATGGAGGTGTACTCATCAGCGAAGGCCTTGCTGACCGACTGAAACTTGACCTTGGCGACACACTGGTGCTGATCGGTCAGGGATTTCAGGGAGCCAGCGCCGCCGGCTTGTTTCCGGTCACCGGAATTGTTCATCTGCATCTGCCGCAACTCAACGACCGCATGGTTTATCTGAAACTCAGTGACGCCCAGCTGTTGTTCAATGCCGAAGACCGGCTCACCTCGCTCATCATCACACCAAAAAATCAGGGTACCGAAGTGGAGCTTGTCCAACGGATGAAAGCCGGCCTTGACCCGGAAAGATTCAACCTGTTTACCTGGCGCGAGATGATGCCTTCGTTGCTGCAAGGCCTCGAGATGGACAGGATTTCGGGCAAGATGATGATCTGGCTCCTCTACCTCGTTGTGGGCTTTGGTATCCTCGGAACGGTGCTTACCATGTTGCTCGAGCGCCGCAAGGAGTTTGGTATTCTCCTTTCGCTGGGTATGAAGCGCAAACAACTGGCAATAGTAGCTTTTACTGAAAGCCTGCTGATCAGTTTTCTGGGCGTTGTTGCCGGAATCGCCGGTGGTATTCCGCTAATCCTTTACCTTTCGCATCATCCGTTCAGGTATACGGGCGATGTGGCAAAGATGATCGAGAGCTATGGCATGGAGCCGGTGATGCCCTTTTTGATGGACTTCTCGGTGTTCGCTTCTCAAGCCCTGGCTGTACTGGTCATTGGAGGACTTATTGCCCTTTATCCAGTGTTTAAAGTATACAGAATCAATATTTTACAGGCTGCACGAAGCTGATTTGCATTAAAGCTGAAACCTATGGCATTACTGATCAAAATAGCGTGGCGAAACATATGGCGTAACCCGAGCCGGAGCCTGACCATCATCCTGGCGGTGGTTGTTGGGTTGTTTGCAGGCATTTATGCTTCCTCCATTTCATTTGGCTTCGTCGATCAGCGCTTCGAAAACAGCATCGAGCGGTTCATCAGCCACATCCAGTTGCACAACCCTGACTTTGTGCACGATGGCGAAGGCTTTCAGTTGGTTGCCAATCCTGGAGAAAAGATCAACTGGCTCGATACATCTTCAGCCGTGAAAACCTTTTCGGTGCGCACCCGGGTAAATGGCATCGTTGCAACAGCCGGCGTCACCAATGGTGCTATAATCGTTGGCATTGATCCTGCGCAGGAAAAAGCCACCACGCGCTTCGACGAATGGCTCAAGGAAGGCAGTTATTTCGAAGGCGTGAAACGCAATCCCATCCTGATCGGGTCTGAGCTCGCCGAAAAGATGCATGTGGGCATCAACAGCAGGATTGTGCTGACGTTTATGGACCTCGAAGGGAACATCACCTCGGCTTCGTTTAAGGTGGCCGGCATTTTCAAAACCATCGACAAGCCTTTCGATGAAAGCAATGTGTTCGTGCTCAGGTCCGACCTGGTGAAATACCTTGCAGTGCCTGAAGCCGTGCACGAGATCGCCGTGTTGCTCAAAGACCCCGCACAGGTGAAAGCCGTTGGCGATGCCATGAAGTTGCGCTGGCCCGAAACTTCGGCCCGCACCTGGTACGAGATATCGCCCGAGCTGCAGTATTTGCAGGAGATGACAGGGCAGATGCTGCTGGTGTTCATCTTCATCATCCTGCTCGGGCTGGGCTTTGGCATCCTGAACACCATGCTGATGTCGGTATTTGAACGCACCCGCGAAATCGGCATGCTTATGGCCATCGGCATGAACAAACGCAGGGTTTTTGGGCTGGTCCTGCTCGAAACTATATTTCTGTCGTTCACCGGCGCCATTGGCGGCATGGTAACCGGTGTGACCCTGGTGAAGTTATCGGCAAACAAAGGCATCGATTTTGCTTCTGTTGCAGGTGATTCACTGGCCGATTATGGCTATGGATCACTTGTTTATCCATCGGTAAGCACCGGCTTTGTTCTGGGAATTACGGCCATGGTTTTTGTGATTGCGGTGCTGGCAGCCATATATCCGGCGCTCAAGGCGCTTGGCCTTGTTCCCGCCGAAGCGGTCAGAAAAGAATAAGCCTGTTTCATTGTTAATACGACCTCATTATGCCCATCATCAGTACACAAGGATTAACCAAGATTTACAACGAGCGCATAGTACCCGTGACTGCGCTCAACAATGTGAGCCTCGATTTTGATGCAGGTGAGTTCACCGCCATCATCGGGCCTTCAGGTTCGGGTAAAACAACACTGCTGAATATGTTGGGAGGCCTCGACAAGCCCACCAGTGGCAGCATCACCATCAATGGACTCGAAATCACGGGCATGAAAGAAAACAGGCTGATGGATTATCGCCTGCGCAACATCGGCTTTGTGTTTCAGTCGTACAACCTGATCCCGGTGTTGACAGCCATTGAAAATGTATCGTTCATCATGTTGTTGCAGAAGCAGCCGCGCAATGTGATCGAAAAAAGGGCCATCGAGTTGCTTGAGCAAGTAGGGCTGGCCGACAGGATCCACTCACGTCCGGGAGAACTCTCTGGCGGACAGCAGCAAAGGGTGGCTGTGGCCCGTGCCCTGGCTTCGAAACCAAACTATGTGCTTGCCGACGAACCCACGGCCAACCTCGATACCAAATCGGCCTTTACATTGCTCGATATCATGGAGAAGCTGAATCACGAAGAAAAGATCACCCTGATATTCTCAACCCACGACCAGCGCGTCATCGAACGGGCACGAAGGGTGATTACCCTCGTCGATGGAACGGTAACAACGGATATTCCTGTCGAAAAACAGCAAGTTTGAAATGATGAAATGGGTGTTTTTTTTGTTGCTGCTCATGGCATTCGGTCATCCATCCCTAATGGCCCAGACGCATGGTCTCGAAAGCAACAGCTTCCGATGGCATGGCTACGTAAAAGGCATGCCTTCGGTAACCTATACTTCAGCCACCAGCGAATTTTATTTCGATCAGTTGCTGCATAACAGGATGAATTTCAGGTGGCAGCCTTCACCAAAGTTCAATATGGTATTTGAAACGCGCACCAGGCTTTTTTCGGGAGCTACCCCAGAAAACAATGCCCTATTTGTCGGGATGATGGACAAGGATGCCGGTTTTCTTGACCTCACGAAATCGTGGAAAGTTGGAAAGTACGGGGCTTTACAGCTGATGAGTGACCGTTTTTATGCCGAATGGACACACAATGACTGGCAAATCAGGCTTGGCCGACAGCGCATCAACTGGGGCATTAACCTGGTTTCAAATCCCAACGATTTGTTTAACACCTATTCCTATTTCGACATCGATTATGAAGAGCGCCCTGGAGCCGATGCCCTCAGGGTGCAGCGTTATTTCGGCGGCATGTCGCACATCGAGGTGGCCATGATGCCTGCAAGCCATGTGCGCCATGCTGTTGCTGCCCTGTTGTATGGCTTCAATGCAAACGGCTATGATATTCAGGTATTGGCCGGATATTTCAGAAACAGGCTTGCCTTAGGGGGGGGCTGGGCTGGTCATATCGGCGGTGCGGGATTCAAAGGCGAAATGACATGGTTTACAGATTTTCAGCCTGTTGAAAGCCTGCAGGCCTCCAATGCGGTTGCAGCCATTTCGGTTGACTACTTGTTTTCAAACGGACTCTACCTGGCCGGCGAACTGCTCTATAACGGAGGAAACGACAGGAAACCGGCGAGCTTTATCTCGTTGAGCGAACCTTTTTCAGCCGATAACCTTTCGATCGGAAAGTATGCCCTGACGGCAAGCCTGATGTACCCGTTTTCGCCCATATTCACAGCCAATTTTGCCAGTATGTACATCCCTGACCAGCACCTTGTTTACGTGATGCCAGGCATCAGCTGGTCTGTGGCCACTAACTGGGACCTTGGCCTGGTGTCACAGGTATTTGTTGTTGGTAACAAATCGGCCCTGGGCAGCAGCGCTTACGCCGCCTACCTTAGCCTGAAGTGGTCGTTCTGATCAGCTTTGTTTATGGGCTTTGTGCGTGTGCTTTTCGCGTTTGCTGAGCAATACATTGGCACGATCGAGGGCTGATTGGATATCCACACACATATTTTCTTCACCCACCAGTTCGGTGACGCCATTCTTTGCCAATGATTCAGCAACAGTTTTAGCCGCGCCAGACAGGATGATGCTGACGCCATTGTTTTGTGAGCGCCTGATAAAGCTGCGTAAGTTGTTGAGTCCGGTCGAATCGATAAAAGGCACACGGCGCAATCGGATGATGCGCACCCTGGGCTGGGTGGTAACATTTTTCTCGGCTTCCTCGAACTTGTTGGCAATGCCGAAAAAGAAGGCCCCGCGAATCTCAAATACTTCAACATATTGTGGAATAGCCAACTGATCGCCATCGTCGAAGTTATCTGAGTTTTCGTCTTCCACCTCATTATTCAGGATTTCCACATCGGATGTTTCGATCACACGCTTGAGGAATAACAAGACAGCCAGCAACAGACCAAACTGAATGGCCACCGTGAGGTCGATGATCACCGTGAGGAAGAAGGTGGTCAGCAGGACAGCGATATCGCTCTTGCTATTGCGGAAAAGGTTTTTAAACGAGCGCCACTCGCTCATATTGTACGACACCACCACCAGGATTCCTGCCAGGCAGCTCATCGGAATCAGTTTGGCCATCTTGCCAAAGAAGAGCAGAATCAACAATAAGACTACGGCATGAATGATCCCGGCAACAGGAGTTTTGCCTCCGTTGCGGATGTTTGTCATGGTGCGGGCAATGGCGCCTGTGGCCGGAATGCCGCCGAAAAGCGGTGTGACAATATTGGCAATGCCCTGCCCGATGAGTTCGGTGTTCGAACGGTGTCTGCCGCCGGTAGCGCCATCAGCAACCATGGCCGACAACAGCGATTCGATAGCTCCCAGCATGGCAATCGTAAAGGCCGGGGCAAGCAATAACCTGAAGGTAGCGAAATCAATGTGGGGAATGGAAGGCACAGGAAGGCGCGATGGGATCTCACCAAACCGGCTGCCTATGGTTTCAACAGGCAGTTCAAACAGGGTGACGGCGATTGTTGAAACCAGCAATGCAATCAGGGTGCCGGGGACTTTTTTATTGATTTTTGGCCAATAAACCGAAACAAGTATCGTAAACAGACCTATGAGGAAGGCATGCCAGTTCACTGCATCGAAGTGCGACAGGTAAAATTTCCATTTGTCGATGAAGTCGGCAGGTACAGCTTGTTTCACTTCGAGGCCAAAAAAATCCTTCACCTGTGATGAAAAAATCACCAGGGCAATGCCACTTGTGAACCCAACGATGATGGGGTAGGGCATAAACTTGATGATGGTTCCCAGTTGCAGCAAGCCCATGCCCACCAGCATAAACCCTGCAATGAGTGTCGCCATCACCAGTCCGTCGACACCAAAACGTTCGACAATGCCATACACGATCACAATGAAAGCGCCTGTGGGTCCGCCAATCTGCACGCGGCTCCCACCAAGTGCCGAAATCAGGAAACCGGCGATGATGGCGGTGATTAAGCCTTTTTCGGGCGAAACACCGGAAGCGATACCAAAGGCAATGGCCAGCGGCAGGGCCACCACACCAACAATGATTCCAGCAATAAGGTCGGCGATGAAGCTGCTTCTGTTATAATCCATCAGGGTGGTGAACAGTTTCGGATGGAAGATATCCGAGATGCGGCGCAACAAAAGCTTTGTCATGGTCAGAAGTGCATGCTGTAATGAGGGTGCAAAGCTACAAAATGAATTAACTGATGATGAAACCCAGTGTGTTTTTCATACAGAATATGTGCTAAGACATACATAAACAGCACATTAGATAAAATCAGGAAGATGAAATCCTGGCCTTCGTTCAGCAGCTATAACTGATGGTAAACCTGCTGAACGAGGCCTGATTGACGCGATTAATGTGGTGCAGCGTCTTTTTTGCAGCAGGTGGGCAGCTTGGCATAGGCCTTGGGATCAGCTTCAAGCTCGTCGGCATCATAGCCTATTTTAGTAACGGCCTTCTTCAGTTTTTCCTTGCTGTTTTTACCAGCCTTAAATTCAATGGTCAGCACCTTGGTTTCAATATCAAGGTTCACTGCTTTCACACCTTTTTCGAATGCCATATTGTGCTCGAGGCGTTCCTTACACTGCTCGCAAATGGCTGATGTTTTGATCTTTACTGTTTCGGTACTGGCTGGTTTTTCCTGACCCATCACCCTGGTGTTGTAGGCCAGCAGCATCAGCAGGCTGACTGCACTTAAGAAATGTACTGTTCGCATGATAAATGATTATTGATTGTTTGATAACATTAACAGAGGTTATTTGATGGTATAGCGCAATCCGGCATAAATTTTAATGCCATACACAGGGCCCCAGACCACGGAGGAATCAAAATACGGGCCAAAAGGGTCGTCGGCTCCAATGATCGGGTTTTTCTGCTTGAAATTCGTCAGGTTTTCACCGCCAAGATACACATTCCAATTTCTGAAATATTTGGTGATCTGCGCATTGAGGATGGTGTAGGCCGGTGAATAATCGGCCAGGTGGTATTGTTCAGGCAAATCTGCTGTCGATGGCAGCCTTGTTTGGCCATTGAACTGAGTAGTGAAGTCGAACTGCCACTTCTTCAGGTTTGTAACATACGAAAGGCTCAGCAATCCCTTGTATTTGTTCACCATGGGTTTTTCGAGCAGTCCGGAAGTGTAGGTCATCTTCACATCGTTATACCTGAAAGCTGCCGTGAGGTCCAAACCCCTGATGAGCTCATAGTTGGCTTCAAGCTGAAAGCTGTTCGAGAACGACCTGCCTTCGAGGTTGTATATCAATACCTTACTAAGGTCACTGTCGCGGTCAACCACCACCTGGTTAATGAACTCAGTGCGGTAAGCATCGAAACTCAGGGTAAGCTCGCGATTGTGCAATTCAAAATGGCGGCTCAGGTTAATGCCATAATTCCAGGCATTTTCGAGCCTTGGCGTATTTCTGAACACAACGCGTTTTGATGAAGCCAGCAGTGAGGTGTTTTCGGCGAGCACATTGGCCGAACGGTAGCCTTTACCTGCCGAAAGCCGCATGGTTGTTTTGGCACTGAGGTTGTATTTCAGGTGAAAACGGGGCGTGAAAAACAATCCGAATTCATTGTGGTGATCGGCACGCATACCAAGGATGATGTTCAGCTTTTGTCCGTCACTGTATGTATACTGGAAAAACGCTCCGGGCACCTGCTCAATGCGGCCAAACAAACTGTCTGAAAGCCGTTCTTCGTAATGGTCATACACCAGGCTCAGACCGGTGGTGTAGGTATGCCTTGTGTCGAAAAGGTACGATTGGAACAACAGGTTCCCATAATACGAAAACTGATCAGCGGTATAATCATGAAGGCCAAAGAATGCATCTAACTTGTGATAAACAAGTTGTTGTTGAAAACCAACACTTGTTTGTGGTCTTTGGCTGAAGATGTAACCGGTTTTCAGAAAAGCTTCGTATCGGTTGGTTTTCAGACCAATACCATAGCCATTGGCGGTATCACGCGGCAGGTTTTTTTTGAAATGATGCTGTCCGCCCCGGCGGTCTTCACTCATTGCCTTGATCCCAAACTGAAACTCAATGTTTTCGGAATCATAATCCCAACGGTTAAATACATTGTATTGGGTGTAAAGGGGCTCATCAAGGAAGCTGTCCTTGTTGTTGTCGTGCGACACACTTTGGTTGCTAACATGTGCCAGTACCATGGTGCGCAAGCGCTTGTTCATGGCAACTTTGGCATTAACATTCACTTCGGAACGACCCATCTGGTTCTGAAAAAGATTGACAAACAGCTTTTCACTGTCCATGGGATTTTTGTAGGTTACATTGATTTGCCCGCTGATCGACTCGTAACCATTGATGATGGTTGAGGTGCCTTTGGAAACCTGTATCGACGACATCCAGCTTCCGGGAACATATGAAAGGCCAAATGAGGTGGCCAGCCCGCGAAGGTTAGGGATGTTTTCACCCATCATCTGTGTGTAAATTCCCGACAAACCAAGCATCTCAATTTGTTTGGCCCCGGTAACCGCATCGCTGTATGAAACATCAACACTGGCGCTTGTTTCGAAGCTTTCGGAAAGGTTGCAGCAGGCTGCCTTGGTGAGCTCTCCGGATGTAATTGTGACGGCATTTACTGTACTCATACGTGAAACAAAATTCGTTTTGGCGCGCTGTGCTACCACAACTTCATCAAGTGTTAAGTTTTGATTCAATACATGGCTGATCGAAACCTGATTCTTTTTCACTTGAACAGTATCGTTTTTGTAGCCCACGAAGCTGAATACCAGGAATTGTTTTCGCCCATCGATGGCCAGAGAGAATTGCCCTTTTTCATCTGAAGTGGTGCCAATTTGTGTTCCTGACCAATAGATGTTTACCCCAGGTAAGGGAAGGGTTTTTTCGGTGCCCTGTTCAAATACCAGGCCGGTAAGCTGTTGAGAAACAGCTAGTGTATGGATGAGCAAGCCCGATAATATGCTTAATAGAATGGTTTTAGTAGTCATGATTGTAACTTCAGTTAATAATAAATACTTGCGTCATGCCAATGGCAGTCTGCGTTCATTGTCGTGAATATACTGAAGTTAAAGAAGGTGGGATTTCAACTGATGGAAAGTAATGACCATTTCCTTGCCCGCAAGCAATGGCGGTGGCTGCAGATCAGGCAGGAAGCTGACTTGTTCTTTTTCGGTGATCACCGGACGGATAAACTGTATTATCCTGATGATGGCGTGAAGGAAGTTATTAAAAACAACCTTTATTTGTGTCAGGTTGAAGTCAGTAACCAGCTTAAAATAATACCTGAAATCTGAGCAGCAATGGTCGTTTGTTTTTTTTGGAGTTTCTGTTTTGCAGCATTTTGTATCCTGTGCAACGGAGTCCTCTTCACAGCACTGTTCAGCAATTTGTTCTGTTTCGCAGGCTGTTGCTACAGGCATTATTGATTTGCTTTCGGAACCACTCGTACGGCAGTGATGCACATTCAGCGTCAGCCCGACAGTGCCAAGCATGACCACGAACGACAAAACAATACTGGCCAGTTTGAGTGATAAATTGTGCGTAACCATTGTTAACAGTCTGCAAAAATACAACGAATGAGCGCTTAGAGAATTAAAAGATTGTTAAAAAATTGATGCGGCCACCAGTATTGCCTGTGCCAGGGCTTCACGATCAAGCGTCAGTGGGATTTTTTTCAGGTCGCAAAAGCTGATGAGCCGTTGTGTGCTGAGGTTACCCACCATTTCGTCGGCAGCTGTTGGGCAACCACCCAGTCCATTCATCACGGTTTCGTAACTCCTGACACCCGCCTCCCAGGCTGCTTCCAGCTTATCGAAGCTTTCGGAAGCTTTGGTATGCAGGTGCAGACCGAAATCGGCATCCGGAAAAGCAGGAATCAGCTTTTCATACACACGGTAAATGCGTTCGGGTGTGGCATCGCCAAGGATATCGGAAAGCGGCATCCGGCGCACCCCCAACTGATATAGTTTGGAAGCACTTTCGATGACCATGTCAACGTTCCATTCATCTCCGTATGGGTTTCCAAGTCCCATTGAAAGATAAATGACCTTGTCGAGCGCTGCTTCCTCGCATAGCGCGATCATCTTTCGAAGCGCGTCGAGTGAAGTTTTTTCGTCGGTGTTGAGGTTTTTCTTAAGAAAGGTCGGTGACACGGAAAAAGGATAACAGATGCTTTTGATGTGTTTATTCTGGATGGCTTGCTTCACTCCCCTTTCATTAACGACCAGCACCAGTATTTCAGGTGGTTGCGCAGGAAAAATAAGTTTCTCAAGCACCATGGCCGTATCGGCCATTTGTGGGATGGTGCGCGCGGAAACAAAGCTGCCAACATCAAGGGTATCGAATCCTACCTTCAGCAAGGCATTGATATAGTCAGCCTTCCTGTCAGCAGGAATGATGGTTTTCATTCCCTGCATGGCATCACGGGCAGTTTCGGTAATCCGGATCATAGGTTTTGGGTCTTAGTGTGTAAACAGCCTCCGCAGACGAAGGTTCAGCAGGACAAAGGCAAGCCACCGCTTTTGATTTCTGGTGTTTTGCCTAATAAAATCGCTGAATCACTGGTATAAAGGTAAGTAATTATACCCTGCCTGAAAGTGATTTCGGTATCCTGCCCTGATTAATTGTTTCGGACCTCAGCTTGCGTCCGACAATCTTTTCGACCATCTTTCCTGTTTCCAGAACCCTGTCAATATCAAGGTTTGTTTCGATGCCCATCTCATCCATCATTACCACCATATCTTCAGTCGAAACCAAACCAACATTCAGCGAATCCTTGTAATAGTACTGTCCGGTACCACTCACAGGAACACCATCAACGAAGTTGGCCGGCTGTCCTCCGATGCCGCCGAGTGTCGATTCATAATTGGTCATTCCGGCATGCAGGGCGGCCAGCACATTTGCCAGCCCCCAGCCTCGGGTGGTGTGCAGGTGAACGATGTGTTTTTCGGGCCTTTCCACTTTATCGAGGAGCATGCTGAAATAACGGTAAACCCTGTCGGGCGAAGCAGAACCATCATGATCAGCATGTTCAACGTCGGAAGCACCTATTGCAAGCCAGCGCTGGGCAAATTCAACTGCTTTTTCCATTTTGGTGGGGCCCTCAATCGGACAACCCCAGATGGTGCTCACCGTGCCATTGACCTTGAGACCGGCATCAAGGGCCTTGGGAATCCACTCTTCAGCCATCCTGAAATATTCATCGATGGTAAGTCCTGAGTTTTTGTACTGGTGCGACTCGCTGGTACTGACCATCAGCAAGATCCTGTTTGGACCGTATCCCTGTTTGTAAGCCTCGATCGCCCTTTCGATGGCTTTTTCACGAATGGTGATGGCCGTAAGACTGCTGCTTCCCAAAAGATGGGCAACGCGTTTGCTTTTCCTGAGTTTTTTAAACAACTCGTCGGCATCCTTAAACTGAGGCATGCCCGATGGATTGCCGAAATTAGTTACTTCGATGTGCTTAAAGCCGCAAAGCAGCAGCTCTTCAGCAAGCCAAAGCTTGGCTTCTGTAGGGATGAATTTTTCTTCGTGCTGAAATCCATCACGCACGGTGATGTCGCCTATGACTACTTTCTTGGGATAATTCATGGAATATGTGGTCTTCGTTTAACTGTTGTATTTGTTGTGAATCGCGTGCATCAAAACATCGCGCTAAAATATGCAGAAAAGTGCATTTATGCAAACCTACTGATTTTGTGACAAAAATGCAATAATTTAAATGGCTTTTTTGATTTTTGTTTCTCCATTTGATACCAACTGTAAACCATACACAAGAAATTGTTTAACTTTACAACCGACCAATCAGTTTTTTTGCATCCATCAACAGGCAATGGCTTGTTTGATTGGCTGTTAGATGAAGTAAACAACAAAATTGAATACAATTGTATACCCTTAAAACCAAGATCGACACCAAATCGGATGAGTTCCGGCAAAACCGGAAAGCGTTCATGTCACTGATGGACCAACACAGGGGCCTCATGAAGGAAGTGACAAAGGGAGGCACAGCATCGGCCATTGCCCGGCATATTGAGCGTGGAAAACTGCTGGCCCGTGAACGGATAAACCTGCTCATCGATCCCAACACCCCTTTTCTGGAGCTATCGTCTCTTGCCGCTTACAACCTCTACGACAACGGCTTTCCATCGGCAGGCATCGTCACCGGCATTGGGGTCATTCATGGCCGTGAAACTGTGATCATTGCCAATGATGCCACCGTGAAAGGGGGCACCTATATGCAGTACACGATCAAAAAACACCTGCGTGCCCAGGAAATCGCCATGGAGAACGACCTGCCCTGTATTTATATGGTAGATTCCGGTGGTGCTTTTCTCCCCGAGCAGGATACGGTATTTCCCGACAGGGATCATTTCGGCCGGTTTTTTTATAACCAGGCCCGCATGTCGGCCATGGGACTGCCGCAGATCGCAATGGTGATGGGTTCATGCACAGCCGGGGGCGCATATGTGCCGGCCATGAGCGACGAAACCATCATTGTCCGAAACCAGGGCACCATTTTCCTTGGAGGCCCGCCACTGGTGAAAGCCGCCACAGGCGAAGAAGTGACTGCTGAAGAACTGGGCGGAGCAGATGTGCATACCGCCATCTCCGGCGTAGCTGATCATATGGCTGAAAATGACGCTCATGCCATTCAAATCTGCAGAAACATATTCGAAAACCTGAAACCCCGTTTCAGGCAGGAACTCGAACTCAGAACACCAGCCGAACCATTGTATGATCCCACTGAACTGTATGGCATCGCCCCTGTCGATCTGCGTAAGCTTATCGACCCGCGTGAGATCATCATGCGGATGGTTGACGGCAGCCAGTTTCAGGAATTCAAAGCCCGGTATGCAACAACGGTAGTCACGGGTTTTGCCTACATCATGGGCTTCCCCGTGGGAATCATTGCTAATTTTGGTGTGCTGTTTTCTGAGTCGGCCCTCAAGGTTACCCATTTCATCGAACTGTGTACCTCACGCAATATTCCGCTTGTTTTTCTGCAAAACATCACCGGATTTATGGTCGGCAAGGACTTTGAACGTGGCGGTATCGCCAAGGACGGAGCCAAAATGGTGCACGCTGTGTCGAATGCAAACGTGCCAAAGTTCACCGTAATATTTGGCGGATCGTTCGGCGCCGGAAATTACGGCATGGCCGGAAGGGCCTTTGGACCGAGGTTACTCTTTATGTGGCCCAATGCAAAAATATCGGTTATGGGCGGCGAACAGGCTGCCAATGTGCTGGTGACAGTGAAGCAGGATCAATACAGGGAAAAAGGACAGGAAATGCCTGCCGAAGAAATCGAAAAACTGCGCAATACTATACTGGCCAAGTATGAGCGTGAAGGTTCGGCTTATTACAGCACAGCAAGGCTCTGGGACGATGGGATTATCGATCCGGTGGATACCCGCAAAATCTTAGCCATGGGGATTGCTTCCTCAATTAATAAACCTTTCCCACCACAGCAATATGGTGTTTTCAGAATGTAAATCGCATGAACCAACCAACAACCATACAAATCATTACGCAGGCAAAAGTTGCCACCATTTGGCTCAACCGTCCTGAAAAACACAATGCGCTGAATGCCCTTATGATCAATGAGCTCACCCAGGCTTTTGAGCAGTTATCAGCCGAAGAAAACATCAGGCTGATCATCCTCAGGGGCAGGGGAAAATCTTTTTGTGCCGGTGCCGACTTGCATTATATGCAGGAAATTGCTGCCTTCGGCCACGAAGAAAATTATGACGACGCTGTAAGGCTGGCTTCATTGTTCGAACGTATTTACACCTGTCCCAAGCCGGTAATGGCTGTGGTGCACGGCGCTGCATACGGCGGAGCCAACGGTTTGTCGGCAGCCTGCGACCTGGTGATTGCTGAAACTAATACGGTATTTGCCTTCAGCGAGGTAAAGATTGGCATCACACCGGCCACCATTTCGCCTTATGTAATCAGAAGGTGTGGCGAAGCTGCTGCGCGCGAGCTTATGCTAACGGGCAGAAAGTTTACCGCCAGGGAAGCGGAACGTTTCATGCTTTCGAACAGGACCGTGAACGAGGAAAGCCTCGAACTGGAAATTGAGGCCTATACCAACCATTTTACCACAAGCGGACCTCAGGCTGTTGCCCAGTGCAAGAAACTCATCCAAGTGGTTTCATCAGCCGCCAAAAATACCAGCGAACTAATGCGGTTTACAGCCAACCTGATTGCGTCGCAACGGGCCTCTGACGAGGGACAGGAAGGGATTTCCTCATTTTTTGACAAAAGAAAACCAAACTGGGTGAAGAAACCATGACAACGCACCGCATCAAAAAGGTACTGATCGCCAACAGGGGCGAAATTGCCATGCGCATTATGCGCAGCCTTCGGAAAATGAACATTGAGGCGGTGGCCATCTATGCCGAAGCAGATAAGTATTCGTTACATGCTGTCAGTGCCGATGAAGCCTGGTCGCTTGGTTCAGGTGAGCTGAGTGACACTTACCTGAATGTGCAGAAAATTGTGAGTATTGCCCGACAGGCGAAAGCAGATGCCATACATCCCGGATACGGCTTTCTTTCTGAAAACCCGGTGCTTGTTGAAGCCTGTAACCAGCATAACATCATTTTCATCGGCCCTGATGTCCGCTCAATGGAGCTCATGGGCAACAAAATTTCAGCCCGTGAATATGCTGTTAAAAGCGGGTTGCCGGTGACCAAAGGACTTACAGGCACCACAGCAGAAATCCTTGAAAGTGCTGGCGAAATGCCTTTCCCGGTGCTGGTGAAGGCAGCTGCTGGTGGTGGTGGTAAGGGAATGCGCATCGTAAACGACCGTGATGCCCTGGCTTCGGTGCTCGAGACAACATCACGCGAGGCTAAAAATTATTTTGGCGATGGCACGGTTTATCTGGAACAATTCATCGAAGAACCACGCCATATTGAAGTGCAGATATTGGGCGACAAGCATGGCAATGTGATCCACCTCTTCGAAAGGGAATGCTCGATTCAACGGAGGTATCAGAAAATAATAGAGGAATCACCTTCACCCACACTTACGCCAGAAGTACGTGCACAAATGGGTGCCGCAGCAGTGAAAATCTGTTCTGATATCGGCTACCAGAGTGCCGGTACCATCGAATTCCTTGTCGATAAAAACCTGCGGTTTTACTTCCTCGAAATGAATACCCGCATCCAGGTGGAACATCCTGTTACAGAGATGGTGACAGGAGTTGACCTGGTTGAAGAACAAATTTACATTGCCGGTGGTCTTCCACTCCGCATCAGTCAGGATGAGGTGAAGCAGACAGGCCACGCCATCGAGTGCCGGATCTATGCCGAAGACCCATCAAACAACTTCATGCCCTCGCCGGGAAAGATGACACTATACCACGAACCCGCTTTTGAACACCTCCGCATCGACAGTGCCATGCAGCAGGCAACAGAGGTGTTTAGCTTTTACGACCCGATGATCAGCAAACTCATTGCCTGGGGCAATACCCGCGAAGAATCGATCTTGCTGGCGATCAGGTCGCTCGAAAAATATGTGATCCACGGGATAAAGACCAATATCTCCTACCTGAGGCAGTTGCTGCAGCATCCCAATTTTGCGGCAAACACAATAAGCACGCGTTTTTGCGATGCGCACACCACCGAGCTCATCGACCTTGCCGCTGCAGAAAAAAACCAGATGAACCCGCTTTTGCCAGTGACGGCATTTGTGCTCTATAACCTTAACAAAACACGAATTGGCGGCACTTCAAATCTATGGGAAGAAATCGGATATTGGCGTCACACCATGGCATTCAAGGTCAATACCGAACTACAGCAAATAGCTGTTGAGCCTGATATGACGCAGGCCGGATCGTTTCACGGCTTGATCAATGACCAGTCGGTGAATGCCTCGTTGCGGAGTTTTACAGATGGACACCTTAGCCTCGTTAGCAACAATATGGTCACTGAATTTTATCTTTCAGAAAATGAAGAAGGCGATACCATTGTTAGCCACAAGGGAGTCCTTTTTACCATGCGCAGGAACGACCAGCTAAATGAATCGGTTGATTATGCCCAGACCGATCATGGCGATGAAGCCGGTAACCTGTTTGCACCTATGCCCGGGAAAGTCATCAAGGTAAATGTAAATCAGGGCGATCAGGTCGTGCGTGGCACAATACTCATGGTGGTGGAAGCCATGAAGATGGAAAACAACATTGTCGCACCCGCTCCGGCACTTGTCGAAAAAGTGAATGTGAGGGAAGGAGATATGGTCGATACAAAAACACAACTAATCCATTTGATTCAAAACGAATAAACAACACACCATGAATTTTGATTTGTCGCAAGAACATGAACTTATCCGGCAAACCGTAAGGGAGTTCGCCGAAAGGGAAATTAAGCCAGTTGCCCAGGAACTTGATGAAAAAGCGGAATTTTCGCCAGCCCTGACAAAGCGCATGGGTGAACTCGGATTGTTTGGCATGTATCTGCCTGAAAAATATGGCGGACAAGGCCTGGATACCTTATCGTATATTATTGCTGTTGAAGAACTTGCGCGTGTAGATGGGTCTCAGGCAGCTACACTCGCGGCGCATAATTCGCTTGGGATTGGCCCGCTGTATTATTTTGGAACAGAGGAACAAAAGAAAGAATTACTGCCAAAGCTCTGCACCGGTGAAGCCTTGTGGAGCTTTGGGTTGACAGAACCAGGCGCCGGCTCCGACTCACGGGGTTCGAAAACTACCGCCGAAAAAGTGGGCGACGAATGGGTCATCAACGGTTCCAAAATTTTTATTACAAACGGGGCTTCCGACCTAAACATAGGTTGCACAGTGCAGGCAGTTTCGGCCAATACCGATGGCAAGAAACAATTCACAACCATCATTGTTGGCAGCCAAACACCTGGTTTCAAGCGGATGTCGATGCACAACAAAATGATGTGGCGTGCTTCGGATACAGCCGAACTTTTTTTCGATGACTGCCGTGTGCCTGCCGAAAACACCCTGGGCAAAGTGGGTGAAGGCTCCAAAATCATGCTGACAACGCTCGACGCAGGGAGGCTCTCGATTGCCGCCATGGGGCTGGGTGCTGCGCAGGGTGCCTATGAGCTGGCTTTGACCTATGCCCTCGAACGCAAGCAGTTCGGGCAACCCATTGCCAAATTCCAGATCAATGCCTTTAAGCTTGCTGATATGGCCATGAAAATTGAACTAGCGCGCAACCTGCTATACAAGGCTTGCTGGCTTAAAGACGAAGGCAGGCCGTTCGGCATGGAATCGGCGATGGCCAAACTTTATTGTTCCGAAATTGCCCGGGAGGTAGCCGACGAAGCCGTGCAGATTCATGGCGGTTATGGCCTGATGAAAGACTATGCCGTTGAGCGATTTTACCGCGATCAGCGACTGCTGCAGATTGGCGAAGGCACCTCTGAAATTCAACGTCTTGTAATCTCACGTTTTATTGGATGCTAAAAATCGAGATTAAATGACAGACCAGCAACCCACACGCGAATACACCAACGGGGAAATCACTGTTGTGTGGAAGCAACATCAGTGCATTCACTCTGCTGTTTGTTTCCGCAGCCTGCCGCTGGTGTTTAACCCCACGCAGCGCCCATGGGTAAGCATCCATGGCGCTTCAACCGAAGCTATACGCAGCACCATCGACCGTTGCCCGTCAGGAGCACTTTCATACCGCATGGAAAAAGAGGAGGAAGCCACTGAAATGCAGGCACCTTCAGTGAAAATTCAGGTTGTGCCCGATGGACCGTTAATGGTCGCCGGAAGCGTGCTGCTCACCGACCATCATGGTCGACAGGAAATAAAAACGAATTTGTTTACCTTATGCCGTTGCGGGGCCTCGCTGAAAAGACCTTATTGCGATGGTTCGCACCATACAGCTGGATTTAAAGATTAACATTAACACAGTATACCATGAATAAAGTTGTCAATAATGCCACCGAGGCCATACGCGGTATCAACAGTCACATGACACTGATGCTGGGGGGATTCGGTCTTTGCGGTATTCCTGAAAACTGTATTGCCGCACTTGTGGCAAGCGAAGTAACAGGCTTAACCTGCATATCAAACAATGCCGGAGTGGATGATTTCGGATTAGGCCTCTTGCTGAAAAAACACCAGATAAAAAAAATGATTTCTTCCTATGTGGGAGAAAATGCTGAATTTGAACGTCAGCTGCTCAGTGGCGAACTTGAGGTCGACCTGATTCCGCAAGGTACGCTGGCCGAACGTTGCAGGGCAGGAGGCGCAGGTATCCCGGCATTTTATGTTCCGGCCGGATATGGCACCGAAGTAGCCAATGGCAAAGAAATCCGTGAATTCAACGGAAAGATGTACCTGCTCGAGCATGCACTTACAGCCGACTTTGCTATCGTGAAGGCATGGAAAGGCGATACGGCCGGTAACCTGGTTTTCAGGTACACAGCCAATAATTTTAACCAGGCCATGGCTATGGCAGGTAAAATCACCATTGCCGAAGTGGAGGAATTGGTTCCGGCGGGAACGCTTGATCCCAATCACATCCACATACCCGGAATTTTTGTTCAACGGATTTTCCAGGCCACAGATCTCGAAAAACGGATCGAGTTTGTAACCACACGCGCTTAACCCTAACACATTGAAATTATGCCTCTTGATAAAAACGGAATAGCCAAACGCATCGCCCTCGAACTCGAGGACGGATATTATGTCAATCTTGGCATCGGAATACCTACACTGGTGGCCAATTTCATCCCCGAAGGGGTGGAGGTTGTGCTGCAATCGGAAAACGGATTGCTCGGCATCGGACCTTTCCCGCATAAGGGTGAGGAAGATGCTGACCTGATCAATGCCGGGAAACAAACCATTACTTACACCAGCGGAGCGGCCTTTTTTGATTCATCAACCAGCTTTGCCATGATCCGTGGCGGACATATTGACCTGACGGTACTCGGAGCTTTTGAAGTTTCGGAACAAGGCGACATTTCGAGCTGGAAAATTCCCGGGAAAATGGTCAAGGGAATGGGCGGTGCCATGGACCTGGTAGCCAGCGCACGCAACATCATTGTGGCCATGACGCATACTGACCCAAAGGGAAATTCGAAGCTGCTGAAAAAATGCACCTTGCCACTGACGGGCGTTGGATGTGTGAAGAAGATCGTGACAGATCTGGCTGTGCTGGATGTAACCAGAGATGGTTTCAGGCTCATCGAAAGGGCTCCCGGTGTCAGTGTTGAGGAAATTGTGGCCAAGACTGCCGGAAAACTCATTGTTGAAGGAGATATTCCTGAGATGCAGTTTTAATTGCCCGTTTCTTCGATCGGACCAGCATAGCGGATGGATACGGATGACTGGGGTGCCATATCGAACCAGAAAATCCACTCATCGCCCGACTTCCTGCTCATTGGCCTTTGGCCGTTAACCCAAACATCCTTATGCAAGGTCGCCATGCTGACACCACTGATGGCTTCTGAGGAAGGATTGTGCAAAACAATGGTTTGAGCATCCTGAATCCGGAAAGTAATGTGTTGAATAGCTAGGGTGTAATTCATCAGTTCGCCTATCGTCAATGGCAGGAGCTTACCACTGTAGCGCAAGGCTGCAATGCGCCGGAGTGCACTGTTAAAACCGGGTTCTGCCACAATACGGCCTTCCTGATCATAGGTCCAGAAGCCCTTTTCTGGGTTTACCCAGGCCGGATACACATGGTTTATCCAGATGCTGCGGTGATTGATTAGCGAGCCTAGTCGCGACGGGCTGAAATAAAAGTCCCACAGCCTTTCTTCAGGAACCTCCAGGGTGCCGGTGGTGTGCCAGCTGAACAGCTTTTCATGGCCCGGAATTTTACTGATAAGCGGGAGCGGAAAAGCCTGTCCAAAGCCCGGGTACGGAATCATCAGGTTGCCTTCGAATGCCCAGTCAGCATAAGGATGAAACTCCTCAACGTAGGGATTCCACAGGTATTTTATTCCGGTTTTCAACCAGTCTTTGGCTGCATAATGGGCTGATTTATAGTCGAGTCCATCGCAAACCATGTCTTCGCGGTTATTCTGTGGTTTGTTGTTGTATCCATGGTCAATCCACACCGGTGAACCAAAGTTCGCCTGCATAAAAACCAGGGCTTCATTCAGGTTTTTGTGCGTTGTTGTGTATTGTTCAGGCGTGTGCAAGCAAATTTCATGACCTTTTGACTGAAGCTGTTTGAGAAAGCCGAAAAATGCAGTATCTGTCATGATGGTTGCATGCGGTCCGTCAAACAATCCAACGCTAATGGCCTGATTACTCACCTGATCGGGGTTGTTGTAGAACACACTTTTGGTGACCGGAATGCCGTATTTTACAAAGCCTCCTGTGGATGCTCCGGCTTGGGTAATCTGCTCTGAACCAAAATTTACGGCACGCTGCGTACGGAGGTCAGCCCAATCGGCGTGTTCTGTCCATACAATGCCGGCTTCGAAACCATTCGGAAGTCGGGTAAAGCAAGCAATGTCGGGAGTTTGCACTCCGGCATACAATACAAATTCACCACGGATGCGTTGCCTGGTGCGATAGCGCTTGGCCGAAACATCTACAAAATAGTCGGAGGAATCTTTCGAAGGCGGGTAATGCAGCAGGGGATGGTCTGTCGCATAATCGAGGTTAAAGGCAATGAGTTTTTCGGAAAGTTTGGCCTGAACCGATGAAATGTTATCGGGGTGATACACCAGCAGACTGCGATCCGACTCACCAATGCGGATGCCTCCCTGCCCGAGATAATACTCGTCAGCAAACCTGTTGCGGAGGGCAAAACCCTCGGGAGTATACATTTCACTTAGGTTGTCGAGGTAGCCCAACATCAGGCTGTGCCGGTGAATGGGCGTATGTTGCCTGGGTTTGCAAACAAACGAAAGGTGAAGCTCACCACCTTGGTGATCTGCCTCAATGGTCATGCGCGTTATAAACAGCTGGTTGTCGTTGCGGAGGATAAGACGGCTCAGGGTTTTTCGGACCTGCCTCCGTTCGATGGTCCAGTTTGCACCCTCAAACAATGTGCTGTCAGCAGTCATCGTCTGAATTGTCAAAGGTTTTGACATGGCTTCTCCATTGCGATCGGCAAGCAACAGCAATTTCCCTTCGGGATAATAATGCAATTGAACATTGTCGCGTTGCAACAACACCACATGGTTTCCGCGAACTTCAGAAAATGATACTGGGGGAACATAGGAAGGTGTAGCCAGCGGGCTTAAGCCAATGGAAATCTGGTCGGCATCCCATGTTTCGGCTTGCCTGTTCCAGAGATAAACGGACAGTTTGCTGTTAACCAGCATATCGGCAGGCAATTTCAAGCTGGCTGAAACATGAAACCATTGGCCGGGTGTATTTGCGAAATCACCCAATCGGGTGCCCTGCCAGCAAAGCAGGCTGTCGTCACGCAAAACACTGACCACCAGCAATGCTCCCGGATGGCTGGCGGAGGTCCTGAAAGTTCCACTTACCTCAAGCAATTGGTTGTGAAGTGAAACCGAATCGTGAAAAGGGAAACCAACATTGAACGCGTATTCCTGGTGCTTTCCCACATGACCGATATGTGTGCCCCTGAAGGAAGTGCTATCCTGCATGGTGCCAGTCATCTGCCAAAGGCTGGCATCCTCATCGGGTTCGAATCCGTAATGCAATGTTTGTGCGAAAGCGCCAACAGGAGCACACAGGCCAACACACAGTATGAACAGCAATAATGTGATTTGCCGTTTAGACATATTCTTTCACCTGAACCTCGTTTTTGAGCACACTGATCGCATTCACTGCGTGGGCTTCGAGGTCGTTGACGGTAGGGTAAAGTGCAATTGGTGCCAGTTTGCCGACGCGTTTTTTCACCTGGTCGAGGAACAACTCACTGTTGAAGATGTTGCCAGTGAGGATGATTGCGTCAACTTCGCCTTCCAGGACAGCGTATAAGGAAGCAATTTCCTTACTCACCTGATAGGCACAGGCCTGGGAAATGAACAGGGCTTTTTCATCGCCGGCGGCAATCATGGCATTGATTTGTGTAATGCTGTCGGTGCCCAGGTAAGCCGAATAGCCCCCTTTTGAATTCAGCATTTCGTGCACTTCCTTTTCAGTGTATTTTCCACTGAAACAAAGCTTTACCAGCTGACCGGTGGGCAAGGTGCCTGACCGGGTTATGGAAAATGGTCCGCCGCCATCAAAAGCCTGGTTTACGTCAACAACCAACCCTTTCTGATGGGCGCCTACTGAGATGCCTCCAAGCCCAACGTGGCAAACAATCAGGTTTAACTCTTCATAGGCTTTGTTTACAGATTTTGCATATTTGCGTGCAAAAAATTTGTGGCTGAGGGCATGGAAAATGGATTTGCGTACGAACAGCGGATGTCCGGTAATCCTTGCCAGATCCGAGAGCTCATCAACAACCACCGGATCAGCCATATAGGCGTCTTTGCCGATCATATTGGCAATATCAAATGCAATCAGCCCGCCGAGGTTGGTTTCATGCATGCCCATGATGCCGATTTTCAGGTCCTCGACCATTCTTTCGTTTACATGGTAAATGCCTGATTTGAGTGGTTTCACCAAGCCACTGCGGGCCATGATGATTTCGACCTTGTGAACATCAAAATCGTTGCGCGAAAGCTCATTCAGGATGGCATTTCGCCGATATTCAAGCTGATCAGGGATATGCTCAAATTGCGCCAAATCCTCCTCCGGATGCCTGATTGATTTTAGAAACATCGGTTCGGTATTCCTGTAAATGGCAATGCGTGTGGCCCTTTTCTCAGGGTAAATGACCAGTATTTTCTTTTGCAGCATGAGCGGTTGATTTTACTGACAAAGATAAAAAGTTATTGCGAACAGTTGACTGCTTAAGCCTGTGCTTTTCACTGGCTGAAACCGATTTAATCCCGGATGCCTTATCGAGGGGCTTTATTTTACAGGCAAAATGCACACAGTCGCCTAAAAATACAGGCAGCATATGGCAACAGAAGCGCAGATGTAACTTGCAAATTCGACGGAAAGTATTATTTTTGCCGCATAATGTTAATAAATTCACAAATAATTTTATCACCCAATAAATCAGCATAGTATGAGAATTACCAAACTTGATCAGATGTTCGAGGTCTTGAAATCGAGTCCGAAGAAACGCCTTGTTGCTGCATATGCCAACGATGAACATTCGATAAGCGCCGTGAGCATGGCCATTGACCTTGGCATTGTTGAAGGAACCCTGGTAGGTGATGAACACGAGATCCGCCGCATCTGTGAGGAGCATCGCATCAAGGCAGAGAAGTTTACGATCGTGCATGAAGCCGACGAGATGAAAGCAGCCCTGAAAGCGGTTGAAATCATCAACAAAGGAGAGGGGAACCTGCTGATGAAAGGCCTCGTGAGTACAGACAAATATATGCGGGCCATTCTTGACAAGGAAAATGGACTGATGAACAAGGGAGCTGTATTGAGCCATGTCACTGTAATGGAAAATCCCAATTACCATAAGTTGCTAATTGTTGGTGATGTAGCCATTTTGCCGGCTCCAGAGCTTCCAGAGAAAATAGCCATTACCAACTACCTGATCAATACCGCTCACGCCCTGGGCATTGAAAAGCCAAAAGTCGCACTGATCGCTGCTTCTGAGCAGGTTTCAGTAAAGATTCAGGCCAGTGTGGATGCCTCAGTCATTTCGAAGATGGCCGACCGTGGACAGATCAAAGGCGCCTGGGTCGACGGTCCGCTGGCGCTCGACGTAGCCATTGACAAGGAAAGTGCAGAAATCAAGAAAGTGGGCGGACATGTTGCCGGTGATGCCGATTGTCTGGTGTTTCCGAACATTGAATCGGGCAATGTGTTTTATAAAGCAAACACAAAACTTGCCAATGGAGAACAAGGAGCCATCGTTGTCGGAGCCAAAGTTCCGGCAGTATTATCTTCGAGGGGCGACAGTACGAAAACGAAACTATATTCCATTGCACTGGCAGCATTAACCACCCGCTAGTCGCAGGAAACACAATATACATGGACCAACCGGAAGAAGTACGTATTTTAACGATCAACCCAGGATCAACCTCAACAAAATTCGCTGTTTTTGTAGGGACTGATCCTGTGTTTATTAAAACCATCAGGCACAGCAGTGAGGAGTTAGCGCCTTACGAAAAAATCACTGATCAGTTTCAGTTTCGCAAAGAGCTGATCCTGACTCAGCTGAAACAGGCCGATATCAATCTTAGCGAAATAAGGGCTGTTGTGGGCCGGGGAGGGTTGCTCAAACCAATTGAGTCGGGTGTGTATGCCGTGAATCAGGCCATGATGAACGACCTGCGCAATAGTCCGCTTGGCGAACATGCCAGCAACCTGGGTGGGTTGATTGCTTACGACATTGCATTGTCATTGCCTGACGCACAGGCGTTTATTGCCAATCCTGTTGTTGTCGATGAATTGGATGAAATTGCCCGAATTTCAGGACATCCGTTATTGCCCCGTATTTCGATCTTCCATGCGCTTAACCAGAAAGCCGTCGCACGACAGCATGCCAGGTCAATTATGCGGCGTTACGAAGATCTGAATCTAATTGTGGTGCACCTTGGTGGCGGAATCACCGTGGGTGCGCACAAACAAGGCAGGGTGGTTGATGTGAATCAGGGACTTGATGGCGATGGTCCTTTCTCACCCGAAAGAACCGGAAGTCTTCCGGTAGGAGAACTTGTAAGACTATGTTTTACAGGAAAGTACACCCAAAAGGAAATCCTTAAAATGATCAAGGGAGAAGGCGGATTGGTTGCCTATCTGGGCACCAACAGTGCCTATGAAGTGGAACAAAAGGTGCAACAAGGTGATAAATATGCCGAATTGATCTATAATGCGATGGCTTATCAGGTGGCAAAAGAAATCGGTGCCATGGCCACTGTGTTGAAGTTTCAGGTGGACGGCATCCTCATCACCGGTGGTATTGCCCACGACAAATACTTTGTAAATCAGGTCATCGAGCGGGTGCATAAAATTGCCCCGGTGCACGTTTATCCGGGAGAGGATGAATTAAAGGCATTGGCGATGAACGGATTACGTGTTCTTACAGGCGAAACCACCCCAAAAATATACGCCTGATCCCATACTCTTTGTCGCTGAATAAGCATCGCAATCAGCATCTTTTTTCAAGAAAAACGGGTATTCAACCCCAGTGCATGCAACTCTTTGGTTATCTAGGTTGTCAGGATAAATGTGTTTGAAAAATTTCAAAAATGATTAGGGTAAAAAAAAATCGCTAATTTTATCACGTTTTTCAATCAATCACATTTATTTAAACCTGATTTTCATGAAAAAAACCCTTACCATTTTATTGCTTGCCTTGTTGGCAATAACAGTAGTTGGTGTTAATTGGTTAATCGGCGACGACACAAAGTCGGAGCGTGATCGCAGAAATATGGTCGATACCAGAATTGACAACAATGGTTATTATCAGCGTATGGCCGAGAAAGGACTATATACCTTAAATCCGGAAGTAAAAGTGGCCCCGGCTGTTTTTACCGGAAGCAAGATTAAAGCCTTTTCTGTTGTTACTGAAGACTCTCCAGACGTACCGGTGACAGAAATTAACTCAACCCAAAGCGAAAACTCAGTTTTCGTAAACCCCAATGACCCTGAAAACGTCCTGAACTCAAACAACTCAACCCAAAACCCTGTTGGGAACTTATACGGTGCAAATGATTTTCATGCATTCGATGGTGGGTTAACCTGGGAAGGTCAGGTTGAAGGTGCCGGCGGATCCAATTCAGGTGACCCGGCGGTTGCTATTGGCCTGAACGGACGTTGGTATGTGAATTATATCTCAAATCCTGGCGGACAAGGGGTTGCATTCACTGATAACAATGGCCAGACATGGACAACAAAAACCATTGCTCCGAATCCGGGACAACTGGCCGACAAGAACCACTTCTGGATCGACAACAGCCTAACAAGCCCTTACGAAGGAAACCTGTATAACCTGTGGACTGATTTCGGCGGAACCAATGACCTGGAAATCGTTGCTTCGCGCTCAACCGATGACGGAAACACCTGGAGCACCCGTGTAAGCATCAGCAATGCTGTGAATGCCGGAAGTCATAACCAGGGTGTGAACATCAACAGTGGCCCTAATGGCGAAGTGTATGCCGCCTGGGCAATTTATGACGGATGGCCAACAGACGAATCAGCCATTGGGTTTGCCAAATCGCTCGATGGTGGTGCCACATGGCAGCCCGCAAGCCGGATCATTTCGAACATCCGTGGTATCAGAACATCTGAAACGGGCAAAAACATGCGCGTGAACTCATTCCCTGTAATGACTGTTGATATATCGAACGGACCCAATGCAGGAACCATTTATATTGTCTGGTCAAACATCGGAACACCTGGTGTGAATACTGCTGTCAGTACAGACGTATATATCATTAAATCAAGCGATCAGGGCGCTACCTGGTCAAGCCCGGTCAGGGTAAACCAGGATCCTTTCGGACAGGGAAAAGAACACTACCTGCCCTGGATTACCTGCGATCCTGAAAATGGAATCTTGAGTGCAATATTCTACGACGACCGCAATGTGACATCATCACAATGCGAAGTTTTCTGTGCCAACAGCGATGATGGCGGTGAAACCTGGGAAGACTTTAAGGTATCCGATGTAGCCTTTACTCCTTCACCGATTCCTGGTCTGGCTGGTGGATACATGGGCGACTACCTTGGAATTAGTGCCCGAGGAGGCAAGGTTTATCCGGTTTGGCCTGATAACCGCAGCGGACACATCATGAGCTATTGCTCACCTTACGAAACCAATCCGCTCAACCGACCGACGAACCTTGTAGGCGTTGTTGAATTTGAATCGGGTCAGACAAACCTCGACTGGACCTATGAGGCTGGTCCCGGATTCATTCACTTCAACCTGTATCGCGACAATGAAATTATCGCTGTTCCTACATCCAATACCTATATTGATCAGTTACCTGATTATGGTATGTATAGCTACAAGGTTACCGCAGTGTATGAAGGCGACCTCGAAAGCGGTGCCACAACAACCGGCGTTCAGTGGGGTGATGCACAAATAGCCTCTGATCCGCTCACCGTTTATCAGATGTTAATGCCCGACTCAACAGCAAGCCAATACCTGATCATCTCAAATGTTGGCCAATTGGAAATGAGTTATGATGTGCACTCACAGATCATCACGACAAAAGAGCAGAATGTATACTGCGATGCAGCCGGCGGTGGCGATGAATATATTTCACGTGTAACTTTTGGCGCCGTCGACAATGCTACTGCCAGCAACAGTTATGGTGATTATACCAGCATGGTTGAAAACGTGATGGGTGGTCAACCACTCGAAGTGGTCATTGAAAATGGCAATCCATATGCAGCCGACCAGGTCGGTGTTTGGGTCGACTGGGATCAGGATGGTGTATTTAACGATGAAGCTGTTGTTGTTTCAGGCACTCCCGGCATGGGACCTTACACAGCTTCAATTATCGCTCCATCGACAGCAAGCCCTGGCCTGACCCGAATGAGAATCAGGCTGACCTACACCGGCGAAGTTGCCCCTTGCGGAACAACAACTTATGGTGAAGTGGAAGATTATTCACTATATATTGTCAGCTGGTTAAGCTACAGCCCATCCTTTGGTGTGGTTGCTCCAGGCGAAACCGATACCATCACCCTTGGTTTTGATGCCAGAGACCTGGAAACCGGCGATTATTATGCCAACATCTTTATCAACAGCAACGACCCTGACAATGGTGAAGTGGTATTGCCCATTCATATGCGCGTAACCGACCTGCAGATTGTTTCTTATGCCGACACAACCAGTGTTTGCTTCGAAAATCCTGTGCAGCTTACCACTGAAGTAGCAGGTGGTTCAGGCGAATATACCTTTATGTGGAAAAACCAGGCCGAAGACATCATCTCGACAGAGCAAAACCCAATTATACTGCCCACAATGTCGGATGTGTTTACAGCCTATGCTTCTGATGGCATTGACACCATCGCTGCCGAAGGAATTGCAGTAACCGTTTACGATTTGCCTGTGGTTGATCTTGGCATTGATACCGAAATCTGCGGAGGCGAAACACAGTTGCTTAATGCCGGTAATGAAGGCGCAAGCTTCCTTTGGTCCACGGGTGAAACAACCCAGACCATCGTTGTCGATTCTGTTGGCTTTGGCTATGGCATTCGCGAAATTACTGTGGCCGTTACCAATTCAACCAATTGTGTGGCCATGGATACCGTAAAAGTTAATTTCCTCGATTGCACCAGCATCAACGAACAACTCAGCCTGAAAGTGGATGTTTATCCAAACCCGGGCAATGGCTTGTTTAACCTGCAACTGTCCGGTTCAACCGTACAGAAAGTCAATTTGACGGTTATGAACGCCGGTGGCAAGTTGGTTTATTCAGCCAATGCCATCCAGGTGAACGGAAACCAGAAAATTCAGATTGATTTAAGCCGTCAGCCTGCTGGTGTTTACAGCCTGATCATCGATGGCAAACAACGCATAAGCCGCAAACTAATCATTCAATAAACTCTAATCGAATTAATAATAACCAAAACTGAATCAAAAATGAAAAAAGTCGCTTTAGTTTTTTTGCTTGTACTGACAACAGTATTTGTCAGGGCACAGCAAATACCCCGTGAGATGGTGCTTGTTGAAATAGGAACAGGTACCTGGTGTACATATTGCCCCGGCGCTGCTATGGGTGCCGATGACCTGATCGAGAACGGCCACCCTGTGGCAATTATCGAAAACCACAATGGTGATCCTTATGCCAATGCATATTCCAATGCAAGAAATTCGTTCTACAACATTACCGGATACCCAACTGCTTATTTTGACGGAGGAAATGCATCTGTAGGTGGTAGCCATTCACAAAGCATGTACAGCACCTATCTGCCAAGGGTGAATGCCCGATTGGCCGTGCCAACTTCATTCAGAATCAACATTTTCGGCACAAATACCGGTAATGTGTACAATGTGAAGGTAAGGATTGAAAAAGTGGCCGACTACAGTGGCAGCATTGTTGTGCACCTTGCCCTTACCGAATCTGAAATTATGGTAAACTGGCAGGGCCAGGATCACCTGAATTTTGTAAATCGCCTGATGGTTCCAAATCAGAATGGTACACCAATTACGATTACAACCGGACAGACAATGGATGTTGACCTGACCTTTACCTTTAATAACAGCTGGGTAGCTGAACATTGCGAACTGGTTGCCTGGGCTCAGAACAACGCTACCAAAGAAGTCGTTCACAGCAACAAGGTTGCGCTGCTCGAACTCGATCCGGGTCAGCCTACTTTCCTGTCTGACTTTACATCAAACAAAACTGACCTGTGTCAGCCCGGAACAGTAAAATTCTACAACAACTCGATTGGTAATCCTACAAGTTTCGACTGGCAGTTCCCTGGCGGAAACCCGGCCACATCGAACCTCGAAAACCCGATTATCTACTACAGCGCTGTTGGCGAATATGACGTTACCCTGACCATTTCTGATGGAGTGAATTCATCAACTACCTCAAAAGAAAAATACATCGGCGTACACAATGCACCCGAAGTATTGTTTGGCGAAGTGCCTGTTCAGTGTATTTTCTGGGATCCTTATCAGTTAACCGAAGGCATTCCGGCTGGAGGAACCTACTCAGGAACTGGCGTAGTTGACGGCTATTTCGATCCAAGTGTTGCCGGCGCAGGTCAGCACACAATCACCTATGATTTTACTGATGAGTTTGGTTGCAGCAATTCTGCTACCCAGATGATCAGTGTGGATAATTGTACAGCAATCAAGGAACAGCTTGAAGGTGTTTCGGTTTCTTTATTCCCCAACCCAAGTAATGGTAAGTTCATTGTTGAACTCAACGGCAAAAACACCAACGGAATAAGCATGCGTGTTGTGAACAACCTGGGTAAGGTCGTTTTCGAAAACAACCAGATCAATGTTGTTGGCGATTATCACCAGGAAATTGACCTGAGTGGTATGGCCGAAGGCGTTTACTTCGTACAACTCGAATCAAACGGTAAAACCCTCAGCAAGAAAATTGTTGTAAGGTTCTAATCCAATTTTGATACTTTGCTAAAACCCGGTTTCGCAAGTGGCCGGGTTTTTGCTTTTTCCTGACGGCTGATGCTGCTTTGGGCGTGTTGTGAAATCGCTATCTTTGCAAAAAATTTGTTTATGAGTCTGATGTTGAGCGAACAGGAACAGGTGCGCCGGAATTCACTCCAGGAATTGTATCAGTTAGGCATTAACCCTTATCCTCCAGAGGCATATGAGGTCAATGTAACCACCGAAGAAATACACAATCACTTTGTTGCCGGGAGCGAAGCCTTCCAGGCTGTCAGTATTGCCGGACGTATCATGAGCCGCCGGATCATGGGTGCCGCCTCTTTTTGCGAACTGCAGGATGCCAGTGGACGCATCCAGTTGTACGTGAAACGGGATGATATTTGTCCTGGCGAAGATAAGACCTTGTATAATACCGTTTTCAAACGCTTGCTCGACATCGGCGATATCATTGGTGTAACAGGCTATGTGTTTGTTACCCAGATGGGTGAAATTTCCATACACGTCACTTCAATGACCGTATTGAGCAAATCGCTGCGTCCGCTTCCGATCGTTAAGGAAAAGGATGGTCAGCTGTTTGACGCGTTTACCGATCCTGAGCAACGTTACCGCATGCGCTATGTGGACCTGATTGTGAACGAAGAAGTGAAGAAGACCTTCATCAAACGCACCCAGGTGATTAATGTGATGCGGAATTTCTTCAATGAAAAGGGATACCTCGAAGTAGAAACACCCATTTTGCAACCCATTCCGGGCGGTGCTGCAGCAAGGCCTTTTATCACCCACCACAACGCCCTCGATATCCCGTTGTACCTGCGCATTGCCAATGAACTTTACTTAAAACGACTGATTGTCGGCGGTTTCGATGGGGTGTATGAATTTTCCCGAGACTTCCGCAACGAAGGCATGGACCGCACACACAATCCCGAATTTACCGTCATGGAGATTTATGTGGCGTATAAGGACTACCTCTGGATGATGGACTTCACCGAAGCCATGCTTGAACGGGTTGTGAACGAGGTCAATGGCAACAGCATTACCGTAATTGATGGCAAAGAGATCAATTTCAATCGCCCATTCAAACGCATCTCCATCCTGGACGCCATCAAAGAGCACACAGGCTTCGATGTGAATGGCATGAATGAGCAACAGCTGATGGAAGTGTGCAAAAAACTGGGTATTGAGACTGACGATACCATGGGTAAAGGCAAGTTGATCGATGAAATTTTTGGTGAAAAATGTGAGCACAAGTATATTCAACCCACCTTTATTACCGATTATCCGGTGGAAATGTCGCCATTGTGCAAAAGACACCGTGCAAATCCAGAATTAACTGAAAGGTTTGAGTTGATGATTAACGGAAAGGAAATTGCCAATGCCTACACCGAACTGAACGACCCGATTGACCAGCGGAAACGCTTCGAAGAGCAAATGAAACTTTCTGAAAGAGGCGATAATGAAGCGATGTTTATTGACCAGGATTTTCTGCGGTCACTTGAATATGGCATGCCGCCGACCTCAGGCATGGGCATTGGTATCGACAGGCTGATCATGCTGCTGACAGGGCAGTCTTCAATACAGGATGTGTTGTTTTTTCCACAAATGCGGCCAGAAAAAATCAGAAAAACAGCTTCTGCCGACGACTTTATACAGTTGGGTATACCGGCCGAATGGGCTGAACATATGGTTGCCGCCGGATATCCGACCATTGACGTGCTGAAAGCCGAAAAGCCTGGCGTGCTGCAGCAAAAGCTCAACGGCTATCGGAAAAAGCAAAAACTCGAAATCGCTGCAGTGCAGCTCGATCAGGCCGAAAGCTGGATTGCCGGCTGAACACTGACCAGCTTTACTGGGCTTGTTTCCGGACCATAAGCAGTGTATTTTGCTTTGGTTAATCATTGCTTACAATGTCGTTTGATTTAGTGAGCTAGGTGCACCCGGACAACGCTGCTGGTAGTTGTATTTAACCAGTTATCCGATTGTGTATTGAAAATGAGCAAAATAAATTCAAGGTTGCAAACATTCCCTTGTTTATAAACTGTTGTAAACTGGCGAAAACGTCTCCATGGAATGATGTAAATTAGCCGGGAGACTATCACTCCAACTTCTGATTATCATGTTTAAATTCACCACCAGCCTGTTTCATGTGCTTGCCCTTAGCTTGTTATGTCTTGTTTTCGCCATACCAAACGTCCAGGCACAGGCAATAAGCTCAACAACCACTGGCGAAGGAGGTAAGTGGCGCATTGGGCTGGGAGTAGGGCCTTCATTGTTTTTTGGTGATGTGAAGCAATACCCGTATTACCCGGTTACCAATTTTGAAAATGAGTGGCGCATTGGTGGGAACGTCCTACTCGAGCGCGAGCTTTCGCCTGCAGTCAGCCTCAGGGGCCAGGGCCTTTATGCACAGATGGCAGGAACCCGGCGTCCGTGGAACGTGTATTTCACCTCCGACCTGATCGAATTTAACCTGAATGCCACGATAAACCTCAATAACCTTTTCGGACACAAGCGCAACGACCGCATGATCAATTTTAAGGTGCTTTTTGGCATGGGAATGGCGAATTATAACACTACACTTTATCAGCTGGGAAGCAACAAAGTGCTGGCAAAACGCGGTTTCGGAAATGGCTCCGGCATCGGTGGCCGCACCCTCGAAGGCATCGTACTTGGTGGTTTTGGTGTCGATGTCAGGCTTAATGAGCATTGGTCAGTAAACCTCGAAACGGCAAACAGGATGATTGGCGATGACCTGTTTGATACCTGGAAAAGTAGTTTCCCATTCGATGTGTACAACCAGACCTATATTGGTATTGCTTACCGCTTTGGCCGCTCTTCCTCACGGGTTGGCCGCCTGGCTCCTGAAGATGATGCGCCCGTGAAACCTGTGGTTGAAAGACAAGAGGTACAACATAAGGAAAACCTGGATGTGCTTGAACTTGATTTCAGGGTGTTTCCGGCACAGCCCGATAGCCAGATTGTAAAGAAAGACCTGGCACCAGTTGAAAAGGAAAAGGCTGAAATTGTGCCGGTAATCATACCGGAAAAACCCGCACAGCAAACTGCCAGTGTTGAATACCGCGTGCAGATAAGGGCAAAGTTTGGTAACCAGGTTTCAGTTGCTGAACTGTCCAGGAAATACAAAATACCGGCTGATGAAATCAGGGAAAACCAGCACAATGGCTTTTACATTTACACTGTCGGTGCATTCTCTACATACCAGGAAGCCGCCGATAAGCGCAATAACGTGCGCAATGTGAACGGGGTTTTCGACGCTTTTGTGGTGGCATTTAAAGATGGAAGCCGCCTCGATAAACTACCTTAGCTGCCATTTGTGGTAAATTAATTAATATTGTAGTCGGATTTTATGAAAAACCTTCGACGCACAAGCTATGAATGATGAATTCGATTATAACGAAGAAAGGGACGATCTTCCCAGAAAGACGCTGATCTGGATTATTGTCATTGCGGCAGGACTTGCCCTCTACCTGTCCCAGATTCTTGTGTAAAAAGGCGACTCCTTTACCCATCCTGCACCAAAATATCATTTACAGCTTCACGATTCTTCCTGTGATCACCTGACCAGGTGTCGAAATACGGTACATATATAATCCCGGTGCTAATTCCCGTCCAAAGTCGTCTTCACAGTTGAAACGGATCTCATTTGCACCCTTTGCGACAGCAACTTCAACAGCTGCTTTTATTTGTTTCCCGTTGATATTAAAGAGTGTGATGTTCAGCTTCCCGCCCTCGACCGACTGAATCACAAACACCATTTCATCCGTTACCGGATTCGGATATACCGCTAATTGGCGAATGGGTTCTATTGGCTTTATGCCCTCGATCAGGCTGCTGTTGATTTCTAAATGGACCACGAAAGCGCCCATATTTGTCTGAATATCAACCGAATCATGGATCATGTATTTTTCATCATCAATGTACTGAACAGGAATATTCAACTCAACGAGAACTTCAAGCGAATCCCCTGCAGGCAATGTATAAGGAAAATCAGGTGGACTTGGTAGCCAGGCATGCATAGGGTCTGTAGTCATTGATTCGATGACCGCAGCATCGTTGCTGTGATTGATAATTTTAAAAGTGTTGGTCAGATTATCAATATAATAAAGGGTATCAGGAGTAACTTCGAGTCCGTTTTGGGTTTGTGGTCCCACTACAAACATATGGGGATCAGCGGCACCCATAAATGGATGCGAGGCATGACGCTCAGTTGAATCGACACCAGTCAGGTAATAGTATACCGTGTCACCTTCGGCATAATTTAATATATACGTTTCGTAGTTTTCACCACTTTCATGCATGAGCTGCCTTTGCTGGTATGCACCGTTGTTTATCCGGTAGTGCAGGAGCAATGAATCCTGATAGAGGCCTTCGCCGGCATAAGCCACCACACGGGCGTCAATAGCCGTTGAATCGCTCCAGGCAAGGGTATTCTGGTATGGTCTGTGGTCGATAAACAGCATGCCGATGTCAGCAACTCCGATGGCGCGACAGTGCAACGCATCGGTATTGTACCAGCCATTGTAATAAACACCAATGATCTCGTAGCCCGGCATGGCAGCTTCATACACCGCCAGTGCCTGGTTGTCGTACTGACTCCCGGTAATGGGAACGAAAACCTTGTTGTTTAAAATCAGTGAGTTTGTGTAGGGGGTGTTTGGCGGTGTCCCGGGAGTAAACACCCGGTAAACGTGATAAGGATACCCGTAAGAACAGTTTTCTGTGGCAAAATAGTTTGCAATGGCCTCGTAATCACCATATCTGTAGTCAGATTGCGGCACCTGCCCAATGAGGATTTTATCCGGAGCGAGGTATTTGCCCCAACAGTCAATGTGTTTGATGTAGTCGTCGAGTGGGTCTGCGGTAATATCATATTGACTCAGCCCCAGATATGCTTCCGCTTTTTGTTGAATTTGCGCGTGCGTGAGGTTGGTGTTTTCATCATACACCAGGTCGGTTGAGGCGCCCATTCCCAAGCCATCCACCATTATGTTTCCACCAGTGTGCAGCATATTCATGCCATACAATGAGATACCCAACAGCTCTGCAACAGCCACCGGAACCTCATCATCGCCGGGGCGAGGCCTGTTGTATGGGAAATCGCAAATCCCCGGCTGGTTATTGCCGTCAAACACAAACCATGGGCCGTAATCCCTGGTCCAATAGGTGTCGCTGCCGTTATAGGGAGTAATCAGAAAACTGCAATTCGCCGTATTGACGTTATTGTTCTGGTATAGTTGAAGGGCTTCATTCGCCAGACTTTCGCTGGTTACCCTGGTGATCACTTCAATGTCCTGCGACATTTCAGCAATCAGTGTGTAAGGAATGCCCAGCGGATAACGTATCAGAACAGCCTGCATGGGTTCGAACTCAGCGACCATTCTCACCGGTCCAACAGGTGGAGCCGTTTCCACAAAATCAACGCCAGTGAGCACAGGCATATGCATCTCTTCCTCAGAGAGGTAATGCAACTTTCGGTAATCCGGTTTTCGTTCATTGTTGTCCTGACCCATCATATGGGTATAAGACAGCGATAAAAGGGCGATGAGTATACACAATTTTTTCATAAGATGTCCGTTTTGCTGATGCCCTGGTTGTTTGGGTATGCAACACAAAGGTAATCAATCAGTGAATTGACCCATCATTTTTATAGTATCTTTGCCCCTGCATTAATTAATAAATTCTTGAATTATGATGCTTTCAATATTGCTTGGAGTAGTAGGCGGATGGCAGGTTCTGGTCATCGTTTTGGTTGTCTTGTTGCTTTTCGGTGGCAGGAAAATTCCGGAATTGATGAAAGGAATCGGTCAGGGTGTGAAGGAATTTAAAGATGGAATCAGCGGAGAAGCACAGAACAAAGAAACGAAAGATAAAGACGCCACAAAATAGGAAATACCTGATTGGCAAGTCGTTGCTTGTTTTTGTTTTTCTTCTCTGTACGCATACAATCTGCCGGTTTATCGGCGGTTATGATGAGATTTGGCCTGGTTTATTAACTTTTAACTGTTAATTGAATCTCGCCTATGGGTTGTTTGGGTAATTCAATTCAATTATTTTTGCCTCAGGCATAAACTTTTTAGCATAGATGAAATTTAAAATCTTTCTTTTACAATCAGTTATACTGTTTTTTTCGATAACCGCCTATGCACAATCTGAAGTAGAAGAAGTTTTACCTGATTCAACTTTTCTTGAAGAGGACAGCCTGAATGCTGCCGAGCCTGACACCTCTTTGTTTAGCCTGCAAAGCGGCCTCATCTCCACCGATGATTCACCCATTGTTAAAATGCTCGACAGCTTATACCGCATCAGGTATTTCGACAATAACCAATGGATCAGTGATTCATCAAACTGGAACAAATACGGTTACGACCCGGCCTTTGTGCCCGGTTTTTCCGACTCAGTGTATGCCAGCCGCATTGCTGCGCTTAAACTAGAAACCCCCATCAATCTGGTGTATAACCAGCACGTTAAGTCTTTTATTGAGTTGTATGCCATCAGAAAAAGAGGACTCACGAGCAGAATTCTTGGTTTGTCCTATGTGTATTTCCCGATGTTTGAAGAAATGCTCGATAAATACGACATACCACTCGAGTTGAAGTACCTTGCCGTAATTGAATCAGCCTTAAATCCGACTGCCGGTTCGCGTGCCGGGGCCAAAGGAATGTGGCAGTTTATGTATGGCACAGGAAAGGTGTATAACCTGAAAGTGACTTCTCTTGTCGATGATCGGTTTGATCCTTACAAATCGACCGTTGCAGCCTGTGAACATCTGAGCGACCTCTACGATATTTACCAGGACTGGTTTCTGGTGCTGGCAGCGTATAATTCCGGCGCCGGCAATGTGAACAGGGCGATCCGCCGTGCAGGAGGTGTAAAGGATTATTGGGCAATCTGGCCCTACCTTCCGCGCGAAACCCGGGGTTATGTACCGGCCTTCATCGCGGTAAATTATGTGATGAACTATCCCACTGAACACAACCTTTATCCATTTCATCCGGGAATTATGATGAGCGGGACTGATACAGTGACAGTGAATGACTTGCTTTCATTTGACCAACTGAACGAAATGCTCGGAATACCCATGGAAGACCTGCGGTTCTTTAATCCGCAGTTTAAGAAAGACATCATACCTGCAAGCCCTGAAAATCCGTATGTTATCCGCATACCTTCTGATTTTATTGGCCCTTTCCTGAACAACGAAACAGCAATTTATGCCTTCAAGACCCAAAAGGGTGTTGAAAAAGCTAAGCTGGCTGAAGAGGTGAAAAAAGTAAGCGACCGCAGTATCCATGTGGTAAAGAGAGGGGAAAACCTTGGCCTTATCGCCCGCAAGTACAGGGTTAGCGTGAGTCAGCTCATGGCCTGGAATGGGATGAAGAAAAACCTGATTCATCCGGGTCAGAACCTTGTGGTTTTCAGCTCAGGAAGCCCTGCCACGGTGTCGGGCGAAACACCCGTAAAAAGGTCAAACACTTCGAAGTACCATACCGTAAAAAATGGAGAAACGCTTGGGAAGATTGCAACGGACTACAGCTGCTCTGTGACCGACCTCAGGGAGTGGAATAACCTGTCCGGAACAATGATTCACGTTGGACAGAAATTACGCGTCTACCCTGTTGAATCGAACAGTACTGCACAGAAAGGCGAAGTGAACGGCAAATACATCTACCATACCGTCAGATCGGGAGACACCCTCTGGGATATTGCCCGCCAGTATGACGGAGTTACCGTTGAGCAAATTAAACGACTCAATAACCTCAGCAACAAGTCGAAAATCATGCCCGGACAAAAGCTTAAAATTGCTTCTGTTGGCTAATTCCCTTGAGGGGGTTCCGAAGGTTGAGCGTTGTATTTATTAACCTAAGGCATCAATGATGAAACATTTTCTGATGAATTTAATGGCTGCATCGCTGCTGCTGGTCCTGGTATCGGCCTGCGAATCAGAGCCACGGACACCAAGGTCCATCGGAACAACATCCGAAATTCTGGTAGTGACGCAAACAAATGCACAATGGGATGGTAAAATAGGGGATGCCCTCAGGGCATATTTTGGCCAGGCGCAATATGGCCTGCCACAGGAAGAACCCATTTACAGAGTGGCCCATATTCAGGTTGGAAACCTGTCGGAAATGTTTAAAAAACACCGCAACATCCTACTTGTCGAAGTGGTTGCCAGCCAGAAAGAGGCCTTGGTTGAAACCCGTACTGACCTGTGGTCGAAACCACAGCGGGTCATCAAAATACAGACTTCCTCCGATTCGCTTTGGGTAGCCACATTTAATGAACATGCCGAAAGCCTGAAGTTGTTGTATGACCGCACAGAACGTGAGCGGCTGCTGAATATTTTCGGACCTACCGCAAAATTGGATATTGTAAATGCCATTAAAGAACAAATGGGTGTCAGCATGGTTGTTCCCGAGGGCTTTATGGTGGCCAAAGCGGCACCCGGCTTTATGTGGCTAAGACGCGAGACTCCCGAAAATGGCATGGGCATCCTGATCTGGACAATGCCTTACCGCGACACCCTGCAATTAAGCGAGAACAGGCTGATTTATACCCGCGATTCAATTGTAAGTCTGTATATACCAGGCCCATCGCCAGGTTCATTCATGACAACCGACAAGGAATTTATTACCCCGCGCATCAGCAGGGTGAATTATTTTGTGAACGATTTTGCTGTTGAAAACCGTGGTGTTTGGAAACTGGTGGGTGATTTTATGGCCGGACCTTACCTCTCGTATACCGTCATCGATCAAAAACATGGAAGACTGCTCACTGTCGAAGGATATGTGTACGCCCCGAATAAGGATAAACGCGACCTGCTGCGACAACTCGAAGCCATCCTGTTTAGCCTGAACCTGAATCCCTGAAATGTGTTGAAGCAGTGAAATTGCCACCAATGAGACAGGCAAATATTCCTGGCGGTTTATTTTTCCTTTTTATAGGTAATGGTGATTGTCCCTAGCGGCGTTGAAGACGAGGTTACGATGGTCTTGTCAACATAATGGCCTAACTCGTTCATCGAAACGCCCGCATCGTCGAAACGGTAATTAATCAGCCCGGTTTTTTCATCCATTACCCAAAAGGCCTTATAGGTATTTTCACCCGTCATAATGTTGAGTACAGTGTCGTTGACGAAATTCAGATAGGTTTGTTTTTCGCGTTCTGCAACCTGTTTCAGCATTTCGGGTGACGACATCTGCTCGTCAAAATCAATCTTTACATCAGCAGCTTTCCAGGTGCCAATCATTTTATTTGCGCTGCCTGAATTGCAGCTATATGCGATAATTACCATCATTACCAGGCCGATGACTGAGCGGGAAAAACGTTTCATGCGATATTTTTTTTGCACAAATTTACACATTTGCTTGACATATACGAACAGTTGATTATCTTTGCCGCGTGGTTAAACCAAATGGTTAAATCACGTGGTTAAAAATCGGAATGACAACAGAAGAATCCATACTCAAGGCGGCACGTAAGGTGTTTCAGCGCAAAGGACTCGAAGGGGCGCGGATGCAGGAAATTGCAGATGAGGCCGGTATCAACAAAGCCTTGCTGCATTATTACTTTCGCAGTAAAGAAAATCTCTTTGAAAAAATCTTTTCTGAAGCGTTCGAAAAAATGCTTCCTGCAGTATCTGGCTATCTGAGCGAAGCCACCAATTTGCGGCAGTTTGTTGTGTTTTTTATTGAAAAATATTTTGAGCTGATCTCCGAAATGCCCTATGCGCCTCAATTCATCTTGCAGGAAATCAACAGAAACCCAAACCTCATTGCTAACCTGACCGGCAAATTTGGTTTACCGGTTGAGCTGGTCAAAGAACTGATAAAACGTGAAGCAGATGCCGGCCTGATTGTTCCCATAAGGCCTGAGCACCTGATGATTAATATCATTTCGATGATCATTTTCCCTTTCGCGGCAAAACCCATCATCATGACTGTCCTTTTTAAAAACAAGCAGCAGGCTTACGATGAATTTTTAAATCAACGACAGGCAGTCATTGCCGATTTTGTGCTGGCTGCCATCACCATAAAAAAATGCGTTCAATGATAAAAAACCTGATCATTTTAATTGCCCTGCTGATCACCATTCCAGTGGCTGAAGCCCAGCAAAGCCCTCCACGGATACTCGCAATGGATCAGCTGATTGACAGCGCCATGATGCATTTCCCCATCAGTGAGAAAAAGGCACTTATTCAGCAGTCACGCGACATGAAGGTTGAAAACATCCGCTCCACCTACCTCCCGTCAGCCTTGTTAAACGGCCAGGCTTCATACCAGTCGGATGTGACCAAAATTAATGTACCCATCCCGGGTTTTAGTGCCCCGCAGATTGCCAAGGATTGGTATAAGCTGAACCTCGACATCAGCCAGATGATTTACGATGGGGGCTACACCCGTGTCATGAGCGAGGTTGAACAAAAAGACATGCGTATGCAAACAACTGAAGTTGAGCAGGCAGAACAGGAATGGCGCGACAAGGTGGCCAAACTGTATTTCAGGGCACTCACCTTTGGCGAACAAATGAAGGTAATCAGGCTGTTAATGAACAACCTGGATTTAACCGTCACGCAACTGGCTTCATCACTAAAATCAGGCGTGGTGCTGCAGTCAGACGTTGATGCAGTAAAGGCCGAAAAATTGAACTATCAGCAGCAGCAAGCTGAGTTAAGCGCCGGATATACAGCAACTCTTTCGATGTTGTCGGTCTTCTGCGGATTTTCCATCACTGGGGAAGACAGCCTGCTTGTGCCTGAATTTGCCGGATACGAATCGGTGTATGCGAACCACCGCAAGGAAGACGAATATTTTGTGCTGGCTACCGATAAGCTGAGCAGTATCCGCAAGCTTGAAACAGTGAACCGCAGGCCCAAAATTAGTGCTTTTGGCCAATATGGCTATGGTCGTCCGGGATACAATATGCTTGACGATGGTTTCAGTGATTACTATATGGTAGGACTGCGCCTGAATTATAAAATCTGGGACTGGAAAAATGCGCAACGCAACAGGCAGCTGATCGATATTCAGCAATCAATGTTAGCCCTTGGCCGGGAGCAATACCAGCAGCAGCATAAGGCTTCATGGGAAGCTCAGGTAGCTGAAATCGACAAATTTGACCTGCTTATTCAATACGACAACCAAATCCTTTCATTGCAGAAATCAGTCATCGAAACGGCCTATTCGCGCATGAAAAATGGAATGATTACCACCACTGCATACCTGATCGAACTAAATAAACATGCCAAATCGCTTCTCGATCTGGAAACGCATAAAATCAGACAAATCAATGCCAGGTACGACCTGAAGTATATAACCGGAAATCATGAATAAAATGAAAATAGCAAAGAATCTAGGTTTGTTTATTGGCTTGATAGCCCTGCTGACTTCCTGCAAAAATAAAAACGGTCAGGCCGATGCCTACGGTAATTTCGAGGCAGTTGAAATCGTTGTTTCCTCGTTGGCCAGTGGCCAGCTTGTCGATTTTCAACCCGTTGAAGGCGATCAGCTTGCCGCAGGCCAGGTTGTCGGGCTTGTTGATACCACTGATCTGGCGCTACGCATCAGTCAGCTGAAGGCACAACAGGCAGCTGTTTTATCGCGGCTCGAATCAGTCAGGGCACAGAAACAGGTTCAGCAGCAGCAGCTTGCCAATGCCCGCACCGACAAGAACCGGATTATCAGCCTGTTTAACGACGGCGCAGCAACGGCAAAGCAGAAAGACGATATTGAAGGTGCCGTAGCCCTCATCGAGAAGCAGATTTCGGCCACTGAGGCCCAAATTGGTAGTATTGTTGGCGAAGCTGAAGCCCTCGGAAAGCAAGTGGATCAGGTCAGGGAGTCGATCAGGAAAAGTGCGGTCATCAACCCCGTAAAAGGCACTGTACTGACCAAATATGTCAATATGGGAGAGGTAGTTGTGTTTGGAAAAGCGCTTTACAAACTTGCCGATTTGTCGAGCCTTGAACTTAAAGTGTATATTAGCGGCCGGCAACTATCAGGTTTTGTCCTCGGACAGCCCGTAAAAGTATACATTGATCAACAAAAAGACCAGGAGCCTGCCTTGTTGGATGGCACAGTCAGCTGGATTTCACCATCGGCTGAATTTACGCCAAAGACAATTCAAACCCGGGAAGAACGTGTTGATCTGGTGTATGCAATGAAGGTGAGGGTTAAAAACGACGGACGACTCAAGATAGGCATGCCGGGTGAAATAAATCGTATTCAATAAACAAAAAAACAACAACATGAAAATTAAATCGATTTTGCTTCTGGTAAGTGTTTTGTTCCTTTTTCCTTTTAGCCAAACCCAGGCTCAGCGCAAGGCAGATGATGTGTTGGGAATATGGCTCAACCAGGACAAGGATGCACATGTGGAAATGTTTAAACGCGATGGAAAGATCTATGGCAAGCTCGTTTGGTTGAAGTTTCCAATCGATGAAGAAACCAACAAAGCCAAGCTGGACAAGAAAAATCCGGACGATAAGCTGAAAAGCAGGCCCGTGTTCGGCCTTGAAATCCTGACCGGATTTACATTTGATGGTGAAGACGAGTGGAGCGGAGGCGAAATTTACGATCCCAAAAGCGGCAAAACCTATAGCTGTTATATGGTTTTCGATGACAATGGTGTGCTGAAAATCAGGGGGTATATCGGAATCTCTATCATTGGCCGCACCACTTACTGGACACGCGTGAAATAAGCCACTGGAATGAATCAGGTAGCAGTTGACATGCGTGAAATCAGGAAGTCCTACAATGGAACAAGGGCACTGAATGATATCAGCGTACACATACATCAGGGTGAGTTATTTGGGTTTATCGGTCCCGATGGGGCCGGTAAATCCACCTTGTTTCACATCCTGACCACCTTGTTGCTGCCCGATGCCGGAACAGCGCTTGTGGGTGGCTTTGATACGGTTCGCGAATACGGTAAAATAAGGCGTATTGTTGGTTATATGCCCGGTCGATTCTCACTGTATCAGGACCTTACAGTGGAAGAAAACCTGAAGTTTTTTGCTGGGATTTTCAAAACCACCATCGCTGAAAACTACCACCTGATCAAAGATATCTACGGACAGATCGAACCTTTCAAAAACCGCAGGGCAGGCCAGCTTTCGGGAGGAATGAAACAGAAACTGGCTTTGTCGTGCGCACTGGTGCACAAGCCCGAAATTTTGTTTCTCGATGAACCCACAACAGGTGTTGATGCCGTGAGCCGGAAGGAATTCTGGGAAATGCTGCAGCGGCTCAAAGCCCAGGGAATCACCATCATTGTTTCTACGCCTTATATGGATGAAGCTGCCCTTTGCGACCGTGTTGCACTTATGCAAAAGGGCGATTTTATGGCAATTAATACTCCTGAAGTCATTGTTGCAAATTTTGGATACCGGCTTTTTGCCGTCAAATCGGCGCTAATGTACCCCTTGCCGGCTGCCCTCGAAGCCATGCCTGACACAAAAGCAGTGTATCGCTTTGGCGATGCGGTGCATTACCTCAATACTCATGAGGATAAAAGTGCCGAAGATATCATCCGTCACCTCCAGGTGCATGGTCACAATGAAGTTACTGTGAATCAGGTAAACCCAACAATCGAAGACTGCTTCATGCTGTTAATGAAAAAGGAAGAAACGGCCGATGCAAACACCTGATCTCATCAAACAGAATGAACCTAACCATGTGATCGAAGTCAATAACATGGTGAAAAAATTCGGTGATTTTGTAGCCAACGATAAGCTGAGTTTTTTTGTCAGACAGGGCGAGATATTTGGATTTCTGGGCGCCAATGGTGCCGGAAAAACAACCGCCATGAAAATCCTGTGCGGACTTTCGGCGCCCACATCAGGCGAAATCAATGTGGCCGGATTTGATGTGTACAGGCAAACCGATCTGATCAAAAAGAACATCGGGTATATGAGTCAGAAGTTTTCACTTTACGAAGACCTTACTATTCGTGAGAATTTCAGGTTTTATGGTGGTATCTATGGCCTAAAAAATGCTGAAATAAAAGAACGGATCGCCTATTTGCTCAACAGACTTGGCTTGATGCATGCAGCCGACAAGGTGCTCAAGGAAATCCCGTTGGGATGGAAACAAAAACTGGCCTTTTCAGTAGCCATTATGCACCGTCCGAAAATCGTGTTCCTTGATGAACCTACGGGTGGTGTGGACCCTGTGACAAGGCGTCAGTTTTGGGAATTGATTTATGAGGCAGCCAACGACGGCCTTACTGTGTTTGTCACCACGCATTATATGGATGAAGCCGAATATTGCGAGCGGGTAAGCATTATGGTTGATGGCCGAATCGAAGCCCTCGACACGCCGGCCAGGCTAAGGGAAAAATACCAGGCTGCAAGCATGAATGAGGTGTTTCTGAAGCTGGCACGCATTAAAAAAAGTGAGTCATGAAGGGATTTGTCTTAAAGGAGTTTCTGCACATTTTTCGTGATCGCCGCACCATGCTTATCCTGTTTGGTATGCCCATTGTCCAGGTGTTGTTGTTTGGCTTTGCCATCACCAATGAAATCAACAATGCGCAGATTGCCATCCTCGATGAGTCGAAAGACGAAATGACACTTGCAATTACCGATAAAATTCTCTCTTCAGGATATTTTCACCTTGCTTCGGTGCTCACCGACAGGAATCAGATCGAACCGGCTTTCAGGGAAGGCGTGATCAAGGAAGTGGTGATTTTCGAACCTAACTTTTCACAACGCTTTGGGAAAGAAAATCAGGCCCATATGCAAATTATCACCGATGCCTCAGATCCCAATACAGCCAACCTGCTTTACAATTACACCAATGCCATCATCCGCGACTACACATCCAAAAGCACCCAGCTTGCCACACCTCCCATACAGATTGGCATTGAAACAACCATGCTGTATAATCCCGAACTCAAGGGTGTGTTTATGTTCGTTCCGGGCACCATCACCATCCTGCTTATGCTGATTTCGGCCATGATGACCTCAATTTCCATTGCCCGTGAAAAGGAACTCGGAACACTTGAAGTGCTGCTGGTTTCGCCTCTGAAGCCCTGGCAGATAATCATCGGTAAAGTCATTCCCTATATCCTCCTCTCCTTCATCAACGCAGTGATCATCCTTGTGCTTGCCTACAGCGTTTTTGCCATGCCTGTCAGGGGGAGCCTTGTGTTGCTGCTGCTCGAAAGCATCCTGTTTATTGTGATGGCACTTTCGCTGGGCATTTTTATTTCCACAGTAAGTAAAACCCAACAACAGGCCATGATGCTGTCGATGTTTGTGCTTATGCTGCCCACAATTTTGTTGTCAGGCTTTATCTTTCCCATAGAAAACATGCCGCTTCCTTTGCAAATTATCAGCAACATCAACCCGAGCAGGTGGTTTATCATTATCATTAAAAACATCATGCTCAAGGGCCTGGGATTCGGATATTTCTGGAAAGAAACCCTTATACTGGTTGCGATGGCCTTGTTTTTTGTGGCAATGAGTGTAAAAAAATTCAATATCAGGTTAAGTAAATAAGACGGATGCGCACAATCAGGTTCATACTGCAAAAGGAATTTATCCAGATTTTCAGGGATAAATCGATGATTCCCATCATCTTTGTAATACCTGTTGTGCAGTTGTTGATTTTGTCCTTCACGGCCACCTTCGAAATCAAAAACACCCGGCTGATCATATGGGATCAGAGCAGGACCATCGATTCGCGCAGCCTGATCAGCAAATTTGACCGTTCACCGTTTTTCTCACTCGAAGCCTATGTCGAAACTTACGAGCAGGGCATTGAATGGTTGAAAAAGGGCAAAGCAGATCAGTTACTGATTCTTGATCCATCGTTTGCAACCGACCTTCAGATGGGTGAAAAAGGCAAGGTGATGCTTGTAACCGATGCCATTAACGGGAGCGCCGCCAGCCTGATGAATGCCTATGCCATGTCGATATTGACCGATTATAACAAGCAATTGCTGGTGGCAAAATATCCCCTGGCGAAAACGGCTGAACCGGTTGAGCTGAGAAGTTCTCATTGGTACAACCCTGAACTGGATTACAAAACCTATATGGTTCCAGGTATTCTGGTGCTGTTGGTCACCATCATCGGGATGTTTCTTTCGGGCATGAACATCGTGAAAGAAAAGGAGTTAGGAACAATCGAACAGATTAATGTGACCCCAATCAAGAAGTACCAGTTTATGATTGGCAAGCTCTTGCCTTTCTGGATCATTGCCCTTTTTGAACTGGCCATTGGTTTGGTTGTCGCCCGCCTGGTTTTCGGCATTCCAATTCTCGGAAGTGTACCATTGCTTTTCGGGGTTGCATCTGTTTACCTGCTGGTGATTCTGGGTTTTGGATTGTTAATCTCAACACTTACCGACACCATGCAGCAGGCCATGTTCATTTCCTGGTTTTTCATGGTCATCTTTATCCTGTTGAGTGGGTTGTTTACGCCGGTCGAAAGCATGCCTCAGTGGGCACAACAGCTCAACCTGATCAATCCGATTGCTTATTTTATCAGGATAAACAGGATGATTATGCTGAAGGGATCAGCGTTTGGTGATTTCGCGAACACCTTTTATGCCCTTGTGCTGTATGCGACGAGCATTTTAACGCTTGCAGTATGGCGCTACCGCAAGGTTTCATAAAGCCTGCATGGTAAAAGCCGTTTCAAAGACCACTTTCTTGTCATTATTTCTTAGGCCATGAACCTGTAAAACTGTTCCTGTAAGGTTTCCAACCAGTTCAATTTCGTCTCCCATGCTGCACTCCGACACAAAATGCATGCTGAAGTGATTGATTATGTTTTTCCTGATAAGGCTATCAGGCAGGGCATCGATCACCCATTCGAAATACCTGCTTGTGTTTGCATGCTGGTGCAGGTCAATCTCCGAATAGCCCACCCTGTGTGTGTCGAGGAACATTGTCTTTATCTCGCGGCTGGGCGTAAGTGCCTGAACCGGTGGTATCACATCCTCATGTGTGTGAGGCATGAATTGTTCAAGTAAACCTGTTTTTCTGGGTTTTCGGTCCTCGCGGCCGATAACCAGCCAGTCGGATGAAGCTGCTCCCAGGCGTTTGCCGGATTGGTCCTCAACAACAAATTCACGACTTGCAACAATACCCTTTAATTTTCCGGGCCATGTCCTGATGGTGATGTTTTCGTCCCAGCGGGGCCAGTCTGTGATCTGTATGTGTAGTTTGAACATCACCCAGATTGCATTGTGTCCGGCAAGATATTCAAAGCCAAAACCAAGTAAACCAGCATGCCTCCAGGCTGATTCCTGAAACAAACGGGTCAATGCACTTATTGAAAGCAGTCCTTTTGCATCGGTGTCCTGCCAGGTAATGCGATAGGTTTCGGAATGCACTTTACTGTTCATGGTCGCTATTGATCATGTTTCTGCTGGAATATGAAGGTTGTTGTCAGGTAGGGAAAGCGACACCATCAATGCTATTCGGATTTTATGGGCACAGTGATACAAAATACACTTCCCTGGGCTAACTCATGCTTAGTGTAGTTGCTGCTGACAGTGATGGTGCCCCCGATTAAATCGACAAACTCTTTTACCAGGATCAGTCCAAGACCAGTCCCCAATTCATTCTCTGTTCCTGGCCTGTTGATGTCAGAGTCGAGCCGGAACAGGTAATCAAGCTTATTGCCCGGAATGCCGATCCCGTTGTCACTCACGCAAATGGTGAGCCGGTCATCGGACAAACGACTGCTCACCCTGATTGTACCCTTGTTCGGTGTGAACTTGATTGAATTGTTGATCAGGTTTATCAGGATGCTGCTCATCAGGTGCCTGTCCGTATAGAGACTTGTGTCCTCAGGGATTTCGTTATGCAGTTCATGGTCTTTTTGCGATGCCCTCGATGAGAGAATCTCAAACACTTCATCGACCAGAAGCGACAGGTTAAACATTTCCGGATTGTTGTGAATAAGACCGCGTTGCGCGCGCGACCAGTCGAGCAGGTTGATCAGCAGGTTATAGGTGTTTTCACTGTTCTTTCGGATTGACTTCAGAATGCTGAGTTTTTCCTCTTCCGTAAGAGAGGTGTAATCATCCACAATGATGTTCAGCAGGCTCATCAGTGCATTGAATGGGCCACGAAGATCGTGCGAAATGATACTGAAAAACTTGTCCTTGGTTTGGTTCAGCTCAGTCAGTTTGATATTCTGCAAATCGATTTCGGCTTTTTGCTCCATGATTTCCTTGTTTTTCCTTAGGAGCTTCTTGTTTGATCGGTATTGGGTAACCAGGAACAAGATAAAGAATAAAATAGCGACAAAACTCAACATGATCAACCAGTTTTGTATGCTGATGATTTTATTGTTGAGCTCATTCTGTTTGCGTAAAACACGGTTTTCCGTATCTTTTTTGTCTGTTTTGTAAATCACTTCCAACTCCGAAATCCGGCTCAGGTTTCCCTGATTGAGGATGCTGTCCTGAAACTTACTCGCGATTTGGAAGTTCGCCAGAGCCTGCTTGAAATTTCCCCTTAGGCTATCGTTTTTGGCCATTGCAAAATGACAGTTTTTGAGCCACGACAATGAATTAACTGACCTTGCCAGTTCCATCGCCTGGGTGATATAATATTCAGCTGAATCGAGTGATCCGGTGGCGGAATAGGCACCTCCCAATGTGAGCAGCAATGCCGTTCTGACAATGGGAAGTTGTACATCGGGCAACAAGGCTTTGGCTTTGCGCAGGTAATCAAAAGCCAGGGCATATTTCTTTTTGTTGGAATAAGCAGTGCCGATATTGGTATAAAGGGTAACCAGCTGACTGTCCGGGCCATTTACACTGTTTTCCAGTCCAAGTAATCCATAATATATGGTACTGTCGTATTGGTTGTGTGAATTATAAAATCCGGCAATATTGCTATAGGTGTTACCCAATATGTCGATGCCTTTATATTGTTTATCGAGGGCAATGGCCTGAAGGTAATATTGAATCGGATTTGAACTGTTCGATAGCTTACTTTGAACAATTCCGAGGGCATTCAGGGTGTGAATGAGCCGCAGGGTATCATGCTTAGCAATTTGATAATCGAGCACTTTAAGGTAATATCCCATCGATATTTCATACATATCCAGCCGCGAATGCAATACACCAAGGTCGTAATAGGTTTTTGTAATTCCGCGCTGATTACCCAGTTCTTCATCTATTTGAAGCGAGTATTCAAGGTATTTTTTTGCGCTGTCATAGGCTCCCTGCATATTGAGCAAGGCCCCTAAATTATTGGCCGCCTGGGCTTTCTTGGGTTTGATTTCCGGGTCGTTTTCCAGGCTTAAGGTGTTGCGGAAACACACAGTAGCACTGTCGTATCTGTTCGAAAACCACTCTCTTACACCTTTAACGTTATAATATAGTGCCTTGTTAAAATTGTCATTCTGATGCAGCACAACCCGGGCTTCAGAGATGAATACCGAAGCAGAATCAATAAATTTTGGCATCATTGATTCAGCAAGCAACAGCTTTGCCCTGTTAATTTCTGTTTCATTTTGTCCTTGAATGATAATCCTGCTCAGGCTATCGATATAGCTTGATTGGGCATGCAGTGAAGGGGTCAAAAACAGTATGCTCAGAAGGTGAAAGAGGCGGAAAAATTTCATTGTTGAAGGAAATCAGTGAGGTCGTCCAAAGTTAAGAAAAAATTTGTGTCATGCGACCAATAGTAATAAAAAAACTGCTACCGGAAAAGGAAGCAGTTTTTTTAACATTACAGGGTGTTTACAGGCCAAAAACGTCAGAACAAACGTCGGCCGGCAATTCATAATTAATGTATTCGTAAGATGCCTGGGTAACCACAAAGGGTTCATAATAATAGGAACCATTGTAATAAATAAACACATAATATGTTGCCCCGATTTCTACACCGCAAATTTCAGCATATCCATTGGTCATTGAGGCATACCGCCAGTTCCAGTCGCCTTCTTTATGAAACCACACACTGAAACTGGGCCTGATAATGACATCAGGCTGGCTGGCACAATAGGCCGAGATATCGGCAGTTACAGTGGTTGTTTGCGGGTCAATATTGGCGTGCAGGATCACGGTTACAGGTGTTGATGAACACAGGTTTTCGATATAGGTCGGCTGAGAGCCCGGATCGATGGTAATGGCCGGCGAATAGGATGCATCCCATTCAATGTATACCGGAAGGTTTGCAGGTGCATAGAAGGTGTATACCGGATCAGATCCGCATACCCAAAAATACACATACTTGATGATCGCATTGTCTGACTGGCGTTTCATGACACCATACATGGGGAAACAATCGCAAACGGGATTGTCAAGCTCAAAATGAAATTCAGCGCCGTAAGTACAATATTCGGTCCAGAACCAGTCAAAATTGAAGTAGGAGAGGTGCGCCAGCTGGGCGGTCATCTGTAAGTTACCACCAATGCTGACAATGGTAGTGCCATCTTCTTCTGACCACATTCCTGTGGCTTCATCGAAACTCCAGACAGGAACTGCATCACCTGCCAAAATATTCCGTTGCGCCTCAGGATTGTAGGTGAGCGGACTGACAACAGAAACAAGTTCGAGTGTGCCATTTTCAATTGTTTTGGCTTGACGGCCTGCAGCATCCCTGATTTCGATTGAAACAAATCCGGCCGAGAAAAACATGCCGTCGCTGTTTGTGCCATCAGCCCTGGTGACATTGCTCATTGCCCCGCCGGGGAATGCCGCCATTGCTTCATCTACCGTATTGTCGAAATGGGCCATGAGCACATTGAGCGATCCTTCGAGTGGATTACCGTCGGCATCCCTTAAAACCACTCCTGCAGGCAATGTGAGCGCGGCTTTGCTCCCCGGGGTGCTCACTGTGACAGTCTCCTGAACCGAACCGCCCACAACATTGCCTACGCCGTCCTGTTTGCCTACAGTAACGCCGGCTGGCGGGTTCTCAATATCGACCATATTGATACGGACGAAGTTTTTGCCTGGAGCTGAAATGCTCACATGCTGGCTTGTTGCCAGATATCCATCAAGGCTGGCTACAACATTAAATGCCACTGGTCTCATGGCAGTCGGAGCATATTGGTTATCCGGTACGATGGCCAAACCAAGCATCCCCCTTTGGGTGCTATATTGTTGGTTTGCAGGTTGCATCCCGGTGGCATCGATAATGCCGCCTTTATCACTGCCTGTGACGGTTATACGGACATTTTTGTCACCTTCGCGGCCAATTAATTCGCCGGTCTTGGCATCATACAGGCTCACATCAATGGTGGTTTTGATGAGGTTGTAGTCAATAATGAGTTTAGCACCATCAGTGGCATTGGTAAGCTTTTTACATGATAGCCCGGTAAACACGGCCGTTAACATGAAAACGGCCAGCACGGAATAAATTGTTATTTTATTGGTTTTCATATGTGTCAGTTAAAGGATGATTAAAATATACGAAATGATAGCTGAGCAGCAACCATCGGATAAATCGTCATTGAAGCAACATTGTGCTCAAGCAGCTGCCTTTGTTCATCGCTGGCTGTTGGGGAAAGCATCCCGGTAGCGGTTAATTCAACTTTTGGGCTTCCCTGATATACGATCCCGCCTTCGATGGCAAACGAAACCACACCATTGGCTGAAATTGTTCTGCCAATACCCAATCCGATGTAGGGAGCAACAGGCATGCCCGATTTTATGGTATAGGACAATTCGCCGATTTGTTCAGGACTCACGGTAATCGCACCGATTTTAAACGATTCGGTTGAATATCCTACAAGGTTGTTCTTATTCATATTGTAAATGGCACCAGCTGACAGGTATAAAGACTTTAAAAACTGCCAGTTAGCGATGAGAGAGACTGAACCGAGGGTAAGGGTGTTGTCGCCCGTAATGTTTAGCGCATCACTGGTTTGCTGATACGCAAAACTAAAATAGCTTCCTCCTAAGCGAAGGTGGATTTTTGGCGTAACGGCAGCAATAATTTCGCCGCCCGGACCAAAAGAGCTGACTCTGAGTCCGATGGCCATGCCAAAACTGCTTTCTTTCGCAGGACTGCTGTTTTCCTGTGAAAGTTCCTGTGAAAAAATTGGGTGAATCGTGCAAAGGAGCAATACACCCATCAGAATAGGGTATAATTGTTTCATAAGGGAGAGAAATTGAATTGGTGTTTTAGAAATTGTTGAGCAAAGCTAAGGATAATTCTAAAAAAAGTCAATGTGTATTGAGGATTCGATTTGAACCATCCGACATGATAAAACCACCCTTTAAGCTACCTCGGTATTCCAATGTGTAATTTTATCCTTATTTTTAACCAATCAATAAACACTGTTTATGGTTGGCTGGAGTGATCAACGATTTATTAAATGGCTAATAATAAGTGTTTTATTATCGTTTCAGGCGTGTGATTTCGGCCTTGATAAAAGCAAAAGCGAGAAAAACATACAGAAAGAACCCGTGCAAAGCAGCCTCGACAGGGTGTTGCAAAATGGACGGCTCGAAGTTATTACCGATTATAACTCTGTCGATTATTTTATTTATCGCGGAGAGCCGATGGGATACCAGTATGAAATGCTGGACCAATTTTGCAAAACCATCGGTGTGAAATTGCACATCAGGATTGAAAACGACCTAAACAAAGCCTTCCAGAAGCTCAAAGAGGGCAGGGCCGACTTGATTGCACTCGGATTGACCATCACCAAAGACAGGCAGCGCGACTTTGCATTTACGGAGCCCTTATTTATCACAAGGCAGGTGCTGGTGCAGCGGCTTCCCGACAACTGGCGCCGCTTGCAAACACGCGATGAACTGGAAGCCAAACTGATACGATCGAGTCTTGAGTTGGCCGGTAAAACAGTGTATGTTCAGGAAGGAGGCGTCTTTAAAAAGCGCCTCGAAACGCTGGCAGACGAAATTGGCGATACCATTGTTATCATCGAAGATAAAAGGGATGTAGAGGAACTAATCAAGGACGTTTCGGATGGAAAAATCGGACTTACGGCTGCAGATGAATATATGGCACAGGTGCTGCAGAAGATTTATCCAGATATCGATGTGCAAACACCAATCAGTTTCCCTCAGAAGCTATCATGGGCTGTGCTGCGTGAAGAAAAAGCAGGATTACTGAAAGAGATCAATCACTGGCTTGAGCGGTTTACAATTTCGCGTGAGGGTCAACAGATTTACACCAAATACTTTGCCGGTAACAGGATGAGTTCGGCCCGCCGAAGCGATTTTCACTCGATGGGAGGGAGACAGTTGTCGCCTTACGACAAGGAAATCAAGGCAGTGGCTGCCGAAATTGGCTGGGATTGGCGCCTGCTGGCTTCGCTGATTTACCAGGAGTCGGAATTTAAACCTGATGTCGTCAGCTGGGCTGGCGCCTTTGGCCTCATGCAGCTTATGCCGGTGGTTATGGAGGAGTTTGGCATCGATTCTACCGCAACACCGGCCGAACAAATCAATGCAGGAGGCAAGTTTATCCAATACCTTGACCTGCAAATCCCTGAAACAGTTACCGATCCAGCCGAACGCATCAAGTTTATCCTGGCTGCGTATAATTCAGGGATCGGTCATGTGCTTGATGCCCGCCGACTGGCAGAAAAATACAAGAAGAACCCTGATGTGTGGACCGACAATGTGGATTTCTTTGTCAGAAACAAATCAAAACAATCCTTCTACCGCGATCCGGTAGTGTATTATGGCTATGCGCGCGGAGAAGAAACCTATAATTTCGTGAACGAAATCACCGAAAGGGCAGAGCATTACAAAAACCTGCTGCCTAAATAAACGGCAGGAATTCAGGGCTTAATCAACAGGAAATTTACTTGCTGAACGCTTGTTTAACAAGTGCGACCCATTTTACAATGCGTTCGTGACTGAGTTCGGGCTGATGATCTTCGTCGAGCGCCAGACCGTAAAACATGCCTTTTTCAGCACCTTCTGAATCGGTAAATGAATAGCCGGCTGTGGGCCATTCGCCAACAATCGTACCACCGCGTTTTTCAATTTCGGTTTTCAGATAGCCCAGTGAATCGACAAAATAATCGGGATATTTCACCTGATCACCAAGTCCGTAAAGGGCAAATTTTTTCCCTGCGAAGCTCAGCTGTTCTGTTTTTACAAAAAACTCGTTCCATTTGTTGTCAGCCTTTGCATCTAACCAAATTTCGGCACCAATGGTAGCACAACCAAAAATAAACTGGTCAAACTCGTTGAGTCGCTTGAGGTCGAACCCGGCTACATCTTTCAATTCAATTGTTCCTTGCTCAAATTGTGCAACAATGGAATGGGCTGCTTTTTCAACATTGCCACCCGGGGCCCAGTATAAGAGTGCGGTCTTTTTCATAACGCGTTGTTTTTTGTAGATAAAGGTAATTTCAGTGGGTAAAATTAAAATTTATTAAGTCCTTGTGTACCGAGAGCCTCCAAATTAGAATCGATATAAATAATTCAGGGTTTGGGCTGCTTTTTTTCTTCCAGAAAGAAGGTACAGATATCTGTCAGGCTTTGCTTAACGGGCATAAACCTGAAGCCTGTTGTATCGGTGAGTTTCTTTGATGAATATGCGTAAGCCCTGTTTGAGGTACGCGCTGTTTCCCTTGTTATTGCTGGCTTTTTGCGCTTGAATAAACCCTGAACAGCAAAAAGGCGCCAGGCAATTTCGCCCATAAACGGGCTCACATTTATTGATGGGGGCTTTTTGCCAAGAAGTTCGGCAATCCAGGTAAAAAACTGCTGGTAGGAGATGTTCTCTGAAGAGACGATGTAGCGTTCACCAAAGTACTCTTTTTCCATTAGCAGTTCCATAACCGCTACCACATCGCGCACGTCGACATAGCCATTAACACCGGTAGTATAATAAGGTAATCCTTTCCACACCAGGGTGATCAGCTCCGCACTGCCCTTGTTCCAGTTGCCCGGACCCAGGATAATTGAAGGACTGATGATTACGGCCGGCAAGCCTTCGGCAATGCCACGCCACACCTCACGTTCGGCCCCATATTTCGAAATGGCATAGGTGGAGTTGCGCCCTGAGCTTTTCCATTGGGTTTGCTCATCAATGGGCGCTGTATTGTCGGTCCGTCCAATGGCTGCAATGGAACTGATGTGACAGAATTTTTTTATGCCTTTGGCCAGGGCGGCATTCACCAGGTTGGCTGTTCCCTCCACATTGTACCTCAACATGGTAAGTTTGTCGCCGGGTTGAAACGAAACCAATGCCGCGCAATGATAGATCTCATCCACCTGGTCAAGGGCAGTCTCAAGGCTGAAATAATCCATCAGGTCGCCTTCAACCCATTTTATCCTTTCAAACAGCGCTGCATCATCTTTGCCATATAGGCTGAATACTTTCCTGACCAGGCTGAAATCGGCTCCAGGCCGGTTTAATGCCACCACTGGCTGTTGCTTTTTACATAGCGACAACAGCAAATGTGAACCAACCATACCCGTACCACCACTGACAAAAATCATGTTACAAATTTAGTGATCAATTTGATGCCCGCGCACGCGATTCAGGCAAGTTTTCATCCAATTTGGCACGTGGGCAAACAAGCATGCAATTCAGGTTTAGCGTTCAGCTTAATCGCCTTATATTTGCCAACAAATTGATCGAACCCATGAATGTTAATTTTATCGAGGAATTGTCGTGGCGCGGAATGATCCATGATGTGTCGCCGGGCACTGAGGAACAACTGCTGAAAGAGATGACAACGGCCTATGTGGGCATTGACCCGACTGCTGATTCATTGCATATTGGCCACCTTGTTGGCATCATGATGCTGAAACATTTTCAGCTGGCTGGCCACAGACCGGTAGCACTTGTTGGCGGTGCCACCGGAATGATCGGTGATCCCTCCGGGAAATCGCAGGAACGCAATTTACTCGATGAGGAAACCCTGCGCCATAACCAAGGTTGTTTGCAGAAACAACTGGCCATATTTCTTGATTTCGAAACCAGTGCAGCCAACCGTGCCGAACTGGTGAACAATTACGATTGGATGAAAAATTATGGTTTTCTGGCCTTTATACGCGACATTGGAAAACACATTACCGTGAATTATATGATGTCGAAGGACTCGGTTAAAAAGCGACTCAGTGCCGAAGGGGGAAGCGGAATGTCGTTTACGGAGTTTACCTATCAGTTGGTGCAGGGGTACGATTTCCTGTATCTGTATCAACACTGGAACTGCAAACTGCAAATGGGTGGATCCGATCAGTGGGGCAATATTACCACCGGAACAGAACTCATCAGGCGCAAGTTGGGTGCTGCTGAAAACGCATATGCCATCACCTGTCCGCTGATAACCAAGGCTGACGGGGGTAAGTTTGGAAAAACCGAATCCGGAAATATCTGGCTCGATCCTGAAAAAACCTCACCTTACGCTTTCTACCAGTTCTGGCTCAATTGCTCGGATGAGGATGCCGAAAAATACATCAAAATATTTACGCTGCTCAGCAGACAGGAAATAGAAACACTGGTGGCCCAACATCAGGAAGCTCCACACCTGCGGATACTGCAGAAGGCCCTGGCCAATGAAGTTACCATCAGGGTGCATTCTGAAGATGCCCTCAGACAAGCCGAAGACGCTTCGCAGATTTTGTTTGGAAAAGGCACTACTGAAGCCTTGAAAAAACTTGATGAAGCTACCTTACTGAGTGTGTTTGAAGGCGTTCCGATGGTTGAAATCAGCAAAGACCTGCTGAATGAACCCATCGACATAACAAGCTTTTTGACCACCCACACCAATATTTTCCAATCGAAAGGTGAAGCTCGTCGTATGCTGAAAGAAAACGGACTGGCCATAAACAAGGAAAAAGTTAGTGAAGAATCCACCATCGGACTGTCGGACTTGCTCAACAACAAATATATCCTTGTGCAAAAAGGGAAGAAAAACTACTTCCTCATCATTGCCGCATAGCGCAGGCTGAAGCCTGAAATCAGCCAAAGGGTTTTGAACGTTGGCATTGTACTGTTGTGCCGGACTTATTGTCTACATTTGTGACAGATATTCACGAAGCATGGTCGATTTTAAGCTAATAGCCATTGCCCTTTCGATTGCCCTGCAGTTGTTTGGTGCAATTGTGGCCATCACCCTTATCCGGCAAACAAAGTACAACTCTTCCTGGATTTTGATATCGATCGCCTTGATGTTCATGGCATTCAGGCGCATCATTGAGCTTATTTCACACCTCGAAGGTGCCATGCCCGACGAGCTCGAGCACCTGTATAACTGGCTGGGATTCCTCACTTCCCTGCTGATTGCTTTTGGGGTGTTCTTTATTACCAAAATTTTCAAGCTGCTAAAATTGTTGGATTTGTCAAGATCCAGGGCCGAACAACGGATACTGAATGCCATTATCAGGACAGAAGAGGCAGAAAGACAGCGCTTTGCAAAAGATTTGCACGACGGACTAGGCCCCTTGTTGTCGTCCATAAAAATGTTGTTGTCGGCGCTCAAAATCAAATCACTTTCCGATCCTGACAAGGAGGTTGTTGAGAATGCTCATTTGCTCATAAACGAAGCCATTGGCAGCATCAAAGATGTGTCAAACAACCTGAGTCCGCACGTGCTGAATAATTTTGGCATCGATCAGGCCATCCGGAGTTTCGCCGAAAAAATCAGCCTGGGAAAAGAAATTGCCTTCGACATCCGGTCGGAAATCGCAGATTCACGCTTTGGGTTTAACACCGAGACCGTGGTCTACCGGGTGTTGTGCGAGCTTATACACAACACCATTAAGCACACCAAAGCCACCAAAATTGCCATCACTATGACACATCCCGAGCATAAGCTGAAGGTGACGTATACCGACAACGGTCCGGGATTTGTGCTGGAGGAGGCCCTCCACAACGACCATGGTGGCATGGGACTCTCAAACATCATTTCAAGGCTTAAGTCGGTTGATGGAAATATTGAATTTACTCAGGCCGGAAGTGGCTTATTGATTTCAATCGTTGTAAATGATTAATATGGAAAAGATTAGTGTGTTTTTGGTTGATGACCATGCCCTTTTTCGTCAGGGCTTACGGATGTTGCTCAGCAGGACTGATTTTATTGATGAAATCACTGAGTTTGGCGATGCACGTTCGATGCTGAAGGCGCTTCCTGAAAAGAAACCGACAATCGTGCTGCTCGACATTGAAATGCCGGTGATGAATGGCATTGAAGCCTGCAGCGAAGCCCTTAAAATTGATCCTGAAACCTTGATTATTGCCTTGTCAATGTATGGCGATGACGAATATTATTACCGGATGATCGCGGTCGGAGCCAGGGGATTTTTACTTAAAAACTCTGAAATAGACCAGGTGGAGGAAGCCATATTAAAGGTGTGCAGGGGTGGAAGTTATTTCTCTCCAGAAATACTTATGAACTTGGTAAAGAATAAGTTAAGAACCGATGAGCAACAACAGCTCATCCAAAGCCTTACCGAACGTGAGCTCGAGGTCCTCAGGCTGATCTGCCAGGGGCAAAACAACCAGGAGATTGGCGATAAACTGTTTATCAGTAAGCGAACAGTGGAAAAACACCGCGAAAACCTGCTCAGCAAAACCCATTCGAACAATACGGCCAGCCTGATTGTGTTTGCAGTGAAACACAAAATCGTTCAGGTTTGAGTGAGTCAGATACGTAAAAACACGTATTGTTATATTCGCAGAAATGCGAACATATACCATCGGATAAACACCCTATTTTTGTAAGACAGAAAATTCGCTTATGCTCGATCCGATTTATGGTCAATTGATGGTGCCTTTCTTAATCGCACTTTTTTTAGCCATCAATATGGGCGGAAGCGGAACCTCGCCGGCTTTTTCGGCCGCTTATGGGGCCAACCTCATCCCAAAGGGATTGATTCCGGGCCTGTTCGGCATCATGGTCTTCACCGGTGCTATTGTTGCCGGCAAAGGAGTGGCATTAACCATGGGCAAAGGCATCATCGATGCTGACAAGCTGACCATCACGCTTACCTCTATCATCTTGCTTTCTGTTGCACTGTCACTGCTGATGGCCAATCTGCTGGGGATACCGCAATCGACAAGCCAATCGACCGTCTTTGCTCTTTCAGGTCCTGCAGTCTATTTTGGCCGTTTACAAACAGACAAATTGTTCTTCGAAATCATTCCCACCTGGTTTCTGCTGCCAGTTATTGCATTTTTTCTGACCTATGCGGCAGGAAAATACATTTATACACCGATGAAAAAGCGATCGCGCTTTGATTTCGACACCATTAAAATTCAGCCGGGTTTGCAGGTGTTGGTGATTATCTCATCGCTTTATGTGGCTTTCGCCATCGGGTCGAACAATGTAGCCAACGCCAGCGGACCAATTGCCTCAATGGTGATCAACGAACTGCACATCTCAGGGCAGGAGAAAAATTTCCTGTTCATCGTGGTGCTGTCAACGCTGGTGATTGCTCCTGCTTTTGGCATTGGCAGCTCTTTGTTTGGCCATAAGGTGGTGCGTACCACCGGAAAAGAAATTGTTGCATTCGGGCCGCTATCAGCTACAGTCATTGCTTTCATCACAGCCACGCTCCTGCTCACCGTATCCGTGGTGAAAGGCATTCCCGCATCGCTGGTGCAGCTGAATACAGGCGCAATTATGGCCATTGGCTGTGCCAAACTTGGCTGGAAAGAAATTTTCAGCCGGAGCAGCGTGAAAAAATTCTGGATTGTTTGGGTCACCGCACCAGTGTTGGCGTTTATCCTTTCATTTACGATGACCTGGCTTGCTGATAAAATGGGGATTTTATAAGCTGCCAATGTCTCAATCTTTCCTTAAAATAACATTTTTGGCAATTGTCAATTTGCCTGGTTACTGATTGAAGTTGACAAAATAATCGATGAGTTTTCTCTGGTAAAGTGTATCCTGGGTAAGGGTATCTGTGACAATATCATAAGCAAGGCCAATGCCTTTTACAAACTCCTGCCGGCGTTTCTGCGCAGTATTTGGCCCGTAAACCCAATGTCCTTCAAGGATCAGCACAGAATCCTGCCCATTGAACGTTTTCTGTTTTACGACCACATGTTCCATAAAGTCACCATAGCGGGTGTCGGACCAGCCCCTTGGGAAAGAAAAACCAATTTGTTCCGATATGATCGGCCATTTTGTGCATTGTTGTCCAAACGGGGGTTGCATGCACTCGATTTTGTGGTAGCCATACACCGGCTCTCCATTTAACAAGGGGACATAGGTGGAATCGGAGTTTTCAGGATGCGAACCATCATAGGCGATATTATAGTAGTGTAGCACATAAGCTACACTGACAGAATCAGTTACAGCCTGATGGCTGTAATTTTCATATTTCCACCACGAGCCGGGATAAACAGGAAAATAGGCCAATGGTTTGATGGTGTCGTACTGATTAACATAAGGCAATACATCATGGGGCTTTTTACGGCAGGAGGTGAGCACAATTAAAAGGATAACACATAAAATACAGGAGTAATAATGTATCCGTTGGTTTTCCATTTCTTTGTGTTTAACTTGTTGGCAAAGGTAGGCGGTTATAGCATTCAGTAATGATCATTTATTTCTTCCGTCGTGTCAGGGGAACGACAATACCCAGAACGATGGCCATAACGAAGGCCGTCTGCCAATCGACCTCATACACCTTGCGCGCAATAAATGTATTCCACAAAAGTGTCACAACTGAAGCTACGATCAAAGAAATCAGAAAAGTTAGTATGATCTGAATTGTTAACGATTTGAAATTCATTGGTTTTTATTAATCAAACCTAAAATTAGGCAACCTAATCAGATTTGTCAATTATTTTCAGCGGAGTATGGGCCGAATACTAAGCTTTGAGTTGCATTTCAATACCTTTGTACTTTACTTTCACGGCGTATGATGGGATTTCGTTTTCTGCTGATCTGCCTCACGGCATTGAGCCTGAGCTGGCCTGCCAGGTTGCAAGCCGAATCAATAGAAGTTTCAGGCACGGTATCGGGTGTTTGGGCTGTCGATACGGTAAAAGTTACCGGAAATATTGAGCTTCGTGGGGTTGACTCCCTCAGAATAAGCCCTGGTGTCTGTGTTAGTTTTCAAGGAGCTTATTATTTTAAGGTACTCGGATCTTTAAGGGCCATTGGCAGCAGTAGCCGTCCGGTTGTATTTACGATTGATGATACCACAGGTTTCGGTAACCCTGTAGTGCCTGACGGAGGCTGGAAACAAATTCGCATTGAAAACCAAGGCAAAACGATTGACTCAGTGATTTTTGATTATTGCCATTTCAAATATGGCAAGGCTGTTGATGCAGATAGCATCCATGGATATGGAGGTGCTTTGTGCATCAGGAATTCAGATAATATTGATGTAAGACAATGTACTTTTTCAAACAATTACGCTTATTTCAGCGGTGGGGCAATATATCTGGAGCATGCTTCCATTAAGGTTTCAAATAACCGCTTTGAAAACAACAGCTGTGGTCAGGCAGCAATCTATTACGGTTATGGCGGTGCTTTGTGCAGTGATTGGGGATCCTCCTTGATTTCGCAGAATTACTTTGCTGAAAATAGTTCAACAGGCATTGGGGGCGGACTTTGTGTTCGATTTCATGATAATAAGGTGTTGCATAACACATTCGTTAACAATTTCAGTGCCTTGGGAGGTGGGATGGGTATGCTGCATATCGATTCCTGCGAATTTGTTATCAGCAATAACCTTGTTATCAACAACAGGGCCCGCTTTTTCGGGGCTGGTATTTCGAATGGTGATTGCAGCCCTTTGTATGTGAACAATACCATTTTTGGCAATCACTGTGAAGGTGGTGGGGGTGGATTTTATTGCAAGGATTCAGTTTCTCCTGTTATGTATAACAACATCCTTTACGGGAATACGCAATACGGTGGACAATCAAATCAGGTGTACCTTTGGGACCGATTGTCGCAGCCTGATTTTTATTTTAATGATATTGAGGGAGGAACCGAAGGATTTGATGGAACCGGAGCGGCCGAGTTCACTGGTCAATTTCAAAACAACATCGACCTTGAACCTGAGTTTGTCGGGCAAAGCTATATTCCTGCCATTCATTCGCCTTGTGTTAATGCTGGAAATCCTGATACGACAGGTTGTATGATCCCACCAACCGACCTTGCCGGCAATTACCGCTTAATCGACAATCGGATTGATCTCGGCGCCTACGAACAACAACAACTTCTTTCCATTGACGGCAGCCATAAGCCCGGAATACCATTGGATCAGTTAATGGTTTGGCCTAATCCTGCAGTTCATGAGATCAATATTGAATTTAACCTGGCCACCGCCACATCCATTCGTGTGTTTTTGACCAACCATCAGGGGGTTGTTCTGCAAGAAATCAAAAATGGATATTTTGGATCAGGTTACAATCACATGCGATCTGTGCTGAATATCGGTCATCGCGTTAGTGGTGCCTTTCTTCTGTTTTTTCAAATGGGCGAAGTGATGGTTGCCTATCCCCTCGTCTTAGCGAAACAATAACTATTTACTCAATTGTTCAGCCAGTTATTGTTTTTTGCCACTGACAATAGATGAAACATGACCTCTTTCAGGACAACTTATAAAATCAGGAAATGTACCTGACTAAAAACGAACAGGTTTCCATTTCTATGGAAACCTGTTATTAGGTGAACGTTGTGGGCCCACCAGGGCTTGAACCTGGGACCTACTGATTATGAGTCAGTTGCTCTAACCAACTGAGCTATAGGCCCTGTTAGCATTTTTTAACAATTAAAAAACGCAAACCTTTTGTTAAGAGTGCGCAAAGTTACATATTTGTACCAGAATTTCACAAGCAAAATAAATTTCCTCACAATGAACAAGCCTAAGACCATTAAAAACATCATTTTCGACTTCGGTGGTGTTATCCTTGATATTGACCCTCAACTTACGATGAACGAACTGAAAAAAATAGGCTTCGATGATGTGGCTTATTTTACCAGCAAGGACTTTGTCGAAAATGTACTGAATAAGTTCGAAAGGGGAATCCTTACACCTGAGGCCTTTCGGCAGAAAATCAGGGAGTTGACGGGAAAAGACACCAGCGACCGTGCCATAGATGAAGCCTGGAACGCCCTTTTGCTTGATATTCCGCGGGAACGCATTGCCGTTATTGAGCAGGTAAGGAAGCATTATAAAATCTTCTTATTGAGCAATTCGAATGAAATCCATTACGAGCTCTATGTACGCGACCTTCAGCTCAGGTTTGGGTACCGTGAGTTTGACCAGTTGTTCGACAAAGCTTATTTTTCGTTCGACCTGCATCTGAGCAAGCCCAATCCTGAAATATTCGAATTCGTGCTTAACCAGCACAAGCTGCTTGCCGGGGAGACCTTATTCATCGATGATACCTTGGTTCATATTGAAGCTGCCCGCAAGCTTGGACTGAAGACATATCACCTGCAGGAACCTGAGCGCATCAGGGACATCTTTGTAAACGGCAAGCTGAAAAAAGACCTTATCAGTGGATAAGTTCCGTTAGTTCAGTGGCAGGGAAGCCATTGTAATACTGACCAATTTCGTCGAGGATGGCCGATAGCTCATCGTAAGTATCTGTTTCCATTATCCTGATTCTGAAAGGCTTGAAATTAGGATAGCCTTTAAAATAATCGCTCCAGTGCTTACGCATTTCCATCAGGGCCTGGCGTTCGCCTTTCCACTCAACTGATTTTTCAAGGTGAATGCGGCTCACCCTGAGGCGTTCGTTGATGTCGGGCAGCCCAGATGTCGTTCCACTGGCGAGATACTCTTTTACTTCACGGAAAATCCATGGATTGCCGTAAGAACCACGGGCAATCATCAGGCCATCGACCCCAAAATGATCCCTGAAATATTTGGCCGATGGACCATCAACCACATCGCCGTTGCCAAAAACAGGTATTATCATGCGCTGGTTCTGCTTCACCTGACCAATCAGGGTCCAGTCGGCAGGCACACTCGAGCGTGTGGTGCGCAGTCGGCCATGGATGGTGATTGCTTTAATACCGACATCCTGCAGCCTTTCGGCTATCTCAACAATGTCTTTGCGATCCTCATCATAACCAAGTCGGGTCTTCACGGTAACAGGAAGCCTGGTTGCTTTCACAACGGCGGCTGTCATGGCAACCATCTTAGGAATGTCGTTCATGATGCCCGATCCGGCGCCCTTGGAGGCTACTTTTTTTACCGGACAACCATAATTGATGTCGATGATATCAGGTTGGGCCTTTTCGGCATATTCGGTTGCCCTGATCATGGAATCAATGTCGTGACCAAAAATCTGGATGCCGATGGGCCTTTCAAATTCACTGAAATCGAGTTTTTTCACACTCTTTACGGCGTCCCTGATGAGGCCTTCTGACGAAATAAATTCGGTGTACATGATGTCGGCACCGAATAGTTTGCAAACGTAACGGAATGGCGGATCGCTCACATCCTCCATGGGAGCCAGCAGTATGGGGAATTCGCCCACTTCGAGATGTCCAATATTGATCAAGGTGTTGTTGTTGTGTTAAGGGCTGCAAAAATATTAAATTTGCGCTTTTCAGCACTAAATTCTCCAACAATGAATTATCATCCACTCTTTGGTCAAACACATACCGGCTTCAAACTATTTCTTTTTCTTGGACTTATGCTGCTATCAACACTGCTGGTCATGGTGCTGTCGCTGCTTATCGGAAGCCTTGTTTTTGGCCTGCCTTTTCAGGACTTGTTGTTCAAGATGGGACAGCCACAGAGTGAGTCCGGACTTGAAATAGCCAGGTTTATGCAGATAGGCAGCCAGATGGGATTGTTTGTACTGCCTCCCATACTGTTTGCATTGCTCGTGAGCCGGCCGGCGGCGGCTTTTCTTGGTTTTCGGCTCCGGCCCAACGGATGGGCTATGTTGGCTGCGTTGTTGCTGATGTTTACTGCATTGCCCCTCATCCATGAAATGGGCGAATGGAACAAGCTGATGAAGCTACCTCAGTGGCTCAGCGGACTTGAAGATTGGATGAAGGAAAAGGAGGAACTGGCGGGGGTGCTTACTGAGGCTTTCCTGAGAGTAAATGCCTGGTACCTGGTGCTTTTCAACCTGCTGATGATAGCCCTGATTCCGGCTGTTGGGGAGGAACTTGTTTTCAGGTCGGTGCTGCAGCCATTGCTCGGTAAGGGATTGCGCAGCATCCATGCCGGTATTGTCATCTCAGCCCTGCTGTTTAGTGCCATGCATATGCAGTTTTATGGCTTGCTGCCCCGGTTTGCCTTAGGCTTGTTGCTAGGCTATGCTTATTACTGGTCGGGCTCGATCTGGTTGCCGATGGCCATGCATTTTGTAAACAATGGTGCAGCGGTTGTGGTTTACTACCTGCATTTTAACGGGTTTATTGAAACAGCGATGGAAGATTTCGGCACACCACAGGGCAGCCTGATGTTAATCGTCAGCATGCTGCTATCGGCTGCGCTGGTTTATGGGCTGTATCGCCTGAAATTGCCCATCGCGTCGACTGATACAAAAAAAGGGCTCATCAATGATGAACCCTTTAGGACTTCAGGTGACTGAAACCGCGGTTTACTTGTTTACCCCTTTCAGGGTCGAGTAGTTAATTTTGAAGGCGCCGGCCTTACGCAGTTCCTGTTTCACATCGGTAACGATACCCATTTTGGTGTCCTTATGCACTTTCAATGAAGTGGTCAGGAGGTTCCTGTCGGCTTCGTTACGGGCTTCTCTTTCGCTGGCTACAAACTCAGGCACATCAGCAACACGGGCATACTGGTCGTTGAGCTGAATACGCGATTCAGTTCCGTAGATAGCCGGGTTTGTCGGGGGCCCGATATAAATATAGCTCACGAGTGATTTTTTTTCAAGTTTCTGGATTTCAGTTGCCAGGGGCAGTTTAACCTTTACGCGCAGTGAAGTTTCGCGCATCTGGGTCGTTACCATAAAGAAAAACAGAAGCATGAAAATGATATCGGGTAAAGAGGAGGTACTGATTGCTGGCGTACCTTTTGTTTTACTTGACTTAAATTTTGACATACTATCTGTCTCCTATATTTTCTGGTTCGGCCTCTGAAACACGCACAGGCACAGCCTCGTTGATGGCATCACGTTTTTCGTCGGAAAGTTTATCTGCTTTCGTGCCGTATTTCGACTGGGCAAGCTCATCCTTGATTTCGTTGAACGCACGGGCCAGTTCATTCTGAACCTTGATGTACATATCATAGGAGGTACCCCTGTCGTTTTTCAGCGAGATAACGCCTTTTGAAGCATAGATATTTCCGAGCAATGGAACGTTTTTCTCTTCCACTTCGGGGAAATTCGGGTCGTCGGGATAATGGGGAGTCATGAAGTCTTTGACAACTTCTTTCAGTGTCTTGATATCACCTGGCTCACCATTAACAAGCAGTCTGTTATTCTTGTTGACAAGAATATTCAGTACGTTTCTTTCCTTAACCTTAATGTCGACATCAGGCTGTTCAACCGGAGGAGGCAAGCGACGGGTGATACCCGAATCCACATCCATAGTTGTCGTAACCAGGAAGAAAATAAGCAGAAGGAAGGCGATGTCAGCCATCGATCCTGCATTAATTTCGGGTGCTGCTCTTCTCATAATTGACTATTTAAACAGTTTATAAAGGCTGGCAAACAAAACAGTAATGGCAGTTAAAATGATCACGATTGTCGTAAAAACGATACCGAAACTGATCCATACGGATTCGGATGCAGACATTTTCAGGGTTTCCAGTTCAAGTGCTGAATACGAATTTCCTGCAAAAAGATAGGAAATCAGGGCAATAACGCCCACCAAAGCCAGCACAAGCAGAAAGTTTTTAGTGTTCTTGGGATGTTGGATAAAGTTATAAACCGGAGCGATGAACGAAACAATGGCGGTAAGTATGATCAACACATACGAAAACTGCATCATTGTATCGAACGAGCCACTGGCAAAGAAAACGATGCCAAGCAGCGAACCAATTCCCATTATCGCATAAAAACCCCAGCTAAGATATTTTGCAAATTTATCTTCCATGGTGGTTTATTTTTTATTGTATTTGTTCAAAATATCCATGAATGAAATGGATGTGTCTTCCATGCTATTGATCAGCGAGTCAACCTTAGAAATGATGTAGTTGTAAAGGATCTGCAGGATGATCGCAACGATAAGACCAAATACGGTTGTTAGCAAAGCGATTTTGATACCATTGGCAACGATTTGGGGGCTGATGTCACCGGCTGCAGCGATATCATCGAAGGCCTGGATCATCCCGATAACCGTACCCAAGAACCCGAGCATAGGAGCAAGGGCGATAAAGAGTGAAATCCAGCTGATACCTGATTCCATACGGCCTGTGATTACTGAGCCATATGAAACAACTGATTTTTCAACTTCTTCGATGCCTGAATCATAACGCATCAAACCCTGGTAGAAAATGCTCGCCACAGGTCCGCGTGTGTTACGGCATATGTTTTTAGCTTCTTCAACGCCACCGCTGGCAAGTGCATTTTCAACACCTGTTAACAGTTTTGTGGTATTTGTACCGCTTAGGGTCAAATAAAGAATTCTTTCAACTGCGATTGCAAGACCGAAGATCAAGGTAAGTAGAATGGGGGCCATCCATACTGGTCCACCTTCGATAAACCTTTCCTTCATGGCTTCGTGGAAAGTTTTTGGTTTTGCCGTGTCAACAGTTTCAGTTGTAGCGGTTTCAGCAGCTTGTGCGAACACAACGTTGCCGATGCCGAAAGTCATCATACCAGCGATGAACAAGAGAGCAATTAATTTTTTCATAGTTAAAAAATGTTGATTACTACTTTAAACTCCGATTTTGTGTGGTTATTATTCAATGAATGATTTCATCCTTAATTCGGCAAAGGTATAAATAAATTAAAAAATATACGCTGCTATCCAATTAAGAATTATTCCTTCAGCGGAGAGAGCGGGATTCGAACCCGCGGTACCCTTTTGAGGTACACACACTTTCCAGGCGTGCGCCTTCAACCACTCGGCCATCTCTCCTTGATTATTCAGCCTGCTGAATAACAGCCGCCAAAAGTAGGCAATTTTTTACTACCAGTGCAAACCAATTTTTGATGCCTGTTGTTTTCGGTTTTATTTGTCGACTAGGACAGCCATTAGCGAAAACATGCTGCCCGTTAGCATTTTACCGGCATTACCTGATCATCAGCGGACGGCCTCCTTGATGTTCGCTCTTGCCTGGCCGAAGGAAATAGATGCCCGGTGCAAGTCCAGAAACATCGATAGATTCCCTGCCGTTTAATGGCCATGAACGCACAAGATTTCCGTACACGTCAAACAGGAGCAATGTTTCTGTTGGCTTCCCTGAGTGTTGCACATAGACAAGTCCATGGGCCGGATTGGGGTAAATGCTGAGTGCCGGTTTCAAGGCCTCAAGGCCCGTGATTACCCTGCTGATTTCAAAATCGTCGATGTAAATGCCATCGCCGGTCACATACACATCGCTCATGAAATGGAAACGTAGCTGCACATGCGGTTCGCCGATATAGGCATTCAGTTCGTAGGTTTTTTTCTGCCAGCCCGACTGAACACCATTGAATTCGGCGAGTTGTGTCCAGCTGATGCCATCAGTCGATATTTCGAGCCACACATAGTCATAGTCGGCTTCTAGGTCGAATTTATTCCAGAACGATATTGTAACTTCATCATAATCTCCCTCCAGGCTGAAAGCCCTCAGGCTGGCATAGCTTTCCACATTGTTGCCATACTGCCCCGTAGGGCTGTCGGCCAGGCTGTGTGAAGACGAATGGCTTGCGGATGATGAAAGCCCCCATCCCTGGCTTGTTTCCCAATAAGCCGTTCCACTTTCAAAGTCAGTAAAAAACGGGAGGCTTAAGGGTGGCATTGGGGTAACCGTTGCCGAGTTCGATGCATCAGACTCATCACCTGATTCGGAATATATTGCAGTTATATAATAGGTATAGCTGATTTCGTTGATCACATCGGCGTCAAGGTACTGATTGCTTTCGGGCGAAGCTATGGCCACATTGTCGCGGTAAACGATGAAATGATCGATTCCTTCCATTGTATCCCAGTTGAGTTCCACCTGGTTATCGCCTGGGAAGGCGATCAGGTTTCGGGGAGGATTGAGCCTGTTGGCCAAGGTGATGACCGAAGCGAGCGATGCCTGCGCAAAGATGCCGGCCTGTGTCTCGTTGTTGTAACTCGGACCGATATTGTCGTTCGAAGTATGAATATACGGACTGTAATTTTCGCCGTCTTCAAACGGAAAGATGCCCATAAAACCATTGTTGTTAAACGAGGTATGGTCACTGTCGCCACCAATGAGCACCCCGGTTTCTACCAGAAAATCGGGCAGATAGGTTGCGCATACATCCGTATAGAAATCAGCCAGTTCCTGGGCTGAAGGCGGATAGATCAGGTCGGTGTGTATCGGACTGCCATCTTGCAGGTATCCAATCATATCGAGGTTAAAATAGCCCTGTATGTCCATGTTTTGATCAGCGCAACGCGAGGCATAGGCTTCGCTGCCATACAAGCCGTATTCCTCGCCCGAAAAGGTGCAGAACACGATGGTCCGGTCAAAGGTATACTGGCTCAATATCCGAGCCAACTCAATCACAGCGGCCGTTCCACTGGCGTTGTCATCAGCTCCCGGAGCTAGTCCTGAATTGGAATAGGAATCATAGTGTGATCCGCAAATGACATATTCGTCGGGATAGACTGTTCCCTGCATGGTGGCGATCACGTTATCGCTCGCATTGCCACCCGGCATGCTGAAATTCATGATTTCGACCGACAGCCCAAGGGCTTCAAACTGGCCGGCAATCCAGTTCTGGGCTTCGATGCTGGCAGGTTGATATGCATTGCGTGTGCCATAATCCTGCAGATGCTGCACAGTTGCCGTGAGGTTGGCTGCATCAACCTGATTGATCAGATCAAGCACAAATGGATCCGGATCGGTGAGCCTGACAGGCCGCCGCTTGCTGCTTTCAGCAAGCCTGACCGCTTTGTTAAACAAGCGGACCATCCCGTCGTTTTTAGCAGGCTGCAGCTGCCCTTCCTTGCTTTCATCAATGCCAACCACAAGCAAGTTGTCGGAAGTATACAGCAGACTGGCTTTGCCGGAGATGGTGTTTGCATATTCCTGCATCATGCCAGCATGGGTGTACACCACATAATAACTCAGCCCATTGTTCCATGGATTGTCCTGAAGCACCGTGTATTTTTCCCTGATCGGGGATTCAATGGTGGCAATCACTAATTTTTCCTGGTAATAATGTGCCTTGATCAACGGATTCAGGATCAGGATTTTTGTTTGTGTGAAGCCAGTCGTTTCGATCAGTACCAGCTGATCAGCCATTGATGACAGCATCATGCTGCAAAACACCATGAGCAACAGGAATTTTTTCATTGTTATGTGATAATTTGTTTGTCCCACAAAGCTAAACAAGATTATTGTCCCTTGGTAAGTTGCAATGAAATAAGCCCTGCCAAGGTAATTATCTGCGCCAGCCAATGATGCCAGTCGCTAAAACCTGATCAAGCCTGAACGGTCATTTCGCCACGTATGGAAGTATGGAGCAGTTCGGCAATCCTTTCTTTCGGATAACCTTCGCCGATGAGGTACATGAGTTTTGCCAGGGCCGACTCGGTGGTGATATCGAACCCGCCAATGACGCCAATACGGCCCAGGTCGATGCTGGTTTCATATTTCCCGATCTCTACCGATCCCGATTTGCATTGGGTGACATTGTACACGATCAGGCCTTTTTTGATGGCCGATTCGAGGTTATTGATAAACCAGGCGTCAGTAGGGGCGTTGCCAGAGCCAAAGGTTTCGAGAATGAGGGCCTTCAGTCCGGGTATGTTTAAGGTGCTGCATACCACATTTTCGGAAATGCCGGGAAACAATTTCAGGATCGATACATTAAAATCGAGCTGGGTGTGCACCTTGAGCTTTTTGAAGTTGGGCCTGAGGATGTTTTGCTTGTGGTAGCGAATGTGAACGCCTACCTCTGCCAGCGGTGGATAATTGCCCGAAACAAAGGCGTTGAAGCGTTCGGCATTGAATTTTGTCGTGCGGTTTCCGCGCATCAGCTGGTTTTCGAAAAAGATGCTCACCTCGGGCACCATGGCCACATTGTCGTCTTTGGCAGCTGCAATTTCTATGGCAGCCAGGAAATTTTCGCGGCCATCGGTCCTGATTACGCCCATTGGCAGTTGCGATCCGGTAAACACAACCGGTTTGTTGAGGTTTTCGAGCATGAAACTGATGGCCGAAGCGGTATAGGCCATGGTGTCGGAACCATGAAGCACCACAAAGCCGTCGTACTGTTCGTAGTGTTGCTCAATCAGCATGGCCAGTTTCACCCAGAACGAAGGCTTCATATTCGAGGAGTCGATCAACGGGTCGAAAGAAGCAAAATCAATCTGATATTGAAAACTTTTTAAAATAGGCATCTGATCATAGATGTGATCGAAGTTGAAAGGCTTCAGTGCTCCGGTGGTGGCGTCTTTGATCATTCCGATTGTGCCTCCGGTGTAAATCACGAGTATGGCGGTCTTGTCTTCCATGCTAAGCGCAGTTAAAAAGTTTGCATGCGTTGTGTGTGGTCATCTGGGCCACCGTCATCAAATCAGTGTGACATACCTCTGCCAGTTTTTGTGCGATGTAGATCAGGTAAGCGCTTTGGTTGCGTTGTCCGCGAAAAGGCACAGGAGGCAAAAATGGCGCATCTGTCTCTAGGACAAAGTGATCGGGTGAGAAACCTGTAACAACTTCCGGCAGGCTTGATTTCTTGTAGGTGAGTACGCCGCCGATACCCATGAGAAACCCCAGGTCGATGATACGGCGGGCGTCATCTGCAGTGCCTGTGAAACAATGAAAGACGCCTTTCAGCCCGTCGGTTTTTTCTCTTTCCACGATGTCGAGAATCAATGGAAAGGCTTCACGGGTATGAATGGCCACCGGCAGCTGGCATGCTTTGGCAAGCCGGAGTTGTTCTGTGAACACGCTTATCTGCTGTTCGCGGTATTGCTGATCCCAGTATAAATCAATGCCGATTTCACCAAGAGCAACGTATTTTCCACCGGCAAGTTCGTTTTTTATCGCGTCGAGCTGCAACTCCCAGTCCGCTTTCACCGAAGTGGGATGCAAACCCATCATGGGGAGGCAGTTTACCGGAAACAGTTCGTGCAAGGCCTTCAGCGAAGCAATTGAATCAATATCGATGTTTGGAAGCATAATGGTGTCAACGCCTTTCGCGATGGCTGATTCAACAATGGCTTGTCTGTCAGCATCAAACTCAGGAAGATAGAGGTGTGCGTGGGTGTCGATGAGTCTCATGCTGCAAAAATAGCTTTATTGTTTTAACTTTGCCTGGCCCAAATTCCTCCGCGCTTGAAAAAGATCCTGATCATACGTTTCAGTTCCATCGGCGACATTGTACTCACAAGTCCGGTGATCCGCTGCCTGAAAACCCAGCTTCCGGATGCCGAACTGCACGTGCTCACAATGAAAGCCAACCGCCTGCTGTTCGAACACAATCCATACATCAGCAGAACACACAGCTTCGATGGAAGTTTTTCAACCTTGTTGCCGGCACTCAGGGCTGAGCGCTATGACCATATTGTTGACCTGCATAAAAACCTGCGGTCGCTGCGCGTGAAGTTAGCGCTGGGTGTAACATCAAGCAGCTTTCCGAAACTGAACCTGAAGAAATACCTGCTTGTTCGGTTTAAGCTGAACATGATGCCACCACTCCATATCGTCGACCGCTATTTTAAGGCTGTTGAGTGCATGGGTGTTGCAAATGACAAGCAAGGCCTTGATTGCTATCTGCCTTCTGATGCATCGGCTTTCGCAAAGGTGCATGGTGATTTTTCGCTGGAAAAATTTCCGCAAGGATTTGTGGTTGTGGTGATTGGAGCCAAACATTATACAAAGATTCTACCGGTGGATAAGGTGATTGAGGTATGTCGTCAGGTCAAACTGCCGGTGGTGCTGGTTGGTGGCAGGGAAGATGCCGAAAGGGGTGAACAAATAGCTTCCGGCGAAGGATTACAGGCAATCAATGCCTGTGGAAAATATGGCTTACACGAATCGGCCATGATCGTAAAGCTGGCCCGGGCCGTAATTACAAACGACACGGGTTTGATGCACATTGCTGCCGCGTTTAGGAAACCTATAGTATCGGTGTGGGGAAACACAGTCCCTGATTTTGGGATGTATCCTTACATGCCTGCCAATCAGGATGATTCAGTGATATTCAGCATCAAAAACATCCCATGCAGGCCATGCAGCAAAATTGGTTATCAACGATGCCCCAAGGGACATTTCGACTGCATGAAGAAACATGACAGCAGCGGGATCGCTGCAACAGTGAACGGGTTTATCCGATAGCGACAAAAGGATTATCCACCTTTTCGCTTCCAATGGAGGTTTCAGGCCCGTGACCGGGATACACAAGGGTGTGGTCGGGCAACACAAACAACTTTCCCCAGATGCTGTTCTTCAGTTCATCATAATTACCGCCGGGCAGATCGGTGCGCCCGATGCTTTGATAAAACAAGACGTCGCCTGAAATAACAAAGGGAACTTCTTCGCAGAAAAAGCACACACTTCCCGAAGCGTGCCCGGGTGTGAACAGCACTTTTACTATTGAGTTGCCAAAGCGAATTTGCTGTCCGTCTTCGAGAAATAGCTCCGGGATAATCGCTTTGCTGAGCCGCAAACCAAAGGAACTGGCGTAAGCAGTTGCGTCTTTCAGGTAACGCATACTGTCGGCATGGGCTTCAAGCTTAAGACCAAATTTCTCTTCTGCAAAGGCATTGCCAAGGATATGATCAATGTGGGAATGGGTGCTCAACAACTTGACTGGCTTCAACTGGTGGTATTCGATAAAATTCAGCAGTTCGTCCTCTTCTTCCGTATCGGCGCAGGCTGCGTCGATAATGATGCATTCCCTTGTTTCATCATACAAGAGGTAGGTGTTCACCTGAAAGGAGTTGAAAACGAACTTTTTTACCTGAATCATAGCACTGTACTTTATGTTTGTTGATGCTTGTAGCTGATGCAAAAATAAGATTTTGGCCAATCGGATGTGACTGAATCCACCGCTAAAGTATTAATTTAGCCCGATGAATCGTTTACAACAGATGAACAACACCGACAAAACACAGGCCGCTTCAGGACAAATCACGTCCGCCAGCTTGCTGATGTTTGCGGGTGTTATTTTTATGTTGTTGATGACGAACACATTAACCGCTCAGTTCTACAACGGTTCGAATATGACCTTTGGGAAAAACAGGGTGCAATACCACAACACCATCTGGTCATTCTACAAGTTCGAGGATTTTGACACCTATTTTTACCTGAATGGCAAAGAGCTCGCCCTCTACACGGCCTGGTACACCCAGCAACAGCTGCCTGCCCTGGAACGCAAACTCGAAACAGTGCTCGACGACAAGATGCAGTTTGTCATCTACAACAGCCTGAACGAACTGAAGCAGAGCAATATCGGCCTGGCCGGCGAACAACAGTATAACACAGGTGGGATCACACATATTTTGGGCAACAAGGTGGTGCTCTATAACGACGGCAATTACCTGAATTTTGAACAACAGATCAGGGCAGGCATCGCCGATATCCTCATCACCCAGTTGATGTATGGTGGCAGCATCGGGTCTCAGATTCGCAATGCAGCCTTGTTTACCCTGCCCGACTGGTATAAAAATGGATTGATCTCCTACCTGTCGGAGGATTGGAACTCAGAAATTGACAACCGTTTGCGCGACGGGATGGTTTCGGGCAGGTATAAAAAAATCAACCGGCTTTCGGGCGAAGATGCTGTTTTTGCCGGGCATGCCTTGTGGCGCTATATAGAAATGAAATATGGCCCATCGGCCATCACCAACATCATTCACCTGACCCAGCTTACGCGCAATGTGCAGAACGGCTTTTTGTATGTTACCGGCTTGCCTTTCAAGGAATTGGTAAGTGAATGGTACACCTACTATTATGATGGGTATGCTAGGCTCGAAGCCATAAATCCGGATGAAACACTTCCTTATCGCTACCGTGACTTTTTGTCGTACCTGAGACCGGTGGTCAGTCCCGACGGAACCGAACTGGCCTATGCCACCAACAACGAAGGCAGGGTCGTTGTATGGCTGCAGCAGCTTGGAAGCGGTAAGAAAAGAAAACTCTACAAGGCCGGTTTCAGCTCCGGGCAAAAAATCGACAACACCTATCCCTTGCTTAGCTGGCATCCCAGTGGCGAAATCCTGGCCTATATCGTGGAAGAAAAAGGCAGCATTTGGCTTTATTTTCATAACCTGAAAGAAAACAGCACCCAAAAGCGGGTGTTATTCGATTTTCAAAAGATCACTTCTTTCTCCTATGCGCCTGATGGTCAGCAGCTGCTGATGTCGGCGGTGCGTCATGGAAAGCCGGATATTTATGTGTTCAACATAGCAGCCAACTCGCACCGGCAAATCACCGATGACTTTTATACCGACCTCGATCCGGTTTTTTTTAACGGGATGCGGCAGATCGTATTTAGCTCAAACAGGCCAGGTGACACAATCAGGCAGCAGGATACACCGGATAAACAGCCCGGGCAGTTCGATCTGTTCAGCTACGATTTCGCCCGTCATTCACCTGTCTTGCGGCGGGTTACCGAGACACCCCTGGCCAACGAAACAAAGCCTTTCTTCAGGCTAGGCGGAAGGCTGTTTTACCTGAATGATGGCAGTGGTTTCCAGAACCTGAACCAGGCTTTTTACGACAGCGCGATCAGCTATGTGGACACGGCAGTGCATTATCGTTATTTCTTTAAATCGCAGGTGGTTACAGGTCTTACCACAGCCATGAACGATTATGCGATACTTCCATCGGATGACAAGGTGATGTACACAGCCCTGTCGAAAAACCGCATCCGGTTCTTCCGTACCGACATTGCGGCCTACCTGAGGCACGAACCTGAACAAATCCCGGTTTCGGCATTCATGCAGGAGAAGATGACCATCGGGCAGGCTGCAGAAGAAAAAACAGATGCCTTGCCTGAACCTGTTGCACAAAGCCGGAGACACTTTGTTGCTGCCATGCGTGAGGCCGTAAACACCGACACACTGGCCGCGCCTAACCGACAGAAACAGGGTGGATTTGCCATCGAAGGACAATCGCGTATGCCATTTTCAGGGCTGATTAACAAAGACAAACCAAGCCTGATGGCGGCATCCGCCGAACCTAAGCGCAGGAATTACAACGTCGAGTTTTACTATGATCAGCTGTTTACACAGGTCGATTTTACCTACATCAACTATAGCTATCAGGCTTTTTCAGGGGGCGGCTCACCCATCTATCTGAATCCGGGCTTCAATGTGTTTCTCGGTGTTAACCTCACCGATCTGCTCGAAGATTACCGCATCAGCGGCGGCGTGCGCATGAACACCAACCTGATCAACAATGAATATGTGGCCAGTTTCAGTAACCTCCAGAAACGCCTCGATAAGCAGATCATTTTTCACCGGCAGAGTATTGAACAATCCACCGAAACATACCTCATGCGCACCCATTCGCATGAACTTTACTATATCCTCAGCTGGCCCTTCAGCGAGTCGCTGAGCCTGAAAGGAACCGGAATTTACCGCAACGATATGAAGGTGTATCTGGCAACTGATCAGGTAAACCTTAAGAAACCCAACCTGTATGAGCACTGGGCAGGCTTGCGCACCGAACTGGTGTTCGACAACAGCCGCGAACTGGGCATGAACCTTTACAGCGGCATCAGGTCAAAGGCTTTCGCCGAATATTACCAGATTGTTGGTGAGCGCACCCGTAACCTTGTTGTAGTTGGATTCGATTTCAGGCATTACCTCAAAATTCACCGCAACTTCATCTGGGCCAATCGTTTGGCTGCCAGCACATCCATTGGCAACAACCGCCTCATTTACTATATGGGAGGCGTCGATAACTGGCTGTTCCCGAGTTTTAACCGCACCACACCCATCGACTATAACCAGCAGTATGCCTACCAGACCCTAGCCACAAATATGCGTGGCTTTAACCAGAACATCCGCAATGGGAACAGCTTTGCCGTGTTGAATTCGGAACTCAGGTTTCCGGTGTTCCGCTACCTGTTGCAACGGCCGATCAATTCCGATTTCATCAGAAATTTCCAGCTGGCTACTTTCGGTGACATCGGCACAGCATGGACAGGCCTGAATCCATACGATCCCAAAAATTCGCTCTACACCTCCACCATCGAGAATGGTCCGCTAACCATCACCGTTGAGGTGCAGAAAGATCCGATCATTGGAGGTTTCGGATTCGGTGCACGCACCCTGCTGCTTGGCTATTTCGTCAGGGGCGATGTTGCCTGGGGCGTGGAAGACCGCCGGATCTCAAAACCTGTATTTTATTTGTCGTTTAGTTTGGATTTTTAATCGCAGGAGGAATAAACATGTCCATTGATAGTGTTATTATTTTAATCCTTATTGGCCTTGTCGCCGGCATCTTCAGCGGCATGATCGGCATCGGCGGCGCAATCATCATCATCCCGGCACTGATCTATTTTCTTCACCTCGACCAGCACACGGCCCAAGGCACCAGCCTGGCTGTTATGCTGCCACCCATTGGGCTTCTGGCGGCCTACAATTATTACAAGGCAGGTGCCCTAAACCTGCATTATGCACTCATCATTGCCGCCTCGTTTTTTGTCGGAGGCTTTTTCGGGGCGAAATTTGCAGTCAATATTCCGGTCGAAACACTCCGGAAAGTGTTTGCCTTTGTGCTGATGGCCATTGCCATTAAAATGCTCCTGACAAAAAACGGTTAACAACACCCGATTTCCATGGCCTTTGCGTATGCCAATTTTGTCCGAAAATAAATATTTTATTTAACAGGCTTGGTATAACTCACCGAATGCCGCGGTTGGTGCGACTTTAATGATTTATCAACATCCTAAGGTTGAAAAAAACAACCTTGATCAACGTAAATAGCATTGTATATTGCATTCCCATTCGAGGAATAAGGAATTTATTTATTCTAGTTTGATTAACAACCACTTACCTTAACCAACCAACAAAATAGGGAAGAACCGGTATGGAAAACAATTTGTTCGAAAATCTGGAAACCACTCTGAAACAGGGTAAAGAAAGCAGTTTTTATGACAAGATGCTTGAAATGAGGGTCCGCCCTGAAATTAGTCAGGACAAAGGCGCTGAGAACCTGAATGATGGCGCGAAAACCAATATGGAAAAAGAAGCATTGAAAGAAGAGAAGGTGATCAGCACATATTCGCATGAGGAGGTATTGAGTGCCTCAACAACTTATTTTAAGGGTGACACATTGGCAGCCAATGTGTGGATGAACAAATACGGGTTGAAGGACAGCGATGGCAATTTGTTCGAACTTACGCCCGATGATATGCACCTGCGCCTTGCGGCAGAAATTTACCGCATCGAGAAAAAATATCCGAACCCTGTCAGCGAACAGGAAATCTATGAAACACTGAAGGATTTCAAGTATATCATTCCACAGGGAAGCCCCATGGCCGGAATTGGCAACAATTTCCAGGTTTCATCGCTATCGAACTGCTTTGTGATTGGCAATGATGGTGCCTCCGACTCCTATGGCGGCATTATGAAAATTGACCAGGAGCAGGTGCAGCTGATGAAACGCCGCGGCGGTGTTGGTCACGACCTTTCGCACATCAGGCCTACAGGCAGCCCGGTGAAAAACAGCGCACTTACCTCAACAGGTATCGTGCCTTTCATGGAACGCTACTCCAACTCAACAAGGGAAGTGGCCCAGGACGGACGCCGTGGCGCCCTGATGCTGAGCATCAGCATCAAACACCCCGATGCCGAAAGGTTCATCGATGCCAAAATGGAACTGGGCAAAGTCACCGGAGCCAATGTTTCAGTGAGGATTACCGATGAGTTCATGCGGGCTGTGGTGAACAACGAAACCTTCGTGCAGCAGTATCCGATCGACGCCAAAGAACCCATGTTCGTGAAGGAAATCGATGCACGCAAACTCTGGGATAAAATCATTCACAACTCCTGGTCATCAGCCGAACCCGGTGTGCTGTTCTGGGATACCATCATCCGCGAGTCGATCCCTGATTCTTATGCCAGTCTTGGCTTTAAAACCCTGTCGACAAATCCTTGCGGCGAAATTCCGTTGTGCGCATACGACAGTTGCCGTTTGCTGGCGATCAACCTCTACAGCTATGTCGACAAGCCATTTTCCGATGAGGCCAGTTTCAATGTGGATCTGTTTACAAAACATGCCCGCATGGCCCAGCGCATCATGGACGACATCATCGATCTGGAGATCGAAAAAGTGGATGCCATCCTGGCAAAGATTAGCGCTGACCCTGAACCCATCGAGGTTAAAGGCGTGGAGATGCGGCTGTGGGAAAACATCCGTAAGAAAGCACTGCAGGGCCGGCGCACAGGCATTGGCATTACTGCTGAAGGCGATATGCTGGCTGCCCTGGGAACACGATACGGATCGGAAGAAGCCATCAGCTTTTCCACCGAAGTTCACAAGCTGCTTGCCCTCGAAGTGTATCGGTCGTCGGTCGATCTGGCTGCCGAGAGGGGACCTTTCGAAATTTACAACGCCGAACTCGAAAAGAATAACCCGTTCATTCTGAGGCTTAAAGAAAGTGCGCCGAGGCTGTATGAAAAGATGCAACGTGCCGGCAGACGCAACATCGCCATGCTGACCATTGCACCCACTGGTAGTGTAAGCATCTGCACCCAGACAACCTCGGGCATTGAACCCGTGTTTATGGTAAGCTACAAACGCCGTCGCAAGGTGAACCCGAACGATAAAAACGTCACCGTTGGTTTTGTCGATGACGTGGGTGATGCCTGGGAAGAATACAATGTGTTTCACCCAAAATTCGAAACATGGCTTGAGGTTAACGGTTATGATGTGGCCCAGGTGAAAGCATACAACGACGAGAAGCTCAACGAAGTCATCGCCAGGTCGCCCTATTATCAGGCTACATCGAATGATATCGACTGGGTAAGCAAGGTCCGCATGCAGGGCGATATTCAGAAATGGGTCGACCACAGCATCAGCGTAACGGTCAACGTGCCGCGCGACACTCCTGAAACCCTTGTGAGCGATATTTACCGCACAGCCTGGGAAAGCGGCTGCAAAGGCATGACCATTTACCGCGACGGCTCACGTTCGGGTGTATTGGTGAGTGCCGACGAGAAAAAATCGACCGAAGCCGGAAACGAAGAATTTAAAGAAACCAACGCACCCCCAAGACCAAAACGCCTTGAAGCCGATATCATCAGGTTCCAGAACAATTACGAAAAATGGATCGCTGTGGTGGGCAAGCTCAACGACAAACCCTATGAAATTTTCACTGGTAAAGCCGACGACTTCTTCCTGCCTCCATGGGTCGAAAATGGGTGGGTTATCCGCGAGAAAAATAAGGCCGAAAAAGCCCGTTACGACTTCCAGTTTGAGGATAAGCAAGGCTACAAGGTAACCATTGAAGGACTTTCGCGTTCGTTCAACAAGGAGTACTGGAACTACGCCAAGCTCATTTCAGGCATTCTGCGTCACGGCATGCCGCTGCCTTATGCCATCGAGCTGGTGCAAAACCTCACCCTCGACGAGGACAACATCAACACCTGGAAAAACGGCGTCGTCAGGGGACTGAAACGCTATATCCCCGACGGAACACAGGCATCAGGCAAGCTTTGCCCCGAATGCGGCGACCACAAAGGACTCATTTACCAGGATGGTTGCCTGACGTGCAGCTCATGTGGGTATTCGAAATGTGGATAAAAACAGTTAGCAATAAATCAAAGCATAAAGCCGCTGCGTTCACAACGAGGCGGCTTTTTTTTCGACTGAACCGTGGCAAGGTGTTGCCGGTCAGAAGTGTATTTTATGGTAATCGTAGGTCTGGTTGTCTCTGAAAGCCCTGATTTTTCCGGCCACATACAACAGCATCTGAAACTGATGATCGTCGAGCCAGCGCATGGCCTTTTTGTCGCCATTGACGGCATCGGCAAGGCAGACAAACAGAGGAAAGTCGTTTTTCATGAGCCAGGCCCTGGCCTGCATCTTCCCATCAATGGCTCCGTCGAGGGCTGCAAAGGCAAAATAGCGGTTTTTCATCAGCCACACCATGGCTTCTTCGCTTCCCCTGATGGCATTGCTTAGTGCAGCAAGCTCCGGAAAGCGGTTGCTGAGCAGCCATCGCTGAAACTGATCGCCATCACCAAAGGTTTCGGCAAAGGCCAGCAGGGTTTTATTCGGGTATTGGTGCATGCTTGTGCGGGTTCATTAATGTATGTCAGGCGTAAACTTCGGCTTCGATGCCTGCCTTCCGCACCATCGCTGCAATCCTTTCGAGGGCTGCTTCATCAATCCTGACGAGGCCTTCGAGCGGCGTTTCCCTTTCAATGGCATACACCATTACGGCCTTGGGTCTGATCTCCAGCACGAGGCTGAGCCAGGCTTTCAGCTCTTTTTCGGTGGTGTTGTCTACCTTTTTGTGGTTGATTTCGCCCCGCAGGAACAGACTCTGAATGACCAGGTTGCCGTTGAAGCGCTTCAGTGTTTCCACATATTCCCTGATTCTGAAGGCTTTCAATGGCATATTGATGAGGCGGATGGTTTCTTCGGTGCCTCCGTCGAGTTTTTGGATGTTGTTGTCGATGCGACACAAGGCCTGAAAAATCGTTGGTTTGTGGAGCATGCTTCCATTGGTAAGCACACTGATTTTTGCCGATGGCAGCAGTTCGTTTCGGAGGCTGATGGTGTCGGCGATAATCTCAGCGAATTCGGGATGCATGGTGGGTTCGCCGTTTCCGGCAAAGGTGATGCTGTCGGGCTGGCGCGTGGTGCCAATCAGTTCGCCAAGTGTTTGTCGCAGCCGCTGGCTGATGTCGGCACGTGTGGGCAGTTGCATATGAAGGCCATTGCGGTTGCTGGTCCAGCCACACTCGCAATAGATGCAGTTGAAGGTGCAGAATTTGCCATGGGTGGGCAGCAGGTTGATGCCAAGCGAGATGCCCAGCCTGCGGCTGTTTACAGGTCCAAATATCATTTCATCGAAAAGGAAGCCGGCCATACTGATCGTTTGTGCAAAAGTAAGGGATTCCATAAAATTTTCTGAACCTCAGTAGGAATTATATGGATACTGCATTATCTTTGGTATTCCTCTTTTTATTCAAAACAAGATCCTGATTATTCACAAACAAACAAACCTATGAAAACAAAACCTGTGTTCGATTTCCCTATGTCATAGATAATCAATGGGGGGGGTGGAGTTTTAAGAAAACTATTACATTCTGCGTTTTTATGATGAGTATTAACTATATAGGTGCACAAACAGTAGTAGAAGGTGAGCCTAGATTCACAGCCTTAACCGATGAAGCAGGGCCTGAAAATGAAAGCATTGTAAAGAATCAGGAACTTTCGGAAATGTTTCAGAAGCCTTATATACTACCTGAGCCTGAACTAAAACAAAATAATGTTAGGCCTCGAAAACTTGAAAGGTGTGTTGGTCTGCCGAATATTACTGTCTACCCTAATCCGGCCAAGAATTATCTGATTATTGAGTGCATAACGGAGTTTTTAGCAACCACAAAACTGTTGCAATTGGTGAATAGTATCGGTCAGCCTGTATTAGAACAAGGGCTTGATCGCTTCGGTAGGTATAGCATTATCGACCTGATAAAGTTACCCAATGGCACATACACTGGGCGCGTGTTGGTTGACGGTAAAGTTAGCGGCGCATTTAAGGTCTTAATAAATAAATAGAATTAATATTTTACCAACAGGAGTTCAATCTCCTGTTGGTATTTTTCCACATACTATAGCGATGAAACAACACATTAATTGGTTTGGTTATTGGCATATATTTAAGCTTTTACTGTGTATTATATTTTCATTTTCTTCATTCTTTAGCCAATCAATAATTGCTCAGGAGTATTTTAATTTGCGGATTGATGCAATCGAAGAAAACACATATGATTACTGTAGAGATATATTAACCTTAAGCGATGGATATTTATTATCAGCACATTATGTTACATCAGAAAACCTCGACTGGTGGTATAACTGCTTTATCAAAATTGAGGAAGCCGGCAATATAATAAATCGTAAAAAGTATATTAACAGCAATAAAAGTCAGGTTCTAAGTTACAGACAAGGGGCTTTACGCATGAGTAGATACAATGAAGAATACTATAATGTAGGCTGGAATGAGTATATAATTGACAATGTACATTTATACACAGGGTTAATTTATAAGATTAATGCTGATTTTGATACGCTATGGACGAGGGCCTATACTGATTTCGAAAAGCCAAACGACAGTGATTATGCTTTTTACCACATGAGTTTATTGGCGAATGATGAAATGATCATTGCCGGTGATTCGCGCATTAGCTCTTCCTCTTACAAGGCTTTACTTATGTTGGTAGACAGCGGAGGAAATGAGCAATGGCGGCAGTATTACGAAAGCGGGCCGCTCAACAAAGGCATCAATGTGATACCCACGCCCGACGGAGGCTTTGCCCTATCGTGCTTCAAATGGGTGCCACAGGAAAACACCTCGCACAACTACCTGATCAAGACCGACAGCCTGGGCAATGAGCAATGGCGCCGCTACATCGGGGGGCTTTATGCCGATGGGCCGCTCTACCTGGCCAACTCCCCCGACAGCACCATCGTGGGGGCTTACGCGTATTCGGATTATAGTCCACCACCCCCCTCCTCAAATAGTTACAACAAGATTGCTGTTGTGAAATACAACCTACAAGGGGACAATATGTTTGAAAAGATATATTGTGAAACCGTCTTGAATCGAGAGGTATCATCAATAACACCTGATAGCGTAGGGAATTTTGTGATAGCCGGATCAAATAAATTCTATCCTCCTGATGCGAATTACATTTATGAAGGTTCACTGCTTAAGGTGGACAACAATGGCGACTCGGTCTGGTACAGGCAATATCGGCATCCAACCACAACAGTTTCCTTTAATCATTTGTATGGTGTAACGGCTGCCCAGGATGGAGGTTTTGCTGCCGTAGGAGGGATATACGGATTCTACCCCGATCCGTTAGGCCAGGATATTTGGGTGATCAAGGTGGACAGCATGGGCTGCATCAATTTTGGTGATTGCTGGGTAGGCGAAAAAGAGCAGCCACTGCCACAAAGCCAAACAACCACATTGTCCGTATACCCTAACCCTGCCAGAGACAGGATACAGCTTGGCTTCGGACCGGGTGAACAGCTGCTGCCAAAAACCCTGAACCTCTTCGATAGTTTCGGGCGGCTGCAACGAAGCATCCATCTGGCCCCGGGCCAGTCAGATGCCGACATCAGCAACCTTTCGCCGGGGGTGTATGTGGGCGTTGTGTCGGATGAAAGCGGTTGGCTGGGCACATCGAAGTTTGTGGTTTACTGAGTTGCGGATGTTAGCAACAAAAACCATGAAAAAATATATAAGAAAGAAGGTGTTATAAATGATCTGACTCTGAGGTTCGGAATATTTCAGTGCAAATTGCATTGAATTTATTGTAAAATGCAAACTGTCTGGTAATCCTTCGGCAAGCTTTTGTAATTTAGCCGTCGCGAAAAGGTTCTGCTGGCTGAAATCAGCCTCATCCGGCATCAGCTTCTTTTCCGGCAAATCACGCATATGTCGACAGGCTTAAAGCACATCAGAAAACCCATTGAAACAGAGCTCGCGGCTTTCGACGAGGTGTTCCGCAGCACCATGAAATCGAAGGTTCCCTTGCTCGACAAGATTACCGCTTATATCGTGAAGTCGAAGGGAAAGCAGATGCGCCCGATGTTTGTGATGCTTTCGGCCAGGATCAGTGGTGAGGTGAATGCCTCTACGCACCGCGCCGCCACCCTGATCGAACTGTTGCATACAGCCACCCTTGTCCATGATGATGTGGTCGATGATTCGAATGAGCGCAGGGGGTTCTTTTCAATCAACGCGCTGTGGAAGAACAAGATAGCTGTTCTCATTGGAGATTTTCTGCTGTCGCGCGGCATGCTGCTGGCCCTTGACAACAATGACTTTGAACTGTTGAAAATTGTGTCGAACGCAGTGAAAGAAATGAGCGAGGGCGAGTTGCTTCAAATTGAAAAAGCCCGCAGGCTCGACATTGAAGAATCGGTCTATTTCGAAATCATCAGCAAAAAAACAGCCTCACTGATTGCAGCCTGCTGCGCCGTGGGTGCAGCATCGGTAGGCGCCTCAGTTGACAACAAACAGCGCATGAGCGATTTCGGACGTAACGTAGGCATTGCCTTCCAGATCAAAGACGACATTTTTGATTATGAAAAGAACAGCATCACCGGCAAGCCTACCGGCATCGACATCAAGGAAAGGAAAATGACCCTGCCCCTGATTTACCTGTTGAACAATTCGGGTTGGGCTGAGCGCCGCAGGATCATCCACCTGGTGAAAAGCCACAACCAGGAACCTGAGAAAGTAGCCGAAGTGATGGAAAAGGTAAGGCAATCGGGCGGATTGCAGTATGCCGGTGAACAAATGGAGCTGTACCGGGCAAAGGCGCTCGCCTTGCTCGATGGTTTGCCGCCCAGCGAATCACTCGACGCCCTCAGGCAATTGGTTGACTATACCATTTCGCGGAAAAAATAGCGCGGATCCAACTCAGCTTTTACTCAGGGTGAACGAAAAGGTCGTTCCCGTTCCCAGCTTGCTTCTTACATTGATGGTTTGGGTGTGAGCCTCGATAATGTGTTTCACGATGGCCAGGCCAAGGCCTGATCCGCCGGTGTCGCGCGAACGGCCCTTGTCGGTGCGGTAGAAGCGTTCGAAAATACGCGGAAGGTTTTCTTCGGCTATGCCCGGCCCGTTGTCCTTCACCTCAAAGAGGTAGTTTTCGTCCATATCGAACACCTTGACCAACACCTTGTTTTCGGGTTTATCGCCGTATTTGATGGCATTTTCGATGAGGTTGATCAGCACCTGACGGATGCGTTTTTTGTCGGCCATCACATACACCGGTCTTTCGGTTTTGTTTTCATACACCACCACCGTATGGTGTTTACGCGCTTTCATCTCCAGAAAATCAATCACATCCCTGATCAGCTCACCGGCATCGAAACGCAGGGTGTTGAGCCTGAGTTCGCCTGATTCGAGCTTTGAAATCTCCTCAAGGTCTTCGACAATGGCAATCAGCCTGTTGATGCTTTTTTCGGTCCGCATCAGGTACTCTTTGTTGATGGTTTCATCTTCGAGCCCACCATCGAGCAGGGTGAGCACATACCCCTGTATATTGAAAATAGGGGTTTTCAATTCGTGCGAAATATTGCCCAGAAACTCACGGCGGTAGTCGGCCATCTTTTTAAGTTCTTCGATCTCGAGACGCTGTCTAGAGCTCCATTCCTGCACGGCCGTATTCACCGTTTCTATAGAATCGCTGGTATACGACTGGTTTTTTGTACTTCCTTTCGACGAGCGCTGGGTGTGTATGGTCTTGTAAATCAGCTTTATTTTCCTGTATATGAAGCGATCAACGGCATAATTGATGACCACAAACGAAAGCAAAAACACCAGGACCACCAACATCAGCACCAACAATATGGTGATCTGCGGATGCAGGAAAAACAGCAACACCACAAGCAGGGCCATCACCGCAGTGATAACCAGTGCGGTGGAAAAAGCCACATTCCTTGTTTCAGAAAACCGCCTTATCATGGTGCTTAATATTCAAATTTGTAGCCGACGCCTTTCACGGTCCGGATGTTTTCGATGCCAATCTTTTCCCTGATCTTGCGCACATGCACATCGATGGTACGGTCGCCGACAATGACATTGTCGCCCCAGATTTTTGAGAAAATTTCCTCCCGTGTGAACACCTTGTTGGGTTTGGATGCAAGCAGCCGAAGGAGTTCAAATTCTTTCTTCGGCAAGATGATTTCCCTGCCCTGATGCACCACCAGAAAACGTTCAGAGTCGATGACAAAATCCTTGATAGCCACGGCTTCAGTTTCGCTGCCTGTCTCCTGGTACCTCCTCAGAATTGCATTCACACGGCTGATGAGCAATTTCGGCCTGATGGGCTTGGCAATATAGTCGTCGGCACCGGCATCGAGGCCGGCAATTTGCGAATAGTCTTCGGACCGGGCTGTTAAAAACACCACCAGGGTATTCTTGAGCGCAGGGATCTGCTTGATTTCTTCGCAGGCTGCAATGCCATCCATTTCGGGCATCATCACGTCGAGGATGATCAGGTGGGGAATTTCCTCGGTGGCCTTGATAACGGCTTCGCGGCCACTGCTGGCTGTAGATACCAGAAATCCTTCCTTTTTGAGGTTATAGCTCAGAAATTCCAGCACATCCCTTTCATCATCCACCAGCAGGATTCGATATTTAATGGGTTCCATTCCGGGTTTTGTTAAAGAGGCTAAATGTAAGTTATTTTTCACTAACCTGTTTTAAGTCCGGATGAATTTTTATTTATATTTTTGGTTTCAAATCAACAGCAAATGAAGCATATCAGCCTTTTGGTCTTTGTCGGAATTTTTCTTACAACATCCATATGGGCACAGCAATTTCGCGGCGGCCTTAAACTGGGTGTGACCACCACCCAGGTTGCCGGCGACACCTATGCCGGCTTCAACAAGGCCGGAATCAATGGCGGGGCTTTTGTGAACCTTGGCCTTGGACATCAGCTGGCTGCCCAGCTCGAGCTGGCGTATTTCATGAAGGGCTCGCGCTACAACGATCAGCCCGACTTGCCCGATTTCAAGCAATACCTGCTCAGGCTGAACTATATCGAGATGCCGGTATTGCTGCAGTACGAACTTTCGGGTTTTGTGTTCGAAGCCGGCGTTTCGTTCGACTTTCTGCTGAGCAGCTTCGAAGAAAAAGACTACCTGCAGGTGAGCCAAAACGACTGGCGGAAGATGACCCTCAACTCGGTTTTTGGCATGATGTACAGCATGTCGGAAAAGTGGATGCTCAGTTTCAGAACGGTAAACTCCATCACCTCGGTCAGGAAGAATGCGGTGCCGGGAAACGTGAAGCGTTACGGGTCGAAATTCGGTGAATTCAACGACGCCCTCCTGCTGTCGGTTTACTACATTTTGTAGCAGGTTCCGATGCCCGAATGATTGGTTTGCTGGCTTAAGTTGATTTGTCCGTATTTTGCTGCACAAAAGCAATATTGCGTTTCAACCCATCGAAGCCTGTCCGTTTCACAGCCGATCCCTTAAATACAAGCCTGAACCTTTCTTCATCCATTTGTTCCCAGTCGGCATCCTTCATCGCGCGCAGCGCCTCACTCATCACAAACAGGGGTTCATCATGCGTTTTCGAAAACCTGTTCCAGGGGCAAACATCCTGGCAAATGTCGCAGCCAAAGATCCAGTGGTCAAACTGTGGCTGCATTGCAGCAGGCAGCGGTCCTTTGTGTTCGATGGTCAGGTATGAAATGCATTTGCGGGCATCAAGCTGGTGTGCATCCACCAGGGCGCCTGTGGGGCAGGCATCAAGGCAACGGCGGCATGTGCCACAGTAATCCGTAATTGATGCAGGAGTTTCGGCTAGCTCCAGGGTAGATATCAGGTGTCCGATGAAGAAAAACGAACCCATACGCGGGCTGATCAGGCAGGTGTTTTTTCCGATGAAACCCAGGCCGCTTTTCTGGGCCCAGGCCCTGTCGAGCACCGGCGCCGAATCGGTGAACACCCTGGCTTCGATGGGCCCGGTGAAGGACTCGATGAAATGCTGTAACACGCGCAACCTGTCGCGGATCACCTGGTGGTAATCCTTTCCATAGGCATATTTCGATAGCTTGTAGCGGCTTTCGGTGAGGGCATCCCCGCCGGGAAAATAGTTAAAAAGGACCGAAATCACAGAGCGGGCACCTTCAACGAGTAGGGCAGGGTTGGTCCTTTTTTCGCGGTTTCTTTCGAGGTAGCTCATTGTGCCCTGATAGCCAAGGGTCAGCCATTGATCCATTTTTTCGGCATGATCAGGCAGGGCACGGGCTTCGGAAATGCCGCAGGCACTAAAACCAAGTTCGAGTGCCTTCGAAACAATCATGTCGGTATGCAACAGTTGTTTTTCTGACATGGTGTGCGGAACCCTTATTCTGAAAATAAACTTCCCTGCTGGGGTGTTCTGAATTTGCCCAGGTGGCGGTATGCAATGTCGGTGGCTTCGCGCCCGCGTGGCGTACGCATGAGGTATCCTTCCTGGATCAGGAAGGGTTCATACACTTCTTCGATGGTGCCGGCTTCTTCGCCAACGGCTGTGGCAATGGTATTGATGCCCACGGGTCCGCCTTTGAATTTGTCGATGATGGTACTCAGGATGCGGTTGTCCATTTCGTCGAGGCCATAACGATCGACATTGAGGGCTTCGAGGGCCAGTTTTGAGATGGCCATATCGATGGAACCATTGCCTTTGATCTGCGCAAAATCGCGCACGCGCCGCAAAAGCAGGTTGGCAATGCGTGGTGTTCCCCTGCTCCGCCGGGCAATTTCTGCTGCTGCTTCGTCAGAAATATTCACCCGCAAAATACCAGCCGAGCGTTTGATGATGCCCGCAAGGGTTTCGGCGTCATAATAGGCCAGCCTCGCATTGATGCCAAAGCGCGACCTGAGCGGTGAAGTGAGTAAGCCGCTGCGGGTTGTTGCCCCAATTAGTGTAAAAGGGTTCAGGTTGATCTGCACACTTCGTGCATTGGGCCCTGTCTCGATCATGATATCGATGCGAAAGTCCTCCATGGCCGAATACAGGTATTCTTCAACAACCGGGCTCAGGCGGTGAATTTCGTCGATAAACAGCACATCGTTTTCATCGAGGTTGGTCAGCAGACCCGCCAGGTCGCCGGGCTTGTCGAGTACCGGCCCCGAGGTGATTTTAATGTTCACTCCAAGCTCATTGGCTATGATGTGTGAAAGCGTTGTTTTTCCGAGTCCGGGAGGCCCGTGAAGCAACACATGATCAAGGGCTTCGGCGCGCTGTGTGGCAGCCTGCACAAACACCCTCAGGTTCTCCACAACCTTATCCTGTCCGGCAAAACTACTGAAGGCATCGGGTCGGAGCACGTTTTCAATTTCGCGCTCAACCTTCGTTAGTCGGTTGCCGTCGGCATCAAGGTTGTCATTCATAAATGGCGGTTTCAATGCCAACAAAAGTACGAAATCTGACCTAACGGCCCGATTTTTAAAAAACACTTGCTTTTTGTCAATTATTTATTAAATTAGCTACGAATTGCATACGCAGTATTATAGAATATTTCAGGAAATTTAACTTCCTGGCACATTTCATCTACAGCGCGCTAAGTAATTAATTTTTAGTAAGATGAAAAAGTTACTGGTCGCCTTTGATTTTTCGAGCAATGCTTACAAAGCACTTGACTACGCCGTTGGTTTTGCCAATCGCACGGGTGCTGAAGTCGGAATAATATGGGTTGACAACGCGAGCTCGGCTGAAAACACAGGCAATATCGACCATGAACTTCGCATTGAGATCAGAAACCGCTTCAACGAAGTGGAGCAGCAATACGAACCCCTGATCAAGAACGGCAAACTCGATGTGATCCTTCGCAAGGGAAAGGTTTACAACGAAATAGCCATGGCAGCCCGCAAAATTGATGCTGACATTGTATTTACGGGTACGCATGGTGTGAGTGGCTTTGAGCAATACTGGATCGGCAGCAATGCCTACAGAATCGTAACCTGCTCGCCCTGTCCGGTGATCACCGTAAGGGGTGATTATCAGTCAGATGGCAACATCCGCAGGATTTTACTCCCGATCGACAGCACCATCGAAACCCGGCAAAAGCTTCCCTTTGCAGCAAAAATTGCCAGTTACTTTGATGCTGAAATTAACCTCCTGGTGTTGTTTAACACTCCGAGCAACGTCATCAGGAAACGCATGCTTTCTTATGCCGAAGAAGCCCATAAATGCCTTGCCGAAAAAGGCATCAGGCATGTGATAAAGGAAATTGAGGCGGAGAACGTGACCACCTGTATTTTGGATTATGCCAGGGAAATAGACGCGGATATGATTTCGATCATGATAGAGCAGGGAACAGCTACAACCAATAAATTTCTGGGACCGTATGCACAACAATTGATCAATAATGCGGTTGTTCCTGTATTAAGTTTGCAAACATCCCACACTGAAGGATAACGGAATGAAAATAGTAAACATCATCATATTCGTACTCTGTTCAATCGGGCTTATGGCCCAGGAATTTCCCGGCAAACCAGGAAATATTGCTGTGATTCAGGATGCCAGGATCGACAGCCTTATGCACGCACACCAGCAGCTCAACAAGGTCTATACTGATATTGAAGGGTTCAGGGTGCAAATATTTATGGATTCAGGCAATGATGCCGTTCAGAAGGCGGAAGATATCATTGTCAAATTCAAAGAGGAAAACCCTGACCTTCCGGTTTACCTGAGCTTCGGTCAGCCCTATTACCGAATCCGGGTTGGCGATTTGCGCAACCGCATCGAAGCTGAAGGGATTTTGCGGCGCATCATTGGCCGCTATAACCAGGCTTTCATAGTTAAAGACAAGATAAATTTTCCACAATTAATCAGTTTTCCAAACCAAAACCAGAATTTATGAAAAAGACTATTCTCGTTGGAATTGACTTTTCCGATTGCTCGATCAACGCACTTGAACACGCCCTGACGATAGCCGATAAAGCCGAATCAAATGTGGTAATGATTTGGGTGAACAGGCCCGATAGCAACAAGGAAATTTTCACAATTGAACCCGAAAACCTGATTGACGAAGTCAATAAAAGATTTAAAGAGCTTGTGAACAAGTACAAGTACGGACTTGAAAACGGCGCATTGTCGTTTATGATAAAAGAAGGAAAAGTATATCAGGAAATCGTAAAAGCTGCTGATGAGCTTGAGGCATTCCTTATTGTGATTGGCACACACGGCTCATCGGGTTTTGAGGAATTCTGGATGGGCAGCAATGCCAACAAGATCGTTACCTCAACCGACAGGCCTATCATCACCATCAGGGGAGGTGTCGACATCAACCGCACCCTGACCCGCATTGTGATGCCCATCGACAGCACTGTAGAAAGCCGTCAGAAAGTGCCATTGACTGCACTTCTGGCCAAATATTTCGAAGCCGAAATTCATGTGCTGGCCGTGCACACAACGGTGGTTGTCGAAGTGAGGAGCCGCGTGAATGAATATGTTAAGCAGGTTGAGTTGTACCTTACTGAGAATGAAGTGCGCTTCACGAAGGAAGAAATTGAGGCAGAGAATATTACGGATGCCACCATTGAATATGCCGTGAAGGTGAATGCCAACCTGATCAGCATCATGGATGACCAGGAAACAACAACAGCCAACATCTGGCTCGGACCTTATGCGCAGCAGATGGTGAATCATTCGCCTATTCCGGTGCTGTGTGTTCATGCCAAAGACCTTGTTGCCGGCATCAGCATGTAAGGGTGATGAATCAATAAAAAATGGCTGCCGGGTTTTACCGGCAGCCATTTTTTTTAACACACGGATGTTCAGTACGCAAGCAATGATGGAATCAACCTGGACTTTGAAGCAGATAAACCACCGCTTAACAGATTCATTGGCTTAATAGCGGTTGATACAGTTGAGGTCGTCGAAAGCTATTTTCAGCCTGTCGATGAGCGATTTTTCACCTTCGCGCAACCATTTGCGTGGATCGTAATACTTTTTGTTCGGGCTGTCCTCACCTTCAGGGTTGCCAATCTGACCTTGCAGGTAGGCATGGTTTTTTTGTTCAAAAACCCTTATACCATCCCAGAAAGCCCATTGGGTGTCGGTGTCGATATTCATTTTAACCACGCCATAAGTCAGGGCTTCCTTAATCTGTGATTTTTCGGAGCCTGAACCGCCATGGAAAACAAAGTTCACTGGATTAACTCCTGTGTTGAATTTCTTTTGAATGTACTGCTGTGAGTTGTTCAGGATCACAGGCTGGAGCTTCACATTGCCGGGCTTGTAAACACCATGCACATTACCGAAGGCTGCTGCAATGGTAAACCTGTCGCTCACGCTGCTCAGCACTTCGTAAGCCTGCGCCACTTCTTCGGGCTGGGTATACAGGCGCGAGCTATCAACACCCGTATTGTCAACGCCGTCTTCTTCGCCACCGGTGATGCCGAGTTCGATTTCGAGGGTCATGCCCATTTTCGTCATCCGTTCGAGGTATTTCTGGCTGATTTCCAGGTTTTCGTGCAAGGGCTCTTCTGAAAGGTCAAGCATATGCGAGCTAAACAGCGGTTTGCCGTGTTGACGGTAGAATTTTTCACCGGCATCGAGCAAACCATCAATCCAGGGGAGTAGTTTTTTGGCGGCATGGTCGGTGTGCAGAATCACTGGAATGCCATACATTTCAGCGATCTGGTGAATGTGTAAAGCGCCCGAAACCGCTCCAGCAATAGCGGCTTTTTCCTGCTCATTCGAAAGGCCTTTACCGGCATAAAAGGCTGCGCCACCATTCGAAAACTGAATGATAACCGGTGATTTGACTATCCTGGCAGTTTCGAGCACCCCATTGATGGTGTTTGTTCCTGTGACATTCACAGCCGGTAAGGCAAACTGTCCGGCTTTGGCAATCCTGAAAATTTCCTTCAGGTCGTCGCCTGAGGCAACTCCAGGAGCAACTTTTTGAGCCATTTGATCTGACATAATTATCGGATTAAAAGTTGAATTTAATTAAAATTGTATAAGAATCAATTGGTTGTGCTGTTGTTTTATTGAAACATACCAACAGATTCAGCCCACAAAAGTAATACATTTAGCCTATCCGGTATTTCAACCGGCAGTTAGCCCTTTGAACTTTTCGAGCTGGTTTTTGATGATGGTGAGCAGTTCATTCTTGCTGATGGGCTTGGCGATGTAGTCATCGAAGCCGGCTTCCAGCATTTTTTCCTTGTCACCTGCCATGGCATAGGCCGTTTGCGCGATAAATGGCACAAAACGGTATTCCTTATATTCAGACCTGATTTTATTCATCAGCTTGATGCCATCCCAGGGCGAAGGCAGGTTGATATCGAACAGCATTACCTGGAACACATGGCCTTTTTTATGCCGTTCGCTGATGATTTTCATGGTTTCGTCACCATCAACGGCTATGGTTGTGTTGCCGGCTTTGTTGAGCATTTTTTGCAGTACCAGCCTGTTCATCCTGTCGTCTTCAACAATAAAAATGTCAAGTGAGCCATACAAAGGCAAGGCAGGCTTTGGTTTTTCCACAAGCGGCGTGTGTTGTTTTTCGCTGGCCTGACAGGGCAGGAATATTTCGACCGTAGTGCCCATGGCGTGGGTCGAATTAATTTCGATGCGGCCGTGCATCAGGTCGAGCAGACGTTTGGCAAGGGGCAGACCCAGTCCGGCACCCTGGTATGACCTGCTGTAGCCTGAACTTTCCTGCCTGAAGGCTTCAAAAAGATGCTGCATATAGTCGGCTTCCATCCCAACACCGGTATCTTTGATCCGCAGAAAAACTTCGTTCGTTTCAGCCTGGTATCCTGTCAATATGTTGACAAAGCCTTCATTCGTATATTTTATGGCATTTTCGATCACGATATTAACAATCCGTGTAATGGCCGAATTATCAGCGATGACCATGGGGATCTCGGGGGTTTTCGACTTGAAGGAAAGACCTTTTTCGTTGGCAGAAAACAAATGCAATTCGGAAATATTGCTCACAATCTCATTGAGGTTGCAGGGGTGTAGCTCCACTTCAATGTCGTGGGCTTCAATCCGGCTGATGTCGATGATGTTGTTGAGCAGGTGAAGCAACCTGTCGCCACTTTGCTGGATGCCTTGTGCAAACTCGAAAAGCTCCTGGTTTTCCAACATCGAAAGTTCGGTTTCGAGCAGGCTTGAGAACCCGATGATACCATTAAGCGGAGTCCTGATCTCATGGCTCATATTGGCCAGAAAGGCATTTTTCAGGTAATTGGCATCTTCCGCTTTTTTTAGGGCCTTTTTTAATTCGAGGTCTTTTTGCCGGCTTTCGATAAGCTGATTATTTAAGGCTTCGGTGCGTTTTACAATTTCTTTCTCCACATTGATCTCGAGCACTTCCAGTTGCTTTCTCAATGCATCAAGCTCGTTTCGCTTGCCTTTAAGTTGCCGCTTGTTGCTTTTCCTGAGTTTCCAATGCAAAAAGCCCATAAACACAACCAAAACCAGGAGAATAGCAGTACCATACTGGCTGAAGCGGATAATCGGACTCAATCGGGAATCGGATTCTATTGCCGCCGGATTTACCATGAGCAGTTCAATTTCACGCAATGCGGGCGAGAGGTCAGCGCCGGCAAATGCATCAATGTTGTTGCGGGCCTTCTTCAGGTAATCCATGGCTGCGGCTTTTTGCCCTTTCGCCATCAGGCTCCGGGCTGCCCAAACATTGAGCTGAAACAACTGCTCAGGACTTATTAACGAATCAGGCAAGGCTTCTGCTTTGTGCACATAGGCCAGGCTAAAACCGGGATCAATTTCATAGGAAAGCGCAGAGAGCTGAATCAATAAATCGGGCTGAAGTTGCGGGGCAGCTGATTTCAGTACATTTTCCAAACTGTCCACTTTCAGCACTACCTGACCCGGTTGTGACCGGACCATAGAAGCAATCACTGAAAAAAGAACAAACAAAAAAACGAATTTAGGCTTCATGTGTTGTCAGCGTCGATTACACAAAGTTATGCATTCTGCATCAATAACAAAGAAATTTTATTCGCGCAAAATTCATGGTGCAACATCCAATAAATCAATCTGTCCTGCAAGGCAGTTCTTATTGAGTCTAAATTACCATATATTAAAAATATGTCTATATTTACATGCGTTTTTGGCAGCGTTTTGGAAGTTAAATATGCTGTAAAACAACAACATAAAGCAACCAACATGATTAAAAAAGTACTGGTCGCCAACCGTGGCGAGATTGCTGTACGTGTCATGCGTTCGTGTCGGGAAATGGGAATTGAAACGGTAGCTGTTTATTCCGAAGTCGACAGAAAAGCCATGCATGTGCGTTATGCCGACGATGCTTACCTGATTGGTCCGGCACCCTCGGCCGAGAGTTATTTAAGGATCGACAAAATCATTGAAGTAGCAAAGAAATCAGGAGCCGATGCCATCCATCCGGGCTATGGATTTTTGTCGGAGAATGCCGCTTTTTCTGAGCGGTGCGAAAAAGAGGGCATCATCTTCATCGGGCCATCGGCACATGCCATCCGCACCATGGGCGACAAAATCACTGCCCGAAAAAATATGATTGCTGCCGGTGTTCCTGTTGTGCCTGGAACTACCGAGGCCATCCGTGACCTGAAAACCGCAGTTGAAATCATCAAAGAAATCGGACTCCCGGTGATGATCAAGGCCAGCGCAGGTGGGGGAGGAAAAGGCATGCGACTCGTCAAGCGCGAAGAAGACATTGTAGGTGCCATCAGTGGCGCCAAATCAGAAGCAAAGGCCGCTTTTGGCGACGATGCCGTTTATATTGAGAAATACATTTCGTCGCCGCATCACATCGAATTTCAGGTTTTGGGCGATAAGCACGGTCACGTGGTGCACCTGTTCGAACGCGAGTGCTCAGTGCAGCGTCGGCACCAGAAGGTTGTCGAAGAAACCCCTTCGCCCATTATGCGGCACGATGTGAGAATGGAGATGGGAGCTGCTGCAGTTGCTGCTGCAAAGGCAGTGAACTATCACGGAGCCGGAACCATCGAGTTCATTGTGGATGACGAACTCAACTACTATTTTCTTGAGATGAACACACGTTTGCAGGTTGAACACCCGATCACAGAGCGTGTTGTAGGTGTCGACCTGGTGAAGGAACAGATCAACATCGCCAATGGGTTTGAGCTGCCCTTTGTGCAGGAGGATCTTAATCAGAACGGGCATGCCATTGAGGTGCGCATCTATGCCGAAGACCCTGACAACAACTTCATGCCATCACCCGGCATCATCAAACACATCACCGAGCCCCTGGGCCTGGGTGTGCGTCACGATGGATACGCTTATGAGGGCTATGAAATTCCCATTTATTACGACCCCATGATTTCGAAACTGATTGTATGGGGAAAAGACCGCAAAGAAGCCATTGCCCGGCTTAAACGTGCACTTTATGCCTACAAGATCACCGGTATAAAAACCTCAATCCCTTACCTGGTGCGCATACTCGATGTGCCTGCCTTTATCGATGGGCGCTACAACACCCATTTTATCGAAGAAAACCAGGAGTTACTGAAGCCCCTTAAGCATTGCACCGATAGGTGTCAGGATGTGGCAGCGATCACGGCTTTTATCGATTACCTGACCAAGCTCGAACAACGTCAGCCTGCTGTGGTTGGCAAGGATTTGGCCAACAACTGGAAAGATTTTGGCCGTAAACGTGCAGTTTTGCGCCTGTGACCATAGTAGAAAACAATAAGCCAAAGAAATATGTCGTACGAAATTAAAATAAACGACCGCCACTCAACCATCGAACTGCTGAGCCGGTCAGGGAGTCAGGTACAGGTTGCCATCGACAACAAGGTGTATGAAATGGACATTGCCGAGGTTGAACGCGGGGTTTACAGCATATTGCTCGATAACCGTTCGTTTAACGTGGAACTTGTTGAAGGGAAAAACAGCAAGTCATACACCGTGAACACACTTTATGAGACCTTTGATGTAGAGATCATCGATGCTGAAAGCAAATACCAGATGAACCGCCGCAAAGACGAAGGTTTCGACGAAACCGTCATCTCATCACCCATGCCGGGCAAGGTGGTAAAAATCCTCGTCAAGGAAGGCGATGCTGTCATGGCAGGTGAGACCGTCATTGTGGTTTCGGCCATGAAGATGGAAAGCGAATATAAGGTGAAGCAGGACAGAATCATCAAGAAAATCCTTGTGAAAGAAGGCGACACCGTGAATGGCGATGAGCCGATGATCATCATTGAATAAGCATTAGTATCCGATAAAATAAACAACCATGTTATCAGAAGAAAAATTCAGGCTCCTCGAAGAAAACAACCTTGAAGCCGAACTTGGAGGCGGTGAAGACCGCATCAACAAACAACATGATGCCGGACGGAAAACTGCCCGTGAACGTATCAGCGACCTTGTCGACCCCAACACATTTGTTGAGGTGGACAAATTTGTCACCCATAGGGCGACAGATTTTGAAATGGACAAGCAGAAATTCCTGGGCGACGGCGTTGTTACCGGTTATGGCAAGATCGACGGGCGTCTGGTGTACCTGTTTGCTCAGGATTTCACCGTCTTTGGCGGCTCACTCAGCCGTGCCAATGCCGATAAAATTGTGAAAATCATGGATCTGGCCATGCGGATGGGTGCTCCTGTAATCGGGCTGAACGATTCAGGGGGAGCCCGTATCCAGGAAGGTGTGGAAAGCCTCGGGGGATACGCCGATATTTTCTACCGCAACGTGATGTCATCAGGGGTGATACCGCAGATTTCGGCTATCCTCGGGCCATGTGCCGGTGGCGCCGTGTACTCGCCTGCCATCACCGATTTTATCATGATGGTTAAAAATACTTCCTATATGTTTGTGACCGGTCCCGATGTCATCAAAACGGTTACACATGAAGAAGTGACCAAAGAAGACCTTGGCGGTGCCATGACACACAACAGCAAGAGCGGTGTGGCGCACCTGCTTGCCGACGACGATGAGCAGGCCATGATGATGATCCGTGAACTCATGAGTTTCCTGCCATCGAACAATATGGAAGACCCACCGGTGAAGGTGTGTACCGACAGTCCGAACAGGGAAGACGACAGCCTCGATACCATCGTGCCCGACGATCCGAACAAGCCCTACGATATGGTCGAAATCATCAGCAAAGTCGTCGACGACCATAACTTCTTTGAAATACAGCCCTACTATGCAAAGAACATCATCATTGGCTTTGCGCGACTCAACGGCAAGCCGGTAGGCATCGTAGCCAACCAGCCCGCTAGTCTTGCCGGTGTGCTCGATATCGACAGTTCCATCAAGGCAGCACGTTTCGTTCGCTTCTGCGATGCGTTCAACATCCCGCTCATCACTTTCGAGGATGTTCCCGGTTTCCTTCCCGGAACCACCCAGGAATTTGGCGGCATCATCAAACATGGTGCGAAATTGCTGTATGCATTTGCTGAGGCCACAGTGCCGAAAATAACTGTTATTACGCGAAAGGCGTATGGCGGTGCCTACGACGTGATGTCGAGCAAGCACATTGGTGCCGACATTAATTACGCTTTCCCCACAGCCGAAATTGCCGTGATGGGACCCGAAGGTGCGGTGAACATCATCTACAAAAACAAGCTGAATGAAGCCGATCGTCAGCAGGCCATTGACGATTACCGAAAAACCTTTGCCAGTCCGTATAAGGCGGCTGCCCTGGGATATATCGACGAAATCATCTATCCCCGCCAGACCCGTCAGAAACTGATTCAGGCGCTTGAGATGACCCAGACAAAGTCGAAAACCAACCCGCCGAAGAAACACGGAAACATACCGCTCTGACGGCCGGCTGCTGCCCAATGAAACGATCATGCCACATCAGTCCTTCTGATGTGGCATTGTTCTGTTATTCAGCTGATGCAGATCAGTGGATGGCAGCTTTTGGATGCTCGTGCTTGTTGATTTTCAGTGCCAATGCATAAAAATTCTCCATGGTATTGGCAAAAGCGTGATCGATGATGGGGTCCTGAATCCATCGAGGAAAAAGTGGTGCTGCAACCGAATGGGCCGTAAATTCCACGAAAGATAAGTCACCGCAGACAGGAACAATGGTCCATTCAGCGGCAAAATTTCCAATGTCGTTAATGGTTTTGTGGGCATCGGTTTTACTCATATCACTGACGATGTTTACCCGGTAAATTCCATCATGGTGGTAATGATGTAGCTGTACCCTGGTTGATAAATATTTGTCGTGAAACGGCCAGGGCATCTTATAGACGGCCAGGTTATACCACACATCATTTCCTTCACGTGCAAGCAACTGAACTGAATCGACCATGCTCATCCACTCTGGTGCCAGCGTATTATCCCTAAGCAGCCTGACGATAGCACTTGCCTTGGCCGGAATCATCATATTGCACTTCCGTTCCCTGACCTTATGGTCCTGGTTCACATTTAACCATCGTTGCCAAAGCAGTAAATGTTCTGTGCAGGACGTTTTTTCCCAGCAGCTCGCAACAGTAATGTTGTTTCCCTTGAACGCCAGCGAAGCCCCTTCTGCTTCACTGGCGTGAAAAAGATTGGAGGGCCACACAAGGCATACGCCCAGTATCAGTATATTGGTCAGTTGGTTGAACATTCCCTGGCTTTAACATGCCAAAATTATTAAAATCCGGATCAAGTCGTCAGGTTTGGCAAATATTATGTAATCCAAGGGGTGATTAACCATGCTTCCGGCAGTTTTCTGTTGATGAATTAACGTGTTCGTTATTCCTGGGTTGACTAATGGCCGGGATTCCTGCTATCTTTGCAGGCAGCTGCCCGACCTGGTAAGGAGGCCTCCGCATTTCTGGCAGCAAGCGGGTGAGCGATATCATAAATGTTGAACCAATATTTTGGATCATGCAGGAATTCATGGGTACCGATATTTTCAATTGGGTTGTTCTACCCTTGCTCATTGCCATGGCGCGGATCATGGACGTGACGGTGGGGACCATCAGGCTCATTTTTGTTTCACGCGGATATAAACACCTGGCTCCGCTGCTGGGCTTTATCGAAGTGGTCATCTGGCTTGTGGCCATCAGCCAGATCTTTCAGCACCTCGACAACATCATGTGCTATTTTGGCTATGGGGCAGGCTTCGCTGCGGGCAATTATATCGGCATTATCCTGGTCGAAAAGATGACCTTGGGCACGGTGGTTATCCGCATCATTGCAAAGAAAGACACCACCGAACTGATTCAGCGCCTGCGCGCCGAAAACTATGGGGTAACCACTGTGCTGGCAGAAGGGAAGGCCGGTCCGGTTCAAATCGTTTTCAGTATCATCAAGCGGAAAGACCTTAAGGACGCCCTTGCAATTATCCATACCTTAAATCCGAACGCCTTTTACACCATCGAAGAGGTGCAGTCGGTGAACGAGGGCTATTTCAGGGCAACCAACCGCAATCGCGGCATCATCGGAAAGGTATTTCCATTCATCAGCCTGCGCAAATAATGCCAACTGGAAAACCCGGATATCACTGAACCAAACACCTAACAAATTGTTTAACCCAAATTAATCAGTAGGAGGCTTGAAAAGCCGAACTATCTGATTTAGTTGGGGTAATCCCGACATAAAGTTTGTTTGAAAATTGCCCTGGCAAACTGAATTACAAACTTTTAGGCGATTACGCATTGGAGATGCGTAATTTGGGTTTATCCGGTACAACCTACGGGTTTCCCAATAGATTAACCTATCGCGTTAAGCTGGGGCGGCCGTAGTTAAAAAATGCGGGGTGGCATAAAAAACATTAATTTTGCGGCCATGGAACAGGACGACTTTAAGCAAAACATTGAGGAGCTTTTCCGCTTGTTTAAAAAACTGGTTGATAAGTATCCGGAAGGAGAACAATATGGCATCAATAAGTTCCAGTTTGAGCAATTGAAGCTTTTTCTGCAGAACTATGAGATGATGAAGGACCAGCTTACCCTTGAGATGATGGGACAGCTGAATGAGCCCATGAAGCAGATGCTGAGCATGTTTCTGAAGCAACTCAGGGAAGAACTTGGCGAAGAAGCAGTTGAAATATTGCCTGAAAACGAGCCCATCATCCTTGAAAATACCAGCGAGATAAACGACATTGAACGCATCGACAAGCTGCTTGCGAATCCCGACCTGAGTCCTGAGCAGATCGACAAACTCCTTGACGAACGCTCACGTTTAAAAGACAAACTTGCCTAGCACACTCTCGCAACAGCAATTTAAAGCGTGTATAAACACAACAAATGAATTATTTTAAGAAACAATGGGTAAATTTTACCCGCAAAACCCTGCTTGGCAAACTGAGCGATATTGTCTTTGTGCTGTTTATCGTTGCCATGTTGGTGCCCTCAACACGGAAACAGATCAGCGCTTTTGCTGCAGGCATTATGGCAACAAGTCCGAAGGTGATCGATGAAAAACTCCAGGCCAAACTCAGCCCGGATGCCTACGAATGGCAGCTGCGTGATGCCGATGGCAGGCCGGTTCAGTTTTCCGAATTTAACGGACGCCCGGTCTTTGTTAATTTTTGGGCTACCTGGTGTCCGCCCTGCATTGCCGAGATGCCTTCGATACAGAAGCTGTATGATCAGTTTGGCGATAGCGTAGCCTTTGTGCTTGTCACTGATGAAGATCCCCGGCTTGTGAGTGCATTCATGAAAAAGAAGGGTTATAGCTTTCCGGTGTATCAGAACCTGTCGGCTGTTCCCGTGCAGTTTGCCTCATCCTCCATCCCGGTAACCTTTGTGGTTTCGCCCTCAGGAAATATCCTCATCAGGAAAACAGGAGCTGCGAAATGGAGCAGCAGCAGGATGGTGAAACTGATGGACGACCTAATTGCTTCCCAACCCTGATCAAAACCGCTTATTTTTATACAGCCTGCACCGTTATTTCGTATTTTTGTCAGGATATTCAATTGTTCAGCGACCTAATAAATACGCTCTGCCATGAAAAAAGCCGCCATACTGATTTCTTTCTTGTTGATGATTAGTTATTTACAGGCACAGGTACTCACTGCCAACACCAGTAAAAAATTCACAGTGGGTTTCGACCTGTTCAATGATTTCTGGATGGGACAACCCGACGGGATGAAGGCCCGCACCATCAACCAGGGCTTCAATGTGTTCGGAACCTATAACTTCGACCTGGTTGAAAGTGGCGCCCACACCTTTTCGGCTGGTATTGGGATTCGCAACAACCAACTGTATTCGAATATGAAAATCAATGATATTAAAGCTGATACCATTGTTTTTTCGAAAATCACCTACAATTACAAACGCAGCAAACTGCATGTTGTTTACCTCGATTTTCCTTTCGAATTTCGCTTCAGGTTCGACAACAAATGGAAACTGGGTGTGGGCTTTAAGCTGGGCATCAACATCGACAGCAAAACAAAATATGTGGGCGACATCACCGCTACCGGACCGCGTATGACGCAGAAGTACAAAAAGGTGAGTGAGATTGAAAAATACACCTTTGGACCAACCCTGCGCCTTGGCTACAAGTGGATCAGTGTATTTGCCTATTATCAGCCAACACATGTGTTTACAGAAAACCTGGGTCCCGATCTCTATCCCATTTCTGTGGGGATCACCCTGAGTCCGTTCTGATAAACGAATAAACGCAATTTATTAGTCAACCCCAGGCGCCTAACTGATTAGAGTACAATCAGGTACAATATCGTTATGATGCCATAACCAATGGCGTAGCCGCCATAAATCTGCAATGGATGGTGTGCTCCGAGGCGCAGGCGCGCAAAGCCAGTAAGTCCTGACGCTAGCACCATACCGGTGATTGCCGGAAGCATGGGTTTCTCCAGTATCCAGGCAAAACACACGATGGCCGCAGTGGAACCTCCCAGGGCCAGCATATGGAGGCTTACTTTCCAGTAAACGGTGATAAACAGGCTGATGAGCCCGAGAATGGTGCCACCCAACATATAAAATGAAAATACCGGGGCAATATTGAGTTGCTTCAACAGATAATATGTCAGGTAGAAAAAGATGGCCGTGATGAGGATTGGTGCGGGGCGTTCGCGCCTGAGTTGCAGGGTCAATGAGCTGATCATCCTGATGCGGTACATTAAAAAGATCATCAGCGCAGGCAACACAAAGGTGATGGTGAGCACAAGGGCAATCAGTGTCAATTGTGACTGAACGGGCACTTCAAACGAAGTGAAGTTGCTGTTGCGCAGCATGATAATCAAAGTCCAGCAGGGAATAAACAGCGGATGAAGTACGATTGAAGTAAGCTGGGCGCTGAAGTGTTCGGCTTTTGACAGGCTGGAGGTCATCATGCAGCGCTAAAGTTCTTTTCTGAGGCGTGCCACGGGAATGTCGAGCTGTTCGCGGTATTTGGCCACTGTTCGCCGCGCAATATTGTATCCCTTGTCTTTGAGGATGTCGGTGAGTTGTTCGTCGGTAAGGGGTTTGTTTTTCTCTTCGGCTTCGATGCAGTCGCTGAGTATTTTTTTGATTTCCCTTGTCGAAACTTCCTCACCCGAGTCGGTTTGCATGGCTTCGCTAAAGAAGCTCTTCAGCAGGAAGGTGCCAAAGGGTGTTTGCACATACTTGCTGTTGGCTACCCGCGAAATGGTTGAAATGTCGAGGCTCACGATTTCAGCAATATCCTTCAGAATCATGGGCCTGAGCTTTGTTTCATCGCCCGTCAGGAAATATTCTGATTGGTAATCCATGATGGCTTTCATGGTGTAGTACAGGGTGTTTTGACGCTGGTGTATGGCTTCGATAAACCATTTGGCTGAATCGATTTTCTGCTTGACAAACATCACGGCTTCGCGATGACCCTTGTTTTTCTTCGACTCGGAATATATTTCCAGCATCTCGGTGTAGGCCTTGTTGATCCTCAGGTCGGGAGTACTTCGGTGACTCAGCGTAAGTTCGAGATCGCCATTGTTGGTCTGGATCAGAAAATCGGGCAGGATATATTGGTTCAGTTTCGGGTTATCGATAACCGAATTGCCTGGTTTGGGATTCAGGTTCAGAATTTCGTTCATGGTTTCCTTCAGCTGATCCTCGGTAATCTCGGCCCGTTTGATGATCTTTTCGTAATGCTTTTTGGTAAACTCGTTGAAAAACCTGTCGATCACCATGATGGGAAGGCGGTAGTCAGTTTCGGGATTTTCAAGCTGTTTCCGCCTGAGCTGAATGAGCAGACACTCCTGCAGGTTGCGCGCACCAACGCCGGGCGGATCAAAATCCTGTATGATGGCCAGAATTTCGTTCAGCTCCTGCTTGTTGGTTTTAATGTTCATGGCAAAAAGCAGGTCGTCGCTGATTGAATCGAGCGGACGGGTGAGGTAGCCCGAATCATCCAGGTTACCAATGATATAAAGCCCTACTTTGTGTTTGCGCTCATCGAGTTTACGGTAGCCGAGTTGCTGGATGAGCATTTCCTGAAAACTCTGATCGCTGGCAAAGGGAATTTCGTGGTGTTCGTCGTCTTTGCTGCTGTTGTTCACCTGAAGGCGGTACTCGGGAATATCGTCTTCATCCATATAATCATCAAAGCTGAACTCGTCGTCAGTGCTGTCGTACTCTTCGGTATCCTCGTCAAAATCGTCGCTGTCAGTGTCGGTATCGCTTTCGGTTTCGCCTTCTATTTCTTCGTTTTCGGCGCCTTCTTCAATTTCCAGGGCAGGATTCTCTTCTATTTCCTGTTTGATGCGCTGTTCAAGGGCAATGGTTGGAATCTGCAGCAACTTCATCAGCAGAATCTGCTGTGGAGATAGCTTTTGAAGTAACTTTTGTTGCAGTTTCTGATTTAACATAGCCTGATCGCATCAATTTGGAAGCCGTAAAATGGTATTATGCCGGTCAACAATTCAAGCACGAATGTACAAAAAAATGAATGATACTATTTTTACCTCTGCTAAAAAATCACGCCTGATTGCAAAGACGAACAAGCCTTTTAGTGTTCTTATTGCAAGAAAAACAGCTGTTAATGAACAATATACGAAAAAAAGATATTAAGTCAGGCTGTTAGTAAAACAAGGGACCGGGCCAGCATTTCAGCCAAGGGTCGCGACTAAAACTCAAGGTTAAGCGGTGTCCTTGGAAATGGGATCACATCCCTGATGTTCCCCATGCCAGTAATAAACAGCATCAGCCTTTCGAATCCCAGGCCATAACCTGCGTGGGGAACTGTGCCGAATTTTCTGGTTTCGAGGTACCACCACATCGATTCAAGCGGGATGTGCATTTCGTGCATGCGGTTCAGGAGCTTATCGTAGTTTTCTTCGCGCTGCGAACCGCCAATGATTTCGCCGATGCCGGGAAACAGCACGTCCATGGCCCTTACGGTTTTGCCATCTTCATTCTGTTTCATATAAAATGCCTTGATCTCCTTGGGATAATCAGTCAGTATGACGGGTTTTTTGAAATGTTTCTCAACGAGGTAGCGCTCATGTTCCGACTGCAGATCAGCGCCCCAGCCCTGGATCGGGTAAATGAATTTCCCTTTTTTGTTGGGCTGCGAGTTTTTCAAAATATCGATGGCTTCGGTATAGGTCAGGCGTTCGAAGTCATTTTCGAGCACAAAGCTGAGTTTGCTGATGAGTTCCATTGATTTCTCTTCAGCCTTTTTATTCTTTTCCTCCTCTTCGAGCCGCTTACTCAGGAATGTAAGGTCATCAAAACAATTGTCGAGGGCATACTTGATCAGGTATTTAAGCATTTCCTCAGCCAGGTCCATATTGTCGACAATATCATTAAAGGCCACCTCGGGTTCAATCATCCAGAATTCAGCCAGGTGGCGCGAGGTGTTTGAGTTTTCGGCACGGAAGGTAGGCCCGAAGGTGTACACCTTGGAAAGGGCCATGGCTGCAAGCTCTGCTTCGAGCTGCCCCGATACAGTGAGGTTTGCGGCCTTGCCAAAAAAGTCCTGCGAAAAGTCGATGCTGCCTTCGGCATTGCGCGGCAGCTTGTCGAGGTGCATGGTGGTCACCTGAAACATTTCGCCGGCACCTTCAGCATCCGACCCGGTGATGATGGGCGAGTGGATGTTAAAAAAACCCTTGTCGTTAAAGAACTTATGGATGGCAAAAGTCATGGCATGGCGCAGTCGGCTCACGGCACTAAAGGTGCTGGTACGAAAACGCAGATGGGCTTTCTCGCGCAGAAATTCGAGCGAATGTTTCTTGGGCTGCAATGGATATTCGTCGGGGTTGGCAGCGCCGAGCAAGGTGATGTCGCGTACGCTTAACTCAACCTTCTGTCCACTGCCCGCCGACGGAATCAGCAGGCCTGTGGCCGAAACAGCGGCACCCGTGTGCATGTTTGCCAGTGCTGTCTCGGCAATGACATCAAGGTCCACCACCAGCTGAAGGTTGTTGATGGTTGAGCCATCGTTAAGGGCAATAAAGGCAACGTTTTTGCTGCCGCGCTTGGTGCGCACCCAGCCTTTAACAGTGATCTCTTTTTCGTAGTCCTGCATCAACAGGGCTTCTTTTATTTCGGTACGTTTCAAGGTGATAAGGTATTGGATTCAAAAAAAAAAGTGATGCAAAAAAACAAAAATTTATGCGTTTATGATTCAAAAAGATTGGCGCATTAGCTCAATATTATTATAACAGCATGATAATTAGCGCGATAATTATTGCAGCACAAGCAAGGACCAGCTGCAAAATCAACGCTTATTTGGGGGTGATCAAGCCTGGTTGCGCCAAATTGATCAGTGGCGTTCAGTTTCACAACCGGCTTGTGAAAACAGCTGAAATTGAAAACGGATGAACCCAAATTACGCATTGGGGATGCGTAATCGCCTAAAAGTTTGTAATTCAGTTTGCCAGTGCAAACTTCAAACAAACTTTATGTCGGGATGATCCCAACTAAATCAGATAGTTCGGCTTTTCAAGCCTCCTACTGATTAATTTGGGATGAAACAATCGCCTGCATAAGATTGTTTCATGGCGGAAGGCAAAGCACTATCTTTGCATCGGATATATGACACCAAAACACGACATTCAGGCTTTCAGCGACTGGCTTCCTGCCGGTGAAGCGCCGTTCATTATCAGTGGACCATGCAGTGCTGAAAGCGAAGAGCAGGTGATGCTGACGGCCCATCAGCTGAAACAGATCAGCCAGGTAAAGGTATACCGCGCTGGAATCTGGAAGCCGCGCACACGGCCAAACGATTTTGAAGGGGCCGGAGTGAAGGCGCTGACATGGCTTCAGCGGGTGAAACAGGAAACTGGATTGCTGTTGTCCGTTGAAGTAGCCAACCCCTATCATGTGGAGCAGGCGCTCGCACATGGCATTGATATGTTGTGGATAGGTGCGCGCACTGTAGTCAACCCGTTTTCGGTGCAGGAACTCGCTGATGTGCTCAAAGGTGTTGATATTCCGGTGCTAGTAAAAAATCCGCTTACACCCGACCTGAAATTGTGGCTTGGGGCGCTTGAGCGCATCAACAAAGCCGGTATCAGCAAGCTGGCCGCCATCCACAGGGGCTTTCATTATTTCGAGAAATCGCCCTACCGCAATGCCCCCATGTGGGAAATACCGATTGAACTGAAACGGCTCGTTCCTGGCCTGGCTGTTATCACCGACATCAGCCACATCTGCGGAAGGCGCGACCTGTTGCAGCTCATTGCACAAAAAGCCCTCGACCTTGAAACCAACGGACTGATGATCGAAAGCCACTTTGATCCCGACAATGCACTCACCGATGCTTCGCAGCAAATAACACCCGCCAGCCTGCATGAAATGATCAATAACCTGATTATCAGAAAAAAAACTGGTAGCATCGCATTCGAATACAAGCTGGAAGAACTCAGAACGGAAATTGATAAAATTGACGGTGAAATGCTCAATCTGTTGGCCAGGCGCATGGAAGTGATCGAAGAAATTGGCACTTACAAGAAGGAAAACAACATCACCATACTACAACTCAAGCGGTGGCAGCATATCATTGAGGATCGCCTGGCCATAGGCACGCACCTCGGGCTCAATAAAAAGTTCCTGCTCCAGCTGCTCGAGCTGGTTCATGAAGCCTCGATACAGATTCAAACACAGATATTTAACCGGCCAAACCGTAATTCTGAAAACGGAAGCGCATAGGTTGAAGCATGATTCATGGTGAAACCAAACAAAGGTGAACCCTTTCAACATTTCAATTCCTATTGTTTCAGCACTTTTTCGACTCTTCGCGTTCCATCGGCATAATCCACCACCACAAGGTATAATCCTGATGTATAACCATTTAAATCAATAAGCATAAAACCATCTTTTGGCACTTGCTCCATATTTCGAATGGTAATGCCCGATTGGTTCATCAGCGAAATACGGTTGATTTTGTTTTCTCCGAACAAATCAATCGAAAAGCTGTCCTTAAACGGGTTGGGCATGATTGCTGTTTTTGAGTTTGCCAGCGGATTTTTTGGCAAGCCTACAACAACCTGGTTTTCGTAAGCGCCCATATCCAC
>Ga0208371_1000007_pt1 | contig 230671 bp, 205 predicted proteins | sample SubbioCR12Aug_1A_FD_184827 | JGI IMG/M metagenome (GOLD analysis project Ga0208371, IMG submission 184827) | Serpentinite rock and fluid subsurface biosphere microbial communities from McLaughlin Reserve, California, USA - CR12Aug_1A (SPAdes) | ecosystem: Environmental > Terrestrial > Deep... | reverse complement strand
TCTTCGCCGCGTTTCGCTGCGGTGCGTCGAGAAGGTGCGCATTATACGGACCAATCTCGCCCGGTCAACCGTTTTGTGTAACTATTTTTAAACCTTTATGAACTCTTCATTTCAATCAAGGCCGTAGAACAGAGGTAGCTCCGTATAGCTGGACAGAATTTTCTGTTTCTTAATTCTACTTTGTCAGATTCTTTCCGCTCCATCTTTTGACGTAGACTGAGGATTTTGTTTTTTGCGCACATGGCTTTGCTTGGCGGCTCGCCGTGCCTTAATGTCGGCGGGCAATGATGTCGGGCAACTCCGGCGCGGTCATTCGGCGCTTGGGCAGCATATGCGCCATGGCAGTAACCAGATCGTTAAGCGAGAGCATCGGCCAAGTCTGGCGATGAGCCATTTTCTGCTTGACCAGGAACAGCGTTGCCATCATCACCAGAGCCATGTGGTGATGCCAGGCATCCCAGCGACGTACTTGGTAGTCCGCCATGCCGCACTCGCTTTGGGCTCCCGGAAAGTGTGCTCGATGAAGAAACGTTGCGCCCGTACCCGCGCCAATTCCTTCGGTTCCGTCTGCGCCGACGCGTTCGACAGGCAATAGTGGGAAAGTTCTGTTGCCCCCGTTTCGCGGCGCACCATCAAATGCCCGTAGCGGGCTTGCGCCCAGGGATCCACCCAAATCGACTTCGCCGTGCTCACCAGACGTTTCGGGCGGCGCCCACGGCCTGTCCATTGCGCCACAGCAGGACACGGGGCTTCCAGATAGATCGCCTGATCCTTGTGCACGTCCGCGACAAAGCGCACCTTGCGGTCATCCAGCCCGCGCAGGAAGGGCGGTTCCTTGCCGCCGCCTTGCAACGATCCGGCTCGTCCAGCCACTTCTTGGGTAAATCATGTGCTGCATGGCTTGATGATCCACCGCATTGACCTCACTCATGCGCAGCATGTTGCCGCGCTCGGATTGGAAAAGGCCACGCACGTAGCCGTAAAAGACTGGAGTGGCGTCGCGGGTTCGGCTGACAAAAAATCCTGAAAACCGCTGAAGATGGGCGCCGAGAGCTTCTGGAAGACCAGAAAGCAAATAGCCTTTTGGTTGATGGGGGCGCACGCTTCGCCCATCCTATGTGGTTTGTTTCATGTTGACTGACTACCGGCCCAGCAGCGCCTCCAGCCGCTGCGGATCATTCTCGGTGCGCACCTTCCGATACAATTCTTCCGCCTCGGGAAACCCGCCCCGCAGCATATTCAGCCATTGCTTGAGAAAACCGTGGGCGGATTTTGGCGCTGCGGCGTACATCCTCTCGAAATACTCGCGCAGCCACGGCAGGAGCGCCTCCCAGGGCATGGCTTGCGTGCTGTGGCGAATGGACCGCGCCAGATCGGGACGCGCCACCAGGCCGCGCCCCAGCATCACGTCGGCGCAACCGCTGACTTCGCGGATTTTTTCCCAGTCGCGGCGATTCCACACGTCGCCGTTGGCGATCACCGGGATCGCGACTGCTTCGCGTATCCGGGCGATCCATTCCCAGTGCGCCGGGGGACGAAAGGCTTCCGCGCGGGTGCGGGCGTGGACCGTGAGTTCATCGGCCCCGCCCGCTTGCAGGGCGCGCGCGCAGTCGAGGGTGAGTGCGGTGTCGTTCAGCCCGAGGCGCATTTTTGCAGTGACCGGCAGGCCTTCCGGCACGGCGCGGCGTACTGCGGCGACGATGGCGTGCAGCCGTTCGGGTTGGGCGAGCAGCGCCGCTCCGGCACCGTGGCGGTTGACGGTGGGCGCGGGACAGCCGAAATTGAGGTCGATGCCCGGTGCGCCCAGTTCGGCGGCGCGTGCGGCATTTTCGGCAAGAACGACGGGATCGTGGCCGAGCAGTTGCACGCGCACCGGCACCCCGGCGGGCGTACAGCCGCCGTTGACCAGTTCGGGGACGGTGGCGAGGAAGATGCGCGGCGGCAGGAGGTTGCCGTCGGCGCGCAGGAATTCCGCGACGCACAGGTCGATACCGCCGATGCGCGTGAGAATGTCGCGCATAATGCCGTTGACCAAGCCTTCCATGGGGGCGAGGATGAGTCTCATGAGGGGGGCATTGTAAAGGCAATGTTAAAGGCAATGTTTAGTGTTGAGTTTTTAGTGTTTAGTGGCGGTCGCCGCGCGGGCGCGTCTGGTTGATGGATAAGGGCGCTATGACGAAGCATTTTCTAACGCTGTTGCTGCTGGTTTTCTCTACCAGCGCGTGGGCCGACATGCGGTTCTTCGACCAACTCGAAGCCAAGTCCGGCAAATCTTTGACCCTCGACCAGCGTTTTCAGGTGAGCAAGGCGCTGAAAGCCTGCGACGATCAGGAGCGCGACCAGGATGCCCGGCTGGTCGGCGAAGTGGCGCGCCTTACCGGCCTGCCCGCCGGCCAGATCCTGCAAATGGCGCGGCTGGAGGGGAGCCTCGCGGCGAAAATCGAGTCGACCCTGAAACGCAAGCTCGGCGAATCCCTGGTCCGCCAGATCCGCGCCGCCGAGGAGGCCCGCCGCAGTTCCATCCAGGCGGCCCGCCAAGCCGTGGCGGCGCGCCTGGGAAGCATTTCCGGCCTATCCCCCCAAACGGTGATTGATATGTTGCCGGGGTTCGGGCTATAAAGGGGGCGTTGCCTTTCTATCGGAAAAAGCCATGCGCCCCGCCCACCTGATGACCATTCTCGATCGTGAATTTCAGAGCGTCCAAGCCGGCCACCATACCCCGGTGATGTTGTGGGGGCCGCCCGGGGTGGGCAAGTCGCAGATGGTGGCGCAGGTCGGCACCCGCCACGGTGCGCCGGTGGTGGATATTCGCCTCTCCCAGATGGAGCCATCCGATTTGCGCGGTATCCCCTATCGCGTCGAAAGCCGCGTCGAATGGGCACCTCCTTCGATGTTGCCGCACGCCGGCGACCCGCCGCGCGGCATCCTGTTCCTCGACGAGATCAATGCCGCGCCGCCCAGCGTTTCCGCTGCCGCTTACCAGTTGATCCTCGACCGCCGTCTCGGCGACTACCGGGTGCCGGAAGGCTGGGCGATTTTCGCCGCCGGCAACCGCCAGGGCGACCGGGGCGTCACCTACACCATGCCCGCGCCGCTCGCTAACCGCTTTTCCCATTTCGAGGTGGAAACCCATCTCGACGACTGGGTGGCGTGGGCCTATCAAGCAGGCATCGACGCGCGCCTGATCGCTTTCCTGCGCTTTCGTCCCGAATTGCTCTTTGATTTCGATCCGGCTTCCAACCCGGTGGCTTTCCCCAGTCCGCGCACCTGGGAATTCGCCCACCGCACCCTGCAAAAATTCGGCGAGGAAGGCTCCTTGCTCCTCGACACCCTCAAAGCCTGCGTCGGCCCGGCTGCCGGTATCGAACTCCATGCCTTCGCTGCCAACCTGGAACGGATGCCGGATCTCGACGCCATCGTGCGCGGCGAGGACGTTGCCGCGCCTCAGGAAATCGACCTGCAATACGCCGTCGCCTCGGCGCTGGTGGGCCGTGCGCTACGCGCCAAGGGCAGCCCCGACGCCAAAACCGTCTATGGCAATATTCTCGACTACGCCGCCCGCCTGCCGCTACGTGAAATGGGCATCATGCTGGTCTCCGACATGCACCGCGCCATCGGCCAGGAACTCTTCAACGTGCCGCAGTTCGGGGTGTGGGCGAACGCGGTGGCGGATTTGATGTTGTATGACATGTAAACACACCCTCGAAAGTGCGCTTCTCCTCTGGCTGGGGTGGATTTCGCTGTGCATCGCCTTGTTCGGTGCGGTGATCAGTTTGGCCGACCCGGTGGGGCTGATGATCCCCTTCGCTGCGCTGATTCTGGCGGGGATTTCCAGCGTCGGGGGAAATCTGCGTTTCGTTCGGATAGTAGGGGGGATGGTCGTGGCGACGATTATTGGAGTTTCCCAATTTGCTCCACCCACGCCGCCCACATCGACTATCACGCTGTTGGGTTTCATCGCGGCGATGTTTTCGCCTGCCTATCTGATCGCCTGGGGATTAACTGTCCTCGGGCGCCGACGAGCACGGCGCCGTCTTGCCGCCATTTCGCCGGCCAGCGCAGCCTGATCCCATGTCCGCCATCGAAACCAAGCTCGCCGCCGCGCGCACCCGCTTGATCCTCGACAAGCCCTTTCTCGGCGCGCTGGTGATGCGCCTGCCGATGAAAGCGGCGGATCCCGATTGGTGCCCGACGGTCGCCACCGATGCCCGGCATTTTTATTACAACCCCGACTACATCGAACGCCTGAACCTGGAGCAGACCCAGTTTATGCTCGCCCACGAGGCGCTGCATTGCGCGCTTTCCCATTTCGCGCGGCGCCACCATCGCGTCCAGCACCGCTGGGACTTGGCCTGCGATTTCGCGATTAATCCGCTGCTGGTCAAGGACGGTCTCAAACCGCCGCCCGGCGCGATCATCCTCGACCTCTACGAGGGCATGACGGCGGAAGAGATCTATCCGTCGCTGCACGACAACGATAGCGACCAGTTGCTCGACAAGCACCTCTACGATGGCGACGGCGGCAGCGGTGCCGGCAGCGGGCAAAACACCGAACTGGAGCAATCCGCCGGCAGCGCTGGGCAAAGCCCGGAACGCACTGAAAACGGCAAGGGCGGCGGCATCCAGGCCGAAGAACCTAGTCAGGGTGCCAGCCCCCCCCCGCTCACCGTGCAGGAGCGCGAAGAGCTGGAAAGCCGTTGGCAGCAATACCTGGCGTCGGCGGCGCAGTCAGCGCAAAGCGCCGGCAAGCTCTCCGGCAGCATGGCGCGCCTGGTTGATCACCTGCGTCAGCCCAAGCTGCCGTGGCGCATGTTGCTGGCGCGTTACATGACGATGAGCGCACGCGACGACTACACCTGGCAGCGCCCGTCGCGCCGCGAAGGCGCCATGATTTTCCCCAGCCTGCGCAGCGCCCAGGTGGAAGTGGCGGTGGCGCTCGACGTCAGCGGCTCGATCAGCGATGCCGACATCGGCGAATTCCTCTCCGAAGTAGATGCCCTGAAAAGCCAGATGCGCGCCCGCGTCACGCTGCTCGCTTGCGATACCGCGCTGTGCGAGGGTGCCCCGTGGTTCTACGAAGCCTGGGATGCCCTGCGCGCCCCGCGCCAGTTCGCGGGCGGCGGCGGCACCCGCTTCGGGCCGGTATTCGAGTGGCTGGACAAGCAAGCCAGCCGCCCCGATCTGCTGGTCTATTTCACCGATGCGGAAGGCGAATTTCCCGCCGCCCCGCCCGATTACCCGGTGCTGTGGCTGGTTAAAGGCAAAGCGACGGTGCCGTGGGGGCAGCGGATACAGTTGAATTAGACGTGGTTTGTGCCCAGGCGGTCGGTTTGGCGGGAATTCTCGCGTGGACAAGATCAAGATAGGGTCGTGCCCACGGACTGACATTTGTCGTGCGCATCCTGGATGGTGCTGATCAGTGCAGCGAGCAGGGGTTGTTCGATGTCCTCGCGCCATTGCAGACCAATGCTACGTTCCACGCTGAGTCCCAAAACCCGGCGGGTGGTGAGACCGGGCGGCACCAGACCTTGCGGGGCGAGGGTGATGGCGTGACCGGCCAGCACCAGTTGGAAGGCCAGTTCGTCGCGTTCGGCGCGCACCCGCACGTCAAGCTTGATGCCCGCCGCTTTGAACTGGGCACGTCCGGCGGCGTCGAGTTCGCAGCGCGAGCGATGGATGAAAGGCTGACCGGCGAGGTCGCGCAGCGACAGCGCGCCGTTCGAAGCTGCCAACGGGTGGCTGGGGGCGAGCACGGCGACCAGGGCTTCGCGCCACAACACCTGGGCATGGGGGGTGAGGTCGGCGACGTTGTTCCAGCACGCCGCCACCCGTCCCTGGGCGAACCAACCGGCGACGCGCTCGGCGCTGCCTTCCCACAGGTCGAGACGTTGCCCCGGCTCACGTTCGCCAAAAAGACGATAGACAGCGCCGACCACGCTTTGCGGCAGAGTGTCGAGGACGCCGACACGCAACGGTGCGGTTTGCCCGGCGAATTCGCCGCGAAAGCTGTTGCGGGCGCTTTCGCAGCAGTTGAGGATTTCCAGGGCTCTATGGTAGAAGCGCCGCCCCGCCGAAGTGAGACGCAGGGGCCGATTGGGCGGTTGACTGCGGTCGAATAGTGCGCCGCCGAGTTCTTCTTCGAGGGCTTTGAGTCCGGCGGAAATCGAGGGTTGCGAAATGTGCAGGCGTTCCGCTGCCTTGATGACGCTGCCGTAATCGACCACGGCGACGAGAAAGCGCAGGTGCTGGAACTTCATCATAGATAAAACCTTTTACCGCAAATAGAAATACAATAATTTACCTATGTAGAGCTTAACACTAAACTGGTGCCGTCATTCACTTTATTAAAACAAGGAGACAACGTGAACGCACGGCTTCCCCCACTGGAATTCCTGCAACGCCAACTGGACGGTAGTCTGCCTGCCGACGCCGCCACCACCATGCAATATCCCACCGCCGTTTCGCGACTACTGGGCTTTCGGATTGCCGCCATTGACGCCGGTTTCGCGCAACTTGAATTCGAGGCGGATGCCGAGCGCCACGGCAACCAGCAGGGTACGGTGCACGGCGGCATGCTTTGCGAACTGGCCGACGCGACCATCGGCACCGCGCACTCGACCGCGATTCGGGACGGCGAGACCTTCACCAGCATCGAGCTCAAGATGAATTTCTTCCGTCCGGTGTGGAGGTCACTGCTCACCGCCACCGCCAGACAGGTGCAACACGGCAAGACATTGACCCATTACCACTGCGAAATCACTCGCGAGGATGGCAAAATGGTCGCTCTCGCCACCAGCACGGTGATGACCTTGCGCGGCACCTCCGCGACGGGGCGTTAACCAGGAAGCACATTGGAGCGAAATCGCCAATACCTCCCGCCTTCACGTCCTTGCGCAAAACTCCCGCGACAACGGCTATGCGGAGGCCGCCGGGCGCATCCTCGACCTTGCCCGCCGGCAACCCGGGCTTCCGCGGTTCCGAGTCGGTGCGTCAGTATCGTTAAGGTGTGCCGAGGTACGAGGCACATCGGTCGAACCATTGTCGGGGATGCGCTTCGTTCGTCGGCACATCTTCGGGCTTGAAAGGGGAATAGTGCAGCGGCGCCTGGATGCGCCGAAGAAGCCGGTCTCGACTGAGACGGCGGCGCTTCCGGCGCTGGACGGTTTTCGCGTATCCTACGCGGCATCCGGCATATTCAGCGTCAATCATGGAACTTACCCCCGAAGACAGCCTGCGCCTCAACGTCCTGCTCGCCAGCGGCGTGCAGGCGATCCGCATCGACGAGCAGAATTTGGTGCTGCACGGCCTCACGCCGCGCGGCGAAGCCAACATTCCCCTGCATCCCGAGGGACGCAAGGAATCCTATCTGCGCCTGGTGCGCGAACTCCTGTCGGGGCACGCGCTCGGTTCGCCCGGCGGTTTCCCGATTTACCTGCGTAACTGGACGCGCTCCGGCCAGCCGATGGGCGACAACCTGGATAAATTGCTCCTGCTGGGCGAACCCGAGGCAGTGGTGTCGGTCGCCTATTCGCCCAAGATCACCGCCGAACTCGCCCGTCTGGCCTGGTGGGCAATGCCGGTCGCCGACAACGCGCGACGCATGCTGGAACGTCCGTGGGTGGCGGATAGCGATATCGGCAAGGAGTTGGCGGCGTTTCTCATTGAACACCTGCCTTTCGAGAGCAGCCCCCACGTCGTCATGGATACGCTGCGGATCGTCCTCCACCCCGGCTTGATCGATGGAGAAACCCGCCTCCGCCTGTGGAACAAGGCGAGCCGCGACAACGCCTGTTACGTGCCGTTCCTCGAACGGCTTCCCGACGACTTGCCGGTTGCGGTCCAGGCGGGCCGTCCGGTGCTGCTCGACGCGCTGGTCGCGCAGGGCAATCCCGCCGCCATTCTCCTCACCCGGGTGTTCGCGGCGCCCGGCCAAGCGTTTCTCCACGCCGCCGCGGAAGCCGTTTCCCGCCCCGCCGACCAGGATGTGGCAGTGGGCGCCTTTAATGCCATCGCCGCTTATTTTTCCGCCCTGCGCCCCGCTTCGCCGTGCACTGCCATCGCCGACTTAGAGGAAAGCGCGCGCCGCCAGTTGGCCGATTCCGCCGCTGCGCAAGCCGTCCTTGGCGTCGCCCCGGAGTTGGACGAGGTCCTGTTCGCGCTATTCGTCCTTGCCCAAATGGACGCCGAAATCGCTCGCCCCATCCTCTCCCGCACGACCGCCGAAGGCTCGCTGATGCGCAGGAAACTGGAACCGGTGACCCAGGTGCTGCTGCGCCAAATCGCGGTGCTGCGCGGAAAAGCCGGGTAAAAAAATGGGGAGCGCGCGGCTCCCCTCAGGCAGGTAATCCGCTTATTTTTCGGCGGCGCGTTCCGGCATCAGCAGGCGTGACATGTAGTCGGCTACCGCTTCGCTGTCGGCATCCGGGTAATCCTTCACCACCTTGACCATCTTGGGGTTGGCGTTGCGACGCTTGCCGTCGCGGATGTCGCGAATTTCCCGCGCCAAGTACTTGTAATGCTGGCCGGCCAGCACCGGGTAGAATTTTGCGGCGTTACCTTCGCCATTTTCCCCGTGGCAAACCTGACAATCCTTGAAGTACAAATCCTTGCCGCGCGCCAGTGCGGTGCCGAGTCCTTTGCCGTTGTCGCGGGGAATCTTCATGTTTTGCAGATACACGGCGATGTCGGCGATTTCCTGGGGGGTGACCACGTGCTTGCCGGCGAAGGGGAACATTTTCGGGTTGTCGCGGCGCCCTTCGCGGGTGTCGGCCATCTGCTTGATGATTACCGTGGAATGCTGGCCGGCGAGTTGCGGGTAGGTGCCGTCCGAGATGCCCGCACCACTGGGTTTGTGGCAGCCCTGGCAGCCTTGGTAGGCCTCCTTGCCGCGCTCGGCGTTACCCTTGAGTTTGGAGATTTCCTTCTTTTCTCCGGTGTCGGCATTCCACACATAGTTCGGCGATTCGATACCTTCCGATTTCGGCTGCTGGGGCGGGGCAGCCAGGAGCGTTGCGGGGAGAAGGGCCAACGACAGGAGCAGCAGGTTTTTGTTCATGGTGGGGGTCCTTATTTCATGCTCATAATGTATTCGGATACCGCTTTCATTTCCTGTTCCGACATGCGCATCGCCAGCGACTGCATGACCAAGCCCTTGTCGTTTTCGCGCTCGCCGGCGGCAAAACGTTTGAGTTGCTGGTAGGTGTAGGCGGAATGCTGGCCGGCCAGGTGCGGGTATTTGTCGGTGCCGCTGGCGTCTTGCAGATGACAGCCATAGCAGGCGGGAACGCCGTTGTCCGGGCTGCCCTCGGTGTAGAATTTCTTGCCGGATTCGACCAGTTCCGGTGCCTTGGGGGCGTTGGGCTTGTTCTTTTGCCCGGCGAAATAGACGGCCAGATTGGTTATGTCGCCGTCGCTCAACCCTGCGACGATGCCGCCCATGATGTCGCTTTTGCGTTTGCCGTTTTTGAATTCCTTGAGTTGCTTGAGCAGGTATTCGCCCTGCTTGCCGGCCAGCTTGGGAAATTCCGGGTTGGTCGGTTCGGTGCCGTTGCCGTCGATGCCGTGACAGGCGATACAAATCTGCCCCACGATTTGCTTGCCCTTTTCCGCGTCGCCCTTGGGCGGGGCTGCTTGCACGCTTCCGGTTGCCAGGCCGGCAACGATCAGCGTCGCGATATTCAAATGCTTCACGCCTTACTCCTTGATTTGACCACTAATTAAGTATTTATTTTACATTTAATCGAACAAAAAAACGTTGACAATTGTCAACTAATTTGCTCGTAACTTACTGAATTAGGGTCATGTTCCACTTCGAAATGAAACATGGCATGAAGGCGGCGTGCAGAGCGTACCAGGAGTACGGTCTGCACGTTTACTTGGGAATGGGGCTAGAGGGTGCCGTAGGAATGCAGGCCGGTGAGGAACATGTTGACGCCGACGAAGGCGAATGCGGTGACGAGCAGGCCGATCACCGCCCACCACGCCAGCATCGGGCCGCGCAGGCCTTTCACTAGACGGATGTGCAGCCAGGCGGCGTAATTCAGCCAAACGATCAGCGCCCAGGTTTCCTTGGGATCCCACGACCAGTAGCCGCCCCAGGCTTCGGCGGCCCACATCGCGCCGAGGATGGTGGCGACGGTGAAGAAAGCGAAGCCGATGGCGATGGCCTTGTACATCACGTCGTCGAGGATCTCCTTGGCGGGCAGGCGTCCGGCGAGGATGCGCTTGTCGGCGAGCAGGTAGGCGACACCAATCATCGCGGCCAGCGCAAAAGCGCCGTAGCCGACGAAGTTGGTCGGGACGTGGAGCTTCATCCAGTAGGACTGCAATGCGGGCACCAGCGGCTGGATGTGATGGGCTTCACGGTCGAAGGTGTACCACAGGATGAAACCCACCGCCGCGCTGATCACCGGCAGGACGAAGGCGCCCATCTGGCGGTTCTGGTAGCGGCCCTCGTAGTAGAGATAGAGCAGGGCGGTGAGGATGGCGAAGAGGATGAAGACTTCATAGAGGTTGCTGAGCGGAATGTGGCCGACATCGGCGCTAATCAGGTAGGACTCGTACCAGCGCACCAGCAGGCCGATGGTGCCCATCGCGGCGGCGCACCAGGTGATGGCGGCGGACACCCGGTTGGCGAAATCCGAGCGGGCCACCAGGCCGAACCAGTAACCGGCGGTGGCCATCACGAACAGCGCGCTCATCCACATGATGGACGATTGGCTGGAGAACAGGTATTTGAGGAAGAACGCCTTGTTGGCCCGGGCCAGGTCGCCGTGGTACTGGGCTACGCCGAACAGCGCCAGCAGGCCCACTGCCAGCATGAAGGGGCGCAGCGGTTTCCAGAACCAGCCCAGCGCGCCGAAGGACACGGCGATGAGGATCAGGATGCCTTTTTCGTAACCGTCCATGACCCCGCCGTACAGGCTCAGCGCATAGATTCCGCCGCCGGCAAGCAGCGCGGCGAACAGCCAGTCGAACCAGTTGAGGGTCTTCAGCAGGGAGGGACGTTCGTAATAGTTTGAGGTGGCTTCAGCTTCCATGGGTCATCCTTTTGACAGCAGTTCGGCAAGATTACGCTGGTGCCGTTCGAATTCCTTGTCGAAATCGATGGTTTTGCGGTTGCACGACATGGCGAACAGGGTCGTTCCGGCACTGGGTTTGACCAGCAGCCAGATGCGCCGTTCGCGGATGTAGAACATGAAGAATATCCCGAGGGTCAGCAGGAACGACCCGGCATACACGATGTTCTTGCCCGGCGAACGGGCGATTTGCAGGCCGGTGGCGGTGACTTCGGTGAAATCGGTGAGTTGCAGGTAGACCGGTGCGCCGAAGAAAAAGCTGTCGTTGAGGGCATTGAGGCTGTCGCGCACAAACTGCAGCGAGTCGCTGCTGACTTCGGCGGGCTTCAGGCCGGCGCGGCTGCGCGACAACTGGTTGGCTTCGAACAGGGCGCGTTCCAGCACCTTGATGTAGGTGTCGGCGGCTTTTTCGCGCTCGGCTTCGGGGAGGGTTTCCTCGATGAATTTGCCGAGGGCGTCGAAACCGCGGTTCGAGAACAGTTCGAGGATTTTCATCGCACTGTCGTGGAGCTTGGCGCGCAGAGCCGGGTTGGATTTGTCCGGGAGTGCGCCGTCGGTGAAGCGCCGCGCGATTTCCGGGTGCAGGCTCTTGTCGAACAGGGTGGCGCGCAGGCGCATGTAGCCTTCCAGCGTGCCGTTTTCGTCGGCAGGGAAACGGATGTAACGGAACGGTTCGGCGGGGCTGGCGCGCATCCCGCTGATCCAATAACTGCGTCCATCGATGGCGATGGCTTGCATGTAGTTGTGGTATTCGTGGGCCTGCCCTTGGGCATCGCGCAGCTTGTACTGGTAGCTCGGGCCGACGTTGCGCAGGTTTTTCTTGGTTGAACCAGCGGCGCCCTCTTCCATCACCTTGCCCATGCCTTGCAGGAATCCGGGTTTTTCCTGGTTTGGTTCGGCTTCGCCGGCATCCTGGATGTTGAATTTGCGGAAATCGCCGAACTCGACGCTATAGGCCAGCGCCCCATTGGACATCTGGGCGGTCTGGTTGACCACGCCGTCGAAAGGGAAGGACTTGGATGACGGGGAATAGAGGTTCCAGCCCTGCAGTTTGAGCTTGGAACCGCCGTCGCCGAAGCTCGCCTGGTAGATGGCGATGCCCTTGTAGATCAGGGGATGGTTGACCGCGATGGTGGTTTCGAAGGATTTCTTGGTGTCCGGATCGGTGATGATCAGGTCGCTTTCGAAGGTCTTGGGCTGACCGGTAGGGTAGTGCTCGATGCGGAATTTCTTGAGCTTGATGAGGAACGGCAGTTCCTGTACCAGATAGCCGTCGGCGACGTTGAGAAACACCACGTCGGCGTCGCCGTTCTCGGGAATGGTGATGCTGCCGCGAAATGACAGGTTGGCCGTGGAAAGCCGGCTGATGGCCGGTACTTGGTCTTGCGGCAGGTCGCGTTTTTCGATTTTCTTCCAACCCAGGGTTTCCTGGATCTTCAGCGGCACGTTGCCGTCGATCAGCCCGCCCAGGCAGATGATGACGATGGCCGCATGGGTGAAGATATAGCCGAGACGGGTGTAGCTGCCGGCCTTGGCGGCGATCAGCGTATCGCCGGACGGGCTGGGGGCGACCTTGAAGCGGAAACCCTGGCCCGTCAGGTAGCGGGTGATGGTCTCGCCGGCATTCGCGGGGGCCGGGAATTCGCTGCGATGGGCGAAACTGCGCAGCGACGATTCGTTGGCGTGCTCGCGGAACGTGCGGATCTCGCGGAGCATCAGCGGTACCTGGCGATACAGGCACAATCCGGTGGACAGTACCAGGAATACCAGGATCAGCAGAAACCACCAGGAGTGGTAAACGTCGAACAGTCCCAGCAGGCGGAACACGTCGAACCAGAACGCCCCGAATTCGATGACGTAGCTGGAGTAGGCCTGGTTCTGCTGCAATACCGTGCCGATCGCCGAGGCAATCGCGAGCACCGTCAGCAGGCTGATGGCGAAACGCATCGAACTGAGCAGTTCGAACAGCGTGTGGTGAGCGAGACGCTGGCGCCCGCTGGGAGTAGAGGTAACTGAAGATTCCATCAGGGCTAAAAAAAGGGTGACTTGCGCCACCCTTTTTGATTGTTGCGGCGTTACGCCGCAGGATTATTTGAGGCCGCTGATGTATTCAGCCAGCGCCTTGATGTCGGCATCGCTCAGTTTGGCGGCTACGCCCTGCATCATCTTGCCGGGGTCGTTGGCGCGTTCGCCGGTACGGAAAGTCCTCAACTGGGCTTCGATGTAGTCGGCATGTTGCCCAGCCAAGCGCGGGTACTGGGCCGGGATGCCGTTGGCGTTCTGGCCGTGGCAACCGACACAGGCCGGAATGTTGTGCGACAGGTTGCCGCCGCGATAGAGTTTTTCACCCTTTTCGGCCAGTGCCTTGTCCTTGACTTCGCCGCCGTTGGGCTTCTGGCCGTTGAAATAGGCGCCGAGGTTCTTCATGTCTTCCGGCGACAGTCCGGCAGCCATGCCCATCATGATCGGATTGGCGCGTTCACCGGATTTGAAGTTCTGCAGTTGCTTGGTGATGTAGCCGGCGTGTTGGCCGGACAACTTGGGGTTGGCCGCCAGAGGGCTGTTGCCATCGGCACCGTGACAACCCACGCAGATGGTGTTGACGATTTGTTGCGCCTTGGCCGGATCGGCCTTGGCCGCCGGCGCGGCGGCTTCGTTTGCTTGCACTCCCATGGCGGCGAACAACCCTGCCGCAACTGCCATCACGATGGCTTTTTTCATTGTTTAGCTCCTTGCTTGAAATTCGGTGAACCGGCCACAAACCAAAAATAACACGGCATTCTATATCAAAATTGTCTTATGTTATAGGCTCAGTTATCAATCGAATCCACTCCCCGCGCAGGAAAAACCCTGGCGCAAACCGGGTAACCATCGCGTGATTTCCCAAATACGGCGGGGTTTGGCGGCGCAGGTCTGGTGAGAGGGAGGCGTGATGGACGGCCTAATTGGCGTTCAGCGCACCCATTCCATCCCGTTCCTTCCAGGGGGCGACTTTCAGGAGCAGCAGCATTCCCGGTAGCGCCAATCCCGTGCACAGGATGAAGAAGTTGAACCAGCCGACGCTTTCCACCAGGTAGCCGGTGGCAGCGTTGGCGAAGGTGCGCGGTACGGCGGCCAGGCTGGTGAACAGGGCGAATTGGGTGGCAGTGTAGAGCGGGTGGGTGGTGCGGGCGATGAAGGCGACGAAGGCCGTGGTGCCCAAGCCCACGCCGAGGGCTTCGAAGCTGATTACGGCGGCCAGCAGCACCTTGTCGCCGCCGACCTGCGCCAGCCAAGCGAAGCCCAGGATCGACACCACCTGCACCACGCCGAACAGCCACAAGGCGCGGTTGATGCCCAGCTTTATCATCCATACCCCGCCCAGCAGGCCACCGATGACGCTGGGCCACAGTCCGGCGTTTTTGGCGATCAGGCCGATTTCCGATTTGCTGAAGCCCATGTCGAGGTAGAACGGCGTCGCCAGCGCGGTCGCCATGCTGTCGCCGAGTTTGTAGAGGAAGATGAAGGCGAGGATCAGCGCCGCCTGGCGCCAGCCGGCGCGGCTGATGAATTCGTGGAAAGGCTCGACTACCGCCTGGCGCAGGGTTTTCGGCGCGGCCTTGGCGAGTTGCGGTTCGGTCACCTTGAGCGTCATCAGGATGCCGGGCAGCATGAATAACGCGGTAATCAGGAACACGCTGTCCCACGGCAGGTGGTCGGCGAGGATCAGCGACAGCGAGCCGGGGATCAGCCCGGCGATGCGGTAGGCGTTGACGTGGATGGCGTTGCCCAGGCCCAGTTCGACGTCGAAGAGGATTTCGCGGCGGAAGGCGTCGATCACGATGTCCTGGGTGGCGGAAAAAAAAGCCACCGTCGCCGCGAGGTAGGCGATGGTCCACAAGTCCAGCTTGGGGCTGAACCAGCCAAACAGCGGCAGGGAGAGCAGCAACGCGAGCTGGCTGACCAGCATCCAGCCGCGCCGCCGCCCCAGTAGCGGCCACACGTAGCGGTCGAGCAGCGGCGCCCACAAGAATTTCCAGGTGAAGGGCAGTTGGATCAGGGCGAACAGGCCGATGGACTTGAGGTCGACCTGCTCGGAACGCAGCCATGCCGGCAGCAGGCTGATGAGAATATAAAGCGGTAGCCCGGAACTGAAGCCGGTGAAAATGCAGATCAGCATGCGCCGATTGCACAGCGCCTGGCGCAGTGTGGGAGTGGCGCTATCGTTGGGTTGGAGGGTTCTCATAGGGTCGCTACCTTACCCGAAACCCGCCAAGCTGTGTCAAAATGGCAGCGATGGAACTCGGCATTTTTTCGGTCTTTCTGGTCGGCCTGCTCGGCGGCACCCATTGCGTCGGCATGTGTGGCGGGATCGTCGGCGCGCTCAGTCTGCAACTTCCCAATCAAGCCCCGCAATGGCGTTTTCATCTGGCCTACAGCGCCGGACGGATTGCCAGCTACGTGCTGGTGGGTGCCTTCGCCGGCGCGGCGGGGGCCAGCAGCCTGCTACTCTCCGACCTGTTGCCGGTCAAACAGGGCTTGTACCTGCTCGCCAACCTCCTCCTGATCGCCCTGGGTTTATATCTGGCCGGCCTTTCCTCGGCGGTGTTGCGCCTCGAAGGTGCCGGTTCGGCGATCTGGAACCGCCTGCAACCCTACACCCGCAAGCTCCTGCCGGTGCGTAGCGTACCGCAAGCCCTGGCGCTTGGCGCGCTGTGGGGTTGGGTGCCGTGCGGGCTGGTGTACAGCATGTTGATTACCGCGCTGGCGAGCGGCAGCGCCGTGAAGGGGGCGGTGGTAATGCTGGCCTTCGGCATCGGCACCCTCCCCAACCTTCTGGCGATGGGCTACTTCGCCCGCCAACTCAAGGAATTCATGCAGAACCGCGCGGTCCGGCTGTCCGCCGGCCTGCTGGTGGCAGGGTTCGGGGTGTTGGGGTTGTATCGGTTGCTTTGGTAGAACTCAAAAGTAGTCATCCTCGCGCTGGTGGCGTAGCGCCAGCACGGTAACGGTTTGGTCGTCTTCGATTTCGAACAGGGCAACGTAGCCGGTAGCTCCAAAGGGAATCACCAGTTCGCGCAGGAAAGGTGTGTCCGTTTCCGCCTTGCGGCAGGTAAACGGAAAGTCCCGCAACAAGCCGATGGCTTTTTCGATGGCGTCGCGGGCGCGGCGGGCGGCAACCGGGTCGCGTTCGAGCAAAAAGGCGAAAAGTCGCTGCAAATCCTCCCTGGCAGAGGCGGTAAAGCGAACCCGATAACTCACGCTAAGTTCTTCGCCTCGGCTTTTTCCAGCATCTCGTCCATTTCGCGCAATACGTCTTCGGCGGCATGGTATTCCCCGCTACTGCGCGCCTCGCCCCGCCCCGCCAGACCGCGCGCGATGAATTCCCCTTGCAATTGACGCCGCTCGATTTGGGCGCGTAGCGATTGCTCGACGAAGCTGGACAAGGTTTCCCCGTTGCGCAAGACGCTTTCAGCAGCTTGACGCAATTCGGGGGCGACCCGAAGCGAGGGAATCGTGGCGGATTTCATGGTTAACCCCGGTTGCATTGCAGATGCGATGCAGTATGGCCCAGGTAGGTTCAGAGCGCAAGACGCCATGGGGCGCGACGCCGTTTTCAATCAAGCCGTTTTCGCGGCCCTTTCCAGTCGATACACCGCCAGACTGCCGAACAGCTTGGGCAGGAAGGTGACGACCTGGGCATTGTGCATGGCGATGCGTTCGCGGACGGCGACGCCCTGGTCGCGGCAGAAAGCTTCGAAATCACCGAAGGTACACAGGTGGATGTTGGGGGTGTCGTACCATTGGTAAGGCAGGTCGGGCGAGACCGGCATGTGGCCGGAGAGGATTTGCAGGCGGTGTTGCCAGAAACCGAAATTGGGCAGGGTGACGATGCTTTGTTTGCCGACCCGCAGCATTTCACTCATCATCAGTTCGATGTTTTTCATGGCCTGCAGGGTCTGCGACAGAATCACGAAATCGAAGGATTGCGGTTCGAAGCCGGACAGGCCGGACTCCAGATCCATCTGGATGACGTTGATGCCGTTCTTGATGCAAGCGGCCAGATTGTCTTCGGCGATTTCGATGCCGTAACCGCGCACCTGGCGGGTTTCGCGCAGGTAGCGCAGCAGGCTGCCGTCGCCGCAGCCGAGGTCGAGGACTTTGGCGCCGGGGGTGACCCAGGCGGCGATGGCGGCAAAATCGGGACGAGTGATGTTGGTCATGGTGCGATCCCCTCCATGTAAGCCCGCACAATGTCGTGATAATGCGGGTCGGGCATGAGGAAGGCGTCGTGGCCGTGGACGGCGACGATTTCCGCGTAGCTGACGTTGCGTTCGTTATCCAGCAGGGCCTTGACGATCTCCCGCGAGCGGCTGGGGGCGAAACGCCAGTCGCTGGTGAACGATATCACCAGAAAATCCGCCGTGGCGGGCTTGAGCGCTTGGCTCAGGGTGTTGCGGTGGTGATGGGTGGGGTCGAAATAATCGAGCGCCTTGGTCATCAGCAAATAGGTGTTGGCATCGAAGCTGTCGGCGAATTTGTCGCCCTGGTAGCGCAGGTAGGATTCGATTTCGAATTCCACGTCGTAGCCGAACTGGAAGGTGTCGTTCTTGAGGATCCGCCCGAATTTTTCGCCCATCACGTCGTCCGACAGATAGGTGATGTGTCCCAGCATCCGCGCGATGCGCAGGCCGCGGCGCGGCACCACGCCGTGGGCGTAATAATCGCCGCCGTGGAAATCCGGGTCGGTAAGGATCGCCTGGCGTGCCACGTCGTTGAAGGCGATGTTCTGGGCGGTGAGCTTGGGGGCAGAGGCGATCACCAGGGCATGGCGCAAACGGCGGGGATGGGCGATGCTCCAATGCATGACCTGCATGCCGCCCAGGCTACCGCCGATTACTGCGGCGAATTGCAGGATACCCAAGTAATCGGCGAGGCGCGCCTGGGTTTCCACCCAGTCGTCCACCGTCAGCACCGGGAAGGATTTGCCGTAGGGTCTGCCGGTAAGCGGGTCGATGCTGGACGGCCCGGTGGAACCGTGGCATCCCCCCAGGTTGTTGACCCCGATCACGAAAAAACGCTCGGTATCGACCGGCTTGCCCGGCCCGATCATGTTGTCCCACCACCCGGGTTTGCGGTCTTTCTCGGAATGGTAGCCGGCGACGTGGTGGTTGCCGGAAAGGGCGTGGCAAATCAGGATGGCGTTGGAACCGGTGGCGTTGAGCGTGCCGTAGGTTTCGTAAACCAAGTCGTAGCTTTCCAGTACCGCCCCGCTTTTCAGCTTGGTGGGTTTGTCGAAATGGGCGATGCGGGAAGCGACGACGCCGACGGAATGGGTGTGGGTATGCATGACCGAATATTATTGGTTTCGTATTGTCGAGTTGAGTTCAGCGGGGTCGGTGGGCACAAACTTGCGCCCACTCTACAACTGGCCTAATCATTGGTTGAGGCGCGCCAGCAATTGGTGCATTTTCTCGGGATCGTAGGTCTTCAACATTTTCTGGGCAATCCCGCTGATCTTCGGCAGTTCGGCCTTGAGCACCTGCTGTTTGACCGCCAGGATATGCGCCGGGTGCATCGAGAAATCGCGCAATCCCAGGCCCAGCAGGAGGCGGGTGAGTTGTGGGTCGCCGGCCATTTCGCCGCACACCGATACCGAAATGCCGGCCTTGTCGGCGGCGCCGATGGTGTAGGCGATCAGTTGCAGCACCGACGGGTGGAGCGGGTCGTACAGATGCGCCACGGCGTCGTCGGTGCGGTCGATGGCGAGGGTGTACTGGATCAGGTCGTTGGTGCCGATGGAGAGGAAATTCAGATCCTTGGCAAAGGCTTGCGCCGCCAGTGCCGCTGCCGGGATTTCGATCATTCCGCCGATCGGCACGTTGTTGTCGAAGGGGATTTCCTCCAGGGCCAGGCTCTGCTTGGCGTGGACGATCATGTGCAGGGTCTGGCGCAACTCCGGCAACGAGGAGAGCATCGGGATCAGGATGCGCACCTTGCCGTAATGCGAGGCGCGCAGGATGGCGCGTAATTGGGTGTGGAACAACTGCGGTTCGGCCAAGCACAGGCGGATGGCGCGCAGTCCCAGCGCCGGGTTGGCGCTTTCGCGGGTGGTGCCGGTGAGGTGCTTGTCGGCGCCCAGATCGAGGGTGCGGATGGTGACCGGCAGGCCTTTCATCACCTCCGCCACTTGGCGATAGGCGAGGAACTGCTCTTCCTCGCTGGGCAGGCCGTCACGGTTGAGGAACAGGAATTCGCTGCGGAACAGGCCGATGCCGGTCGCCCCGGATTCCTTGACCTGCGGCAGATCCTGGGGCAGTTCGATGTTGGCGTGCAATTCCACGGCTGCGCCGTCGAGGGTGGTGGCGACGGTGGTCTTGAGGCGCTTGAGCTTCTGCTTCTCCAGTTCCCACTGGCTCTGGCGCAGCTTGTATTCGGCCAGCACCTGCTTGTCGGGATTGACGATCACCACACCTTGCTGGCCGTCGACGATCAGCAACTCGTTTTCATGGATGATTTCGCGCGCGTGGTGGAGCGCCACAATCGACGGGATGTTGAGGCTGCGCGCCATGATCGCGGTATGCGAGGTGGCGCCGCCGACGTCGGTAGTGAACGCGGCGATACGGTTCTGCTTGAACAGCATCATGTCGGCCGGCGACAGGTCGTGCGCGACCAGGATGCGGCTTTGTTCGGAGCCGCTGGGCAGGGGGATGGTGCTGGGATGGCCGAGCAGCGCCTTGATGACCCGCTCCACTACCTGCACCACGTCGTGCTCGCGTTCGCGCAGGTATTCGTCCTCGATTTTCTGGAACTGCTCAAGCAGTTCGTCCATTTGCTGCTTGAGCGCCCATTCGGCGTTGACCTGCTGGGACTCGATAATTTGCAGCGGTACCACCGACAGTGTCGAATCGCCCAGAATCAGCAGGTGCAGATCGAGAAAAGCACCATATTCCGCTGGGGCGCCGACGGGTATGTTGGCACGCAGGGCTTCCAGTTCCTGGCGGGTAACGGCGATAGCCGCCTGGAAACGCTCCAGTTCCTGGATGAGCATGTGCTTGGGCAGCACGTAATGCGGCACTTCCAGTACCGCATGGGAAACCAGGTGGGCATGGCCGATGGCGATACCGCCGGAAACGCCGACGCCGTGTAAGGTAAAGCTCACTCGCCTTCCCCGAATTTGTCGTTGAATAGATCGGCAATCGATTGCATGGCCTGCGCTTCGTCGTCCCCGCTGATTTCCAGATTTACCGAGGTGCCCTTGCTGGCGGCCAGCATCATCACGCCCATGATACTTTTGGCGTTGACGCGGCGACCGTTACGCGAAATCCAGATGTCGCTCTTGAATTGGCCGGCAAGCTGGGTCAGCTTCGCCGAAGCTCGCGCGTGCAGGCCGAGTTTATTAGTTACTTCAATGTCTTGCTGTAACATCACAGGCTTTCATGGTGATATGGACGATCCCTTCGCGTCCGCCCGAAAGGGATTTCTCGACCACGGTCGCAAGGGGGCTGTCTCGATAAGTCAGGGCGCGTACCAACATCGGCATGCTGACGCCGGAAACGCCTTCGATTTTGCCGGCTTCGAGCAGGCGGCAAGCGATGTTGGAGGGCGTGGCACCGTACATGTCGGTCAATATCAGGATGCCCTCGCCGCTATCCACTTCGGCTATCAGCTTGATGGCCTTGGGCAACATGGACATCGGATCGTCGTGTACCGTCACGCCGAGTTGGCGCAAGGGTAGTTCCTGACCCGAGAAAACATGCTGGGCGCAGTGGATCAAACTGTCGCCGAGATTGCCGTGAGCGATGATGAGTATGCCAACCATCCGGAATCATCCGCCAAAAAATTCAATTCTAACCCAAAACGCTGCCTCGAATCTCCAAGATGACCGCAATGCAATGAAGAACAAGGGATTGTAGAATCGAAAAAGTCGTCTCTGACGGAGGGAGGTATTTGCTGGCACTATTTCCATCGCCGGAAATCCATCGAGCCGCCGGCAACACACCCGCTTACACCAGTGTAATTACAGGCTAAAATGGCGTTTTTCCCTCCAAACTGAAAAAAGGAAATCCCATGAAAATCGGCACCCCGTTGAGTCCCTCGGCCACCCGCGTCATGTTGCTCGGCTGCGGCGAGTTGGGCAAGGAAGTCATCATCGCCCTGCAACGTCTCGGGGTGGAAGTGATCGGGGTGGATCGCTATGCCAACGCGCCGGGACATCAGGTGGCGCATCGCGCCCACGTCATCAACATGGCCGACGGGGCTGCCCTGCGCGCCTTGGTGGAACAGGAAAAACCCCATCTGATCGTGCCGGAAATCGAGGCCATCGCCACCGACATGCTGGTCGAGATCGAGCGCGCCGGGTTGGCCGAAGTCATTCCCACCGCGCGTGCCGCCCAACTCACTATGAACCGCGAGGGTATCCGCCGCCTCGCCGCCGAAACCCTGGGTCTGCCGACTTCTCCCTACGTTTTTGCCGACAGCCTGGAAGAACTGCAAGCCGCCATCGACGGCGGCATCGGCTATCCGTGCATCGTCAAACCGACGATGTCGTCGTCCGGCAAGGGTCAGTCGCGCATCGACGGCCCCGCCGACGTGCAGACGGCTTGGGACTATGCCGCCAGCGGCGGGCGGGTCAACCAGGGGCGGGTGATCGTCGAGGGCTTCATCGATTTCGATTACGAAATTACCCAACTCACGGTGCGGGCGGTGGGCGTGTCGGGTCAAGTGGAAACCTTCTTCTGCGACCCCATCGGCCACGTCCAGGTCAAGGGCGATTACGTGGAAAGCTGGCAGCCCCAGGCTATGAGCGCCGCCGCCCTGGCGCGCTCGCGGGAGATTGCCAAAGCCGTCACCGACAACCTGCAAGGACGGGGGATTTTCGGCGTGGAATTGTTCATCAAGGGCGACCAGGTGTGGTTCTCGGAAGTCAGCCCGCGCCCCCACGACACCGGGATGGTGACCATGGCCAGCCAGACCCAGAGCGAATTCGACCTGCACGCCCGCGCCATCCTCGGCCTGCCGGTGGATACCGGCCTGCGCGCCCCCGCTGCCAGCGCGGTAATCTACGGCGGCATGGAAGCCCAGGGCATCGCCTTCGAGGGCGTGGCGGAAGCGCTCAGCGTGCCGAACAGTGACGTGCGCCTATTCGGCAAGCCGGAAAGCTTCACGCGCCGCCGCATGGGCGTGGCCTTGGCGACCGCCGCGGACGTCGAGGAAGCGCGCGGACGCGCCAAGCTGGCGGCGAGCAAGGTCAGACCGGTAAAGGGGTAAACGGCGGGAAACGCCTTCTTGGAGACGAGTGGCCCATCGCACCTTTTCTATCCGCAAGAAATCCGTGGCCGGAGGACAAGCCGGCGCTGCGGGCTGCGGGAGGTTTCGCCCTTAACGGCTGGGAATCCGCACCCAGCCGTCCATCAACCGCCGGGCGCTACGGCTCATGGTGGCCTGGGTAACGATCCATTGCCCATCCTGCTCATGGGCCGTGGCACCGACGCTTTGGGTGCCGGAGGGATGGCCGTAGCAGATTTGCCCGGCGGCCTTCGCCGGGACGAGGCGCTGCGGCAGCGTGCCGGGGATGGCTGCGGCGGCGGCCAGCGCCACCGCGCCGGTGCCGGTCATGGCATGGTGGAGTTGGCCCATCGAGAAGATCCGTACCAGCAGGTCGATGGTGTTGGCTTCTATCACTTTGCCGCCGGCGGCGGTGTAGGTCCGCGGGGCGGCGAGGCAGGCGAGCTTGGGGGTGGCGGGGCGCTTGGCGCTGGCTTCCGCCGGGCTGGCGGCGAGGCCCATGGCGACTGCACCGTGGGCGCGGATCGCTTCGGCGCGGGCCAGCAGTCCGGCGTCGCCATTGACCTCGTCTTGCAACTCGGTGCCACGCAGGCCTAGGCTGCGGGCGTCGATGAAGATGGTGGGGTTGCCGGCGTTGATGAGGGTGGCTTCGAAGACGCCGACGCCCGGTACGTCGAGGCGGTCCAAGCGCGCGCCGCTGGGGAACAGCGCCGCGCCGTCGCCGGGATCGAGAAATTCCAGCTTGATTTCCGCGCCGGGGAAGGTCACGCCGTCGAGCTGGAAATCGCCTTCTTCCTGCACTTCGCCGTAGTGCATCGGCACGTGGGCGATGATTCTCTTACCCACGTTGGCCTGCCAGATGCGCACCGTAGCATGGCCCCCCGGCGGGGCGGCGACCAGGCCGGCGTGGATCGCAAACGGCCCGACCGCCGCAGTGAGGTTGCCGCAATTACCCGACCAGTCGATCACCGGCTTGTCCACCGCGACCGCGCCGAACAGGTAATCCACGTCGCAATCGGAGCGTGTCGATTTGGCGAGAATCGCTACCTTGCTGGTGCTGGAGGTAGCGCCGCCCATCCCGTCGATGTGTTTGCCGTAGGGGTCGGGGCTGCCGATCACGCGCAGCAGGAGCCGGTCGCGCTCGTGCGGGTCGGCGGGCAGGTCGGCGGCGAGGAAAAATACGCCCTTGCTGGTACCGCCGCGCATGTAGACGGCGGGAATGCGGAGTTGGGTCATGGTGAGGCCGTGCCGTTAGGGAGAATTTCGTGGAGCAACTCTGGCAAGGCGTAGCGGGGTGGCCCGCCAGCCCTGCTGCAAGCCGCACGGAAGCTTTAACCCTCTTCCACGTCGGGATGGCGACGCTGCCATCTGGCCAGGCCGTGTTCCACCAGCGAGTAAACCGCCGGCACCACCACCAGGGTAAGCAAGGTGGAGGAGATCATCCCACCGATCACCGCGATGGCCAGCGGGCCGTTGGTTTCCGCGCCGGCGCCCAGCCCCAGCGAAGCGGGCAGCAGCGCCAGGATCACCGTCAGCGAGGTCATCAGCACCGGCCGCATACGAATTGGGCAGGCCTCGGAGAGCGCCGCGTCGATACCCTTTCCGGCGTCGCGGCGCTGGTTGGTGAGGTCGACCAGCAAGATCGAGTTTTTTGCCACCAAGCCGATCAGCAGCACCAGCCCGATCATCGAATAGATGTTGAGGGTGTTGCCGGTCAGCCATAGCGCCAGCACCCCGCCGATGATGGCGAGCGGCTGGGCCAGCATGATGATGAAGGGCTGGATGAAGGAGTTGAACTGGCTGGCCAGCACCATGTAAAGCAGCAGCATCGCCATCCCGAAGGCGAACGCCATGTAGCCCGTGGTTTTGCCGAATTCCTCGGCCTGGCCGATCATCTTGACGTTGTAGCCCAACGGCAGCAGGTCCGCCGCCGCTTCGTTCACCTTCCGCACCGCGTCGCTCAGCGGAATGGTGGGCGAACCGAAGAAAGTCGCCGAATATTGCAGGTCGAAACGTCCGATCACCGCCGGCCCGAGGGTTTCCCGGACGCCGGCAACCGTATCGAGGCGGATCAGCTTGCCGTCGCGGGAGCGCAGGTAGATTTTGCGCAGGTCGGAAAGCTGGTTGAATTCGCCGTCCTTGGCCTTGGCGCGGATATAGTAGCGCTGCCCGTCGCCCGGCTCGTCGTTGTAGCGGGCGATATCCACCCCGCCGGAGAGCATGTTGAGCGCCGCCGCTACGTCCTGCGAGGTCAGGCCGGCGGCGGCGATGCGGGTGCGGTCGGGGTTGAGCACCAGTTGCGGCAGGTCGAGTTGCAGGTCGGTATCGAGCCGGCCGATGTCGCTGTCGCTCTGGAGTTTTTTCTGCAATTCCCGGGTGATGCGCCCGACTTCGTCGAGATTGGGACCGCTCACCACGAATTGCAGGGGTTCGCCGCGTTGCCCGCCGATCATCGGATAGGGCGCGGCGAAGACCCGTGCTCCGGCGACTTGCGCCAGTTCCTTGCGTAGCGTCGCGACGGTCTCCTGTTGCTTGATGGTGCGTTCGCGGCGCGGCGCCATGCGCGCCACCACCAGCCCCTGATTGACCTGGCCGGCGCTGCCCAGGCCGATTAGGGCGAATTCGGTGACGATTTCCTTATGCGTGAAGAGGATTTCCTCGACCAGCCGCAAGCGGCTGTCGGTGTAGGCGATGCTCGACCCCAGCGGGGTGCGCAGATTGACCAGGAAACGCCCCTCGTCTTCTTCCGGCATGAAGGTCTTGCCGACATTGGCGAAGAAATAGCTGCTGGAAACCACCACCGCGATGGTCAGCGCCACCACCATCCACCGGTAGCGCAAGGCACGGGCCAGCCAGCGCTGGTAAAAATTGTCCATGCCGTGGAAGAACCGGTCGAGCGCGTAATACAGCTTGCCGTGCTGTTTGGAGACCCGCAGGTAGCGCGAGCACAGCATCGGCGTGAGCGTCAGCGAGACGAACAGCGACACCAGCACGCCGAAGGTGACGGTGACCGCGAAGGACTTGAAGAACTGGCCGATGATCCCGCCCAAAAAGATTACCGGGGCGAAAATCGATACCAGCGAAAGCGTGGCGGCGATCACCGCGAATACCACCTCACGGCTCCCCGAAATGGCGGCAGTAATCGGGTCCGGGTCGATGTCCTCGCGGTGCCGGTAAATGTTCTCCAGCACCACGATGGCGTCGTCCACCACCACGCCGATCAACAGCAGCAACGCCAGCATGGTCAGCGAATTGAGGGTATAGCCGGCGAAATAGATCACCGCCACCGCGCCCATCAGCGACACCGGAATCGCCGTGGCGATAATCAGGGTGGAGCGGATCGAGCGCAGGAACAGCCAGACGATCAGCGACGCCAGCAGGGTACCTTCGACCAGGTGTTCCTTGAGCGAATCGACGATTTCCTGGATGAATACCGCGTCGTTGGAAACGATGGACAGCGTCATGCCGGGCGGCAGTTGGGGAATGATTTCATTGTCGAGACGCTTCTTGATCGCGTCGACGATGGCCACGGTATTGGTGTTGGAAATCTTGACGATGCCCAGACCGATGGTCGGCTTGCCGAGGAAACGCGCCAACTGGCGGAAATCGGTCAAGCCGTCTTCGATTTCGGCGATGTCCTTGAGGCGTACCGGCGCCCCGTCGCGATAGGCCACCACCATCTTTTCCAGTTCGTCGAGGCGGTGGAATTCCAGATCCAGCTTGATCAGGTGTTCGGTTTTCTGGCCCACCAGGAAACCGCCGGCAAGCTGCACGTGCTCGTTGTTGAAGGCGTTATTAATGTCCTGCGCGGTGACCTGGAAAGCCGTCATCCGGTCGGGCAGCAGGTTGACCCGAATGGTGCGGTCGCGCCGTCCGCCCAAGCGCACTTCGCCGACGCCGTCGATGGTTTCCAGGCGCTTTTTGACGACGTTGAGGGCATGCTGGTTCAATTGTTGTTGAGTCCGGTCGCCCTGCAAGGCCAGCCACATGATGGGCATGGCGTTGGTCTCGACTTTTGCCACCACCGGCGGATCGGCGTCCTTGGGCAACTGGCGCAGCACCTGGTTGACCTTGGCCTGCACCTCGTTGAAGGCCACGTCCACCTTCTTGTCGAGGTTGAAGGTGATGTTGATGACCGATACGCCCGGCGACGAAGTGGATTGGATGTGTTCGATGCCCGGCACGCTGTTCACCGAGGTCTCGATGAGATTGGTGACGCTCGAATCGACGATATCGGGATTGGCGCCTTTCAGGGTGGTGGCAATCGACACCACCGGAAATTCGATGTAGGGAAAGCGGTCCATGCCGATGCGCTGGTAGCTGATGTAGCCGAACAGCACCAGCACCGCGGAGAGCATGAACGCCAGCACATGGCGCTTGATCGAAAGTTCGGGCAGGGTCATTGCGGCTTCCCTTCCGCTTTGCCGTCCTGCTTGGGCGCGCCGCCTTTCTGCTGCACGCTGACCTTGGCCTTGTCGGTGAGGAAGCCCGCGCCGTCTACCGCCACCTGCTCACCGGCTTTCAACCCCGCGACGATCTCCACCTGGCCGTCGCGCTTAATCCCGGTTTTCACCTGGCGTTGCAGCGCCTGATTACTTTCGATCACGTACACCACCGCGCCGGCGGGGCGCAGCACCACGCTCTGTTCGGGTACCGTCACCGCTCCGGCATGAGTTTCCATCACCACCTCGCCGTTCACCGATGCGCCGGGCCGCCACAAGCCGGGGTTCTTCACCTCGACGATGACGTCGAAAGCGCGGCTGCCGCCGCTCACCACCGGGCGGGTCTGCTCGATGCGCCCGCTGACCGTCTCGCCCGGCGCCGCCGGGGTGGACAACAATACTGTCTGGCCGGGCTTGATCCGCGCCCCGGCACCTTCCGGGAAAGGCAGGCGGACGCGCAGCTTGTCGCTGCCGGCAATCTGGAAGAGAGGCTTGCCCAGTTCGATCCAGTCGCCTACCGAGATCATGCGCTGGTCGATGCGCCCGCTCACCGGGGCGACAATGCGGGTGCGGCTCAGGTTGAAATCGGCGCGTTCGAGTTGCGCGCGGGCGGCGGCCAGTTGCTCGCGGGTGGCGATTTCCTGGGATTCGGTCTGGTCCATGAGCAGCGGCGAGATGAAATTCTTCTTCACCAGTTCGCGGTAGCGCTCGGTCTGGCGCGCCTGTTGGGCAAGCGTGGCGGCAAGGCGCGCCGCTTCGGCCTGGGCAGCTTGCTTGGCGAGCTGATAATCGCGCCCATCGAGTTCGGCAATTACCTGCCCGGCTTTTACCGGATCGCCGATTTCCACGTTCACCTTGGTGATGCGCCCCGCCACTTCCGCGCCCACTTTAGGGGTGGAAGTGCTGTCCACGTCGCCCACCGAACGCTCGGAGAGCACCACGTCGCGGCTTTGCGCGGGCGCGGCGCTGATGATCGCGGGCTGCGGCCCGGATTTCTTCTCTTCGGCCTTCTTCGCGCAACCGGAAATCAGGGCGGCGGTCAGCAGCAGGGACATCAATAGAACAGGGGCGGAACGCTTCATTTTTATTGGCCTCGGTCGGGAAGCGGCGCAATACCCCGGAGCAGGATATCCACCAGCAAATCGCTATAAGCAGCGGGATTTTCGGAAAGATGCCGGGCATCCGGTAAATGGCGCGCAATTTCGCGCGACTGGAAAAAATACAGGTTGGCGGCGATCAGCAGGTTCGCCACCATCCCCGCATCGAGATCGGTGCGCAGTTCGCCGCGCGTCTGGCCGGCGCGCAAGATCGCCACCAGCCGGGCGAAATTTTCGCCGAATACCTGTTCGGCCAAGTCCCGGCAACGCTGCGGGTCGTTTTCGATCACCTCGCGCAGGATTAGCCGCGAGGTCTGTTGATTGTCGAGAAGATTCGCCAGATGGGCGCGGGCGAATTGGCGCAGCCCTTCGGCGAAAGAGCCGTCCGGATTGGCCAGATTGTCCATGAGCGGATTGGCGCGCCCGCAGGCCTTGCGCAGCACCGCCAGATACAGGGCATTCTTGCTGCTGAAGTGATGGAAAATATTGGCCTTGCTCACCCCGGCCCGCTCCGCCACGGCGTTCATCGACACCGCATCGAAGCCGGCCCCGGCGAACAGCGCTTCCGCCGCCGCCAGAATCCGCTCGGTGGCGTCTCCGGCCAATGGCGCTTCGCTAGGTTTATTCACGCAAACTCCGCTGCTGAATTAGGAATCCAAGGAAAATATCACTGACTGACCGGTCGGTCAACAACGACCGACAAGGGCGTGGCGCGGCAGGTCGGCGATGAAATCCGCTTGACATTTCTGAGCAAAACCATTGCCGCGCCGGGCCGTTCTCGGTAGAATCCCGCACTTTTCCCCCGAATTTTCAGGTCTGGCAATGGATAGACAAAGCTGGTTGGACGGCACCCTTTACCGTCCCGATTTCGAGCAGGACAGTTGCGGTTTCGGCCTGATGGCCAATATGGATGACAAGCCCAGCCATTGGCTGGTGCAGACCGCGATCCAGTCGCTTTCGAATATGACTCACCGTGGCGCAGTGGCGGCGGATGGCAAATCCGGCGACGGCTGTGGTTTGCTGTTCAAGAAGCCCGACGCCTTTTTGCGCGCCGTCGCGGCGGAGTGCGGGTTCACCCTCGGCAAGCTGTATGCCGCCGGGCTGGTGTTTCTCGACGCCGATGCGGCCAAGGCGGACACGGCGCGTGCCGCGCTGCAGCGCGAAACCGAAGCGCAGGGCCTGGTGTTCGCCGGTTTGCGCAAGGTGCCGGTCAACCTGGAGGCGCTCGGCGAATTTGCCAAGGCCTCGCTGCCGGTGATCGAGCAGGTCTTCGTGAACGCGCCGGACGATTTGAGCGACGACCTCTTCGAACGCAAGCTCTACATTGCCCGCCGCCGCGCCGAAAAGGCCGTGGAAGGCGACGACAAGACCTTCTACCTGCCCACTCTGTCTTCGCGGGTCATCAGCTATAAGGGTCTGGTCACGCCGGAAAACCTCGCGGTGTTTTATACCGACCTCAACGACGAGCGTTTCGCCTCGGCGTTGGCGGTGTTCCACCAGCGCTTCTCCACCAATACCTGGCCGCAGTGGCGTCTCGCCCAGCCGTTCCGCTATCTCGCCCACAACGGTGAAATCAACACCCTGCAAGGCAACCGCAACTGGTCGCGGGCGCGGGAACGCACTTTCCAGTCGGATTTCATTCCGAACATGGACGACGTGCGCCCCATCGTTTCCTTCAGCGGCTCCGATTCCTACAGCATGGACAACATGCTGGAAGGCTTGGTGATGGGCGGTGCCGGGCTGTTCCGCGCGCTGCGCCTGATGGTGCCGCCGGCCTGGCAGAACGTCGCCAACGACGGCATGGACGCCGATCTGCGCGCTTTCTACGAATACAACTCGATGCATATGGAGCCGTGGGACGGCCCCGCCGGCATCGTGCTCACCGACGGTCGCTACGGCATCTGCCTGCTCGACCGCAACGGCCTGCGCCCGGCGCGCTACGTGGTCACCAAGGATAGGCACTTCACCATCGCCTCGGAAATCGGGGTGTGGGCGTACAAACCGGAAGATGTGGTGCAAAAAGGCCGCGTCGGCCCCGGCCAGATGGTGGCGGTGGATCTCCAGGAAGGCAAGCTGCTCCTCACCGACGAAATCGACGCCCAGTTGAAGTCTGCCCAGCCCTACCGCGAATGGCTGCGCGACAACGCCACCCATCTCGAAACCGGTATCGACGAAGACAAGGCTTTCCCGGTCATGCCGGCGGAACAGTCGCTGGTCGCCCAAAAACTCTTCAACGTCACTTTCGAAGAACGCGATCAGGTGTTGCGCGTACTTGCCGAAGAAGGCCAGGAAGCCATCGGTTCGATGGGCGACGACACGCCGATGGCGGTGCTGTCGCAGAAAATCCGCTCGCCCTTCGACTACCTGCGCCAGCAGTTCGCGCAGGTGACCAACCCGCCGATCGATCCGATTCGCGAAGCGGTAGTGATGTCGCTCAATACCTGTTTCGGCGCGGAGCGCAACCTGTTCAAGGAAACCCCGCAACACGCCCATCGCCTGGAAGTCAGCGCGCCGGTGTTGTCGCAGGAGAAATTCGCGCGTATCACCGCCAGCAGCGACCCGGAATACCGCAGCATCACTCTGGAACTCAATTACGACCCCACCCAAACCAATCTCAAGGCCGCGCTGGAGGCACTAGCCCAGCGCGCCGTGCAGACGGTCAAGGAGGGCAACGTGATCCTGGTATTGTCCGACCGCAATATCACTCGGGACAAACTACCGATTCATGCCCTGTTCGCCACCGGCTGCGTGCATCATGCGTTGATTGCTGCGGGGCTGCGCTGCAACGCCAATATCCTGGTGGATACCGGCACCGCCCGCGACCCCCACCATTTCGCTTGTTTGATTGGCTACGGCGCCACGGCGGTGTTCCCCTTCGTGGCTTACCAGGCCATCCACGACCTGATCGAAAGCGGCGAAGTCAAGGGCCAGACCCTGACCCAAGCGCTTTACCAGTACCGCAAAGGCATCGCCAAGGGCTTGCTGAAAATTCTGTCGAAGATGGGGATTTCCACCATCGCCAGCTATCGCGGCGGCCAATTGTTCGAAGCCGTCGGCCTGCACAGCGAAGTCATCGACTTATGCTTGAAGGGCACCGTGTCGCGCATCCAGGGTGCAGCTTTCGAGGATTTCGAGAGCGATCAGCAGGAACTGGTGAGCTTCGCCTTCAACCCGACCGAGCCGCTGTCGCAAGGCGGTTTGCTGAAATTCATCTACGGCGGCGAATACCACGCCTACAACCCGGACGTAGTGCTGAAGCTACAACAAGCCGTGCAAAAGAGCGATTACGCCGCTTACCAGGAATTCGCCCAACTGGTGAATACCCGCCCGGTGGCGACCCTGCGCGACCTGATGAAGTTGAAGCTCGACGTGAAGCCGATCGCCATCGACGCCGTCGAGCCGCTGGAATCCATTCTCAAGCGCTTCGACTCGGCCGGCATGTCGCTCGGTGCACTGTCGCCGGAAGCCCACGAGGCGCTCGCCGAAGGCATGAACCGCCTGGGTGGTCGCTCCAATTCGGGCGAAGGCGGCGAAGACCCGGTGCGTTACGGCACCGTCAAGATGTCCAAGATCAAGCAGGTGGCATCGGGCCGTTTTGGCGTCACGCCGCACTACCTGGTCAACGCCGAAGTGTTGCAGATCAAGGTGGCGCAGGGTGCCAAGCCGGGCGAAGGCGGCCAATTGCCGGGCGACAAGGTGACTGAGACCATCGCGCGGTTGCGCTGCGCCAAGCCGGGAATTTCGCTGATTTCCCCGCCGCCGCACCACGACATTTATTCCATCGAAGACCTGGCCCAGTTGATTTTCGACCTGAAACAGGTCAATCCGCAGGCGCTGGTGTCGGTCAAGCTGGTCGCCGAGCCGGGCGTGGGCACCATCGCTGCGGGCGTGGCCAAGGCCTATGCCGACCTCATCACCATTTCCGGTTACGACGGCGGCACCGGCGCCTCCCCGCTGACCAGCGTGAAATACGCCGGCACCCCGTGGGAACTGGGTGTTTCCGAAGCCCAGCAGGTGCTGCGCGCCAACGGTTTGCGCTCCCGCGTGCGGGTGCAGGCCGACGGTGGCTTGAAATCCGGGATGGATGTGATCAAGGCGGCGATTCTGGGCGCTGAAAGCTTCGGCTTCGGCACCGCGCCGATGATCGCGCTGGGTTGCAAATACCTGCGTATCTGCCATCTCAACAACTGCGCGACCGGCATCGCCACCCAGGACGAACGCCTGCGCAAGAACTACTTCATCGGCCTGCCGCAGATGGTGATGAACTATTTCACCTATGTCGCCATGGAAACCCGCGAGCTGATGGCCCGTCTCGGCGTGACCAAGATGGAAGACCTGATTGGTCGCATGGACCTTCTGGAAACCCTGGAAGGCGACACCGACCGCCAGCGCAAACTCGACATCAAGGTACTCCTCGACCAAGGCAACGTCCCGGATAGCGTGCCGCGCTTCTGTACCGAACCGTCCAACCCCTCGTTCGACAAGGGCGAACTGGCGGAACGCATGGTCGGCGACGCGCTCAAGGCAATCAAGAACAAGCTGCCGCTGACCCTGGAATACCCGGTGCGCAACGTCAACCGCTCGATCGGCGCGCGCCTCTCCGGTGAAATCGCCCGCGCCCACGGCGCCGACGGCCTGCCCAAGGACTGCCTGACCATCAAGCTGAAAGGCAGCGCCGGCCAGAGCCTGGGGGTGTGGAACGCCAAGGGATTGAAGATCGAACTGGAAGGCGACGCCAACGACTACGTGGGCAAGGGCATGGCGGGCGGCCAGGTCATCATTTATCCGCCCAAGGGGTCGGCTTTCGAGGCGCATAAGACCGCCATCGTCGGCAATACCTGTTTGTACGGTGCCACCGGTGGCCAGTTGAACGCCAGCGGCACCGCCGGCGAACGCTTCGCGGTGCGCAATTCCGGCGCGGTGACGGTGGTCGAAGGCGCCGGCGACCATTGCTGCGAATACATGACCGGCGGGATGGTGCTGGTGCTCGGCGATACCGGCCACAATTTCGGGGCCGGCATGACCGGCGGTTTCGCTTTCGTTTACGACGAGGCCGACCGCTTCTCGCACCGCTACAACAACGAACTGGTCGACATCCATCGCATCAATACCGAGCAAACCGAACAGTACCGCCACTACGTGCGCGAAAAGCTGGAAGAGCATGTCAGGCTCACCGGCAGCGCGCGCGCCAAGGCGATCCTCGCCGATTTCAGCGGCGCAGTCGGTAAATTCTGGCTGGTGAAGCCCAAGGCGGCGCATCTCGACAGCTTATTGAAGAGCTAAAATCATGGCCAAACAAGACGTTTTTCAGTTTATGAACATCGCCCGTCGCGACGGCGACAAGAAGGGTGCGGAAGTCCGCGTCAAGGAATTCCGCGAAATCTACGCGCCGTTCGGTGCAGACCAGGCACAGGAACAAGCCGGACGCTGCCTGGCCTGCGGCAACCCCTATTGCGAGTGGAAGTGCCCGGTGCACAACTACATTCCCAACTGGCTCAAGCTGGTGCGCGAAGGCAACCTGTTCGAGGCGGCGGAACTGTCGCACAAGACCAATTCCCTGCCGGAGATTTGCGGGCGCGTGTGTCCCCAGGATCGCCTCTGCGAAGGTGCCTGCACCCTGAGTGGCGATTTTGGCGCGGTGACCATCGGCGCGGTGGAAAAATACATCTCCGACGAAGCCTTCAAGGCCGGCTGGCGCCCCGACATGAGCAAGGTTGTGAAGACCGGCAAGAAAGTCGCGGTCATCGGCGCCGGCCCCGCCGGGCTGGGCTGTGCCGACGTGCTGGTGCGCCACGGCGTGACGCCGGTGGTGTTCGACCGCAACGAGGAAGCCGGCGGGTTGCTGACCTTCGGCATCCCCGAATTCAAGCTGGAAAAGGAAGTGGTCAAGCGCCGCCGTGAAATCATGGCCGGCATGGGCGTGGAATTCCGCCTCGGCGTGGAAGTCGGCAAGGACGTGTCCTTCCAGGAATTGCTCGACCAATACGACGCGGTATTCCTCGGCATGGGCACCTACACCTACATGAAGGGCGGCTTCCCCGGCGAAGACCTGCCCGGCGTGCTGGAAGCCCTGCCGTTCCTGATTTCCAACGTGCGCCACTGCATGAGCCTGCCCGGCGAGTTCGTCTCCATGGCGGCCAAGCGCGTGGTGGTGCTGGGCGGCGGCGACACCGCCATGGACTGCAACCGCACCTCGATTCGCCAGGGCGCGGCCAGCGTGACCTGCGCCTATCGCCGCGACGAAGCCAACATGCCCGGCTCCAAGCGCGAAGTCGCCAACGCCAAGGAAGAAGGCGTGCAATTCCTGTGGAACCGCCAGCCCGTGGAAGTGGTCGGCAACGGCAAGGTCGAGGGCGTCAAGCTGGTCACCACCCAACTCGGCGCGCCGGACGCGCGCGGTCGCCGTACCCCGGAAGTGATTCCGGGCAGCGAGGAAATCATCCCTTGCGACCACGTCATCGTCGCTTTCGGTTTCCGTCCCAGCCCGGCCCCGTGGTTCGCCGATTTCGGCATCACCCTGGATCAGCAAGGCCGGGTGGTCGCCAACGGCGCCACCTTCCAGACCGCCAATCCCAAGATTTTCGCGGGCGGCGACATGGTGCGCGGCTCCGACCTGGTGGTGACGGCGGTCAACGAGGGACGTCTGGCGGCAAAGGGCATCCTCGGCTATCTCAACATCCAATAATTTCAGCCTAGGCAGCGCAATGAAAAAACTCAAAAACGACACTTTCCTGCGCGCCCTGTTGCGCCAGCCGACTGAATACACCCCGGTGTGGATGATGCGCCAAGCCGGGCGTTACCTGCCGGAATACAACAAGACCCGCGCCCGCGCCGGGGATTTCCTCAGCCTGTGCAAGAATCCCGACCTCGCCACCGAAGTGACGCTGCAACCGCTGGCGCGCTTTCCCCTCGATGCGGCGATCCTGTTTTCCGACATCCTGACCATTCCCGACGCGATGGGCTTAGGCTTGTATTTCTCGCAAGGCGAAGGGCCGAAATTCGAACGCCCGCTGCGCAATGAATGGGAAATCCGCGACCTGAGCGTACCCGATCCGGATAACCACCTGCGTTACGTGATCGACGCCGTGACACAGATCCGCAAGGCTCTCGACAATTCGGTACCGCTCATCGGTTTCTCCGGCAGTCCCTGGACGCTGGCTTGCTACATGGTGGAAGGCGGCTCCAGTTCCGACTTTTCGCTGGTCAAGACCATGCTCTACAACCGTCCCGAACTGCTGCACCGCATTCTCGACGTCAACGCCCGCGCCGTGACGGCCTACCTTAACGCGCAAATTCAGGCCGGCGCGCAGGCCGTGATGATTTTCGATAGTTGGGGCGGAGCCTTGTCGCACGCCGCTTATCACGAATTTTCGCTGGCCTACATGCAGCAGATCGTCGACGGCCTGATCCGTGAACACGACGGCGCGAAAGTACCGTGCATCGTCTTTACCAAGGGCGGCGGGTTGTGGCTGGAAAGCATCGCCGGTCTCGGCTGCGACGCCATCGGCCTGGACTGGACCATCGACATTGGCGAAGCGCGCCGCCGCGTCGGCGACAAGGTGGCCCTGCAAGGCAACCTCGACCCCGCCGTGCTGTTCTCCAACCCCGAGGCGATCCGCGCCGAGACCGCGAAAATCCTCGCCAGCTACGGCAAGGGTTCCGGCCATGTGTTCAACCTCGGGCACGGCATCTCTCAGTTTACCGACCCCGAAAATGCCGCCGCGCTGATTGACGCGGTGCATGAGTTGAGCAAGCCCTACCACTGACGGATCAACCGATGTATTTGCGTGTTGCGCTGGATGTCCCGCTAAACACGCTGTTCGACTATGCCTGGGATGGGGGAGAAGTCTCTCCCGGTTCCCGGGTTCTGGTTCCCTTCGGACGGCGCAACGCCGTCGGCGTCGTGGTCAGTTCCAGCGAAAATACGGACGTGGCGCCGGAGCGCATCAAGGCGGTGACCCGCTTGTTTCGCGAAACGCCCGTTATCCCCCCGGACATCCTGCGTCTCCTGCAATTTTGCAGCGACTATTACCAGCATCCCCTCGGCGAAACCATTTTCAACGCGCTGCCCACGGCGTTGCGCCAGACCAAGCCGTTGAATCTGCCGAAAGCCGAATTTTTCCGTTTGAGTGACGCGGGCCGGACCGTCGATCCCGCCAACCTGCCGGGACGCGCGGTGGTCAAGCGCCGCTTGCTGCTCGCCCTGCGCGAGGCCGGGCAACTTAGCCGCGACGAGATTGCCGCGCTGTCGCCCAGCGCGAAAACCGCCCTCAAGGAATTCCAGGGGCTGGGGTGGGCGGAGGAAGCGGAGATTTCCTCCCTCGCCCCCCGTGCCGCCCGGGCCATTGCCGCGCCCGCCACCCCACATCTCAATGACGCCCAGCACCAAGCCGTCACGGCGATCCATGCCGGACTGGGCGTTTTCGGCGTATCGCTGCTGCACGGCGTCACCGGCAGCGGCAAGACCGAGGTATATCTGCAAGCGGTCGAAGCGGTCTTGCTGCGCGGCGCGCAAGTATTGGTACTGGTCCCGGAAATCAACCTCACCCCGCAACTCGAACAACGCTTCCGCGCCCGCTTCCCGGCGGCGCACTTGGTCAGCCTGCACAGCAACCTCGCCGGCGGCGAGCGGCTGCGCAACTACCTGGATGCCCAATCCGGCCAGGCCGACATCGTCCTCGGCACGCGCCTGTCGGTATTCGCTCCGTTGCCGCGCCTGGCCCTGATTATCGTGGACGAGGAGCACGACGCCTCGTTCAAGCAGCAGGACGGTTTGCGTTACTCGGCGCGCGACGTGGCGGTGATTCGCGCCAAGCAGGCCAATGTGCCGATCGTGCTGGGTTCCGCCACCCCCGCCCTGGAAACCTGGCACAACGCGCAAAGCGGCCGCTATACCCTGCTCAGCCTACCCGAGCGCGCGGTCAGCGGCGCCAAGGCGCCGGACATCCACTTCATCGACACCACTCGCCTGAAGCTCGAAGACGGCCTTTCCGAGCCGCTCCTCGCGGCGCTGCGCGAGCGCTTGGCGCGCGGCGAGCAAAGCCTGGTATTCATCAACCGGCGTGGTTACGCCCCGGTGTTGATGTGCGGGCAATGTGCGTGGATTTCCGCGTGCCACCGCTGTTCCGGACGGCTGGTCGCGCATTTGCGCGAACGGCGCCTGCGCTGCCACCACTGCGGTCATGAAACGCGCATTCCGCCGGCCTGTCCGAGTTGCGGCAATCCCGACCTGGTATTGCTCGGCCACGGCACCCAGCGCATCGAGGAAGCCCTGGAGTTGCATCTCCCCACCGCGCGCATCTTGCGCGTGGACCGCGACAGCGCGCGGCGCAAGGACGCGCTGCCGGCGCTGCTCAAACAAATCCACGATGGGGAAGTCGATATCGTGGTGGGTACGCAAATCCTGGCGAAGGGCCACGACTTCAAGAAGCTCACCCTGGTCGGCGTGGTGAATGCCGACGGTGCGCTGTACAGTGCCGATTTCCGCGCCGCCGAGCGTCTCTTCGCCCAGTTGATGCAGGTGGCGGGGCGCGCCGGACGCGCCGAGCTGCCCGGCGAAGTGCTGATCCAGACCCAGTTCCGCAGCCACCCGCTGTTCGCCGCGCTGCAACGCCACGATTACCCGGCCTTTGCCGACGATCAACTGGCCGAACGCCGTCAGGTGGGCTTTCCTCCCTATTGCTACCAGGCGCTGCTGCGCGCCGAGGCGGCGCACCTCGAAAGCGCCCTGAAATTCCTGCGCGAGGCCGCCAAACTCGGGGAAGCGCTGGATAACCCGGTGGAAATCTACGACCCCACCCCCGCCCAGATGGCCCGCATCGCCGGCAAGGAACGCGCCCATCTGCTGGTGCAGTCGGCTTCCCGCGCCAACCTGCATGCCTTCCTCAAGGTGTGGCGCACAGCCCTTGAGGCCCGCGAGGGACGGAGCGTGCGCTGGTCGCTGGACGTCGATCCGCTGGAGTTTTAAATGCGTGCGGCTACGCGCCGCCTTTCCTACCTGCTAGAATTGCGCTTTAAACGTGATTTGCAACGAGATTCCCACTTGAAACAACATCTGAACCAGCTTTTCGCGACGGCCCTGCAAGCGGTGGCGCCCGAACAATGTGATACCGAATTCGTCATCGAACGTCCGCGCCAGGCCTCGCACGGCGACTATGCCTGCAACCTGGCGATGCAACTGGCGCGCCCCTTGCGCAAGAACCCGCGCGATCTGGCCCAGCAACTGCTCGCCGCCCTGCCCGCCTCGCCCTTTGTTACAAAAGCGGAAATCGCCGGCGCCGGTTTCATCAACCTGTTTCTGAGTCCCGCCGCCAAGCAGGCGGCGGTCGGCATGGTGTTCAAGGGAAAAGCCGCCTACGGCTGCGGCAACCTCGGACAAGGCCGCAAAATCCAGGTGGAATTCGTTTCCGCCAATCCCACCGGGCCGCTGCACGTCGGCCACGGGCGCGGCGCGGCATTCGGCATGAGCTTAGCGAACGTGCTAGCGGCGGCCGGCTACAGCGTGACCCGCGAGTTCTACGTCAACGATGCGGGACGGCAGATGGACATCCTGGCGCTCTCCACCTGGCTGCGTTACCTCGATCTCTACGGCATCGAACTGCCTTTCCCCGGCAACGCCTACCAGGGCAGCTATGTCCGCGACATGGCCCAGCTCATCATGGAAGCCCACGGCGACCGCTACATCCATCTGCCGCCGGCGGTGATGGCCGACGTGCCGGCATCCATTGATGATGCCGAAGCCCATCTCGACGGCCTGATCGCCAACGCCAAGAAGCTGCTGGGCGCGGATTTCGCGTATATTCACAATTTCGCCCTCACCGAACAGTTGGGCGATTGCCGCAACGACCTGACCGAATTCGGCGTCACCTTCGATTCGTGGTTTTCCGAGAAGTCGCTGTTCGACAGCGGCCTGGTCGACCGGGCAGTGGAAACCCTGGAAAAGCACGGTCACATTTACGTTCAGGATGGCGCAAAATGGTTCCGCTCAACCAAATTCGGCGACGAAAAAGACCGCGTGGTACAGCGCGAAAATGGGCTGTACACCTACTTCGCCTCGGATATCGCCTACCATCTCAACAAATTCGAACGCGGCTTCGCACAAGTCGTCAACATCTGGGGCGCCGACCATCACGGCTACATCGCCCGGGTCAAGGGCGCCTTGGCGGCGCTGGAGCAGGATCCCGAGCGTTTGGTCATCGCCCTGGTGCAATTCGCCGTACTGTATCGCGGCCAGGAAAAATTGCCGATGTCCACCCGCAGCGGCAGCTTCGTCACCCTTCGGGAACTGCGCGGGGAAGTGGGCAACGATGCGGCACGCTTTTTCTACGTCTTGCGCAAGAGCGACCAGCACCTTGATTTCGACCTGGAACTCGCCAAGTCGCAAAGCAACGACAACCCGGTGTATTACATCCAGTACGCCCATGCGCGGATTTGCAGCGTCATGGAGCAATGGGGCGGCGTCGAAGCCGACCTTGCCGACGTGTCCCTCGCGCCGCTTGCCGGCCCCCACGAACTGGCGTTGCTCAATCGTCTCGCCGAATACCCGGAAACCGTGGCGGCCGCCGCCGCCGACATGGCCCCGCACCTGATCGCCTATTACCTCAAGGACCTGGCCGGCGAACTGCACAGCTACTACAACGCCGAGCACTTCCTGGTCCCCGACGAAGCCGTGAAAATGGCGCGCCTGGCGCTGATCGCCGCGACCCGCCAGGTGTTGAAGAACGGCCTGGGATTGTTGGGTGTCGGCGCCCCGGAGAAAATGTAAGCCATGGCGCGCGACTACAAGAACCGCGGCGAACGTCCGTCCGCCTCGAAAAAAGAAGGCCACCCGATGCTGGCCGGCGTCCTGATCGGCCTGTTCGTCGGGCTGGCGGCGGCAATCGGGGTGGCTTTCTACATCTACAAATCCCCCGCCCCTTTCGTCGCCAAGGCCAAATTGCCGGAACTCGCCCCGGTTCCCGCTGCCAAAGCCCCGGAAGTCGCGCCGCCCAAGGCGGAAACGCCGGCGGCCCCGGCCACCCCGGATAAACCCGCCGTCAAGCCGGAAAAACAGCGCTTCGAGTTTTACGACATCCTACAAGGCAAGGAAGCTCCGGTCACCGAGCAGGAAGTCAAGGCCGCCGCCCAGAAGGAACCGGCGGGCAAGCTCAAGGAAAGCTATTTCCTGCAAGCCGGCTCGTTCCAGACCGAGGCCGAGGCCGACAACATGAAGGCGAAACTGGCGCTGATGGGCGTCGAGGCAGTGATCCAGACCGCCAACATTCCCGACAAGGGACTCTGGCATCGGGTGCGGGTCGGGCCTTTCGCCAACATCGAGGAATTGAACAAGGCACGGACCTCGCTCGCCAAGAACGGGATCCCGGCCAACCTGGTCAAAATTCACGAATAACCAAGGAGATGTCGATGAAACAAATTAAGTTTTTGCTGCTTGCCCTGTTGTCCTGCGTTGCGCTGGTCGCACATGCCGACCCGAAACTCGGCGTGGAATATTCCGTCGTTTCCCAGCCCCAGCCGCCTGCCGATCCCAAGAAGATTGAGGTCACCGAAGTATTTTCCTACGCCTGCCCGCACTGCGCCCACCTCGAACCGGAAATCGCCAAATGGTCGAAGACCCTGCCCAAGGATGCCGTTCTGGTGCGCCTGCACGCCGCCACCAACCCCACCTGGGCGGCTCTGGCCAAGCTGTTCTACGCCCTGGAATCCCTGGGTGAAATCGAGCGCCTCAACGGCGACGCCTTCAACGCATTCCACGGCAAGGATCTGAAGCTTCAGGAAGAAAAAGTCGCCACCGAGTGGGCTAGCAAAATGGGTATCGATGCCAAGAAATTCACCGATGCCTACAACAGCTTCGGGGTACAGAGCAAAATCGCCCGCTCCAAGCAGTTGACCGGCGCCTACGGCATCAACGGCGTACCGACCATCGTGGTCGGCGGCAAGTACCAAACCTCCGCCAGCCAGGCCGGCAGCCACGAAGCCGCCCTGAAAGTCACCGACTATCTCATCACCCTGGTGCGCCACGAACGCGGCGGCAAATAAACGCATTTTTCTCCGCCATGAAAAAGGCCGTCCTTCGCGACGGCCTTTTTCATGGCAAGCTGGGGTAAACTTTCCGCAACCATTCGAAATTAAAGGGCAGACCATGAGCGGACCGATTGCCGTTTCCTATTCGCTTTCCGGCGGTGCGGTGGGTATCAACGTCGCCCCCCTGGGCACGGTTTTTCTGGCTGCCGCAGCGCTCCAGGAAGCCCAGGCGATGGGGCAGGAATACGCCGAGGCGCTCGCCAGCGTGACCGCGCGCAGCGAGCAACTTGCCGAAAAACGTCGCCGCCACCAGGAAGCTCAAACCCAGCAGCGCGCCGCCGTGGAACAGGAAGCGACACGCCTGGAAAGTCGCCTAAACAGGCTGCAAGGAATCGCCGCAAGCCTCGCCGAACGGCTGCCGGAGCAGGCAGCGAGCCTGGCCTCAGGTGCACTCCGCCGACCGCCGACGGGCCATGCGGCAGCCATGCGGGATTATGCCGAAGCCCTGCGCAACGAAATCCGCCGTCTCGAAATCCTGCTCGATACCGTGGGGCACGCGCTCGACAGCCAGTTGCGCGACACCCTCGCACTAGCCATGCAGACCGCCCCCCAAGCAGGATTGGACGACCTGCTCCAGGCCTATGCCGCCCAGCGCAACTTGCGTCCCGGCCTGAATCTGAAGGATAGCGCCGCTTTCCGCCACACCGTGGAGCGGGTGCTGAGCCGCCTGGAACTCGCAGCGGGAGAGGCCGTACCGCGCGAACTGGAAACCCTGGCGCGGGAAATCCTCCTCGCCCCCACCCTGGAGCGCGCCGAAACCTTGGCCGTGGAGTTGCGCCTGCGGGTCCAGCGCTACCAGGAAGAGCGCAAACGCCTGCGCGAGGATGCCGAGGAAATAAATTCCTGGCTCGCCGTCCTTCCCGACGAAGCCCCGGCGGAATTGCGTGCTGCCCTGGAACTAGCCGCCGCCGGGGTACAGGCGTTGCCGCCGGCAGTCGAAGCAGCGGCGCGCCAGATGCTGGCAGAGGTTCGACAGGCCCGCGAAAAGCAGGAACAGGAAGCTGCCGCGCTAGTCCTCCAACAATCGTTGCGCGACCTCGGCTACGCAGTGGACGATATCGAAAACACCCTGTTCGTCGAAGGTGGCGTAGTGCACTTTCAGCGCCAAGGCTGGGAGGACTATTACGTGCGGCTACGCCTCGACCCGCGCGAGAACACTGTCAATTTCAACGTGGTACGCCCGCGCGGCCTAGAAGAAAGCGCGGTGCGCAAGCGCCTCGATTTCCTCGCCGAAGAACGCTGGTGCGCCGAATTTCCCAAGCTCCAGCAGACCCTGGCGGCGCGCGGCATCGCCTCCACGGTAACACGCCAATTGGGAGCGGGAGAACTGCCGGTACAGAGCGTCGATCCGGCCAGTTTGCCGCAACGGCGCGAGGAGGATGCGTTACGCGCCTCCCAGGCGCCGCTGCAAAAAGGCTTTTCTTGACGTTACCAAACCGCGTAAAACTTCCCAATCAATCAACCCACTACACTCCCCCATACATAGATATTCGAATTCTCCAGGGTTGGAATATCCTGATAAAATGCGCCAACTCAACCCATCTTGTTCGGTCATGTCACATCACAAAAGCAAAGTCGTTCGTATCCAGGAAAGCCATCAGCAACCCCGCCTTTCCCCGGCCCAGAAAAAGTTCAACAGCCTGATTCAGAAAATCGACGCCCAGAAAAAAATTCTGGCTGTATGGCAGGAAACCCTGCCCCTCTGCCAGAAGGAAGTAGCCGAAAATCTGATGCCGCTACTCGAAACCCTCCATGAGCATCAGGTCGAAATGGTAAAGCTGGTGGATACCCTGAATCACACTCAGAAATTCACCCGCAGCCAGCAGGACAAGATAGCCAGCTTCATTACCGGAATGTGTGAAGACCTGATCGGCCAGGGCTATGAGGATTTGAAGCCCCTCTATAACCAATACAGCGGCTGGGATTACGATGACGCCGAGCTGGAAGGCAACGAGGCTGCCGGCGATATCCTCAAGTCCATGTTCGAACAGGAATTCGGCGTTGAATTGAGCGATGACGAATTTGATTTTTCCGATCCAAAAGGTATGGCGGATCGCTTGGCGGAAAAAGTGGAGGAACAGCAAAGACTGGCCGAGGAAGCCCGCCCCAAGCGAAAAAAAACCGCCAAACAGTTGGCCAAGGAAGCTCGGGAGCAGGAAGAGGAAGCCAATGTCAGCAAATCCATCCAGGCCGTGTATCGGCAACTGGTAGCGACACTGCATCCCGACCGCGAACCCGATCAGGCAGAGCGCGAACGCAAGACCGAATTGATGAAGCAGGTCACGGTTGCCTATGGGAACAAGGACTTGCTGAAATTGCTGGAATTGCAACTGAGCGTTGAACAGATCGACCAAAGCAAAATCAACAACATTGCCGATGACCGTCTCAAGCATTACAACAAGGTTCTGCAAAACCAGTTGGACGAGCTTCAGGATGAGGTGATGCAACTGGAAATGGATATGAAGGAAATGGCACAGGTTTCGCCCTTTGAGCGCCTGACTCCGGCCCGGATGATATCCTTGCTGAATCAGGATATCGTCATGTTGCGACGGGAAGTGACTAGAATTCAAGCTGAGTTGACGCGCTTTCAGGACGTAAAACAGTTCAAAGCCTGGCTCAAGAGCTACCGGATTCCCGAACCCGAGTTCGATCCGTTTTCATATGACTTCCCCCCCTTTTGAGGGACGCCAATCCCGATGATTTTCAATACCTCTTGGCCTGTTCGCCAATAGCCCCGGAAAAATATGACCCGCGAAGAATCCGCCTACAAGATCAAAAGTGCCAATCTCCCCGTATTGGTGCTGCACCTCAATACAACCGACATGGCGGCACTCCAAAGCCAGTTGCAAAGCCGTATAGACCAGACTCCGGATTATTTCGATGATGCGCCGCTGGCCTTGGGGCTGGAAGGTATCGCGAACTCCGGCGTAGCCCCGCTTTTCGATGAACTGATCGCATTCATGCGCACTCATGAGATTCGGGTGGTGGGTGCCATCGGTGGCTCGCCGGAGCAGCGTGAAGCCGCCGCACATGCCGGGCTGGCGTTGTTTCCAGCGACACCGGCACGGCCTGCCGGCGCGCCGGAACCCGCGCCGCCACCCATCGATGAAGTCAGACAACCGGAACTTCCGGGATTTGAAACGATAACTCCTGAAATGGAAGTTCAAGCATCTGCCGCGAGCGACGAGGAACCGTTCGCTGAAGACCCCCGGCCTCCCTTCAGCGAGGCCCGTCCGACCTTGGTGATCGATAAGCCGGTGCGCACCGGCCAGCGGATTTACGCCAAGGGTGCCGATCTGGTCGTGCTGTCCATCGTCAACGCCGGGGCGGAATTGATTGCCGATGGCGACATCCACATCTACGCGCCGCTGCGCGGCAGGGCGATTGCCGGTGCACAGGGCAACGAAGGCGCACGAATTTTCGTACAACGCCTGGAAGCCGAGTTGATCTCCATTGCCGGCATTTTCCGGGTGTTCGAGGAAGGCGTTCCCGAAGAGTTCCGGGGCAAACCGGCACAAGTGCATTTGGAAGGATCACGCTTGGTTATCCAGCCTCTGCCCCAGGGGAATTGAGCTTGCCCCAACACGAGATTTTTTAGCGTGCCGCTTTCCGTGTAGAATCGCGCAATATTTTGTTCAGGGATAAAAAAGTGCCAAGAATCATCGTAGTTACCTCCGGCAAGGGAGGCGTGGGCAAAACCACCACCAGCGCCAGTTTTTCCAGCGGTTTGGCCATGCGGGGCAACAAAACCGTGGTCATCGACTTCGACGTGGGCCTGCGCAATCTGGACCTCATCATGGGCTGCGAGCGGCGCGTGGTTTACGACATCATCAACGTCATCAATGGCGAAGTGTCGCTCAAGCAGGCTCTCATCAAGGACAAGAACTGCGACAACCTGTTCATCCTGCCCGCCTCCCAGACCCGCGACAAGGATGCGCTCAACCTGGAAGGCGTCGAACGCATCCTCAACGAGCTCAAGGAAAGCTTCGACTACATCGTCTGCGATTCCCCGGCAGGCATCGAATCGGGCGCCTTCACCGCCATGTATTTCGCCGACGAAGCGCTGGTGGTCACCAACCCGGAAGTCTCATCGGTACGCGACTCAGACCGCATCTTGGGCATCCTGGCCGCCAAGTCGAAACGGGCAGTGGAAGGACAAGAACCGATCAAGGAACACCTGCTGGTCACCCGTTACGACCCGAAACGCGTCGAAGCCGGCGAAATGCTGTCGGTGACGGACATCCAGGAAATCCTGCGCATCCCCCTGATCGGCGTGATTCCCGAATCGGAATCCGTGCTGCTCGCTTCCAATTCGGGAACCCCCGCCATCCATCAGGAAAAGAGCGATGTCGCCGAAGCTTATCGCGATGTGGTGGCGCGTTTCATGGGAGAGGAACTGCCAATGCGCTTCCTCACTGCCGAAAAGGCTGGTTTTTTCAAACGAATCTTCGGAGGCCGCTAACATGTCCATGATCTCCGGCCTACTCGAATACCTGCGCGGCGACACCAAGAAAACCGCCGTCATCGCCAAGGAACGCCTGCAAATCATCCTCGCCCACGAGCGCGCGGGACGAGGGGGCGCCACCCCGGACTACCTGCCCGCGCTCCAGGAAGAACTGCTCATGGTGATCGCCAAATACATCCACGTAGACCGCGAACTCATCAAGGTGCAACTGGAAAAGCATGGCGAATACGAAGTTCTGGAACTGAACATCACCTTGCCGGAAAACGCGCACAACAGCTAATCCAGGCTGGTTCGTAGCCGGTTCAAAGTCCGAACCGGCTACGAATGTGTTTCAAATCTTCCTTTCCGCTGGGAAGTTCCGCCCTGGTAGAGAGTGGAACGTGTCAAACAGGATGTTGTGCCGCTGGTGGACGCGCGTCCTATTTGAACTGGGGGGATGCTGCTGGTCCGGCTTGATGAATCTGCGTGACTCATTTGTGCCAGTTGCCGCCCTTCGTAAGTGTTCTTTGTGGAGCAATCAAATACATAGGTCTAATTTCCCATAGCCAGCTATGCTTGGTGTTCACGCTTTCCTAAACCCTCGGCCAGCAACATCGTGACGAGCGTGTTCAACGACGTGCCTTCGGCCTTGGCTCGCGCCACAAGGTTGGCGTGCAGACTGCGCGGCAAGCGCTGCATTAGGCGCACCGGCTCGGCAGTTTCGCCGTGGCGGGTGGGTTTCGGAATCGGCTTACCCATGTGGGTGCGCGCCGACATCCACACCGAAAACGCATCGCGTGCATTGGTAATGGCTTCCAACTCGTTTTCTCCGTCGGACATGCAACCTGGAAGATCGGGAAAGGTAATCAGGAATCCCCCGCCATCCTCCGGCGTCAGCGGCTCAACGATGTGCGCATATGCTTCAAACGGGTACGGCGGCTCAACATGTGGAACCGTGATTTCGCTCATGATTGCTTCTCCTTTGCCTTGTCGACCAACGCCACAAACTGGCGCACATACACCGGCTTGATAGGCCGGTGCGCCGGCACACACACATCGTCTTCCACACCGAGATACGAAAATACATAATGGCTTCCACCCTCGCTACGCCAATCGATGCCTAAACGGTTAGCAACCGATTTCAGATCATCAATCCTCCAGTCACGCGGGTTGTTGCGCATCCTGGCCAGGAGTTTTTCCTGTGTGCTCATGTGTTTTATGGTGTCGTATATGGCACTATTGGTCAAGTAAAAGTAAAGTTTTCCTAATAGGAGACCCGTAAACACCTCGCCTTCAAGCTCATTGTTGAAGTCGGTCGACCGCCCCCAAGCAATCCCTCATCAAGACTCGCTGCTTCAAAATCTCCCGAAGAACCCGCCAGCCGCGCTAAAATCCCCCGATCCAACCACCGAAAGCGGCATATCCCATGTCCCCACGCTGGATCAAAGACCTTGAACGGCTGCTGCCGATCCGCTCGCAATTCATCGTTGCCGGGAATATTCGCGACAGCTTCCTCACCCCCTTTCAGGACGGCGCGACCCTGGCGCCGTTGCTGCGTTGCCTGTGGAATGTCCTGCATGGCGAAGGCTACCGTTATCTGCTGGTGTACAACCCGGTGGAGGGCTTGCGGCCTTATCCCAACGAGCCGGAGGCGGTGGAATTGGCGACCAAGCACTTCGACCTCAAGCTCCAGGACGGGGCGATGCCGATGAGCCTGGAAGGCTTGAGCGGCATGATGGAAAAGCTGCCCGGCTTGCGTGAGGCGCGCTGCGCGCTGGTGGTGGATTTCGCCTCGCGGCTGGTGCGTCAGCCCGACCATCTCGACGCCACCGAGCACCGCTTTTTCGTGGCTGCGGAACGCATGTCGCTGGCCGCCAACCCGATTGTGCCGCGCGGCGCGGACATCAACACGCCGCTGGGCAAGGCGCGCTTCAATCCCGTCATTTGGCTGGTCAACCGCGCCCAGGATTTGCCTTCCTGGTTTGCCCTGGACAGCGCGCGCATCAGCACCCTTACCGCCACCCTGCCGGATTACGAGACCCGCGCCGCCACCGCCGACATTGTGGGCGGGCGCTTTGCCGGTCATGCCGCGGGCAGCGACGAGGAACGCACCAAATACCGCAAGCTGTTCGCCGACTCGACCGACGGACTGGCTTTAAGCGACATGAGCGACATCGCCCAGTTGGCGGATCGCCAGGGCATCGCCTTTCGCGACGTGGACGATGCGGTGCAGTGTTTCAAGGTGGGCATCAGCGAAAACCCCTGGAAGAAAGCCTATCTGCGCGAGAAAATCGCCGATGCCGCGCCCTTCCTCGAAGACCGGGTGAAAGGCCAGCCCCAGGCGGCGACCAAGACCATCGACATCCTGATGCGCTCGGTGATGGGTCTGACCGGCGCGCAGGCGCGTTCCGCCGGAAATCGTCCGCGCGGCGTGCTGTTCTTCGCCGGCCCCACCGGGGTGGGCAAGACCGAACTGGCGAAGACCCTCACCCAACTGATCTTCGGCAACGAGCGCGCTTACCTGCGCTTCGACATGAGCGAATTCGCCGAAGAACACGCCAGTGCGCGGCTACTCGGCGCGCCGCCCGGCTACATCGGCTACGACGCGGGCGGCGAACTGACCAACGCGGTGCGCGAAAAGCCCTTCAGCGTGATCCTCTTCGACGAAATCGAAAAAGCCCATCCGCGCATCCTCGACAAATTCCTGCAAATCCTCGAAGACGGGCGCCTCACCGACGGGCGCGGCGATACCGCGTACTTCTCCGAAGCTATCCTCATTTTCACCTCCAACCTGGGGATATTCGTCGAGGACGAACACGGACGGCGCGTCCAGAATGTCGCGCCGGGCGACCATTACGACGTGGTGGAAAGCAAGGTGCGCGGCGCGATCCAGGACTATTTCAAATTCCGCCTGGCGCGCCCGGAAATCCTCAACCGCATCGGCGACAACATCGTGGTATTCAACTTCATCACCCCGCCGGTCGCCGTACTGATTTTCGCGGGAATGCTCAGCAACATCGTGAATCGGGTGCGCGAGGAACACAAGGTCGAACTGGCGCTGGCCGATCCCGTGCGCGCCAGGCTCATGGAAATGTGCACCCGCGACCTCTCCAACGGCGGACGCGGCATCGGCAATCAGCTTGAATCGAGCTTCATCAACCCGCTCGGGCGCGCCCTGTTCCGCCTGAACCTGGAAGGCCGTACCACGGTCACGGTGCAAGACATCGCCGAGGACGAAAACCGCATCGTCAGCGTGGTGCTGGAGTGATTTTGTGAGTGTGTCGATATGCCACCAACCCTCTCCCCAACCCCTCTCCCACTCCCGTGGGCGAGGGGAGCCAGAAGCCCCTCTCCCGAAGTCGGGAGAGGGGTTGGGGAGAGGGTGGTGGAACTTGAGAAAACCGCGCCATGAGCAACGAAAAGCAACTGCTTAACGCCAAGGCGCTGCGCGCCGGCCAGACCGACGCTGAACAAAAGCTATGGGTTCACCTGCGGGCGCATCGTTTCATGGATTTGAAATTCAAGCGCCAAAAACCGGTAGGCCGTTATATCGTCGACTTCGTGTGCCTTGAGCAACGGCTGATTATCGAAATAGACGGCGGCCAACATGCGGAACAGACGGAATACGACCAGTGCCGCGATGCGTGGCTGCGGAACCAGGGTTACGCGGTGTTGCGATTCTGGAACAACGTAGTCCTGCAACAGTTGGAGGAAGTGTTGGAGCAAATCCGCTTGGCGGTTACCCTCTCCCCCGGCCCCTCTCCCACTACTCGTGGGCGAGGGGAGCAGAACGGCGCGGTTTGAACGTGCTCTGGTTAATCCCACCCAACAACCTGAAAGCCCCTCTCCCGAAATCGGGAGAGGGGTTGGGGAGAGGGCAGTGGCCTCTCGACCGTCCATGAATACTCTCCAGCTCAACAAAGCCCATTACCCCGTCACGGTGCTCGGCCCCGGCAAGCGTCTCGGCTTGTGGCTGCAAGGCTGCACCCTGCGCTGCCGGGGCTGTGTGTCGCAAGATACCTGGGAGCGCGACCCGGCGCGCGCCATGAAAGTCGCCGATCTGCTCGCCTGGTGCCGCAAAACCGCTCCCGCCCCGGACGGCGTGACCATCAGCGGCGGCGAACCGTTCGACCAGGCCGCCGGGCTGGCGGCGCTGCTCAAGGGCTTGCACACCTGGCGCAAGCAATCCGGGCTGGATTTCGACATCCTCTGTTACAGCGGCTACCCGCTCGCCACCCTGCAACAGCGCCACGCCAAGCTGCTGGCCCTGCTCGATGCGGTGATTCCCGAACCTTATGCCGACGGTCTGCCGCTCGGCAAAATCTGGCGCGGCTCGACCAACCAGGCGCTGCTGCCGCTCTCCGAACTGGGGCGCGAGCGTTACGCGCCCTATCTCGATGCCCCAGCCGAAGACAAGCGCATCCAGGTCGCCGTGGAAGGCCAACGTATCTGGATGATCGGCATTCCCGAGCGCGACGACATGGCGCAACTCGAAGCCCTGTGCCGCAGCCGTGGGCTGACGCTGGAGCAGGTTTCGTGGCGGCGCTGAGGTTGTAGGATCGTTGTTGACCACCAGCGGCCAGCGTACAATCGCCGTGTACACCTATTCGGCAAGCGAGAACACACCATGCAAACCGTCAACGTCCGCGAAGCTCGCGAGAAAATCAGCCAATTGCTGGATGCCGTGGCCAATGGCGAGGAGGTCATGATTTTCCGTCACGGCAAACCGGTCGCCAAGCTGGTTCAGCCCCTGGCTTTTTCGCCATTTCCCGACCGTAGCGCCCTACGCGCCGGGATGCCGCCCGCCGCAACCAGTGCCGCCGAAGTCGTGCGCACCCTGCGCGACGAGGATGACGCCTAATTCAGCCAAGAAATTCAAGCCTGCCAGGGTACGCAAAAAATGTGCCCCCATACCAGGCTGCGATAAATATTATCCCCGCTTGATATTTGTTTAGGGACGGAGAATAGAAAGTGCTTGGTTTAATTACCACAATGAAATCAAGAGGATTCGGATTTATTAATTCACCGGAATTATCAGATGATATTTTCTTTCACTGGAGTAAATGCATCGGTGGGCTGAAAACGTTTGACCTCCTTCATCCAGGAAATGAAGTCAGCTTTGATGTTCAGGTTGGAGCGAATAATAAGCCGATCGCCGCCAACGTAAATCCGAAGGATTTCAGTTCAGATAAGGCGCAAGCATTACCCGAAATCACCTTGAAATCTGTTCTCGAACCCATTGAAAAAACAACTGAAGGCGATCTTGTTACTTACATTGCAGATGCTTGGTTGGAAATTGTGCGAATTTTGTTGAAAGACCCAGAGGGCGCATACCAAATTGGGCCGCGTAAATGGGAAGAAATTATTGCGGGTGCTTGGTCTCGTGCAGGATTTGATCAGGTTGAGTTGACGCCGCGAAGTGGCGATAAGGGACGCGATGTAATTGCTTGCAAATATGGAGTTGGCTCCATTCGTATTGTAGATCAGGTCAAGGCATACAAACCTGGCCATGTTGTTACCGCAGAAGAAGTGAGGGCAATGATTGGTGTAATCTCATTAGACCCAAATGTATCAAAAGGCGTAATAACCACAACTTCTACTTTTGCGCCACGCCTATTGGAGGATAGGCATCTAAAAGATCACATCCCGTACAGGCTTGAGTTGAAATCACGGGAAACACTTTTTCCGTGGTTGAGTAAGTTGTCGCAGGAGGCTGCAGACTCAGCAAGCGCAGCCCCAGCCATGTGGTTGGGGAGGAACGAAGCCCAACAAACCCAAAGCTTTCTCTTAACCAGGCCAATCCTATAATTCGGCAAGGCCGGATAGAAGGAAGTTTTGGGATGGTGCCGTTTTCACAGCAGCGCTATGACTTGTCGGAATTGAACATGCCTCAGGAATACATCCGCCTCTGCCCGGTCTGCGAAACGGAAAATCCCGCCGCGAATTCGGTATGCGTTTGCGGGGCGTCGCTGGTCGCGGTGGATTATTCGCTCAAGGCGGCGCCAGCCGCGGACGACGAGTCCGCCCCTGTTGAAATCCCCCCTAGCCCCCCTTTGGTGAAGGAGGGGATGGCGCGTGCCGAACCGAACGTTTGTCCTTTCCCCGATTGTGCGCAGCCCAACCCGCCGGGGGAAACCCGGTGCCTTTATTGCAATCGACCGTTGTTGGCTACATCGCCTATTGGTGCGCCTTCCGGCGAGAGTTGGCGCTATCCTTTGCCGAGCGCTCTGCGCGCTGCCTACCGTCTGGTCGAGGCTTTGCCGGCGCAGGGCAGCGAGGCCGATGTGCTGCTGGTGGAAAGCCTGGAGAGTCGCGAAAAACGCATCGTCAAACTGTACCGCAAGGGTATCCGCCCCGATGCGGAGTTGTTGCAACGCGTCGCCGGGGCGGCGCAGCCGCATGTGGTGCGGCTCTATGAGTTCGGTGAATCGGACGGCTACGCTTATGAGTTGATGGAGTACTGCGCTCACGGCAGCTTGCGCGGCCTGCTGGAGGCGGGGCTGTTAAGCCGCGAGCGGATCCGCTGGATCGTCCGGGAAATCGGCGCGGCGATTGCGGAAATCCATGCGCGGCGCATCCTGCACCGCGACCTGAAACCCGAGAACATTCTGTTGCGCACGCTGGAACCGCTCGATCTGGTGCTTTCCGATTTCGGCACCGCTTCGTTGCGCGACGCCACGCTGTTGTTCACCGGGGCGGTGCATACCGCCAAATATGCCGCGCCCGAGGCGTTGTCCGGGGTGCTCGATGAGAAATCCGACTGGTGGGCGCTGGGCATGATGACGCTGGAAGCCGCCGCCGGACGCCATCCTTTCGCCGGGCTGTCGGAACAGGTGATCAATCATCGCCTCGCTACCGCGTCGGTGGATGTGCGTAGCGTTTTCGACGACGATCTGCGCAAGCTGTGCCGCGGCCTGTTGCTGCGCGACCCGCAACGGCGCTGGGGGCGCAACGAGGTGGCGCGCTGGCTGAACAACGATGCGACGCTCCCCGATCCCGGCGACGACATCCGCCCCGCCGGAACGGTGACGCCATACCGCATCGGCGCGGCGCAATGCGCCACTGCCGGAGAACTGGCGCTGGCATTGGCGAAGAACTGGGACGACGCGCTCAAGGATTTGCGGCGCGGCGCGATTGCCGCGTGGATCGACAAGCAACTCCACGATCACAACCTGCTGCGGCGCCTCGCCGACATCATGGAAGAACGCGGGGTGAGCGACGATTTGCGCCTGCTGCGTTTTCTCCTCGCCGCGGCGCCGGACATGCCCGCCGTGTGGCGGCGTCAGCCGCTCAGCCGCGCCACCCTGCTGGCGGCGGCGCGGCTCTCCCTGGAAAAGAACGAGGCGGCGCTGGACTGGCTGGAAAGCCTGATAGCCGAGCCGGTGCTGGCGGCCTGCGGCGCCGCCGGGAAAGCCGACCTGCAGGCGGTCGATGCCGGCTGGCGCGGCTATTGGCAGCGCTACTGCGAATTCTGGGAAACCGCCCACCATGCCGAGGAAACTTGGCGCACCACCCCTAAATCGCTGAACAACGAGGCGGCCGGCGCCTACCTGAATTTCGACGACGCCGTGTATTCACGCCCCCTGCGCATCGCCCTGCCGGCGCGGCGCGGCCAGAACGCCCGGCTGTTGCTGGCGCTGTTCGATCCGGCGTTCGTGGAAAACCAGCGCAGCCGGATCATTGCGGCGACGGGAGAGATCGCCGGCTACTGCGAGTGGTTCGAAGCGCTGGGCGACACGGCGCGCCTCGATCCCGGCGCGCTGCTGGCCGCCGAGACGCTGTTGCCTTTCGCCGTGGAAGACGCGGCGGCGGAAAAGGACCGGCGCGGCGAATCCGAGCGCAGCCGCGAGATGAATCTGCGCCTGATCCGCACCCGCCTGGAAAGCAGCCTCAATGAAATTGCCGACAACCTCGCCAACCACGGCCTGCGCCCCGACAACCTGGGCGATTTGCGCCAAGCGCTCGACCGCTTCGGCGAAATCGCCTCGTGGGCGCTGGGGTTCGGCTACAGCGGGGCGGATTACCAAGCGCTACGCGAGGTCATCGAACGCTTGCTGCGCTTCGCCCTGCAACTGGAGCAAATGCTCAACCGCCTGGAACACGCCGAGCGGATCAACGCCATTTTCTTCCAGCCGTACCGCTTGGGCTTGGCCGTTGCCATCCTGGCGTCGGTGTATTCGGCCCTTCCCAGCGCTTGGCCGGTATGGCTGCTAGGGGCGGGAGTGGCGGGGTTTCTGGGCTGGCGCCTGCGCATCGTGGGGAAGGAACGACGGCGCGTCGCCGAGGCACAACAGCGCTTCGAAAGGCAGGTGGCGACGTTTTTGGGACGCGGGAGTTAATCCGCCGCTTCGGTGTCTTCCAGTTCCAGCGCCGCCGCCAGCAAGGCGAGGCGGGCCACCACGCCATAGGCGTAGAAACGGTTGGGCGCGGTGTCGGGGGCGGCGCTGCAATCGGGCAGGGTGCAGGCGGTCTGGAAAGCCAGCGGTTCGAAACGCATGCCCGGCGCGTTGAGGTTCTCGTCCTGGCCGCGTCCGGTGTGAACCCGGTAGAAGCCGCCGACGACGAAGTGGTCGATCATGTACACCACCGGTTCGGCGACCGCGCCGTTGAGATTCTCGAAGGTATATACGCCTTCCTGGACGATCACCTCGCTGACCGGCTGGCCTTCCTTGATGACCGCCATCTTGTTGCGCTGCTTGCGGTTGAGGCCTTTCACTTCGCTGGCGTCCTTGACCGTCATGATCCCCATGCCGTAGGTGCCGGCGTCGGCCTTGACGATCACGAAGGGATCCTGCTCGACCCCGTATTCGCGGTATTTCTCGGCGATGTCCTGGAGCATGTCGTCGACGTGCGCAGCCACGCATTCCTCGCCCTGGCGCTCCTGGAAATCGATGTGGCCGCATTGGGCGAAAAACGGGTTGATGAGCCACGGATCGATGTGCAGCAGCTTGGCGAAATCCTCGGCAACCCGGTTGTAGGCGGCGAAGTGGTTGCTCTTGCGGCGCGTCGCCCAACCGGCGTGGAGCGGGGGAATGACGAACTGTTCGAGATTCTTGAGGATCTCTGGAATCCCTGCGGAGAGATCGTTGTTGAGGAGGATCGCGCAGGGTTCGAAATCGTCCAGCACCAGCCGGTCATCAACCCGTTTGACCGGCTCCAGGGTCAGCGTCGCGCCGTTGGGCAGGTCGAGACGGGTGGCCGCGGTGATTTCCGGCAACAGCGATCCGATCCGCACGTTCATGCCGGCCTGGCGCAGTATGGCGCTGAGCGCGGCGACGTTGGAGAGGTAAAAGGTGTTGCGGGTATGGTTCTCGGGAATCAGCAGGAAACGCTGCGCAACCGGGCAGATTTTCTCCACCGCCGACATGGTCGCCTGCACGCACAGCGGCAGGAAATCCGGGTTGAGATTGTTGAAACCGCCGGGAAACAGGTTGGTATCCACCGGCGCCAGTTTGAAGCCGGCGTTGCGCAAGTCGACGGAGGCGTAAAACGGCGCGTTGTGGCGCAGCCAGCGCCCCCGGAACCAGTGTTCGATGGCGGCCTGGTTGTCGAGGATATGCTGTTCCAGATAAAGCAGCGGCCCGGTCAGGGCGGTAGTAAGGTGGGGAACCATGCGGTCGGGGGTCTTCGGTTGCGGTGGTTGAATTGTAGCCGATGCTTTTCCGATAGTCAGTTTTGCGTGCGCCGCTTTTTTCGAAAACTCACAGCGTGAGTGACCTCGGCGTGAATTATTTGACTGTTCGATAAAATTCATGAAGAATGCCTCTTACTTCTGTAAAGGGCCATCCTGACCGAAAGGCTGGGTCGCAAAGTCCCGATCTAAAAAGTGCCGCTTCATGATCGAGGGATTGCCGGATCAACAATCGCACCGCCCGCGGTGCGGATAACGAAATCCAGGGTTTCCCGAAATTATGCTTGTCGCGTTTTCCATCCGTACCCAATTGGGCGCGGAATTAGTCTGTTTCCTCGCGTCGCTCCGCCTCCTGCTCAAACCCGCTCACCTGCCGTGATTCAACGACGGCGTCCGGCATTTCCCGATCCTTTCGAAAAATCAGGTCCGTACCAAGGAGAAAAAAATGGGCTTTTTGAGTAACATCAGCGTTAAATCCCGTCTCGCCATGATCATGGCATTCATGGCGGTCATGATGCTTGCCGGCGGCGCAATCGGGCTGGGCGGGATCGTGATGGCCAACAAGTCGCTGGAGGAAACCTACACCAATCGCCTGGAACCCACCAAGATGATCGGGCGCATCATGCTGCTGATGAACGAAAACCGCGCGCAGATCATGCTAGCCTTGCAGCACAAGCCGGATAGCCCGTTCGTGAAAATGCACGACCACCCGGTAACGCAGCATGCCGACGTCATCGTCAAGAACCGCGACGAAATCACCGCCATCGTCGCGGAATACAAGACACGCCATCTCACTGACGAAGAGCAGACGCTGGCTGACAAATATGCTGCATCGCGCGGACAGTTCGTTAGCGAGGGATTGGCGGCGGCGCACGAAGCCCTGCTAGCAGGCGACTTTGACCACACCAACGAGATTCTCCTGAAAAAGATCAACCCGTTGTATAAGGTCGCGGTGGGCGATGCCGACACCCTCCTGCAAAAAACCCTGGATACCGCCAAGGCCGAATACAATCATGCGCTCGAGCGCTACGTGCTGATCCGCAATATCGCCATCGGCGGCACGATTATCGGCATCCTGCTGGCAATAATTTCGGCGGTGCTGTTGATCCGTTCCATCGTCCATCCGTTGAGCCTGGCAATCGGGCATTTCCAGGAGATATCCCTGGGTAACCTGACCGAAACCATCCACTTGACCAGCCGCGACGAAGTAGGCCAAGTGATGATCGCCCTGGCATCCATGCAGGACCAACTCAAGAACATCATCGGCAACGTGGTGCGCGCGTCGAGCGAGATCGACGCGCAATCCACCCGGCTCAATGCGGAGATGTTCCAGGTAGTGGAACATTCGGAAAACCAGCACGACCGAGTGCAGTCGGTCGCGGCGGCCATGGAGGAAGTCAGCCAGTCCGTCACCGAAGTGGCCTCCAGCGCCGAAGGCACCGCCCAGGCGGCGGCCAATTCGCAAGCCATCGTGGCCGGCAGCATCACCCAGATGTCGAAAAGCATTACCGCCACCTCGCGGGTCGTGGATGCCGTCCAATCGTCGAGCGGCACCATTACCGAACTCAGCAACGCGATTCAGCGCATCGGCGAGATTACCAACACCATCAAGGAAATCGCCGATCAGACCAACCTGCTGGCGCTCAACGCGGCCATCGAAGCCGCCCGTGCCGGGGAGCAGGGACGCGGCTTCGCGGTGGTGGCCGACGAAGTGCGCAAGCTCGCCGAGCGCACCGCCACCAGCACCACCGACATTACCCGCACCGTCAGCGAAATCCAGTCCACCGCCGAATCCGCGGTCACCTCGATGAACCTGGCGGTCAAGGAAGTCGAGGAAGGCATTGCCTTGATGAATGCCAGCGGCAAGAGCCTCGACCAAATCACCGCCACCAGCACCGAGGTTTCCGGCATGGCGCAACACATCGCCTCGGCCGCCATGCAGCAATCGGTAGCCACCGAGGATGTGGCCAAGAACATGGAACAAATCTCCGCCCTGATTGAGGGAAACACCCGTTCCGCGCAACAGGCCTGGAAAGCCACCGAAGAACTCAACCACACGGCGGAAGCTCTGCGCGACCAGATTCAGCGCTTCAAGGTTTGAGGGCGGGGGGGGAAGGACTAACACTGGCAAGCGGAGCGGAACCGGTTTACCATCGCGCCGGTGGGGCGGACGAGCAACCGTTAACCAACACGTTTTTTTACTGGATTCGGGATACCCTCAATCATTATGTCTTTGTTTCAGCACGCTACGTTCCTTACTTCCGCCAATGCCATGTCCGATTTGCCCGCGCATGGCGGCATCGAAATCGCCTTTGCGGGACGTTCCAACGCCGGTAAATCGAGCGCCATCAATACCCTGGCGAACCGCAACCGGCTTGCCTATGTGAGCAAAACGCCGGGCCGTACCCAACTCATCAATTTCTTCGAACTCGGCGCGGATCGTTACCTGGTCGATTTGCCTGGCTATGGCTACGCCGACGTGCCGGATAAAATCCGCCTCCACTGGCAGCATATTCTGAGTACCTACCTGATGTCGCGCGCCGCCTTGAATGGCCTGGTGCTGATCATGGATGCGCGCCATCCCTTGACCAAATTGGATTGGCAGATGCTGGAATGGTTCGGCACCACCGGCAAGCCGGTTCATATCCTCCTTACCAAGTCCGACAAGTTGAGTCGCCAGCAAGCGACCGACACTTTGCGCAAAGTGCGTGCTGAATTGCGCGACGGATATCCCCAATGTACCGTGCAGCTTTTCTCCAGTCTGAAAAGGCTGGGGCTGGAAGAAGCCGAGGTTGCGCTAACCAGACTGCTGGGCGGCGGCGAGGAAACCCAGGGGGCGGAGTAGAAAGAAAAAGCCCCCGGTAAAGGGGAAACCGGGGGCAAAAAAGCCTTAACATAGAGGGGTTAAGGCACCCGCTCAGGGAGGAGAAGCGGGAGACGAAAGGGTATCGTCTGCAACGTAAGAACCGCCTTTTTCAGAAAAGTTCAAAAAAATTTTGAACGGTTTGCAAGCCCGCCACAAGGTATAATTCCTTCCGATTTTCACTGAAAAACGGAAGGCTCAACCATGATTCCCCTGGGACAATTTTCTGCCAAACGAATGCGCCGGATGCGGCGCGACGATTTCTCCCGCCGCCTGATGCGCGAATCGGCGTTGACGCCGAACGATCTGATTTACCCGGTGTTCGTCCTGGACGGCAAGGATCGCCACGAAGAGGTTTCCTCCATGCCCGGCGTGGTGCGCCAGACTCTCGATCATTTGCTGGTGAAGGCGGAGCAGTGCGTCGCGCTGGGTATCCCGGCACTGGCATTGTTCCCAGTGGTCGACACCCCGCTGAAAAGTCTCGACGCCGCGGAAGCCTACAATCCCGATGGGCTGGTGCCGCGGGTGGTGCAGGCTTTGAAAGCACGCTTTCCGCAACTCGGGGTGATTACCGACATTGCCCTCGATCCCTACACTAGTCATGGCCAGGATGGCTTGATCGACGCCAGTGGCTATGTGCTCAACGACGAAACCGTCGCGGTATTGGTCAAGCAGGCGCTTTGCCACGCGGCTGCCGGTGCCGATGTGGTTGCTCCCTCGGACATGATGGATGGGCGTATTGGAGCGATTCGCGCGGCGCTGGATGGGGCCGGACGGATTCATACCCGTATCCTGGCCTATTCGGCGAAGTATGCGTCGAGCTTTTACGGGCCGTTCCGCGATGCGGTGGGGTCGGCAGCCAATCTCGGCACCGGCAACAAGTACACCTACCAGATGGATCCCGCCAATAGCGACGAGGCGTTATGGGAAGTCGGCCTGGACTTGCAGGAAGGCGCCGACATGGTGATGGTCAAGCCGGGAATGCCCTATCTGGACATCGTGCGCAGGGTCAAGGGCGAATACAAGGCGCCGACCTATGTGTACCAGGTCAGCGGTGAGTACGCCATGCTCAAGGCGGCGGCGGCCAACGGCTGGCTCAACGAAAAGGCGTGCGTACTAGAGGCTCTGCTGTCATTCAAACGTGCCGGGGCGGACGGGATTTTGACCTATTTCGCGCTGGATGCCGCACGTTGGCTGAAAGAAGGCTGATTCAGTCGGCATCGATCTGGAGTGCGCGCCGTTCGCGCTCCAGCTTGATGATGTAGCGCTGGATCATCGATTGCATGGTGCCGGGCAGGTTGATGAACATGCAGCCGGCACGCCAGGTGTGCAAGCCGCTTTTCAGCGTGACTTCAAAAGCATTGCGGATTTGCAGGGTGGTGACGATGGTGCCGATGTCCGGCAGGGTGAAGTGGCAGCCCTGATAGCTGGTGCCTGGGTCGAACGTGAAATTGGCCGGCGGATTGACGATGCCGATACCGCCGATGCTGATGTCGGCAACGCTGATGTCGAGCTTCTTTCCCTCTTCGAGCGGGATCGAGCAGATCAGCGGCTTGGTGATCGGCGTGGCAAGCCGGAAATATTCGCGGCGCTGTAGCTTGATCAACGAATCCGGCAGGCTGATCCTGAATGCCGGTCGTCCTTCGAAATTTACCTTTTCCACCCGGGTCGCGAGAAACTGCACCCGCACCTTGTCCTGCGAGGTGATGAAAATCACCCGATGGACTTCGAGAATCTTGCGGTTCAGCGCCTCGTTGGCGCCGTAATCCAGAATCACCTCTTCGCTGTCGGCGTCCACTTCGATGATCGAGGTGAGCATCATGTCGTCGCCCTGGTTGAAGTGGGCGGTGATGCGCTCCCCTCTTTGCATGATCGCCCGCAAAATATAGGCAACCTCCTTGCTCGACTCGACCAGGTATTTGCTGGCGTCGTTGGGGCTTATGTCCATCGTTGGGTGGGAGCGGGGAGTTGCCATTGAAGCGATAAGTTAGAGTCTATCCGGCGGGTGGAATTCAGTGCCGCAATTTATGACATTTAATTAAAAACGGTTCCCAAGTATATGTGTTTAGTCCATGCCTATCAATGCTTCGACCTGCTTCATTCGTGCCCGCTCCATCGCTTTTCCACTGATCGGGCCGCGCGGCGCTTGGCGCAGGTCGTTGGAAGAAAACACGGCCAACTCGATTTCTCCGTGCTCGCCGCCAAGCAGGAAGGTCGGTACGGTGCGGCTTTCGTCACCGAAGCGAAAGCGTTTCTCCGCGCTTTCATAGGGAATGTTGCGATTCAGCAGGAATAATTCGACATCTTTCAAGCTGTCGCAAAACAAATGCAGATTGATGTTGGAATGGCGGGCGGCGGTACCTTCCAGTACCGACCCGGTGAGATGGGGGTCGAAGCTCTCGAACAAACGCATTGCGCCCAGCGCATCCTGGCGTAGCACGCGCAAGCGCTCACTTTGCTCGTCCTTTTGATAAAGCGTCTGGTAAGCCCGCAACTCGCGCTCGACTTCGCTGTTGGCCGGCAAGCTTTGGGTATCCGGGGCGCCCAGTTGGCGGGCGGCCTTGCGCTTCGCCGCGGCGAAATCCAGGGTGCCGTCCTCCGACATCAGGCGGGCGGCGAGATAGGCCAGGGACTGGCGCATCTGGTTGCGCTTGCCGTTGTGTTCGAATTGATTCAAAACAGTTGGTCCTTGGCGTCGTCGTGAATCTTTGCGCTGGCGTCGTTGTCGTCCGGGAGGTTTTCCCGGTAGAAGAATTCCGGGATGCCGTTCCCCGAGCGGGCGCCGCTGTGCGGGTCGACCTTCACCACGGTAATGCCTTCCGGCATGGGAAGTATGGATTCAGGCACGTCCTTCAACACCTTACCCATGTAGTTCATCCAGATCGGCAGGGCTGCCTGCGCGCCGGTTTCCGCGCCGCCCAGGGAGCGCGGCTGGTCGAAGCCGATCCACGTCACGGCCACCAGCCCGGCATTGAAACCGGCGAACCAAGCGTCAACCTGATCGTTGGTGGTGCCGGTCTTGCCGCCCAGGTCGTTACGCTTGAGTTGCATGGCGCGGGCCGCAGTGCCGAAGCGCACCACGTCCTGCATCATGCTGGTCATGATCCAGGCGTTGCGCGGGTCGATCACCCGCTCGCTGCCTTCTTCCCCGGCAATCTGGGGCTTGGCCTGGAGCAGCAGGGTGCCGCGCGCATCGACGACGCGCTCGATAAAATAGTGTTTGGGGCGATAGCCGCCGCTGGCGAATACCGAATAAGCGGTTGCCATCTGTAGCGGCGTCACCGAGCCGGCGCCCAGCGCCATGGTCAGGTAAGGCGGGTGGCGCTCGGCGGTGAAGCCGAAATGGGTGACGTAATCCTGCGCGTATTGCGGGGTGATGGCTTGCAGGATGCGGATGGAAACCAGGTTCTTCGACTTGGTGAGCGCCGTGCGCATGCGCAGCGGCCCGGCGAATTCGCCGTCGAAGTTTTTCGGTTCCCACACCTGTCCACCGGTATCGAAAGGGTCGAGCACGATGGGCGCGTCGTTGATGACGGTGGCGGGGGTGAAGCCCTTTTCCAGGGAAGCCGAATAGATGAACGGTTTGAAGCTCGACCCCGGTTGCCGCCACGCCTGAACGACATGGTTGAACTTGCTGCGGTTGAAATCGAATCCGCCGACCAGTGCCCGTACCGCGCCGCTGCTCGGGTCCATCGAGATCAGTGCGGACTCGACCAGGGGCAACTGGGCGATCTGCCAGTTGCCCTTGTCGTCCTTGCGCACGCGAATCAGCGAGCCACGGCGCAGGCGGGCCTTGCCTTCGGCTTTGTCGGAAAGGGCTTTGGCGGCGAATTTCAGTCCGTCGGCGGGGATGACGATGGTTTCTCCACCCCGCACGTAAGCCTTGAGTTCCTTGGGGGAGGCTTCCAGCGTCACGGCGGGGAGCAAATCATTGCTCTCGTCGGACTCCGAAAGAGCGTCTTCGAGCAGTTCTTCCAAATTGGACGGCGTGCCGGGAATATCGATGTAACCTTCCGGGCCGCGGTAACCGTGGCGCCGGTCGTAATCGAGCACACCCTGGCGCAGAGCGAGATTGGCGGCTTCCTGGTCGGCGCGGCGCAGCGTGGTGTAAACCTTCAATCCGCTACTGTAAATGGAGTCGCGATATTGCTCGAACATGGCCTGGCGGACCATTTCCGCGACGTGGTCGGCCTTTACTTCGAAAGCCTGGGTATCGTGATGAACCGTCAGCGGGAAGCGTTGCGCGGCCTGGAAATCCGCGTCGGCGATGTAACGCAGGTCGTGCATCCGGCGCAGCACGTATTGCTGGCGCAGTTTGGCGCGTTTCGGATTGGCGACCGGGTTGTAGCGCGACGGAGCCTTGGGCAGGCCGGCGAGCATGGCGAATTCCGCGACATTCAGTTTTTCCAGTGGTTTGCCGAAATAGGCCTGTGCGGCCGCCGCAAAGCCGTAGGCGCGTTGCCCCAGGTAAATCTGGTTGATGTAGAGTTCGAGAATCTGATCCTTGCTGAGGTAGTGCTCGATCTTGAACGCCAGCAATACCTCTGAGAACTTGCGGGTCAGGGTCTTTTCGCTGGACAGAAAAAAATTGCGTGCCACCTGCATGGTGATGGTGCTCGCACCTTCCCGTGCACCGCCCGACGACAGGTTGGCGAGTGCCGCGCGAGCCACGCCCAAATAATCGACGCCGCCGTGCGAGTAGAAGCGATCGTCCTCGGCAGCCAGGATGGCTTGACGCATCAGCTTGGGGACGGCCTCGATTTTTACCAGGGCGCGACGTTCCTCGCCGAACTCGCCGATCAGTGCGCCGTCCGAGGTATAGACGCGCAATGGAATTTTAGGCCGGTAATCGGTGAGCGCTTCCAGCGAAGGCAGGTTGGGGATGGCGAGCAGCGCAGCGAAAGCCAGCAGGGCGGCCGCCAGTCCACCCGCAACCAGGGATGCGAGGAGGGGGTAAAGCCACCATTTTCGTTGCATTTTCCAAAGCCGCATGTGGTAATTAAAGGCACGTATTATATGCGCTTGCAAAAACAATGCGAAACTTCACAAAAATTGCTTTACAGTGTAAACACTTGTTGCTAGCATTTAATGTAGATTGTCTGTATTGCGTGTGATTTCCGCGAAAAAAAAGGGGCTTTGTTTTGCAATTCGATTTTCAACTGGACTTCCTTCAAGCCAAGGCGCCGCCGTTGATCGGGGTCGACATCAGTTCGTCCTCGGTCAAGATGGTTGAGTTGGCTGACGCCGGAAAAGGCCAGTATCGTCTGGAACACTACGCCATCGAGCCCTTGCCGCGCGACGCCGTGACCGACGGAAATATTGCCAACCTCGACGCGGTCGGCGATTCCGTGCGGCGCGCCTGGAAACACACCGGCTCGCGTGTCAAGAACGCCGCCGTGGCGCTGCCCGCCGCCGCCGTTATCACCAAGAAAATCGTGGTACCCGCCGGTTTGCGCGAAGAAGAGCTGGAAATGCAGGTGGAAACCGAAGCCAACCAGTACATCCCCTTTTCGCTTGATGAAGTGAATCTGGATTTCCAGATTATCGGCCCGGCTCCCGGCGATGGCAGCGAGGTCGAGTTGCTGATCGCCGCGTCGCGCAAGGAAAAAGTCGAAGACCGGGTGGCCGCCGTGGAGGCTGCCGGGATGAAAGCCGTGGTGATGGACGTGGAAACCTACGCTACCCAGACCGCCGCCGACCTGATTATCCGCCACTTGCCGAATGCTGGCCGCGACCGTACGGTGGCCATCGTGGATATCGGCTCCACCATGATGCACATCAACGTGTTGCTCAACGAACAATCGGTGTACATGCGCGAACAGACCTTCGGCGGCAACCAGTTGACCATGGAAATCCAGCGCCGTTACAGCCTTTCCGCGGAAGAGGCGGAAATCGCCAAGCGTAGCGGGGATCTCCCGGAAAATTACGCCGATGAGGTGTTGCAACCCTTTATGGAAACCCTGGGGCTGGAAGTCGCGCGCGCCATGCAGTTTTTTTTCTCATCGACGCAATACAACCGCGTCGATCACATCCTGCTGGCCGGCGGATGTGCCGGCATCCCCGGACTGGAGGGCGCGGTTGGCGGGCGCACCCAGATCGATACGCGGCTGGCCAATCCCTTCCAGGGAATGGTCATGGGCAGCAAGCTGAAAAACCGCCAACTCGAATCCGACGCCCCGTCGCTGCTGATTGCCTGCGGCTTGGCGATGCGGAGGTTCGATCCGACATGATCCGCGTCAACCTTCTCCCCCATCGCGAAATCAAGCGAGCCGCACGACAGCGTCAGTTCGTCTTTTTGGCGGTTTCAATATCGGTGCTGGCGCTCCTGATCGTCTTCATGGTGCATGGCATCATCGGCGGCAAGGTCGATCACCAGACTGCCCGCAACACCTATCTGGAAGGCGAGATTACCAAGCTCGACAAGCAGATCGACGAAATCAAAAAGCTCAAGGAACAGACCCAGGCCATGCTGTCGCGCAAGAAGGTCGTGGAAACGTTGCAGGGCAATCGCGCACAATCCGTGCATCTGCTCGACCAAATGGTGCGTTTGTTGCCGGACGGCGTGTATCTGAAGGCCATCAAGCAGACCGGTAGCCTCGTCAATATTCAAGGGTATGCACAGTCCAACGCGCGGGTCGCGACGTTCATCCGCAACTTGGAAGCGTCACCGTGGCTGGAAGCTCCGGAATTGATCGAAACCAAGGCATCAATGGTGGAAAAGATTAGGCTGAACGAGTTTTCCCTGAACGTGAAAATGACGCCCATCATCCAGCCCGATGACGACAAGAAGAAAAAAGGCGACGCCAAGGACAAAAAACCGTGAAGGCGCCCAATTTGAACCTGGATTTCAATGCGATTCTGGAAGAGTGGAAACATCTCGACCCGAAGAACATCGGCAATTGGCCGACCGCGCCGAAGGCACTGGTGTTGCTGGCATTGTTCGGCCTGTTGCTATTCGGCGGCTACATGCTTGATTGGAGTGATCAGGTCGCACAACTGGATGCAGCCAAGGCGAAGGAAGAAACGCTGAAAACCACTTTCATGGACAAAAAGCGCCAGGCGATCAATCTGGAAACCTACCGTCAGCAGTTGAAAGATCTGGAACAGGCGTTCGGCGCGCTGCTCAAACAATTGCCCAATAAATCAGAAATGGACGCCTTGCTGACCGATATCAACCAGGCCGGGCTGGGACGTGGCCTCGAATTCGAGCTCTTCAAGCCGGAGGCCAAGGAAAACTTTACCGAGTTTTATGCAGAGTTGCCGATAACCATCCGGATCACCGGCAAGTATCATGATCTAGGCGCGTTCGCCAGCGACATCTCCCAGCTTCCACGGATCGTCACGCTTAACAATATCGCTATTTCCGGAGTTGGCAAGGACGGGCTGTTGGCTCTGGACGCCATTGCCAAGACCTACCGTTATCTGGACGAGGACGAAGTCGCCACGCAACGTAAGGCCGCCAAAGAAAAGGCCGATAAGGAAAAAGCTGCCAAAGCTCCTGCTGCGGGAGCGGGGGGGCATAAATGAGAACCTGGCTGACGGCATTGCTTTGCCTGTTTCTCGCATCGTGCGGCAGCAGCGGCATGGAAGATATCCAGCAATTCGTGGAAAACTCCGGACAGGGTTTGCGCGGCAAGGCGGAAGTTCTGCCCGAGGTGAAGCCTTACGAACCATTTGCCTACAATGCTTTCGACTTGGCCGATCCATTCCGTCCGCGCAAGCAGGATACCCCCAAGCCCGCCCAGAATAGCGGACTGCAGCCCGATACCAACCGTCGCAAGGAGCCGCTCGAAGCCTATCCGCTGGAGAGCTTGAGAATGGTCGGGTTCCTGCAAAAGGAAAAGCTCAATTACGCCTTGGTTGTCACGCCTGAAAGAGATTTGCATCAGGTCAAAGTCGGCAATTACATAGGGCAGAACTACGGCATGGTCACCGACGTGGTAATCCGCGACGTAGGCGATGCCGAAATCAGACTGACGGAACTCTTCCAGGAAGATACCGGCGTCTGGACTGAAAAAACAACCAGCATCAGGCTGGTCGGGGACGAAGCGGACAAACAAGCCCCGCCCGCACAAAAGAAGTAGAGGTCGCCATGAAAATAGTAAACCCGTTCAAGATTCTTACCCGCTATCTAACTTGGCTTGCCGCACTATGGCTGGTTGTTGCGCCGGCACTGGCCGCCGAAGCGCCGGTCCCCGTTGACGGAGGCGCGCGCAACAGCATCGAGAGCCTGGAGCACACCAAGCTGGAAAACGGCAAAATCATCTTCAAAATCGGGCTGCATCAGCCTCTGCAAAATCCGCCGATTGGTTTTGCCATAAACAATCCCCCGCGCATCGTGCTGGATTTTCCGGATACCGCCAACACCCTCGGCAAAAATACCTACGATGTCGGCGATACTGAGTTGCGTAACCTGAATATCGTGCAATCCGGCACCCGCACCCGCTTGGTTGTCAATGTGGCACGGATGAGCGAGTACGAAACCAAGGTCGACGGCAACAAGGTACTTCTTATCATCAGCCATCCCGAAGCGGTCAAGGTCAGCCCCGGAGCCCCCCAACGCTTTGCCGAGCCCAAGCTTGGCGAACCCAAAAAGCAGTCGTTGCGCAACGTCGATTTTCGCCGGGGATCGAATGGTGAAGGACGGGTTGTCGTCGATTTGTCGGATCCCAATACCGGGATCGACATTCGCAACCTGGGCAACAACCTGGTGGTGGATTTCTCCAATGCCACGCTGGTGCGTGACCAGGAACGCCGTCTCGACGTGGTGGACTTCGGAACCCCCGTGCAAACCGTGGAAACCTTTACGCAGGGCAACAATGTGCGCATGAGCATCGAGTCCAAGGGTCTGTGGGAATATTCCGCATACCAAGCGGACCGTCAGTTCATTGTCGATATCAAAAAAGTGCAGGCCGACCCGAATAAGCTGGTGCCCAGCGCAAAGGCCGGCTACTCCGGTGAAAAGCTCTCGCTGGCTTTCCAGAATCAGGATGTACGTGCGATTCTCCAGGTATTTACCGAGTTTACCGGCATGAATATCGTCGTCAGCGATTCCGTCACCGGCACCCTGACCCTGCGTCTCAAGGACGTTCCCTGGGATCAGGCTCTCGATATCATCCTCAATGCCCGCGGCTTGGACAAACGCAAAAGCGGTAACGTGGTATGGGTGGCGCCACGCGACGAACTGGCGCTCAAAGAAAAACAGGAGTTGGAACTCAAGAACGACATTACCAACCTGGAGCCACTCGTCACTGAACTTTTCAAGTTGCGCTATGCTTCTGCCTCAAGTATCGCGGCGCAAATCCAGGGTTTCAGTATCGTCAAAGAGGGCGACGGTAACCTGGAAGAGAAGAAACAGGAAAAGACTGCTACCAAGGCCATCGGCAAGACCAACAGCATGTTGTCGGAGAAAGGCAATGTCAATGCGGATGACCGAACCAATACAGTTTACGTCAAGGATAACCCCAAGGTCATAGAAGAAGTCCGGGCCTTCATTAATGCGATTGACGTACCCGTACGGCAGGTACTCATCGAAGCACGCATCGTCGAAGCCAGCGACTCTTTCGCGAAAACCCTGGGCGCCCGTTTGGGAGTGCAGGATCGCAGCAACAACGGTATGTCGCTGGGTGGCGACAATCGCGTATCGATAGGCGGGGGATTGAGTAGCACGGGCGTCAATACCTCGGTGCTGTCTTCTCAAAGCGGTGGCAGCAACTCCTTGAGCAACGACTTGAAATCCTCCAAGGACGTCGCGTTTGCCAGTGGAACGCCGACCATCAGTTCCGGTACCAACAGCGCCACCACCACCTCGGGCACCTCCACTTCCGGCACGAATCTGAGCGATACCAAGGCATACAGCACCGATGGGTTGAACGTCAATTTGCCGAGTGTTGGCATAGGAGGCAATGCCCCTGGCGTGCTGTCGATGATTCTCTTCAAGTCGGGTGCCTCGCGTTTCCTTAACCTTGAGTTGACAGCCTTGCAGGCCGATGGCAAGGGCAAGATCGTCTCCAACCCACGCGTGGTGGCGCCTAACAATTCCAAGGCCACCATTGAACAGGGCTCGGAAATTGCGTGTACCACGACGGTCGCGAACATGATCGTAACAGTCTGGAAAAAGGCATCCTTGATGCTGATCGTCAAGCCGCGCATTACCCCCGACGACAACGTCATTCTGGATTTGGTGGTTACCAAGGACCAGCCGGTCGGGCTGGGCTGTAGCCGTATTCAGACCAAACAGATTTCCACCCAGGTTCTGGTCGAGAACGGCGGCACCGCGGTAATCGGCGGTATCTACCTTCAGGACGAGCGCGAAGACGTTACCAAGGTGCCGTTGCTCGGGGATATCCCGTTACTGGGTAACTTCTTCAAGAATACCTCGAAAACCGATGACAAGAGCGAGTTGCTGATTTTCGTCACACCGAAAATTCTCAACGAAAGCTTGAATATTCACTGAGCAGTCCCTAGTAATAGATAGTGAGGTACAACATCATGAAAAAATTTCAATTAGCCATATTGTTGGCAATGTGTGCGATATTTCCCGGCGCGGTCGGCGCGGCAGATGCGACTTTCAATGCTCAAACCAATATCCTGTCGATACCGACGGTTAATATCGGGGGGGTTACCTATTACAACGTGAACGTGCTGCTCAACCCCTCGGCATTCGGCGATGGCTGGCTTACCTTGCCGGGGGTTCCGGATTGCATGATATCGACGCCTGTAACCTGTACCGATACCCAGCCCCAACTAATCTCAATCACCATTTCCGGGCCGGACAGCATACCGGAGGGCACCTCCGCCACCTATTACGCGCAAAGCAAGTGGTACTGGTATTCCATTTCCGATACCAAGATTCTCCACATCATTACCAAGGGCGACAGCGATTTGAAAATCAGCCTTTCCGGATCGGCGGCCGCGGCGATTGATGGCACTACCGTTACCGCCAAGCGCGTTCAAGCGGAAACCGAGATACTTCTGAGCGTTTACGACTCCTTCAACGGCGTGGTGGCATCGGCGAGCAAGAAGGTCAAGATCACCAAGGTCGCCAATCCGGCTCCGATCATTTCGAGTATTCCCGGGATGCGCGATCTTTACCCCGGATCGATCTTTACCCTGGCAAATGGCCAGTCCTGGATACTCAGCCAAACCTCGACCTGCATATTGCCCGGCCCACCGGTCACCAGCGACAATCCCAAGGTAACGATCTATTACTTGCCCACCGGCACCGTTATGGATGTCGAAGGTGATCCGAAATCCTGCTCGGTCGAACCGCTCTTTTGATGCGGTCCATACGGTTTGCCTCCTAAGGAGTGGGTGGTCAAAGAATTGACTTGCAAAGGACGCTTGCGTTCTTTGCGGGTATGCGGAGAACAGCAATGAAGCGACTTGCAGCAATTATATGTTCGGTATTGTTATTGCTTACCGTCTCCGGCATGTGTGCTGCGGCGACGCCTGCGGTCGGCGCCGGAAATGGCTTTTCGGTCGTCCTGAAGAATGACGGTAGCGTATGGGTTTGGGGAGCCAATACCTTTGGCCAACTGGGCAACAAATCCAGCGTCGATAAAAGTATTTCTCCGGTAAAGGCGAGCATTTCGGATGTCACCGCCATTGCAGTCGGTGATTCCCATGTCATCGTGATTAAGTCGGACAAGACCGTGTGGGGATGGGGGAGGAACGATACCAGTCAATTAGGCAATGGAACCGGTGGCGTTTCCTATGTGCCGGTGCAAGCATCAGGACTGACGGATGTTGTTGCCGTGAGCGCGGGCGTATCCAACAGTGCTGCGCTCAAGGCGGATGGCACGGTCTGGGCGTGGGGAAGCAACAGTTTCGGACAGCTTGGGAACGGCGGGTTTGTCGATTCCAAGGTTCCGGTGCAGGTTAGCGGGCTGACTGGCATCAGCGCCATTGCGGTTGGTACATATCACATGCTGGCTCTCAAAACCGATGGGACAGTATGGGCATGGGGACTAAACAACAAAGGACAACTGGGTACCGGCACCTATACCCTTTCCAGTATTCCCGTACAAGTGGCCAATTTGTCGGGTGTTACGGCGATTGCTGGCGGCGACGAATATAGTTTTGCCCTGATTGGAGCAGATGGCTCGATTCGTGCGTGGGGATATGGCAATAATGGCCAGTTGGGAAATGCGGAATCCCGTGCATATGGTTATGTCAATCCGGTAACCGTCGTCACCCTTCCCACGACGGATACTACGACTTCCACTGCGCCCGCCCCTACCCCCGCGCCAACGACGACCACGACCACCACCACATCGGACACGACGACCACTGCGACCGCGATTACCACGACCGTAACATCAACCACGGTTTCGCCGACCGAAACGACAACCAGCGTCGTTACCACTACCATGCCTATCCTTAACACGGTTAGCGGATTAAGTAGCGGAAAGGCGTTCGGAGTGGCGCGTTTGGCTAGCGGTGCGGTCTGGGCGTGGGGGTTCAACAGTGGACGGCTGGGTAACGGCACGCAGACAACTTCTTCCGCCCCCCAAAATACCTCGTACGCCGTGCAGGTAACGGGACTCGATGGCGCCGCCGGGTCACCCGCCATCGCCGCCATCGGCGCCGGCAATAGCCATACGCTTGCCCTGAGTGCCGATGGAAGAATTTTTGCCTGGGGCGCAAACGACAGCGGACAATTGGGTAACGGCACAAACACCGTGGATTACTGGTTTCCGGTAATCGTGACAGGATTTAATGGCAGCGATTTTCTGAAAGTGGATCAGACCACGACTACCCCTACCACGACGCCGAGCTCCTCGACTTCAACCTCAACCTCCACGTCAACTTCTACTACTCAGACCAAGACGTGTCCGCCACCTACCGATAGCGATGCAGACCGCATCTTCAATTGGGCGGAAAAAACTTATCCCCAATATCTCAATCCGCCCACTACCTCTATTGACGATTTGGGGTACCGATATCGCTACTACAGCGGTACCAATGTCTTCCTGGGGTACCGGGATGGCATCATTTACCATTATGACCCGGCGAAGTGGAGCCAAATCCTCTCCCTCGGGCGATCCTGCATCTTCCTGTCCCAAGCCGCCGCTGCCGGTTATTGAACGCAGCCTGTTCCGGGCTGCCTGACGCAGCCCGGCGTTCCTCCCGGCATGGGGATTTGACTAGGCAGCCGGGCGCGGCGCTTTATCCATTCGAAGATCATGATTTTCGGCTAAAATGCCAGCCATGCTGAAAAATTCAGGGAATATCTTCTTCGTTGGTTTGATGGGGGCGGGCAAGACCACCATCGGCAAGCTATTGGCAAAGCGTCTGCATAAACCCTTTTACGATTCCGACCAGGAAATCGAGAAACGTACTGGCGTCACCATCCCCCTGATATTCGAAGTGGAAGGCGAGACTGGCTTCCGTAGCCGCGAAGCGGCCATGATCGCCGAACTGAGCGCCTTGGAAAACATCATCCTCGCCACCGGCGGCGGAGCCGTCCTGAATCCGCAAAACCGCGACAATTTGAAGAGCCACGGCGTGGTCGTGTATTTGCGCGCCAAAGTGCACGACTTGTGGCAGCGCACCCGTCACGACCGCAACCGCCCCCTCCTGCAAATCGCCGACCCGCGCGCCAAATTGGCTGAACTGTATACCCAGCGCGACCCGCTGTACCAGGAAGTTGCCGATATCGTCATCGAAACCGGCGACCAGAGCGCCAGCGCATTAACTCACCAACTCGAAGACAAACTCAAAGAATTTCATGCAAACCTTGAACGTTGACCTGGGCGACCGCGCCTACCCGATTTTTATCGGTGAAAACCTGCTCTCCCAAGCCGAACTGATACTCCCGCACCTCGCGCAAAAGCAGGTCGCCATTGTCACCAATACCACCGTCGCCCCGCTCTATCTCGCCAAGCTGCTTGCGCCGCTGGAGTCCGCCGGAGTCAAATGTGTGCCGGTGATACTGCCGGATGGCGAAGCATACAAGAATAGCGAAACGCTCAACCAAATCTACACGGAATTGCTCAGCCACCGCTGCGAGCGCAAGACCACCCTGATCGCCTTGGGGGGCGGCGTGATCGGCGACCTCACCGGCTATGCCGCCGCCACCTATTTGCGCGGTGTGCCGTTTATCCAGGTGCCGACCACTCTACTATCGCAGGTCGATTCGTCGGTGGGCGGCAAGACCGGCATCAACCACCCGCTCGGCAAGAACATGATCGGGGCGTTTTACCAGCCGCGCCTGGTGCTGGCCGATACCACCACCCTGAATACCTTGCCCGACCGCGAATTGAGCGCGGGACTGGCGGAAGTCATCAAATACGGGCTGATCCGCGACCCGGCATTCTTCGAGTGGTTGGAAGCGAACTTACCGAATCTCCTGGCGCGTGACCCAGCCGCCTTGGCTTACGCCATCCGTCGCTCCTGCGAAAACAAGTCCGAAGTGGTCGCCGCCGACGAACGCGAGAGTGGCCAGCGCGCCCTCCTCAATCTCGGCCACACCTTCGGTCACGCCATCGAATCCGGCATGGGCTACGGCGTGTGGCTGCACGGCGAAGCGGTGGCTGCGGGGACCCTGCTGGCTGCCGACGTATCGCGCCGTCTGGGCTGGCTCTCCGACGCGGAGGTCGAACGTACCCGGCGCATTTTCGAAGCCGCCCGCCTGCCCGTCATCTCGCCTAACCTCGGGGTAGACAGCTATCTCGACATGATGGGCCTCGACAAGAAAGTGGAAGGCGGCAAGATGCGCTTCGTCCTGCTGCGCGGCATCGGCTCATCGGTGGTGAGCGGCGACGTGCCCGCCGCCCTCATCAAGGAAGCACTGAGCGGCCCCTATGTCGGCTGATCTGGCGCCTTACGCTGCCAGCGACGCCAATACCCGCGGACGCACGTTTTCCGAAGCGGCGCCGGCCGGGCGCAGCGAATTCCAGCGCGACCGCGACCGCATCATCCACTCCACCGCGTTCCGCCGCCTCGAATACAAGACCCAGGTGTTCGTCAATCACGAAGGCGACCTGTTCCGCACCCGCCTCACCCACAGCATCGAGGTCGCCCAAATCGGTCGCAGCATTGCCCGTAACCTGCGTCTTAACGAAGAACTGGTGGAAGCTATCGCGCTGGCCCACGACCTCGGTCACACCCCCTTCGGCCATGCCGGCCAGGAAGAGCTTGACGCCTGCATGAGGGACTACGGCGGTTTCGAACACAACCTCCAATCGCTGCGGGTGGTCGATATTCTTGAAGAACGCTATGCGGAATTCGACGGACTGAACCTCACTTTCGAGGCCCGCGAAGGCATTCTCAAACACTGCTCGCCGGGCAACGCCGCTGCTCTCGGCGACGTGGGCGAGCGCTTTCTGCGCGGCGAACAGCCAACCCTGGAAGCGCAAGTCACCAATCTCGCCGACGAAATCGCCTACAACAATCACGACGTCGACGACGGCTTGCGCTCCGGACTCGTCGAATTCGAAGAAATCGCCGAAGTGGGCGTATTCGCCCGCCATCTCGCCATGGCGCGCAGCCAGTATCCCAACCTTGCCGGACGGCGCCTGATCCACGAAACCGTGCGGCGCATGATCAACACCCTGGTGCTCGACCTCATCGAGCAAAGCAGCCGCAACATCGCCGCCGCCAACCCCCTGAGCCTCGCCGACGTGCGCCGCGCCGGCCTGCTGATCTCCTTCAGCCCGGCTGTGCGCGCCGAACAGCAGGAACTGAAGGCTTTCCTGCGCCGCGCCCTGTACCGCCACTACCGGGTGATGCGCACTACCTACAAGGCGCGCTACATTCTGCATCGCCTGTTCGATGCTTTCATGAGTGACACCCGCCTGCTGCCCCCGCAATTCCAGGAAAAATCCCGGGAAGACAAGCCCCGTGCTATCGCCGACTACCTCGCCGGCATGACCGACCGCTACGCCAATCGCGAATACCGGCGGTTGTTCGACGTGGAAGAAGTCTAGCCGGAAACTCCCCAGGTAGCGCCCATTGCGGTTCCTCGCACGTTCATTCCGGGGAACCCTGCCCTTCCGCCCTATTCCATCAAGGCGACCGATTTGATCTGCACTCGAATCTCGCGGCCCACCGCGATATCCAGCGCCGCCGCCGAGCGTCTGGTCAGGCGTGCCAGGATGCAACTCGCGCCGATGCGCACCCGCGCCAGCAGCAGACCGGGATGTTCGTCAGCGGCGATGGCGTCGATCTGCCCGGCAAGCAGGTTCTGGATGCTGCTGTGTCCCGGCTCACCGTCGGCAAGGCTGACATCGCGGGCCAACACCCGCACCCGCGTAGGCTTGCCGAGCGGCAAACCGTGATCCCGCGTCCACAGGCTGCCGCCGGCAAACTCGACGCGGGCGAGATGCCAGTGGGCATCTATTTCAGCGACCACCGCGTCGAGCACCACTCCGGCGTCCTCGCCGAGGCGGATGGGCAGGTCGAGACGGACCAGCGTTTCGCTTAAGGCGCCGTGCGCCACCACCCGCCCCGCGTCCATCACCACCAGATGATCGGCGAGCCGCGCCACCTCGTCCGGGGAATGGCTGACGTAGAGGACGGGAATCTCCAGCTCATCGTGGAGACGTTCCAGGTAGGGAAGGATTTCCTGCTTGCGCTGCAAATCCAGAGCCGCCAGCGGCTCGTCCATCAACAGGATTTCCGGGCTGACCGCCAGGGCGCGGGCGATGCCCACCCGTTGCCGTTCACCACCCGACAGCCGCTCCGGCTTGCGGTCGAGCAGATGACCGATACCCAGCAACTCCACCGCCTGCTCCAGGCTGACCCTGTGTTGCGGCCCGGCCCGTTTCATGCCGTAGTGCAGATTGCCGAGCACGCTCAGATGGGGAAACAGGCTGGCTTCCTGGAACACGTAGCCGAGCGGGCGTTGGTAAGTGGGTAGCCACGTTTGCCCGTCCTGCCAGACTTCGCCCTTGAAGGTGAGACTCCCCTGCCTGGCATGCTCCAGCCCGGCGATGCAGCGTAGCAGGGTGGTCTTGCCCGATCCGGAATGCCCGAACAGGGCGGTCACGCCGCGCCCCGGCAGGCTGAGATCGACGTCCAGCGTAAAGCCCGGCCACTCGACTTGGAAGCGCGCTTCGATGTTATCCATGTCACCCTGCCTTGTTGAGGTTGGGGCGCCGGGTGTACAGCACCAGCAGCACCAGGAAGGAGAAAATCACCATGGCCCCGGCTAGCCAATGGGCCTGGGCGTATTCCAACGCTTCCACGTGATCGTAGATCTGCACCGAAACCACCCGCGTGACGCCGGGAATGTTGCCGCCCAACATCAGCACCACGCCGAACTCGCCGACGGTATGGGAAAAACCCAGGATGGCTGCGGTGATGAAGCCCGGCTGGGCAAGTGGCAGCACCACCGTGAAGAAACTATCCCAGGGACCGGCACGCAGGGTGGCTGCCACCTCCAGGGGGCGCTCGCCCAACGCTTCGATGGCGTTCTGGATGGGCTGCACGACGAAAGGCATGGAGTAAAACACCGACCCCACCACCAGCCCCCAGAACGTGAAGGGCAGCGCCCCCAAGCCGAGCAGATGAGTGAGCCGCCCGACCGGGCCGTCCGGCCCCAATATCAGCAACAGGTAAAAGCCCAGCACCGTCGGCGGCAGCACCAGCGGCAGCGCCACCAACGCGCCGACCGGGCCTTTCCACTTCGAACGGGTACGCGCCAGCCACCAGGCGATGGGCGTGCCGATCAGCAGCAGCAATAGCGTGGTGGTGCCGGCCAGACGCAAGGTCAGCCAGATGGCGGTGAGGTCGGCGTCGGAAAAGGCCATGGATCGCTCCGGATTCGGTTCAGATCTCGTAACCGTAGGATTTAATGATCGCCCTGGCCTTGTCGCTCTTCAGGTATTTCAGCAAGGCATCGGCGCCGGCATTGCCCTTGCCGGCTTCGAGAATCACGGCGTCCTGGCGAATGGGGCTATGCAGCTTGGCGGGCACGATCCACGCCGAGCCACTACTGATTTTGCCGTCCTTCATCACCTGGGAAAGCGCCACGAAGCCCAGTTCGGCATTGCCGGTCATGGCGAACTGGTAGGTCTGGGCGATGTTTTCGCCCTGCACGAACTTGGGCGCGAGTTGCTCCAGCAAACCCATCCCGGTCAGCACCTCGATGGCCGCCTGCCCGTACGGCGCGAGCTTGGGATTGGCGAGAGCCAGCTTGTTGAACTTGCCTTTTTTCAACGCTTCGCCGTGGGCGTCCACCATGCCGGGCTGCGCCGACCACAGCACCAGCGTACCGATGGCATAGGTGTAGCGGCTGGCGGGGATGGCCAGCCCCTCCTGTGCCAGTTTGGCCGGCGTTTCGTCGTCGGCCGCCAGGAGCATCTGGAACGGTGCGCCATTCTTGATCTGCGCGTAGAACTTGCCGGTGGAACCGAAAGCCAGCTTGGCCTGATGGCCGGTATCCTTGGCGAATTCGCCGGCGATAACGTTCATCGGCGCGGTGAAATTAGCGGCCACCGCGACGTTGACCTCGACGGCGTGCGCCGAAAAGGCGCAGAACAGGGCGAACCCGGCTGGGAATAATTGGCGTAGCTTCATGATGATCTCCTCGATTGGCTATATTTTGTTGGATATAGCGATGGGTGGATTAAATCCTTTGCCGGCAACTTCGCAAGTGCCGTGCCAGCGTTGCGCAAAATTATTCAATTATTGTTTTATACAATAGGTTGGATTGGCGCGCGCGATGCATTTCGTTCCCTTGGGCAATGTACGTGCGCACCGGGATGTTTCGCTGGATATAACGATTGCACCAATTCTGTGCGCCGTTGCCAATGGCGTCAAGGACTCCGCTCAGTGGGGATTGTCGGGAGGCGAGTCAACCAGTTCCGCGATGATCGCCGCCATGTCGGCGGCGCAGGCGGCGTCGGCCTTGCGCTCCATTTCGCGATAGCGATTCAGGATGGTCAGGCCGTGGTCGGTGATGCGTGCCCCGCCACCGCCCTTGCCGCCGGTGGCGGTTTCCACCAGCGGGGAGCGGAAGCATTGGTTCATGGTGTCCACCAGCAGCCAAGCGCGCCGGTAGCTCATGTTCATGCGCCGCGCCGCAGCGGAAATCGAGCCGGTTTCGGCGATGAGTTCCAGCAGTTCCGCCTTGCCCGGCCCGAGCGGGATGGCGTGCCCAAACAGAATGCGCAGGCGGGGACGGGGCGGAGCGTCGTTTTTTTCCATGTCGGGTATTCCTTGAGGCGAACCGGCGAAATTCTACCGTCAAAGCGTCCTTGCCGGGGAATGTTGCGTTTCGGACAAAGCCGCCGGGCGCCCGGTCGATTTGTCAGATTGACTACACCGCTGAACTTCTCGACAAACGCACTCAACAAGCTGATTTATAACCATAACCATGTGTGGCATGGTTGTTGCGAAGAGTGGCTTCAAAGCCTACTCGGAGCACATCATGTCACCTAAAGTCATTCCGATATTTCAGAACGCCCAGCCCGCCGGCGGCTGTGCCAGCAAGGGTAGCTGCGGTTCGGCGGCCAAGCCCGACGATCTTTCCCCGGAAGTGTGGGAGAAGGTGAAGAACCATCCCTGCTACAGCGAGCAGGCTCATCACCATTTCGCGCGGATGCACATCGCCGTGGCGCCGGCCTGCAACATCCAGTGCAACTACTGCAACCGCAAATACGATTGCTCCAACGAAAGCCGCCCCGGCGTGGTGAGCGAGAAGCTCACCCCGGAACTGGCGGCCAAGAAGGTACTGGCGGTGGCGGCGGAAATTCCCCAGTTATCGGTGGTCGGGATTGCCGGGCCGGGCGACGCGCTGGCCAATCCGGCCAAGACTTTCAGGACTTTCGGGTTGATCCAGGACGCCGCGCCGGATATCAAGCTGTGCCTGTCCACCAATGGCCTGGCGCTGCCCGACCACGTGCAGAGTATCGCGGATTTCAACATCGACCACGTCACCATCACCATCAACATGCTCGACCCGCAGATCGGCGAGCACATCTACCCGTGGATTTTCTACAACCACAAGCGCTGGAAAGGCCGCGATGCCGCGAAAATCCTCCACGAGCGCCAGATGGAAGGGCTGGAGATGCTCACCGCCAAGGGCGTGCTGGTAAAGGTCAACTCGGTGCTGATTCCCGGCGTCAACGACCAGCATCTGGTCGAAGTGAACAAGGCCGTCAAGGCGCGCGGAGCGTTTCTCCACAACATCATGCCGCTGATTTCCGACCCGGCGCACGGTACCCATTACGGCCTCACCGGCCGGCGCGGCCCGTCTCCCCAGGAATTGAAAACCGTGCAGGATCAATGCGAGGGCGGCGCCAACCTGATGCGTCATTGCCGCCAATGCCGCGCCGACGCGGTGGGAATGCTCGGCGACGATCGCGGCGCGGAATTCTCCAACGAGCGGATCGCCGCGCTGGAAGTGGCCTACGACCCGCAACCGCGCCAGGCTTATGCGGAATATGTGGAACGCGAACGTCGCGACGCTACTGCTTCGCGTAATGAAGAACTGCTTCAACTAAGCACTCAACATTCAACACTAAACCCTGCCGTCCTGGTGGCGGTGGCGACCCGCGGCGGCGAGCGCATCAACCAGCATTTCGGTCACGCCAGCGAATTCCAGATTTATGAAATGAGCGCTTCCGGGGCCAAATACATCGGCCAGCGCCGCGTGGAAAACTACTGCCAAGGCGGTTTCGGCGAGGAAGAAGTGCTGGATGACGTGATCGGGGTGATACGCGATTGCGCCGCCGTCTTCGTCGCCAAGATCGGCCGCTGTCCGAAAGGCGACCTGGCCAAGGCGGGCGTCGAGGCGGTCGAAGCCTACGCCTTCGAGTACACCGAAAAATCGTTGCTGGCGTGGTTCCGCGAGCGTTGCGCGAGCCGCAACGGCATGGCAGCAGCATGAACCAATAAAGTTTTGAGTGTTAAGTGTTGAGTGTTCAGTTAAGGTCGCCGCGCGCGACGCGGCGGTATCAATATAGGCGCGAAGCGCCCTCCGCAACTAAACACTCAAAACTAAACACTAAACACTAGCTTTATCACTACTCAACCTGAAAAGGAGAAACATCATGGCCTACAAAATCATTTCCGACGAATGCACCAACTGCGCCGCTTGCGAAACCGAGTGCCCCAACGACGCAATCAACGAAAAGAAGAGCATGTTCAAAATCGCCGCCGACCTGTGCAGCGAATGCATCGGCTATTTCGACGAGCCGCAATGCGTGGCGGCCTGCCCGATTCCCGATTGCATCGTGATCGACGACAAGTTTCCGCGTTACACGCCGGCATAAAGGTGACCGACATGAACATCACCGTGCAACCCAAGGCCGAAGCGTTCATCCGCCGCATGTTGCGGATGGGCGGTGGAAGCGGGTTTCGCCTGAGCGTCGCGCCGGGCGGTTGTTCCGGCCTGTCCGCCGAATTCACCGTGGAAGCCGCGCCACTGGCCGGCGACCGGGTGGTTGAAATCGGTGACATCCGGCTCTACCTGCCGGAAGCCAGCTACGTCATGCTCGACGGCTACATCGTCGATTTCGCCGACACCCCGATGGAAACCGGCTTCAAGTTCGTCAATCCCAAGGGGGGCGCGTGCGCGTGCAGCAGTTCGTCGGGGGCTTCGGTGGGCAGCGGTCACGGCATGGCGACGGTGAACGTGTCCAGCATCGGGCGACGGACGCCTGGCTGAGAATGAACGCCGCGTCAGTCACCCAGGACGACCTGGCATGGCTGGAACGAGCCTGCCTGGGACAGGACATGCCGCCGGGTGCGGAACAAAGCCTGCGTCTGGCGGCCCAGTCCTACAGCGAGCCGGAGCAGGCCGAGAAATATCTGGCCCAGGCGCTGGAACTCGCCCCCAGTCATCCGGCGGTGTATATCGCGTTTTACCGCCATCACTTTTACGGGGGGAGAATCCGCGAGGCGTTGCCTTATTCCACCCTGTGTCTGGCGCTGGCGCGGCGTGAGCTGGGGCTGGCCGGCGATTGGTGGGAAGTTGCGCCGGAGGATGGGTTGTTCGGCGACGTGGCGGCATTCGGGCCACGGTTTTTTCTGTTCAGCCTGAAAGCCTATGGCTACCTGCAAATGCGCTTGGGCAACCTTGATGAAGGACGGCGGGCGGTGAACAAGGTGTTGCAGCTCGACCCCACGGATAAGGTCGGGGCAGCAGTGCTCCTGGATGTGTTGAATCGCCTTGGCCAGCCTGACGAAGATGAGTGAAATTTGCGAAGAAGCGCTGGATTGGCAGGGTGCACCGGTCGATTGCGCGGTTTGCGACCATCGCGACTTGTTGCGCGAGGGTAAATGCCAGTTGCGCCGCGCTTGCGTGCACGACCGCTACGCCAGCCGGGTGTACCGCTTCTTCGCGTGGAACCCGGAACTGGCGCGCGAATACCTGACGCACCCGTATTTCGAGGTGCGGGCAATCGCGGCGAAATTTGTGGATGTTTTCCACCTGCCGCTGTTGTTGGACGACCCCGACGAAACCGTGCGTTTTTCCGCGGTAGTGCGCCTGCCGCAACGCTTTTTGCTGAAAATGCGCGCCGATCCGGACCGCGAGGTGCGGATCCGCGTGGCATATCGGCTGGAAGAACGCGAGTTGGCGGAAATGCGCCATGACGACGATTACTACGTGCGTCTCGTCGTGGCCCGGCGCGTGCCCTCGACCATGCTGCACCTGCTGCAAAGCGATCCGGACCGCGAAGTACGCCTGGAGGTGGCGCGCCGTATCCCCGAGGGGCAGTTGGCAGCATCGCTGGCCGACGCGGATGCGGAGGTGCGCCTGGAAGCGGCGCGCCGCCTGCCTGCCGGACAACTGGCCCGGTTGGCAGGCGACCCGGACTGGCGGGTGCGTTTCGAAGCCGCCGCGCGCTTGCCGCCGACGCAACTCGGCGAACTGTGCGACGATCAGGACGAGATGGTGCGGGAGATGGCGGCCAACCGGCGGGCAGGACTGAGTGAAGGGAAATGAGTAATGCGCAATGGGTAACGGTGTCGCGACGCAACGCCTCGTTTGGCCCCATCACCCATTACTCATTCCCCATTACCTGAAAAGGAGCCGAATCATGAATATCAGCCGTGACAGCGACGTGATCGAAATCGACCAACCACCGCAATTCGAATACGGGCAGAAAGTGCGTTCCACCAAGAATATCCGCAACGACGGGACGTTTCCCGGCCGGGAAATCGGCGAAGTCCTGGTCAAGAAAGGCGACGTGGGTTACGTCGCCAGCATCGGCACATTTTTGCAGCAGTTCTACATCTACGGCGTGGATTTCTACGAACGCGGCGCGATGGTCGGGATGAAATCGCGCGAACTGGAACTGGTGGAATAAGCACTGCCGTTCCATTGCGTGGCGGCGGTCGCGGCAGTGCACCGTGGCGGTGCCTGCCTGTTGTCGTCGTTGTTTTTAATGTGTTGATTTACAGTTTGTTTTTCGGATTGCGCCGATGGCGCGAAGATTGCGTGCGGGGCTATCCATAAGAAGAGATACATGGCCTGAAGGAGGGGTTTACTCACGGGGAGAGAGTTTCATGGCACTGTACAAAGGCATCGAGATCGACGGCAAGCTGCACCGCGTCATCCGCTACATGAGCGGCGCGGAGGAGTACCGAGAAACCCTGCAGGACTTGCAGGGCGTGTGGGACAACCTGACGCTGCTCGGCCAGTTATCCGGCACCGGTACCGACATGAGCGCTACCCGCCAGGCTTTCAACCAATTGACGGCGGGGCTGCTCAACAACCTGGGCACCGAAAGCCTCAAGAAGGTCGTCCAGGAAATGAAGTCCAAGGCCCAGGTGGCGGTGGACATCATGATCCGCAACCTCTTCGAGCGTACCGCCGATATCGGCTTTCTCGCCACCGATGACGACATTCGCGATTACGCCGCGCGCGCGCCGGTTTTCCTCAAGCTCATCAAGCAGGGCTACGGTGCCGAGAAGGAACGTATCCAGGCGGAATTCGCCGCGCTGACCAGCGCCCTGAAAACCCGCTTCCGCGAATACGTGCAGAAGTATTCGGTTTACAACAATATCATCCTGCTCGACTGCGACGGCAATGTGTTGATCCAACTCGACGACGCCAACCCGGCGACGCGCTCCACCGATCCGCTGCTCCAGGAATCGCTGAGCACCGGCCACGCCTACGTGGAAACCTACCACCAGTCCGATCTGGTGCCGGCGGCCCCGGCCAGCCTGATTTACTCCTATCGCGTCACCTCGCCCGACGACGACGCGCCGCTGGGCGTGCTGTGCTTGTGCTTCCGCTTCGCCAACGAAACCGCCGGGATCTTCGCCAACCTGCGGGGCAATGACGACTGGGGCATCATCACTCTCCTCGACAGCGACGGCAAGGTCATCGCCAGCAGCGATGAATGGCATGTGCCCATCGGCGCCGAGATGGAGCGGGTGGTGGATGCCGATTACCGGGTGGTGCGCTTCGCCGGCCGCGAATACCTCGCCACCACCCGCCCCACCAAGGGCTACCAGGGTTACACCGGGTTGGGCTGGTACGGCCACGTGATGGTGCCGCTGGAACACGCCTTCGGCAACGACGCCTCCGACATGCTCAAGCTGGTGACCGCCGAGGTGCTGGCCGATGTGATGAGCAACCCCAGCCTGTTTTCCGAAGACCTGCGCAACATCCCGCTCCAGGCAGACAGGATTCAACGCGAACTGAACCGCTCGGTATGGAACGGCAACGTGCGCCAGAGCGGCGACAAGAAAGCCATCAACCCGGCCTTCTCGAAAATCCTGCTGTGGGAAATCAGCAACACCGGCCTGAAAACCAAGGATGTATTCGCCCGCTCCATCGGCAACCTGCATCAGACCGTGGTGTCGTCGATCCTCCAGGACAGCCAGTTTTTGGCGTCGCTGGCCATCGACATCATGGACCGCAACCTCTACGAGCGCTCCGACGACTGCCGCTGGTGGGCGTTGCGCACGCATTTCCGCGAACTGCTCGCCAAACCCCAGCTCAGTGATGCCGACCTGCGCGAACTGCAAACCGTCCTGGCGCACATCAACAGCCTTTACACGGTGTACAGCAACCTCGTGCTGTTCGACCGGCAGGGCCGCGTGCTGGCGGTTTCCAACCCGGATTACCAGGCCTATTGCGGCAAGCCGCTCGGCGAGGAATGGATGAAAGCGGTGCTCGGCCTGAAAAACTCGCAAAGCTACGCGGTATCGGCTTTCGAGCCTTCGCCGCTGTACTCGGGCAAGCACACCTATATCTACGGCGCGGCGCTGTTCGACGTGGAAGCCGGTCACAAGGCGGTGGGCGGTATCGGCATCGTCTTCGATTCCGAACCGCAATTCGAGGCGATGCTCAAGGATGCCCTGCCACGCGACGAAAAAGGCGAGATCGTGCGCGGCAGCTTCGGGGTGTTCGCCGACCGCGAGCGGCGGGTGATCGCTTCCACCCATGTCGATATCCGCCCCGGCGGGCGCATCGAGTTGGACGAAAAATTCTTCGCTCTGGCCAACGGCGAAGGCGTCTCCAACATCATTGAATACGCCGGCCACTATTACGCCGTCGGCTCGCGGGTGTCGCGCGGCTACCGCGAATTCAAGGATGCTCGCGACAGCTACCGCAACGACGTGGTGGCGTTGGTGTTCGTCCCGCTGTGCGCGGTCAATGCCGAGCAGCGCAGCCAGCGCGACATCGAACGGCCGCGAATGCAACTCCAAGTGGGCCGCTCCAAGGAATTCGGCGACACCGTCGAGATCGCCACCTTCTACGTCGGGGAAAACTGGTTCGGCCTGTACTCGGAAAACGTCGTCGAAGCCATCGACCTTGCCGGCATGACCCGCGTCCCCGGCGCGTCATCCTATTTGGTCGGCTACGTGCTTCACGACAGCATTCCCATCCCGGTGGTGGACATCCACCAATTGCTGCCCAAAACACGGGAAAAGCATTCCTCGCCGCACCAGCAGATCGTCCTGGTGCGGCTCAAGGAAAACAACCTGTTCGGCATCCTCGTCGATAGCCTTGGGGAGATTCCCGAGGTCGCGGACCATCGCGTCGAATCGCTATCCTCGATGTTTTCCGGGGAAGGGGTGATCGCCGACAGCCTGGTCAAACCCGACCCCAGCCAGCCGGTCGGCGAACTGCTGCTGGTGCTCAATCCCGAAAAGATTTGCCAGCGTATTTCCGTGCTGAAAAATCAGGACCACCATCGCCCCGGCGAACCCAACGTCAACCTGCTGTCCGGTGCAGCCAAGGCTAATGTAGCGGAATTCCGCAACCCCGGATAAAAACTACCTAAAGGAGTCCACCATGAAAATCATGCTACGCAAGGCCGCGAACAACGGTTACACCGTTTACGTCGCGAAAAAAGACCTCGAAGAAAACGTCGTCGAAATGGAAAAGCCCGAACTGTGGGGCGGCACGATTAAGCTCGGCAACGGCTGGGTGTTTGCCCTGCCGGAGATGCCCGCCGACACCCGTTTGCCGCTTACCGTGGAAGCCCGCCGACTTTCGGGCGGAGATGATTAAAGGGTTAAGCCAGGTAGGCTGGGGTGCGGTACGAACCCCAGCATCGCGATGGAGACGAAATTTGCTGGGGTTCGCGCACTTACCCCAGCCTACGCCAAGGAGCACAAAATGACCGATTCCATACTGTCCATCCAGGCTGCGCTAAAGGCCGGCAAGCTGATCCCCTACCTGGGCGCGGACTTGCACGCCGGGGCGGACACGCCCATTCCGCTCACGCCTACCGACTTGGCCGGACGCTTGGCCGCCAAATCGTCGGTGCCGTTCAAGGTGCGCAGCAACATGACGGCGGCGGCGCAATACATCGAGAATTTCAAGCACCGCAAGACCCTGGTGGCGATCTTGAAGGAGGTCTTTGCGCCGCCCGTCGAGCCGACTCCGGCGCACCGCTTTTTCGCCGCGCAGGCCAATCTGCCGTTGCTCGTCGACACCTGGTACGACGCCGCCGCGCAACAGGCCTTCGCGGAACGTAGCGATTGGGGGCAAGTGCAGGGGGTGAGCCGCGCCGAGCACCGCGACATCTGGGTGAAGTATTACCGCGCCGACGCCAGCGAATGCGCGGAAGCCGAATGCGCCGCCTGGCGCACCCTGATCTACCGGCCTATCGGCTCGATTTTTCCGGCAGCTAATTTCATCGTCTCGGATTCCGATTTCGTCGAAGTCCTTACCGAAATCGACATCCAGTCACCGATTCCGCCGCGCGTGCAGGCCTTGCGCAAGGACAAGCAGTTCCTGTTTCTCGGTTGCCGCTTCCGCAACCAGCTCGAACGCAGCTATGCCCGCCAAGTCATGAAGCGCTCCAGCGACGGCCCGCATTGGGCGGTGCTGGACGGTGAATTGAGCAAGAACGAACTGCGCTTCCTCGAAGAGCAAGGCATCATCCGCCTCGACATCCCGGTCGCCGCACTGCTTGGCGAATTGGCCAAAGACTTGCCGCTCGCCGCATGATGGAAGCCTGTTTCGGAATCGATCCCGCCACTCACCAGGATCTGCCGGCGATGGTCGAACTGCTCGGCGAACTATTCAGCATCGAGGAGGAGTTCGTCGCCGACGCTGAAGTTCAGGCGCGCGGCCTGCGCCTGATTCTCGATACCCCCGCGCTGGGGCGGTTGTTCGTCCTGAAAAAGGCCGGGCGGGTGATCGGTATGGCCAGCCTGCTGTTCAGCGTCAGCACCGCCAGGGGCGGACTGGCCGGCGTTCTCGAAGACGTCATCGTCGCCGCCGAATTTCGTCGCCTCAAGCTGGGGCGGCGCCTTATCGAACACATCCGGCAGTGGGCCGCCGCGCAAGGGATCGTCCGCCTAACCCTGCTGGCCGACCGCGACAATGGCGCGGCCCTCGGTTTCTACGAAAACGAAGGCTTCACGCGCGCCGACAGCATGGTGGTGTATCGCTATCACTTGGGCTGATTGCGGGAAGGTGCGCCTTCCCAGGCAGGGGTATTGTGCTAGTATTTTCCCTCGCCCAATCCGTGGAGATACGAGACTATGCCTACCCTATTCAGCCCCCTTCAAGTCGGGGCGCTCAGCGTCCCCAATCGTGTTTTCATGGCCCCGCTGACCCGTTGCCGGGCCGACGCCGACCACGTCCCGACCGCCTTGATGGCCGAATACTACGCCCAGCGCGCCAGTGCCGGACTGATCGTCGCGGAAGCCACCATGGCGACGGAGGGCAACTCGTCGTTCTGGATGGAACCCGGCATCTACTCGTCCGCCCAGGTGGCAGCCTGGAAACGGACCACCGATGCGGTCCATGCCGCAGGCGGACGGATCTTTCTGCAGATCTGGCACGGCGGGCGAGCCTGCCATCCGCTGCTCAACAACGGCGCGCAACCGGTGGCGCCCAGCCCCATCGCGATTACCGGCAGCGAAGTGTATACCCCGCAAGGAATGCAACCCTACGTCACGCCGCGCGAACTGCGCGACGACGAATTGCCGGGGATCGTGGCGGGATTCAGGAAGGCCGCCGAGAACGCCAAGGCGGCGGGTTTCGACGGTGTGGAAGTGCACGGCGCCAACGGCTACCTGCTCGACGAATTCTTGCGCGACGGCGCCAATCGGCGTAGCGGCCCCTACGGCGGCTCCCCGGAAAACCGGGCGCGGCTGCTCTTCGAAGTCCTCGAAGCCGCCAGTAGTGTGTGGGGTAGCGAGCGGGTCGGGGTGCGCATCTCCCCGCTCAACAGCTACAACAGCATGATCGACAGCGACCCGATCGGGCTATCGACCTGGCTGGCGGGACGGCTCAACGACTTCAAGCTGGCCTATCTGCACGTCATGCGGGCGGATTTCTACCAGCAACAAAACGGCGACGTGCTGACGCCGATCCGTGCCCAGTATAAAGGCGTGCTCATCGGCAACATGGGCTATGGCGGCGACGAGGCCATCGCGGCGATTGCCGAAGGAAAGCTCGATGCGGTGGCTTTCGGCACCAGCTTTCTCGCCAACCCCGACCTGCCCGCCCGACTCAAGACCGGCGCGCCGCTCAATCAACCCAACTCGGCGACGTTCTACACGGCGGGAGCGGAAGGCTACACCGACTATCCGGTGTTGGGTGCCGCATAGCTGCGGCATACCTTTCCGCCATGAAAAAAGCCGGCGCAAAGCCGGCTTTTTCATTTGATCCGGCAGCGCCGGAATTACTGCTTCATCGGGCAGGAATTGATGCCCAGCAGCGGGTAGAACGGGCAGAAGCTGAACACCCCGGTGACCAGCGGCACCACGCCGATCCACGTCCACGGCGCGCCGATGCCGACAATGGCGAGGCCGATCAGGACGAGTCCGGCGACGATGCGAAGAATACGGTCGATACCACCTACGTTGGCTTTCATGGTGTGCTCCTTTTGAGGGTTAATGAATACGGTAGGCGTATTTGACCCTATCCGTCACTTGCGGTCTGTAACCAATGTCACCGAGCCGGCTCGTTCTCGAATCCTTCCACCTTGGTGTTGAACTTGACCTTGCGGACCAAGGCTTCGTTGGGCTTGCTTTTGGGCGTGACGATAAACTCGAATTCGCGGGTCTGGTGCGCCGCGTCGGCGCCGAGATCGACGTTGGCCAGCACCATCACGCTCTTGCCGGGGCGCACCTCGATTTCGCGCATGGCGCCGACGTCGAAGGCCGCTTCCGGGATGCCGCGCACGTCGATGCGGTAGCTCTGCATGACCACCGACTTGTTGGTGACGTGGATCTGGTAGCGGTTGCGGATGTGCCCGTCGGACATCACCACGAACAGCGGCTGCCGCACCGGCTGGATCGACAATTGCACGTCGGTGCGGCTGGCGAGGTTGAAGATCAGCGCGCCGAACATCACCACGATGGCGATGCCGTAGCCCAGGGTACGGATGCGCAGCAGTTCCAGGTGCGGCTCGCCGGCGGTGGGACTCTCGATGTTGATTTCCGAATCGTAGCGCACCAATCCGCGCGGGTAACCCTTGCCATCCATCACCGAGTTGCAGGCGTCGATGCACAGGCCGCAGGAAATGCACGGGTATTGCAGGCCCTTGCGGATGTCGATGCCGGCGGGGCAGACCTGCACGCACAACTCGCAGTCGATGCAGTCGCCCACGCCCTGGGTGTGGCGTTCTTCCAGGGTTTTCAAGCCTTCCTTGAAAGGCGCGCGGCCCGCCGTGCCTTCGCCGCGCTGGAAGTCGTAATAGGGGATGAGGGTTTCCGGCTCGTACATCACCCCCTGAAAGCGCGAATAGGGGCACCACAGGATGCACACCTGTTCGCGCAACAGGGCCGCCGCCGAATAGGTGGTTAGAGTGAGGATCAGCACGGTCAGATAGGCGACGGAAGGCAGGTCGCCGGCGAAAAAGCGCAGGGTCAGTTCCGGGGCGAAGCCGAAGTAGAGGATGAAGGAAAAGGCCGTCCAGAACGACAGGGTCAGCCAGGACAAATGGGTGGCGAATTTCTTGGCGATCTTCTCGCCGTTCCACGGCTGCTTGTCGAGGCGCAGGCGGGCCGGGCGCTCGCCCTGGATCCATTTTTCGATGTAAATGAAAGCGTCGGTCCAGATGGTCTGGAAACAGAAATAGCCGCAGAAAGCCCGCCCGATCAGGCCGGTGATGAAAAACAGGGTGGCCGCGGAAATGAACAGCAGCAGCGACAGGGAAATCAAATCCTGCGGATAAAGCGCCATATTGAAGATGAAGAAGCGCCGCCCGACCATGTCGAACAGGATCGCCTGATCGGGGATCACGCCGTGGCGGTCCCAGGGCATCCACGGCAAGGCGAAATACACCACGAAGGCCAGCAGCATCACCGCCGTCTTGAAGTTGCGGAACGGCCCTTTTGCCGTGCGCGGATGAATCGCGATGCGTTTTGCCAGAAACGACTTGGATTCGTGTAGATCTACCTGTTTGTCTGCTGCTTGCATGATGGACTCCGCGACGGAAGGGGAGAGTGGTCTTTCCGCCGTGACCGGCGGGGCTGATCGTTCTCAAGGGAAAGCCGAGATTCTGTAGGGTTATTAAGCCATGCGCAAGGCGTACCGCTCTGTAACCAATATCACACAGCGGCGATGCGCCGCAATCCGGTGGGATCGAGGATTTCCACCTGCTCGCGGCCCAGCGCCACCAAGCCCTGTTCGGCAAAGCCCTTGAGGAGGCGGCTGACCATTTCGCGCACGCTGCCCAATTCGTCGGCGAGTTGCTGGTGGGTGGCGTGCACGACGCGCCCTTTGCCCAGCAACAGGCCGGCAAGACGCTGGTCGAGCTTGCGGAAAGCCACTTCCTCGACCAGTTGCATGAGTTCGGCGATACGCTCGGCGAACAGGCCGAAGATGAAATCGCGGAACGGCGCGCTGGCGAGCAGGGTGTCGAACTGGCCGCGCGGCAGGAACACCAGGGTGGTCTCACCTTCCGCCACGCCGCGCGCGTTGTAGTCGGCGCGGCCCAGCAGGCAACTGGAGGTGATGATGCAGGTCTCGCCGGGCAGCACCCGATACAGCGGCAGTTCGCGCCCGTTGGCGGCGGCCTTGACCACCCGTACCGCGCCGCTCAGCACGAAGGGAAACCCCTGGCAGGGTTGGCGCTCGTCGAACAGCACGGTGCCTGCCGGAACCGTCATCACCTGCGCCTGGGCTAGCGTGGCGCCGCGTAGCGGGGCAGCGACCGCCTCCAGCGCGGGGTAGAGTTGCAGCAGCGAGGTTTCCAGGGCGGCGCTCATGGGTTGGCGCTTGCTTACGCGCTGAGCCGCGCCCGCGCGCGGGCAATCGCTGCTCGCACTTGTTCGGGTGCGGTGCCGCCGACGTGGTTACGGCTGGCCAGCGAGCCTTCCAGGGTGAGTACCTGGAAAATATCGTCGCCGATCAAGTCGGAGAATTGGCGCAGTTCGGCGAGCGGCAAATCGGCCAAGTCGCAGCCCTTGCCATCGGCATGGCGCACTGCCAAGGCGACCGCTTCGTGGGCGTCGCGGAAGGGCAGGCCTTTTTTCACCAGGTAATCGGCGAGGTCGGTGGCGGTGGCAAAGCCTTGCAGGGCGGCGTTGCGCATCGCCTCTTTCTTCACCGTGATGCCGCGCATCATGTCGGCGTAGATGGTCAACGTGTCGCGCAGGGTATCGACCGTGTCGAACAGCGGTTCCTTGTCTTCCTGGTTGTCCTTGTTGTAGGCCAGCGGCTGGGCTTTCATGAGGGTCAAGAGGCCCATCAGATGACCGGTGACGCGCCCGGTCTTGCCGCGCACCAGTTCCGGTACGTCGGGGTTTTTCTTCTGCGGCATGATCGACGAGCCGGTACAGAAGCGGTCGGCGATGTCGATGAAGCCGACGCGCGGACTCATCCACAGGATCAGTTCTTCCGAAAGGCGCGACAGGTGAGTCATCACCAGCGCCGCGGCCGCCGTGAATTCGATGGCGAAGTCGCGGTCGGAAACGGCATCCAGCGAGTTTTCACACACCCCGTCGAAACCCAGTTGGAGCGCCACAAATTCGCGGTCGATGGGGAAGCTGGTTCCGGCCAAGGCCGCAGCCCCCAAGGGCAGGCGGTTGATACGCTTGCGACAATCGGCGAGGCGCGCCGCGTCGCGGCTGGTCATCTCGTAATATGCCAGCAGGTGATGGCCGAACGTCACCGGCTGGGCGACCTGCAAATGGGTGAAACCGGGCATCACGGTATCGGCGTTGGCTTCCGCCAGGTCGAGCAGGGATATTTGAAACTCGCCGATGAGGTGCAGCAGGTTGTCTACTTCGGCGCGCAGCCACAGGCGCACGTCGGTCGCCACCTGGTCGTTGCGCGAGCGCCCGGTGTGCAGGCGCTTACCCGCATCGCCGATGAGGTCGGTGAGACGGCGCTCGATATTCATGTGCACGTCTTCGAGATCGACCGACCATGCGAAGCGTCCGGCGCGGATATCGTCGAGGATTTTTGCCATGCCGTCGCGAATCGCCGCCAGATCGGCGGCAGAGAGGATGCCGGCGGCGTTGAGCATCGCGGCATGGGCCAGCGAGCCTTGAATATCGTATTCCGCCAAGCGCTTGTCGAAAGTCACGGAAGCGGTGTAGCGCTTGACCAACTCGGTCACCGGTTCGTTGAAACGGCCCGACCAGGTTTTGCCGGATTGCGAGGTTTCTTGCATGATGATTCGTGTTTCTCCAATGAAAACCAGCGGAATTGTCCGGCGGAGTGGAGATGGGTGTCAACAACGCCGTGATTCTTCAAAGGTATTCCGTAACGATTTTGGAAATTTGCCATACAATAAAACCCCGATTGAGCGAAGGAGAGGCCATATGTTGACCATGAAAATTCAATGCGATGTCGCGGCGGATCATACCGTTACCGTCAAGCTTCCCGAGGAGGTCGGGATAGGCCGGCATGAATTGGTGCTGGTTGTCGATATTGAAATGGAAAAGCCCGTCCTTGGTGCCGATGCTTTGATGCGTCTTTCCGGTTCAGTGCCGGCTTTTGCCGCCTTGGACGGCGTGGCCTATCAGCGCGCCCTTCGGGATGAATGGTCATGAAATTCGTACTGGATACCAATACCGCCATCTACCTGCTCGGCGGCAAGCTCGCCGCCCCCCTCCCAGCTGGTCATTATGGTCTGTCGGTCATTAGCGAAATCGAATTGCTGTCGTATCCTTCCCTTTCCATGGAAGAGGAAGGCGTTATCCGCACCTTCCTGACCTCCGTCCAGTGCTTGCCACTCGGCGCGGTGCCATCTCGCTACGTCGGGCAAATCGCTTGAAATTGCCCGATGCGGTAATCGCTGCCACGGCGCTGAGTTGGGGGGCCACGCTGCTGACCAACGACAGTCGGCTCGGCCTGGTTCCTGGATTGAAGACCCAGACCCTCGCCCTCAAATGAAACCCGTGGGAAAATTTTCGCGCAGATGAGCCAAGCCTCCCCGCAAAACTACCCGCCCGCGCTGCCGAACTTCCGCAACCTGGGGGTGATGCTGCGCATCCTAGTGCTGGTCGCGGCGCTGAACATCGTCGCGGCACTGGTCAAGGGCGGGGTGTTCTGGCGCGAGTTGATCGACGTTTCGGCGGGGGTTCAGCCGATTCTGCTGTCCAGCCTGTTGGCCCTCTACGCGCTGCATCCCTGGCTGAAACGTTTGCCTTATGGCGCCGGGTGTGTGGCGGTGGCGGGAGTGGAGGTAGCACTCACCGCGCTGGTGGCGCTGGCCGGGCGCCAGTTGTTCGACTTCGAAGCGACCACGCAGGAACGCGGCTGGCTGTTTGCCCTGATCGTCACCGCCACCCTGCTCGGCTATTTCCACCTGCGCGACCGGGCGCTTTCTCCGGCGCTCGGCGAAGCGCGCCTGCAGGCCTTGCAGGCGCGGATTCGTCCACATTTCCTGTTCAACAGCATCAATGCGGTGCTCTCCCTGATTCGCAGCGAGCCGCAGCGCGCCGAGCAGGCCTTGATGGATATGGCCGACCTGTTCCGTGTGCTAATGGCCGACAATCGCCAACTCACCCCGCTCAGCGACGAAATCGCCCTGTGCCGCCAATACCTGGATTTGGAAAAGCTGCGCTTGGGCGAGCGTCTGCAGGTCGCTTGGCATATCGACAAAATGCCCGGCGATGCCCTGGTTCCCCCGCTGGTCTTGCAACCGCTGCTGGAAAACGCGGTGTATCACGGCATCGAACCTTCCTTCGAACCGGGAGAAATCCGTATCGATATCTACCGCAAGCGCGACGCGGTGCATATCGCCTTGACCAACCCCTATCGCCAGGAAGGCAGCCACCATGCCGGCAACAAGATGGCGCTGGCAAATATCCGCGAGCGCCTGCAACTGCATTTCGACGCGGAAGCGGAGTTGCAAACCAAGGCGGGAGAAAGCACCTATCAGGTGCACATCGTGGTGCCGTATACCAAGGCGGAAAAAGCAGGTTAAGCGGCCTCGCGGCGGTCGGGGTGGTACTCCATGTCTTCGACCAGGATGTGCTGGGTCAGCCATTCCTTGAGGAATTTCAGGGTGCTTTCGCCGACGCTATCGCTCTTGCCCAAAAAGAAATCCAGGCGAATTTGTTCGACCTTGGCGGTCAGTGCATGATGAATATGGCGGTGCGCCTGTAGGCCGGGAAACCCGACCGATTCCATGTACGCCTCTTCGCGGCGGAAATGTTCGTCCACGTAGACGGCAAGACGGTCGAGCACCGTTTCCACCAGCACGATATCGTTCAGGTTGTGGGCCTCGGCAAGCTGATTGATCAACGACACGATGACGCGGTGGTCTTCGTCGAGTTCAGGCACCCCCACGCTCATCTCGGGGGTCCAGGTGATGACGGAGGGGCAGGTGAGATCGTTCATGGCATTCCTCCCGTTCCATGGCTGTTTAATTTAATTCTAGTCGATAGCCTGTAACGGACTAGCAATAATTCCCCATTTCCATTAGATTTTCAGGGGTTACGTCAACCGCCGCCGGAGCAGCCTTTGCACATTAATTCCCCACTACGCATCCTGATCGTCGACGACGAGGAACCGGCGCGCCGCCGCCTCGTCGAGTTGCTTGCCGACTGCGCGCTGCAACTTCCCCTCGAAGTGGCCGGCGAAGCCGCCACCGGCAGGCAGGCGCTGGCGTTCGCCGAACAGCATCCGGTGGACGTCGCCCTGCTCGATATCCGGATGCCCGACATGGACGGCCTGGAAACCGCCGAACACCTGCTCAAGCTCGACCGCCCGCCCGCCGTGATCTTCATCACCGCCTTCGACGCCTACGCGGTACAGGCTTTCGAAATCAACGCCATCGACTACCTGCTCAAGCCGGTGCGTCCCGAACGGCTTCTCGCCGCCCTGCGCAAGGCGCCCGCCGGCCACCCGCCGCACCCCGAAGACCTGCGCCGCGCCACCGTCCAGCAGCGGCGCTTTTTCAGCTTCAGCGAACGCGGCAAGATCACCCTGATCCCCGTTGCGGACGTCGTCACCCTGCGCGCCGACGTCAAATACGTGGCGGTCCGCACCGCCGAACGCGAATACCTGCTCGACGAATCGCTGGCGCGCCTGGAGCAAGAATTTGCCGAACGCTTCGTGCGCATCCACCGCAGTTGCCTGGTCGCCCGCGACCGTATCGCCGGTTTCGAGAAGGACAGCGACGGCGGCTGGCTGGTCAGGCTCCAGGGCATTCCCGAATTGCTCCCGGTAAGCCGCCGCCAGCAGCATCTCGTGAAAGAGATGAAATAGCTTCCTTTCATAACCTCTCACCAGCCGTTATGATGCAGTCCATCACTTATTGCTGATAGACCATGCTCCACGTCACCTTTCGCCAACTTCGAGTTTTCGAGGCGGTCGCCCGCCACTTGAGCTTTTCGCGCGCCGCCGAGGAATTGCATCTCACCCAGCCGGCGGTGTCGATGCAGATCAAGCAATTCGAAGAAAACGCCGGACTGCCGCTGTTCGAACAGTTAGGCAAGAAGATATTCCTCACCGAGGCGGGCCGCGAGATGTTCCACTACGCCCGCACCATCGCCCAGCAACTGGCCGAGGCCGAAACGGTGCTCACCGAACTGAAGGGCTTGAAACGCGGCAAGCTGACCATCTCGGTGGTGAGCACCGCCAACTACTTCGCCCCGCAGTTGCTGGCGGTGTTCTGCCGCCGTTTCGAAAACGTCACCCTGAGCCTCAACGTCGCCAACCGCGAAATGCTCCTCGCCCAGCTTGCCGACAACGAGATGGACATGGCGATCATGGGGCAACCCCCTTTGGATGCCGACATCGAGGCCGCGCCGTTCCTGGAAAATCCGCTGGTGGTGATCGCCTCGCCCAGCCATCCCCTGGCCGGCGAGCGCAACATCGATCCGGCGCGGCTCGCCGACGAGACCTTCATCGTTCGCGAACCGGGTTCCGGCACGCGCGGCGCGATGGAGCGCTTTTTCGCCGAACACGGGATGACCTTGCACACCGGCATGGAGATGAGCACCACCGAGGCGATCAAGCAGGCGGTGCAGGCGGGTATGGGGCTGGCGTTGGTGTCGCGCCACACCATCGCCCTGGAACTGGAAACCCGCCGCCTGGCGATACTCGACGTGGTATCGTTTCCCCTGTTGCGCTACTGGTATGTCGCGCACCGCAAGGGCAAGCGCCTCACCGCGGTGGCGCAGGGGTTCAAGGAATTCCTGGTGAACGAGGCGGCGAAAGTGTTGGCGGGCGGCGGCCTGTAACCGATGCTACGCGCCTGCCGCATTTTCTGATAACGGGAAGACCAGCGCGAATTCCGCGCCCTCCGCGCCGTTGCGCGCCTCGATTCGTCCGCCCATGTGTTTCTCGACGATGATCTTGGCCATGTACAGGCCGATTCCCGTGCCGCTGACGCGGGTGGTGAAATAGGGATCGAATATCTTGTGGCGGATATCTTCGGGAATGCCGCCGCCGTTGTCGCTGACCGCAACCCGCAACTCGTCGCCGTTACGGGAAACGGCCACCCGCACCTTGCCATTGGCGATTTGTCTTTCGAGGAAAATATCCTGGGCGTTGTTCAGCAGGTTCACCACGACTTGCTGGAATTCATTGGCATAACCGAGGATTTCGGTCTGCGTGTCGACCGTCAGTTCAACCGCGAAGCCGTGGTTCTGGAAGCTGGCCTCCACCAGTGAGAGGCTGCGCCGCACGGCTTCGGCGACGTCGAAATGTTCTTGTGTGGCGCTGGGGCGGAAAAACTTGCGGAAGTCGTCGATGGTGGTGGACATTTGCTGCACCAAACGGCTGCCGGTCGCCACCTGTTCGCTTAGATAGGCTTCGTCGAGGTCGCCGAAGCGGTGGGCATCCATGATGTTGGCCAGCACCAGGCCGATGGTGTTGAGCGGCTGGCGCCACTGGTGGGCGATATAGCCGATCATTTCGCCCATCGATGCGAGGCGCGATTGCTGGAACAGGTGGTGCTCCTTCTCGCGGTTCTTTTCCACTTCTTCCGCCACCCGGTGTTCCAGTTCCTGGTTGAGGCGGAGCAGCGCCGATTCGTTCTGTTTGCGCACCGTGATGTTCTGGAAAACGATTACCGCCCCCAAGGGATCGGCGGCGTCGCGCAAGGGCGCGCAGGCGAATTCGACGGGAAAGCTGGTGCCGTCGCGGCGCCAGAAGATTTCTCCGGTAGCGCGCCGTTCCATCCCGTCGCGCAAGGACAGATGCATCGGGCATTGTTCCACCGAATTGGGCTGTCCCGCTTCGTTGGTATGATGGATCAGCGCATGGAGGTTGGCGCCCGCCATTTCGCCGATGTCCCGATAGCCCAACAGCGCCAGCGCGGCGCGGTTGACGAACACCACGTTCCCGCGGCGATCGATGCCGATGATCCCTTCCGCCGCTGTTTGCAGGATCAACTCGTGCTGATGGTTGATGTGCTGCAGTTCGTCGAGCAGGCTTTGGCTCCTGGCGAGAGCGGCGACCAGCTTGTCGCGTCCCTCGAAATGGAAAATGCACAGGATGTTGCTGACCGCCAGCGCCGCCAGTACCGCGCACAGGGCGCGAAAAGCCTGCACCGGAACGCCGGTTGCAGCCAGGAAGGCCGGGTAATTGAAGGTGTCGGCGGGGAAGAAAGCGGCGGCTGGCACCACCAGTCCGGTGCAGATGCCGTAGCCGACGAAGGCCGCGCTGCCCAGCGCAAAATAACGACGGGTCGAGGGTCGTTCCCGCGCCGACAGGACAGGCGCGACCCGCTCCCGGAAATACACATGCAAGCCGATCCCCGCCCCGCAGGAAGCGGTGAATCCGAACAGATAGCGCGTCCAGATGTCGGCGCCGAGCAGCGGGTCGTCCGCCAGCAGCGTGCCGGCAGCGAGCAGGGGAAGCAGCGCTGCATAGAGCCACGGACTGAGCAGCCGGTAGGGCGCGCCTTGCGCATTCAGGGAAGCCCGCAGCAGGCGCCGGGAAAATTCGGTGAGCAGCAGGAAGGAGGCGATCAGCAGGGTGATCCGCAACCCGCTCAGGAAAGGGCTGCCGCCCTTGAGGATTTTCCACAGGTCGGCCCACTCCAGCAGGCCGTGAACGAAGCCGAAACCCGCCAGCAAACCGATGAAGCCGGCCAACTGGTATTCGCTGTGCCTTTTCGGCAGGACGAAAATCACCACACCCAGCAGGATGAAGGCCAAGCCGTAAACAAAGAAGATGATATCCATCAGGGCGGGGAACCGAAAAACCAGGGGGTTACCCGATGGTAGCAATTTGCGAGCGAAAGGCCAATCGCAGGGCTGAATTGACCGACCGCTAGCGGATAAATGTCAAACCGCCCCAGCAAAAGCGCCTACTTCGCGGCCTCGCCCACCGCAGCCGGTGCCGCGCCGACAATCACGCCCACCGCCATGTCGATCATGTTGCCCTGGATGGTGAATTCCTTGAATTCCGAAACCATGCTCATGGTTGTTCTCCTTTCAAAACGCTCATCCTTAAAAAAAGCAATTCATGAACCGCAAAGGCACGAAGGCGCAAAGAAATCAGGAAGATGGAATGTTGAGCCGGCTAACCCAAAGGGCGAGAGCGCAATTTTCCCTGGCATTGTTACAACCCTCTGTTTTCCTTTGCGTCATCTTGGCGCCTTAGCGCCTCTGCGGTTCGCAACTGAGGTTAATTTAGACTCATGCTAGCCCAATTCGAATGACCGAGCATGGCATACAATGCCAGGATTGCCGCAAGTACCTGAATACGATGAAACGCCTATTTTGCTGCACCCTTGTTCCCTGGCTGTTGCTTTGCTCTCCAGCCGGCGCGCAAACCGATCTTGCCCCCACTGAAATCCTGGTGAAATACCGCCATGACGCCGCTGCCCCAGCGGGGCGGGCCATTGGACACAACGTCGTGGCGGTTCCGCTGGCGGATACCCCGGCCAGTCGCGAGAACCGCTTGCGCCGCCACTTGGCGCACCTGCGTGCCGATCCGGCGGTGATCTATGCGGAACCGAATTACCACGGCCATTTCGAAGATCTGCCGCCGACGCTGGCCGTTCCCAACGACCCCGGCTATGCCAGCCAGGGCTGGCTGGATAGCCTCGGCGCCCGGCAGGCATGGGCCGTCGCGACCGGCAAGGGGGTGACCGTCGCGGTGGTGGATAGCGGCGTCGATCTCGCCCACCCCGACCTGATGAACAACCTGCGTAGCGACGGCTACAACTTCGGCGATGGCAACGCCGTGCCGCAGGATGTCCTCGGGCACGGCACCTTCGTCGCCGGCATACTCGCCGCCCAGTGCGGCAACGCCACGGCGGGCTGCGGGCTGGCCCCGGAAACGCGGATACTCCCGATCAAGATCAATATCGGCTCGACCAATGATTTCGATTCCGCCGCGCTGGCGCAAAGCGTGGATTACGCGGTTGCACACGGTGCTGCCGTCATCAACCTGAGCGTGTCGGTAAGCGAATCAACCCAGACCGTCGGCGAAGCGATACAGCGCGCCCTGGATGCCGGGGTGGTCGTGGTGGTGGCGGCCGGCAATGGCGGGGGAGCGGTGAAATTTCCCGGCACTTATCCGGGGGTGATAACCGTGGCCGGAACCAATCTGGACGGGACGCTGTGGAGCGGTTCCTGTCTCGGCAGCGAAGTCACGCTGGGCGCCCCCGCGACCGGCGTGACCAGTACCGTGCTGGGCGGCGGGTTCGGCATCCGCAGTCAGGGAACCTCCTACGCCACGCCGATGGTGGCGGCGAGCGTGGCGGGCATCCTGCAACTGGACCGCCGTTTCGATCACGCCCGGATCGCCGCGCTGCTGCGCGCCAACGCGCTGCCGCTTGCCCCCGGCGGTTACGACTTCGGCATCCTCGCTGCCGGCCAGACCCTGCTGGCGCTGCTGCCCGATTTGATCCCGGAAAAGCGCGATTATGCCAACGGCGATATGGTGCGCCTCGACTATCGCCTCCCGCCAACCGGCGGCCCGGTGGACATTTACGTGGCCGTCACCCTGCCTTCCGAAGAAGTATCGCTCAAGCCCGACGGCACTTGGCAGCGCGCCGCCGTGGCTGGCTATGCGGTGACCGGGAGCGCCTACGGCGGGGCAGCGGCGAGCAGCGGAACATTGTTCGGCAGCCCCGGCATTTTTCCACCAATCCGCCTGGAGGGCTTTCCCGCCGGGCGCTACGTGTGGCGCAGCGTACTGATAAATCGCCAGTCGCTCTCTGCGGTCGGGCCGATTATCGAGTCGCCGCTGACGATCAAGTAGCCCGACGAGAGTGCCGCCTGATTTTCCCAGGACGGGCCACGCTTCACCGCCCGCCGCTTTCGGAGTATAAAAACGCCATAACGATGACCGGAGGAACCTTCATGTCCCAATTCCTTTCGATTTCCCGCGCCGCCCGCCTGGTGGGCGTTACCCGCACTGCCCTGCAAAAGAAGATCAAGGACGGCGAACTGGCGTCGTTCGACGGCACGGTAACGCCCGACGACCTGCTGCGCGTCTATCCGCAGACCCAGTTCGAGGACAACAGCGAATACGAGCGGATCACCCAGATCAAGGAAAAGGCTTTCGGCAAACGGGTCTTCGAACGCGCCCTGCCCGACAAGGAAGTCCTGGCGGCGCGGATTGCCGACCTCTCCAAGCAATTGGCCGAAGTGGATGCGCGGCTCAAGCGCTACGACGAACTGTTGCAGAAACTCAGCGACAAGCTGGGCGAATCGGTGAGCCGCCACGGCCAGGAAGTGCGCGCCGCACTGGAGGATTTCCGCGACTGGCTGACCGCGCAACTCGACCAGGGCGTGCTGGAAATCGGCGAACCCAACCCGCTGGCGGCACGCGACAACGTGCTGCGGGTGATGGCCGCTCATGTCCAGGTCCAGCCCAGCGGCCACGAGTTTTTCCTGGAAGGCCACGACACCCTGCTGGAGGCCGCGCTGCGCGCCGGGGTGGCGTTCGACTACGGATGCAGTAACGGCAACTGCGGGCGCTGCAAGGCGCGGGTGGTGTCGGGGCAGATCAAGAAAGTGCGCAGCCACGATTTCCATATTTCGGAGCCGGAAATCGCTCAGGGCTACCTGCTGATGTGCTCCAACACCGCGGTTTCCGACGTGGTCCTGGAAGCCCAGGTGGCGGGTGGGGTGCAGGATATTCCCTTCCAGCAGGTTGCCACCAAGGTCAAATCCATCGAACCGCTGGGCGCCGACCACCTCCTGCTGCACCTGCAGACGCCGCGTACCCACCGCCTGCGTTTCCTCGCCGGCCAGCACGCCACCCTCCATATCGGCAAATCGTTGTCCGCCGACCTGCCCATCGCCAGTTGCCCGTGCGACGAGCGCAACCTGCATTTCCACGTGCGCCGCCTGCCCGGCAACGTGTTTTCCGATTACGTGTTCGGCAAGCTGAAACCCCACGACACCATCGACCTGGAAGGCCCGCAGGGCGAATTCATCCTCTCCGAAAAATCCGCCCGCCCCCTGATTTTCATCGCCTTCGACGACGGCTTCGCCCCTCTCAAGAGCCTCATCGAACATGCCATGGCCCTGGAAACCGGCAATCTCATGCATCTCTACTGGATCGCCTCCAGCCTGGATAACGTCTACCTGCCCAATATCGGGCGGGCCTGGAGCGACGCCCTCGATGAATTCCGCTTCACCCCCATGGTGGTCGGCATGGACCTCGGCAATCTCCACGAACGCCACGACGAACGTCTCCACCACGTGTTGCAGGGGGTGGTGAACGATCACCCCGACCTGTTGGGTTCGGATATTTACCTGGCCGGCCCGGAAATCGTGGTCACCATCGCCGAACGCTACTTCCTCGCCCAGGGTCTGCCCAAGACCCGCGTATTCGCAGGTATCGTCGGGTAATTCCGTACTCACGGCCAGTGGAGCGCCGGCATCTGGCCGGCCTCCCGGCGCGCCGTTTTCGAAGCTGCTCCTCCCTGTATCGCCAGCAGCGCCCCGCGGAAAAGGTTGCGTTTCGTCAATATTTTGCCGGCAAACGCAAAATACCCGCTTGTCATACCGCTTTTTTACAATCCGTAAGCTGTTGATATTGCGCAATTCACCGGCAGAAAACCCCCGCTACCTGTAATAAGTTACAGGTAGTTTCTTTTTTTGGTTTGGGGTATGAATGCGAAAAATACCGGCGCGGCCCGTAACCAGACCGCGACAAGCCGGAACCCTTGGCAGGTCGTTTGCAGTTCCCCCGAAATTCGTCGTGCCCCGCACGGGCCATCGCGGCCCAGGCAGACGCATTTTGCTTGGCGGCTGCGCGAAGTAAGGCCGCCATTCCGTCCACCCGAAGGAAAAAGGAGAACGCGTCATGCCCAGCCTGCTTATTCTCGACGTCGCCATTGGCCTGGCGATGATTTACGCCGTCCTGGCCCTGGCCTGCACCGCAGCCAACGAGCTGGTTGCGCAAGTCGCCGGCTTGCGCGCCAAAACCTTGCTCAAGGGCATCCGCCAATTGGTCAGCGACCCCGAGATATCCACCGCATTGCTCAAACACCCCCTCATCGCCGCGCTTGGCCGGGATGGTCAAGCCGATAAAAAGGACGACCGACAGCCCTCTTATCTGCCCGGCAACACCTTTGCCCTGGCCTTGATCGATGTCGTCACCGACCAGAACGGCAAACTCGATGTCGAAGCATTTAACCAAGTCCTTCAGGGCGCAAAAATCAATCCTGAACTCAGGCGCACCCTCACCTTGTTGAGCGACTGCGCCGCCAACAAGGTTGCCCAAACTATTTCCGAAAAGTCGCCAAAGCCCAGCGAACTCGACCACTTGGTCGGCGAAATCACCACCTGGTACGACCAGGCCACCGACCGCTTTTCCGGCTGGTACAAGCGCCAATTGCAATACATCACCCTGGCCATCGCGGCCATCCTGTGCGGGATACTCAATGCCGACACCGCCGCCATCACCCAGGCGCTGGCCAACAACGCCACCTTGCGCGCCAGCGTTGCCGCCTACGCCGAAGGCTACGCCAAGTCCAACCCGACCATAACCGATGCCAAGCCGGCGCAGGACCAGCCGGAAAAAACCGCCGAAGCGAAAATCACCCAGGATATCCAGACCATCAGCCAAACCGTCGGTCAACTCGACAAGCTCGGCATACCCCTCGGCTGGAAGCAATGTCCTGCAGGTTTCGCCGAATGGCTGCTCAAGATTTTCGGCCTACTCGTCACCATCCTCGCCGTCTCCCTGGGGGCGCCGTTCTGGTTCGACCTGCTGGGCCGCTTCGTCAATATCCGCGCCGCCGGTGCCGCGCCGAAAAAGACCGCCGCGGGAGCCAAAACTTGAGCGACGTATTCTCGACCCGCTAGCGGAGCACCACGTATCGCTCGACTTGAGCAACTTTTGAAAAAGGGGAAACGCCATGAACAAGCCAGTGCTTATCAAGAAAGGAATGTTGCTCGGTGCCGTTGTTGGGATGCTGAGTTTGAGCGGCTGTGCGGCGATACGCACCAACAGCCTGGATACCCTGCTCAAACATAATCCGCCGGATACCTGCATCGGGCCGGACAAGCTTTACAAGAACGGCAACGAGGGTGCCGAGCTCAACCTGGAAGCCTATCTGGCCGCCAACCGGGGGGCTTCCGCGGGAACCAAGCTGGACGGCTTTCTCGACTGCACGGTTGCCGACCTCCACGGCGCGGGCGACGAACTCAAAACCTATCGCGGTTACGTGGCGCTGGCGGTGATTTCGCGTTACGCCGCATTCAATTATTCCGGACTGATCGGCGGTTACGCGGATCTCAATTTCCAGAGCTACGACGGCATTCAGGACGACGCCATGAGCACCCTGGCGCGCCTCGATTTTGCCGACCGCATGTTGCGCCAGGGCAGCGGCATCCCCAACGTCGCCAATACCGTCACTCCGGCGGACCTCGCCGGCAATCCGACGCTGACTTACATGCAGCATATCGGCGACCCGAAAAAACTGCCGGATGTGGAAAAACTGCAACGCGCCATGTCCGTGCTGATGGTTGCCGGCAGCGCCGAAAAACCCACCCTGAACCGTGCCAAGAACTGGTTTTCCACGGTAATCAGCGCCATCGGCGGCGGCCTGGTGAACCCCGAAAGCCTGGTTGACCAAGGGCTGAAAGTGGTGGGCAAAAGCCTCACCCTGAAATCCTTCGGCAACGCCTATCTCGACGACGCCCGCAAAGAACTGGAAGGCATGAAAAACCAGACCGGACGTCCCAACGAAGCCGACTGGAACTACTGGGCCAACGTCATCAAGGACTCCTGCGCCGCCATCGCCGCGACCGCCGGTGCAACCAGCCATTGCGCGGGGGGATGGATGACCAATTCCAAGGCGGCGCCCGCAGGAGTTGGAAAATAAGCCGTCCGTACCCTATAGACGAAACGCCCCTCCGCTCATGCAAACCTGCAATCCTCGTTCCTCCATTCCGGTAAGCCCCCTTGACGCCGCTACCGGGTGGGGGCGTTTCTCGTCGCAACGAAGCCAGACAAGGTGAACTCCCTCCACGCCCTATGCCTCATCGCCGCCCGCAACCTGATCGTCGCCGGCGAGGAACTGCCGGTGTGCGGCGACGGCCCGGTGTTGACGCCGTGGGCCGGCACGTTCGCCACCGAACCGTTCGCCGCCGCGCCCGATGGCGAGCCGCTTTACGACAGCGTCGAATTTGTCGGCGAAGCGGCTTTGTATCGTTACCTCAACACGACCTCCAAACTGGAAATCCTCTTCACCGGCGCGCTGGGCTGGCAGGTGCGCGGCATCGACGCCATCGCCCGGCGCAAATCGGATGGCATCTATCTACTGTGCGAAGCCAAGGGCAGCAGCCGTCCTCTGGTCGCGCCGCTCGCCTATCTGCCGATCACCAAAACAAGGGGCCGCCAGTTCGGCTGGCAATGGTGCTGGAACTCGCTCATCGACATGGCCGACCAGCTTGCCAAAGCCTATCCGCTGGACAGACAACGCGCCATGTTCGCCGAAATGATCGCCCATCCCGATGGCGCGGCGCTGGTTAAGGCGGCAGCGAATTTTTTCAATCCGCCGGGGCAATCTTGAACCCGCCGCGCCTATTCCTCAGCGACTCCCGGCGCGATGCGGCGGCGGTGGAAGCTCTCGCCTGCGAGCCGGAAAAGCGCGTGGTGAGGGGGTTTCCCGACAGCCGGTATCCGGTTACCGGGACGCTCTGGGAGGTGCGCCTCTCCCAAGGCAGCATGGGCTGGCGGAATAGCAAAAATACAGGTTGGGCCACTTCGACAGGTTCAGGACAGGTTTCACACCTCTGCCTAACGATCATGGTGGGCCACCCGCCTCAGAAGATGAAATGCCCGTCACTGTAGAGCGGCCTTGGCCGCGATTAGTTCGGTTGCGAAGGCAAGCACTGAAATCGCGGCCAAGGCACGCTCCTACAAGGAGTCGCCAAATTATGGTTCACGGGTTTCACGCTAATCTGCATGGTGAGATGAATTTTTGATACAAAATTGAAGAACCACTTGGACATGGAAACAGCGCCACAAAAAACCAACATTTTCATCGGCTACCGCCGCGACGACGGTGGGTTTGCCCGTGCCGTTTACGAAAAACTCCTCGACTGGTTCGACGAGGGGGCGGTGTTTCTCGATCATGAAAGCATCGACCCCGGCACGTTGTTCAAGGACGAGCTGGAAAGCGCGATTGGCGACTGTTCGGTATTCCTCGCGGTGATCGGGCCGCACTGGCTTTCCGACAAAAACCGCGCGCGTCTGCACAGGCCGGGGGACATCACGCGCGGCGAGATTCGTAGCGCTTTGCGCCACGGCAAGCCCATTATTCCGGTGCTGGCCGGTGGGGCGGGGTTTCCGTCGCAATCGGACTTGCCCGTGGATATTCAGGGGATGGGCGGGCCTAATGCCCTGCATTTGTACGATGCGGAATTTCGCGCCAGTTTTCAGAAGCTGCTCGACAAGCTGGAAGCGCGTTATGGACTCAAACCCGTTTATCGCCGTCGCGACGGTAGCCGCCAGCCCTTCTACACCTGCGGGCTGTTCCCCAGCCCGTATTTCGCCGACCCGACGGCCAAGCTGCCGGCCTTGCATACCGTGCTGGCCGGCGGCGGGCGCGCGGCGCTGACGGCGGCGACGGTGCAGGGGATGGGCGGGGTGGGCAAGACCCTGCTGGCGCTCAAATACAGCCACGCCTTCCGCGACGAATATCAGGGCGTGTGGTGGCTGCGCGCCGAGGACGCCACGCTGCTGGAGCAGGACTGCGAGGAACTGTGCCGCGCGCAGGACATCGCCCGCCACGACAACGAACCCCACAGCCGCAGCGTGACGCGCTGGCTGAAGACCCAGCCGGCGCCCTGGCTGCTGGTTTTCGACAACGCCGACGACCCCGCCAAGGTGCGCAAATATCTGCCGGAAACCGGCGGTCACCACGTCGTCTTCACCTCGCGCAACCCCAACTGGAACGGCATCGTCAAGGCCGAACAGCAAATCGACCTGCAAACCTGGCGCGACGACGAGGCGCTGGAATTCCTGCAAAGCCGCCTGCCCAACCTCGCCGCTGAAGACGGGCGGCGTCTCTCCGCCGCGCTGGGCGGGCTGCCGCTGGCGCTGGAAATGGCGGCTGCTTATCTCGAAACCAACGACGTTGATGTTGTCGCCTACCTCACCGCGCTGGCCGACGTGGCGGAACTCCCGCGTCTACTCGACAGCGGTCACCCGGACAACGGCTACCCCCACAGCGTCTTCGCCGCGCTGTCGCTGGCCTTCGATAAATTGACCCCGGCGGCGCGGGAACTGCTGAAGCTGTGCGCCTGGTTCGCGCCGGAGCCGATACCGGAGCGGGTTTTTGTCGAACATCTGAAAGCGCTTTCCCCCTCTAAATCTTGGCAACGATGGCTTACATGGCTGAGGAGGCTGTTTCCCGGCGGAGCTTCCACGCCCCTTGGCGCATTGCAAAAAGCCGCTACCACGCCAAATTGTTGGCGCGAAACCGTCGGGGAACTCAAGCGCTATGCGTTGTGCCGAGTAGTGGAGATTCCGGCGCTGGGTGCCGAGAAGGGCGCGGAAAATGCGCTGTTATTGCACCGCCTGACCCAGGAAGCGGTGCGCGCCAAACTGGCGGATAAGGCTGCCGACTGCGCCGCCGCAACGGCGCTGGTGGGCGCCGCTTATCCCGGCGACGCACAGCTTCCCGCCAACTGGCCTGCCTGCGCCGCGCTGCTGCCCCATGTGCGGCGCTTGCTGGATTTTTACCCGCACGGCTGGGTCGATGCCCACCCATTGTGCTGGTTGCTGAATGGCGCGGCGGGTTACCTGCAATCCGGCGCGGCGCTGTACCGCGAGGCCGAGGAACTGTCCCGCGCCGCGCTGGAAATTGCTCACAGCACCTTGGGCGAGGAGCACCCCAGCTCCCTCGCTACGATGAACAACCTGGCGAGTACGCTCCGGGCGCAAGGCGACCTGTCCGGCGCGCGGGTTCTGGATGAAATGGCGCTGGGAATCCGCCGCCGCGTGCTCGGCGAGGAACACCCCGACACACTCACCGCGATGAACAACCTGGCGGGTACGCTTAAGGAGCAAGGCGAGCTGCCCGGCGCGCGGGTTCTGCAAGAAAAGACGCTGGACATCCGGTGCCGGGTGCTCGGCGAGGAACACTTCGATACCCTCACCTCGATGAGCACCCTCGCGGGTACGCTCCGGGCGCAAGGCGACCTGCCCGGCGCACGGGCTCTGGAGGAAAAGACGCTGGACATCAGATGCCGCGTGCTCGGCGAGGAACACCCCGGCACCCTCACTGCGATGAACAACCTGGCGAGTACGCTCCGGGCGCAAGGCGACCTGCCAGGCGCCCGGGTTCTGCAGGAAAAGACGCTGGACATCTGCCGCCGCGTGCTGGGCGAGGAGCACCCCGACACCCTCACTGCGATGAACAATCTGGCAAGTGCGTTCTCGAAGCAAGGCGACCTGCCCGGCGCACGGGCTCTGGAGGAAAAGACGCTGGACATTCACCGCCGCTTGCTGGGCGAGGAACACCCCGCCACCCTCAGGTCGATGAACAACCTGGCGGCTACGTTCTGGGCGCAAGGCGACCTGCCCAGCGCGCGTGGTTTGCAGGAAAAGACGCTGGACATTCACCGCCGCGTGCTTGGCGAGGAGCACCCCGACGCCCTCAGGTCGATGAACAATCTGGCAAGTACGCTCTCGAAGCAAGGCGACCTGCCCGGCGCGCGGATTCTGCAGGAAAAGGCGCTGGATATCAGGCGTTGCGTGCTCAGCGAGGAGCACCCCGACACCCTCACTTCGATGAGCAACCTGGCGAGCACGCTCCGGGCGCAAGGCGACCTGCCCGGCGCGCGGGTTTTGCAGGAAAAGACGCTGGACATCAGCCGTCGCGTGCTCGGCGAGGAACACCCCGCCACCAGCCTTTCGGCCTTCAACCTGTTCGCCACGCTGTTGCAGATGGAAGGCCTCGAGGCCGCGCAGCCCTTCTACCGCGACCACCTTGCCTGGCTACTGCAACGCGACCCGGCCAGACTGGGCGCGGATCAGCGCAACATTCAGGGGCAGTTGTTTCAGCTCTTTCCCCAGCAAAACCCCACCCCATGACCCCCATCTTCACCCCCACCCTCTACCGCCTCTGGTGCCTTGCCTGGCGGTACGTCCATAACCACGAGCGCCGCCTGGTGGATTTGCTTGGGCGGACTTCGGCGGAGGCGTCGGGCAGCTATGTGGCGACCGGGAAATTGGAAACGAAACTGGCGAGCCTGCTCAACGGCGCGCCGCAAGGCAACCCTGACGACTTCACGCTGCGCAGCCTCTATGCCTGTCTTGCCGCGCTGGACGCGGCGCACCGCGAGGTTCGCCAGTCCCGGCTTTGTTACGCCTACCCGGAGGTGGAAATCGCCGGGGTTCGTTATACCCTGCTTTTGCCCGGTCGGCAAAGTATCCGCCGCGCTTTCCCGGAAGCCCGGCGCTTCAAGCTGGATGACCAGATCGGTCTGGATGGGGCGCTGGGATTGGGTTGCCGCTGGGTGGCTTTGCAGCATGAAGACCGCCTGGATTGGGGGCGTCTCGATGCGCTGGATGGTTTGCATGGGCAGTCCGGACTGCGGGTGGGGATCGCGCCTTGCGCCGCATCCCAGGACATGCGCTGGCAACTCGACGCCGCCGACCGGCGCGCGCCCGACGGGCGTTCGCCGTTGCAGTGCCTGGGCTGCCGGGACGAGGCGGCGCTCCGGCAGACGGTGGCGGCGGTGTTGCGCGCGGCGTATGACGCGAACGTCCATGTGCTGCTGTTTCCCGAGCTGGTGTTGGACTCGGCCACCTTGCAGGCCGTGCGCGACTGGCTTGCCGCCCATAACCTCGCCGTACCGCGCTTGCGCCTGGTGGTAGCTGGCAGCCGCCATTGCCCGGACGGCGTCGAATTCAGCAATCGCTGCACGGTTCTGGGGTTGGATGGGAGCATCCTGTGGGAGCAGGACAAGCGCACGCCGTTCGTGTTGGACGATGCCCAGGCGCTGAATGCCATCCAGCCCGGCTGCACCGTAACCAAGGCCTTCGAGCCGACGCTGCCCGGCTACGCCGTGGCGTTGCGGGAAAGCCTGGTCGGGCGGCTGCTCACGCCGATTTGCCTGGATTACATCAACGATCCGCTGTGGGCCGAACTGGGTGCCGATATTTTCCTGGTACCGGCGATGACCAAGGGGGTGAGCCGCTTCCGCGATGCGGCGAAACGCATGGGGGCCAAACATGGCGCGGCGAGCTTCGTGTGCAATGCCGCCACGGATGGCAAAGACCGCCTGGTGGATTACCTGCCCGGCACCCACGCACCCGGTGCCGCGCCGACGCCGGGCGGCGAATTATTCACAATTGATTTTAATTTTGTGTGTATATAATTGCATTGTTAATTCACATACTACACAACCCATCATGAACGAACTCGAACAACACGTCAGCCAATTGCGCCAAGCACTGCTTGAAGAAAACGGCGACGCCGCCACTCGCGAGCAGCACTGGCTGATGGGCGCCATCTCGACCGCGCTGCTCCAGCAGGATCAGCCCGCGATGATGGCCTTGCGCGGCCATCTCGCCGACCTCGCCCCGCTCGCCGATCGCTACGCTACTGCCCGCCCCGGCGAACGCTGGCGCGCCGCATGGGAAATCCTCCACGACTTCACGGAAGGCATCCGCCCGCTGGAACAGGCCCGCCTCGCCGAGCCGCGCAATTTCTCGGGGGTGTTGCTGGAACTCATCGGCAAGCAGCCCGGCATCACCCCCAGCCAACTCGCCAACCGCACCGGCAAACAAGGCAACCATGTCTCCAACACCCTGCGCGCACTCGCCGACCAGGGCCTGGTGCAGCGCGTCCCGGCGGGGCGCAACAGCTTTTACCACCTCTCGGCGATGGGCAGCGAGGCGCTGCAACGCTTGCAGCCGCATAGCGAAGCGCCGCCGGAGGAAAACACCGGCACCAACGTGCTGCAATTCCCCCACCTCAACGGCGAACGCCTGAGCGCCGCCAACCCCAACCGCCTGCCGGGCTTTTACCCGGGGGCCGGCCTATGAAAACCCATTTCATCGCCTTTTACTCGTACAAGGGCGGCGTGGGCCGTACCTTGGCGCTTGCCAACATCGCCCGTCTGCTGGCCGCCGAGGAAGGCAAAAAGGTCGTGGTGATGGATTTCGACCTCGAAGCCCCCGGCCTGGATCACTTCGATGTCTTCCGCCCGGACGGCGAAAAGCGCAAGAACAAGAAGACCTACCCGCACCTCGACGGCTTCGCCGAATACGTGCAAAGCTGCCGCGCCGGCAACATCCCGGAAACGCTGGGCGGCTATTTCCACCCCTGCCAGGGGATGGAAGGCGACAAGGGCAAGGTCTACCTGATGCCCGCCGGACGCCGGGGCAGCGCGGCGCACGACGCAATTCTCAAGCTGGACTGGACGAAATTCTATGCGCAGGAAAACGGCTACAAGCTCATGGAAAACCTGCGCGGCCATATCGAGGACGAAATCAAGCCCGACTATGTCCTGATGGACGCCCGCACCGGCCTATCCGAAATGGGCGGCATCGCCACCCACCAACTCGCCGACACCGTGGTGCTGCTGTTCAACCTCAACCGCCAAAACCTCGAAGGCACCCAGCGGGTACACGATTCCCTGCACCAACTCGCCAAACCGCCGCTCACCCTGCTCGCCGCCTCGCCCATCCCCGCCATGCCCGCCGACAAGGGAACGCCCTTCGACAAAAAAATGAAGGAAATCCGCGACACCCTCGGCAAAGCCGCCAACGCGGAGAAGCCCATCGTTATTGCCTACCAGCCGATTCTCGCGCTGGAAGAACGGATTCTGGTCGATCACCAGGACGATCCTTTCGATTACGACGGGGCGTACCGGGCCTTGCTGAAACTGATCCAGAAACACCTGAACGATCCCCAATATTTCATGCGCCTCGCGACCGCAAGCCTACAAAATAACGACGTCAGGAGCGCCGTCGAAACCCTGGAGACCGGGCTGAAAGACAACCCCGACCATCCCGAGTTGACTGAATTTCGGGCCAGCCTGCGCCCGGACGGCAATTCGTTGGCGATAGCCGGGCAAATCCAGCAAAAACGGGTTGCCGACCTGAGCGAGAGACTGGGAGAAGTACATCCCGATACCCTCGCTGCAATGGGCCGATTGGCGGAAACGCGCCGTGCGCAAGGCGATTTTCTCGGTGCGCGAGCTCTACAGGAAAAGGCGCTGGACATCAGTCTCCGCGTGCTCGGCAAGGAGCACCCCACCACCCTCACTGTGATGAACAACCTGGCGAGTACGCTCAGTGCGCAAGGCGACCTGCCCGGCGCGCGGATTCTGGAAGAAAAGGCGCTGGACATCAGTCGCCACGTGCTCGGCGTGGAGCACCCCGATACTCTCGCTTCGATGAATAATCTGGCGGTTACTCTCCAAGAGCAAGGCGACCTGTCCGGCGCGCGGGCTTTGCAGGAAAATGCGCTGGACATCTGCCGCCGTGTGCTCGGCGAAGAACACCCCAACACCCTCACTGCGATGGGCAATCTAGCAAGTACGCTCAAGGCGCAAGGCGACCTGCCCGGTGCGCGGGTTCTGGAAGAAACGGAGCTGAACATCAGTCGCCGCGTGCTCGGCGAGGAGCACCCCGCCACCCTCACTTCGATGAACAATCTGGCGGAGACGCTCAATGCACAAGGCGACCTGCCCGGCGCACGAGCCTTGCAGGAAAAGGCGCTGAATATCAAGTGCCGCGTGCTGGGCGAAACGCACCCCGACACCAGCATTTCGGCCTTCAACCTGCTCGCGACCTTGCGCGATATGGGAGAAGCTCCCACCGCCACAAACCTCTACCGCGACCACCTCGCATGGCTGCTGGAGCGCGACCCGGCCAACCTGGGCGCAATTCAGAACGACATCCGCACCCAGCTTGGGCGACTCTACCCCAGGAAGGGCGACGCCTCATGAGTCCTTTCCTGGAGACTGCACTTCCCAATTGTTACGCCAAGGAACAGGCCGCCGAATTGAGAAACCTCGTCATGGCAATCCGCCAATATGCCGGGGATGAGGGCTGGAAAAACGACAAGGAGACGGGAACATGAGCGCCTGCAAGGAAAATCGGGGAAGTTCGGATGCGGTCGAATTTGCGAAAGTTCTGGAAAGCGAAAGGGACACCATTTTTGAACGTCGCGAGCCTACTGAGAAAGACGACGCAAACGGAAAAGTGAATATGCAACTCTCCGCCCTGGCCTTTTCCGGCGGCGGCATTCGCAGCGCGGTGTTCAATCTGGGGTTTATCCAGGGGCTGGCGAAGGGCGAGGCGTTGCATGTTTTCGACTATCTTTCCACGGTTTCCGGCGGCGGGTACATCGGCGGCTGGCTGTCGGCCCTGCATTTCCGGCGAGCGGCCGGCGTCCCCGCCGGCGAGGAGGAAATGAAGACGTTGCAGCGCGATCTGGCGTCGCCTGGCCGCGAGGCACCGGGCGAACAAACCTCGTCCCCCGGTTTTCCTCCCCCGGAATGTCCGCCGGTCCGCTTCGTGCGGCGCTATTCCAATTATCTGACGCCGCGCTTGGGCCTGTCGGGCGATACCTTGGCGCTGGTATCGCTGATGGTGCGCAACGTGACGGTGATGCAGTTGCTGCTGGTCAGCATGTTGGCGGCGATCTTCGCATTCTTCCTGGTGCTGAAATGGGCAGGCGGAGCGATTGAGAGCGGGCCGGTTCACGTGGGCATCATGGCGACCATGATTTCCGTGCTGCTCTACAAGGCGTTGCGTAAGGCGCTGAGCCTGCAAAAAACCTGGCACGCCACGGAAAATCAGAAAAGAAATCCGTCCCTCGACATTACCCTGGGCGTTTTGGCCCCGGTTCTGGGGGCGGGCATCTGCACCGCCCTCCTGCTGACCCGGATGTCTTTCGAGGCATGGGGCGGATGGAGCGCGCTGGGGGCGGCACTGCTTTATCTTGTCGCCTGGTGGCGGATACAACCCCCGCAAACCCACAAGGACAGGATCGGCGTGCTGGGTGGGGCAGTCACGCTGGGTGCGCTGTTTTTCGCGGTGTTCTTCCTTTCCTCGGCCAGTCACGCGCTGGCTTACGCGCCTTTTGCCACGATGGTGGTATTCAGCCTGGTATTGACCGTCCACCTGGCGCTGGCGGGCAGCGCCATCACCGAGCAAATCCGCGAGTGGTGGGCACGCTTGGGCGGCCAGGGCATGTTCATGGCGCTGGGCTGGCTGGCGGCGTTTTTGTTTCTGCTGTTCGTGCCGCCCCTCATGCAGTTTGGCTGGGACAAGGCCGTCCATTGGCTGATCGCCGGGGGCGGGCTGTGGACGGCGCTCACCTGGATGGGCACGCGCATCGCGCAGGGTAGCGATACCGGCGGTAGCAAATCCAAACTACCGCTGGAAATCCTCGTTGCGGTGGTGCCCTGGATGTTTCTCGCCGGATTGCTGGGTTTGGTGGCGTGGCTTTTCGTCATGGTCCTGCCGGGCGTCGATTTCGGCGGAGAAACCCTCGCCGAGGCGATCCGCCAGTATCAGGCGCAACTCGCGGCCTTGAACGCGATCTGGCCGGCCGGCATCCTCTTCGGCGCGGCGCTGCTGTTCGGGATCCTGGTGCGCCACGTCGATCTCAACCTCTTTTCCGCGCACAGTTTTTACGTGAACCGCCTGGCGCGAACTTTCCTCGGCGCCTCGCAGGAGGAACGCCATCCCGACCCCTACACCGGCTTCGACCCCGCGGATGACCTGGGCCTTGCCCAACTGGCCGGCCAGCGCCCCATCCCCCTGATTAACGCTACCCTCAACCTGACCGGCGGCGAAGACCTCGCCTGGCAAACCCGGCGCGGCGCCTGTTTTTCCTTCACCCCCTGCTATGCCGGCTACGCCAGCCGCGACAGCCGGGGCAAGGATTTCGGCGGATTTCGGCCCACCGGACTCTATGGCGGCGGACTCACGCTGGCCACCACGGTAGCGGTAAGCGGCGCAGCGGCCAGTCCCAACATGGGCTTTCACACCGCCACCTCGGTTGCCGCCCTGCTCACCGCCTTCAACCTACGCTTGGCGCGCTGGTGCCCCAACCCGGAAAAGGGCGAATGGGATCAAAGCGCCCCGAAAACCGCCACCAAGCCGCTATTCGCCGAGCTTTTCGGCGACACCAGCGGCAAAAACGCCTGGGTCAATCTCTCCGACGGCGGACACTTTGAAAACCTTGGCCTCTATGAACTGATCCGCCGCCGTGTCGCCTTGATAATCGTCACCGACGTTGCCGCCGACGGCGAATACCGCTTCGACGACCTCGCCATGGCGGTACGCAAAATCGCGGTGGATTTCGGCGTACAGGTGGAAATCGCCGAGGACGACCTCGACGCCATCCGCCCCAAGGCGGACAAGGGAGCGGATAAGGATGCCCCCCGCTTCAGCAGGAAACACTGGGCGTTTGGGCGCATCCGCTACCCGGACGGCAACTCCGGCTACCTGATCTACGTAAAAAGCGCCATCGCCGCCGATGCCCCGGTCGATATACGCCAATACTACGACGCCAACCCGGCATTTCCCCATGAATCCACCGCCGATCAATGGTTCGACGAAGACCAGTTCGAAGCCTACCGGCACTTGGGACAACTCATCGCCGAAAAACTGCTCGACGAGTTGCCGCCCGGAAAAACCGGCGACAGTGCCAGCCAACGCATCGCCGCGCTGTACCACCATGTGGAAAGCGCGCTGGCCCCGTCCCGCCTGAAGCGCTTCGCCAAATTATGGAAATGAAAGGAAGCCCAACCATGAATACCCTGCGCCCCGGCATGAGCAGCGACGATGTCAAAGCTCTGCAAACCCAACTCGCCGCGAAAGGCTTCCCGCCCGGCCAGATCGACGGCAATTTCGGCCCCGCCACCGAAGCCGCCCTGCTTGCCTTCCAGAAAAGCCAAGGGCTGCTCGCCGACGGCATCGCTGGGCCGCGTACCCTCGTCGCACTGGGCCTCGCGGACGACGACACCCTGCCCAGCGCCATCCCAGACGTTACCGTGGACAAGGTCTGCAGCATGTTCCCGCAAACGCCCCGGCCCAACATCGCAACCAACCTGCCCTACGTCCTGCAAGGGCTGGTCAACGCCGACCTGCAAGACCAACCCATGGTGCTCATGGCGCTCGCCACCATCCGCGCCGAAACCGAGGGCTTCGTCCCGATCAGCGAGGGCCAGTCGCGCTACAACACCTCCCCCGGCGGTCAGCCCTTCGACCTCTACGACAAACGCACCGATCTCGGCAACAGCCAGCCCGGCGACGGCGCGAAATACAAGGGACGCGGCTTCATCCAACTCACCGGCAAAGCCAACTACCAGGAACATGGCAAACTCATCGGCATGGGCAATCAACTGGTCGAGCAACCCGACCTCGCCAATGATCCCGCAACCGCCGCAGCGCTACTCGCCAGCTTCCTCAAGGACAAGGAACGTCCCATCAAGGAAGCTTTGGTGGCTGGGGATTTACGCACCGCCAGACGGCTGGTGAACGGCGGGAGTAATGGGTTGGATCGGTTTGAGGATTGTTATTGGCGAGGAAATGCCTTGCTGGCGTAATTCTAGTAAGGGCGCTGCATAATGCCGCCGGGATGGAAGTCGTTGCTGAAAGCGGCATGAGGGAACGAATCCCGGCAAACTTCATGACCGGTGATCGCAGGGGGCGTACCTCATCCCAGACCACGAAATCCCGCGACAATCCCGCCTTAAAACCGCTCCCCCGCCCCCAGATACCGCCATTCCCCCACCGGCAATTTCGCCATCGCCACCCGCCCCAGGCGGATGCGCTTCATGCTCAGCACTTCCAGCCCGACGCTCTCGCACATATGGGCGATCTGGCCGGGCTGCGGGCCTTTCAGGGCGAAGCGCAGGCGGTTTTCACTTTGCCAGCTAACCTTGATCGGCGGCAGCAAACGGCCGTTGAAACTCAGGCCGTGGTTGAGCTGCTTGAGCCCGGCGGGCGCCAATTCGCCGGAGACTTCCACGATGTATTCCTGCTCGACGGTGGCGGCATCGTCGGTAAGTTTGCGCGTCACCCGGTAGTCCTGGGTAAAAACCAGCAGGCCGCTGGCGTTGCTTTCCAGCGGCAGGGTAGGACTCAGCTTGGCAAAGTGGTGCTTGAGAGGGCGGATGCCGGAAAGATCGTCCGCCGACCGGGTGTCGGCGCGGATCAGTTGCTGCACGGCGGCGCTGTCCAGAGCGACGGGCTGGTGGAGCAGAATGGTCACCGGCTCCAGCGGGGTGAGGGTGGCCTGCGGATCGAGTTCGATCTGTTGCTGGCTCACCTTGAATTGCGGTTCTTCGACAATTTGTCCGTCGACCGTCACCCAGCCGCCGGCTATGTACAGTTCGGCCTCGCGGCGCGAGCAGGAGAGCATTTCGGCAAGACGTTTGGCAAGGCGGACGGGTTCGGTCATGGGGAAGGCAATCTGAAGGCGGGCAACCATTGTAAACGTCCGCAGCGATGTTGCGCACGCGCTAAAATCCGCTTTATCTCGACAACCGAATTTCAAACAAACCAATGACCGACATCGACAAGCCGATAGCCGCCCTCACTCTGGACGGCGTCACCCTGGAAACCATCGTTACGCGCCTCTCCGAGACACTGGGCTGGGAAGCCATGGCCGCCGCCGTGCCGATCCGCTGCTTTAGCCACGACCCGAGCATCAAATCGAGCTTGAAGTTTTTGCGCCGCACGCCGTGGGCGCGCACCAGGGTGGAGCAGTTGTATTTACAGCAGGCGCGAGACGGGTGGAAGCGCGGGTGAAGGTTACGGGAGCGCTTCCTGAACGATGTCGTTCATCAGCTTTTCCAGGAGTTTCAGGGCTTTTTTGGCTTGTGGACTACCGTTGGCCATGGGCTTGCGGTAGGTTAGGTAGACCCGTTGAGGATCGCTGGGGAGGACGTACGCGGCGATGCCGTAGGGGCAGAACACGATGGCGTGCGGGTCGGCCTTCATGCTTTCGCGGGAAGTCACCGCGCTGCAAAATTCGAAAATTTCGGCGTTGATGAAGATCGGATCGCGGTCGCCCACGTCGCGCCCGGTGCGCAGCAGCATGTCGCCGATGTGCGAGATGTTGTTGATGACCAGTCCCTGGTTGGTGATGGCGTTCACCACGTTTTCCCGGATATCGTCGTACTTGCCCACCACGCTGTGGGTCACCCGATAATCGTCACCCGCAATAGCCGGGCCGACTATCAGGAAAAAACACAAAAACAACAGCTTGAGTTTAACAATCATTTTCCGCTCGGGTTCACGCTTCAGTCCCATAACTTAACAAAGATTCGTCTCCCTGACCATACCCGGCAAGGCTGATAAAACATGAGCAAAACGGTTGACTTGGCGCAATACCATGCACATCATGGACATTTTTCAGCCACTTCCGAGGAGCCAATAAAAATGCCGCAAACCAAGTTCCTGCTCGACGAATCCGAAATCCCCACCCACTGGTACAACGTCGTCGCCGACATGCCCAACCCGCCCGCCCCGCCGCTCGGCCCGGACGGCAAGCCGATCGGCCCGGATGCGCTGACGGCGATTTTCCCGATGAGCCTGATCGAACAGGAAATGTCCGCGCAGCGCTGGATCGAGATTCCCGAAAAAGTCCGTGAACTGTATCGTCTTTACCGCCCGTCGCCGCTGGTGCGCGCCCATAGACTGGAAGCCGCGCTGGGCACGCCGTGCAAGATTTATTTCAAGTACGAAGGCGTTTCCCCCGCCGGTTCGCACAAGGTCAACACCTCCATCGCCCAGGCTTATTACAACGCCGAAGCCGGCGTCAAGCGCATCGCCACCGAAACCGGCGCCGGTCAATGGGGTTCCTCGATGGCCCTGGCCGGTCAGATGTTCGGCCTGGAAGTACGGGTCTACATGGTTAAGGTGAGCTACGGCCAGAAGCCCTACCGCCGTTCGATGATGCAGACCTGGGGCGCGGAAGTATTCGCCAGCCCCAGCATGGAAACCAACGCCGGGCGCGCCGCATTGGCCGAAGACCCGAACAATCAAGGCTCGCTGGGTCTGGCGATTTCCGAAGCGGTGGAAGACGCCGCCTCGCGCCCCGACACCAATTACGCGCTGGGTTCGGTGCTCAACCATGTGCTGTTGCACCAGACCGTGATCGGCCTGGAAGCCAAGAAACAGTTCGAGAAGGCCGGCGACTACCCCGACATGATTTTCGCCCCTTGCGGCGGCGGATCCAACTTCGGCGGCGCGGCTTTCCCCTTCTTCGCCGACAAGGCGGCGGGCAAGAACGTGCGCCTGGTGGCGGTCGAGCCGACATCCTGCCCGACGCTCACCAAGGGCCACTACGCCTACGACTTCGGCGATACCGCCAAAATGACTCCGCTGATGCTGATGTACACGCTGGGCCACGACTTCATGCCACCCGGCATCCACGCCGGCGGCCTGCGCTACCACGGCGATTCGGCGCTGGTGTCGCAGCTCTACCACGAGAAACTCATCGAAGCCCAGGCCGTGCCGCAACTCGCCACCTTCGAAGCCGGTGTGGCCTTCGCCCGCGCCGAAGGCATCATCCCCGCCCCGGAATCCAACCACGCCATCGCCGCCTGTATCGCCGAGGCGATGCGCTGCAAGGAAAGCGGCGAGAAGAAAACGCTATTCTTCAACCTCTCCGGTCACGGCCACTTCGACATGGGCGCCTACGACAGCTATTTCGGCGGCAAGCTGGAGGATTTCGACTACCCGGATGAAGCCATCAAGGCCGCGCTGGAGCGCTTGCCGAAAGTCGGTTGACCCAATACTTGGCAGTGCAATAGCGACGGGGGCTGCGGCCCCCGTTTTTCATGGCTGGCTCACCCGGATTCCGCTTGCACTTCATCCATGCCGGCGACTATGATAGGTTGATCTTACTTCGACAAATCGTTGGGAAAATTGGCTGCCGGCATCGATGCCATGCCAACGGTCAGGATCTTGTAGCATGCCCCTTTTCAGCGGTTCCTCCCCCACTCCCTTCTACTACTGGGAAGACGACATCCTGGTGCTCAACATCCTGGGGCGCCCGCAATCCAAGCGTGACGCCATCGGCAAGGTCATCGGCCACCAACTTGAAGTCCACGTTGCCGCCATTCCGCGTCGCGGGCAAGCCACCGCCCACATGGCGCGCTTCCTGGCTGGCGAGTTCGACGTGCCGGTGGCGGCGATCCAGGTGGTCTTCGGGGTAAAAAACGTCAACAAACAGCTTCGGATCAAATCGCCCCAAAAACTGCCGGCGGCGATTCAACGGTGAAGCCGCAAGATATTGCGTCTTGCAGCGAACGTATCCCCAGACAGCGGGGCATCGATTATCCTCCCATGCCCCGAGTCAGAGTTCGAACAGCGTCGCCACATCGGCGAGATTCCGTTTCTGGTGTGCTGCATCCTGCCCTCGCCAAAGCGCATTAGGCTGCGGGCGAAAAGACGGGGGCGCGCAGCCCCCATTTCATTTTCAGACCGTTTTGCTTAGCGCATTCCCGCCCCCGCCCCGCCTTTGCGGGATTTCATCCGGTCTTTCATATAGGCGCGGATTTCGTCCGGGCTGATCTGCCCGTCCTTGTTGGTGTCGATAGCGTCGAAGTTCTTGACCAGCCGCGGCATGCCCTTTTCGGCTTCCTCGCGGGAAAGCGTGCCGTTGCCGTCAGTGTCGGCCTGCTTGAAGCGCTCCGAACCTTTCTGCTTGAGTGCGGCCCGTTTGGCTTTCATGAACGTGCGCAGCTCTTCGCGGCTGACTTGGCCGTCGTGGTTGGTATCGACGGCCTCGAAGTCCTTGGCGAGTTTCGGCATGTGGGCTTCCATTTCAGCCCTGGAAAGGCTGCCGTTGCCGTCTGCGTCGGCTTGCTTGAAATGGGCGTTTTTGACGGGCGTCGCCATCCCCCCGCCAGGTTGCTGGGCATAAACGGCAAAGGGCAGGAATGCCAGCAGCAGGGCAATTTTCGGAATACGCATGGTTATCTCCTCGGTGGTGGTTGAATTGCAAGGATATATAACGTTGTCATAGGGTTGCGGTTGACAATATCATCGGCGCATCAGCATATTCTATGCACGGTCTTATAGTTTTGGCGTAAATTCCTGCCTGACCAAAAGCGACGATGACCAGAGAGGATGGGTTGATGAAACAGGAAATGATGCGGACTTCGATGAGTTTGCTGTTCGGGGCTGCGGTAATCAGCTATGTGGTGGGCGGCGGCGTCACGTTGGCGCTAGGGCAGGAAGCTTCGCATTATCTCACCGGATTTCTGCTGACCGGACTGGCCACCACGGTAGCCATCGGGCTGGTCTACCTGCGGGTGCTCAAGCCCTTGTATTCGGCGCGCGAGATCATTTCCGCCAACGGCGAGTCGCTATCTCCTTCCGACTTTTCCAAATCCGCGCTCAACGGCGACAAGGTCATCGGCCCGTTCATCGAGAAAATGGGCGGGATCATGCTGAAATTCGTGGCGGTGATCGGCAACGTTTCGGAAATCATCGAGAAGAATTCGGTGTCGCTCGCCGAAACTTCGCACAAGGTCGATCACCTCAACAAGAGCATCGAAGTGCTGGCGCTGAAATCGCGCGAAATCGCGGCCTCCTCGGACGCCATCGCCGCGACCACCGCCCAGGTGTCGAGCAATGCCGCCAACGCCGCGCAATTCGCCATCAAGGCGCGGGGCGACAGTGTTGCCGGGCAGGCGTCGCTGCGCGAGGCTATCGAGGAAATGCGCCACATGAGCACGCGCACCGAGGAGACTTCGCAACTCATCGCCAAGCTTCATGAAAGTTCCACCCAGATTCAGGAAATCACCCAGGTAATCGAGGGCATCGCCGGGCAAATCAACCTGCTCGCCCTGAACGCCGCCATCGAGGCGGCACGGGCCGGCGAACACGGGCGCGGCTTCGCGGTGGTGGCCGACGAGGTGCGCAAACTGGCGGAGAAAACCGCCAAAGCGACCGGCGAAATCGGCGGCAAGATCGGCGAAATCCAGAATGAAACCGAACACGCGGTGGATACCATGCACTCGCTGGTCGAGGATGTGAATCGCGGCGTGGGGCGGGTGGAACACGTCGGCGAGCAGCTCGGCGACATTCTCCATCACTCGTCCGACCTGGAAAGCCAGATGAACGCCATTGCCGAGGGCGCGGAGAAAAATCACGCCGAAGTCGGGCAAATTTCCGAATCGCTACGCCTGGTGCGCGAGCAGCTCGACAGCTTCGAAACCCAGATGAAGAGCGTTTCCGAACAAGCGATGGCCTTGTCGGACTTGGGCGAGGGAATGCACGAATCGCTGATCGACCTCAATCTCGACACGGTGCACAACCGCATGTACAAGATCGCCAGCCAGGGGGCCGCGGAAATCAGGAAGGCTCTAGAGGAATCGGTGAGAACCGGCAAAATCCGCCAGGACGACCTGTTCGACAGGCATTACCAGCCAATACCCAACACCAATCCGCAAAAATTCTCGTCGCGTTTCGATCAACTTACCGACCAGGTGCTGCCGTCGATTCAGGAAAAAATCCTGGAGCAGAATCCGGACATCGTGTTCGCCGCCGCCACCGACGACCAGGGTTACATCCCCACCCACAACAAGAAATTCGCCAAGCCGCTCACCGGCAATTACCAGAACGACCTGGCCGGCAACCGCACCAAACGGGTTTTCAACGACCGCACCGGGGCGCGCTGCGGCAGCCACACCAAGCGGATGTTGTTGCAAACCTACAAGCGCGACACCGGCGAAGTAATGCACGACCTGTCGGTGCCGATCACCGTCAACGGCCGCCACTGGGGCGGCCTGCGGATGGGCTATAAGGCGGAGTAGGGAAAGGGAGCGCCAGCGTCTCGCCGGCCTGCCCGCAGGATATCGGTGCTCCTTGACTAGAACGCCCGCTGGCAATCGACGATCAGCAGTGCATAGTCGGAAAAGCGCCTGTCCTCCCATACAAAAGCCAGCCGGGCGGTCGCCACAATGCCCGGCTTTAACTCCGTAGCTTGGGGCTGCTCTCGACCCGAAGCGGAACGACCTAGTAGTCAGTCACGTTGAAACTACGGTTATTGGATAGGGAGCCTGCCATGCAGGCGAGCAGTGTCGCCCGCAGGAACATTGCGACAAATTGCGACACCGCATCGCGGGCATTGAGAAACCGGATGCTGAACATGAGCCGCTTTCGCCCGATAGACCGCAAGACAGGTTACCTGCTACCGCCCTCGGTGGAGGAATGGTTGGCGGAAGACCACATGGCGCGGTTCATAGTGGAAGTGGTGGAAGGACTGGATCTGAGCAACATGGAGCGCGCCTATCGGGGAGGCGGCAGCACAGCGTATCATCCGGCGCTGCTCCTGGCTCTGCTGCTTTATGGCTATGCAACGGGCGTATTCTCCAGCCGCAGGATAGAGCGAGCCACCTATGATTCGGTGGCCTTCCGCTACATTGCTGCGGGCAGCCACCCGGATCATGACACGTTGGCCGGCTTCCGGCGGCGCTTTCTGGACGAGTTGGCCGGCCTCTTTATCCAAGTGCTGGAACTGGCAACGGAGATGAAGCTGTTGAAGCTGGACACTATCAGCCTGGACGGCACCGAGATACACGCCAACGCCTCGCGCCACAGCGCACTGTCGCACGGACACATCGAGAAGATCGAAACGCAGCTTCAAGGCCGAGGTCGCGGAACTGCTTGAATTGGCCGAACAGGCGGATCGTGGCGACATTTCCGACGGCGTCAACCTGCCTGCCGAGATCAAGCGCCGCGAAGATCGGCTCAAGGTCATGGTCGATGCCAAAGCGAAGATCGAAGCGCGCGAACTGGCGGAATGCCAAGCCAAAATGGCGCGTCGCGAAGCCAAAGCCCGGGACACCGGCAAGAAGCCGGGAGGCAAACCACCCCAGCCGCCCAACGCCGACCCCGGCCCGCAAGACCAGATCAACCTGACCGACGAAGACTCACGCATCATGCCGACCGCCGGCGGCGGCGGATTCGAGCAAGCCTACAACGCCCAAGCGGCGGTGGACACCGGCAGTCTTCTGGTCGTTACGCCGACGCTGACCCAAGCCCCTAACGACAAGCAACAGGTAACGCCCATGCTGGCGCAGATCGGTCGCTTGCCGGCGCACCTGGGCCAAGTGGAACGCCTACTGGCCGATACCGGCTATTGCAGCGGCAAGAACGTAGAAGCCTGCGAACAAGCCGGCATCGAACCGTTCCTTGCCGTGGCACGGGAAGACCACCACCCGCACTGGCGCGACCGCTTCACCGAACCCGAACCGCCTTCGAGCGACGCTACCCCGATGGAACACATGGCCCATCGGCTCAAGACCCAAGTTGGGCGGGCGGTTTATGCGCTACGCAAACAGACAGTGGAGCCGGTATTCGACATCATCAAATCGGTTCTGGGATTTCGCCAATTCCTGTTGCGTGGGCTGGATATAGTCACGGGTGAATGGCGTCTGGTCTGCCTGGCGTGGAATTTGAAGCGCATGGACGTATTGCGCCTGCAAACCGGGAAAACGTCATAAATTTGCGTATTCCGCTCCAAACTGGACAGCGATTCCACGGCAAAGTGGACACGTATTCCAGAGCAAATTGGACAGCTGAATTTATAGCGTAGCGCGCGGGATAACCGTGGCAACCTCGGAGATTTTTCCGAGGAAGCCACATGGCAAATGTCAGGTTATCCATGCGCAAGATTACAGAAGCACTGCGGCTTTACCATGAATGTGACCGCAAACCCCGCGAGATTGCCCGCGCCATCGGCGTCTCGCCCACCACTGTCGGCCAGTATTTACGTCGTGCCAAGGCGGCGGATATTGGCTATCCCTTGCCGGAGGGGCTTTGCGAGGCCGCGCTCGAAGCCCGATTGTTCCCGCCTCCCGCCGCGCCGGATGTGGTGCGCAGAGAGCCGGACTGGGCATGGGCACATCGAGAACTGCGCAAAAAAAAAGAGCGTCACGCTCGATTTATTGTGGCAGGAATAAAAGGCATCACACCCGGACGGCTATCGCTACAGCTGGTTCTGCGAGCGTTACCGGCAATGGGCGGGACGGCTGTCGGTCAGCATGCGCCAAACCCATGCGCCCGGCGAGAAACTGTTCGTCGACTACGCCGGTCAGACGGTGCCCATTATTGACGGCGCCACTGGCAAAATTCGCCAGGCGTAATTGTTCGTTGCGGCTCTCGGCGGGGTTCCCGAGATTCTTGTTCCCGACAACCCTAAATCGGGTGTCAAGCACGCCTCTTTTTACGACCCCGACCTTAATCCGACCTATCGTGATCTCGCCAACCATTATGGCGTGGTGGTACTGCCGGCACGCCCGCGCAAGCCCAAGGACAAAGCCAAGGTGGAGGGCGGCGTGCTGGTGCCGGTGTTGGAGAAGAAACCCGGCGCGCTCAGGAACTGCGCGCCGTTCCAGGATTGGACCTTGCCGACGGCGATTGGCGCCGTGAAGGATAGGCTGCTCAGGTCGCCCCAGGGCGACCTGGCCTTCGTGGAAGTGCTGCCGGCAATGCGAAGTCACGGCGTAAATCTGGTAACGGAGGCGTGCGAATTGGCGCTGGCGCAGTGGAGTGGTGTCCGCAGCGGTGATTCTCAATCATGTACGCCGCTTACTGCCCCCCGCCAAACCCGAGCCGGCCACCGTTTCCACCTCGCTGGTGTTGGGCATAGAGCTTATCGCCGACTGTGGGCGCTACGACAGCCTGCGCGGAGGTGTGCCATGCTGGCTGAGTTGACCCAACGTCTCAAGGCGCTGCACCTCTACGGCATGGCGGCGGAACCGGCGGAGATGGACCCAAAACGTGTCCGCAAACCCGACGCGCCGGAGGTCTGCCTTCAGCGCTTGGTGATCCCGAAACAATTGCAGATTGTATCCAATCCGATCTGAGGCAAGCTAAAAAATCTTGCCGATTTTTTGGGACGATTACCCGATTAATCAAAGCATAAAATCTATTTATATCAAGGCCGTACAAATGCCGCCAACAACAAACAGGACCAATCTATCCTAAAAAACAACCCGTTGAAAATACGCATAAATTGACGAATGGCTTGCGAGCGTATTACAATATTAAAGGCTACTAAGACAACGAATTGATGGACAGAAACGCCTATCGTACGATTTCCATGCAGGTTGGTATCACTTTGCTTGCATCGGCTCTTGGCTATTGGCTGCAAGGCATCGAGGTCTGTAAATCCGCTTTTTACGGTGGTATGGTGGCAGCTGTAAATGGCCTATCACTGCTTCGGCGGGTGCGTGCCGCAAAACAGGCAGCGGAATACAAGCCGCAGTACGCTTTGGCAATTTTACTGTCTGGAGCCGTTAATAGATTCGTTTTGGTTTTGGTGTTATTTGGTTTGGCTTTCGGAGTTCTCCATTTAATGGTTGTACCTTCGTTGGCCGTGTTTGCGATGGCCCAACTGGCTTATGGCTGGGGCCTTAGACAAAGTTACAAGGATTTACTGTGAGCGACGCACATAGCGCGATGGTACCGTCAGACAACCCGGTAATGTATATCCAGCATCACTTGGCAAACTGGAAGATCGGGGAGGGATTTTGGACGTGGCACCTTGATACCATCTTATTTGGCATCTTGACCGCGTTGGCTTTAATGTATGTTGGTCGCAAGGTGGCGTCGAATCTCCAAACCGACGCGCCCTCTGGCCTTCAAAGTTTTTTGGAAATGATCGTCGAGTTTGTTGACGGCCAAGTCAAAGAAAGCTTTCACGGACATAGCCCGCTCGTAGCACCGCTGGCATTAACTATATTCATGTGGGTTTTTCTGATGAATGCCATGGATTTGTTGCCGGTGGATTTGCTTGCTTTCATTGGCAATGTGCTGGGTTTGGAACTTCACGCAAAGGTCGTCCCAACTACAGACCTTAATACTACGTTTGCCATGGCAATATCCGTATTTGCTCTAATAGTGTTTTTCAGTATTAAGGCTAAAGGCATAATTGGTTTCGGCAAGGAATTTTTATATGTCCCTTTTGGGAAATATCTCATGCCGGTCAATGTGATCATGAAGTTGGTGGAAGAATTGGCGAAGCCCGTGTCGTTGGGAATGCGTCTGTTCGGAAACATGTATGCAGGCGAATTGATCTTCCTGCTGATCGCACTGTTGCCGTTCTGGGTTCAACCCTTACTCTCCGCACCTTGGGCGATATTTCATATCCTGATTATTACGCTTCAGGCTTTTATCTTCATGATTCTGACGATCGTCTACCTGTCGCTGGCCCACGAAGAGCACTAAAGTTTTCAAATCATCATCAACTACTGTAAATAGGAGCAACCATGGAAATCTACGGAATGACTGCATTGTCTGTTGGTATTATTCTCGCAGCTGCGGGTTTGGGTTCAGCGTTAGGCTGGGGCTTAATTTGCGCAAAAACCCTCGAAGGTATTGCACGCCAGCCTGAAATGAAGCCCGAATTGATGAAAAACATGTTTTTCTTCGGCGGCTTGATGGAAGCATTCCCGATGATCGTGCTGGGCTTGTCCATGTGGTTCGTTTTTGCAAACCCGTTCGTACACTAACATCTAATCAATCCGGTTGAACAAAACCCTGGGGTTAACAAGTGAACGTAAATGCAACCATAATCGGGCAGCTCATTACTTTCTGGATTCTTGTCTGGTTTGTAATGAAGTACGTCTGGGGACCCATCACGGCAATGATGGAAGCCCGAACCAAGCGTATCGCGGATGGCCTGGCCGCCGGTGAGCGTGGTAAACATGAACTGGAATTGGCAGCAAAGCGCGGCAGCGAGGTGCTTTCCGAAGCCAAGCAAAAAGCAGCTGAAATAATCGCGCAAGCTGAAAAGCGTGGCGGAGAAATTGTCGAAGAGGCAAAAAACAATGCCAAAGCCGAGGGTGAGCGTTTGCTAACTGGCGCCAAGGCGGAAATTGATCAAGAAGTGTTTCGTGCCAAAGAAAGTCTGCGTCAACAGGTGGCAGATTTGGCGGTTGCCGGTGCGGAAAAAATTCTACGCCGGGAAATTGACGCGAAGGCTCATGCCGAATTGCTAACTTCAATTAAAAACGAATTGTAGGACATCATGGCAGAAGAAATTACTGTTGCCAGACCCTACGCGGAAGCGGTTTACCAGCTTGCAACGACAAATGAAACCCTGGACAAATGGTCGGACGTCCTCGGGTTTGTTGCTACTGTCGCTGCGGATCCGCAGATGGACAAGATTATCGGCAACCCGAAACTAACTCTTGTGGAACAGGAAAAGACGTTTTTCTCGGTGTGCGAGAATAGGTTGGATGAGCAGGGTAAAAATCTGATGCATCTTCTTCTTGAAAATCGTCGATTTCACCTGCTGCCTGCCATATCGGGGTTATTTGAGGAGCTAAGGGCTGCCCATACGGGCACTCTAGAAGCTGAAATAACAAGCGCATTTCCGCTAAACGAAACCGAAATCAAAGAATTAGTAGAGCGGCTGAAAACCAAGTTCAATCGTCAGGTGCAACCTACGGTTAAGGTCGATCCCGAACTTATTGGCGGTGTCCGCATAGAAATCGGTGACGTGGTGTTTGATGCGTCAGTGCGTGGGCATTTACAGAAAATGGCGTTCACGCTCAAACGTTAGGAGTAATCATGCAGTTGAATCCCTCAGAAATCAGCGAACTGATTAAGAGTAAAATCGAAAACCTCGCAACCGCTGCTGAAGCGCGTACCCAAGGTACGGTAGTAACGGTGACTGACGGTATCGTACGCATTCACGGCCTCTCAGACGTGATGCAAGGGGAAATGCTGGAATTCCCGGGCAATACTTTTGGGATGGCACTCAATCTGGAGCGCGATTCAGTCGGTTCGGTTGTTTTGGGCGAATATGAGCATATCACCGAGGGTGATACTGTCAAATGCACCGGCAAAATCCTGGAAGTCCCTGTAGGGGAAGCATTGATTGGCCGTGTAGTGAACGCGCTAGGTCAGCCGATCGATGGAAAAGGGCCGGTAAATTCTACAGAATTCTCCCCAATTGAAAAAATTGCCCCAGGTGTGATTGCTCGCCAATCAGTTTCCCAGCCGGTACAAACGGGTCTCAAAGCAATTGACTCAATGGTGCCGATCGGACGTGGTCAACGGGAGTTGATTATTGGCGACCGCCAAACCGGGAAGACCGCAGTTGCTATTGACGCAATCATCAACCAAAAGGGAACCAGCGTAATCTGTATTTATGTCGCGGTCGGTCAGAAAGCTTCGTCTATTGCCAATGTTGTACGCAAGCTCGAAGAACATGGTGCGATGGGGCATACCATTATTGTCGCGGCAACGGCGTCGGATTCGGCGGCGATGCAATATATCGCGCCGTACTCCGGCTGTACGATGGGCGAATACTTCCGTGATCGCGGGCAGGATGCCTTGATTATCTATGATGATCTTACCAAGCAGGCTTGGGCGTATCGTCAGATTTCCCTGTTATTGCGTCGTCCGCCGGGACGCGAAGCGTATCCGGGCGACGTTTTCTATCTGCATTCGCGCCTGCTGGAACGCGCAGCTCGCATTAATGCCGAAGATGTTGAAAAGCGTACAAATGGCGCGATCAAAGGTAAAACAGGCTCGCTGACAGCACTACCGATTATTGAAACTCAGGCTGGTGACGTTTCAGCGTTCGTTCCTACCAACGTTATTTCGATTACCGATGGTCAGATTTTTCTTGAAACTGACTTGTTTAACGCAGGTATTCGCCCAGCGATTAACGCCGGTTTATCTGTATCTCGTGTAGGTGGTGCCGCGCAAACTAAGGTGATTAAAAAGCTAGGTGGCGGTATTCGCTTGGCGTTGGCGCAATATCGTGAACTGGCGGCTTTTGCACAATTTGCCTCAGACCTTGACGAAGCGACTCGAAAGCAACTGGAGCGCGGAAAAATGGTTACTGAGTTGATGAAGCAACCTCAGTATTCCACGATGTCGGTAGGTGAAATGGCACTGACGTTGTTCGCGGTAAACAAAGGGTATCTTGACGACGTAGAAGTTAAAAAAGCGCTGTCTTTCGAGTCCGCTTTGCACTCCTATATCAAAAGTAAGTTTCGTACCCTTCTCGATAAGATCGAAGAAACCCTGGAGATGGATGGGGAATCGGAAAAGGCACTTATTGCCGCTATCGAGGAGTTCAAGGCGAACTCCGTTTACTAATACCGTGCTAACCAACGGGAGTTAATCAGTTATGGCTGGCGGCAAGGAAATTCGGACAAAAATCAAAAGTGTCCAGAATACCCAAAAAATTACCCGCGCCATGGAAATGGTCGCCGCTTCGAAGATGCGTAAAGCGCAGGATCGGATGCGTGCTGCACGACCATATGCGGAAAAAATTCGGAATGTTGCAGCCCATCTAAGTCATGCCCATCCGGAATATCGTCATCCCTTCGTTATTGCGCGGGAAAACCCCAAGCGTATCGGTTTGATCGTTGTGACTTCGGATAAGGGCTTGTGCGGAGGGCTGAATACCAATGTGCTGCGTATGATCCTTCACAAAATGAAGGAGTGGGAAGCGGCGGGAGTTGGTGTCGAAGTCTGCGCGCTGGGCGGTAAAGGATTCGGCTTTATGCAGCGGTCCGGTGCAAGTGTTCTGGCGCATTTAAGTGGACTGGGAGATACCCCTCATATGGAGAAACTCATTGGACCGGTCAAGGTAATGCTTGACGCCTACACTGTGGGCAAAATCGACTCCCTACAAATTTGCTTTACCCGCTTCATCAATACAATGAAGCAGGAACCGGTGATGGAGCAGTTATTGCCAATCAGCGGCGACGCAATGGGTAGCGCACGCGGTCACTGGGACTATATCTACGAACCGGATGCCAAGGAAGTTATCGACGAATTGCTTGTACGTTATATCGAGACATTAGTTTATCAAGCGGTAGCCGAAAATATGGCGTCGGAACAAAGTTCGCGTATGGTAGCTATGAAGTCCGCGTCCGATAACGCGGGCAACGTGATTGACGAATTGAAGTTGATTTACAACAAAACTCGGCAAGCGGCGATTACCAAGGAGCTCTCGGAAATCGTGGCGGGAGCTGCGGCAGTTTAAGACGGCAAGAATTTGATTTTATGATTGGGAAATGACGATGAACGAAGGAAAAATCGTACAGATCATCGGTGCTGTGGTGGACGTGGAATTTCCGCGCGAATCGCTGCCCAAAGTTTATGATGCGTTGAAAATGAATGACCCCGACCTAACGCTGGAAGTACAGCAACAGTTGGGGGACGGCGTGGTTCGCACCATTGCAATGGGTACTACCGATGGTTTGCGCCGCGGCATGACCGTTACGGGAACCGGAGCTCCGATTTCCGTGCCCGTGGGAATCAAGACCTTGGGCAGAATCATGGACGTGCTTGGTAAGCCCGTAGACGAAAAGGGGCCGATAGGTAACGAGGTAAACTGGGCCATTCACCGTAAAGCCCCCGCTTTCGATGAATTGGCAGCGTCGAACGAACTGCTGGAAACCGGCATCAAAGTGATTGACTTGGTATGTCCGTTTGCCAAGGGCGGTAAAGTTGGCCTGTTCGGTGGTGCCGGTGTAGGTAAAACCGTCAACATGATGGAATTAATTCGTAACATCGCTATTGAACACAGCGGTTATTCTGTATTTGCCGGTGTGGGCGAGCGTACCCGAGAAGGTAACGACTTCTATCATGAAATGAAGGAAGGCGGCGTTCTAGACAAAGTTTCTTTGGTTTACGGGCAAATGAACGAACCTCCGGGCAATCGTTTGCGCGTCGCGCTGACAGGGTTGACGATGGCTGAGTTCTTCCGCGATGAAGGGCGTGACGTATTGTTGTTTATTGACAATATTTACCGCTATACGTTGGCAGGAACCGAAGTTTCAGCATTGTTGGGGCGTATGCCGTCCGCAGTGGGATATCAACCTACACTGGCGGAAGAAATGGGGCGCTTGCAGGAGCGGATTACTTCCACCAAGAAAGGTTCCATCACTTCTATTCAGGCTGTTTACGTACCTGCAGACGATTTGACCGACCCGTCTCCCGCAACGACCTTTGCACATCTGGATGCAACGGTCGTGCTGTCGCGCCAAGTTGCCGAGTTGGGTATTTATCCGGCAGTGGATCCTCTGGATTCCACCTCCCGTCAGCTCGATCCTCTGGTTGTGGGAGAAGAGCACTACAACGTCGCGCGTTCTGTCCAAAACACCCTTCAGCGTTATAAGGAACTGCGGGACATTATCGCGATTCTGGGCATGGACGAGTTGTCGCCGGAAGATAAGCTTGTGGTTGCCCGTGCGCGGAAGATTCAGCGCTTCCTATCTCAACCGTTTTTCGTTGCTGAAGTCTTCACGGGATCGCCAGGTAAATACGTGTCCCTCAAGGACACCATTTCCGGCTTCAAGGGCATCGTTAATGGTGAATATGACCACTTGCCGGAACAGGCGTTCTACATGGTCGGTTCCATCGATGAAGCGGTCGAAAAGGCCAAAACAATTCAGTAATGTCGAGCAGGCGGGTGATTAGGTGAGACGCATGATCTCCCGCCGGATATTTGGAAAATAGCATATGGCAATGACTGTACATGTTGACGTAGTTAGCGCGGAACAATCAATTTATTCCGGCGTTGCCGAATTTGTAGCGGTACCCGCGGAAATGGGGGAGTTGGGAATATACCCGCGCCATGCTCCGTTGATTACGCGCTTGAAGCCCGGCTCCGTTCGTATGAAAGTGCCGGATAAAGCGGAAGAGGAGTTGGTATATGTGTCGGGCGGAATTTTGGAGGTTCAGCCGGGAGTAATTACCATTCTTTCGGATACAGCAATTCGTGGACATGATTTGGACGAAACCAAAGCACTGGAAGCGAAACAACGTGCCGAGGATGCCATGAAAAATCGCGCGGCCGCTATGGATTATGCTAGAGCACAGTCAGAGTTGGCTGAGGCGGTAGCACAGCTGCAAGCCATTCAAAAAATTCGAAAAATTCGCTGAATAGGTATACCAAAATTAAAAAACCCCGCAGTTGCGGGGTTTTTTAATTTAGACGCCCCACAAAAGGTGGCCAAGAAAATTGGTAAACCGCCCTCCCCCGCAACGGGCTATGCCATAATTATGCCCATGTTGAACGCCAATTTGACCGCACATTTTCTGATTGCCATGCCGGCAATGGCAGATCCATATTTCGCAAAATCACTGACGTATATCTGTGAGCATAATACCGAAGGTGCGTTGGGAGTCGTCGTAAACCGTCCGATCGACATGACTCTTCGGACCCTTTTCGAACAAATTGGCATTACCCTTGAAAATTCCCATATCGCCAATGCCTCACTATATTTTGGTGGACCGGTACAGACTGACCGCGGATTTGTTTTGCATAGGCCGATCGGCGTTTGGAGTTCTACCTTAGCTATCGGTGCGGAAGTTGGCCTGACGACCTCCAAGGATATCCTGGAAGCTATTGGACGAGGCGAGGGTCCCTCGGATTTTATCGTTACGCTAGGGTATGCCGGCTGGGGACCTGGGCAACTGGAAAATGAAATTTTCCAGAACGCTTGGTTAAACGTCCCGGCGGATCCTTCTGTGATCTTTGATTTGCCATGGGAAGATCGACTGACGGGCGCTATGTCTCTACTGGGTGTTGATCTTTCAAGTCTTTCTGAGGGGGCCGGTCATGCCTAACAAAGAGGCGGGATCAACGTGAGCACGGAATGTTTTGTAAAAGGGGCATGCGTAACGCCAACTACCCGTTCGGACAAAACTCCCCAAGGGACCGTACTTGGCTTTGATTTTGGGGAAAAACGCATTGGCGTCGCGGTAGGAGATACCATTGTAAAGTTGGCCCATCCTCTGGTAACTATCCCGGAAGAAATTAACGAACGTCGTTTTGCTGCAATCGCAGCACTTTGTGAACAATGGCAACCGGTGCTTCTGGTGGTCGGACTGCCATCTTATCCAGATGGTAAGGAGCACGCGATAACCACCCAATGTCGTCGCTTCGCCCGTCGCCTGGAAGGCCGCTTTGGTCTACCGGTGGTTTTAATCGATGAAAGATATACCTCCGTGGTGGCCGAAGCGAGTTTGACTGAAATCAACGTATTCGGTCGACGGCGTAAGGCCGTTCTGGACCAAATAGCGGCGCAGACTATTCTCCAATCTTATTTGGATCAACCTCATTATGGAATTACCTAAAGCAGAACAACTTATCGCCGAAATGGCACGCCAGCTCAGACCCTACCTGCCAAACAAGAGTGCTTTGGTAGGGATTCATACAGGAGGTGCCTGGGTCGCGGAAAGGCTACATGCTCAATTAGGAATGCAAATACCTTGCGGAACGTTAGATATCTCCTTTTATAGGGATGATTTTAGCCGCACTGGCTTGCATCCGGTTGTAAAGCCATCGCATATTCCTTTTGACGTCGACGGAAGCCACATAATTCTGGTGGACGATGTGCTCTACACCGGGCGAACCGTGCGCGCCGCCATGAATATCCTATTTGACTACGGGCGCCCAGCCAGCGTTACGCTGGCGGTAATGATAGACCGGGGGGGAAAGGAAGTGCCGATATGCGCAAAAATTGTCGGTGCAAATCTGACTCTTGCGCCATCCGAAAACATCCAGCTCACCCGTGATGAAAGGGGCGAATTGTCCCTACGTTTGAAAGCCGTATCATGAATAATCCCCAGCTGAACAAAAACGGCGAAATGCAGCATTTGCTGACGATCGAGGGTCTTCCCCGCGGGATGATCAACCATATCCTTGATACAGCGGAGAATTTTCTCAATCCGGTGGATCGAGAGGTAAAGAAAGTGCCATTACTTCGCGGTAAGGCAATATTCAATCTTTTTTTCGAGCCGAGTACCCGAACCCGTACGACGTTTGAAATAGCTGCCAAAAAACTCTCCGCAGATGTCATCAATCTAAACGTTGGCGCTTCCAGCACAAGTAAAGGAGAAACGCTCCTTGACACAGTGGACAACCTGACTGCCATGCAGGCCGACATGTTTGTGGTGCGCCACGCACAGTCGGGAGCCGCCCACCTCATTGCGCGTCATGTGCAGCCGCACATCCATGTAGTCAATGCCGGGGATGGCCGGCATGCACATCCTACCCAGGGGCTACTGGATATGTTTACCATCCGCTATTTCAAAAAGGAATTTCACAACTTGCGCGTTGCCATCGTTGGGGATGTTTTGCATTCCCGGGTGGCGCGCTCGCAGATCTGTGCGCTAACCACTCTGGGCGTTCCGGAAGTGCGCGTTATCGCACCAAAAACTTTGTTGCCGGCGGGGATAGAGCGAATGGGTGTTCAGGTCTACCACGACATGCTGCAGGGGTTAAAAGATGTCGATGTGGTCATCATGCTACGCCTGCAAAACGAGAGAATGCGCGGCGCCTTGCTGCCATCGGCACAGGAATATTTCAAATACTACGGACTAACTTTGGACAAATTGGCCCTTGCCAAGCCAGATGCAATAGTCATGCACCCCGGCCCAATGAACCGGGGGGTTGAAATCGACTCAGACGTTGCTGACGGCGCGCAATCGGTAATCCTTGCCCAAGTGACATTTGGCATTGCCGTGCGTATGGCGGTAATGAGCATCCTCGCAGGGAGCCACGCAGCATGAAAATCCACATCAAAAATGGCTACTTGGTTGATCCGAAGAACGGCGTTGACGGGCAATTTGACATATTTGTCGCTGCCGGCAAGGTCGTTTCTTTTGGAAAGGAACCCGATGGCTTTCAGGCAAATAGGATTATAGACGCCACCGGGTTGACGGTTTGCCCTGGATTAATTGATTTGTCCGCGAGGCTACGAGAGCCAGGTTATGAATACATGGCGACATTGGAATCCGAGATGGCCGCTGCGGTTGCTGGGGGAATAACCACCCTGGTTTGCCCACCCGACACCGACCCTCCTCTTGATGAACCGGGGTTGGTGGAGATGCTCAAATATCGCGCCAAGAGTCTGAATCAGGCGCGAGTATTTCCCTTGGGAGCGTTAACCCAAAAGTTGGAGGGGGCGCGTATTACCGAAATGGCGGAACTTCGTGATGCCGGCTGCATCGGGTTTTCGCAGGCGGATGCACCGTTGGTTGACACCCAAGTGTTATGGCGAGCCATGCAATATGCGGCGACTTTTGACTTCACCGTATGGCTTCGCCCCCAGGATGCCCACCTCGCCAAGGGCGGCGTGGCGCATGATGGAGAGGTGGCCAGCCGCCTGGGATTGGCTGGAATACCGGCGAGTGCCGAAAGTGTAGCAATGGCGACAATTCTTACGTTGGTCAGAGAAACTGGCGCTCGGGTGCATTTTTGCAGGCTCTCTACCCGCACCGGGGTGGAAATGCTACGGGCGGCAAAGGCGGATGGATTGCCAGTAACAGCGGATATTTCGGTACATGCCGCCCACTTGTGTGAAATGGATATTGGATTTTTTGATGCCAACTGCCACTTGATTCCGCCATTACGTAGCCAGCGGGATCGGGACGGCTTGCGTCAGGGATTGGCGGATGGCACTGTGGACGCAGTCTGTTCCGACCATGCCCCGGTTGATGACGACGCAAAATTCCTTCCTTTCGCAGAAGCCGAACCTGGCGCAACCGGCCTGGAGCTATTGTTGCCATTAACCTTAAAATGGGCACGGGAAATGAACCTGCCGCTTTCCACCGCTATAGCGAAAATAACGGCGGCTCCCGCGTGCGTTCTTGGCCTAAATGCGGGAAACCTAGCACCTGGGCAACCGGCCGACCTGACCCTATTCGATCCGGACCAGTACTGGAAGATCGAACCGCATGCCTTGAAGAGCCAAGGGAAAAATACCCCTTTTAGTGGCGTCGAACTGCAAGGGAAGGTTCGTATGACCCTAGTTGAAGGCCACGTTGTTTACGAAAGCGTATAAATGAATAATGCTAATCCTCTCCTAGACTTTTCCGGCTTGCCGCGATTTCCTGAAATTTGCCCCGAGCATGTCACGCCGGCAATTGAGCAACTGCTAAGCGAAAATCGCCTGTTGCTGGAAAATTTGTCAGGTGATACTGCTGCCCCCCAATGGGAAAATTTTGTTGGAGTTCTGGAAGACGCCAACGAACGCCTATCGCGTGCCTGGGGGCAGGTTTCCCATCTGAATTCGGTAATGAATAGCCCCGAGTTGCGCGAGGCTTACAATGCCAATTTACCCCTCATTACGGCGTACTACGCTGACTTGTCGCAGAATGAAGTGCTTTTTGAGAAATACAAAAAATTACGGATTTCGCCATTGTTTGAGTCCCTGACCGGGGAACAGCAAAAAATAATTGAAAATGAATTAAGAGACTTTCGATTGGGAGGTGCCGAGCTTCCTCCGCAGGATAAAGTCCGATTCAAGGTGATCCAGGAAGAGCTGTCCTCCTTGGGGGCAAAGTTTGAAGAAAACCTGCTAGATGCAACTAACGCCTTTTCACTTTACATAGAAGGCGAAAAGGAGCTTTCCGGGATTCCCGCCGATGAGATTCAAGCCGCTCGCGACGCAGCTGCTCAGGATGGCAAAACTGGTTGGAAATTTACCCTCCGCGCCCCTTCCTGGCTACCCGTAATGCAATATGCCGACAACCGTAATTTGCGGGAACGGATGTATCGAGAATACGTGACGCGCGCCTCGGAATTCGGAAATATCGAGTGGGACAATACCCCGTTGATTTGCCAATTACTTGCGCTTCGCAAAGAGGCGGCCAAGTTGTTGGGATTTGCCAACTATGCCGAGCTTTCGTTGGTCTCCAAGATGGCGGAATCACCCGGACAGGTTTTGAATTTTCTCAATGAGCTTGGCGCCCGTGCCAAACCCTACGCACAGAGAGATCTTGCGGAATTGCGGGAGTTTGCCGCAGAAACTTTGGGTATGACACAACTTGAAGCCTGGGATATCGCCTATGCCAGCGAGAAACTGCGGGTTTCCCAATATGCTTTTTCTGATAATGAAGTGAAGCAATACTTTCCGGAAGACCAGGTCTTGCCGGGGATGTTCAAGCTGGCGGAAACACTTTATGGCCTAAAAATAGTACCTACCGAGACGCCGATATGGCACCCGGACGTCAAATTTTTTAGTATCTCCGACGATAAGGGCGCCCCAATCGGGCAATTCTACGTCGATCTCCATGCCCGCGAGAACAAGCGGGGCGGAGCCTGGATGGACGATGTAATGACTCGACGTCGTAAACAGGAAACGATCCAGTTGCCGGTGGCCTATCTTAACTGCAATTTTGCTCCGCCAGTCGGAAACAAGCCGGCGTTACTTACCCACGATGAAGTGGGTACACTATTTCACGAATTTGGCCATGGCCTCCACCATCTGCTGACGCGAGCAGAAGAATTGGGGGTTTCGGGAATAAATGGCGTGGAATGGGACGCCGTAGAGCTTCCCAGCCAGTTTATGGAGAATTTCTGTTGGGAATGGGACGTCGTTCGGCAGCTTTCACGCCACGTCGATAATGGGGAATCGCTACCTCGCGAGTTGTTCGACAAGATGCTGGCCGCCAAAAATTTCCAAAGCGGAATGCAAACTGTAAGACAACTCGAATTTGCCCTGTTCGACATGCACCTGCACTATGATTTCGATCCTGACGGGGAAAATACTGCACTGGAACAACTCCAGGAAGTCCGTGAGCGAGTTGCGGTGATTATTCCGCCCTCATACAACCGTTTTCCCAACAACTTTTCCCATATATTTGCGGGCGGCTATGCGGCAGGGTATTACAGTTACAAATGGGCGGAAGTCCTATCAGCGGACGCATATAGCTTGTTCGAGGAACATGGTGTCCTCAATCCTGAAATCGGGCATCGATTCTGGAATGAAATTCTCGGTGTTGGTGGTAGCAGGCCAGCGCTGAATTCATTCATTTCGTTTCGGGGCCGTGAGCCCAACATCGATGCTTTGTTACGCCACAACGGGATGAGTTGACGTCGTTGCGAGCAGGAAAGAACGTTGGGGGAGCCATACGAGAATTTTGTCGCCGCTATCAAGAAATTTGATTTCCACCCGATAATTGTTATATAACATTAAGACATTATTGTAACAGCATGACGACATGAAGAATTTCTCAATGATTTTGCTGTTGGCGTGGAGTGGTGCGACTTGGGCGGAACCGGCTTACGTCATGGACAGCGTTAATGCCAAGCTGCGTAGTGGAAAGGGCGAAAATTACCGGACGTTGCGTATTATTCCATCCAAAACAGAAGTGGAAATTATCGAGCCGGATGATGAATTCGCTAAGGTAAAAACTGCCGATGGGCAAATCGGTTGGATAAAGTCTTCGCTCTTGAAGTCTCAACCTTCCGAAACCAAGGAGGGCATAGATAGCGCTTCCCAAGCGACACCGATGCCGGAGATGAATAAGGAGCCTTCTGCACCAGTAGACTCAGTAGCAAAAGTACCAAACGAAGCTAGTGCGGCACCTAGATTCCAGGGAACGGGCGATATGTCGTTCAGCAGTATACTGATGATAGCTTTGGTGGCGTTTCTAGCGGGAGTCGGGGTCGGGGTGGTGGCACTTCGTACATATTACTTAAAACGCTTACATGGATTACGCATATGAAACTGGCGGTCTTGTTTTGTTTTCTGTGTATGTTCATGGTGTTTGCCGCACAGTCGGCGGAGGCTGGAACCCTCTATAAGTGGACGGATAGCAGCGGTAAGGTACATTTTTCTGATCAACCGCCACCTCAAAGCGTCAAAGAGGTTCAGGAGAAAAAACTCCTGTCTCAGCCGCAGGAGAAGGGGCAAACGTCTTACGCTATCCAGACTGCCGCACGGAATTACCCGGTGACTTTGTATGTCACAGATTGCGGAGAATCGTGTGCCAAGGCGCGTGAGCATTTGACAAAACGCGGAATTCCCTTCAAGGAAAAAAACCCTTCCGAACCGGAAGTCTCCGAGGAACTGCAAAAGCTCTCTGGAGGATTGGAGGTGCCGGTACTACTAATCGGCAAGTCATCACCGGTCAAAGGTTATGGTTCGGAAACCTGGGATGCGGCGCTGGATGTGGCGGGTTATCCGAAAACGATAACCAAGACCGCGTCACCAACCAAGACCGAAAAATAATTTATCTTCCACCGCTGTTTTGGCGTTATACAGAACGCTTGCTCCTGCCGTTCGTCAATCAAAGGTAGCTTCGGCAAAGTCTCACGTAATGCGCGGCTGAATAAGCAAAATGTTCAATCTCCCCGGACGTGAGTGGTCGCACTTGTTTAACCGGTCTTCCCAAGTAGAGATAACCTGATTCCAGGCGCTTTCCTGCGGGCACCAAGCTACCGGCAGCGATCATAACGTGCTTTTCGACCAAGACTTTATCCATCACGATACAGCCCATCCCGATCAGGCATTCATCGGCGATATGGCAACCGTGCAAAATTACCCCATGCCCAACCGTGACGCGATTCCCAATTAAAAGGCTTGCCCCGCCCGGATTGACCTCAGGTCTGCGATGGCTGACATGAAGCGTACACAAATCCTGAATGTTGGATTGTGACCCGATCCGGATGAGATTAACGTCGCCCCGTATTACGGTGTTGCACCAGATTGAGGACTCCTCACCCATCTCGACATCGCCGATAATCTGAGCGCTAGGGTGGATGTAGGCGGTAGCCGGGATTACAGGATAAATTCCCTGATAGGGATGGACGTTGCAAGACATGATGTGAGTCGAACCGGGGTGGACTAGAGTAACAGTATAATCTCACCACTTAATCTGAAAATGAAGAATCGCCATGAAACTTGCCACCTGGAACGTCAACTCCCTGAAAGTGCGTTTGCCGCAAGTACTCGACTGGATGGCAACTCATCAGCCGGATGTCCTGTGCTTGCAGGAAATTAAACTTGAAGATCGAATATTCCCGATTGCGGAAATCAACGATGCTGGCTATCAGGCAAGTTATTCCGGTCAAAAGACCTATAACGGCGTGGCGATACTGAGTCGTATCGATGCTGGGGAAGTTAGTACTGGCATACCGGGGTTCATTGATGAACAAAAGCGGATATTGGCGGTAACGATCAACGAAGTAAGAGTGGTGTGCGTATATGTTCCCAACGGGCAAAGCCTTGATTCGGACAAGTACCAATACAAGCTGCGTTGGCTTGACGCACTATTGGGATGGCTGGAAAACGAAATTCGACGCTATCCCCGCTTGGCTTTATTGGGGGATTACAACATCGCTCCTCAGGATGCAGATGTTTACGACCCGTCGGCTTGGGAAGGACAAGTTCTTTGTAGCGGGCCGGAGCGTGAGCGGTTTGTCCGCCTGATGGCTTTGGGAATGAAAGATGCGTTTCGTTTGTTCGCCCAGCAAGAGAAATCATATAGTTGGTGGGACTATCGAATGAATGCTTTCCGTCGTAATCTTGGAATGCGCATCGACCACATTCTGCTGAGTGAAGAGCTTACTGAGAAATGTGTTTCCTGTATGATCGATAAATCAACCCGGAAGCTCGAAAGGCCTTCCGACCATGCGCCGGTGATCGTCGAAATTAGGGACTGAGCGGAGCGGAAAAAAGCCGTCCCAGTTTCCCGATGACATTCCTCTCGCGCTCGTCGAAAGAGAACATCGGATCGACGAAGCCGTTCTGTTTCGCACGCTCTTCGGCCATAATGAGGTGCAAACCTTCCTCATAATATTCCTGTTCGGTGCAGGTTACGTGAGTGACGAATATGTCCGGCTCGTTGTATTCGATATTAATTCCGAGCACGTAAACATTAACCGTAATGACCTTTTCCTGCATCTGCATTACAGATTCAGTGCGTAGGGGGGGGGCAATTTCTGATCCGGACTGCTTGCTGTTTTCATAAACGTCGCCGTATGCAGCTTTCAGTCTTGCTTCAAAGGGACTTTCGCTCATAACACCTGACAGGGCCGAGTTCGGAGGCAATTACTTTACGGCAAACCACCTCATTACGCTATACTACGAAGCGAAAAACTCTTTAGCCGACCTCCTTAATATGGCAGAAGAACAGCCTACCGAATTACCTGCTGCCGAGCAATCACCGGCTGAAGAAAATGCTGACGTTGACGTAACCGCCAAGGCCCACGGTCGTAACCGCAAGTTGATGTTGATACTGGGTACCGCGATGTTAGGTGGGACTATTGCCGGGGTGGGGGGAACGATAGTGATTTCTTCCCTGTTCAAGGAAAAACCGCCAGCCGTGACGGAGAGCAAACTCATACCAACTCCGAAAACCCATCATGCCGAGATCCAGGTACCCGACCCTAAGCAAGAAACCTTGATCAACGAGTTGAAAGAACAAAACAAACGACTAGAAGCTCAACTCAAGCAACAAGCATTGATGCAGCCTCACGAGGGGGCGGTAAAGAATGAAGAGCCGGCCAAGATCGACGCCAAACCCGTGCCGCCGCCTCCGCGCGTGATTTACCGGACAGTGAAAGCCAACGAAAAGCCGAAGGTTGCTGAGGATTGCGAAATAACCGACAAGACGGAAGGGCTGGATGAGCGCCTGAAGAATTGCATCGACAATTTCAATAAATCCACACGATGAATACGTCTTGTTAGTTTCGCGGCCATAATACCCGCCAGATCCGCCAGGTAAAAATCAATAAGGACGTCCAGGCCAGGAGCGCACCAGCCAAAGCTAGTGGCGGAATGCCGAGAAAATATCCCAGTGCGTAACCCGCTACGCCACCATGCGCCAAGCCGATCTGTATCCAACTCCAGTGATTTTCCGGGAGTGGATTGCCGGTAAAACGTGGCAGCATATGGGTGCCCAATCCATAGATCAAGAAAAGCATGAATCCCAGGGTAAAAAGGTGCAGGAAGGCCGGTCTTGATGTTGAGTCGGAGAGCAGCGTGCCGTTGAAAATCAGTCCCAATCCAGCGAGCATCAGATAAATCTGAGCAGATAGGATGGAAATCCGGCTGCTTGGCGAAAAGGTAAAACCCATGTGCTGCATCAATGCATGAGCCCGATCCCGTTCCGTCAAGATGATCGGGCAGGGGGGGGCGGGAATCAAGCCTTGCCCCGCTGTCGTACCGTTAGAATCATGTTGAGGCCGAAAAGCACGATTGCCATATAGCTCAATATCCCACCGGCAATAACCCAACCGTCCGAGAAGCGAAGCCAGCCGCCCATCATCAAGGGCAACCCGCTATTTGCCGCATATAATTGCCAATCCGCCATGCGTTCGGAATATAGGGGAAAGCCGCCGAAACGCGGCAAAACATGCAGAGCGATTCCGTAAATCATCATAAGAATAAATCCGAGCAACATGACGTGTCCGTGCAAACGGGGAACATTGCCGGGTATCAGATTGGGGTCGATCAGTCGCAGGATGGCGATGGCCCCACCGAGCAGGCCGTACATCAGGGCGATTGAAACGAAAAGGCGATTGCGTTTGTGCATGGGGTAAAGTGGGCAAATATTCTATTTGAACCGAGCAAGGGCGCCTTGATTTAAATCAAGGAATGCCCCTATACTGCGGACATGTCACTTTCCGCAGATTATATCGACGAAATCCAACATATCTATCTTTTCGAGCAACTAAATCAGCTTGAACTGAAAAGAGTGATGGACCACTCCACGTTACTGCACGTTCCGAGCGGGAAAACCCTATTTTCCCAAGGGGATGCCTGCCATCATTTCTATATGGTACATAGCGGGATGATGAAGCTGTTCCGCATTTCCCCCGATGGTTCGGAAAAAATCATGGAGTTGGTCGCTCCCGGATATACTTTCGCCGAGGCGGTCATGTTCGTTGGCAAATACCCGGTTCATGCTGTCGCTCTGGAAGACAGCCAGCTAGTAGCCTTCGACTGCAAGGATTTTCGTGCACAACTTCACGATAACATCGAGATGTGTTTTCGTCTGATGGCTGGGATGAGCCGACGTATGCATGGGCTGATCGTCGAAATCGACCAACTTACCTTGCACAGCGGTACCGAACGCCTCGCCCGATATTTGCTCGACCAAATTCCGGCAGATGCCAAGGGGGCCGCCAACGTCCATCTTCCCGTACCGAAGCAGGTCATTGCATCGCGCTTAGGGTTCAAACCCGAAACCTTTTCCCGCGTCTTGGCCAAGCTGCGCCAGGATGGGCTTATTGAAGTCCACGACGACAACATCCTCCTGAAAAACGCCACGTTATTGGAGCGTTTTGCAGCCTGAACTATTCATTTTCAGCCACTTCGTCGAGTCCCAGTTCCTGAATTTTCCGGGTTAACGTATTCCGCCCCAGCCCCAGCAGGTTGGCGGCTTCAATCCGACGCCCCCCCGTGTGGCGTAACGCACCGAGAATCAGGGTCTTCTCGAACTGCGCGGAAAGGCTGTTCATAATTCCGCTTTCCCCGCGGTTCAGTCTTTTTGCCGCTTCCAGGTCGAGCATTTCCGACCAATCTTGCTGGCGTGCCGAAGCGCCATCATCGCGGAGTTCGGGAGGCAAATCGCCGACTTCGATATTCTGCCCGGGAGCCATTACCGTCAGCCAGTGACAAACATTTTGTAGTTGCCGGACATTTCCGCTCCACTCCAGTGTAGAGAGGTATTTCAGCGCGCTGTCGGAAAGCTGCTTGGCTTCGCCACCGAGTTCCGCAGAACTGTTTTTCAGGAAAAACCGGGCCAGCAAGGGGATGTCCTCGCGGCGCTCGCGCAATGGCGGCAGGCGTAGGCGGATTACATTAAGCCGATGGAACAGGTCTTCGCGGAACAACCCCTGTTTGACACGCTCTTCCAGATTTTGGTGGGTCGCGGCGATGACGCGCACATTGACCTTGATCGGCTGGTGTCCGCCAACACGATAAAACTGTCCGTCAGACAAGACGCGCAGCAAACGCGTTTGCAAATCGGCCGGCATGTCGCCGATTTCATCGAGAAACAGCGTGCCGCCGTCCGCCTGTTCAAAACGCCCCCTGCGCATTGCCTGGGCTCCTGTGAAGGCCCCTCGCTCATGGCCGAACAGTTCGGATTCGAGCAGATCCTTGGGAATCGCGGCGGTGTTGAGTGCGATGAAAGGCCGCTCGGCTCGGGGGCTGTGGCGGTGCAGGGCGAGCGCCACCAACTCCTTTCCTGTGCCCGATTCGCCAGTAATCAGCACCGTCACATGGGACTGCGACAAGCGCCCGATGGCACGGAAGATTTCCTGCATGGAAGGAGCTTGTCCAAGAATTTCCGGTGCAGTGCCGGTGGTTTCCACCGTTTGGTTCTGTCTCAGGCTTTCATCGAGCGCGCGCTGGATTAGCTCAACGGCATGATCCACGTCGAATGGCTTGGGCAAGTATTCGAAGGCACCACCCTGGAATGCGGAAACCGCGCTCTCCAGATCGGAGTAAGCGGTCATGATGATGACCGGGACTTCCGGAAGGCGCGTCTTCAATTGTTGCAGCAATTCCAGACCCGATGCACCCGGCATCCGAATGTCGCTGACCACTACTTGCGGCGTGTCGGATTTAAGGGCGTCCATCACTTCCTGGGCAGAAGAAAATATTTTGAAGTCAATGCCTTCGCGCGCCAGAGCCTTTTCGAAGACCCAACGGATGGAACGGTCATCGTCAACAATCCATACTGATTTCATGTTCACCTCAAGTTACTAACGGCAGCAGCAGCGTAAAGCAGGTACGCCCTGGCTGGCTGTCGCATTCGATGATTCCCTGGTGCTGGTTGATCAGGGTTTGTGCCAGCGTCAGCCCCATCCCGCTTCCGCCTTCCCGCCCCGAAACCAGCGGATAGAATATCCTCTCGCGGATGTCCTCTGGGATGCCCGGACCGTTGTCGATAATCTGCAGCATTACTGCCAAGCGAAAGCGCTTTTTTACAACGGTTACCTGACGAGCAATACGGGTGTGCAATATGATTTCCCCCATGCCGTGCATTGCCTGGACGGCGTTACGCACGATATTGAGGACTGCCTGGATGAGTTGCTCTGGATCGGCGACCAAGTCCGGCAGGCTGGTATCGTAATCGCGCCGGATGGTGATCCCGTGGGGCGTTTCCGCCAAGGTAAGGCTGCGCACCCGCTCCAGAACCTCATGGATATTCACCGGCTGCAATTGCGGCAGTTGATGGGGGGTTAGCAGACGCTCCATCAGCGATTGCAGGCGGTCGGCTTCCTTGATGATGACTTGCGTGTACTCGCGCAGGCTGCTTCGCGGCAATTCGCGCTCCAACAATTGAGCCGCGCCGCGTAGCCCTCCCAACGGGTTCTTGATTTCGTGGGCCAGGTTGCGCAGCAAGTCGCGATTGGACTGTTGTTGCAGAAGCATCCGTTCTTCGCGAGCGATTTTAATTTGCTTGTCGATCTGGTGAAACTCCAGGACCAGCGCAATTTCTCCAACATCGAGGGGGGTGACGGTGCAGCTTACTGAAAGCGCGTGACCGGTAGAATCGGGTAAAGTGATTTCGTGCTCGGTAAAGCTGGTGTGGTGGGTCTGGGCGAAATCTACCGCGCGAGAAAGAATTTGGGCATCCAGAAAGGCTTGTGGCAGTGCGACGCCGGTAATTTGTTTGCCGCTGAACTTGAAAAGATTTTCGGCGGCAGGATTAGCGTAACGTACCCGGAATTTGCTATCGAGGAGAATGACCGCCGTGGAGAGATGTTCTGCTCCGACAAATGCGGCCGGGATGCTGGTCTTCGAAATGTTGTTGGTACCCATGCCATTAGCCTTAGCAAAATATGCGCCAGCGCTCGTTCAGCGCTTCAGGTTGGCAATCTCGATTTTCAGCGCAAGGATATTCTTTTCGTGGAGCGAGACGTTTTCTTTCAATTGACGCAAACGTTCCAGAAATTTGGGGGGCAAGTTGCGGGGATCTCTACTGGCCTGGGTGTTTTCGGCCTCTGCTAGGGTTTGCTTGGCTTCTGTAAGCAATTTTTCTTCGGTAGCCAGTTCGTCCCCCAGAATCTTGTGGCGCATATCATCGCGTTTTTTCTGGGTGTCGGAGTCCACTTTGGGGAATCCGGCGGGGGAAGGTGCACTGACTTTGGGCTTGGCTGCGGGACTGACCGGAATCGGGTCCAAGTTGAGTTTCTTGGCACCCTTGCTGGGAATGTTCGAATAGGTTACCCGTCCTTCTTCGTCGACATGCTTGTAGATTTCGGCATGTGCGCTCAGCGCGATGAGGCTGCCGAAAAGCAATAAACCCAGACGGACATACATGCGGGTACCATCTCCAAAGTATTGAATAGTGCTGAATCATACCGAACACGCAGGCAATAAAAAAGGGCGGGTCTCCCCGCCCTTTATTTTTCCTACCCGCCTAAATTACAGGCTGTAGTACATTTCGAACTCGACCGGATGAGTGGTCATGCGGAAACGGGTAACTTCTTCCTTCTTCAGTTCGATAAAGGCATCGATCCAGTCGCTGGAGAACACGCCGCCGCGGGTCAGGAACTCGCGATCCGTGTCGAGGTTTTCCAAGGCCATTTCCAGGCTGTGGCAGACCTTCGGAATGTTGGCTTCTTCTTCCGGCGGCAGGTCGTACAGATTTTTGTCCATTGCATCGCCAGGATGGATCTTGTTTTGAATGCCGTCCAGACCAGCCATCAGCAGCGCGGAGAAGCACAGGTACGGGTTGGCGGAAGGATCCGGGAAGCGGGTTTCGATGCGGCGCGCCTTGGGGTTGGAAACGTGCGGGATGCGGATCGACGCGGAGCGGTTCTTGGCAGAGTAGGCCAGCATCACCGGAGCTTCGAAGCCGGGAACCAAACGCTTGTAGGAATTGGTGCCAGGGTTGGTGATGGCGTTCAATGCCTTGGCGTGCTTGATGATGCCGCCGATATAGAACAGCGCCATTTCGGACAGCCCGCCGTAGCCGTTGCCAGCAAACATGTTTTTGCCGTCTTTCCAGATCGACTGATGAACGTGCATGCCGGAACCATTGTCGCCGACGATAGGCTTAGGCATAAAAGTCGCGGTCTTGCCGTAGGCGTGGGCAACGTTTTGCACCACGTACTTGAGGATCTGCGTCCAGTCGGCGCGTTGCACCAGCGTGCTGAATTTGGTTCCGATTTCGCATTGGCCGGCGGTGGCTACTTCATGGTGATGCACTTCGACCGGCACACCCATCTCTTCCAGAGCCAGACACATGGCGGAGCGGATGTCCTGGAAGGAATCGACCGGGGGAACCGGGAAATAGCCGCCCTTGACGCCGGGACGATGGCCCATGTTGCCGCCTTCGTAGGTTTCGCGGGAAGACCAGGCAGCTTCTTCGGACTCGATTTTCACGGAGGTGCCGGACATGTCGGAGTGCCAAGTCACGGAATCAAAAATGAAGAATTCGGGTTCCGGGCCGAAGTAGGCGGTGTCGCCGATACCGGTGGACTTCATGTAGGCTTCGGCGCGCTTGGCGATGGAACGCGGGCAGCGGTCGTAACCCTTGCCGTCCGAGGGCTCCACCACGTCGCAGGAAATAATCATGGTCGGCTCGTCGAAGAACGGGTCGAGGTTGGCGGTGCTGGGATCGGGCATCAGCAGCATGTCGGAAGCCTGAATGCCTTTCCAGCCGGCAATCGAGGAACCGTCGAAAGCATGACCGCCTTCGAACCAGCCTTCGTCAACTACGTGAGCGGGAATGGAGACGTGTTGTTCCTTGCCGCGGGTGTCGGTAAAGCGCAGGTCAACAAATTTGACTTCGTTATCTTTGATGAGTTTCAGAACGTCGGCGACAGCCATCTTTTTTCTCTCCTAAATACTTGGGTTGCTAAAAAATAAAACCGTGAAGAAATTCAATGCTGGATTTTATTAGCATTTACCATGCCACCCGCATCGGCTAAAAATCGATTTTGCCACAATCGGTTAATTCCTTGTAATAAAATTTATCGCACCGTTGTGGTGCAATAATGGCGCGACGCGCACCATTATTGTGCGCTCGTGCTGTGCAGATGAATGACTGAAAAATAGGGGTCATCCTTCAGCATCGCCGTTACCTTCAATTTCATGGCCTGAAATTCTTCCGCGGAGGTACTGAATTCCGGGGGAAAAAAAATATCCGCTTCGGCACGCCCCTCCAGATAATGGAGAACAATCGCGTTTGATCGAGTCAGCCCATCGCCCAGGTGGCCGCCGAGATGCTCCAGCAAAACGTTGCGCGGCGGTAGGTTGATATTGAGCGGCAAGGTTGAATCGTCTTCAGGATCGATATGGACCATCACATCCAGGGCGTTATGCCGCCTCAGCACTCGTCCCCGCGCGAATTCGGCGATGAAATGTCCCTCCGAGACGCTGATGCGCGGATTGACTAGAACGTGGGCATCGACCAGAGCCCTTTCTCCCATGCGGCGGGTGCGCAGTTCGTGGAGGCCACGTACCCCCGGGGTGTCGAGCAAGGTCTGGCGAATGGCGGCAACTTGTTCCTCATCGAGGCCCGTGTCGATTAGTTCGGAAAGCGCCTCGAAACCCAACTTCCAGCCCATCCGTGCGATCATGAAGGATACCGCGACCGCAGCCAGGGCATCCATGAACGTAAAACCGAGCAGGTTGCCGGTGATACCGATTGCACCGACCAGCGACGTAGCCGCGTCGGCACGGGTATGCCAGGCGTTGGCGGCGAGCAACTGCGAATTGAGCTTTTTCGCGGTACGCATCAAATAGTGATAAAGCGATTCTTTGCTGATCAGGGTAATTATCGCAATCACCAAGGTGGCGACATGCACGGCCTGGAAAGGCTGCGTCGACTGGAGGCGCTGCACCCCGTTCCACATCATGGTAACGCCGATAGCGAGCAGGACCGCGCCGAGGATCAATGTGGCCGCCGTTTCGATACGGCGATGGCCATAGGGGTGCTGCTCGTCGGCCGCCGCTGAGCCGTGGCGATTTGCCCATAGCACCAGGAAATCCGAGAGCAGGTCGGAAAAGGTGTGCATGCCGTCCGCAAGCAGTGCCTGGGATTTACCGAAATAACCGACGACGATTTGCAACACGCTCAGGGAGAGGTTGACCGCCACGCTGACCAGCGTAACCTTTTTGCCTTCGCGGTAGCGTTCCGCATCGGTGGGCAGGAAAGCCTGCTGGTGATGAAGGTAATCGCTCAAGATTGCTCCAACTTGGTAAAATCCCGCCCATTCTACCGTATCGGACCATCCAACTTTATGACTGATCGCTACGCCGTTGTCGGCAACCCCATATCACACAGCAAATCGCCGCTGATCCATGCCGCCTTCGCCCGCCAGACCGGACAGGATTTGATCTACGAAACACTGCTTGCACCGCTCGACGGTTTCGCTGAATGTGTCGACGAATTCCGCAGTGCAGGTGGGAAAGGCCTGAACGTTACCGTGCCGTTCAAGGTCGAGGCGTGGCAACTGGCCACCCGCCTCAGTGAGCGGGCACGCCTCGCGCAGGCCGTCAACACCCTGCACTTCGGTGAAAGCGCTGAAATATTCGGTGACAACACCGACGGCGCCGGCCTGGTGCGCGATATTGTCCATAACCTCGGCTGTCCTCTTGAGGGTAAAAAAATCCTCTTGATGGGGGCCGGCGGCGCGGCGCGTGGGGTGCTGCTGCCCCTGTTGGAAAAGAATCCCGCCAGCGTATTCATCGTCAATCGCACGGACGCCAAGGCGGTCGAATTGCAAGCGCAATTCGCCGCTTACGGCGGGGTCGAAGCGGGAAGTTACGATACCCTGCCGGGACGCAGTTTCGATGCGGTTATCAATGCCACTTCCAGCGGTCTTGCCGACGAACTGCCGCCGCTTCCTCCCGGGCTTTTTGCTGCCGGCTCACTGGCTTACGACATGATGTACGGCAGGCAAACGCCGTTCATGGCTTTTGCCCGTGAGCAGGGGGCGCAGGTCGTTGCCGATGGCTTGGGAATGCTGGTCGAGCAGGCCGCCGAGTCCTTCCTGTTGTGGCGTGGCGTGCGCCCGGACACCCAGCCGGTGATGGCGATGCTGCGGGGCTGACGGCGCGGCACCGAATTCAGTTATAATTCAACCCATCCGAGGAGCGCTGCAACGGTTTCCCCACCGTCAGGCTCGGTTTTCCAAAGAACTGCGCTCACCTTGTCATTAACCCGTGCCGGGCACGGGATGCCCAGGTGAGTTCAACCAGCATCCCCCCGGCCACATCGTATGGAGTTCGATATGAACGCTGTGGCTGAATCCAAAAACTTTACCGACTTTAAAGTCGCCGACATGTCCCTGGCCACCTGGGGACGCAAGGAAATCCAGATTGCCGAGGTGGAAATGCCCGGCTTGATGGCCGTGCGCGAGGAATATGCCGCCACCCAGCCGCTCAAGGGCGCACGGATTTCCGGTTCCCTGCACATGACCATCCAGACCGCTGTGCTGATCGAAACCCTGACGGCGCTGGGCGCGCAGGTGCGCTGGGCTTCGTGCAACATTTATTCGACCCAGGATCACGCTGCTTCCGCGATCGCCGCCGACGGCATCCCCGTCTTCGCCTACAAAGGCGAATCGCTGGAAGAATACTGGGATTACACCCACCAAATTTTCGAATGGCCGAACGGCGAGTATTCCAACATGATCCTCGACGACGGCGGCGACGCCACGCTGCTGCTGCATCTGGGCACTCGCGCCGAGTCCGATCCTTCTGTAATCGCCAAGCCGACCTGCGAAGAAGAGCGGGTGCTGTTCGCCTCCATCAAGGCCAAGCTGGCGACTTCCCCCAACTGGTATTCCGAGCGCATCCAGCACGTCAAGGGCGTCACCGAGGAAACCACCACCGGCGTGCATCGCCTCTATCAAATGGCCGAAGAAGGCCGTCTCAAGTTCCCCGCCATCAACGTCAACGACTCGGTCACCAAGTCCAAGTTCGACAACCTTTACGGCTGCCGCGAATCGCTGCTGGACGGCATCAAGCGCGCCACCGACGTAATGATCGCCGGCAAGATTTGCGTGGTGCTGGGTTACGGCGACGTGGGCAAGGGCTGTGCGCAAGCCTTCCGCGGCATGGGGGCAACCGTGATGGTCACCGAAATCGACCCGATCTGCGCGCTGCAGGCCGCGATGGAAGGCTACCGCGTCGTCACCATGGACGATGTAGCCGGCCTCGGCGACATCTTCGTCACCTGCACCGGCAATGTCCACGTCATCAACCATGACCACATGGCGAAAATGAAGAACGAAGCCATCGTCTGCAACATCGGCCACTTCGATTCGGAAATCGACATCGCCTCGCTGGAAAAATACCAGTGGGACGAAATCAAGCCGCAGGTCGATCATGTGGTATTCCCGGACGGCAAGAAAATCATCGTTCTCGCCAAAGGCCGCCTGGTCAACCTGGGCTGTGCCACCGGCCACCCGTCCTTCGTGATGTCGGCCTCGTTCAGCAACCAGACCATCGCCCAGGTCGAACTGTTCAACAACGTCGAGAAATACGAAAACAAGGTCTACGTGTTGCCCAAGCACCTCGACGAAAAAGTGGCGCGCCTGCACCTCAAGAAGATTGGCGTGAACCTGACCGTACTCAGCGACACCCAGGCCTCTTACATCGGCGTACCCAAGGAAGGTCCGTACAAGCCCAACCATTACCGTTATTGATTCGGCTCAGTGAAGCAGCAAGCGGCGAAGCCTACGCTTCGCCGTTTTTTCTCAAGGGGGACGATTATGAGTAAACCCATTATCAGCTTCGAGTTTTTCCCGCCGAAAACGCCGGAGGGCATGGAAAAACTGCGCGCCACACGCCAGCAATTGGCGCAACTCAACCCGGAATTCTTTTCGGTGACCTTCGGGGCCGGCGGCTCGACCCGCGACCGCACCCTGGAAACCGTGCTGGAAATCCAGGCGGATGGTTACAAGGCAGCGCCGCATTTGTCCTGCATTGGCTCGACCCGTGAGAATATCCGCGCCATTCTCCACGAATACAAGAACCATGGGATTCGCCACGTAGTGGCGTTGCGCGGCGACTTGCCTTCAGGATCGGCATGCGCCGGCGAGTTCCGCTATGCCAACGAGTTGGTGGAATTCATTCGTGCCGAGACCGGCGATTGGTTCCACATCGAGGTGGCGGCCTACCCGGAATTCCATCCCCAGGCCGTGTCGGCGCAGGCCGATCTGGTCAACTTCAAGCGCAAGGTGGATGCCGGCGCGAACGCCGCGATTACCCAGTATTTCTACAATGCGGACGCCTATTTCAATTTCTGCGACGAATGTGCCCGCATGGGAGTGACCGTTCCCATCGTGCCGGGGATCATGCCGATTTCCAATTTCTCGCAACTGGCGCGTTTTTCCGATGCCTGCGGGGCAGAGATTCCTCGCTGGCTGCGTTTGAAATTGCAGGGCTACGCGGACGATATCGATTCGATCCGCAGCTTCGGGCTGGATGTGGTGACGGATTTATGCGAACGCCTGTTGCGCCACGGCGCGCCCGGGCTGCATTTTTATACGTTGAACCAAGCCGGGGCGGCCAACACCATCTGGCAGCGCTTGGGGTTGTAACCTAGAACAGGCTGGAAATCTGAGTGTAACGCCCCGCTTGCGCGGTGGCGTTGGATTTGGGGATATAGCTGGAAAGCGGCGGCTGCGTGGGCAGGCCAAAGTAGTTTTGCGAGGTGTAATCCTGCAGCAAGGCTTTGCGGGTTTGCACGCTTTGCAGGGCTTTGTTCAGCGTGCGGGTGGTGTATTGCAGTTGGCTGGTGGAACTGTTGTCGCGCGCAGCCGTAGCCGACAACTGGTCGGCTGTATTGGCAAGCAATTTGGCGGCATTGTCCGGGTTGGCGGCGAAAGCGCTTTGCAGCTTGGTTTTGTCGAGCGCCAGGGTTCCGTCGGATTGCTTGGTTATTCCGATATTCGCGAGTCCGATCTGGTCGTTTCCATAGCCATACGAAGCTTGCGCCAGGGTATTGCCGATGTCGCCTCCGACCCGGGCGAGGAGCGCGTCGCTTCCCAACGGCGCGGCGTAGCCGGTGCTGAGTTCACCAACACTCTTTTGCAGGGCGTTGTAGGCGTCGACGAGCTTTTGTGCCGAACTGGCAAAAGCCGCGGCATCCCTGCTCACCGTAACGTTACTGGTTCCCGTCGTGTTCAAATCCAGCGTGACGCCGCTAACCGCCGAGGTAACGCTGTTTGACTGGCTGACGACGGCGGCGCCGTTGACGGTCAGTTGGGCATTCTGCGCCGCTGTTGTTTCGCTGAGATTCTTGGTATAGCCGCTCGGCCCCTTGGTGGGGTCGTAAGCCAGGGCGGACAGCCCGGCCAAGTCGCTATCGCTGTTGTCGTTGTCGCTGGCGGTGAGCTTGATGGTGTTATCGGTGCCGGTCTTGGTGCTGGCAAGGGACAATTGATAGCCGCCGCTGACCTGCACGACGCTGGCCTTGACGCCTGCATCCGCAGCATTGATGGCATTGGCGATGCCGCTCAGGGTGCCGTTGCCTGCCGAGATCGAAATGGTCTTGCCGCCGCTGTTGTCGGAAGGCGTAAAGGTGTTGCCGACGCCGTTGTAGGCACCGATCTGGATGTTGATGCTGCCGGTGCCGACGATAGTCGAATCCTTGTCTGTTACCGTGTTGCTCGCCAGGGTTTGTGCTTTTGCCAGTTGGGAAACGTTGATGCTGTAACTACCAGCATTGGCGACATCTTTCGACGCCTTGGCGGAGAGGGTGGCAGCGGTGCCTGACGCGGCTTTGAAGGGAGCGGTATCCTGCGCGGTCTTGAAATTGCTCAAAGCCGTTTTGAAGGTATCCAGCGACGACTGGAGTTTTCCGTAGGCGGACAATTTTACCTGGTAACTGGACTCCTGCCGGTTTAACGCCGTTACCGAACTACCGCTCCCGATGGAGGAAAGCTGCCCCATACCCGCCAGTGTATTCAACGCACCGTACTGGTTGTAAGCATTGCCATAAAGGCTTGAAACCATACCTAACATTTTGGTATCCCTCCAGTGTTCAGTATAGCAGCCCGGCAATTTATTTCATCCGGGCCTAGATGCCATCTATCGGATTTGCCTGATTTTCTCCCTGGATTGTGTAAAATCGCGGCTGCCCCTTTTTATTCCGTAGAACGTAAGGAACGACTCCATGCCGATCAATCAAACCACTGCGCGCCAGAAGGCCGCCACTCTCGCCGAAGCCCTGCCCTATATCCGGCGTTTTCACGGCAAGACCATCGTCATTAAATACGGCGGTAACGCCATGACCGACGAAAACCTCAAGCAATGTTTCGCCCGTGACGTGGTGCTGCTCAAGCTGGTCGGCATGAATCCGGTAGTGGTGCATGGCGGCGGCCCGCAAATCGAGACCCTGCTGGCACGGGTCGGCAAGGAAGGTAAGTTTATTCAGGGGATGCGCGTCACCGACGCGGAAACCATGGAAGTGGTGGAAATGGTGCTGGGTGGCCAGGTCAACAAGGAAATCGTCAACCTTATCAACCAGCACGGCGGCAAGGCGGTCGGGCTGACCGGCAAGGACGGCTCCTTCATCCGCGCCCGCAAGCTGTTGATGGCCAACAAGGACAACCCCGAGGACATGATCGACATCGGTCAGGTCGGGGAAATCACCCAGATCGACCCGTCGTTGATCGGCCTCCTCGATTCCGGGGCGTTTATCCCGGTGATTGCGCCCATCGGCGTTGGACGCGACGGCGAGACCTATAATATCAATGCCGACGTGGTGGCCGGCAAGATCGCCGAAGTCCTGAAGGCGGAAAAACTGGTGCTGCTGACCAACACCTCCGGGGTGCTGGACAAGGACGGCAAGCTGATTACCGGCATCACGCCCAAGCAGATTGACGCGATGGTCGAGGATGGCACCCTGTCTGGAGGAATGTTGCCGAAAATCGGTTCGGCGCTGGACGCCGCGCGCAGCGGCGTGAAAAGTGTGCACATCATCGACGGGCGGGTGGAACATGCCTTGTTGCTGGAAATTCTTACCGACGAAGGCGTCGGCACGCTCATCAAGGCCAGTTGACCAGAATTCCGTCCTTGAAAGACGCCAACCCTGACTTATCCCCTGCGGCTTCCACCTAGATGAAAGGGCTTTTCCACCCCGCGATCTATCTCGCCAATCGGCTCAAGTATCCGCACAAGTTTTTCTTTGCGGCCATCCTGATCGCGGCGATTCTGGGCATCGGCCTGGCGCTGATTCTGCCCGGCATCGACAGCGGCATCGAGTTTACCCGCAAGGAGCAGCAAGGCGTCGAATACGTCAAAACCTTGCGCCTGGTCCTGGAGAACCTCCAGCAGGTGCGCGGCATGTCTACCGCCTACCTGAGTGGCGACCAGTCCTTCAAGAGCGCTCTCGCCGCCAAGCGCAACCAAGTTGATGAAACGGTGAAGGCGGTCGACGAGCTTGACCGGCGTCTCGGCGGCAAGCTGGTTGCCGCAACCAAATGGCAGGGATGGAAAATTCAGTGGGACGATCTGGAGCTGCGTCTGCAAGGGGCGGATGCCCTCACCAGCTATGTCCTGCATACCGAGCTGATCGGCCAACTGAGGTCTTTGCAGATCAATGTCGCGGACAATTTCAATCTCACCCTGGATTCGGAAATCGACAGCCATTACCTCGCGCAGGCCGTCGCGGTCGAATTGCCCGAACTGGTGGAAAGCATGGGCCAGATTCGCGCGCTGGGGAGCGGGATCGCGGCGCGCAAGACGCTGAACACCGAAGAAAAGACCCGTCTTATCGTCCTGATCGGACTGGTCAAGTCGTCCTCCGAAGCGCTGGACACCAATATCAATCGGGCAGTGGCGGCGAATGCGGCGCTCCGCGCCCCGCTGCTGAAAAGCACGCGGGTCAGCATGGCGTCCGCGCACTCGGTGGTCTATTCGGTGAGCCAGGGCTTCATCAACGCCCGTGAAATCGAACTCCAGTCCACCGAGTTTTTTGGTTACGTCACCAAGGCCATCGAAGAGAATTTCCGCCTGCACGACACCGTTGCGGCAGCCCTTGGGCAATTGCTCGATGCCCGCATGGAGCGCCTCAACGCCCGCAAGTCGGTGACCTTCGGTTTCACCGCGCTGATATTGCTGCTGGTGGCGTATTTTTTCATCGGCGGCTATCTGGCCATCATCGATTCCATCAGGATGTTGCGCAGTGTCTCGGAACGGCTCGCCGCCGGCGATCTGGCGGGGCGGGTGGTGTTGGACAGCACCGACGAAATGGCCCAGGTGGCGGCCAGTTTCAACCATATGGCCGACCGTCTCGAACAGCTTTTCGCGCAGGCGAGCGCTTCCGAACAATCGCTTATCAAGGTGCGCGACGAACTGGAGGAACGGGTGCAGGAGCGCACCCAGGCTCTCGAAGAACTCAATACCAACCTGGTGATGTCGTATGCCGAAAACATCAAGGCCATGCACACCCTGGAAGATCTCAAACTGGCGCTCGACGAGCACGCCATCGTCAGCATTACCGACCCGCAGGGCAAGATCGTGTTCGTCAACGCCAAGTTCTGCGAGACCTCGAAGTATTCTGCGGAAGAGTTGCTGGGGCAGGATCATCGTCTCATCAATTCGGGTTATCACCCCAAGGAGTTTTTCAAGGGGTTTTGGGCGACCATCACCGCGGGCCATGTTTGGCATGGCGAGGTCAAGAACCGCCGCAAGGACGGCACCTTTTATTGGGTGTCTTCCACCGTGGTGCCGTTACGCGACGAAAACGGGGCGATCCAGCAATACATTTCGGTGCGTACCGACATTACCCAGCGCAAGGCCATGGAAGAATCGCTGCAGGCCAGCAACGAGCGGTTCCGCAGCACCTTCGATTCGGCGCCCATCGGGATGGCTCTGGTCGGCGTGGATGGCGAACTGTTGCAGGTCAACAACCGCTTGTCCGAGATGCTCGGCTACCCGCCCGACGAACTGACCGGCATCCTGATCCAGGAATTCCTCGATTCCGAAGACCTTGAAGCCCATTCTGCCCTGGCGATCCAGGCGCTGGTCGGACAAATCGACAATTTCAATCTGGAAATTCGCTACCTGCACAAGGACGGTTATCTCGGCTGGGCGCTCCTGAATGCCGCGATGCTTCATGACGCGCAGCACGACCCTCTGTATTTCGTGTACCAGATCCAGGACATTTCGCAGCGCAAGCAGATGCTCGAAGAACTGAGCAACGCCTACAGCGAGGCGCAGGAAGCCTCGCGCCTGAAATCGGAATTCATCGCCACCATGAGCCATGAAATCCGCACCCCGATGAATGCCATTATCGGCATGAGCGAACTGCTATCCTTCACCGATCTCACTCAGGAACAGAAGGACTACGCGCGCATCGTCCATACCTCCGCCAATTCGCTGATGGACATCATCAACGACATCCTCGATTTCTCCAAGATGGATGCCGGCAAGATGGTTGCCGAGGCGATCGAATTCGCCCCTCTCGAAATCGTCGAAAGCGCCGCCGAACTGATGGCCCCGCGCGCCCACGAAAAGAAGCTCCAGTTGATTTCCTTCGTCGCCCCGGAGATACCCGCGCCGCTGCTCGGCGACCCCGGACGGCTGCGCCAAGTGCTGCTCAACCTGCTCGGCAACGCCGTCAAATTTTGCGAACAGGGAAAGGTGGTGGTGCAGGCCACTCTCAGTTCGCGCACCGACGACTTCAGCGTGGTGCGCTTCGAAGTGATCGACAGCGGCATCGGTATCCCGCCCGACGCGCTGGCACGCCTGTTCCAGCCCTTTGTCCAGGCGGACGGCTCGACCACCCGCAAATACGGGGGGACCGGCCTCGGCCTGGCGATCTGCAAGCGCTTGGTGGAACTGATGGGTGGCGAAATCGGGGTGGACAGCGAAGAAGGCAAGGGCTCGACGTTCTGGTTCAAGCTACCCTTCAAGACGCTCCAGGCATCGCGTACTGAAGCGCCGCCCGCCCACCAGGGAATCCGGGTGCTGGTGGTCGACGACGACGAAACCAGCCGCGAAATCGTCGCCCGTTACCTGGCCACTTCCGGAATGTCGTGCCGCCAGGCAGGCGATGCCATCCAGGCGCTCGAACTATTGCGCATCTCGCAGCGCGACAACCTGCCTTACGACATTGCCGTCGTCGACCTGATGATGCCCGGCGCGGACGGTTTTGCCCTGCATACCGCGATGCGCCGCGAAATGACGGTGATGCCCCGCCTCATCATGCTGACGGCTTTCGATCAGCCGGGTTTGCGCAACCGGGCAATCACCGAAGGGTTTGCCACCTACCTGGTGAAGCCGGTGCGTAAATCCCTGCTGCTGAAGGCTATCGAAGATGTCCAGAGCGCGCCTGTGCTACAGGCCACCCCGCCCGGTATGCCTGCCGAGGTGGTCGACCCTGCCTCCGTCGCCGTTCCGCAGCAGGGTGAAGCTACCGCAAGTCGCCTGCTGGTAGTGGAAGACAGCCCGATCAACCAGAAGCTGACCCTCGCCCAACTGGCTCGCCTGGGGTATCAGGCGGATATCGCGGACAATGGTGCCAAGGCGCTGGAAAAACTTGCCCAGGCCGACTACGACCTGGTGCTGATGGACTGCCAGATGCCGGTGATGGATGGCTTCCAGGCCACCCAGGTGATCCGCGAAAAAGAACAGGGTACCGGCCGCCATACCCCAATCGTCGCCATGACCGCCAATGCCATGCAGGGCGACCGGGAGAATTGCATCGTCGCGGGCATGGATGATTACCTGTCCAAGCCGGTGGTCATGGATGAATTGCGCGTGGTGCTGGAACGCTGGCTGGAAGGGACGCTGGCTGCTGCTGCCGAACCCGTTGTCGGCGAGCAGGCTGCCAAGGTGGCCGTCACCCTGAACCTCCAGGCGGCGGAAGAGTTGTTGAATCTGGTCGGGGACGAATTTGCCGACATCCTCGATATCTTCCTCGACGAAACCCCTCAACTCCTGCAAGCTTTGCGGAGCATGGCAGTTTCCGGCGATTCGGATGGCACCATGCAAGTCGCCCACCGCATGAAGTCGAGCAGCGCCAGCATGGGGGCGCTACGTTTTTCCGGGCTATGCCTGCAAATCGAAAAATCCGCGCGGGCCGGTGTGGTCGACGCTGCCACCCAGGATGCCGTAGCCGAACTATTCCACGAATTCGAGCAGCTTCGCGAGGAACTCAAGGCCTTTGCCGCACGCCTTGGCGGCAAGAGCAAAATTCCTCATTTGCTGACCGACAATGCCCTGGTGCTGGTGGTCGACGACGATCGAGCCATGCGCGAAATGATCTGCAAGGTGCTGGGCGGCAACGGTTTCCGTACCGCCCAAGCGGAAAACGGGATGCAGGCTCTCGACCTGGCCGCCCACATCAAGCCCGACATCGTCCTGATGGATGCCCTGATGCCGGTGATGGACGGCTTCGAATCGTGCGTCCACCTGCGCCAGCAGGAGGGCTGCGAGCAAATTCCGGTGCTCATGGTGACCGGCCTCAACGACGAGCAGTCGGTGGACAAGGCGATGAAAGCCGGTGCCAGCGATTTCATCACCAAACCGATCTACTGGCCGCTGCTCCTGCAGCGTCTGCGCCACGTCCTGGCCACCCAGATGGCGGAAAAGCAGATCAAGCACCTCGCTTACCACGACAACCTTACCGGCCTGCCCAACCGGGTGCTGTTCCACGACCGCCTGCAACAGGCGCTCGCCCATGCCAAGCGGGAAGGCCACACGATGGGCGTGATGTTCATCGACCTGGACCGCTTCAAGATCATCAACGACACTCTCGGCCACGACGTCGGCGACGAATTGCTGAAGGGGGTGGCACAGCGCCTCAAGAACTGCATCCGCCAGGGCGATACGGTGGTGCGCCTGGGCGGCGACGAATTCACCATCATCCTGCCGCTCATCGGCAAGGCCGAGGACGCCGCCGTGGTCGCCCAGAAAATCCTGGATACCCTGGCCGAGCCGTTCCTCCTGGTGCAGCAGGAACTGCACGTCACCAGCAGCATCGGCATCAGTCTTTACCCGGACGACGGCGAAGATACCCAGACACTTATCAAGAATGCCGACATCGCCATGTATCGCGCCAAGGAACTGGGCAAGAACAATTACCAGTTCTATACCGCCGATTTGAACGCCCGCGCCCTGGAAAACATCCAGATGGAAAACGCCCTGCGCCATGCCCTGGCGCGCGGCGAATTGGTGCTCCATTACCAGCCCCAGATCGATATCCGCAGCGGGCGTATCGTCGGCATGGAAGCCCTGATCCGCTGGAACCACCCCGAGTTGGGCATGGTGCCGCCGGGACGCTTCATCCCGATTGCCGAGGAAAGCAACCTCATCGTGTCCATCGGCGAATGGGTGCTGCAAACCGCCTGCGCCCAAGGCCGGAAGTGGCGGGACGAGGGCTACCCGCCGCTACGCATCGCGGTCAACCTGTCGGCCCGCCAATTCAACCAGAAGAACCTCCTGGAGCCGATCTTCCGTGCCTTGCGCAGCACCGGTTACCAGGCCGAGCATCTCGAACTGGAAATCACCGAGAGCCTCATCATGCAAGGCACCGGCAAGACCATCGCGATCCTCGAGGAAATTTCCGCGGCGGGAATTCGCGTCTCCCTCGACGATTTCGGTACCGGTTATTCCTCGCTCAGCTACCTCAAGCGCTTCCCCATCGACACCGTCAAGATCGATCGTTCCTTTGTCCGCGACATCCACACCGACCCCAACGACGCCGCGATTACCAGCGCCATCATCGCCATGGCGCACAGCCTCAAGCTCAGCGTCATCGCCGAAGGGGTGGAAACCGTCGAGCAACTCGCTTTCCTGCGCGAACAGGGCTGCGAGGAATACCAGGGCTATTTCTACAGCCCGCCGTTGCCCGCCGACGAAATCGTCCGCTTCATGACCCGCCGTTAGCGCGATGAAGCGCCACCCCGTCTGGTTGTTCGACCTGGATAACACCCTTCACGACGCCAACCGGGCGATCTTCCCGCACATCAACCGGCTGATGACCGATTACCTGAAAACCCACCTGGCGCTCGACGAGAACCAGGCCGATGCCCTGCGCGTCGCCTACTGGCAGCGCTACGGCGCCACGCTGGTGGGTCTGGTGCGCCATCACCAGGTCGCGCCCAATCATTTCCTGTGGCACACCCACCAGTTTTCCGACCTGCCCGCCATGGTGCACGCCGAATCCACACTGGGCCATACCCTGCGCCGCCTCAAGGGGCGCAAGGTGCTGTTTTCCAACGCCCCTGCCCACTATTCGTTGCGCGTGCTGAACATCCTCGGGATTGCCGATTGCTTTGACGAGATCTTCTGCATCGAACACCTCGGCTATGCCCCCAAACCCGCCCCGGCGGGATTTCGTAAAGTCCTGGCGCGGCTGCGCGTCCGTCCGCAGGACTGCGTGATGGTCGAGGATTCCCCGGAAAATCTCCGCACCGCCCGCCGCTTCGGCATCAAAACCGTCCTCATCGGCAAGGGCTGCCAGCGCCCCGCCCATGTCGACGTGAAGATTCGTTCCCTGCGCGAGTTGCCGGGCACCGTGGCTTAGACGGCGTGGCGTAGCGCCTATTGGGTGGCTTTGCGCTTGAGGTGGTGTACCCCGAAGGTGACAATCAACGCCACCACCGGGATGCTCAATCCCGCGATCAGGTCGGGGTGGATGTCCAGACCGAATCCCTTGGCGGCCTTGGCCAGATAGCCGATCAGACCCACGCTGTAGTAGGTAATCGCTACCACCGACAGTCCCTCCACTGCCTGTTGCAGGCGCAACTGGAGCTTGGTGCGGCGGTTCATCGAGGTGAGCAGTTGCTGGTTCTGGCGTTCGCGGGTGATGTCGACGCGGGTCGAGAGCAACTGGCTGGTCTGGCTGATCCGTTCGGAGAGGCGCAGTTGGCGCAGCGCCGCGGATTCGCAGGTGTTCATGGCGGGCACCAGGCGCCGGTCCATGAATTCGCGGTAGGTCTGCAAGCCGCGGATGCGCTCTTCGCGGAGTTCCTCGATGCGCCGGTTCATCAGGCCGAAATAGGCGACCGAAGCGTCGAAGCGGTACTGGGTGACGGCGATGCCGTTTTCCACTTCCGCCGCTAGGCGGCTGATCCGGTCGAGCAATTCGGGCTCGTCCTCTTCCTTCGCCTGGCACATGGCATTGTTGATTTCCACCAAGCGGTTTTCCGCCTCGGCCAGGCGAATTGCCGTGTCGCGGGCCAGCGGCAGCCCCGTCAGCCCCATCATGCGGTAGGTATCGATCTCGAACAGGCGTTGCAGGATGCGCCCGGCCTGGCGGCTGCCCAGGCTGATGTCGCACACCAGAAAACGCGAGAAGCCGTCGGCATGGATGCGGAAATCGGTGTAGGCCCGCGCGCTGCCGCCCGAGATGGCGGCGCCGATCAGGGTATTGCCGTTGAAATGGCGCTGCGCGATTTCCGCGGCTTCCGGCGCGTTTTCCTGGGCGCTCTGGAGGCCGGCATGGGCGCATACCAGGATTTGCCCCGGCAGGGCGCTCAGCCAGTCGTGCGGCACCCGCTCCAGGGCCGGCAGGGAAAAGGGGTCGTCGAAAGGTCCGGCCACCATGAAAGTGTAGGAGACGAACTCGGCATGTCTTTCCCAGCGTACCCGGAATGGCCCGAAATCGGCGCTGTAGTGGGTGGCATCGGGTGCGGGAGGCGGCGCGTTGTGGCGCGTGCACAGTTCGGTGATGGCCTCCAGGTCGGCTTGTCGTTCCCCGTTGCCGGGCAGGAGCACCAAGTGGGAGAGGCGCTCCGGCGCCCGTAGCGCTTCATAGGGGCGGGCGTGCACTTCGTTGTTGAGCAGGTAGCGCTGGGCGTGATTGGTAGGGATAGCCATGGCTTTCTCCACTGGATATTGAGGGAACAGCTTAACGTTGCTTTATTTCCCTTTTCCTTCCGCCGTCCCCATCAGCTTGGAATATTGCCGGTAAATCGCCTGGACCTCGGGGTTGTCGGGCTGGCGCTGGCGCATCTGCTCCAGCACTTCCTTCATGTCCTGGTAGAGCTTGAGTTCCTGCAAGCCGGACAGCAGGTAGAGTTCCGGGGTGACGTCTTCGGCGGCGGCGTCCTTGCGTAGCGCGGCGTAGGTGTCGTCAAGCTCGCGGAGCTTTTCGCGGGTCGGCAGCGCCCGCACCATCACCATACCGGTACGGTTCTTCAGGTCGTTCATCACGTTGGGGGCGCGCGTCAGTTGCTGCAGGGCGATGGCGGGCAACTGCCTGACCTCGGGCTGGGCGCCGGGCAGGGCGGAGCGGCTCTCGGTGCTGCCGATTTCCAGTTGCGCCGCGCCGCGCCAAGTTTCCTGACGCCCCCCGCTGAAATATACCAATTGGATCCGCGCGTCATTCGCCAGGGTGAGCTTGTCACCGCTGCGCAGCTTCATGAAGGCCGCCGCCGGCTTGCCCTTGTCGGTCCCGGAAGCGTAGCTGACGCCGCCTTGCAGCAGGGTAATCATGCCGCTATCGGACTCCGCGGCGTGCAGCGTTGCCGGTACCAGGAACAGCAGCGCCAGGAGGCGATTAATCCAAGTGCTTGTCGTTTTACTCATCGCTAGTCTCCTCTTTCAACCCGATAACCTCGAAAACTTCCACCGCCTGTTCGCGGCCCTTGACGTGCACCGCTTCGGTTTTGCCGGTGAGTACCGCGCCGCCGCAGGCTTCCAACGTCTGACGACTGACGACGATAGCGCAGCCCAGGCTCTTTGTCACACCTTCGAGGCGCGAGGCGGTGTTCACGGTGTCGCCAATGGCGGTGTATTCCATGCGCTGCCGCGAACCGATGTTGCCGATCACCGCCACTCCGCTATGGATGCCCACCCCGATGTGGAACTCGGGCAGGCCGCGTCCGGCAAAGCGCTCGGCCATCCAGCCCTGGAAATCCGCGGCGGCGCGCTCCAGCGCCAGGGCGGCGCGCACCGCCCGCAGGGCATGGTCGGGATGGCGCACCGGCGAGCCGAATTGCGCCATTACCGCGTCGCCGATGAATTTGTCGATGGTGCCGCCTTCCTGGAGCACCGCCGCGCAGGCGCGCTCCAGATAGGTATTGAGCATTTCGACCACTTCGTGGGCGGCGAGTTTTTCGCTGATGGTGGTGAAATTGCGGATGTCGGAAAAAAGTATGCTGACTTGCCGCGATTCGCCGCCCAGGTCGGGCAGGTTTTTAGCCTTGAGCAACATTTCCACCACGTCGCCGGAAACGTAGCGCCCGAAAATTTGCGTGACCCGCGCCCGTTCGCGTTCCTCGCCGGTGAGGCGCAGCCCGTAACAACCCAGGTAGGCGGCGATCAGGCCGATTTGCAGGTGCGCCAGGGGAAGCAACTGGTAATGGCGGAACAGTTGGAAGGACACCAGCCCACCCAGCGCGGAAGCCCCCGCTAACAGCAGCAAACCGCGCCACGGGGTGAGACGCTGGTAGATCAGCGCCGCCAGGCCGATCAGTGCCAGGAAATACAGGAGCCGCTGCGGCGCGCCGACCGGCAGGTCGAAACGACCGGACAACAGGGTTTCGGCAATGTTGCCCTGAACCTCCGGGCCGGTCATGAGCACCCCGCTCTTGCCGAAAAAGCCGCTGCTATAAGGGGTGGAATGCAGGTCGTCCATTCCCAGGAATTGCCCGCCGATAATCGCCACCTTGCCGTGCAGAGCGCGCACCGCCGGGTCTTGCGCGGCATTCGGGGCGAGCAGGCGACTCAAGGAAATGCGCGGCAGGGTTCCCGGTGGGCCGGCGTAGCTGATGCTTAACGGGGTATCGCCGCTACGCAGGTCTTGGGCGCCGAAGCGCCATTGCCCGGCGGCCGGCTGTTGCCCGCCGGCGCGCACCGCCAGCAGCATCCCCAGGGTCAGGCGCGGCAACGGCTGGCCGGCGTTTTGCGGGTCTTCGCGGATGACCGGGGCGGGAACGAAGGTGCGCAGCAGGCCGTCGCTGTCGGCGGCCAGATCGGCCAGCCCAATCGCGGCGGTGAAATCGAAATCCGGCACGGCGAGCAGGTAGTCGGGATGCGGCAGCAGGAAATCGTCGGCGGGAAGGCTGGGGTCGACAAGCCGCGAGCCGACCATCACCAGCTTGCCGCTGTTGATTTCGTTGCGGAACGGAATGTCATAGGTGCGGCTCAACTCACTGTCGGGCAGGTTCAACTTGCGCAGCCAGCTTTCCGGGCTGATGGCAAACAGGAAATCCAGGCCGATGATCTTCACCCCCGCCGCCCGCAGCACGGCGGAAGCCTTGGCGATATGCGGCGTCCAGAATGCCAGCGGGTCGTCGCGATATTCCAGCAAGGCTCGATCGTCGAGAGTCACCAGTACCACGTGCTCGGGAGCGTGGCGTACCCCGGCGAGGCGGTGCCACAGGTCGGTATAGGCGTTTTCCGCCAAGTCGGCCCAGCCGGCACGGTAGGAAACTTCCGCCGCAAGTACGGAAAACAGGGTGATTGCCACTGCCAGCACGAGGCTGCGCCGGGTGAAGGAAAGGAGCCAGGACATGGCGGGCAGAATACCGCGAATCAGCAGCGGGTGTTAAGGGTTATGTCGTGCTGAACGGGTCGGAATAGGCATTTGCTCGATGCACGCGCTCCTCCTCGACGCCCAATGTAAAATTAACCGGCTCCGCGCTTTTACGGAATCTGGCTTGAATGTTGGGTTGGGTATAGCTGATGCGTGTGATAGTTTGATCTTTATCGCCTGCCACCTGCGTAACCGGGCTTCCTGTGGTGGTGGCGCACAATCAGGATTTGAATGCTGCTTTCGAGATTTCGATATACGACCAAGTATTCGTCGTTGGTGTTCCGAGGCTGGGGTGTTCAACCAAGAGTTTGGCGACACGTTCGAACTCGTCGAGAAAGCACCCCGCGACCGCAGGTCCAGCCTGTTCGCTGTAAAAATCCAGTGCGTTGGCAACGTCATGCTCCGCCCCGGGGTGGAGCGTATAAGTCATCGCGGAAGTCTTGCCCGAAGCCGGGCAACGGCTTCCTGCCCTGAAACGGCCAAGATCGAACCAGACTCCAGTTCGGCTTCCCTTCGATCTGCTTCTCGCTCCCAAGCCTCCTCGACGTCGGAGTCTGAATCAAGGCTGGCGATTAGCCGTTCGAGCAGGTGTGATCGTTCGACAGGAGCTAATTGCAGGACTTCGGCTTCTAGGACTTCTAGGTTTGTGCTCACACTGACCTCCGATGCGGTAAATGCTAACGTTTTACAGTTTATCACAGCGAGTAGCCGTCACAGGGATGCTGGGTCTGCAATGTCTAACGAAGCTGTAGAAAAACCCCGCTATTCTGGGTTTGCCCTTGCGCTAAAATGCTCTGAAATGGCATGTTGCTGCGTTTGTACCACCGGTAGCAGAGCCTTATACGTGTCGAGTGGCTCCTCGTTGGAGCGCGCGCGCTCATTTCCAAATAGTTCCCCATATCGCTCCGTGGTGGCAAGGCTGCTGGATAATCTGGCAAGGTGGGGCGGCGTTACCTTCCTCAACAGCCCTGCCGTTCGCTTTCAGGAAACCAACCCTTTTTCGCCACCCCGGTTTCGGATTACAATAGCTCCCTTTTCGCAAAATTATTCGAGCCATGCAAATCGGCCCTCATTCCCTGAAAAACAATCTGGTGCTCGCGCCCATGGCGGGGGTCACCGATCGCCCGTTCCGCGCGCTGTGCCGGCGCCTGGGCGCCGGGCTGGCGGTTTCCGAAATGGTGGCGTCGAACTCCCTGCTCTACGGCAGCGCCAAGACCCAGCGGCGTGCCAATCACCAGGGCGAGCCGGGACCGGTGTCGGTGCAGATCGTCGGCAGCGATCCGGCGATGCTTGCCGAAGCGGCTAAACATAACGTCGCGCGGGGCGCCCAGATCATCGACATCAACATGGGTTGCCCGGCCAAGAAAATCTGCAACGTCATGGCGGGTTCCGCGCTGCTCAAGGATGAAGCGCTGATCGGACGCATCCTGGAAGCCGTGGTTGCTGCGGTGGAAGTGCCGGTTACCCTGAAAATCCGCACCGGTTGGGATAAGCACAACCGCAATGCCCTGTCGGTGGCACGCATTGCTGAAAAATCCGGTATCCAGGCACTCGCAATCCATGGGCGGACCCGTGCCGACGCTTATTCAGGCGAAGCCGAATTCGACACCATCGCCGAAGTGAAGGCCAACATCGGTATCCCGGTCATTGCCAACGGCGACATCACCACCCCCCAGAAAGCCAAGCAGGTGCTCGACCGCACCGGCGCCGACGCCATCATGATAGGGCGGGCCGCGCAGGGGCGTCCGTGGATCTTCCGCGACATCGCCCATTTTCTGGAAACCGGCGAAGAACTGCCGCATCCCGGCGTCGCCGAGGTCCATGCCATGCTGGTCGGCCATCTCCACGATCTTTACGAGTTTTACGGCGAAGTCGCGGGCGTGCGCATGGCGCGCAAGCACATCGCCTGGTACACGCGGGGTCTGCCGGGATCGGCGGCATTCCGCCATGCCATGAACCAGTTGCAGAGCAGCAGCGCGCAACTGGAAGCCGCCGAGCGCCTGTTCGTGGCGTGCGGCGAGCAACAACCCGACGAGGAGCTTTTGGCGGCATGATCAACGAAAGCGAACTCACCGGTTGCGTACGGAAATCCCTGGACGACTATTTCCGTCATCTCGATGGGGAAAAACCCAGCGCCATTTACGACATGGTCGTCAGTCACGTCGAAAAACCCCTGCTCGAATACATCCTGAACTACGCGCAGGGCAATCAAACCAAGGCTGCCGACCTTCTCGGCCTGAATCGCAATACCTTGCGCAAGAAAATGAAAGAACACGGAATCCAATAACATGGCCATCATCAAACGAGCACTCATCAGCGTCTCCGACAAATCCGGCGTGGTTCAATTCGCCCGCGCCCTGCGCCAGTTCGGCGTGGAAATTCTTTCCACCGGCGGCACTGCCAAGCTGCTGCAACAGGAAGGCATCCCGGTGGTGGAAGTCGGCGACTACACCGGCTTTCCCGAGATGCTCGACGGGCGCGTGAAAACCCTGCATCCCAAGGTACACGGCGGCATCCTCTATCGCCGCGAATTGCCCGAGCACGTGGCCGCTGCCAAGGCCGCCGGGATTCCCCCCATCGACCTGGTGGTGGTGAATCTCTACCCGTTCGTTGAGACTGTCGCCAAGCCCGACTGTTCGCTGGAAGACGCCATCGAGAACATCGACATCGGCGGACCCACCATGGTGCGCGCGGCGGCAAAGAACCATCGCGACGTGGCGATTGTCACCGATCCCCTCGACTACCTGCCCCTGATCGACGAGATGCAGGCCAGCAACGGCAGCTTGAGCGCCGCCACCCACTTCGCCCTGGCGGTGAAAGCCTTTTCGCATACCGCCGAATACGACGGCGCGATCAGCAACTATTTAACCGCCATCGCCCCGGACGGCAGCAAACAGGCGTTCCCGGATCGCATCAATTTCCAGTTCGCCAAGGTGCAGGCCATGCGCTACGGCGAAAATCCCCACCAGCAGGCGGCCTTCTACGTCGCGCCCGGCGACCGCGAGGCGAGCATCGCCACCGCCCGCCAGTTGCAGGGCAAGGAGCTGTCCTACAACAACATCGCCGACGCCGATGCGGCACTGGAATGCGTAAAACAATTCGATGCCGCACCTTCCTGCGTGATCGTCAAGCACGCCAATCCGTGCGGTGTGGCCTACGGCGCCAATTTGCTGGAAGCCTACGAGCGCGCCTATAAAACCGATCCCGAATCGGCCTTCGGCGGCATCATCGCCTTCAACGGCGAACTCGACGCGGAAACCGCCAAGGTCATCGTCGAGCGCCAGTTCGTCGAAGTCATCATCGCCCCCAAGGTGTCCGCTGCCGCGGTGGAAGTGGTGGCCGCCAAGAAAAACGTGCGTCTCCTCGAATGCGGCCAGTGGTCCACGGAACCCGGCAAACGCCTGGATTTCAAGCGCGTCACCGGCGGCTTGCTGGTGCAGGAAGCCGACCTCGCCCTTTACAACGAACTCAAGGTGGTTACCAAGCGCGCCCCCAGCGAGGCGGAAATGTCCGACCTGCTGTTCGCCTGGCGCGTGGCGAAATACGTCAAATCCAACGCCATCGTCTACGCCAGCGGCAAAATGACCATCGGCGTCGGCGCCGGCCAGATGAGCCGCGTCAACTCCGCGCGGATCGCCGCCATCAAGGCCGAACACGCCGGCCTGCAGGTACACGGTTCGGTGATGGCGTCGGATGCCTTCTTCCCGTTCCGCGACGGCATCGACTCGGCGGCCAAGGCGGGTATCGCCGCGGTGATTCAGCCGGGTGGTTCGATGCGCGACGAGGAAGTGATCGCCGCCGCCGACGAGCACGGCATGGCGATGGTATTTACCGGGATGCGGCATTTCCGGCATTGATGGGCTGCGGCCGTGCCGACGATTACGGGTATTTCGGGGGCTTATCGGTTTTTCTTTTATAGCTTCGACTGTAATGAACCCATGCATGTGCATGTCAAACGTGATCGACTAACCTGCAAGTTCTGGCTTAAACCGGTGGTACTGGCGGGTAACGATGGTTTTGCAGCAAAAGAATTGAACCGTATTCGAGAGTTGGTTGTGGAACATCACCTACGCATAGTGGAGGCTTGGCATGAGCACTGTTGCGATTGAATACGAATACCCGCGCATTCTTGCGGTGACGGTGAACGACGAAGTCATCACCGCTAATCTCAGTGATGGGCGTAGCGTCAGTGTGCCGTTGGCTTGGTCGTGGCGGTTGGCCGAAGCAACCCCCGCGCAGCGCGCGGATTATGAAATCATTGGCTCCGGGCAAGGCGTACATTGGCCGGAGATTGATGAAGACATCAGTGTGGCGGGGATGTTGCACGGTGTTCCGGCACGTAAATTGAAATTGGTTTCTTAAAGTTGGGTAGCTGAAATACCATGAAAATTCTCGTTATCGGCGGCGGCGGGCGCGAACACGCCATTGCCTGGAAGCTCGCGCAATCGCCGCGTTCCACCAAGGTTTACGTGGCGCCCGGCAATGCCGGCACGGCGCTGGAGCCGGATCTGACCAACGTCGAGATCACCGCGATTTCCGAACTGGTGGATTTTGCGCTGCACGAGAAGATCGCCCTTACCGTGGTCGGCCCGGAAGCTCCGCTGGCCGCCGGGGTGGTCGATGCCTTCCGCAATGCCGGCCTGAAGATTTTCGGCCCGACCCAGAAAGCCGCACAACTGGAAAGCTCCAAGGATTTCGCCAAGGCTTTCATGGTGCGTCACAACATCCCCACCGCCGCTTACGGCACTTTCAGCGATGCTGCGACCGCCCATGCCTACATCGACCAACAGGGTGCACCCATTGTCGTCAAGGCCGACGGCCTGGCCGCCGGCAAGGGCGTGGTCGTCGCACAGACGCTCGAAGAAGCCCACGCCGCCGTGGACATGATGCTGGAAGGCAACAAGCTGGGTTCCGCGGGAGCGCGGGTGGTGATCGAGGAATGCCTGATGGGCGAGGAAGCCAGCTTCATCGTGATGGTCGACGGTCATCATGTCCTGCCGCTCGCCACCAGCCAGGATCACAAGCGTCTCCAGGATGGCGACCAGGGGCCGAATACCGGCGGCATGGGGGCTTATTCGCCAGCCCCGTGCGTCACCCCGGAAATCCACGCCCGCGCCATGCGCGAAATCATCCTGCCGACTATCGAAGGCATGGCCCGCGACGGCGAACCCTTTACCGGTTTCCTGTATGCCGGCCTGATGATCGACGCGGAAGGCAACCCGAAAACCCTGGAATTCAACTGCCGGATGGGCGACCCGGAAACCCAGCCGATCATGATGCGCTTGAAGAGCGACCTGGTGACGCTGATGGAGCATGCCGTCAACGGCACGCTCGACAAGGCGGAAACCGAGTGGGATCGCCGTGCTGCGCTGGGCGTGGTAATGGCGGCTGCCGGCTATCCCGACAGCCCGCGCAAGGGCGACGTGATCCACGGCCTGCCGCCGCTGGTCGATCTGCTAGAGGAAACGCCACGCGACTACCACGTGTTCCATGCGGGCACCACCCTGCACGGCAAGGACGTGGCGGTGAGCGGCGGACGGGTTTTGTGCGTCACCGCACTGGGCGACAAGGTGCAGCTTGCCCAGAAGCGCGCTTATGAGATTGCCGAGCACATCAAGTTCGACGGCTGCCAAATGCGCCACGACATCGGCTATCGCGCGATCGGCGCAAAAACAGTACGATAGCGGGAAAATCCAGGGAGACCCCACCGATGAGCCTTAACCCGCAAGACGTAGCTGATTTTCTGACCGAGCATCCCGAATTTTTCGAGGATTACGCCGAACAACTGGCGGAAATTCGCCTCGCCCATCCCCACGGCGAGCACGCCATTTCGATCAGCGAGCGTCAGCAGATCGCCCTGCGCGACAAGAACAAGCTGCTCGAAACCAAGTTGCGCGAACTGATCCAGTTCGGCGAGGAAAACGATGGGATCAGCGACAAGGTGCATCGTTTCAGCGTCGCCCTAATGGCTGCGCGCAGCCTCAACGGCGTACTCGACGTGATCTACTCGGGGATGAACGAGGGTTTCGACATTCCCCACACCGCCCTGCGCCTGTGGGTGGGCGAGCCGGAAGAACCGGCGCGCGACGAGTTCACCGGGGTGGGCATCGACCTGTGCGCGTTCGTCGACGAGTTGCCCGGCCCGCGCTGCGGCCAGCAAGCCGTTCACGAAATTCCCCAGTGGTTCGGCGAAGCCGGCGAAAACCTGCGCTCCTATGCCTACATTCCCCTGCGCGGCGATCAAGCCTTCGGCCTGCTGGTGCTGGCCAGTGAAGATCCGCAACGCTTCTATCCGGAAATGGGCACTCTCTACCTGCGGCGCATCGCCGACCTGGTGGGGGCCGCCCTGTTGCGCTATCTAAGCTGAGATGAACGAAACGGAAGCCTCCGCTGAAAATCTGTTGGCGGACTTCCTCACCTACCTCAGTGCCGAGCGGCGGCGGGCGGCGCTTACCGGCGAGAGCTACCGGCGCGACATCGAAGAATTCTTCCGCTTAGTCGGCGACACGCCGCTCCAGGATCTGCAAATCCATCATATCCGCCGCTTCGTCGCTCAATTGCATGGGCGGGGATTAAGCGGAAAATCGCTGGCGCGGAGGCTTTCCGCATGGCGCGGATTTTTCCATTACCTGACCTTGCGCCGCGGTTTCGCGCACAATCCCTGCATCGGCCTGCGCGCCCCGAAATCGCCGAAAAACCTACCCCAGGCGCTTTCTACGGACGAAGCTTGCCATCTCATGGAAGTGGAGGACGACGATGCCCTGGCGGCGCGCGACAAGGCCATGCTCGAACTCTTTTATTCATCGGGATTGCGTCTCGCCGAACTGGTGCGGCTCGACTGGCATCCCGACCAACTCGACCTGCAAACCGCCATCGTGCGGCTTACCGGCAAAGGCAACAAAAGCCGCGAGGTGCCGGTGGGCAGTCATGCCGTGGCGGCACTGCGAAAATGGCTTGAGTTCCGTGCCTTGCTCGCCAAGCCCGGCGAACCCGCCCTGTTCGTCGGCAAGAACGGGCAGCGTCTTACCCCGCGCGCCATCCAGTACCGTATCGAAGGGTGGGCGAAGAAGCTCGGCATCACCGCGCATGTCCATCCCCACATGCTGCGCCACTCCTTCGCCAGTCATGTCCTGCAATCCTCGGGCGACCTGCGCGCGGTACAGGAAATGCTCGGCCACGCCAATATCTCCACCACCCAGATTTACACCCACCTGGACTTCCAACGTCTTGCCGAGGTGTACGACAAGGCCCATCCGCGCGCCAGGAAGAGGAATGCTCCCGCAGAAAGTGCGCCGCAGGAATCGGGTAAAGATGAATAAGCCCTAAAGATGGGCCAGATTCTCGAATGGCTCGGGACGATGGATGCCGTAACCCTGCGCGTAATCGACCCCCAGGGCTTCCAGCTTGCTTAGCAGGGAACGGTCCTCGACAAACTCGGCGACGGTTTCGATGCCCATGACGTGGGCGATGCGGGCAATCGCCTCGACCATGGCGTGATTGACCGCGTTGCGCTCCATGTCGCGCACGAAGGCGCCGTCGATTTTCAGGTAATGCACCGGCAAATCCTTGAGATAGGCGAAAGACGACATGCCGCTGCCGAAATCGTCGAGGGCAAAGCGGCAGCCGAGCCGGGACAGTTCGTGCATGAACTGGGAAGCCTTGTTGAGATTGGCGATTGCCGAGGTTTCGGTGATTTCGAAGCATAGCGCCTGGGGCGGGACGCGATGGCGTTTGATCTGCTCCTTGAGGAAAGCCGGGAACATTTCGTCGTTGAGGGTGGTGGCGGAGAGATTGATCGAGCACAGGGCCGGGAACGGGAACCCGTTTTCCCGGCAGTCGTCCCACAGGCGCCGCCATTCTTCGCTACGCGCGGCAAACAGGGTGCGGATCACCCAGCGATCGACGGTAGGCATCAGGTTGTAGCGCTCGGCTGCGGGAATGAAAACGCCGGGAGGAATCACCTCGCCCTGTTCGTCGAGCATGCGCAGCAACACCTCGAAATGGCGCATCTCGCGATGCGACGCGACCACCGGGGCAATCTCCTGGAAATACAGGCGGAAGCGCTGCTCCTCGAAGGCCTTGGCGATGCGCGAGATCCATTGCATTTCGCCGTGACGGCGCGCCAATTCGCGGTCGTCTTCGAGATACACGTGGACCCGGTTGCGGCCGTGATCCTTGGCGGCGTAGCAGGCGGCATCGGCGTTGCTCAGGACGGCGGCGAGGTTGCCGCTCTCGGCGGTCACCGCCACCAGGCCGATGCTGATGCCGACCTCGAACGACTTGTCCTGCCACATGAAGCGGAAACCCTGCACTGCCTCGCGCACTTCGTTGGCCAGGCGTACCGCCTGATCGAGCGGGCACCCGGCCAGCAGCATGCCGAATTCGTCGCCGCCCAGGCGGGCGATCATGTCGGATTCGCGGCAGCGCGCCGCCAGCACCGTCACCAGTTGCCGCAGCAGTTCATCTCCCGCCATGTGGCCGCAGGTATCGTTGACCACCTTGAACTGGTCGAGATCCATGTAGAGCACCGCGTGGTGCTTGTTTTCCTCCCTGGCGCTGACGATCAACTCGTGCAGCAGGCGCTCGAATTCGCGCCGGTTGACCAGTCCGGTCAGTGCGTCGTGAGTGGCTTGCCACGACATCTGGCGCGCCATCTGGCGCGACTGGGTAACATCGTGGAACACCACCACCGCGCCAATCACCTCTCCTTCCCGGTTGAATATCGGCGATACCAGGTCTTCCACCGCGAACTCCTGGCCGTCGCGACGCACCAGCAGTGAATGGCTCTTCAGGCCGACCGCATCGCCGTCCGGCAGGGCGTGGCTGGCGAGATATTCGAGGGACTGGCGGGTTTCCTCGTCGACCAAGCGAAATACTTCGCGCAACGGGCGACCGCGCGCATCCCGGTCGCTCCAGCCGGTGAAGCGTTCCGCCGCGTTGTTGATAAAATTGATTTCGCCCCTGGCGTTGGTGGTAATCACCGCGTCGCCGATGGAGTGGAGGGTGACCTGGGCCAGTTCCTTCTCCTGGAACAACGCTTCTTCGGCTTCCGTGGTGCGGCGGATGACGAAGACGGCGATGCCGATCATCACCATGATGGCGCCCACCCCGCTGCTGATCATGAAATTGCCGGCGAAACGGGAAATGTGTTCCGCCTCGGCCAGGGCTTTCTCCCCGGAATCGCGCTGCGCGTCCAGCAACGCCGAATAGCGGCCGAACACCTTGGCCTGTAGGGGTATCACCCGCTGCTGAAGAATCCGGTAAGCGGCGGCGGTATTTCCCTTGATCGCCAGTTCGGCCACTTCGTCCTGAAGTTGCGCAACCGTGCCGACGATACTCATGGATTCGCGCAGGGCGTGGATTTCCACGGGCGTCAGGTGATGTTTTTCGAGTTGTTGGCGCGCCTTGATGAATTCTCCAGCCAGTTCGCGGTAGCGCATGTAAGCCGCGTCCTTTTCGAACGGGTTTTCCAGAGAAATGACGGCGTACAGGCTTACCACCCGCTCATGACCGATGGCGCGCATCGTCGCGATCAGGTCGCTGTGGACGTTGTGTTCGCGCACGATGGATTCCAACTCGCCCTTGATGATGATCATCCGAGAAATGCCGATCACGGTGAGGGCGAACATCAGCGCGACGGCAATGCTGAAACCGCTGGTGGCGATGAGCTTGGAGTTGAGTTTTGTCATTTGTGTCAGGCGTCTAGCTGATGCCGAGTTGGCGATGCATCTTACAATGAAACAGTGATATTCTCGAACGAAAAGCGCATTTTCCAAACGACGCCATGCCCCCGTGTCGCTTGACACGATGTGCATGTCTGGCCGACTATTAGTTGGTGAGATCGCGCCTGATATTTTTCCTGTTGCTGGCCATTTCCTTGCTGTTTACCCAGCAGGGCGTGGCGTTGCACGCCTTGTCGCACCTGGGTGAAAGCTTTTCCGGCCCGGCCGAGCAGGAAAAGCATCTGCCGCATTCGCCGGCTTGCGACAAATGCGTGGTTTACGCCGGCGTCGGCAGTGCCGCGGCATCCATGCCATTGCAATTCAGCGCGCCGGAAAGCCGGGCAGCGCTGGCCATCATCCTGTTCCTTGGATTCTTTTCGGCAACCCGTCGCTTCTATCTTTCCCGCGCACCGCCCTTCCTCGTTTGAATCCGCCCCTGAATTAGTTCGGCAACCCGCTTTGCATCGGTTTGCCGTCACTGTATTTCGACGAGGAACAGCCCATGTCTTTTACCCGCAACATTCTTGCGGCGAGCATCACGCTTGCCGCGGTCGCGCCGTTTTCCGCGAGCGCTGTCGATAACAACGAACTGGCGCAAATCCGCGACCAGATCAAACAAATGAAGGAAGGCTACGAGGCGCGCATCGAGGCGCTGGAAAAGCGTCTGGAAATCGCCGAGGCCAGCGCGGCCAAGTCTTCCGCCCCAGCCCAAAAGACCGCGCAGTCCGCCGCACCGCAGCCCAGCGCGCCTGTTGGTGCCGCCGCCTTCAACCCCGAAGTATCGTTGATCCTCACCGGCACTTACGCCAATCTCTCGCAAGACCCGGCCAATTACCGCATCGCCGGCTTTCTGCCGAGCGGCGGGGAAATCGGGCCGGGCGCGCGCGGCTTCAATCTCGGAGAATCCGAATTGGCGGTCGCGGCCAATATCGACCCTTACCTACGCGGCCAGCTTACCCTCGCCATGACGCCGGAAAATACCGTGGCGGTCGAGGAAGCCTTCGTCCAGTCGTTGGGGCTGGGCCACGGCTTTACCCTCAAGGGCGGTCGCTATTTATCAGGGGTCGGCTATCTCAACGAGCAGCACAGCCATACCTGGGATTTCGTCGATGCGCCGCTGGCTTACCAGGCGTTTTTCGGCGGCCAGTTAAAGGACGAGGGAGTGCAGGTCAAATGGCTGGCGCCGAGCGATACCTTTATCGAATTGGGTGCGGAAATTGGGCGCGGGCGCAATTTCCCGGCCAGCAACCGCGCCAAGAACGGCACGGGCGCCTCCACCCTGTTCGCCCATTCGGGCGGCGACGTGGGAACCAGTCATGCCTGGCGCGCGGGGCTTTCCTATTTGCGCACCTCGCCGCAAGGGCGGACGTTCGAGACCACCGACAATTTCGGCAATACGGTCGGCAATACCTTCAGCGGCGAGAGCCAGCTCGCCATCGCCGATTTCGTGTGGAAGTGGGCGCCCAACGGCAATCCGGTGCATACCAACTTCAAATTGCAGGGCGAATATTTCCGCCGCAAGGAAGACGGTCACCTGACCTACGACAGCGCCGCACTCGCCAATACCGACCGCTATTCGGCGCTACAGTCGGGATGGTATTTGCAGGGGATTTACCAGTTCATGCCGCGCTGGCGCGTCGGCCTGCGCCGCGACCAGTTGAACGGCGGTACGCTGGATTATGCCGGCAATGCCGCGGCGCTCGCTCGGGAGGCATTCAATCCATCGAAAAATACCCTGATGGTCGATTACAGTCCCAGCGAATTCTCGCGTTTCCGCGTCCAGCTTGCCCAAGACATGTCGCGTCCCGAAGCGACCGATCGCCAGTTGTTCCTGCAATATCAAATGAGCCTGGGCGCGCACGGCGCCCACAAGTTCTAAGGAGAAAACCTCATGACTTTCGCCAAATCACTTATCCGGCTGGCCGGCGTGTTGCTGGCTGCGCTGGCACTGCCGGCCTCTGCTGCCCTCAACGTCTTTGCCTGCGAACCGGAATGGGGTGCACTGGCCCGCGAACTGGGCGGCGACAAGGTGAGCGTTTACGACGCCACCAATGCCTTGCAAGACCCGCATCGGGTGGAGGCCAAGCCCAGCCTGGTCGCCCGCACCCGCAATGCCGAACTGATGGTCTGTAACGGTGCGGAACTGGAAGTCGGCTGGTTGCCGATATTGCTGCGCCAATCCGGCAACCCGAAGATCCTGCCCGGTCAGCCCGGCTATTTCGAGGCGGCGCAATTCGTGCGCTTGCTGGAGATTCCAGCCCGTCTGGATCGTGCCGATGGCGATGTCCATGCCGCCGGCAACCCGCACATCCAGACCGATCCGCGCAATATCGCCAGGGTGGCGACGGCACTGGCGCAGCGCCTGGGGGAAATCGACCCACCCAATGCGGCCTATTACGCCGCGCGCCACAAGGATTTCGCGGCGCGCTGGCAAGCCGCCATCCGGCGCTGGGAACAAGCCGCCGCGCCGCTGAAAGGCGCGACCATCGTCGTCCAGCACAAGGGGTTTCCTTATCTGGAAGACTGGCTGGGGTTGAAACAGGTTGCCGTGCTGGAACCCAAACCGGGGATCGAACCGAGCGTCGCCTATCTGGCGGAAATGGCCGGTCGCCTGGAACGCCAGCCCGCCAAAATGGTACTGCGCGCCGCCTACCACGATGGACGCGCTTCCCAGTGGCTCGCCGAGCGCCTGAGAATTCCGGTGGCGGTGCTTCCCTATAGCGTGGGCGGCTCGGAAAAGGCCAAGGACTTGTTCGGGTTGTTCGACGATACCCTCGATAAACTTCTGCAAGCAGGCAAGCCATGAACCTCGCCGCTCTCGACTTCTCCATCATCGCCCCTGCTTTTGCGGCGGGGCTGCTGGTGACCGCCACCCACGTTCCCCTGGGGTTTCAGGTATTGCAGCGCGGCATCGTGTTCATCGACCTGGCGGTGGCGCAAATCGCCGCGCTGGGCGTGCTGGCCGCCCACCTGTTCGGTTGGGAGCCGCAAGGCTGGGCGATGCAGGCGCTGGCGTTGGGGGCGGCGCTGTGCGGCGCGCTGCTGCTCACCTGGACGGAAAAACGCTGGTCCGACATCCAGGAAGCGGTGATCGGCGTGCTGTTCGTGTTGGCGGCTTCCGGCGCGGTGCTGCTGGTCTCCGGCAACCCGCACGGCGGCGAACACTTGCAGGATCTGCTGGCCGGGCAGATCCTGTGGGTTTCGCCGTCTCGCCTGCCTTTCGACGCGCTGATTTACGGCGCGCTGATTGGCGCCTGGTCCGGTCTGGGCGAAAAGCTCGGACGGATGGGTTTTTACGCGCTGTTCGCGGTGGCCGTGACGGTTTCGGTGCAACTGGTGGGGCTGTATCTGGTCTTCGCCACCCTGGTTATTCCGGCCATCGCCACCCGCCGTCTGGTCGGCAAACGCCGGCTGTTCGCCGGGTACGCGCTGGGGGCGGCAAGCTACGCCGTGGGATTGACGGTCTCGGCGTTGTTCGATTTGCCCGCCGGAGCGCTGATCGTCTGGATATTAGCCTTGCTCGGGGTGGGGGTGCTGGCGTATGCTTCGGCCCCATGATCCACCTGTAATAGTTATTTGATTGATTTGGAGGAATTTAATCCATGTTTGGCGCACATCACAAAAACCGGGCGGAACAACTGGCACAGCAAGTGGATCAATTGAGCCGGGAAAATCAGCGCCTTCAGGCCGATCTGGCCCGCGAATCCGACAAGGCCGCGATTGCCGAGGGCCGCACTGCGGATATGCGCCATGAGATCGAGAAATGCGCGCGCATCTACCAGACCATGCAGTCGTTCGGCGATTCCTTCCTGGAAATCCAGAAATCTCAGGTGACGATAGCCGGCAACCTGCAGGCCGGCAAGGAAAACGCCGTGCGAGCGTCCGAGGTGTCGTCCACCAATCGCGGCGCCCTGGAAAAGATCACCGAAAACCTACGGGTCATGACCGAGGAAACCAAATCCACCGCGCAAAACGTCGATTCCCTCGATGAACGCGCCAGCCAGATCGGCGGTATCGTCAACCTCATCAAGGACGTCGCCAACCAGACCAACCTGCTCGCTCTGAATGCCGCCATCGAAGCGGCGCGCGCCGGCGAACAGGGGCGCGGCTTCGCGGTGGTGGCCGACGAAGTGCGCCAGCTTGCCGAGCGCACCGCCCGTGCCACCGCGGAGATTTCCTCGCTGGTCGGCAGCATCCAGACCGAAACCCGTGCCGCGCGGGCGCAAATGGAAGCTTGGGCAGGCAAGTCGGAATCCTTCAGCCGCGACGGCGACGCGGCCACGCGCGGCATGGAAAACCTGTTCGACCTCACCCATCGCATGGAAGGCGTGATCGCCGCCAGCGCCCTGCGCAGCTTTATCGAAGTCACCAAGATCGACCACTTGGTATATAAATTCGAGGTTTACCGGATTTTCATGTGTCTGTCGCAAAAGAACGTCAACGACTTTGCCGACCATACCCATTGCCGCCTCGGCAAATGGTATTACGAAGGCGAAGGGCGGGCGTGCTTTTCCAAATTGCCCGGATTCCGGGAAATGGAAGGAGCCCACAAGCTGTTTCACGACAGCGGCATGGACGCGGTCCGCGGCTTTCGTGGCGGCGAATATGAACAGGGCTACGCCGCAATCGGACAGATGGAAAAGGCCAGCGAAGAAGTGCTCACCTGCCTGGAGCGCATGGCCCGCAGCGGTGAAACCGATCCCGCCATTCTTTGTCAGACGCCTTCCGCCGGAGTCTGATTTCCCCTCGCTTGCCGAAACCGGCCGGGTTCCCCGGCTTGTTCCCCGCCGTGCTTAGCCGGTATAAACTTACGGTTGTTGCCGACTGTCGGGAGGGTTTTTCGTGATGCGCTTGCTCCTGGTGTTATTGCTTGTCTTGTCCTTGCCGACCCAGGCTGGGCTGTTGGCGGGCGGAACCTCCCATGCCCTAGCGGTGTATGCGGGGAACGGCGGCAAGGTGCTGGCCTGGGGCGACAACAGTAGCGGCCAGTTGGGAAACGGCACCACGGATAACGCCGTCTATGCCGTGGAGGTCTTCGGCCTGACCAACGTGATCAGCGTCGCCGCCGGTGACGGGTTCAGCCTGGCGCTGGATTCCAACGGTTACGTGTGGGCGTGGGGAAGAAACGACCTCGGCCAACTCGGCGATACCACTACCGCTACCCGTGATACCCCGGTGCGAGTCGCTCTTCTCAAGGGTGTCGTGGACATTGCCGCGGGTAGGGATTTTTGCCTGGCGGCAAAAAGCGACGGCAGCGTGTGGGGGTGGGGTTCCAATGCCTCCGGCCAACTCGGTCAAGCCGCAGGGAGTGGCAGTCAATACTTCACCACCCTGACTCAGGTGAGCAGCCTGGACAACGTCCAGAAAGTCGCCACCGGAACCAATTTTTCCCTGGCGCTCAAGAAGGACGGCTCGGTCTGGGCGTGGGGCGCCAACGCCAGCGGTCAACTCGGGGTGGGTAACACCACCGACAGCGTTGTGCCGCAGCGGGTTTCCCTGCCGACCGACGTCGTCATTACCGAGTTGGCGGCACGTGACCACGTGCTTGCCCTGCAAAACGACGGCAAGGTCTGGGCGTGGGGCGGCAACGACATGGGCCAGCTCGGCGACGACACCACCACCGCCCGCCAAGTGCCGGCCCAAGTGGTGGATATCGCCAACGTGCGGAGCATCGCCGTCGCGTCGACCTGGTCGATGGCGCGACGTAGCGACCTCAGCGTGTGGGCGTGGGGCGACAACAGTTCGGGCCAGTTGCTCGACAAGACCAAGACCCAACGGCATTACCCGGTGCAAGCCCAGGGATTGGCGGATATTGAATCGCTGGCCTCCGGGCCGATGTTTGCCGTGCTCGGTAAATACGCGGGCGACATCCTTGCCTGGGGGGCGAACGGCGGGGGGCAACTGGGCAGCGGCGACACCACCGACAAATACGCGGAAGTGGCGCCGGTCAAAAAGGATGCCGATAATCCCCTGGTGCTGACGGCTGTCAGCACCGCCAATCCCATCGCCACCGCCAGGACTTCGGGGACGGCGCAAAACCTTACCCTGACGGCGGTTATCAATCCGGCTGCCATCGACTTGGGGAGGTCTGGCTTTCCCCTGGTATGGGCCAGCGTGCCGGGTTTCGGGGATATCTACCTGACTGTTTTCGGCTGGTTCGTCAGCAGCGTGCCGATGCCCTATTCCGGGCAAGGGCCACTGACAAAAATCGAGATTCCCACTTTGCAAAACCTGGATGTCAGTGCCTTTGTCGGCGCCAAGGTATATGCCGGCTATGGGTTTGCCCCCAGTGAAAGCGCGAGCGCGGCACGAACCCTGGAAATCTACGCCGTGCCCTGAGCGCCGAGGTGGAATCAGCCGGCCAGCAACCCCGGCCACTGCAAGGCCCAGTATTCCTTGGGTAGGCGTTTGAAACCGCTCTTGGCGAATTGGTGCCAGCGCCCGACCACGAAACAGATCAGTGCATTTGCCTTGGACGTCGCGTCCAGCATGGGCGGTAACTCCTGCTGGCTGACCGCGTTGCGCAGGCATTGCTTGAGGGTGGCTTCGAGGCGGTCGTGAAGTTGATTGATGCGGGCTTGCAGGCGTTCGTTTTCGTGCACCAGCGCGTCACCGATCAGTACCCGGGTCATGCCGCGGTTGGTTTGTGCGAACCCCAGCAGGAGGGTAAGAATGGACTCGATCTGCCTGACCGCGCTGGGCTCTTCGCTGGCGACCTTGTTGATGAGGCGGAACAGGGTTTCCTCGATGAACTCGATCAGCCCCTCGAACATCTGCGCCTTGCTGGCGAAATGGCGGTACAGCGCGGCTTCGGAGACATCGAGCTTGCCGGCGAGAGCCGCAGTGGTGATTTTCTCGCCATGCGGTGCTTCGAGCATTTGCGCGAGCACTTGAAGGATTTGCAGTTTTCTTTCACCGGGTTTGGCGGGCATTTGTTGGGATCCTGGCGGGTTACGCTAAAGCCGGTATTCTCGTTCATGGGCGCCGAAGTTGACAAGGTGGATCGGCTCTTTCAAGGTTATAATTCCAGATTATTTTCTTATATCAAGCCCCCATGTCTGACTTCAAACAGGATTTTCTCGCTTTCGCTCTTCAGGGCAAGGTGCTGTGTTTCGGCGAATTCAAAACCAAGGCGGGACGGCTTTCCCCTTATTTCTTCAATACGGGCCTGTTCAATGACGGTGCGAGCCTGCGCCGCCTCGGCCAGTTTTACGCGAAGGCGATACTTGCGGCAGATATCCAATTCGACATGCTGTTCGGTCCGGCCTACAAGGGCATTCCACTGGTGGCCGCGGTCGCGATTGCGCTGGCCGAAGACGGTCGCAACGTGCCGTTCGCCTTCAACCGCAAGGAGGCCAAGGATCACGGGGAAGGCGGCGCGATTGTCGGGGCGCCCCTGGCAGGCCGGGTGCTGATCGTCGACGACGTGATTTCGGCAGGCACCTCGGTGCGCGAATCGGTGGCGCTGATCCAGTCCGGCCAGGCCACGCCGAGTGGCGTGTTGATCGCCCTGGATCGCCAGGAGCGCGGGACCGGCGAGCTCTCGGCGGTGCAGGAAGTGACCCGGCATTACGGCGTGCCGGTGACGAGCATCGCTAGTCTGGCGGACATTGTGGAATTCCTCCGCACCCAACCCGAGATGGCCGACAATCTCGATGCTGTGATGCGCTATCGTCAGCAGTATGGCGTTTGATTGTAAGTCGATTTAACTCTGGAGGATGAACATGCGAAAGATTTCCGCGCTGTTTTTGCTGTGTTTGGTCAGCCTGCCGGTTAGCGCCGGCACCATCAAGAAATGGGTGGACGAACAGGGCGTCACCCATTACGGCGATACCATCCCGCCGCAGTACGTGAATCAGAGCAGTACCGAGTTGAGCAGCAAGGGAGTGGTGGTGAAAAAGACCGAGCGCGCCCAGACCGCCGAAGAGCGCCGCGCCATCGAAGAGGAAAAGGTCCGTCAGCAGGAGACGCAGGTGAAGGAGCAGGAGCAGCAAAGGCGCGACAAGGCGCTGCTCAACACCTATACCAGCGAGAAGGAAATCGACCTGTCCCGCGACCGCAACCTGCAACAGGCGGAAGTGCAGACCCAGAGCGCCGAGTTGCGCATCAAGCAGGTCAATGAACGTCTCGCCAAATACCGCAGGCAGGCGGATGGCATGACCAAGGCCGGCAAGCCGGTCGCCGCCGATCTCAAGCAGGACATCGACAACGGCGAAAGGGAAATTCTCCACCTGCAGGAAAGCATCCAGCAGAAAAAGAAGGACATGGAGGCGATCCGTGCGCGCTTTGAGGCCGACAAGCAGCGTTTCCGGGAGTTGACCAGCAGGAAGTGAGGGGGGCAGGCGCCCCGCCGGTTGGCCGGGTGGCTGAATTCGCTGGGACAAGCAGCTTCTATTGGTCCTTAAAAAACTAGAGGGCTACCCGACAAAATGTCGGGTAGCCCTCTAGTCGTTTGTTTCACCAAGAAATTAGCCGGCCAGCTTCTGCTTGAGGATGTCGTTGACCTGGGCGGGATTGGCCTTGCCCTTGCTGGCCTTCATGGCCTGCCCAACCAGGGCGTTGAAGGCTTTTTCCTTGCCGGACTTGAATTCGGCGACCATTTGCGGATTGGCGGCGAGCACCTCGTCGACGATCTTTTCGATGGCGCCGCTGTCGGACACCTGCTTCAAGCCCTTGGCCTCGATGATCGCGTCGGCGTCGCCCTCCCCCGCCCACATCGCGGAGAAGACTTCCTTGGCGATCTTGCCGGAAATCGTGCCGTCCTTGACCCGCTTCAGTAGTCCGGCCAATCGCGCGCTGGCAATCGGGCTGTCGGCGATATCCTTGCCGTCGCGGTTGAGCGCGGCGGACAGGTCGCCCATGATCCAGTTGGCGGTCAGTTTGGCATCGGCTGGACCGACAGCGCCAACCACTTCCTCGAAATAATCGCTGAGTTCACGGGAGGCGGTGAGCACCCCGGCATCGTAATCGGGCAGACTGAGTTGCGCTACGAAGCGTTCGCGCTTGGCTTGCGGCAACTCGGGGAGCGTCTGGCGCGCCGCCTCGATGAATTTTTCGTCCACCACCAGCGGCAGCAGGTCGGGATCGGGGAAATACCGGTAATCGTTGGCTTCTTCCTTGGAGCGCATGGAACGGGTTTCGTCGCGATCCGGGTCGTAAAGGCGGGTTTCCTGGATGATACGACCACCGCTTTCGATTACGTCGATCTGCCGCTGCACCTCGTAATCGATGGCTTTTTCGAGGAACTTGAAGGAATTGAGGTTCTTGATTTCGCAGCGGGTGCCGAGTTTCTCCTCGCCCTTCGGACGCACCGAGACGTTGGCATCGCAGCGGAACGAGCCTTCCTGCATGTTGCCGTCGCAAATGCCGATCCAGCGCACCAGGGAATGCAGGTTCTTGGCATAGGCCACCGCCTCGGTGCTGCTGCGCAGGTCCGGCTCGGTGACGATTTCCAGGAGCGGCGTGCCGGCGCGATTCAGGTCGATGCCGGTCATGCCGTGGAAATCTTCGTGCAGCGACTTACCGGCGTCTTCTTCCAGATGGGCGCGGGTGATGCGGACGGATTTTTCGCTATCCCCGACCTGGATCAGCAGCGTCCCCCCTTCGGCCACGATGGGCAGTTCGAGTTGGCTGATCTGGTAGCCCTTGGGCAGATCGGGATAAAAGTAATTCTTACGTTCGAACACCGACTTGCGGTTGATCCGTGCACCGATGGCAAGACCGAATTTCACCGCCTTCTCGGCAGCGACCTGGTTGAATACCGGCAATACGCCGGGCAGGGCGATGTCCACCGCACATGCCTGGGTGTTGGGTTCGGCGCCGTAGGCAATCGCCGCACCGGAAAAGATTTTGGACTGAGTACTAAGCTGAGCATGGGTTTCCAGCCCGATGACGATTTCCCATTGCATGTTAGATTCCCTTCGGGGTGCGTGTATGCCAGTCGGTCGCCAATTGGTACTGGTGGGCGACATTCAGCATTTTCGCCTCGCTGAAATAGCCGCCGACGATCTGCAGGCCAATGGGCATTCCGTTCGGCGAGAAGCCGCAGGGAATCGACATGCCCGGCAGGCCGGCGAGGTTGACGGCGATGGTGTAGATGTCGGAGAGGTACATGGAAACCGGATCGTCGCTTTTCTCGCCGAGGTTGAAAGCGGTGGTCGGCGCGGTCGGTCCGAGGATCACGTCGCATTGCTGGAAGGCTTCGGCGAAATCCTGGGCGATCAGGCGCCGCAGCTTCTGGGCTTTCAGGTAATAGGCATCGTAATAGCCGGCCGATAGCACATAGGCGCCGATCATGATGCGTCGTTTCACTTCCGCGCCGAAGCCTTGGGCGCGGGTCTTGCAATACATGTCGACCAGGTCGTCGTATTCCGGGGCGCGGTAGCCGTAGCGCACGCCGTCGTAACGCGACAGGTTGCTGGAGGCTTCCGCTGGGGCGAGCACGTAATACACCGGAATTGCCAATTGCGAATTGGGCAGCGACACCTCCACGGTCTGCGCGCCGAGCTTGCGGTATTCGGCGAGGGCGGCTTCCACGGCCTGGGCCACGTCGCTGGACAGGCCTTCCGCGAAATATTCCTTGGGCAGGCCGATTTTCAGCCCCGCCAGCGGCTGGTCGAGGTCGCGAGTGTAATCTTCCTTGTCGCGCTCCAGGCTGGTCGAGTCGCGCGGGTCGAAGCCGCTCATGGTGTTGAGCAGCACGGCGCAATCTTCGGCGCTCCTGGCCATGGGGCCGCCCTGGTCGAGCGAGGAGGCGAAGGCGATCATGCCATAGCGCGACACCGTGCCGTAAGTCGGCTTGATCCCGGAAATGCCGCACAGCGCCGCCGGTTGGCGGATCGAACCGCCGGTATCGGTGCCGGTGGCCGCCGCTGCGAGACGCGCTGCCACCGCCGCCGCCGAGCCGCCGGAACTGCCGCCCGGCACGGTGGCGATATTCCAGGGGTTTTTCACTTGGCCGAAGAAGGAGGTTTCGTTGGACGACCCCATGGCGAATTCGTCCATGTTGGTCTTGCCCAGGTTGATCGCGCCCGCATGATTGAACTGCTCGATGACGTGAGCATCATAGGGTGCAACGAAGTTGGACAGCATTTTCGAGCCGCAGGTGGTGAGCCAGCCTTGCGCGCAGAAAATGTCCTTCTGGGCGATGGGGATACCGGTGAGCGGGCCTTGTTTGCCGGTGGCGATCAGGGCATCGGCGGCTTGCGCCTGAGCCAGAGATCTGTCGCGATCGAGAGTGATGAAGGCATTCAACGACGGATTGAGGCGCTCGATGCGGTCGAGATACATGCCGGTCAGTTCGACGCTGGAAATTTTCTTTGCCGTCAATTGGGCGGCGAGTTCTTTCAGGGAGGCGTTGATCATTTTTTCAAGGGCTAGGGGGGCGGAAGCAATAGAGATGGGACTATCTCAGCCCCATCTCTTTAATTATTCGATCACTTTGGGGACCAGATACAAGCCGTTTTCCACTTGCGGGGCAACGGCTTGGTAAGCTTCGCGGCGATTGGTTTCGCTTACCGCGTCGGGACGTAGACGCAGTACCACGTCCTGGGCGTGGGCCATCGGTTCGATGCCGGTGGTGTCGACTGCCTGCATTTGTTCGACCAATTCGAAAATTCCGGAAAGCTGGCGGAGATAGCCTTCCGCTTCGGTGTCGCTCACTTCTATGCGCGCCAGGTGGGCAATGCGCTTAACGTCAGCCTGTGTCAACGACATAATTTACCTGTATCCCTTTAAACAATTACCTTTAAAATGGTATCATAATTCCTTTAATTGACGCAGCTTGTTGACAGGTTAAGTAAGCATGTTCGGATTTCTTCGCGGTTATTTCTCCACCGATCTCGCCATCGACCTTGGCACCGCAAACACTCTGATTTACGTTCGCGGCAAGGGTATCGTGCTGGACGAGCCCTCAGTGGTCGCCATTCGTCAGGAAGGCGGCCCTTCTTCGAAAAAGACCATCCAGGCGGTCGGCAAGGAAGCCAAGGATATGATCGGGCGCACGCCCGGCACCATCACCGCGATCCGCCCGATGAAGGACGGCGTGATTGCCGACTTCACGATCACCGAGCAGATGCTCAAGTATTTCATCAAGAAGATTCACGATTCCCGCCTTCTGACGCCCAGCCCGCGCATCATCATCTGCGTGCCGTGTGGCTCCACCCAGGTGGAACGCCGTGCCATCCGCGAATCGGCCATCGGCGCCGGGGCGCGTCAGGTGTACTTGATCGAGGAGCCCATGGCGGCGGCGATCGGTGCGGATCTGCCGGTGGCCGAGGCGACCGGTTCGATGGTGGTGGATATCGGCGGCGGCACCACCGAAGTCGGGGTGATTTCGCTGGGTGGCGTGGTGTACGCCTCCTCGGTGCGGGTCGGCGGCGACAAGTTCGACGAAGCCATCATCAACTATATCCGGCGCAATTACGGAATGTTGATCGGTGACGCCACCGCTGAAAACATCAAGAAGGAAATCGGCTCGGCTTTCCCCGGATCCGAAGTACGCGAGATGGAAGTCAAGGGACGCAACCTCGCCGAAGGTATTCCGCGCAGTTTCACCATTTCCAGCAACGAAATTCTCGAAGCACTCACCGAACCCCTCAATTCCATCGTCAGCGCGGTGAAATCCGCGCTGGAGCAGACCCCGCCGGAACTCGGCGCGGACATCGCCGACAAGGGAATGGTGCTGACCGGCGGCGGTGCACTGTTGCGCGACCTGGACCGCTTGTTGATGGAAGAAACCGGCTTGCCGGTGATCGTTGCCGATGATCCGCTCACCTGTGTGGTGCGGGGTTCGGGCCGTGCTCTGGAAGAAATGGACAAGCTGGCGACCGTCTTCACGAATGATTGAAGGCAGGGCTGAGAGACGCGCATCGAGGACTGAGTACCCCGCATTTAGTGTTCAGTCCTTAGTCGTGATTCCTAGTTTTTCGGTCTACACTCTTTACTCCTCAGTCCCATTCCGGCAGCGCTGATGGAACACGATCCGCCACCCTTTTTCAAGACCGGCCCCAGCCCGCAGGCACGCTTCGCCTTCTTCGCCATGCTGTCTATCGTCCTGATGGTGGGCGATGTCTACCAGAGCTACCTCGGCGTATTGCGCCAAGGCGTGGCGGTGGTGGTTACGCCCCTGCAACGGCTGGCCAACCTGCCTTCGACGCTGGCCGGTCGGGTTGGCGACTTCTTCATTTCCCAGTCGCAGTTGCAGCGTGAAAACGCCCGCTTGCAACAAGAGGATTTGCAGCACTCCGCGCAATTGCAGGGATACCAGGCGGCGCAGGCGGAAAACGCCTATTTGCGCAAATTGCTCGATGCCCGCCAGCAATCGGCCCAGACCCTGGTGATGGCGGAAATTCTGTATGCCGGGCGTGATCCGTTTTCCCAGAAGATCATCGTCGATAAAGGCACGACCCAAGGTATCGCCCCCGGCCAGCCGGTGGTTGACAACATCGGGGTGATCGGCCAAGTTACGCGCGCCTATCCATTCAGTAGCGAAATTACCCTGCTTACCGACAAAGACCAGGCGATTCCCATCGAAATCGTGCGTAACGGGATGCGTGCCGTGGCTTTCGGGCAAGGGCAAGACGGCACGCTGGGTCTGGCCTTCATGCCGATGAACGCCGACGTACAGCCCGGCGACGCCATCGTGACCTCCGGCATCGACGGCGTGTATCCGGCCGGCCTGCCGGTGGCGACGGTTTCTAAAATCGAACGCAACGCCGCCGTGGCGTTCGCCCGCATCGTCTGTACGCCGAGCGCCGGGGTCGGTCAGCACAAGCAGGTGTTGATCGTCACCAGCAACCGGATCAAGGAAATTGAAGTCCAGGCCGCGCCGCTGCTGGTGCCGCCGGCCAAGGACAGTGCCCCGAAAGGCAAATTCCGCAGGGGGAACCGTGCATCTCACTAATTCTCAGGAACTCCTGAAGCCGGCGAGCGGCCAGTTCATGGCGCTCAGCGTGCTGGTTGCACTGATGTTCGACCTGTTGCCATGGAACGGGGTGCTGCTCATGCTGCGCCCGGATCTGCTGGCCCTCACCCTGCTCTACTGGAGTATCCGCGAGCCGCGCCGCCTGGGCATCGGGGTGGCGTGGCTGATGGGCTTGATGATGGACGTCGCGGACGGGGTGCTGTTCGGTCAGAACGCCCTGGCCTACGCCCTGGCGGTATTCCTCGCCATCATCCTGCATCGGCGAATTCTCATGTTCACCCCCTGGCAACAGACTTTCTACGCTTTTCTACTGCTGTTTCTCCTGCAAAGCATGACGTTTCTGATCCGCCTCGCCGCCGGCGCGCCGTTCAATGGGCTGGGATATTTCGCCGCCAGCGTCACCGGCGCCCTGATGTGGCCGCTGCTGACCTTGCTGCTCCAGCTTCCGCAAAAGGTCGAGCCGAAGCGGGATTAGGCTGAGTTCATGAATCAGCGCGCCGAACTGAGAAACCACCACCAGGAGTTGTATCGCTTCAAGATACGGCTGGCGGTGGGCGCCGTGTTCGTGCTGGTGCTGTTTTCGTTGCTGGCGACCCGCTTCGTGTTTTTGCAGGTGGTCGAGCACGAGCATTACGAAACCCTGGCGGAGAACAACCGCATCTCAATTATTCCCGTCGCACCCAATCGCGGCCTGATCCTAGACCGCAACGGGGTGATCCTGGCGCACAATTATTCCGCCTATACCCTGGAAATCACTCCCAGCAAGGCCGGCGACCTGGAAACCACCATCAACGGGCTGGCCGAAATCATCGACATCGCTCCGCGCGACCGCAAGCGTTTCAAGAAGCTGCTGGAGGAAAGCCGCAACTTCGAAAGCCTGCCGATCCGCTCGCGTCTCAATGATGTGGAAGTCGCCAAATTTGCCGCTAACCGTTTTCGCTTTCCCGGCGTGGAAATCAAGGCCCGCCTGTTCCGCCACTATCCGCGCGGCGAACTGGCCTCCCACGCCATCGGGCACATCGGGCGGATCAACGATGTCGACCTGGATAATCTTGAAGACTCCGGCGATCTGCCCAATTACAAGGGCAGCGACCACATCGGCAAGCTCGGCATCGAGCAGAAATACGAAAAACACCTGCATGGCGATACCGGCTTCCAGCAGGTGGAAATCGATGCGGGCGGGCGGGCGGTGCGGGTGTTGAGTCAGCGCGCGCCGATTCCCGGAAACAACCTGTATCTCACTCTGGACAGCCGTCTACAGGAGATCGCCGAAAAGGCCTTCGGTCAGTTTCGCGGCGCGCTGGTTGCCATCGAGCCGAAAACCGGCGAGGTGCTGGCTTTTGTCAGCAAGCCGGGGTTCGATCCCAACCTGTTCATAGACGGCATCGACCCGCTCAACTGGGATGCCCTCAACAATTCTCCCGACAAGCCGCTCAACAACCGCGCGTTGCGTGGCCAGTATCCGCCCGGTTCGACCTTTAAGCCGTTCATGGCGCTGGCCGGACTGGAGTTGGGCAAACGCACCCCTTCCTACACCATCTCCGACCCTGGTTTCTTTACCCTGCCCGGCAATGCCCACCGCTACCGCGACTGGAAAGTCGGTGGTCACGGGTCGGTGGATCTGCACAAGTCCATCGTGATTTCCTGCGACACCTATTACTACGGACTGGCCAACGACCTCGGCCCGGACAACATCTTCAATTTTATCGGCCGCTTCGGCTTCGGCAAGAAAACCGGCATCGATATCGAAGGTGAAGTCACCGGCCTGCTGCCGTCGCGTGAATGGAAAATGAAACGCTACAAGCAAAAATGGTACGCCGGCGACACCATCAGCGTCGGTATCGGACAGGGCTACAATCTCGCCACCCCTTTGCAACTCGCCTATGCCACGGCGATTCTCGCCAACCAGGGAATTGCCGTGCAGCCCCATCTAGTGCGCAGCATCCTCGACGGCAAAAGTAACCAGACTACCACCATGCCGTTCAAGATCGAGGGGGGGCAGCCCTTCAAGGAAGAAAACCTGGAGCGGGTGCGCCTGGCGATGATCGACGTAACCCAGCCGGGCGGCACCGCGCAACGCGTCGGAGCCGGCGCGCCCTACAAGGTGGCCGGCAAGACCGGAACCGCCCAGGTGGTCGCCATCAAGCAGAATGAAAAATACGTGGAAAGCCGCGTCGCCGAACGGCACCGCGACCACGCCTTATTCATCGCCTACGCCCCGGCCGACGACCCCAAGCTTGCCCTGGCCATTGTCGTCGAGAACGGCGGCCACGGCGGTTCGACCGCCGGCCCGATTGCCCGCCAGGTGCTGGATTATTACCTGCTTGGCAAGAAGCCCCAGGGCGAGGCGGTTACTGCCGAAGATGCCGCGGCAACCGAGGAAGAACATGATTAGACGGCTCTGGGATCGCTTCATGCTGCATGTCGACGTGCCGCTCCTGCTGGCCCTGGTGCCGCTTCTGCTGTCCGGGCTGACGGTGCTGTACAGCGCCTCCGGGCAGGACCCCGCCATGGTGGTCAAACAGGCCATCAACATGACGGTGGCGCTGGGGGTGATGTGGGCGGTCGCCAACGTTCCACCCCAGCACTTGGCGCGCCTGGCCTTGCCGATTTACGTGTTCGGCCTGTTGCTGCTGGTCGGGGTGGCGCTGTTCGGCGAAGTCAGCCATGGCGCGCGGCGTTGGCTGCATATCGGAGTCACCCGCATCCAGCCTTCCGAACTGATGAAAATCGCGATTCCGCTGATGCTCGCCTGGTTCCTGGAGCGCCGTGAAAAAACCCTCAATTTCAAGGATTTCGCCACCGCTGCCGGGCTGTTGCTGGTGCCGCTGGGCTTAATCATCAAACAGCCTGATTTGGGCACCGCGATTCTCATCCTGGCGTCGGGATTTTATGTGCTGTTCCTCGCCGGCCTGAGTTGGCGGGTCATGCTGGCGATGTTGTTGACCGGTGCTGCCAGCGCCCCCGTGCTGTGGTCGCTGTTGCACGATTACCAGCGCCAGCGCATCCTGACCCTCCTCGATCCCACCACCGATCCCCTGGGGGCCGGCTACCATATCATCCAGTCGACCATCGCCCTGGGGTCCGGCGGAGTGTTCGGCAAGGGCTGGTTCAAGGGCTCGCAGGCACACCTGGACTTTCTACCGGAACGTACCACCGACTTCATCTTCGCGGTGTATGGCGAGGAATTCGGCTTGTTCGGCAACCTGCTCCTGGTGCTGTTCTACCTGCTGGTGATCGCGCGTGGCATGATGATCGCGCTGAACGCCCCGACCCTATTCACTCGGCTGCTGGCGGGGAGCATCACCCTGACCTTCTTTACCTACGCCTTCGTCAACATGGGCATGGTGAGCGGCATCCTGCCGGTGGTTGGGGTGCCGTTGCCGCTGGTCAGCTACGGGGGAACCTCGGTGGTCACCCTGCTGCTGGGTTTTGGAATGCTGATGAGCATCAACACCCACAAGAAACTGGTGCAGAGTTGAAAGCCGTGTTTAGTTTTGAGTGCTTAGTGTTTAGTGGTGGAGTGCCTGCGGCACGCCCCAATGGAAGGGAAGAACATCATGACCAAGCGTAATCGTCTCGTCCTCCTGGCTTCTGCCGTGGCCTTGGCCCTGGGCGGTTGTTCCAGCGTCCCGCCGGCGCCGGTGGCTGGCCCGTCGGAGGGTGTGACTACGCCCAAGGCGCCGGCTCCGCAGCGCCTTCCCATGAAATTCGGCGGCGGTTACAAGGACGACGGGCCGGGCGACAATCCGCCCCCCGACCTGGAGGCGATTCCCGACGCGGTACCGCGCATCGAGCCGCTGCACCGCTTCGCCAATCGTCCTTATTCCGCGCTCGGGCAGAGCTATACGCCGGATACCGAACTCAAGTCCTACAAGGAAAATGGCTTGTCTTCCTGGTATGGGCGGCGCTACCACGGGCAGCGCACTTCCAGCGGGGAATCCTACGACATGTACGGCATGACCGCGGCGCACCGCACCCTGCCGATCCCCAGCTACGCACGCGTCACCAATCCCGCCACCAACCGTTCGGTGGTGGTGCGCATCAACGACCGTGGGCCGTTCCACCCCGACCGCCTGATCGATGTTTCCTACACTGCCGCCTATAAGCTGGGCATCCTCCAAGGAGGCAGCGGACGGGTGACGGTCGAATCGCTCGACCCGCGCGGCCAGATCGCTCCCCCGCCGCTTCAGCCGGTTGCCGCCCGTCCCAAGCCGGAGTTGCCACCGTCTGCGCCGCCCGTCGCATTGGCCCCCGAGGGCGGCGGCATGTTCGTCCAACTCGGGGCGTTCAGCGTGCAAGACAACGCCGAGCAATTTCGCGGCAAGTTGAAAATCGAACTTGCCCACCTAGCCGAGAAGCTTCAGGTCACTGCCGCCGACGGACTGTTCAAGGTGCGTGCCGGTCCCTACGCCAGCCAGGCCGAAGCCAATTTGGCCGCCAGCGATATCCGCAAGGCTCTCAACATCAACGCGGTGGTGATTTCCCGCTAATGGTAGAATTACCGCCATCCCTGAACCCCAAGCGCGCGGTGTTTCGCCTTAGCCGGCTGCATCGCGCCCACTGCCAAAAGCGACTACCCATGCATCATCTGATCCTGCTGTTTACCCTGTTCTGCGCCCAGGCTCTCGCTGCCGTGCCGCAACCTCCGCCGGTACCTGAAATCGCGGCGCGCGGCTATGTGCTGATCGATTTCAACAGTGGCCAGTCTATCGCCGAGCACAATGCCAGCGAGCGCATGGAGCCGGCCTCGCTGACCAAGCTGATGACCGCCTACCTGACTTTTTCGGCCCTGCGCCAGGAGCATCTCAGCCTCAAGCAAACCCTCCCGGTTTCCGAGAAGGCATGGCGCGCCGAAGGATCGAGGATGTTCGTCCAGCCGAATAACCCGGTGCTGGTGGACGACCTCATCAAGGGCATGATCGTCCAGTCCGGAAACGATGCCTGCATCGTCCTTGCCGAAGGCATCGCCGGCAGCGAAGAGGCCTTTGTTCAGCGCATGAACGAACAGGCCAAAAAGCTCGGGATGAACGCCACCCATTTCATGAACGCCACCGGCCTGCCGCATCCGCAGCACTACACCACGGCACGCGACCTGTCGTTGCTGGTGCGCGCCATTATTCGCGACTTTCCCGAGTATTACCCGCTGTATTCCATCAGGGAATACAAATACAACAACATCAGCCAGCCTAATCGCAACCGCTTGCTGTGGCTCGACCCGACCGTCGATGGCGTGAAGACCGGGCATACCGAAAGCGCCGGATTTTGCCTGATCGCCTCGGCGAAGCGCGAGTCCCGGCGGCTCCTCTCGGTGGTGCTGGGCACCGCCTCGGAAGGCGCGCGCGCCGCGGAAAGCCAGAAGCTGCTGAATTACGGCTTCCAGTTCTACGACACCCATCGTCTCTACGAAAAGGGGCAGAGCATCGCCACCCTGCCGGTGTGGAAAGGCAGTGAAAACGTGGTCAAAGCCGGGGTTGCCCAAGACCTCTACGTGACCTTGCCGAAAGGCCAGTACCCCTTCCTGAAGGCCGTGATGGTCAGCCAGCAGCCCTTGCTCGCGCCGCTCGCCACCGGCCAGGCGGTGGGAACCATCAAGCTGACGGTGGAAGGCAAGCCCTATACCGAAGTTCCCCTGGTGGCGCAGGAAAATGTCCCGGTCGCCAACTTCTTCAAGCGCGGCTGGGACAGCATCAAGCTGCTAGTGAAATGATCTACCTGAACGGTCAGTTCCTGCCCCTCGAAGAAGCCCGCGTGCCGGTGCTGGACCGCGGTTTCATCTTTGGCGACGGGGTTTACGAAATGATCCCGGTGTATTCGCGCCGCCCCTTCCGCCTGGGCGAGCACTTGTGCCGCCTGCAAGCCAGCCTGGACGGTATTCGCCTCGCCAACCCCTATTCCCAGGCCGAGTGGGAAAGGCTGATCGGCGAATTGATTGCCCGCAACCCCGGCACCGACGACCTCTCGCTGTATCTGCACGTCACGCGCGGCGTGGCTCCCCGCGACCACGCCTTTCCCGCAGACGTCGTTCCCACCGTGTTCATGATGGCCAACCCCCTGACCACGCCCTCCCCGGCCCAGTTGGAAATGGGCGTCGCAGCGGTCACGACGGTCGATAATCGCTGGCTGCGTTGCGACATCAAGGCGATTTCCCTGTTGCCCAACGTCCTGTTGCGCCAGCTTGCCGTGGATGGCGGCGCAGTCGAAACCGTGCTGCTGCGCGACGGATTTTTGAGTGAAGGCTCAGCCAGCAACATCTTCGTGGTCAGCCAGGGAGTCCTGCTCACCCCGCCGAAGAGCAACCTCATGCTGCCCGGAATTACCTACGACGTGGTGCTGGAACTGGCCGCAGCCGCGGACATCCCCCATCAAGTGCGCCCCATTTCCGAGGCTGAACTGCGTGGCGCAGCGGAAGTATGGCTGACTTCCTCGACCAAGGAAGTGCTGGCCGTCGCCACCCTCGATGGCCAAGCAGTGGGAGACGGACGACCCGGCCCGTTGTTTCAGCGCATGTACCGGCTTTACCAGGAATTCAAGACCAAGGTGATGAGGAAAGGCAGTGTTTAGTGTTAAGTGCTTAGTGTTGAGTTATGGAGTGCGCCTTGCGCACCCCCTTTTCAACTAAACACTAAGCACTCAACACTCAAAACTGAACTATGGAAACTTCCCTGCTCGAATTTCCCTGCGACTTCCCTATCAAGGTCATGGGTGAAACCCAGGACGGCTTTGCCGAAGCGATGCTTGTGCTGGTCAAGCGCCACGCCCCGGATTTCGACCCGGCCACCCTGGAAATGCGCGCTAGCAAAGGGGGGCGCTATATTTCCCTGACCTTTACCGTGCGTGCCGTTTCGCAAGCCCAACTCGATGCCCTGTACAGCGACATCACCGGCCACCCGATGGTGGTCATGGCTCTGTAGGGGTAACGGGTAATGAGTGATGGGGAATGGGTAAGCGCGAAAGCGTCGCATTCTTTTCCCATCACTCATCACCCATCACCCGTCACCAAGCATTTAGGCCTGGTCGAATACCTCCCCACTTGGCAGGCCATGCGCGATTTCACCGCGCAACGCGGCCCGGCCACCCCCGACGAAATTTGGGTGCTCCAGCATTTTCCGGTATACACCCTGGGCTTGGCCGGCAAGCCCGAACACCTGCTATGCGACACCGTCATCCCGCTGGTCGAAACCGACCGGGGTGGGCAAATTACCTATCACGGGCCGGGGCAACTCGTCGTTTATCTGCTGCTCGACCTACATCGCCGAAATCTCGGTGTGAAAGACCTGGTGCGGCGGCTGGAGCAGGCTGTCATAGACCTGCTCGGCGAATTCGGGGTGAGTGGCGAGCGCCGCGAGAATGCCCCGGGAGTGTACGTGGACGAAGCGAAAATCGCCGCGTTGGGCCTCAAGGTCAAGAGCAGCGGCAGCTACCACGGGCTGTCGCTCAACGTCGACATGGACCTCGCCCCGTTTGCGGCAATCAACCCGTGCGGCTATCCTGGTCTCGCGGTTACCCAGACTCGCGACGTGGGGATACTCGCAGGACTCGACGACCTCGCCCCGCGGCTGGTGCGCCAGGTTACCGAAAAACTGGGTTGAGGCTCTCCCCCGCCGTTCCCCATGTTCACCGAAGCGAAGGGTTGCGCGCTGGAAGCCGCTTGTCGGTTAGCATCTGGATCGACTCGAATATGCAGGAAGTAATCCGCCGGATGCCTGCGGAAATGCCGGATATTTTGCACCATCCGGATTAGGCCATACAGAGCCAGCTTATCCCCCTAATGTTTCCCGCGCTTGCCGATCGGCATGATAGCTACTGCGTACCATCGGGCCGCAGGCCGCGTTCTTGAACCCCATTTCCGTGGCTGCGCGGGAGAATTCTTCGAACTGCGCCGGCTCGACGTAGCGCAGCACCGGCAGATGGTGGGGGGTGGGTTGCAGGTATTGCCCGATGGTGAGCAGGTCGACGCCGTTTTCCCGCAGGTCGCGCATGACTTCCAGGATTTCCCCGTCGGTTTCACCGAGGCCCACCATCAGGCCGGATTTGGTGGGGACGGCGGGGTAACGCTCCTTGAACTCCCGCAGCAGGCGCAGCGAATGGGCGTAATCGGCGCCGGGGCGGGCTTGTTTGTAGAGGCGCGGAACGGTTTCGAGGTTGTGGTTGAGCACGTCGGGCAGCGCCGTGCCGAGAAGTGTCAGGGCGTTTTCCAGTCTGCCGCGGAAATCCGGGACAAGAATCTCGATGCGGGTGGCAGGCGAAGAGCCGCGCACGGCGCGCACGCAATCGGCGAAGTGCTGGGCGCCGCCGTCTTTGAGGTCGTCGCGGTCGACGCTGGTGACCACCACGTATTGGAGTTTCATTGCCGCGATGGAGGCGGCGAGGTGGGCGGGTTCCTGCGCGTCGGGCGGCAGCGGGGTGCCGTGGGCCACGTCGCAGAACGGGCAGCGACGGGTGCAAATGCCGCCGAGAATCATGAAGGTGGCGGTGCCGTGGCTGAAACATTCGCCGATGTTGGGGCAGGAGGCTTCCTCGCAAACCGTGTGAAGTTTCTGTTCGCGCAGGAGTTGCTTGATCTCGCGGTATTTCTCGCCGCTCGGCGCCTGGGCGCGAATCCATTGCGGCTTGCGCAAGGTTTCGGCGGGGACGATCTTGATGGGGATGCGCGCGGTTTTGGCCGCGCCTTTTTGCGGGGGGAGTGCCATGGAATGTTTACTGTCTGATTTTTAATGCTCAATGGGGGGCCGCGTATGGCGCGCTTCATTAACCACTAAAAATTCAAAATTGCCTTTCACTTCAGCCACTGGTTGACCTGCTGCAAGTCCTGCTCGCTGAGAACACCGGTGGCGAGCTTGAGCTTGAGTTGGCTGAGAATGGTGTTGTAGCGGGCTTGCGAAAGATCGCGCTTGGCGCTGTAAAGTTGCTGCTGGGCGTTGAGTACGTCGACGCTGGTGCGCACGCCGACTTCCTGGCCGATGCGGGTGGACTCCAAACTGCTCTGACTGGATACCAGGGCTTGTTCGAGCGCCTTCACCTGGGCGATGCCGTTGGTGACTCCGAGGAAAGCCTGATTGCTTTGCAGCATGACCTGGCGCCGCGCGACTTCGAGATCCTGGCGGGCCTTGTCCTGATTGGCCAAGGCTTCGCGGATTTTGGAATCGACCAGTCCGCCCTGATAGAGCGGCAGGTTGAACTGCACGCCGATGCTTCCGCTGGTGGTGGTGCCGCTGAACAGGTAGCTGGGATTGTTGCTGCTGCTGTAGCTGGCAACCAGGTCGAGAGTGGGAAGATGGCCGGCGCGGTTACGCTCGACTTCCAGATTGGAGATTTGCAGGGCTTCGCGCTGGATTAGCAATTGCAGATTCTGTTGTTCCGCGGCATCCACCCATTTCGTCATGTCGTTGGGCTCGGGATACGCGAGGGGCAGCTTGGCGCCGAGGCTGGCGAGTGATTCGGGAATTCGCCCGATGATTTGCAGGAGCGCGCGTTTCTTGATTTCCAGGTCGTTCCGCGCCACGATTTCCTGGGCGCTGGCGAGGTCGAAACGTGCCTGTGCTTCGTGGGTGTCGGTGATGGTGGACGTGCCTACCTCGAAATTGCGCTTGGCCTGTTCGAGTTGTTCGGCGATGGCGGCTTTTTGCGCGCCGGTCAGCGCCAGATTGTCCTGGCCGAGCAGCACGTCGAAATACGCCTGTGCCACACGGATCATCAGATCCTGGCGAGCCACCGCGAACTGGGCTTCGGCAATATTCACCTGGCCTTTGGCCTGGTCATACTGGAGCAGATTCTGTTTGCGGTAGACCGGCTGGGTGAGGTTCAGCGAATAGCCTTGAGAACTGAATTGACGGCGCACCGTGGGGCTGTCCACATCGTTGCCAGTAGCCGTAGCACCCAACGTCACGTTGGGCAACAACTGCGATTTGCCTTGCGGAAGTTTTTCCAGGCCGGCCTGGTAAGCGGCCCGCGCCGAGGCGAACGTCGCATCCTGGCTAAGCGCCTCGCTATGAATGTCGACGAGGTTTGCCGCATGCAATCCGGGAATGGCAAATAGTGCCAGCACTGCCAAAGAGATGCGCTTCATGATTCGGGTATCCTTGAAATCGGGAAAGGGGCGGCGCCTAACTTAGCACTGACCGACCGGTCAGTCAACGACGGGGACCGAAACGGGACGGAGTTAGCCCCCGAACGAAGTCGTCCGGGCGGCCGCTTTAGAATTTGAAATGTTGGGGTATCTGGGCGTTTTTCAACGCCGGAATGCATGTCTCGAACAGGTTTACAAAGCGGAAATTGTCCGGGGTGAGGCGTTGGATCAATTGGGCTTCCATGACTGGGCATTCGCCGACCACCGCGAACAGCAGTGCGCCGACTTTCAGGTTTTTGGTATAGGCTTCCGGCAACATGGGCAGCGAGCCGGTGACGACGATGTAATCGTAGCCGTCCATGCCGGGCCAGCCCCGCGCTGCATCGCCGGTTTCGCAGGTGGCGTTGGCAATGCCGTGGCGCGCCAGCTTTTCGCGGGCGGCGGCGGTGAATTCGGGAACGATATCGACGCTGGTCACGCTGCCGGAGCCTACCGCACGCGCCAACAAGGCGGTCAGGTAGCCACTGCCAGTGCCGATTTCGAGAACGCGGGCGCCGTCGTGGATCTGTATTTCCTGGAGGATGCGCGCTTCCATTTTGGGGCTGAGCATGGCGGCCTCATGGCCGAGGGGGACTTCCATATCGACGAAAGCCAGCATCCGCTGCTCCGCGGGAACGAAATCCTCGCGCCGCACTTCGGATAACAGGTTGAGAACGCGGGGATCCAGAACGTCCCAGGGACGGATCTGCTGTTCCACCATATTGAATCGCGCTTGTTCCATATCCATAAATCTGCTCCCCTGACTTGATATTCGACCTTGACGTTTAGCCTTGCAATTATTCCATAATTCCTTTACTTTCACACCCATTGCTAGGGGTCTCCGCCATGGAGTGAGATAAACCCTTCGAACCTGACGCGGGTCATGCCGCCGTAGGGAAGCACGAGTGCTCCTTACGCTGTTATTCCTTTAGGAGCCTTTGATGAACGCCACCCCCCCCTTCCTCAACACCACTGCCGAAGTCGACCAGGCGGCGGTGCAGCCTTTCGCCAACTCGCGCAAGGTCTACGTGCAAGGCTCACGTCCCGACATCCGCGTGCCGATGCGCGAAATCAGCTTGAGCGATACGCCCGCATCGATGGGCGCGGAAAAAAATCCGCCGATCTGCGTTTACGACACCTCCGGCGCCTATACCGATCCGGCAGTGAAAATCGATATCCGCCAAGGCCTGCCGGCGATACGCGCGCCGTGGATCGATAATCGCAACGACACCGAACAACTTTCCGCGCTAACCTCCCAATACGGCCAGCAGCGCCTCGACGACAGCAGCCTCGGCGAATTGCGTTTCAACCTGCACCGTACCCCGCGCCGCGCCAAGCCGGGCATGAACGTGAGCCAGATGCACTACGCCCGCAAAGGCATCGTCACCCCCGAAATGGAATACGTCGCCATCCGCGAAAATCAGCGCCGCGAGGGATTGTCCGAACTGATCCTCAGCCAGCACCAGGGCGAGAGCTTCGGCGCGGCGATCCCCAAGCTGATCACCCCGGAATTCGTGCGCGACGAAATCGCCCGTGGCCGCGCCATCATCCCCGCCAACATCAACCACCCGGAACTCGAACCCGCCATCATCGGGCGCAACTTTCTGACGAAAATCAACGCCAACATCGGCAATTCCGCCTTGGCGTCGAGCATCAGCGAAGAAGTCGAAAAAATGGTGTGGGGCATCCGCTGGGGCGGCGACACGGTGATGGACTTGTCCACCGGCAAGAACATCCACGAAACCCGCGAATGGATCATCCGCAACAGCCCGGTGCCGATCGGCACCGTGCCGATCTACCAGGCGCTGGAAAAAGTCGAAGGGCGTGCCGAGGAGCTCACCTGGGAAATCTTCCGCGACACCCTGATCGAGCAGGCCGAGCAGGGCGTGGACTATTTCACCATCCACGCCGGGGTGCGCCTCGCCTACGTGCCGATGACCGCCAAGCGCATGACCGGCATCGTCTCGCGCGGCGGCTCCATCCTTGCCAAGTGGTGCCTGGCCCACCACCAGGAGAACTTCCTCTACACCCACTTCGAGGAAACCTGCGAAATCATGAAGGCCTACGACGTGGCCTTCAGCCTCGGCGACGGCCTGCGCCCCGGTTCGCTCTACGACGCCAACGACGAAGCCCAGTTCGCCGAACTGATCACCCTGGGCGAACTCACCAAGACCGCCTGGAAGCACGACGTGCAGGTGATGATCGAAGGCCCCGGCCACGTCCCCATGCACATGATCAAGGAAAACATGGACATGCAGTTGAAGCACTGCGACGAGGCGCCGTTCTACACCCTCGGCCCCTTGGTCACCGATATCGCCCCCGGCTACGACCACATCACCTCCGGCATCGGCGCCGCGATGATCGGCTGGTACGGCTGCGCCATGCTGTGCTACGTCACGCCCAAGGAGCACCTGGGCCTGCCCGACAAGCAGGACGTGCGCGAAGGCATCATCACCTACAAGATCGCCGCCCACGCCGCCGACCTCGCCAAGGGCCACCCCGGCGCGCAGATCCGCGACAACTCGATGTCCAAGGCGCGCTTCGAATTCCGCTGGGAAGACCAGTTCAACTTGGGCCTCGACCCCGACAAGGCCCGTGAATTCCACGACGAAACCATGCCCAAGGATTCCGGCAAGGTCGCCCACTTCTGCTCGATGTGCGGCCCGAAATTCTGCTCCATGAAAATCTCCCAGGACGTGCGCGACTACGCTGCCGCACAAGGCGTCTCGGAAAACGAGGCCCTGGAGAAAGGGATGCACGACAAATCGGTGGAATTCGTCGAAAGCGGCGCGCAGGTTTACCACAAGGCGTAAGCCACGATGCCCCCTCGACTGGTTCAATAAACAACACGCTTGTTACCTGTTGTGCAACGGCATCCTCGGCGACCGTCGCCCCACGACGGGCCGAAGGTGATTTACGGCGAGACGTGCCGTTTGTCGGCAGCGCGTCTGGCGGCGAGCCGGATCAAGTTCAAGCAAATTCCCTGTGGCATTCGCGCCCGTTGAGGCACTTTTCCGAAGGCTACCGCCATGAAGAAGAAAACTCCTGCCAGACCGCAGCCAGCCCAGATCGAGGCTATCCGCCGCCTCATCGAGAGCGGGCGCACGCCCGAGGCGGCCTTGCAAATGCTGGCGCCGCTTCTGGAGCGCGAGGAGTTCCATATCACGGAATGGCGCGCCTGCCTGGGCGCCCAGATGGCCGCCGCCGAGGCCATGGGCGACGAGGCTTCGGTGAGGCGGCTGTCGGCCATGCTGGCCGATAGCGAAAAACTGCTGGAACCGAGCTGACATGGCTCTGTAACTGAAACGCTACCAACGCGAAGCACTCGATACCCTGGCCGACATCGATTGCTGGATATTGGCCAAAACCTCGACCAAACGCAAAGTAGAAAACATCCTGAAAATCGAGATCGACGACGAAGCTTTCGACCGCCACTACGGCTTTCGTTCTCACGCGATTCCTTACAAGTCCGGAAAAAAATCGCGGTGCGCGTGGTCAGTCAGTTCGGCGAGGAATCGACCAAGGTGCTGACGCTGGGCTGAGAGGGCGAGTTTCTCGGCCTGGCCGGCGGAATCCCATGGATATCCGGCCTTGCTGCGAAAGGCTGTTTCCCAATACCCCCGCTTCGGGGATAATGATGGGTTTTCCGCTTTCCGCCCGCCATCATGACCCACCCCGACGCCACCGTCGCTTCTCTCGAAGAAGCGCTCCGCCACGCGGTTTTCATTGCCCTGAAAAGCCCGGCTGCCCAGCCTTTCCTTGATGGAATGCATTTATACGGGGTCGACCTTTTCATCGAGGCGATGGGCGCGCAGGGCGTTTCGGCGCAGGAACGCACCGCCATCGCGATGATGCTGGGGCGCACCATCTGGAACCATCTGCCGCATCCCGCCCACGATTTCCAGCCGCTCCGCCTGCCCGATCCGGGGCGCAACGACCCCTGCCCGTGCGGTTCGGGGAAGAAATTCAAGCAATGCTGCGCGACCTACGGCATCCCTGCCATGCCGCTGGAAACCGATGGGATGCTGCAAATCGTTCTGGAATTCCTGCCGAAGAAGGCGCTGGCCGATTTTCCCCGCAAGCGCTTCGCGCCCGAGTTGCTGGCCGGCATCGGCGAAATGTGGCTGCGTAACGGCAAGGGGGAACTCACATTGGCCCTGCTGGAGCCCTTCTTCGCCGCGCCGGAGACGCTGGACGCGCGCCATTCCGGCGCCTTCGACGTGCTGATGAATGCCTATCTGGAACTCGGCAAGCCGCGTAAACGCAAGCAGTTGCTGGAGTTGTGCCTGTCCGCCGCCGACCGCCATCTGCGTGCGACGGCCTTGCAACGCCAGTGCGCGGTGCGGTTCGACGAAGGCGACCACGCCGGGGCGTGGCAATCCTTTCACGCGGCGCTACGCGAGAACCCCGACGATCCAAGTCACGCGCTGTTGGAGCTGACGCTTCTGAACGCCGAGGGTAACCCGGAAATGATGCGCGAGCGCGCTCGCTTCTGGCTGCTGCGCTTGCAAAAGCGCCCCGATGCGGCGGAGTGGGCGGACATTGCCGAGGTGCTGCGCGCCACCATGGAAAACCCGGCAAACCTGAGCAACGGCTTCGTCGCCGATGTCGCGCCGGATTTCATGGAACTCGCGGCGACATTGCGCGACCTGCCACCGCCGAGCCATTTCCCCAAGCTGAAAGTGCTCGACGACGGGAGCGCGATCTGGCCGGAAGAACGCGCCAAATGGCTGGAGGAGTGGCTGAATCTGGATGGCGACCTCGCCGACGATCTGCGTTGGCTCGCCAAACATCCCAAGGCCTGGGACAGTATGGACGTGCTGGCCGGCTTGGTTGACGACGTGCTGGAATCGGGCCTGCCGCTGGAGTGGCTCGACGAGAACCTGCTGGGGGTGTTGCTGAAGCGCGTTCATGCGGTGTTCACCGGTGTCTGGGCGGCAACGCCGGGCCAACCGCAACGCTTCGAATGGGGCTGGCAGGACAACCGCCATGTTCTGCACCTGCTGATCGAGCGGCTCCAGTGGCTGGCCCGGCAGCGCAACGACGAGGAATGCATCGCCGCCGGCGCGGAACTGTTGCGCCTCAACCCCGGCGACAACCACGCGATCCGCAACAACCTCAGCGGCTTGTTCCTCGCCACCGGACGTTACGCCGAAGCCGCCGAGTTGCATACCCGCTACCCCGACGATTTCGCCACCCTCAGCTTCGACCGTGCGCTGGCGCTTTTTGGTTTGGATCGCAAGGGCGAGGCGTTGAGCGCATTGGCGGATGCCGTCAAGAATCATCCCAAGGTGCTCAAGATGCTGGTCGCGGAGAAACCCCGCCAGCCCAGGGAAGATCAATACGGGGTCAAGGTCGGCGGCGATTACGAAGCGTGGCTGTATCGCGAGGCCCGCCGCTGGCAGTGGGAAAAAACCGGGGCGCTCGACTGGGCGCGCCAATACGCCAAGGTGAAACACTAACCCATGAACCCCACCCAAACCTATACCCGCGCCGACCTGATCGCCTGGCTGGGCCAGCGCGAAGTACTCAAGGGCGAGGCTTATCTGGACAGGGTTCCTACCCCGCTGGTTGGGCCGGAGTGGATCGAGGCGACGGTGCAGGGAACGGCGCGTTTCCCCTATCACGTCGAGATTGCCTTCCACCTCGAATCCACCGGGGAATACTTTATCGACGCTCATTGCACCTGCCCGGTCGGGCGCAACTGCAAGCATGTTGCGGCGTCCCTCTTGAAAGTCCTGGCGGACCGGGAGGCGCCTCTCCAGGTCAATCCCGAGGTGTTGAACTGGCTGGAACTGTTCCGCAAGGTTGCCGTGCCAACCACAGGGAAAAAGACCGCCAAAACCGCAAGTTCGCCGGATTGCCTGTATTACCTGCTGGGCCGCCGCTCGCCGGTCGAACAATACCGGATCTACATGTTGAAGGGCCGTGCCGAAAGCGACAAGCTGCCGGCGTCCTGCAAGGTGTGGACCAACATGGAACAGGCTCTGGTCCAGCCGCCGCGCTTCGTCGACGAGGACGATCTGGTCATCCTGCGCCTGCTGCGCTTGGCGAAGAAAGGCCAAGTGCTGTATCACGATGCGATCCCCCTGCCCATGGAAAATAGCGCGGAAACCCTGGCGAAACTCCAGGCCAGCGGTCGCTTCTTCTATCTTGCGCCGAATGCCGCGTGGCGTGATTTCGTGCGTCTGGCGCAGCCCGTGCGGGAAGGCGAGGCGCGGACTGCCACGCTGGCGTGGCGGGAAAACGAATTGGGAGGCATGACGCCGCATTTGGTCGCCGAACCCGCGGCGGAAATCATGCTGATTCTCGACGAATTGTGGTACGTGGATCGCAGCGGCCTGCTGGGGCGCTTGTCGACCCCTTATCCGGCCGCGCAGGTCGGGCATCTGCTGGCGCTGCCGCCGCTCAAGGCAGTGGATGTGCCGGTGGTGGTGGGTGCCTTGCACGAATTGGCGCCGGACTTGCCGTTGCCCGCCGAACTCGCGGAATTGCGGGTCATCGAGGAAGAGCCGCTTCCAATTCTGGAACTCCTGACCCTGGCCGTGAGCGGGCTGAGCCAATTTCGCGGCTACGATTATTCCACCAAGGCTTACGATTGCGCCCAACCGCGTTTCCGCTACGGCGAACTGACGGTGGCGGCGGACGACAAGGGGGAATTCTTCACCCTCGCCGACGGCGAGACGGTGCGCATCAAACGCCAGGAGGCCGGCGAGCGGCAATGGATCAAGTCGCTGGAAGATTACGGCCTCCTCAAGACCCCCGGACATGTCCTCAATTCGCGGCGCGGGGCGCCCCATCCGCTGTACGGGCTGGAGGACGAAGATGCCTGGATGGAATTCATGGAGGACGGGGTGCCGGCATTGCGCGCCGCAGGCTGGGAGGTGGAGGTTCCCGGCGATTTCCGCCACCAGCACGTCGACGTCGCCGCCTGGGAAGCCGATATCGAGGAGAACGAAAACGGCTGGTTCAGCCTCGACATGGGCATCGTCGTGGAAGGTCGGCGCATGCCCCTGGCGCCGCTGCTCCACGACCTGTTCCGCAGCGATCCGCGCTGGCTGGACGCCGCCCTGCTGAACCGGCTCGACGACCGCGCCGCGGTGATCCTGACGTTGCCCGACGGCACCCGGGTGCGGGTTTACGCGGAACGTCTGAAACCCATCGCCCGCACCCTCATCGACCTGTTCGACGGCCGTCTGGCCGGGCCGCTGCGCCTGTCCCGCCTGGATGCGCCGCGCCTCGCGGAAATCGCCGCCTCCCCCTCGTGGAGCGTGCGTGGCGGCGAGGCGGTGCGCGGCATGGCGGAACGGCTGCGCCACGCCGCCGGAATCCGTCCCGCCGCCCCGCCGGCCGGGCTGGGTATGCAGTTGCGTCCCTACCAACTGGAGGGGTTGGCGTGGCTGCAATTTCTCCGCGAACAGCAATTGGCGGGGATTCTCGCCGACGACATGGGATTGGGCAAAACCGCCCAGACCCTGGCGCACCTGCTCCTCGAAAAGGAAGCCGGCCGCCTCGACCGTCCCGCCCTGGTGGTGCTGCCGACTTCGTTGATCTTCAACTGGAAACGCGAGGCCGAGCGCTTCGCCCCGGCGCTCCGGGTGCTGTCGCTGCACGGCAAGGACCGTGCCGAACGCTTCCCGCTGATCGCCGAGCACGACGTGGTGCTCACCACTTATCCCCTGCTGTGGCGCGACGAGGAAGCACTGGCCGCCCAGCCCTATCATCTGCTGATCCTCGACGAGGCCCAAACCGTCAAGAATGCCGCCAGCCAGGCCGCCCAGGTGGTGCGCAAGCTCACCACCCGGCATCGCCTGTGCCTTACCGGGACGCCGCTGGAAAACCACCTCGGGGAGCTGTGGGCGCAATTCGATTTCCTCTTGCCGAGCTTTCTCGGCGACGCCAAAGGCTTCACCCGGATGTGGCGCACTCCCATCGAGAAAAACGGCGACCGCTTGCGCCGCGACTTGCTGGCCAGTCGCGTCAAGCCCTTCATCCTGCGGCGCCGCAAGGAGGACGTGGCGAAAGAATTGCCGCCCAAGACCATCATCGTGCGCACCGTCGAACTTCAAGGCGCCCAGCGCGACCTCTACGAAACGGTGCGCAGCGCCATGGACAAACGGGTGCGCGACGAAATCGTCAACAAAGGCTTTGCCCGCAGCCAGATCGTGATCCTCGACGCGCTGCTCAAGCTGCGCCAAGTGTGTTGCGATCCGCGCCTGCTGAAAAGCGCCGGAGTACAGAAGGTCAAGGAACGCGCCAAGCTCGACCTGCTCATGGAAATGCTTCCCGAACTGGTGGAAGAGGGGCGGCGGGTGCTGGTGTTTTCCCAGTTCACCTCCATGCTCGCCCTGATCGAGCCGGAACTGGTGCGCGCCAAGCTCGACTACGTGCTGCTGACCGGCGACACCCAGGACCGCGAAAGCGTGGTGCGGCGCTTCCAGGACGGCGAAGTGCCGATTTTTCTGATCAGCCTCAAGGCCGGCGGCGTCGGGCTCAACCTCACCGCCGCCGACACCGTCATCCACTACGACCCGTGGTGGAACCCGGCGGTGGAAAACCAAGCCACCGACCGCGCCCATCGCCTCGGCCAGGCGAAAAACGTGTTCGTCTACAAGCTGGTGGTAGCCGGCAGCATCGAGGAAAAGATCCTCGCCCTCCAGGACAAGAAAGCCGCGCTGGCCGCCGGCATCCTCAGCGAAGACGCCGACGGCTTGGCGAAATTCGGCGAAACCGACATTGCCGCCCTGCTCGCGCCGCTGCCGGTGGAGTCGGAAAAAGGGCGGGGACGTTGAGAGGGGGAATGAGTTCGAGCGGTTTTCGGGTATGTTCAGGGACAATCCCGGTAGGAGGGGGCTTGCCCGCGAGCTAAGCCTCCGAAGCTGACCACCGTAGCACCGCCCCCCTCCTCCAAATCTGCGGCTTTACTGGGATGCCTCCCCCCTGTAGGGGCCGCAGCTCTCACGCCCTCATTACCTGCTCGACGGCGAAGCCAATTACCAAGCGTTCGACTCAGCCGGCGTAAGCCGCCAAATACGCGAAAAAAAAGGCCGGGGTGAACCCGGCCTTTTTGTCCTGCTTGAAATACCGACTTACAGTTCCTTCTTGAAGTTATCGGTAGCGGTGCGCTGGAAGGCGGGGACCGTGACCGGCGGCGCGTTGGTGCCCATCTTGGTCGCGCCGGCAGTGGTGAACACCGCCGTGCCGTCGCCGCTCGCCTTGGCGACGATTTCATAATCGCCCGCCGCCAGGTCGGAGATGCTGGCGGTGTAGCGGCCGTCGCCGGTCTTGACGTCGGGCGCTACGCCGTCATCCTTGAAAATCACCCCCGCCTTCACCAGCTTGCCGTCAGCCGCCGAATAGATGTCGGCGGTAACGCTGGCACCCTTCACCGGCAAGGGGCCGCTGACTTCCACCACGGCGGTCATGGCGCGGGTGTCTTCCTTGGTGCCGCCGAAAATGTCGATCACCGCGGAAAGCGTGGACTTGACGGCGATTTCCTGGGATACCGCTTCCACCGTGGCCTTGCTGGCCACTACGGTGCTCGTCCATTGGCCGGTACGGCCCTTGTAGGTCGTGCTCACCGTATAGCTGGCGGTGCCTTCCCCGGCGTTGGCGGTGTAGGTGATTCCGCTGGGTAGAGAAGACGGGGTGATCGCGGTGCCGGTCGGGGTAGTCAGGCTGTAGCTGATCTTGCCTTCGTCCTCGTCGCTCCAGTAGGCCTGGAAGGTGATTTCGCCGTCGATATCGCTGCCCGAGATCAGCGAGGTCACCGAAGAACTTGCCGCGGCAGCCAGGGTTTCCGCGGTGGAATCGGCAACCGCTTCATAGTTGTCGCCCTCGGCGCTGTTGGAAGCCTTGGTGGCATTGCGGGTCAGATCCGTGAGCTTGCTGGCTTCCTGGAACAGCCCCTTGGTGCTCTTGGCTGCGTCATAGAGCGACAGGGCGCCAGGCGTGCTGGAAGTAAAGCGGTTGCGGCCCGCAGTGGTTCCCTTGGTGGTGGCCAACACTACCGGATTCACCGCCACCTTGGCATCCTGCAACGCCTGCACGACGCTGCCGGCGATGGTCTGGGAATCGGTGGTGAAGACCGTCATCATCGGGGTATCGGAATCGGTGCGTACTTTCTTGATGGCCTCCAGCGCACTTTGCAGGGTATCCGAGAGGGTCTTGCGGGATTGCGGCAGGAATTGGCTGACCGGGCCGATGTCGGCGAGGGTTTTGCCGTCGTAGTAAACCACCCGTCCGTCCTTTACGCCGACCCCCTTGTTGGTGCCGGCATAGAGGCGATAGTAATAGCCTTGGGCGCTCGCCGATTTCGCGCCGGCGGGGAAGTAGCCGGGAAGTGCCGCTTCGGCCCAATCGAAGAGGCGGTCGCCGCTGGTAGTGTCGTCGCTGGTGGCGTCCTGGGCGACCTTGGCGATCGCCGCCTTGACGCTGCTGCGCACGGTGCCGCTCGACAGGGTGGTGAGCGGAACCACCGGGGCGCTGGAGTAAGGATAGGCGAACACTGCGACGCGGTTGTTGTCGCCGGCAGCGTTGACCACCTGCTGGGCGGCGTTGAGCTGGGCGTCGAGCTGGATCTTGCTGGTGGTGGTGTCGACCACGATCACATTGATGGGGCCGGTGCCGACTCCGGCGAAACCACCTCCTGCCGCGCCGCCGCTGCCGCTGCCCATGTAGACCACCTGGAGCGCCGATTCCCAGCCGGTGGTGGGTTTCTTGAGGTCGGCGCCAGTCGGCGCGGTCATGTTCTTGAAGGGGTCGAACTGGGTGCGCCCCATGTTGGTCGTGTCGGTCGAGGGGTTAGAAACCAGCACTTCCCAGGCCGACTTGCCGTAGGTGCGGAATTGCGCGGTCTTTCGCGTGGCGGGATCGGCATAATCAGTGGCAGTGCTGACGTTCACGAATTGCAGGTGGTTGTGCATGATCGTGTCCTTGGGGGTATCACCATCCTGCGGGGAGCCGGGATTGGTGGACGTGCCGCCCACCTCGCGATACTCGTCGGGAAGCGCCAGGATGTAATGGCCGAATTCGTGGGCAACCGTCTTGCCGTGGGCATCGGCAGTCTCGCCGGTACCGGCGAACATCAGGATGCGGCACGCCTTGCAGTTGCTGATGCCGGCCACGTGGGCGTTGGCACGGCCATCCTTCTGCAGGTACTGGATGTCGGTGTTGTCCATGAACTGGCTGTTCTTGTAGACGTACACCTTGCCCAGCATTTGCTTGCCCTCGGTCATGGTGTAGTAGCTTTGCGAGGTCTGCTTGAGGATCGCCTCAAGGAAGTTCTTGTCACGCCCGGCGGGGGGACTGTCGAAATCCCAGTCGATGCTCATCACGATGTCGATGACGTTGACGTTCTTGGTCGCGTCGTAATTGACCTTGGTAAGCGGATGTTCGGCAGCCCCGGCGCCGAACGCGCCTAGCGCCAATGTCACGGCAATGCCGAGTTTTGTCAATTTTGCGCTACCGACGCGCAAGCGATGGAACGGTTGGCTCATTGTGGTTTCTCCCTGTTGGTTTGATGAAGGTGGTACAAAGAAGCTGGAATGCCGTCAAGCGGATACAAAACGACATAATTTTGCGATTTTGATGGAATGCTTTTGCCAAGACAATGGTAAAAGTTCACAAAACATCAAATATTACAAAGGCATATATTTTGCGGGTTGCGACTAGGTTGCGTTATTTATGGCTAGATTGATGAAATTTCGATATTTTTTTGATTACGCAATCAGGCACCCCATTCCGACTCACGGAAACTCACGATTAGCTTACCGATTGCTTACGGCAACGCCAGGTAATTGCTGGGTTATTTTGTGAAGAATAGGGAAATCCCAGGCTTGTTCACCCGGAGTGGCGAATCACTCGCCAGATAGAAAAACCGTAAAAAAAGCCGGGACAAGCCCGGCCTAATTGTTGGCGTTGCGAAAGGTTACGTTACAACTCTTTCTTGAAAGTATCGGTGGCGCTACGCTGGAAGGCAGGTACCGACACGTCGGGCTGGTTGGTGCCTTTCTTGGTGGCGCCGGCGGTGGTGAAAACGGCGCTGCCGTCGCCGCTGACCTTGACCACGATTTCGTAGTCGCCGGCCGGCAAATCGGCGAGGCTCACGGTATAGCGGCCATCGCCTATCTTGACGTCGGGCGCGACGCCGTTGTCCTTGAGGATCAAGCCGGATTTGACCAGCGTGCCGTCGGCCGCCGCATAAATGTCGGCAGTGACGCTCGCGCCCTTCACTGGCAACGGGCCGCTGACTTCCACCACGGCGGTCATGGCGCGCGTATCGTCCTTGGTGCCGCCGAAAACATCTACTACGGCGGCAAGGCTCGATTTGACCGCGACTTCCTGGAATACGCTGTCCAGCGTGGCTTTGCTGGCCGTCACCGTGCTGCTCCACTTGCCGGCCCGGCCGGCATAGCCCGTGGCGACGGTGTAGGTGGCGGTGCCTTCCCCGGCATTGCTGGAATAGCTGATGCCGCTCGGCAGGGTGGTCGGGGTGATTGGGGTGCCGCCCGGTGTGGTCAGGGAGAAGCTGATCTTGCCTTCGTCCGTATCGTTCCAGTAGGCCTGGAAGGTGACTTCGCCGTCGATGCCGTTGCCGGCGATCAGCGCGGTGGCGGTGGCGCTGGCCCCCGCCGCAAGGGTGTCGGAAGTGGCGTCGGCGACCGGCTCGTAGTTGTCGCCTTCGGCGCTGTTGGAGGCCTTGGCGGCGTTGCGGGTGAGGTCCGCCATTTTGTTGGCTTCCTGGAACAGGCCTTTGGTTCCCTTGGCGAGATCGTAAAGCGACTGGCTACCCGGGATGCTCGAAGTGAAACGGTTGCGGCCCGCCGTGGTGCCCTTGCTGACGGCCAGCACCACCGGGTTGACTGCCACCTTGGCATCCTGGAGCGCCTTGGCGACGCTGTTGCTGATGGTCTGGGTGTCGGTGGTGAACAGCGTCACCATCGGGGTGTCGGCGTCGCTACGCACCTTTTGGATCTCCCCCAAAGCCTTTTGCAAGGTATCCGAGAGCGTCTGGCGGGATTGCGGCAGGAATTGGCTGACCGGGCCGATGTCGGCGAGGGTTTTGCCGTCGTAGTAAACCACCCGCCCGTCCTTCACGCCGACCCCCTGGCTGGTGGCATAGAGACGATAGTAATAGCCCTGGGCGCTCGCCGATTTCGGGCCGGCGGGAAATAACGCGGGGAGCAGCGCTTCCGCCCAATCGAAGAGGCGGTCGCCGTTGGTGGTGTCGTCGTCGGCGCTATCCGGGGCGATCCTGGCGATGGCGGCCTTGACGGTGTTGCGCGCGTCGCCCTGCGACAGCAGGGTGGCCGGCACTACCGGGGCGCTGCCGAAGGGGAAGGCATAGACGGCGATGCGGTTGTTGTCGCCGGCGGAATTCACCACTTGCTGGGCGGCGTTCAACTGGGCATCCAGTTGGGTCTTGCCGGTGGTGGTGTCGATGACGATGACGTTGATCGGGCCGTTTTGCGCGGCGCTGCTCGTCTGGCTGGTGCTGGAACCCATATAGACCACCTGGAAAGCCGATTCCCAGCCGGTGGTGGGCTTCTTGAGATCGGCGCCGGTGGGGGCGGTCATGTTCTTGAAGGGGTCGAAATACATCCGCCCCACGGGATTGATGTCGGCTTCCGGCGGGGAAACCAGGGTCTCCCAGATCGATTTGTTGTAGACGCGGTACTGGGCGGTCTTTTGCGTGGCGGGATCGGCGTAATCGGTGGCGGTGCTGAGGGTCACGAATTGCAGGTGGTTGTGCATGATCGTGTCCTTGGGCGTGTCGCCATCCTGCGGCGAGCCGGGTTCGGTCGAGGTGCCGCCTTCTTCCCGGTACTCGTCCATCACGCCGAGAATGTAGTGGCCGAATTCGTGAGCCACCGTCTTGCCGAGGGCATCCGCCGCTTCGCCGGTGCCGGCGAACATCAGGATGCGGCACGCCTTGCAGTTGCCGATACCGGCGACGTTGGCGTTGGCACGGCCATCCTTCTGCAGGTATTGGATGTCGGTGTTGTCCATGAACTGGCTGTTCTTGTAGACGTACACCTTGCCCAGCATTTGCTTGCCCTCGGTCATGGTGTAGTAGCTTTGCGAGGTCTGCCTGAGGATCGCTTCAATGAAGGACTTGTCCCGGCCGGCGGGCGGATTGTCGAAGTCCCAGTCGATACTCATCACGATATCGATGACGTTGACGTTTTTGGTCGCATCGTAATTGATCCGGGTGAGCGGATGTTCGGCGGCTCCAACGCCATACGCGCTCAGCGCCAGGGTAACGGCAGCGCCGAGTTTGCCCAGTTTTGCTGTGCCGGCGCGCAAGCCGGGGAAGAAAGACTTCATGCTGGATGCTCCTAGAGATTTGAAGAGGGGGGTCATGCGGAAGTCAAGGATTCTGCGGGAAGCGGCACGGCTTCACAATAGACTTGCCGCAAGAATGGGGAATGCCTTAAGACGAGGTGAGGGAACCCCCTACGCGGAGGAACTACCCCGCCGTCACCGTCAGGCGCCTGCCGATGGCTTTCCATTCCTTGGCCTCGGCGTCGAGGGCGGTGTGGGTGAGGGAATTGTGGGCCAGCCAGGCTTTATCGAGTTTCAGTTGATAGCCGCCGCTGTCGGCCAGCAAGCGCATTTCCTGGGGCAGTTCGAGTTCGGCGCGGCTGCGGCAGAACTGCACCGCCAGGCGCAGGGCAAGGATCATCGCCAAGCCCTCGATGTCCGGTGCGAAATTGGCTATCACCTTGTTGAGCGAGCCGCGCTGGGCGACCGCCAGCATGGCGAGTTGCGCCTGCTCCTTCTTGGAAAAGCCCGGCATGTCGGCATTGTCGAGAATATAGGCGGAATGTTTGTGATAGCCGGCATGGGAGATAGTCAGGCCGATTTCGTGAAGACGCGCCGACCATGAGAGCATTTGCGGAGCGGTTTCCATGTCCAGGGCCAGGGTTTCGGCGAGTTGGCGCAGCAATTCCACCGCCAGCAATTCGACGCGCCCGGCCTGCACCGGGTCGGCGCGGTAGCGGCGCATGAACTGGCGCACCGTGGTTTCGCGCATGTCGTGGCGATGGAAGCGTCCCAGCATGTCATACAGCACGCCTTCGCGGAGCGCCGTGTCGGCGACGATCATTTCCTCGATACCTAGTTCGGCGAACGCCGCCGCCATGATGGCGAAACCGCCGGGTAGCACGGGAATCCGCTCGGGGCGCAGGCCGGCGAGCGGCAGGCGATTGCAGTCGCCTGCCTTGACCAGCACGGCGCGCAGTTTCTCCAGGCCGGCGCGGGTGATGCCGCCGTCGGAAAAGCCGTTGGCTGCGAGGATTTCCGCAAGCGCCTTGGCGGAGCCGGACGAGCCTACCGCCTGGCTCCAGTGGCCGGCGCAAAATCCGCTGGCGATCAACTGGATTTCGGTGCGCGCCGCGAGTTCGGCGTGCAGCATGGCGCTTTTGGTGACCTTGCCGTTGGGGAAAAAACGCCGACTGTAGCTGACGCAGCCCATGTACAGGCTTTCCATGAGTTGCGGCCGGTAGCCGGTGCCGATGATGAATTCGGTGGAGCCGCCGCCGATGTCGATTACCAGGCGTTTGTCGCGGGATGCCGGGATGCCGTGCGAGACGCCCAGGTAGATGAGGCGCGCTTCTTCGCGTCCGGCGATGATTTCGATGGGGAAGCCCAGTGCCGCTTCGGCCTCGCGGATGAATTCGGCGGAGTTTTTCGCCACCCGGAAGGTGTTGGTCGCCACCACCCGCACCGCATCGCGGGGCAGACCGCGCAGCCGTTCGCCGAAGCGTTTCAGGCTGGCCAGGGCGCGTTCGCGGGTTTCCGCGTTGAGCACCTTGTCGTCGGAGAGGCCCGCCGCCAGGCGGACCGTGTCTTTCAGGGAATCCAGCGGGTAAAGCTGGTCTTCCTCCACCCGTGCCACTTGCAAGCGGAAGCTGTTCGACCCCAGATCGACAGCGGCTACGGTGGAAAAAGCTTTCATTGGCCCCCTTGCACGTGGCGTTCCATTTCCTCGGGCGAAACGTGGCGCACGTCCTTGCCCTTGACCATGTAAATCACGTATTCGGCAATATTCTTGGCGTGGTCGCCGATGCGCTCCACCGCCTTGGCTACGAACATCACGTCGAGCGACTGGGAAATGGTGCGTGGGTCTTCCATCATGAAGGTGATGAGTTGGCGGAACACCGCCTTGAATTCCGCGTCCACCTTGTCGTCGGCGCGGCTTACTTCCAGGGCGGTATTGACGTCGAGGCGGGCGAAGGCGTCGAGCGCCTTGCGCAGCATTTCCAGGACCAATTCGCTCATCACCTCGATTTCGCGGAAACGCGGACGGGACATGCCGGCGCCGTAAATGCGCTTGGAGAGGCGGGCGATCTTGCCGGCCTTGTCGCCGATCCGTTCCAGGTCGGAAATGGTCTTGATGACCGCCATCACCATCCGCAAATCGCTGGCGGTGGGCTGGCGGCGCGCGATGATGTGGGTGCACTGCTCGTCGATGGTCACGTCCAGCGCGTTGACGCGGTGGTCATCGGCAATCACCTGGTTGGCGATTTCCTCGTCGCCGTTTACCAGGGCTTCGACGGAACGGACGATCTGCTCCTCGACCAGCCCGCCCATTTGCAGGACCAGCGAGCGGACCGCTTCCAGCTCGGCATCGAATTGCTTGTAAATGTGTTCACCCGCCATGATCGTTCCTTCCGCGCAGAGTTTTCCGAAACCGCGTATTGTCGTCGCGGATTGTTACGGAAAGATGACTAAAAAGCAGTGTTTAGTGATTAGTGTTTAGTTGATGTCGCCGCGCCAAGCGCGGCCTTTTTTAACCATGCGCAGCGCACATTCCACAACTAAGCACTAAACACTCAAAACTTAACACTTAATACTTTAACCAAACACTAAACACTCAAAACTAAACATTGCTCTTATTTTCCCGTTAGCGTTTTCACCCCGTCCGCCGCGCCGAGCAGCAGCACGTCGGCGGCGCGCGCCGCGAACAGGCCGTTGGTCACCACACCGACGATGGCGTTGATGCGCGCTTCCAGTTCCACCGGATTGACGATCTGCATGCCGTGCACGTCGAGAATCACGTTGCCGTTATCGGTGGTGAAACCCTGGCGCAGCACCGGTTGACCGCCCAGTGCGCTCAACTGACGCGCCACGTAGCTGCGTGCCATGGGAATCACTTCCACCGGCAGGGGGAACTTGCCGAGCATTCCCACCAGCTTGGATGCATCGGCGATGCACACGAATTTCTTGCTGCACGCCGCCACGATCTTCTCGCGCGTCAATGCGCCGCCGCCGCCTTTAATCATGTGCATGTGCTCGGTGATCTCGTCGGCGCCGTCCACGTAGACGGCCAATTCACCGACGCTGTTGAGGTCCAGCACTTCGATGCCGTGTTTTTTCAGGCGTTGCGCGGTTGCTTCCGAGCTTGCCACCGCCCCGTCGATCTTGTGCTTGATCTTTGCCAGTTCGTCGATGAAGAAATTGGCGGTGGAGCCGGTGCCCACCCCGATGATGCCCGCCGGTACGTGCTCAATGGCCGCCCGCGCGGTGGCCTGCTTCAGTTCGTCTTGCGTCATGTCCTTGATCCCCGTGTTTGAGAGAAATTATCGATATTTTTGAAGGGCCGATTATTGCAGGAATTGCCGTTTTGCGGAATGGCGCGCTTCGGATTTGGGGAAAATCCTGCTACCCTTTGACGTTATTCGCAAAAATCCATTCGAGCCACCATGCCCATCGATTACCTGGAAAAAATCCTCACCTCGCGCGTCTACGACATCGCCGTCGAAACTCCGCTGGAAGCCGCGCCCAACCTGTCGCGGCGCATCCACAACACGGTTCTCCTCAAGCGCGAGGACATGCAGCCGGTGTTCTCCTTCAAGCTGCGCGGCGCCTACAACAAAATGGCGCAACTGCCCAAGGCGGTCTTGAAGCGCGGGGTGATCGCCGCCAGCGCCGGCAACCATGCCCAGGGCGTGGCGATGTCCGCGCAAAAGCTCGGCTGCGAAGCGACCATCGTGATGCCCGCCACCACCCCCGCCATCAAGGTCGACGCGGTCGCGGCGCGCGGCGCGAAAGTGGTGCTGCACGGCGATTCCTACAGCGACGCCTACCTGCACTCGGTGGAACTGGTGAAGCAGCAAAAACTCACCTTCGTCCATCCCTACGACGACCCCGACGTGATCGCCGGGCAAGGCACCATCGCCATGGAAATGCTGCGCCAGCACGGCGACCCGATCCACGCCATCTTCGTCCCGGTGGGCGGGGGCGGCCTGATCGCCGGCATCGCCGCCTACATCAAACGCCTCAAGCCGGAAATCAAGATCATCGGCGTCGAACCGGTGGATGCCGACGCCATGTACCAGTCACTGAAAAAGGGCCAGCGGGTGGAACTCGCCCAGGTCGGCATCTTCGCCGACGGTGTAGCGGTCAAGCAGGTCGGCGAGGAAACTTTTCGCCTCTGTCGCGAGCTGGTCGATGAAGTCATCCTGGTCAACACCGACGAAATCTGCGCGGCGATCAAGGACGTCTTCGAAGACACCCGCTCCATCCTCGAACCCGCCGGCGCCTTGGGCGTGGCCGGGGCCAAGGCTTACGCCGCACGCGAAAAGCTCAAGGGCAAGACCCTAGTCGCCATCGCCTCCGGCGCCAACATGAATTTCGACCGCCTGCGCTTCGTCGCGGAACGCTCGGAACTCGGCGAACAACGCGAAGCCGTGCTGGCCGTCACCATCCCGGAAAAACCCGGCAGCTTCAAGGCGTTCTGCGCCCTGCTCGGCAAGCGCAGCATCACCGAATTCAACTACCGTTTTTCCGATGCCAAACAGGCCCACGTCTTCGTCGGCATCCAGGTGCAGAACCGCGCCGAGATAGACAAACTGCTGGTCGCCCTGGAGCGCAAGAACCTGGAACCGGTCAACATGAGCGACAACGAAATGGCCAAGCTACACGTGCGCCACATGGTCGGCGGCCACGCCCCACAAGTCGAAAACGAAGTCTTGTATCGCTTCGAATTCCCCGAACGCCCCGGCGCCCTGATGAACTTCCTCGACAGCATGAGCCAGAACTGGAACATCAGCCTCTTCCACTACCGCAACCACGGCGCCGACTACGGCCGCGTCCTGGTCGGCGTGCAGGTGCCGCCCAAGGATCAGCAAGCCTTCAAGGGGTTCCTGGATAAATTGGGGTACCCGTGCTGGAATGAAACGGAGAACCCGGCGTATCGGTTGTTTTTGGCGTGAGGGATGGCAATTTAGCCTAAATCGTAGGCTACGGAACATATTGGAATTTCGATTTGTCTCTTTTGGAGCGACTGGCTTATGCGCAAATACTATGAACAGCCTTTGTACGAGAGATTTCTGAGGGATATAGAGAGTGAGTGTTTTAACGGGGTATCGCTAATATCAGGATGCAATAGAGGGGCAATGGTTAATAATGGTAGCTCATCAAGATTACGCGAATTGTTGTCAGAACTGGGCTCAGTAGAAAATGACCTGGAAAAAGTCTTTGATGACCTTCATTTTTCAATCGACATTATTTCGCGTAAATAGAATTAGGAGTTCTTAAATCATGGCTCAAAGAGGGAGCAGCGATGTGTCCGCAGCAAAAGCGGCATATCCTATCTTACTCGCTGAAATCAATAACAATCCAGAACTCAAGCTAAAGTTGGTTGAAGTGTTGGCGCAGCAAACCAAGCACCGTATTGATACCGAAAAGCAGTTGATTGCTCTTGGTGTTGAACAACAAAAAAGGGCGCAAATTTATACATTTACCGTTTCAACATTGTCACTTATCTGTGCGACTTGTCTTGGATATTGGGGATCCCCTTGGCTCGCTGGAATAATCGCCATTGTTGGAGTTGGTGGCCCATCAGCAGCGCTCGCTGTCGCAGAACGGATGGCGAAGCCCCGTTCAGGGCCATAGGAAGCCAAGATGGGACTTCGCGAAATCCGGGGACACCGATAGGCGGATGCGATAGTTGAAAATGCCGCCACTGCTTGCGTCCTCGCGGACGCTCCCGGATTTCGCTACGCTGCATCCAGGCTACAAACTAATTGCACCCGACGCTGAAATGGCCCGTGAACGAATTAATGCGTACAAACGTAGGCTTGGGATGAGTGGGCGAACCCCAGCGATTTTTTGCACCAGCGGTGATGCTGGGGTTCGTCCCTCACCCCAGCCTACCATTTACTGCCGTTTCGAGACCGCAGCTCGGTAGGATGGACGGATAAAGCCGTGCCACCTTTCGTTCCCGTTGCTTATCGGGAAATATCTTGAATTGAATATGGATTGCGAATGACTCAAGGATTTGTGTTCACCCTGTTGGCCCTGTTGCTTTATGGCGTATGGGGGTTTTCCTACAAGCTCCTGTCCATCCGGGAAATCCAGGGGGAATGGGTGGTGGCGCTGGTCATGCTCTGTAGCGCGGCCATATCCGCATTGCTCGCCGTGACCCGCGCCGAGCCGTTTCCTTTAACCAAGATCGGGGGAAATCTTCCCTGGCTGGTTCTCGCCGCCCTGAGCGGCGCCGTTGGGAATATTTTGTTGGTAAAAGCCATGGCATTCCCCGGTCTCAGCTCGGGGGTGGTCTTGGCCATTACCGGGGCTTATCCCTTGGTGGCCGCGCTCCTCGCTTATTTTTTTCTGGGCGAGTCGTTAACGGGTACTCAAGCCATCGGCACCGCCGCGATTGTCTTTGGTGTGGGGCTGCTGATGTTCCAGCGAGTCTAGACTGGGGGTCGTCCCCCCCAGCCTTTTTATTAGCCTGCGTCCGATGCCAAAAACCGTGCCCCCCCCCTACGTCAAGTCTGAGCTACAAGGCTGGAAGATGACGGCTTGCCTTATAATGGCGCGGCTTTTCCAAAATCGACTTCCATGAAACGACTTTCCCTTGCTCCGCTGCGTCCGCTGGCCTTGCCGTTTTTCCTCGGCATCCTGACGGTGGCGGGGTTTTCCCCTTTCGATATTTTCATCCTGCCGGTGGTGACGCTGGCGCTGCTGTTCCGTGTGCTGCGCCAGGCGCATGGGCATTGGACGGCGAGCCGTTCCGGGCTGGTTTTCGGGCTGGGGATGTTCGGCGCGGGGGTGTATTGGGTGTATGTGAGCCTCCACGATTTCGGGGGGATGCCGCTGCCGGTGGCGGTGGTGGTGACGGCGCTGTTCTGCACGGTGCTGGCGCTGTTTCCGGCGCTGCTCGGGGCTTTGCAGGGACGCATCGGCGGTACCCCGACGGTTCGTTACCTGTTGGTGATGCCGGCCCTGTGGGTGGCCCTGGAGTGGACGCGCGGCTGGCTGTTCACCGGTTTTCCGTGGCTGGCGCTGGGTTATTCGCAGGCGCCGGATAGCCCCCTGGCGGGATACGCGGCGCTGTTCGGGGTGTACGGGGTTTCGCTGCTGGTGGCGGTGAGCGCCGGGGCGCTGGCGCTGCTCGGCGAAAGGCCGCTGCGCAAGGGGTTGGCATTGGCGTTGCTGGCTGGTGTGTGGCTGGGCGGCTGGGGCTTGAAGCAGGTAGCGTGGACGCAACCGGTCGGCGAGCCGGTGTCGGTCAGCCTGTTGCAGGGCAACATTCCCCAGGAAATGAAATGGCGCCCCGAAAAGACCGCTGCTACCCTCAAGCTGTACCGCGATCTGGCGCTGGGCAGCCGCGGGCGTTTGATCGTGATGCCGGAAACCGCCTTGCCGCTGTTTATCGACCAAATCCCCCGCCCCTATTACGAGAGCCTGGCGGCGCACGCCGTCGAACTGAATGGCGACGTCATCATGGGCGCCCCGGAATATGATGGACAGCATTACTTCAACAGCGTGCTGGCGTTCGGCGTCGAGCCGGTGCAGCTCTACCGCAAGGTGCACTTGGTGCCGTTCGGCGAATTCATCCCGCTCAAGCCTTTCGGGCCGTGGCTGGTGCACCAGGTATTGAACATTCCTCTCGACGATTTCGCGCGCGGTGCGGACAACCAGGCGCCGTTGCGCGCCGCCGGGCAAAAGCTGGCGCTGGCGGTGTGCTACGAGGACGTGTTCGGCGAGGAGATGATCCGTGCCCTGCCGGAGGCGACCATGCTGGTGAACATCAGCAACGATGCGTGGTTCGGCGAATCGGTAGCGCCCTGGCAGCATTTGCAGATCGCCCGGATGCGTGCCCTGGAAACCGGGCGTTACATGCTGCGCGCCACCAATACCGGGGTGACGGCGATCCTCGACCAGCGCGGCGCGACGGTGAAGATCGCGCCGCAAGCCGAAATCACCCGCCTCGACGGGATGGCGCAAGGCTTCAGCGGGGCCACGCCTTACGTACGGTGGGGCAACCTGCCGGTACTCGCGGCGTTGGTGCTGATGCTGGCGGCGGGGCGCTGGAGACGGCGGTGAGCTGGGTTTGCTACATGCTCGAATGCGCCGACGGCACGCTCTACACCGGCATCACCAACGACCCGGACAAACGCCTCGCCGCACACAACGCCGGCAGCGCCGCGAAATACACGCGCACCCGCCTACCGGTATGCTACGTGTGGCAGGAGCCCTGCGCCGACCGCGCCGCCGCGAGCCGGCGCGAATTCGCGGTGAAACGCCTGCCCCGCACGGCGAAACTCGGCTTGATTCAAACCGCTACATCCCGTGTAGAATTGAGCGATAAACCTAAAACTTCGGAGCAACCATGAAACAATTCAAGTGGATTCTTTTTGCCCTGCTGGCCCTGAGCGCGGGGCTGGCCCTGGCCGGCGGCGCGGACAAGCGTCTGATCGTCGATACCGGCTACGTCGCGGATGCCATGAAGCGCGGCGCGCTGCTGTGGGACGTGCGCAACGCCGACGATTTCCGCAAGGGCCACATTCCCGGTGCGCTGAATGTCGGCAACATCGGCCAGGTGCTGCGCTACGACCATAGCGAGGATTACCTGCCCACCCCGCAAATCGAAAAAATCCTCGGCGACGGGGGCATCGACCTCAACCGCGAAATCGTGGTGTACGGCGACAAGGCCGACCCATTTGTGTATTTCGGGCTGTTTACCGTCCAATATTTCGGCGGCAACAATGTCAGTATCTATCACGGCGGTATCGACGACTGGCGGGCGGCCAAGAAGGAAATCAGCAGCGAGCCGGTAAAACACCAAACGGTGGCGCTCAAGCTCAAGCCGCGCCCAGAACTGGTGATCGACACCGAGGAAGTAGTCAGCAAGCTCAACGCCAACGTGCAGATCATCGACGCCCGCACGCCCCGCGAATACAACGGCGAGGACATCCGCGCCATCCGCGGCGGGCACATCCCCGGCGCGATCAACATCCCCTTCCAGAAAAACTGGTCCGACCCGGATACCCCGCTGAAGCTCGCCAAGCGCGAAGTCGCCAACAAGGACGGGATGAACCTCAAACCCCTCGATCAGATCAAGGTTCTCTACGCCAAGCTCGATCCGGAAAAGGAAACCATCGTGTATTGCCAGAGCGGGGTGCGCGCGGCTGAAAGCGCTGCGGTGCTGAAAGACCTGGGCTTCAAGAACGTCAAGGTTTACGACGCTTCCTGGCTGGGTTATTCCAACGCGCTGTCCACCCCGGTGGAAAGCGTGTCCTTCTTCAACGTCGGTCAGATGCTGGGCCGGATGGACGCCATGCAGCGTCGCCTGGACAGCATGGAGCGGGTGTTGAACGAAATGATGAAGGCGATGAAATAAGGGTTGCGCATCGCAGGAGAAGAGGGCGGCCTTGAGCCGCCCTTTTTAATGCGCGGCGAAAGCCGGGTGATGGGCACGCCGCAACTCGCCGCGCCGCACGTACAGCCCCGCCAATGAGCCCACGGCGCATAGCGTCATCACGTAATGGACCGGCGCCAGCGGGTCGAGGGGCAGCATCAGGCTAACCAGGACCGGCGTCATGCCGCCGAAAATCGCGTAGGCCAGGTTGTAGGAAAACGATAGCCCGGAAAAGCGCACCGCCGCTGGGAAAGCGTTCACCATCACGAACGGCACCGCGCCGATCACTCCCACGAAAAAGCCCGCCAGGGAATACAGCAGGTTGATCTGCACGGGATCGTGGCTGACGCCGTCGTAAAACAGCCAGGAAGTTCCCGCCAGCAGCACGCAGCCGAACATCAGGGTGCGCCCCGCCCCAACCCGATCCACGATGGCGCCGGCCAGCACGCAGCCGACGGAGAGGCACAGGGTCGCCAGACTGTTGGCGCGCAGGGCCACGGCAGCGGGAATGGCGTAGAGCTTCTGCACCAGGGTCGGGGTCATCAGGATCATCACCACGATGGCGGCCGACAGCAGCCAGGTCAGGACCATCGACAGCGCCACCGCGCTGCGGTGCTCGCGGATCACGGTTTTCAGCGGCTGTTCCTCGGCGAGTTGCTGGTTGGCCTGCATCTCCTTGAAAACCGGGGTTTCGTGCAGCCACTGGCGCAGCCACACCGACACCAGCCCGAAAATTCCGCCGATGATGAAGGGAATGCGCCAGCCGAAATCCAGCATTTCCGCCGGCGTATAGCTCGAATTCATCGCCGTGGCGACCAGCGAACCCAGGAGGATGCCGCCGGTCAGCCCGGCGGTGAGGGTGCCGCAGGCGAAGCCGACGTGGTGCGGCGGCGCGTGCTCGGCGACGAACACCCAGGCTCCCGGCACTTCCCCGCCGATGGCCGCGCCCTGCACGATGCGCAGCATCAGCAACAACAACGGCGCCCATATCCCCAAGGTCTGATAGGTGGGTAGCAGGCCGATGGCCAGGGTCGGCACCGACATCAGGAAAATCGAGAGGGCGAACATTTTCTTGCGCCCCAGCAAATCGCCGAAATGCGCCATCACGATCCCGCCCACGGGGCGGGCCAGGTAGCCGGCGGCGAAAATCCCGAAGGTCTGCACCTGGCGCAGCCAGTCCGGCATGTCGGGGGGAAAGAACAGTTGCCCGATCACCACCGTGAAGAAAATGAAAATCACGAAGTCGTAAAACTCCAGCGCCCCACCCAGCGCGGCCAGTGCAAGAGTCTGGTAATCGCGGCGGTTGAGCGGACGGTGGGCGGTCAGCAGGTCTTGCATGGTCGAAACCCGATTGAATGAACTCGGGCATTGTAGCCCGGCGGAAAGGAGATTTCACGGAATCGCGACGCGTAGGGGTGGCCTCGCCCGGTTTTGGATGCGATGTCATTCCATAACCAGGTTGCTTTCGACTTTTGATGAGAATAATTATCAACTGCATTGACTTGTGGTTTTCTTGCTCCTACAATTGCGAACAGTTCTCATCTGCATGAAAGGAAAATCATGAAATATTTAGTCGATGCTTGGCTGGAACGCTTCGATCCGATTATTCGCCTGTTTGATGCCGTCACCGGCAAAACCCTGGCCGAGTGGCGGGGCGCCGATGTGCAGCGCCTGATCTCGGACGGCACGCTGGAAATCGCCGACCTCGACGAAAGCGCCTGCCGCCTGGCCGGACTCGAATGGCAAGCCAGCCCTGTCTGAATTCAACAACCGTTATCGACCTTGAAAGGAAACTCCCCATGACACGTTTCGTAAAATCACTTTCTCTGGGCGGCTTGTTGCTGGTGTCCGCCGCCGCTTGCGCCGTGGAATATCCCATCGGCACGCCGCAACAACGCTTCGGCATGGAAATCGCCGCGGTCTACCTGCATCCGGTGTTGATGGAGCCGGAAGGCGTGATGAAGAAACCCGAGGAATCCGACGTTCACATGGAAGCCGATATTTCCGCGCTGGCCAGCAATCCCAACGGATTCGCGGAAGGCGCGTGGATTCCCTACCTGGTGGTGAAATACGAAGTCACCAAGCAGGGCAGCGCCGACAAGGTGAGCGGCGACTTCATGCCGATGGTGGCCAACGACGGCCCGCATTACGGCGACAACGTCAAATTGAAGGGGCCGGGCAAATACACGGTGAAGTTCCACATCGCCCCGCCCACCGCCAATCCGCAGTCGCATTTCGGGCGCCATACCGACCGTCTCACCGGGGTGCGTCCGTGGTTCAAGCCGTTTGAAGTGGAATATGAATTCACCTACGTCGGGATCGGCAAGAAAGGCGGTTACTAAGCATGAAACGCCTCCTCGTGAAACCGCTGGCCGCCGCCGTGCTGCTCGCCCTGAGCGGCGGCGCGGCGCAAGCTACCGATGGCGACGTCGCCAAGGAACTGCGGCGCCTCGCCGAACGTCTCGAAGCGCTGGAAAAGGACAATGCCGCCCTGCGCAGCCAACTGGCCGGTGAGAGTGCCGTGGACAAGCGCCTGAAAGTCCTCGAAGAAAACCACGCCCGCGTCGAACAGGGGCTGGCACGGGAGAACTTGAGCGAAACCGAGCCGGAACTGACTTCGCGCCTGAAAGCCGTGGAATACCAATCTCTGGAAATGCAGAAACAGTCGCGCGTCATCGAGGCGCTGGAAGGCATCACCGCCGGGGCGAGCTTCACCACCGTCGCCCAGCGTGCCAGCGGCGGCCCCAACAACGAAGTGCAGCTCAACTACCGCACCGACATCACCGCCAGCACCCCGGCGGGCACCATCGGGGACGTCACCAGCAAGATCTTCGGGCATTTCCGCATCGGTCAGGGCAAGGGGCTGGGCAACCTGATGACGGCTTTCTCCGGCGCCAACACCAGCGCCTTCCAGCTCGGCACCGCCGAGCAGGCCGACAACAGCGCGGTGATGCTGGCGCAGGCCTGGTATCAGGCCGACATACCGCTGCCGCTGGGCGGTTTCAAGCCGCGCTCCAAGGAAACCCTGACGGTTAATTTCGGCAAGATGGACCCCTTTGCCTTCTTCGACCAGAACGCCGGCGCCAACGACGAAACCCGGCAGTTTCTCAGCAGCATGTTCGTCCACAACGCCCTACTCGACAACCCGCTGGCCGCCAACGTCGGCGCGGATGCCTACGGCTTCAGTCCCGGCGTGCGGATGTCCTACCTCAACGAATGGTCGAAGCCGGAAAACTTCCGCCTCTCGCTGGGCGTGTTCGGCGCCGGGCCGGGGGCCAATTTCAGCCGCTCCTTTACCTCGCCGTTCGTCATCGCCCAGGCGGAAACCAAGCAGATGTTCTTCGGCGGGCTGGCCGGTAATTACCGGGTGATGGTGTGGCGCAACGGCCAAGCGCCGACTTACGTGTCCGGCGAAACCCGCCCGCATCGCGGCATCGGCCTGAATTTCGACCAGCGCGTGGGCGACGGCGTCACCCTCTTCGGGCGCTACGGCAGGGCATGGGGCGAGCGCTTGGCGTTCGACCAGACCTTGAGCCTGGGCGCGGAATTCAACGGCAGCTACTGGAACCGGGGCGGCGACAGCCTGGGCGTGGCGCTGGGGCTGAACAAGGTGAGCGCGGACTTCCGCAACGACGCCCCGACCCTGGATGGCTTCGGTTACGCCGCGCAGGGCGTGGAAAACGTGGTGGAAGTGTATTACCGCTACCGCCTCAACAAGCAGTTCGAAATCACCCCGGATTTCCAGTGGCTGCGCCGCCCGGCGGGTAACGGCGAAGCGTCTTCGGTGAAGATCCTCGGCGCACGGGCGCAACTGGTGTTTTAAGCCGGAAGGAGCGGCCTGGGCCGCGACCAGCGGTGCTTCCGGGCCGTATCACGTTTCCGATGCACCGTTATCGCGGCCAAGGCCGCTCCTACCAGAATGAAAGGAAAATCATGAAAACCCTGCTTTGGTTATTACGCGGCAAAGCACTCGCATTGGCGGGACTAACCTGCCTGGTTGCCGCCGGCCTGGCATTGCCGCTGTATGCCGACGAATTGCCCGCCTATCCGCTCACTGTCGAAAACGGCCATTTCACCCCGGAGACCGTCACCGTCCCGGCGGGCCAGCGTTTCAAGATCGTGGTCACCAACAAGGGGCCGGGGCCGGAGGAATTCGAGAGTATCGAACTCAAGAAGGAAACCGTGCTGGCTCCCGGCGTGACCCGCGCGGTGGTGTTCGCGCCGCTTAAACCCGGCACCTACAAGTTCTTCGGTGATTTCCACCCGGAAACCGCCAAGGGCCAGATCGTCGTCAAATAGGAGAACGGCATGGGCAGCGCACTTTTCATCGTCTGGCGGGAAAGCATCGAGGCCATCCTGGTCATCGGCATTCTCTACGCCTGGCTCAACGCCAACGGTCTTCAATCCGGCCTGCGCTGGCTGTGGGGCGGGGTTACGGCGGGCGTGGCCCTGGCCGCGCTGCTGGGCGGCGCCATGCTGCTGGTGCAAAGCCAGTTGGCCGGCGATGCGCTGGAATGGTTCCAGATTGCCATGGAGTTCATCGCCGCCGTCCTGATTACCCAAATGGTGTTGTGGATGCGCAAGCACGGCAAGAACCTGAAAGGCGAACTGGAAGCCGAGCTGGGGCGTGCCATGAACCGCGCCAACCGGTTCGGCGTGGCGCTGGTGGCGGCGCTGGCGGTGGGCCGGGAGGGTGCGGAAACTGCGATATTCCTGTATGGGCTGGGCCTGGAGCGTAGCGGTAACGACCTCGCGCTGTTCGCCGCCGCCGGCTGCGCCGGGCTGATCCTCGCCCTGATTAGCGGCTGGGCGCTGGTGCGCGGCGGACGGCGGATTTCCACGCGCACCTTTTTCCGCGTCACCGAAATCATCCTGCTCTTGCTCGCCGCAGCGCTCCTGGTGAACGGCACTGAAAAGCTAGTCGGCCTGGGCGTGGTGCCCGCCCTAATCGACCCGCTGTGGGACAGCGCGTTCCTTCTCGACGACAGCGCCGGCATCGGCGGCTTCCTCGCCCAACTCACCGGCTACCGCGCCCGTCCCTCGCTGACCACGCTGCTTGCATTCGGCCTGTACTGGCTGGCCGTATCGGCCACCCTGCGCCGCCCGGCGCGGGTAAAGGCGGGATAGGAAAAGTGTAATGGAAGCCGCCCTCACCCCCAGCCAGGAAAGCGAGTGCCTGCCCTGCGCGCTGATCGGCGTGCTACTGGGGGCGCTGGCGGTGGTGGTGCTGGTCAAGCTGATGGTGCTCGCCCCGCCCAAGGCCATCACCCTGCCCCTTGATGCCACGTGCAGCCTGAGCAGCGCCACTTGCGCGGCAACTTTGCCCGATGGCGGACGCCTCGAATTCACTCTCGGCCCTCAGCCGGTGCCGCTTTTGAAGCCTTTAAGCATAGCCCTGCGTATCGAGGGCAGCAGCGCCCGCGCGCTGGAGGTGGATTTCAACGGGGTGAACCTGCCGATGGCATTCAATCGCGCCGACCTGACTCCCGCCGGCAACGGTCAATATGCCGGGCAGGCCATCCTGCCGCTGTGCGCCAATGGCCGCATGGCATGGCAGGCGACGGTGCTGGTGGAAGACGGCCAGCGCCGCATTTACGTGCCGTTCCGTTTCGAGACGGAACGCGGCAACAGCGTAGGCTGGAGTGAGGAACGAACCCCAGCACCGGTGCGAATGGAACGATCCGCTGGGGTTCGTGGGCTCACCCCAGCCTACGCACCGTTGCCATATTGAACTGAATTTACAGAGGTCTCCATGGAACACGCCATCATCCCCATCCTGTCCTTGTCCGAAACACGCCGGAAAGCGTCTAGCCGGCTCCAGCGTTTCGGCGACGCCCTGCGCCGCCATCGCGGCGTCATCATCGGCCTGCAGTGGGCGGTGGTGGTGTTTTACCTGGCGCTGATGCTGATCCCGGCCTTTCTGCCCTTGCCGCCCGCCGACGGGAAAATGCTGGAAAACCTCACGCTGTTCGCCCAGTTCATTTTCTGGGGAATCTGGTGGCCGTTCGTGATTCTCTCGGTGATGGCGGTGGGACGCGCTTGGTGCGGGCTGTTCTGCCCGGAAGGCTCGCTCACCGAACTCGCCAGCCGTCACGGGCTGGGGCTGGCGGTGCCGCGCTGGATCAAGTGGAGCGGCTGGCCGTTCGTCGCCTTCGTCAACGTAACGATCTACGGGCAACTGGTGTCGGTTTACGAATACCCCAAGCCGGTGGCGCTGATCCTCGGCGGCACCACGCTGATCGCCATCCTGGTCGGCCTGATTTACGGCAAGGGCACCCGCGTGTGGTGCCGCCACCTGTGCCCGGTATCCGGCGTGTTTGGCCTGCTGGCGCGCCTTGCGCCGGTGCAATTCAAGGTGGACCGTCAACATTGGGACGCCGCCCAGGAAACCCACCACGGCCACGTGAACTGCGCCCCGTTGATCGATATGCGGCGCATGACCAGCGCCGCCCAGTGCCATATGTGCGGGCGCTGCAGCGGCCACCGCGATGCGGTTACCCTGACAGCACGCCTGCCGGGGCGGGAAATTGTCGAGATGCGCGTGACCGATGCGCGTCCCTGGGAAGCCCGCCTCTTGGTGTTTGGCATCCTCGGCGTGGCGGTCGGCGCTTTCCAATGGTCGGCCTCGCCGTGGTTTGTCACCGTCAAGACCGCCATCGCCGCCTGGCTGATCGACCGCGACTGGTTCTGGCTGTTGCAGGACGACGCCCCATGGTGGCTGCTCACCCATTACCCCAACTCCAGCGACGTCTTTACCCGGCTCGACGGCCTGCTGATCCTCGCCTACATCGGCGCCGCCACCGTTTTGGTGGGCGGCTGGGTATGGCTGTGGCTGCGCGCGGCGGGCGCCATCCTGCCGGGCAAGACGGCGGACAATGCCCGCTGGCTTACTTACAGCCTGATCCCGCTGGGTGGCTGTGGCATCTTCCTGGGCTTGTCGGCGCTCACCATCAGCCAACTGTCCGCCGAGGGTCTGCAATTCGACTGGTTGCCCAGCGCCCGCGGCGTGCTGCTGGGCATCGCCGCGCTGTGGAGCATGGCGCTGGCGGCGGGGATGCTGCGCCGCGAGACGTCTGCGACCTGCCGCATCGGGGCCAATCTGGCCGTGGCCGGCGCGGTGGCGGGCGTCATCACGCCGTGGTGGTTCCTGTTTTTTGGGTGGTGAGGAAAGGCGGGGTACCTGCTTGCCCAACCATTGCCCCCGCCCCGTCCTTCATGTTCCAATTCCCGGCTTCGCCAATCGACAGGGGTTGTTACCGTGCTTCGCATCATTTCCGCCAATCTCAACGGCATCCGTTCCGCCACCAGCAAGGGCTTTTTCGAATGGCTGGCGGCGCAGGACGCCGACATCGTGTGCGTTCAGGAATTGAAGGCCCAGGCAGCCGACCTGACCGCCGCGATGAGTGCCCCGCCGGGGTATCACGGCTATTTCCATTACGCCGAAAAGAAGGGCTACAGCGGCGTGGGCCTGTACAGCCGCCGTGAACCCGACCAGGTGATCGAAGGGCTGGGGATCGCCGACATCGACGCCGAGGGGCGCTACCTGCGCTGCGATTTCGGGGATTTGAGCGTGATCTCGCTATACCTGCCCTCCGGGTCCAGCGGCGAGGAGCGCCAGGCCGCCAAATTCAGCTTCATGGAGCGTTTTCTGCCTTATTTGCGGGAATTAATCGCCAGCGGACGGGAAGTGGTGCTGTGCGGCGACTGGAATATCGCCCACCAGGAAATCGACCTGAAAAACTGGAAGGGCAATCTCAAGAATTCCGGCTTCCTGCCCGAGGAACGCGCCTGGCTGACCCAGGTGCTCGACGAATTGGGCTGGGTCGACGTGTACCGGCGCCTCTATCCGGAAGCCGGCGGAGAAGCCTACACCTGGTGGTCGAATCGCGGCCAGGCATGGGCCAAGAACGTCGGGTGGCGCATCGATTACCACATCGCCACGCCGGGCATCGCGGCCACCGCCCGGCAGGCGTCAGTGTGGAAGGACAGCCGTTTTTCCGATCATGCGCCGCTGATTGTGGATTATGAGTGGAAGGGGTGAGGAGGCGTTGATTTTACGGTGAAAAATGAGCCAACCTCGGCAATAAGTGGGCGTTCCAGACGGACTGCTTTCGGCATATTCCGTGGCGAGATCATGGCGGTGGAATTCCACCTATCATAAATAGGCGGTTCTAAAATTTCAGGTGCTCGTTATGAGCCGGTGGGTTTGTTCACGAGGTTGTGAATTAAATAGTCGTTGAACATATCAACGCCAAATAGAAATGTCCCCTTGCCTGCAAAGTAGAAATGTCCCTTTCACCTGCGCCGCCCCTGTTATGGAGTTGCGTTACACCCTTCGGTGGCGGGCTTGCCGACGGGGTATTTTTTCACGGATGATTCGGTGCGGGTTTATGCGCCTTGCTGCTTGTCGCGCCACGCTTCGCCAGCGCCTTGTCCACCCGCGCGTTGACCATTTTGCTATCCGCCACCTGCGCCTGCCTCTGCGCTTTGCTCAACACCGTATAGGCGAGTTTGCGTTTGCGCCAGCGCAGTTCCTGGGTGCCGTCAAAGCGCTCAAACAGGGTGACCTTGGCACCCCGCATCCCCAATCCGGTTCCGCTGGTTTTCACCTGCATGAGCTTGCCCTCGTGCTGACAAGAGAGGTTCTTCGATAGCGTTCTTTCCACCTGTACCGACAAGATATCCACTAGGTCTTCCCGCGTGCCCCGATAGGCCCAATGCGCATCCTGGCCGTCTCTGGGCGCCACCGCAAAGCGCCGGTTAAAATCCGCCATGAAAGCGGGTAACCAGGCGTTGGCGCTGTCCATGCCGGATATGCCCGCCAGCCGCATTTCCTGTCAGGACAAGACGCAATATATCCGCGTCGGGGCGGCCTTCGATTCGTAATCTCGCTTCCCCGCGTTCGAGTAGGATCACGGCAGCCTGCGCCACGGGATTTGGCATCCTCGCCATGACGGCCGGGGTC